>BNJU01003932.1_pt1 | contig 479111 bp, 551 predicted proteins | sample 8539281 | NCBI WGS metagenome assembly BNJU01 (sample SAMD00202456, study PRJDB9452) | human saliva metagenome | isolation source: human saliva | place: Japan
CCTACAATGGTGACACAATTGAATATGAGTTAACAATCAAGCGTGTAAAGAATATAAACATGCGTGTTCACAAGGATGGTAGTGTCCATGTTTCGGCGAATGCTTATGTACCAGATCATCGCATCGATGCGTTTGTTATCGAAAATATACCCTTTATTGAGCGGGCGCGTTTTAAATTAGAAGCACTAACGGCACAACGGATAGAGGCATTACAATATGTAACGGGTGAAACCGTATCTATTTTGGGCATGCCTGTTATACTAGAGGTGCTAGAAACATCTGGCAAACCGCATATTAAGTTTGATGGGTCTAATCGCATGGTGATGTTTGTTAAGTCCGATTACACCTATGAAGACAAGCATAAATTAATGCAAACCTTTTGGCGCCAGCTAGGGGAAAAGGTGTTTACCCATTGGGCGAAGGTCGTGTATCAACGCTTTCACCAGCAACATATTGATGTACCCATGCCAACGGTAAAGCAACAGCGCATGAAGAGTCGTTGGGGTTCTTGTACGCCATCAAAGCAGCTCATTAAGATGAATATGCGTTTATTAGAAGGGCCTCAGGCCTATATTGAATACGTTATGGTCCATGAGTTTGCCCATTTTAAATACTTGGATCATTCCAAGAACTTTCACAATTTAGTGGCCCAATTTTTACCAGATTGGAAAGCCCGTAAGAAATCATTAAATATCTATTTTGCACATAGACCGTAAGGAGGTGTACCATGAAGCCATTTGTACATTTACATAGTCATACGGAGTTTAGTTTATTGGACGGCATCAGTCGTTTGCCGGATATGGTGCGCCGCGCGAAGGAACTGGAACAACCAGCCCTTGCCATTACGGATCATGGCAATATGTATGCAGCCATCTATTTTTATAAGGAATGTATGGCACAAGGCATTAAGCCGATTATTGGGTGTGAAGTGTATGTCACAGCAGGTAGCCGCCTTGATAAACCAGAAGGGCGTAGCCGTGAGCGATTAAAACATCTTATTTTTGCTAGCCGAAACGATGGAAGGCTATCGAAATCTTGTTAAAATCGTATCGAAAGCCTCTACAGAAGGTTTTTAATTATAAGCCCCGTGCTGACCATGATTTGTTGCGTCAATACAGCAAGGGCATTATTGCTCTTAGTGCGTGTATTCAAGGGAAGTACCTCAATATATTCTGCAAGATAATATGGAGGGAGCCCGCCGTGCTGTTGAGTGGTACATTGAAACCTTCGGTAAAGACAATTTCTTTTTAGAAATTCAAAATCACGGTTTACCTGAAGAGTTACGTGCTCAGCAAGTGCTATGCCAATTAGCTGACGAATATGGCCTAGGCATCGTGGCGTCCAATGATTTCCACTATGTTATGAAAGACGACGCTGATGCTCAGGATATCCGCGTTTGTATTCAAACGGGCCGACGTCGCGCCGAAGTAGACCGTTTGAAATTTCCTAATGATGAGTTTTATCTAAAATCTGGGGACGAAATGGCGGAGCTCTTTGGACACATCCCTGGGGCGTTAGAAAATACAGTAAAGATTGCAGACCGATGCAATGTAGAATTTAATTTTGATGAACACCATTTGCCGCACTTTGATGTGCCTGAGGGCGAAACGTCTAAAACTTATTTGCGTAAGGTTTGTGAACGAGAAATACCTCGCTTATATGGCGATACATCGGAGAAACTCAAAAAACGTCTCGACTACGAACTGGATGTTATTGGGACGATGGGCTTTGAAGATTATTTTCTTATCGTATGGGACTATGTGCGCTATGCGCGAGAACACGATATCCTTGTAGGCCCAGGTCGTGGTTCTGCGGCTGGTTCTGTAGTAGCTTATTTATTAGGTATCACAGGCCTTGACCCATTACAATACGATTTGCTCTTTGAACGGTTCCTTAACCCAGAACGGGTAAGCATGCCTGATATCGATATCGACTTCTGCTATGAAAAGCGGGGCGAAGCTATCGATTACGTAACACGAAAATATGGACAGGCTCGCGTGTCTCAAATCATCACCTTTGGTACAGAAGCGGCCCGCGCCGTTATTCGCGACGTAGGTCGTGTGCTCGATTTACCATTAGCTGAGGTCAATCGCATTGCGAAGATGATTCCTAATGAATTGGGCATCACCTTAGAAAAGGCCTTAAAGGGTAAAGATTTAAAAGCCTTATATGATACAGACCCTAATGTAAAAGAGTTATTTGATTTTGGCCAAAAGCTAGAGGGCATTGCTCGTAATTCGTCCACCCATGCGGCGGGCGTCGTAATTTCCGCGGACCCTCTAGATGACCATGTGCCTGTACAAAACTCTAATGAAGAAGGTTTTGTCACTCAATATGATAAGGATAATATCGAAGAATTAGGCCTGCTAAAAATGGACTTTTTGGGCCTCCGTACATTAACCGTTATGGGAGATGCCCTTAAGCTCATTAAGGCAAACCGAGGTATTGATCTCGATTTAGATGCTATCCCATTAGATGATAAAGCGGCTTGCGAGCTTCTTGCCAAGGGCGATACGTCTGGTGTATTCCAGCTTGAGTCCGATGGGATTACCAAGCTCGTTATGGATTTGAAACCGGAGCATTTTGAGGATTTAATCCCTCTCGTTGCATTGTATCGTCCAGGTCCTTTGGGATCTGGCATGGTGGCGGATTTTATCGACCGTCGTCATGGTAAAAAAGAGGTGACCTATTTACATCCGATTTTGGAACCTATCTTGAAAGACACCTTCGGCGTTATTCTCTACCAAGAACAGGTTATGCAAATTGCGTCTGCCATGGGTGGGTTCTCCCTAGGTCAAGCAGATTTGATGCGTCGTGCGATGGGTAAGAAAAAGGAATCCGTCCTCAAGGCGCAACGGGAATCCTTTATACAAGGTTCTATTAACAATGGCATCGAAGAGTCCATTGCAAACGAAGTCTTTGACTTGCTCGTGTACTTCGCAGGCTATGGCTTTAATAAATCCCATAGTGCGGCCTATGCGTATATTGCGTACCAAACGGCGTACCTCAAGGCGCACTACTTCCCAGAATTTATGGCCGCTACCATGACCAGCTTTATGCAAATATGGATAAGCTCACCTACTATATCAATGCATGTAAAAAACATAATGTGCAGGTGCTCGGTCCCGATGTGAACCATTCCTTGCGTAGCTTTGCCGTACAAGGTGATGCCATTCGCTTTGGCCTTGGGGGCATCAAGAACGTAGGGGATAATGCCATCGACCGGCTCATCGCCGAACGTGAGGCCAATGGTCTCTATACAAGCATTACCGATTTTTGTCGTCGCGTAGATAGCAAGGTCGTTAATAAACGGTTGCTTGAAAGCTTAATCCGCTGCGGTGCCATGGACGGATTCGAGGAAAACCGCAATCAGTTATTGCACATGTATGAAAGTGCACAGGCCGTAGGGGCTAAGCAGCAAAAGGATGCTGCTATGGGGACTATGAGTCTCTTTGGTGAAAGCACGGATGATGTCGATATGATTCCAGTACCGAATCTACCTGATTTAGCGGAAGATGATAAATTGAAGGATGAAAAGGACTACACCGGTTTTTATATTACGGGCCATCCATTGCAAGGCTATAACAAGGAACTGAAAGGCTTCTTTGAATTAGGGCAACTCCTTGAAAACCCAGAGCGTTTTGATGGTCAAACGATTACCTTTGGCGGTCTCATTGCTGAAAGAGGGGATAGACCTACAAAACGGGGCGATGTTATGAGTATTCTTCGCATCGAAGATTATTCTGGTTCTGCTCAAGTGGTGGCATTCCCAAAGGTATTTGCTCAGAGCCAACAATTCTTGGCCGTCGATATGGTTGTTAAGGTGCGAGGCCGTGTTGATGCGGATGAAAAGGGTGTACAGATTATTGCGGACCGCATTACACCGCTAAAGGTGAATTATAACAATGCACGACAAATCGCCATCCATATTCGCAGTGCTTATGATACGCCAGAGAATAGTAATGCGTTGAAGGAAATACTTTCACAAGCAGAAGGGCAAGTACCGACAGCATTATATTTACACAAACAACGAAAACGAATTAATTTATCACCTCAATTATGCTTTGCACCGACAGATGAAATCATCGCACGCATTGAAGCGGTGTTAGGTGAAGGTGCCGTAGAGGTGCAATAGAGTATATTAAATACCATCCCATTTAGGAGGATATATGAAACGTACAAAAATCGTATGTACCGTAGGTCCGGGCACGGATAAATTCGGTATTTTAGAAGATATGATGCGCGCCGGCATGAATGTGGCTCGTTTTAACTTCTCTCATGGTTCTCATGAAGAGCAAGCGGAGCGCATGCAAATGGTGCGTGATGCGGCGATGATTGTCAATAAACCAATCGCATTATTGCTCGATACAAAGGGCCCTGAGGTTCGTCTAGGATTGTTTAAAGAAGGCAAGGTATTCCTCGAAGCGGGGCAACAATTTACATTGACTACGGATGATGTAGAAGGCACATCAGAGATTAGTACTGTGAACCATAAAGGTTTAGTAGGCGATGTGCACGTTGGCGATACGGTTCTCTTAGCGGATGGTCTTGTTCGATTGACCATTGATGCCATTGAAGGGAATAACATCATTACCACCGTTCAAAATAGCGGTGAAATCGGCAATCGTAAACGCGTGGCCGTGCCAGGCATAGCGCTTAGTTTGCCGCCTGTATCCGAGCAAGATGAATTAGATTTGCGTTTTGGTTGCCAACAAGGCGTGGACTTTGTGGCCGCATCCTTTATGCAACGTGCTAAGGATGTGGTGGCCATTCGTCGCATCTTGGAATCTGAACAAAAGGATATTAAGATTATCGCCAAAATTGAAAATGCAGAAGGGGTTAACAATATCGATGAAATCCTCGATGTAGCAGATGGTCTTATGATTGCCCGTGGTGATTTGGGCGTAGAAATTCCAGCCGAAGAAGTACCGGTATTGCAAAAGATGATGATTGAAAAATGTAATCGCCTTGGCAAACCTGTCATTACGGCTACGCAAATGTTGGAATCTATGATTCAAAACCCTCGTCCTACGCGTGCCGAAGCGAGTGATGTGGCCAATGCCATCTTAGATGGCACCGATGCGATTATGTTATCTGGTGAAACTGCTAATGGTGCATATCCGGTGGAAGCCGTTACAACGATGACACGTATTGCAGAGGTAACGGAGCAATCCGTCATTTATGATCATAAGAGCAGAACCCAGGAAAGCGATGATGTAACCACTACTGAGGCTGTATGCTTGGCCAGCGTACGAGTTGCCAGTGATTTAGGGGCCGCAGCTATTTTGACATGTACCGAATCCGGCCATACTGCAATTAGTGTGGCACGTCATCGTCCTGATTGTAAAATTATCGCCATTACACCGCATGATGAAACAATTCGTCGCATGCAATTGTGCTGGGGCGTAGAAGCCATCAAGGGCCGTGAAAATATCAACTCTGATGAAATGGTAAAACAGGCGATTACTGGTGCACTTGGTGCAAATGCCATCAACTCTGGTGATTTAGTTGTCGTTACCGCTGGCGTGCCATCTGGTTCTACGGGTACCACGAATATGATTCGCGTTCATATTGCAGGCAAGGTGTTGTTATCTGGCAATGGTATCTTGCGTAAATCCGCTACGGGTCGCGTATTTATTGCAGCTAACCATAAGAATGATTATGAAAGCTTCCAATCTGGCGATATCCTCGTAGTAGGGACTATGGAACCAGAGTTGATGAACATTGCTAAACGAGCTGGCGGTATTATAGCCGTAGAAGATGGTTATACATCAGATAGTGCTATTGCAGGCATTACGTATGGTATTCCTGTCATCTTAGGCGCCAAAGACGCTCATGACGTATTGCTTGAAGGCTCAGAGGTCACCATCGATGGCGAACGAGGCAGGTCTTTGCAGGCATTGCGAATGCCAGATAAGCAATATATAATGTACATAGGTTGGTCATAAAAAAGGAGTACGACTATGGATGATAAAGAATGGCGTACCTTTGTAACCGTTGTGGATGAAGGTAATATAACAAAAGCGGCTGAAAAGCTATTTGTTTCGCAACCCGCTTTGAGCTATCGACTGCGTCATTTAGAGGATAGCGTAGGGTACTCCTTGTTGCTTCGTACGACAGAAGGCATTGCATTGACGCCGCAAGGTGAAATCTATTATGACTATTGCAAACGCATGCTGCATGATAGAGAGGCCTTAGAACACGCATTGACATCGTCTACTGGTAAGATTCAAGGTACCTTGAAGATTGCATCATCTATCAATTTTGCAGATTATGAATTACCAGCTTTGTTGAAATCGTTCCGCGAACAGTATCCAGATGTACATATTCAAGTTAAGACAGCTTTCAGCCATCAAGTTGTAAAGATGTTTAATACCGGTGATTGTATGGTGGCGTTTGCACGTGGTGGATATGAAGTATCAGGCAATTCAGAATTGTTATTGGAAGAACCGTATTGCTTGGTATATAAAGAGTTAGTGCCACCAGAATCGTTAGAGAAGGTGCCTTTTATTCGATACCAAACCGATGCATCGGTAGCTAATATCATTGAAATGGTGTGCCGAGCATTTTGAAGAACCCCCCATTGTGGCGATGGACGTCAATTCCATGAGTACATGTCGGCATTTTGTGCGGGCAGGTCTAGGATGGTCTATCCTAACCTATATGGGGCTTGGATCTTGTAAAGACAAAGATATTTATGTTAGCCCATTGCGTAGCAAGGATGGAACATATATTACGCGTGATACCAATATGGTATACACAAAAGAGTCGGCCAATTTAATTGCTGTCAAAACATTTATCGAGTACGTACGAGATTACTATAAACAACACACTGTTGTAGACGATAGTATTTTTAGAGAATATCAATCATAACATGTAAGTGCATGTATACATCTTTTTGAGATGTATGCATGCATTTTTTACATTTACACCTAAAAAACTATGAGTAAAATGCATAAAAAGTATGAATGACAGTTATAAAAATTTTTATGACCCCTATAAAGGTAATCTATTTTTCAGAAAATGATTACCAACGTATAATGAAATCATACTAAATACAAGAATTCATGAGTAATAGTCGCGTATTACGAATTACTTGGGTAGTGTTAGGATGAACAGTATATGCCTATGTTTATAAGAAAGGAAAAAACATGGAAAGACTTGTAAAATTAGCCGTTATCGTGCTAATCCCAATTATCCTCTGGTTTACAACTCCACCAGCAGGGCTTTCTGCGGAAGCGTGGCGCCTATTTGGTTTCTACATCGCAGGTATCTTAGGTTTGATTTTAAAACCATATCCAATTCAAATTATTTTATTATCTGTATTAGCTGCTTCTGCATTATTCATGGACAATGCAAAAGATATTTTGGTAGGTTATGGCTCCACAGCATTGTGGATGATCATTGCAGCCTTCTCCTTGAGCGTTGCATTTGGTAAAACTGGTCTTGGTCACCGTGTAGCGTACCACTTAATCCGTGCATTCGGTTCCACAGTATTGCGTTTAGGCTATGTAACAGCGCTTCTTGACTTAATCTTGTCTCCAGCAACACCTTCTAATACAGCCCGTGCAGCTGGTATCGTATATCCTATTAACTTATCCATTGCAGAATCTATCGGTTCTTACCCTGGTGATACTGCAAACGCGGCGGTTCCTTTATCTTGATGAATGGTTACTTCGTAACAAAGATTACGTCCTTCATGTTCTTAACAGCTATGGCTCCTAATGTGTTGGCACTGGATTTCGTTACTAAGATCACAGGCCTTACTATGAACTGGGTCGAATGGGCAGTGGCTTTGGCACTTCCTGGACTTGTAATGTTATTTTTTGTTCCTCTTGTAGGCTACTGGATTGACCGTCCTGAAGCTGTAAAAATCGACAATAAGAAATTGGCAGATGAAGGTCTTGCAAAATTAGGACCTATGAAAATGTCTGAAAAAATCTTGGCTGTTGTATTCATCCTTGCTCTTCTTGGTTGGGCATGGCCTTCTATTGGATATTTTTTCCCAGCTATCGCTTTTGATTTGAGTCCTACAGCAGTAGCATTAGTCGCTATGACTGTTGTTTTCTTATCCGGTATCATTACATGGGAAGATATGGTTCAAACAAAAGCTGTTTGGAACACATTCATCTGGTTCGGTGCTATCCTTGGTTTATCCACAGCTTTAACAAAAGCTAAATTCTTTGCTTGGCTTGCTACATTTATGGAAGCAAACTTGGCACTCGATGTGTCCCCACTCGTAGTAGTATTGATTCTTTCCGCTATTAGCGTTGTAATTCGTTACTTGTTCGCTTCTAGTACCGCATATATCGCATCCATGCTTCCTGTATTCTTAACGGTAGGTATGGCAGCCGGTGTTAATCTGTTATGTTTGGTTTAGTATTGCTTGCTACAAATGCATTTGGTGGTCTCGTAACTCACTACGGTGCATCCCCTGGTCCTATCATCTATTCTGCAGGTTATAATAATATTAAAGAATGGTGGACTGCTGGTGGTATCTTAGCGGTATTAAGCTGGATCTTACTCTTTGTAATAGGTATCCCTTGGTGGACTTTCATCGGTATGATTTAATCACCATCTAATTTTATACTCATCATTGTTTTTACGGCTTGGGCCAGACTTCGCGACGGTCTGGTCTTTGCCATTTGATATATTTTTTAGTGAAAGGATGTAACATGGCACAATTAGTGAAAGCTGCGCAAGCAGGCTTCGACGAAAAAAATGATGCATTAGTTACGGTAGAACCGATTGCTAGCGGCATCGAAATCGAATTGACTTCCAAAGTTATGCGTCAATATGGCGACCAAATTAAATCTGTTATCTTGAACACAGTTAAAGAGGCTGGTTTTGACGGCGTAAAAGTAACTGTACAAGATAAAAATGCTTGGGATTACACAATTAAAGCTCGCGTGTTGGGCGCATTAGAAAGGGGGAGCAAAGCATAATGGCTAACGATAAAACATTTCCAGAAGTAAAAACTAATCCGCTTACAGAAGCGGCTAAAAAACGCTTATCCCGTTCCATGATGTTCGTTCCTGGTAATACACCAAAAATGATTAACAGTGCTGATATCCACGGCTCTGATTCCATCATGATTGATATCGAAGATTCCGTGCCTATTACAGAAAAAGACACAGCTCGTCTTTTGACTGCAGAAGCATTGAAATCCCGTAAATTCCGCGCTGAAACTGTAGTTCGTATCAACCATCCTACACAAACACCTTATGGTTATGACGATCTTGATGTTATCGTTCCAGCTAAACCTGATATGATTCGTTTACCTAAAACTGAAGACGTATCCGAAGTTGAAATCGTAGCGAAGAAAATTGAAGAAGTAGAAAAAGCTAATGGCTGGCCAGAAGGCACAATCAATATCATCGTAGCTATCGAATCCGTTCGTGGCTTATACAACGTTCGCGAAATCTGCCATGGTCCTCGCGTAGTTGCTATCGCTCTTGGCGCTGAAGACTACCGCGCTGACCTTCGCACAGGCAAACATAAACCAGCTGTTGAATTGTTGTTCGCTCGTCAAACAATCCTTCATGCAGCACGCGAAGCAGGTATCCGCGTAATCGATACTGTGTTCTCCGACGTGAAAGACCCTCAAGGCTTCCGCGAAGAAGTTGAATTCATTAAAGCATTGGGCTATGACGGTAAATCTTGCATCCACCCAAGCCAAATCAAAATTATCCACGAAGTATTCACTCCTGACGAAAAAGAAATTGCTCATTCCGTTAAGGTATTGAACAGCTATGCTGATGCGTTGCGCAACAATAAAGGCGTAATTTCCGTAGATGGTAAGATGATCGATGGTCCTATCGTAGTTCGTGCACAACGCGTAGTTGATAAAGCACGTGCAGCAGGCATTAAAGTTGAATTAGAGGAAGGAGCAGAATACGATGTTAAATAAAGTAGGTCGCGATATCCCAACAAATATCCCAGCACTAGAAGGTCGCGAAGTATATCAAGGTGAATTCGCAATTGAACCTAAGGCTAAACGTGCAGGTAAACCTGTACACATGAGCCGTGTTGGTACTAATAAAGTTCTTGCTTCCATCGATGAAGCAATCGAAAGCTGGCGTAAAAGATGGTATGACATTGTCCTTCCATCATCATTTGCGCAATGGCGACTATGTTATGAAAATGGTTATGGAACGCGTTCAAGCGAAAGGTATTAAAGATATTACAATCGCTTCTTCTTCCTTGTCTCCATGCCATGACTTCTTGGTAGAAATGATTCAAGACGGTACTGTTACAGCTCTCGAAACATCTGGTCTTCGCGATCGTCTTGGTAAATTCTTAACACAAAACCCTGGCGTATTAAAACGCCCTGTAGTCATTCGTCCTCATGGTGGCCGTGCTCGTGCTATCGAATCTGGCGAAGTTCATATCGACGTAGCTTTCATGGCTGCTCCTACAGCTGACCCTCGCGGCAATGCAACTGGTCGTATGGGTAAATCCGCATGTGGCGCACTTGGCTATGCTAAGGTTGACTCTCACTATGCAGATACAACTGTTATCATCACTGATAACTTGGTTGACTATGTACACAACTATGCCATCCCTCAAACAGATGTAGATTATGTTGTTCCTGTTGAAAGCATCGGCGACCCAGAAGGTATTGCTTCTGGTGCAATTGGCTTCACTAAGAACCCTATTCAAATTAAATCGCTGAACTAGCTGGTGAATTCCTTGACCAAGCTGGTATCATTAAAGAAGGTTTCGTATTCCAATTGGGTGCTGGTGGTGCTCCATTGACAGTTGCGAAATTCATCGCTGAAAAACTTCGCAAACGCGGTGAAGTAGGTGGCTTTGCTATCGGTGGTGCTACTGGTATCTTGACTGGTATGCTTGAAGAAGGCTTGATTCGTGCTATTTACGATACTCAAACATTCGATACTACTGCAGCTGCATCTTTGGATAAAAACCCTGCACACATCGAAATGTCCGCTTCCATGTACGCTAACCCATGGACTGACTGCACTACAAACTACCTAGACGTAGTATTCCTTGGTGCTACTGAAATCGACCTTGATTTCAACGTAAATGTAATGACAGACTCCAATGGTGTATTGATGGGCGCTTCTGGCGGTCACTCCGATACAGCAGCAGGTGCTAAATGCACAGTTATTACTTGCCCATTGATCCGTGGCCGCTTGCCAATGATCCGTGATAAAGTAGCTACTGTAATTACACCAGGCTCTTCCGTTGACGTACTCGTTACTGAATACGGTATCGCAATCAACCCAGCTCGTACTGATTTGATTGAACGCTTCAAAGATAGCAACTTGCCTATCTACACAATTGAAGAATTACAACAATTAGCATTCGACTTAGTAGGTAAACCACAAGATATTCCTGTATCTGACAAAGACGAGGACATCATCGCAATCGTAGAATATCGCGATGGTTCTATCATCGACGTGGTTCGCAAACCTCTATAATTGAGTTGGTGGTGTAGAGCACGGTAGAATCCGCTACGGTTCCGCTGGCGGTATCACCATCCCTTGCTGATTAAATAATACAAAGACCCTCTCTATGGTCCTAGGACTCACACATGCCTGAAGTTCCTCTACGGACCACGGAGAGGGTCTTTTTCTTATCACAGTTACGTTAGATTTATTGTATAATTTAGATAATAATATATTATTTATTTTGTATAAGGTGAGAGAAGGTTTAGTATGACAAATGTAAAAAAAGATAGTTTGTCTGCAAAGGGCTTGTCAATTCAAGTATATACAGAAGACTTTATGAATGATTATATTAGTCTAACAGACATAGCTCGATATAAAAGTGATGAACCTAGTGATGTAATTAAAAACTGGATGAGAAGAAAAGATACTATTGAGTTTTTAGGTTTGTGGGAGAGCTTAAATAATACGAATTTTAATTCGGTCGAATTCGACCGAATTAAATCTGAAGCGGGATATAATTCATTTACTTTATCGCCCAAGAAATGGATAAGTTTAACAAATGCAATCGGCATTATTTCGAAGAGTGGTCGATATGGAGGGGCTTTTGCATATAGTGACATAGCTTTTGAGTTTGCTTCATGGATTTCGGCTGAATTTAAAATGTACGTCATACAAGATTATAAGCGTCTTAAATCAGATGAAAATTCAAAGTTATCCTTAAATTGGAATTTGAATCGTGAAATATCAAAACTTAATTATAAAATTCACACAGACGCTATTAAAGAATATCTTTTAAATGATTTAACAGATGAGCAATTATCATATAAATATGCTAGCGAAGCAGATTTGCTAAATGTAGCATTATTTGATAAGAGAGCTAAACAGTGGCGTGATGAAAACCCTAAATTAAAAGGTAATATGCGTGACTATGCTAATTTACAGGAATTATTAGTTTTAGCTAACATGGAAAGCTATAATGCAATTTTAATTAGTAAGGGCATTTCTCAAAAGGAAAGAATGATAGAATTAAGAGCATTAGCTAAAAAACAATTATTGTCATTAAAATCCTTAGAAAATAAAAAGCTTATATCTAAAGATAATTTGTAGGAGAGTATATAGCAGTATTTTGGACTTTCTTGATATTAATAGGAGAGAGACTATGAGCCAAGTATTTAAACAGGATTTAACGGATACTTCAGGTCGTCCTGGTGGTATATTTTTTGTTGAGTTGCTGATGGCGGAGCATTGTGATATACTTGACCGTGAGCATATGGTTGAGGTATTTACAAAGCACTTAGGCACTGTAGATTGTTTTAGTTATGGGGCGGATTCAGCTGGTTTTGCACCTCAGAATTATAAGGTGCATTATGAGGATAATGATGCAGAGGTTCCTCCAACATTGATGATTACAAAATGTGAGAAATTGATAAGCCTGTATTAGACGATTTTGATCGTAGTCAGGTATGGAATTGTCCCAATGTAGATGACTTGTTGGCAGAGTGCGAATATAGAGTATTTGCTACGGATATGTTAGCTGCTGGTTTAGAGTCAAAACAGCGTGCTGATATGCTCGTAAAGTATGTAGATGCTTTGTTAGAATTATATCCGGCTTGTAAGGCCGTTGTCTTTGGTCCATCTCGTAAGTTTTTAAGTCGTGAATCGATTGAAAATTATCCAGATAAGGCTGTAACTCGTTTTATTGATTATGCAGTTAATGTGCGATATTTTAACATTCAAGGTACAGAAGATATGATGGTTGACTCGGTGGGGATGAGCACCTTATTCTTGCCTGATGTACAGTATCACTTTCATGGTATGAATCCTGATGATGTAGTTATTCATGCATATAATATGCTGTATTTTATTTTAGAAAATGACAATCCTGTGGGTGATGGTGATACTATTAGCGGCCTAGAGAATGGAGAATTGGATTCAAATGTTCAATGGACATTGCATTATGAGGATTCTCTAATTCAACCGGTGAGAGCAGTGCTTGATGTAAATATGGGTGAATATGCTTCAGGAACTCGTTAGTCGTTAATTGATGAAAGGTGAGGGTATTATGAGTAATCAACGTGTTTTTGATATGGAACTTGTGAAGGTTGAAAGTTTGGAGAAAGCTGTTAGGACACCATTTTATGAAACTGATTCCACAGGTGGTTCAGTATGGGTTATTAAACCTGGTCAAACCTTACCAAAGCATTACCATCATAACTCTGATGATATATGGGTTATATTGCAAGGGAAAGGCGTATTTTATCCAACGCCTGATACAGAGGTGCCTTTTACAAAGGGGCAAGTTATAGTATCTAAAAAGGGTGAATGTCATGGTGCAAAAAATACCGGAACAGAAGATGTTGTATTTGTAAGTATCGTTGCGCCTGTACCTGCTGATTATGACCCTGTTAGTAGTAATTAATATGAAAGCTCTTTATAGTATTTTCTTATCTTGTGATAGAGATATATTCATACTATAAAGTGCTTTTTAAGGAACGATAACAGAAAGTGGGTCACTAGTGAGGTAGAAGGACTCAAATTTCTTTATGATTTGGTTTTATACAATGTGTTTTTTTATGGCGTTGAATAAGAATTTTTTTAGTATAATATAAAGATAGATAACAAACTATATAAACTACAAATAGCAAGGAGGTTCTTATGAATCCATATATGACACAAAACGCCAAATGCTAATGATGTAGCACTGGTAGAAAGTATTGTATCGCAACGATTAAAGGGTTCCATTTTATGGATGGTTGTTGGTTTGTTGACCACATTAGGGATTGGTGTTGCGACGCTAATGAATCCGTCCTGGGCGCGCTTGCAGCTAGCAATTTTAATATTTTATTGATTGCAGAAGTAGCGGTGGTATTCTTGTTTAGCATGCGCACGTATAAGGCCAATGTTATGTCCCTATATGCGATGTTCTTTATCTATAGTGCATTGAATGGCGTTACCTTATCACTTGTTTCGTTAGCATATGGCATCATGGAAGCTACGGTACCTGCATTGATTGGGGCATTGGCGTTCTTTGTTGCCTTCTCTATTGTAGGTCTTACGACTAAGAAGAATTTAGCCGGATTAACGCCATATTTAGTGGCTGCTATCTTTGGCATGATTATCGTAAGCCTCGTGTTTATGGCTGCATCGTATTTTTCGATTCCATATCTTAGTTCCATTAGCTATAGTACAATTAGCTTGATTCTTGGCTACGTTGGGGTCGTGGTATTTTCCATCTTTACGGCTGTTGATATAAACATGATTAAAAATAGCGTTACTCAATTGGCACTATCTGAAGATGAAACGATTTTAGATCGTATTGAAATTGCTGGTGCACTTAGCTTGTATCTCGATTTCATTAACTTGTTCTTATCCTTGTTACGCATCTTTGGTAATAGACGCTAATATCTGAATAGTGTATGTGAAAGCACCTTATATACTGTTAGAAATCTTAATGAAGATTCTACATAACAGATATAAGGTGTTTTTTGTATGTCACATATTTTAATTCGTTATTCCTATATTCTATATAATATCATTGACAGAGGACATTTGTTTTTTTAATATATTATGGTAAGTATCATATAGTAAGTAGAAAGGATTCATATGAACTCATCATCTGTACCAGAGTCTCAAAGTGGGGCTATCGATTTCAAGGATTTTACAAGGCGGCGTATGTTGCATGTCATCCTACCATTATTTATTGTTTCTATTATTGCCTTTTTAGACCGCGTGAATATCGCTTATGCAGGTTTGACCATGAAGGAGAATTTACCATGGTTAACACCAGAAGTATTTGGTATGGGCGCAGGAATTTTCTTTATTGGCTATGTTTTATTTGAAGTGCCGGCTTCACTATTAGCGTCAAGATTCAATGCCATGCACTGGGTGGCTCGTATCATGTTTAGTTGGGGCATTGTTTGTGTCCTCATGACTACAATGACTACAGAGTGGGAGTTCTTCTTATATCGATTCTTGTTAGGTTTATGTGAAGCGTCATTATATCCGGTTATCTATTCCTTATTGATACCTAATTGGTTTTTACCGAGAGAGCGGGCAAAGGCAATTTCCTTAATGCTTACATCTCTGTTATTCTCCAATATTATCGGTGGTCCATTAGCTGGTGTATTGCTCGATACGACATTCTTTGGATTACATGGATGGCGAACATTGTTTATTGTAGAGGCTATACCAGCCGTTATCTTCGCTTTCATTTTTGCATTCTGGATGAAAGAAAAAAACCAGAAGAAGCTGCTTGGGTAACTGATACAGAGAAAGCATATATCAAAGAAGAGCTTGCTAAGGAAGAAGCTGAAAAACAATCCGTAAAGAAATACACAATTTGGCAAGCCTTGAAAGATCCAAAGGTATTGCGATTAGCATTAATTTATTTCTTGTGGGTTATTGGATTCTGGGGATTCAGTTTCTGGATGCCACAAGTGCTTAAAAGCTTATCCGGATGGCCACCAAGTGTTGTAGCCTGGTCTATTGCCATTCCGATGAGTGCTGCCTTATTAGTACAAGTTTTCTGTGGCTATTCCTCAGAGAAACGCAATGAAAAACGCTGGCATGTGGCGACCACATTATTTGTTGGCACCATAGGTTTTATTGCCACACCACATAGTCCATCACCTGAAATTAGCTTGTTATTCATCTGTTTAACGGCTGTAGGCGTGTATGGCGGTATGGGTGTATGGTGGACGATGCCGACTACATTCTTATCTGGCGCGGCTGCAGCAGGTGCGATGGGTCTCATCAACTCATCTGGTAATATGGGCGGTTGGGTCGGTCCATATATGCTTGGCTTCATCAACGGTCATACAGGTAGCTTTACTATGGGCTATTATGTAATGGGCGCATGCATGTTCCTTGCAGGGAGCTTTTGGTATTAACATTGCCAAAAATCTATGGAACATAAGGATGACTAGATAACATCATAGTAGAGATAATATGAAAGAGTTATATCATTGCAATTTTCACATATTGTGGACAGTTCGATATAGCTTTATATATGTATTCTCATCATGTCATGACAGGGCTTTTGGTATTAACATTGCCAAAATCTATGGAACATAAGGATGACTAGATAACATCATAGTAGAAATATAAAAGACTATATCATTCATATTCTCAGACTAGATAACATCATAGTAGAGAATATAAAAGATATCTCACATATTGTGAGTGGATATGTTTTGATATAGCTCTTTTATTTATTTTTTTACATCTGGTACCTTACCAGGATTCATATCTAGGTTAAGATCGGTGGATTTTAACGGATTAGGATCTCCATCAGGAGAAATAACCTTTAGTTCTGGATGCAACCATTCCAGTTGTTTTAGTTCCCAATCATATCTAGCACCATCGTTTTGTAATTGCCGGATATATTTTTGTAGTTCTTCAATTTGATCACTATGTTTATTAGCCATGCCTTCTAAAATATATAGGTGTCCAGCTACACTATCTACAGTTGAACCGTCGTGGTCTTCATCGACGCGCCATTGTAGTTCGGATATTTGAACTTGCTGAATGATGATGACGATGATGAGAACTATAATAATGGCCCACATGGGCGTTTCTTTAGCTTTCAAAAGGGCCCGCAATTTAGTTGCGAGCCCAGATGGTTTGTTCATTATTTATGAGCCTCCAATTGTAGACCAGGTAATGGCAATTTGGAGTTTACAAAGTCTAACCACAAGCGGGAAGCGTGGGAGAGGTAATGACCTTTTTTCCAGATTACATATAAGGTATGAATGATTTCTGGAACGAGAGGACGTACAACTACCTTAGATCCAACTTCTGTATTTTTCGCCTACCTCAGGGCAGAGGCGAGATGGTAGTAAGGCAATAGCAAGATCCGCACTTACTGTTTGCAACATGAGGTCACGTTGGCTTGTTTCGAATACGATATGAGGTTGGAAACCTGTGTGTTTACATGCTTTGATAATTTCATCATGTAAATTGAAATCGTCCTTGTGAAGTACAAAGGATTCTTCTGAAAGCATATCCAATCGAATTTCTGGTTCCTTGGCAAGTGGGCTAGTTTTAGGAACGATAACGGATAATGGGTCAGATGTGAGATAGAAGGATTCGAATTCCTTAGGATTTGGCTTTGTACAGATGATACCGATATCAATCAAACCTTCTTGTACACTGATTTCGACCTTCTTAGAACCTTGTTCATATAATTCTAAATCGATTTGTGGGTATACCTTTTTAAACTCACCTAATAGTTGCGCAAAGATTGGTGCATCGGTAATAGGTGGGATACCAATTCGGATGGAACCTTGCTCCAAACGAAACTCGTTTTCAAAATCTGTTTTTAAATGTTCAAACATAAATACTACGCGTTTAGCGTGTGTTAAAAAGATGGTACCTCCATCAGTGAGTTCTACGGATTTAGCATTACGCATGAAGAGAACAACACCAAGTTCGTCTTCTAAGGCTTTGATTGTACGGCTAATCGCGGATTGTGAGATGTGTAAGTTTCTTGCTGCTTTACTAAAACTCTTTTGATCAGCCACTTCTACGAAGTATTTTAAATGGTGGAAATCCATAACTAACCCCCTAATATATAAAAGATATTACAAACCTAATTTAAAAATTGATTTTGATAAATGAGAATAATTATTACTAAAATGCAATTAGCTATTACTTTAAGTAAAGCATGGATAGCGATATTGGCAAGGCGCCAAGCACTGTATGTATTGCGTTGATATAGCTCGCCACGTTATAATGAGTCTATAGGGCTATATCAAGTTATGATATTAGGAATTATGGTTGTGCCCACTACAAAATAGTTTGTACTACATAATGCCATAAATATATATAACATATATATTATTGCATTATTTTTTCATGTACGCAAGTTTGTAATGGTTGTTATTCCTAAACATAATGATAGATTAAGCAAGTGTTCTATTTTTGCTAAATGCTTAAGGAGGCAATAATCACATGAGTCGTAAATTTAAAACTATGGACGGCAACCAAGCGGCTGCTCACGTTTCTTATGGTTTTACAGAAGTTGCTGCGATTTACCCAATCACTCCATCTTCTCCAATGCCAGAACACATTGACGAATGGGCTGCATCTGGTCGTAAAAACATCTTCGGTAACACTGTTCAAGTTGTAGAAATGCAATCTGAAGCAGGCGCTGCTGCTGCTGTTCACGGTTCCTTGCAAGCTGGTGCATTAACAACAACTTTCACATCTTCCCAAGGTTTGTTATTGATGCTTCCTAACTTATACAAAGTAGCAGGCGAATTACTTCCAGGCGTATTCCAAGTAGCTGCTCGTGCATTAGCTGCACATGCGTTGGCTATCTTCGGTGACCACCAAGACGTAATGGCTGCTCGTGCAGCTGGCTGTGCTATGCTTGCAGAATCCTCCGTACAAGAAGTAATGGACTTGTCTGCAGTAGCTCACTTGACAGCTATTAAAACTCGTGTACCGTTCATCAACTTCTTTGACGGTTTCCGTACATCCCATGAAATTCAAAAAATTCAAATCTGGGACTATGAAGAATTAAAACCATTAGTAGATATGGAAGCAGTTCAAGCATTCCGTAAGAACGCTTTGAACCCAGATGCTCCTGTAACTCGTGGTACTGCAGAAAACCCTGACGTTTACTTCCAACATCGTGAAGCATCCAACAAATTCTACTTGAACGTTCCTGACGTTGTAGAACACTACATGAACGAAATCAACAAATTGGCTGGTACTAACTACCAATTGTTCAACTACGTAGGTGCTCCTGATGCAACTGACGTAATCGTTACTATGGGTTCCTCCGCACAAGTAGTAGAATCCACTGTAAATTACTTAAATAAATTGGGTCGCAAAGTTGGTTTCATCAACGTTCACTTGTTCCGTCCATTCGCAACAGATCGTTTGTTGAAAGCTATTCCTCAAACTGTAGAACGCATTGCTGTTCTTGACCGTACAAAAGAACCAGGCGCTTTGGCTGAACCATTGTTCTTAGACGTTCAAGCTGCTGTAGTTGACGGTGGTCGTAACATTAAAGTTATCGCTGGTCGTTATGGTTTGAGCTCCAAAGACGTTATCCCTGCAGACATCGTTGCTGTATTCGATAACTTGAATGCTGAAAATGGTAAGAAATTCTTCACATTGGGTATCAATGATGATGTTACATTCTTGTCCTTAGATCGTGCTGAAGGCGTAGAAGTTGAAACTCCTGGTTTGACTGAATGTAAATTCTGGGGCTTCGGTTCTGACGGTACTGTAGGTGCAAACAAATCCGCTATCAAAATCATCGGTGACCACACTGACTTGTATGCACAAGCATACTTCGATTACGACTCCAAAAAATCTGGTGGCGTAACAATGTCTCACCTTCGTTTTGGTACTAATCCAATCAACTTACCTTACTTGATTACTGAACCTCAATTCGTAGCATGTCACCGTCAATCCTACGTACATGAATACGACTTACTTCGCGGTATCAAAAAAGGCGGTACATTCTTATTGAACTGTACTTGGTCCCCTGAAGAATTGAACGAACATTTACCTGCTAAATTACGTCGTCAAATCGCAGAAAAAGAATTGAACTTTCTACATCATCAATGCTGCGAAAATCGCTGCTGAAATCGGCTTAGGCGGTCGTATCAACATGGTAACTCAAGCTGCATTCTTCAAATTGACTGAAATCATCCCTGTAGATGATGCTATCAAATACTTGAAAGAATCCGTAGTTACTTCCTATGGTAAAAAAGGTCAAAACATCGTTGACATGAACAACGCTGCTATCGACCAAGGTGTTGGTGCTCTTGTAAAAAGTAGACGTTCCAGCTGACTGGAAAAAAACGCTGTTGATGAAGGCGGTCACAAAGCTAAACCAGGCTGTGAATCCTGCCCATCTTTCGTTCAAAACATTGCACAACCAATCAATGCACAAGCTGGTTATGATCTTCCTGTATCCACATTCGCTGGTTACGAAGATGGTACATTACCTGCTGGTACTGCTAAATTCGAAAAACGCGGTCCTGCATTGTTCGTTCCAAAATGGATGCCAGAAAACTGTATCCAATGTAACCAATGTTCCTTCGTATGTCCACATGCTACAATTCGTCCAATCTTGGCAACTGAAGCAGAAGTGGCTGCAGCTCCAGAACATTTCGATACAATCCCTGCATTGGGCGCTAAAGACCTTCAATTCCGTATCGCAGTATCCCCATTAGATTGCTTGGGTTGCGGTAACTGCGTTGATATCTGTCCAGCTCCTAAGGGCAAGCTATCGTAATGACTTCTATCGATTCCGAAATCGAACAAGCTGAAGCTTGGAACTACGCTGTTAACCTTCCTGTAAAAGAAAACCCTATGAAGAAGGAAACTGTTAAAGGTTCCCAATTTGAACAACCATTGTTCGAATTCTCCGGTGCTTGTGCGGGTTGTGGTGAAACTCCATACGCTAAATTGTTAACTCAATTGTTCGGCGATCGTATGATGATTGCGAATGCTACTGGTTGTTCCTCCATTTGGGGTGCTTCCATGCCAGCTTCTCCATACACAACTAACCAACAAGGTCAAGGTCCTTCCTGGGCAAACTCCTTGTTCGAAGATAATGCTGAATACGGCTATGGTATGTACATCGGCGTTAAGAAAATCCGTGAACAATTGCTTGAAGTAGCTAAGAAAGCTGTTGAAACAGCATCTGGTGAATTGAAAGAAGCATTGGAACAATGGATTGAATTCGCTAACCTTGGCGCAGCTACTCGTCAACGTTCCGCACGTTTGGTAGCAGCAATTGAAGCTGAAGGTGCTACAACTCCAGAATTAAAAGAAATCCTTGATAAGAAACAATTCTTAATCAAACGTTCTCACTGGATCTTCGGTGGTGACGGTTGGGCATACGATATCGGTTTCGGCGGTGTTGACCATGTATTAGCTTCTGGCGAAGACATCAACATCTGGGTATTCGATACTGAAGTATACTCCAACACTGGTGGTCAATCCTCCAAATCTACTCATGAAGCTGCTGTAGCTCAATTCGCAGCATCTGGTAAACGTACTAAGAAGAAAGACCTTGGCATGATGGCTATGTCTTATGGTTATGTATACGTAGCACAAGTAGCTATGGGTGCAGATAAAAACCAATTGATGAAAGCTGTTACAGAAGCTGAAGCTTATCCAGGTCCTTCCTTGATCATCGCTTACAGCCCATGTATCAACCATGGTATCAAAGCTGGTATGGGTAAAGCTCAAGAAGAACAACGCAAAGCAGTTGCTTGTGGTTACTGGGATCTTTACAGATACAACCCTCAACTTAAAGCTGAAGGTAAAAACCCATTCTCCTTGGATTCCAAAGAAGGCAACTACGACGAATTCCAAAAACTTCCTTAAAAGGTGAAGTTCGTTATGCTTCCTTGGCGAAAGCTGCTCCTGACGCTGCAGAAGAATTATTCGCTAAATGTGAAGAAGACGCTAAAGAACGTCGCTTAAGCTATGTTCGCTTACAAAAAGGTTTCGAAGAAGTTAAATAATTAATTTCTCTAAACTGCATATACAAGAGGCATCCTCATTGAGGATGCCTCTTTTGCATCTATCATCCTTATGAATAGGTGTATAGTACACATGATTTTGGTATAATAGATAGTATATATGTGTATTATTCATGTATTGTTTATACAATATATGTTTTTAATGATAGAGGATATTATGACTACGAATACAAATGACGTACAACAAACCATTTATAGTGAATTAGGCTATAAATCCATGCCATTCCCATATACCACACCAGCTACTCTTGAAGCCTATGCGGCTCTCGTGGGGGTTTCAGCACCTAATCCTAAGAATGCTAGAGTGCTAGAGCTGGGCGCAACCTATGGTGGCAATATTATTTCTCAAGCATTATTTAATCCAGATGCAACCTTCGTAGGTATTGAGCTTTCACAAGAACAAGTCGAAAAAGGCAACGAAGTGATTGCTAATGCAGGTTTAACCAATGTATCCCTTATTCAATCAGACATCGCATCTATTGGTAGTGAAATTGGTACCTTTGATTACATTATCGCCCATGGTGTGTATTCTTGGGTCGATGACGGTGTTAAAGATGCATTGTTGCGCCTTATCGATGAACATTTAGCAGAGGATGGCATTGCCTACATTTCTTATAATACCTATCCAGGTTGGCATACGATGGACGAAGTACGTCAGTTGATGATGTTCAGTAACCGTGATAAAACACAGTTTAATCACAAGGAAAAGGTACTGCATGGCAAAACGATTGGTAGTATCGTAGGTAGTCAAATTTTAAAATATGACAATCTAAAGGAACGAAATAGTAAATTCCTTGGTGCTCTTCGCTCTGTTATGCAAAAAGATGAATACTATGTTGGTCACGATCATTTAGAGCCAAACAATGACCCTGTATATTTCTATCAATTTAATGACCATTTAGAAGCGCATAAATTGGCATACCTATGTGATGCTGATTTAACTTTATCTATGGTACGTAGCTTTGATGCTGATATTGCGGATACACTAGATAAACTCGCACTTAATGACCATGTAGCTCAAGAGCAATATTTAGATTTTATGCTAGATACGACCTTTAGAAAATCTATTATATGTAAGGCTAAGTATGCAGAATCTGTAACATACGACATGGGAAATCCTGAACTTGTGAATTCTGTACCTATGCGAACCATTATTAACAGCTTTACCTATACAATTCTCTTCAATGAAGAAGCATTGTCCATGTTTGAAAATGATATCGTACGCGATACATTCCAGTCCATTATTAAGGATGGCGGTCAGTTTAATATGATCGAGGCTTTAGCCATTGTGAAAGCTGCTAATGATGCTGCTAAGGGCGATGATGCAAGCTTAGAAGCCGCTGTTGATGCGTTATATGTAGCTATGGCAGAACATATTGTACGCGGTGGTCTACGTTTCTTGAAACATCCACATCCTAAAGCTTACTATATGGAGGGACAATCCTTTGTACCTGCTAGATTTACAAAGTTTGTGAAAGCTTTAGTTGAATCTGGTACAGACATCATGTATGGGGCTACCTCTGAAAATGAAGCCGTGGAAAATCTGTCCGATGAAGATTTGATGTTTATGGAAATCCTTAATAAACCAAAGGCAAAATCTACTATTGTTAATGCGATTAAAAAGAATATCTTTGGCGGCGCACAAGCTGGTCAGGCAAAAAATCAAACAGCTATGGCTGAAGCGTTCTATGCTGAATTGACGAAACGCATGGAAACATTAGGCTATTTAGAAAATAAAATTAAATAAAGGTATTTCCCGTGTAGCATATGATAATAATGTGCGATGGGGGATAGATAAAGGCTAATTCTCGATATATAGAATTAGCCTTTATTTTTATGTTCAATATTTTCTTTTTATTTTATAAATATTACATTTTGTTATGTTAAGTTGCATAAAAGATATAAGAAAGATGAAGAAATGCATGAAAAACACATGAAGTAAACATGACTTTTATGATATACTTTGTATGAGTGATTTTGTGTACATGTAAATATGGTCATAGTAGGCCATATTTTGTTGTTAGTTAGTATAAGTATATTGTAAAAGGAGTTTTTCCATGGCATCTAAAAAGGCAGTACTAGTATATATACTAGAAATCCTACGAGATGAAACAGATGCAAATCATACATTATCTCAAGAGGAAATTCGTAGCATCTTAGCAAAGAAATATGAATTGACGGTAGATCGTAAAACCTTAGGGCGTCATCTAAATGATTTATATGAATCTGGTAATTTTAATATTGAATGTGAAGAATCTGCACTAGGTACAGATGGTTCGATTCGTCGTACCAATTTTTATATGATTCATCCCTTTGAAGAGGCTGAGTTACATTTGTTAATCGATGGTCTATTAGCATCACGTCATATTAGTGTAAATCAGCGTAAAGACTTGATTGATAAGGTATCTGCCTTGGGAGGTCGTTATTTTAAATCCCATGGAAAACAAATTAAGAGTACACCTGATTCTCTTGTGAGAAGTCAGGATCTATTCCTAAATATTGATCTCATTGAAAAAGCGGTGACGGAAGGGAGAAAAATTTCGTTAGTCTATTATCAGCCTAGTACAGATAATAAATTATATCCTAATCTTGATTATGCAGGTAATGAGCGAAATTATATTTTTAACCCCTACCAATTAGTATCTAGTCGAGGACTCTACTACTTGGTAGGTAACCACGATAACCATGATGATATGTCTACACTACGTGTAGATCGAATTGGCAACATTAAGTTATTGGATATTCGCCGTAAGCCATTGCGGGAAATCCAAGGCTATCACAATCAAAATACCTTTGATGTAGATAGATACATGAAGGAACATATCTATATGTTTGGTGGTGAATCAGTAACGGTAGTGTTTGAAGCAAAACGCAGTATCGTTAACCAAATTCTCGATTGGTTTGATGGAAATGTAACATTTTTAAACGAGACGCCTCAAAAGGTGGAGTGTCGTGTTCATGTTAATCGGGAGGCTTTCAAATATTGGGCACTACAATATATGCAAAGTGTGAAAGTATTATCGCCAGCATCATTAGTGTTCGATGTGCGTGAAGCTATTCGTGATGGATTATCACAATATGTATAAGAAGAAGGGCTGTAAGTATAACAGCCCTTTATTACGAAAAAGGAGCTATTGAGAAATCAATAGCTCCTTTTATGCGTTTTTAGAGAATATGCAATTTTTCTGCTTCTTTATAATCTTTTAATACTGGACGTGGTGGTAATTTATCAAAAATGCTGACAATATAAATCGCAATAGATGAGAAGATAAATCCTGGTACGATTTCATAAAGTCCAAAGAAGGCAAATTGTTTCCAAATTAGAACTGTAAGACCACCTACGACGATACCCGCAATACAACCACGGCGCGTCATGCGTTTCCAGAATAGGGAGAAGATGATAGCAGGACCAAAGAGGCACCAAAGCCAGCCCATGCGTAAGCAACCATCGTAAGGATGAGGCTATCTGGATTTAATGCTAAGAAAATGGATATAGCCGCTACCAACAATACAACAATACGGCTTACAAGCACGAGTTCTTTGTCGGTTGCTGTTTTGTGAATGATATTAGCGTAAAAATCATTAGCAATAGCAGAGGCTGTTACTAATAGTTGAGCGGATGCAGTACTCATGATAGCTGCAAGCACAGCAGACCAGATAAGGCCAGCCATAAATGGCGTAAATAAACGTTCCGTCATAACGAGGAATATCGTCTCTGCATCTGTACCAACTAATTTTTCTGGTAACATATATACATGACCGATGAGGCCTACGAAAATAGCTGCTAATAAGGAAAGGATAACCCAAACCATAGCAATATTTGTGGATTTTTTTAGTTCCTTTGCATCGGAAATCGCCATGAAGCGAACTAGGATATGTGGCTGACCGAAGTAGCCAAGCCCCCAACCAAGGGAAGAGATGATGCCGATGACAAGAGCAAACATATCACTCGTATCACCCCAGAGGTTTAATCCTTGAGGAAATTCACTTTGGATGAGTTGCATCGTATCAATAGGACCACCTAAGTACATGGCTGCCGTAATAGGTACAGCCAAGATGGCGAAGAACATCAACGCCCCTTGAATACAGTCCGTCCAAGATACGGCGAGGAAACCTCCGAGGAAGGTATAAAATACTACAATGCCCGCCGTAATAAATAGAGATACCGTATAGTCTAAACCGAAGATAGTATTGAATAATTTGCCTCCTGCCACAAATCCAGAGGATGTGTAGATGAGGAAGAAGATTAATATAAACAATGCGGAAATAACAGCTACCGAATGGGATTGATCGTGGAACCGATTTTTAAATAATCCGGCAATGTTAAGCTGTCGCTAGCTACCTCCGTATGGTTACGCAATCTACGGGATACGAATCGCCAGTTGGCCCAGGTGCCCAAGGTAAGTCCTACGGCAATCCATACACCGGAAATACCCGTAGTATAGGCCAGACCCGGTACCCCCATAAGCATCCAACCGCTCATGTCGGAGGCTTCGGCACTGAGTGCCGTAATCCACGGTCCTAGCTGTCTACCTCCCAATATATAGTCACCAATACTGTTCGATTTGCGATAATAGTAGACCCCGATGTACATCATCAGTCCTAAATACAAGGCAAAGGCGATTATGATCATTATGTTGTTGTGTGTCATGCCTATATAAAACCTCCTTAGGGTTGTTCACCACGTTAAAATATATACTAATTATTGTATCATAAATTGCCATTCTATAGGATATGTAAATCATATAATTTATTAGTAAATATTGATGATATTGTTAAAATTACTAAACAGTATTATATGAAAATAATTCAAAAAATACCTCAAAAAATGATACAATAAATAGACACGATATTTCATTTTGATATGGCATATAACATTGTTAATTTTGTACACATAGGAAAGGAGGTATACCGATGGAGGCTATTAATTCTCGTGATAGAGCGTTACAACTACTGCAAACCTACTTTGGGTATACATCCTTTCGGTCCGCTCAGGAGGCTCCTGTAGAGTCTTTGTTAAAGAACGAGGATGTAGTGGCCATCATGCCTACTGGGGCAGGTAAATCGATATGCTTTCAAATTCCAGCTCTTTGTAAATCGGGGCTTACCGTCGTATTCTCGCCCTTAATATCTTTGATGAAAGACCAGGTTGATGGCTTGGTGGATCAAAATATACCGGCTGCCTTAATCAATAGTACATTAACGCAAACAGAATTTAATAAGACCATGTACGATGTACGTAGTGGGAATATTAAATTATTATATATTGCACCAGAGCGATTAGGTTCTAATTTTTTCTGCAATGTGTTACGCTCTATGCCTATCTCTCAAGTCATTGTTGATGAAGCGCACTGTATTTCACAGTGGGGTCATGATTTTAGACCATCCTATCGATTGATAGGTGATTGGTTAGCTAGTTTGCCTAAGCGTCCCGTAGTGGGGGCTTTCACAGCGACGGCTACGAAGGCAGTAGAAAATGATATTAAAACATTATTAGGTCTCGATCATGCGAATGTGTATGTTACGGGATTTGATAGGCCGAATTTATCGTTTTCCGTCGTGCGCACACCAAAGCGCATGGATTATGTAGTCGATTATGTGCGGCGTCATAGTCATGAAAATGGTATCATCTATTGCTCTACGCGCAAGGATGTAGAACGAGTCTACGATAATTTGACACGGGCCGGAATCCAAACTGGATATTACCATGCCGGATTATCCGATGAGATGCGCAAAGATATGCAAAATAAATATGCCTTCGACCAATTACAAGTTATGGTAGCTACCAACGCATTTGGCATGGGCATCGATAAGAGTAATGTGCGGTATGTGTTGCATTACCAAATGCCGCGTAATATGGAGTCCTATTATCAAGAGGCGGGCCGTGCTGGACGCGACGGCGCACCGGCGGAATGTATTCTGCTCTATAGTGGGCAAGATGTGCGCGTTCATAAGTATTTGATTGAACAAGGTCATTTAGAACCACAACGTGAGCAGGTAGAACTTAGAAAACTGCAGTCCATGATTGATTACTGTTTCTGTAGTACTTGCCTAAGAAAATATATGCTCGCCTATTTTGGTGAAATCGTTCCGTGGCTCGAATGCAGTAACTGTAGTTCCTGTAATACAAAAGGGGAACGTGTTAATGTCACGAAAGAGGCAAAGGCCATATTCCGTACCATTATCGCCACAGAGGAGCGGTATGGTGCCTCTATGATTTCGTCCATCGTGCGCGGAGAACGGACTGACCGCATTACGAGGGCAGGTCTTGATGCCTTATCCGTATTTGGGTATTTATCGGATGTAGGGGATAAGGAGATTAAGGGCCTTATACAACAATTTGTGGCCTCTGGATACTTGCGGAGTTCTATGGGGAAATATCCGGTCTTATCCGTCACCGCCGGTGCAGAAGAGGTACTAGCAGGGCATAAAGAGGTAGAAGAAATTAGGCAAGAGGTTATCGTGCCATCTCGTAAAACGAAAAATCAGCCTCTATATCTCGCTCCGAAGTATCCCGTTCTGGTTCTGGTGGGCTATTTGAACATTTACGGCAACATCGCAAACAACTGGCATCGCAACTTAGTGTGCCGCCGTATATTATATTCCCTGACACGGTGCTTATCGATTTAGCCAATATACGGCCAAAAACATTAGGTGAGTTTGGCAATATAAAGGGCGTAGGGGAAGCAAAATTAAAGAAATATGGACTTTCATTTTTAGAGGCCATTTCACAATATAAGGGGTAACAAATTGGCGTTTCTATAACGCTATATTGAGTGATTTCTAATATAATTAGGGGGAACTATGAGCTTAGCAGATACACAATATCTCAATATTATTGAAAATATATTAGATCATGGTATATATGGTCAAAATAGAACAGGCATAGCCACATATAAATTGCCACAACAAATTATGCAGTTTGATTTACAAGAGGAATTTCCAATTTTAACTACAAAATTTGTGGCTTTCAAAACAGCTGTGAAAGAATTGTTATGGATTTGGCAAATGCAGTCCAATGATGTGCGTAAATTACAAGATATGAATGTCCATGTATGGGATGAATGGATGCGCGAAGATGGGACTATTGGCAAGGCCTATGGATACCAAATCGCTAAATATAAACAATTAGATAATCTCATCAAAACTATAAAAGAGGATCCAGATAGTCGCCGCATGATTGTTACATTATGGAATATTGAGGATTTGCCTGATATGGCATTGCAACCTTGTGCGTATGAAACATTGTGGGATGTAGGCAATGGCTATTTAAACTGTATGCTTATCCAACGCAGTGGCGATATGGGGCTTGGTGTTCCATTTAATACGGCTCAATATGCAGCACTCTTATGTATGATTGCCCAAGTGACTGGTTTGAAGCCTGGTAAGTTTACCCATGTTATTAATAATGCACATATTTACGAAAATCATATGGATGCATTGCGCGAGCAATTATCTCGTCGAGATCAAGCGTTGCCAGCTCCAAAAATTCGTGTAAATTCAGATATCACCGATTTATGATTTCACACCGGATGATATCGTGTTAGACGGGTATGAACATTTAGGTAAATTGGCTATGACCGTAGCCGTATAGGGGGATACTATGTTAGCACTTATCGTAGCGGTTGCGCATCATCGCGTTATCGGCAAAGATAATTCTTTGATTTGGCATTTGCCCAATGATTTGAAATTCTTTAAGGAAAAAACGACAGGCCACGTTATTATTATGGGGCGTAAGACCTTTGAAAGCTTGCCCTTTTTATTGCCTAATCGGGAACATTGGGTGATTACAAAAAATAAAGGCTTTAATGCACCGGAAGGGGTACGTGTATTTTCTTCACCCGAGGCTGTTGTAAAGGCTGCTAAAGAGATAGATGTAGCCTATGTTATCGGGGGCGCACAAATCTACGAAGCCTTTTTACCGTATGTAGATGTAATGCATATTACGGAGGTTGACCATGAATTTGAAGGGGATGCTCATTTCCCTGAATTTGATGCGTCAGCTTTCACAATTACCTCCGTTGTAGAGGGGACGGTAGATGATAAAAATACATATCCTCATCGATTTGTAACATATGAAAGAAAAGGACATAACTAATGGAATCAATGTTTGCCATTATTGCAAAGGAATTGGGTGTTAAGCCTGGTCAAGTAGAATCAGCAGTTACGCTCTTAGACGAAGGTAACACGGTGCCATTCATCGCTCGTTACAGAAAAGAAGTAACAGGTGAATTACAAGATGAACAACTGCGAACTATCGAAGAACGCATTAAATATTTGCGCAATTTAGAAGCACGGCGTCAAGAAATCATCAAGGCTATTACGGAACAAGAAAAGATGACCGATGAATTGATGGCATCTTTGATGAAAGCCGTAAAATTACAAGAATTAGAGGATTTGTATTTACCATATCGACCTAAGAAACGGACACGGGCCATGATTGCCCGTGAACGAGGACTAGAGCCTTTAGCAGATATGATTTTGAACGATACGGTCACATCTGGCAATCCTCTAGATGTCGCAAGAGAATATATTTCTGAAGACGTGCCTACACCGGAGGACGCCATTCAAGGTGCGTCGGACATCGTTGCAGAAATTGTCAGCGACAGTGCAGATTTTCGCGCTACTCTTCGTAAGCGTATGTGGAAGGAAGGTTTTATCCAAGCGGAACTCGTGGAAGATAATGAACACAAGGACCAATTCCTTCAATATAATGAGTATGCCGAACCAGTTCGTCAGATGCCGTCTCATCGTATCTTGGCGGTTAATCGAGGCGAAAAATTAGGGGCTCTTAAATTGGCCCTAACCGTACCCGATGAATCCTATATTCAATATATGGTGCGTGGTATTACTAAAAATGAACAATCGATTTTTAGTGATGTGAAAGCTAACGCCGTAGCAGATGCGTATAAACGTTTGATGTTCCCTGCTCTTGAACGGGATATTCGCAATGAATTAACCGAATCTGCAGATGAACAAGCAATTAAGGTGTTTGGTGTAAATCTTAAAAATTTATTGTTACAACCGCCATTGGCAGGTCATGTTATTATGGGCCTTGACCCAGGGTATCGTACAGGTTGTAAGATGGCTATTATCGATGCGCAAGGCAATGTACTCGATTATGGTGCATACTATTTAACGAATAGTGAAAAGCTAAAACAAGAAGCACAAAAGAAATTAGCGGAAAAGATTCGAAAATTCAATGTTACCTTATTGTCCATCGGTAACGGTACAGCCTCGTATGAAACAGAACAATTTGCGTCTAAGATGATTGAAGAAGAAAAATTAGATTGCCACTATATTATTACTAATGAAGCTGGTGCGTCTGTATATTCTGCATCAAAATTGGCTATTGATGAATTACCAGATTTAGACGTAACGATTCGCGGCGCCGTATCTATTGCACGACGTGTACAAGATCCATTGGCAGAGTCCGTTAAAATCGATCCTAAATCTATTGGGGTTGGTCAATACCAACATGATGTAAATCAAAGCAATTAACTCATACATTAGACCAAGTAGTTGAATCTGTAGTTAACCATGTTGGGGTAGAGCTTAATACGGCATCTCCGGCGATTTTGCAGCATATTGCAGGCATTTCTGGTACGGTAGCAAAAAATATTGTAGCATTCCGTCAAGAAAATGGTGGATTTACTAGTCGTAAGCAACTATTAAAGGTTCCTCGCTTAGGTCCTGCAGCATTTACTCAGTGTGCTGGTTTCTTGCGATTAAATGGTGCTAAGAATCCATTGGATAATACATCTGTTCACCCTGAGTCTTATGAGTTGGCAGAACGTATTATTGGTGAATTAGGTTTTACATTAAAGGATTTACAAGATAAATCCCAACTTGAAGCATTACAGGTTAAATTACCATTGGTTGATGTAGATAAGATGGCGCATAAGCTTGATGCGGGTATTCCTACTGTGCGAGATATCATTGCAGCTCTTGCTAAACCAGGTCGTGACCCTCGTGAGGATTTACCAGCACCTCTGACGCGTAAGCATGTGGTTAGCCTTGAGGATATTAAAGTTGGTACAGTTGTTAAAGGTACGGTGCATAATGTAGTAGACTTTGGTGCCTTTATTGATTTTGGTTTAAAAACGAATGGTTTATTACATCGTAGCGAACTATGCACGGCGAAACAACATCCTTCTGATGTACTTGCTGTAGGCGATATTATTGAAGCTGAGATCATCTCTGTTGATGTAAAACGAAATCGTATCGGATTATCCGTCAAGTCATTGAGAAATAAAGACAAGAAAAAGGCCTAATTTTGTTAGGGGAATTCGTAAAAAATTATACATGTCAAAATTGAACATGATTAAAAGGAGTCCTTTAGGTAATAGAGAACTCCTTTTTTGTGTACTTTGTTATCATAAATAGTGATAAGTATATCGATTTTGATATAGAATAAAACTATTGAGAATATAATAAAATCGTTATATCGAAAATTATAAAATAGATTGAAATAATTAGATATTGGGTGTATGATGAACTCATAGAAGATAATTAATAGTCGTTATCCATTAAAGGAGGAAGTACTATGAGTTTACATATTAGAGAAAGATATGGTCTTTTAATCAATAATGAATGGGTACCTGCATCTGATGGTGCTGAATTTAATGTATATAACCCTGCTAATGGCGAGCAACTTGCTGTTTGTGCAGAAGCTACGCAGGCGGATGTTGATAAAGCTGTAGCAGCTGCAACAGAGGCTTTTAAAACGTGGAAAACAGTTTCTCAAGTCGATCGGGCAGATTATTTATTAAAGATTGCAGATGCCATTGATGCTCACAAAGAACATTTGGCACAAGTTGAGACCTATGATAATGGTAAACCAATCCGTGAAACATTAAACGTGGATATTCCACTTGGTGCAGACCATTTCCGTTACTTCGCTGGCGTACTTCGCGCAGAAGAAGGTTCTGCACAAGTATTTGATGAAAATACATTGAGCCTTGTTGTGCGTGAACCAATTGGTGTAGTTGGTCAAGTGGTACCTTGGAACTTCCCGTTCCTAATGGCTGCTTGGAAATTGGCACCAGCGCTGGCAGCAGGTTGTACGGTTGTCATCAAACCTTCTAGTCATACATCTCTTAGCCTTTTAGTATTAGGCGATATTTTGAAAGAAATCTTGCCTCCAGGCGTTGTAAACATTATTACGGGTAAAGGTTCTAAATCTGGGCAGTACATCCTAGATCATCCTGGTTTCAGTAAACTTGCTTTCACCGGCTCTACAGAAGTAGGTCTTGATGTATATAAAGCGGCATCTGAACGCTTGATTCCTGCTACTTTGGAATTAGGCGGTAAATCTGCGAATATCTTCTTTGACGATGCGAACTGGAAACAAGCTCTTGATGGGGCAATGCTCGGCATCCTCTTTAACCAAGGTCAAGTATGCTGCGCTGGATCCCGTATTTTCGTACAAGATACAATTTATGATAAATTTGTAGCTGAACTTTCTAAATTATTTGATAAGGTAAAAGTTGGCTTACCATGGGAAGAATCTACTCAACTGGGTTCCTTAATTTACGAAGATCAAGTTAAGAAAGTACTTAGCTATGTAGAACTAGCTAAAGAAGAAGGTGCTCGCGTCGTAGCAGGTGGTGTACGCGTTACCGATGGCGAACTTGGTAAAGGTTGCTTCGTAAGACCTACACTTATCGTGGATGCTACAAATGATATGCGCGTAGCTCGTGAAGAAATCTTTGGTCCGGTGGCAGTAGTGATTAAATTCCATAGCGAAGACGAAGTAATCGAACAAGCCAATGATAGCCTATACGGTCTTGGTGGTGGCGTATTTACTCAAAACCTTAACCGTGCTATCCGTGTAGCTCGAGCAATCGAAACAGGTCGTATGTGGGTTAATACATATAACTCCATCCCAGCAGGCGCACCATTCGGTGGTTACAAACAATCTGGTATCGGCCGTGAAACACACAAGGTTATTTTGGAACACTACACTCAAATGAAAAACATCATTGTAAATTTGAGTGATAAACCATCTGGGTTTTATGATTTAGATTAATAATTTAATAGATTTTTCCTTTTTACTTATATTTGATGAGAAGGCACCTCGAAGAGGTGCCTTTTTTAACATAACGAGGCCAGTCTTTTTATATGGATGTATACCATATGTTATAATTAAGGGCATATAAGAGTGTACTGTAGAAGAGACTGGAGAGACAATGAATCATATTCCCTTCAAAAAACTGTATAATCCCCAATATGATTTATTATCTATTAAGGATAAGGAAGAATTATTAAGTCAAATCGGAAAAATATATAATTTAGAGTTACTATGTTTTGATGAATTTGATGCATTTGGTAAATCCACCTATACGGCAATATATCGTTCATATGATGGCATAGATTTTGTATTTGTTCCTGGGGATACCGTTAGGCTCGGTCTTAATTTTGACAATAAAAAGTTGCAAGATGTTTTTGATAAAGAAAGCTTAATGGATCTTGTCTATGTATTTTTAGATGGTTACGAAGATGAAATTTATAGTGAAGAGGGTATTTTAACTAAGATTAGCGAAGCACTGGCAGATGAGGCAATAATATCTAACATAGAAAAGTATCTTACGCATAATTTTACCCAAGAGGGTGAATTTATAATACATCCGCTTTTAGTACAAAAAACGTATAGTGAAACCTGTTGGATACCTATTTCCGAAGAGGAACTTATACAAAATAAAGAGTGGCAAAATATGATTAAAAAAGCCGAGATAAAAGGCCTTTCTGAAGTTATGGTTCACAACACAGTTTGCTTATATAAAACAGATGATAGCAATTGGTGTGGCAAATATTATGAAGTCACCACATTTAAGAAACTGTTACAAAACATAAAAGATAATGGATACTCTCTTCCTACACAAAGAGAATGGGAGTATTTATCTGGCAAGGGGTGTAGAACTATTTTCCCTTGGGGAAATAATATAGATTTCTCTATGAATTTAAAACATATGGAATGGATGGATAATGATGGAGAGTATACATTAGAAAAGGAAAACTTTTTTGGATTGATTATCGGTGATGATCCATACTGCAGAGAAATCGTATATGATGATGAGGGATTTTCCTATAAAGGTGGAGATGGTGGCCGTAATATATGTGGGGGATTAGGTGTTGTTTGGGGTTATTTTCCGGTTTCGCCATACTTTAAAGATAAGGAATTATCAATAGGTGATTATATAAATGGTGGATATGATTTCTTTAGGAGGATTATAAGAATTGATGATAGGTGAAGCTCAAGGAGGACATTTAATTGCAAAGATATTTAATGGTTCTGGTGATAAAGCTACAATGACCAATGAACTGCTCATAGAAAAGATAAGCTAATAGCAGATTATGACTCTTCGCTAGAACAATGGCTGAGTGCTGCTGTAGGTGGTTATACTTTACATGTTATTGGTATTGAAGCTGGTGCACATATATCTGTAAATCAAACCATGGTTAAATTCGTAGGATATCAAAATCAACTTTAGAAGGGAAGAGAAATAATGTTTGTTAATCCATGGCAGTTTTGCGTGGCAATCGTTCTTATGATTTGGGGGACATATTTTATTACATATCGTTTCTGGTGTCGTCGAAAAGGTATTTCTGTAGAGATTTTGTCAGTTAAGCCTAGAATTATTAAAGAACTTCCTAATTTCACAGTTATTTATGGATATGATGTTAAGTATCTATTAAATGGTGTAGAATATACAGCTCAAAGCCTAGAGTTTTACATTACAGTATTGGTTCCAGGGCCGATGATCCCTTATAGTATGACGGGAAAAATTGTTACAGAATGGAAAGGTAAGTCTTGATAAAGTAAAAAAACAAATATGACATATGGCGTTGTATTGTGGGTGTTTGCTATTATTTTTCTTGGCTGAGTTATATTAATAGTTATTTATCTAATCGAATAGAGGTGTATTTATTAGAAATGGATAAACATGCCTCTATTGTGTATTTAGACATATTTAACTATTAATTACTCTAACATAGATAAGGATTATATTACATCCTTATTTATACATGTCTTTCAGCTCATAATACAATATGGGGTGTATCTTCAAAACTAAAAGCCTATATAAGATTATAAAACTTATTAATCATAGGTGTTTTATTGTTATTCCAATAATGATGTTATAGTAAATACACGGTTAATATCATATGTGTATTACATATGATTACCACCTTAATTATATTGTCAGTGATGAAATCAAAATTATACTTTTTTATATCATCATTTTAGTACATTCTTAGAGTATCATTCACAAGAAGTTATAACCTTATTGGGGGCAGTAAAATCAAGGTTTGTATTTTTTTATCAATACATTTTGTCCTATAACCCCAATTTTTGTGTTTCTTATATTATAAAGGGGCTGCAACTAGAATGCGGAAAACCGCATTCTGTTACAGACCCTTTCGAGTTATTCATTATAATTTTGTTTCCATAGCATTAGAAGACATTTTTTATGATGTAGTTGATCACGATGAGTGGAACGATACTAACTACTAAGGTTATTGCTGTATCGCGTACAGACATATTGTATTCTGCAATACATAGTTTTAATAAAGCAAATGCGGTCCACCCATAAACTAAAACATTTAAGATGAATATAACTGTTCTTACTAGACCATATGGGAATGTGTCAGTATAGATGCCTATCATGAACGGCATGAGCACGATATTTTGAACTAACACAAGTAGAGCATATACACTTACACCATACATGAATTGTTTAATTGTATCTGGTAAGTTTACGTTTACTGTAGGATATGTACGCTGACAGTAAAAGTTAAAGATATAGCTTGCTAGTAGAGCAGGGATGATAGCTTTCAAAAGTCCTTTAAATATAAGACCCAATAAGGTAGTGAATGAAAAAATGGTAAAGAATTTATAACCTACAATGCTTGTTGTAATGCAAGCTAAGATATAGGTTAATATTGCCATTGCCAGATACGTAATAATACCCATTGGTAGGGCTTCACTAAGGGTGCCCGTGTTTTTTAGTTCATTGCTACCTTTTTCAGGGGACAAGGTAAGTGTTAATAGATGTGTCCAATTGATTCCGTTCATAATTTCCTCTCTCTCTAAATTAAAATGAATATATATACTGATTATTATAATCAGGTATATGTATATTAAATGAAAGAGAAGCAATCGTTTTATGAAAAATCCTTTTTAAAAGCACTATTTAGTTTTTGTTGACGTTAAATATTTTTTTAAATGTTCTGGCAGGGTAGGTGAACCATCAGCTGATTTTACTTCTACACGAATATTCATTGTTGTGTTGAACTGAGGATACATATTTTTACATTCCTCACAAAGTTGATTGATGCGAAGAAAGAGATTTTGAATATCATGATTGTGGACCGCATCATATGGAATAGTGAGGCTGAAACTCCAAGCATCTTCTCCGAAAAGGTATCTCCTATAAGATACATAGTTTAATTCTTCATCGGTGAGATATTTTTGAAATAAAGGGTATATGGTTACCAAAGGAATATTTGTATAAATGAATTTATCTGTAATAGGGAGGCCGCCACCATCGTAATTTACGTTTTCTTCCTGTATTAAAATAGGTAGATATGGATAGGCGTCGAAGGTTGCGGTCCAGGTGTGGTTAATGTGTTTTTCTATGGTGTAAGGCATATGAGGGTAGTTTTGAGATATATATTCTTTTACTTCCTCAGTAGAATAGTGTGTGAATAGGTGGCATCCAGATGTGGTGAGTAGTATAGCGAGAAACACCATAGTTGTAAAGGCTTTATGCTGTATTTTCATTTCAATGGATCTCCTTCGAATATAAAGGCGTATTCATTACAATAGTATTATACTTAACATAATTTCTTTATTAATATTGGGATAAGCGGAATATTTTTCTGTACTCTTCCGGTGCATCAGAACCATCAGACGGTTTTATGATGACTCTAATATATATTTTTTCTTTGAAGTCTGGATAGGTGTTAGCATATTCTTTGCAGAATTGATCCATTCGATTGTAAAAATTTGTTACATCTTGGTTTTCTATGGCTGAATAGGGGATAGGCATTTCAATATACAAAGAAGATGTGTCATATGTAGCATAGGATAACTCTTCTGCTGTTAGATAGTTTTTCATTAATGGGAATGCAGTTATTAACGGGATATTGGTTATCAGTGTTCGATCAACTTGTGGCACAACAGGTGCAGATGTGTGCAAGACTTCAGATATTTCAATGGGCATTTGTGGATATTTGTCAAAGGTGATTTGCCATGTATTGCCCCTTCGTGACTCTAGGGTGGTAGGTCAGATTAGGATAGTTCTTATTTATATATTGGTGTACCTCATCCTCACTGTAATGGGAGAAGATGACAACCTGTTGTCATTATGAGAGAGAATATAACTAATGGTAATAATACAAATCGTTTAAGAGTAAGTGGTTTCATTGTATGTTCCTTTTATAATGCTCTTGAATGTTCAGTAAAATTGTAATACCTTAAAAGGCATTGCTTAATTATTGGCGGAATTTTTGGGGTATATTATATTAATTATATTATACCTAAATTATATGTTTACTCATATAGTTGATTAGTATAAGCGGATATATGTATTAGAAAATAGTTTGATGTAATAGCTTTCACAATCGAAATATGATATACTATTCTAACGCGCATAATTCGTGCGCGATAGGAGGAAAACACATTTAGATGTTAGAAAAAAATTTGAACAATTAATGATTAGCGAACCTGTTCTACGTGCGTTAAACGATATGGGCTTTGAAGAGCCTACGCCAATTCAACAGGAAGCTATCCCAGTAGCCATGAGCGGTAAAGACATGATCGGTCAAGCTCAAACAGGTACTGGTAAGACAGCGGCCTTTGGCCTACCTGTATTGGAACGCGTAGACGGCAGTAATCGTCACGTTCAAGTAGTGATTTTGTCCCCTACACGAGAATTAGCTATTCAAGTAGCAGAAGAGCTTAATAAAATGGCTCAGTATACGGATATTACGGCATTGCCTATCTATGGTGGCCAAGATATTAACCGTCAATTCCGTGCATTGAAAAAGAATCCGCAAATCATTGTTGCCACACCAGGCCGATTGATGGACCATATGGACCGCGGTTCTATTAAATTTGAAGACGTTAAGATTGTCGTTCTTGACGAAGCTGATGAAATGTTAAACATGGGCTTTGTAGATGACATCAACAAAATTTTAGGGGCTATCCCAGAAGATCACCAAACATTGCTATTCTCTGCAACAATGCCTAAGGCTATTCGCGAGTTAGCAGAAACATACCTTACAGAGCCAACGTTGATTCGTATGAAACCTACGCAAGTAACGATGGATCTTATCGAACAATACTATATCGAAGTACAAGATCGTCAAAAATTTGACGTGTTGTGCCGTTTGTTCGACTTACAAGCGCCAGAGTTGGCTATCATCTTTACACGTACGAAACGTCGTGTTGATGAAGTAACAGAAGCTCTTAAAAAACGTGGCTATATGGCGGAAGGTATCCATGGTGATTTATCACAACAAAAACGTGATAGTGTAATTCGTCAATTCCGAGAAGGTACAATTGACATCCTTGTAGCTACTGATGTGGCTGCTCGTGGCCTTGATATTTCCGGCGTATCTCATGTATATAACTATGATTTGCCACAAGATCCTGAAAGCTATACGCACCGTGTAGGTCGTACAGGTCGTGCAGGTAAGGCAGGCGAAGCCTATACATTTGTTATCCCTCGTGAAATTGAACACCTTCATGCTATTGAACGTTTAACAAAACGTAAAATTGCAAAACGTCGTGCTCCATCTTTGGGCGAAGTTCTAGAAGGTCAACAACGCCTTGCTGTTGAAAGCTTAATTGAAATGGCTGGTAATACAGAAGAGTTGGCACCATTTAAGGTGAATGCAGAAGAGTTGTTGAATGATACTGATTCCGTTACATTGATTGCGGCAGCACTCAAGTTGCTTACGAAAGAACCAGATACAACACCTGTCAATATTACAGAAGAAAAGCCTTTACGCGTGCGTCGTCGCCGTGAAGGTGGTCGTGGTGATCGTCGTCGCCGTGATGGAGACCGTCGTAGAGATGGGGACCGCCGCCGCGATGGTGAGCGTCGTCGTGATGACCGTCCGCGTCGCAGTCGTGATGATCGCAAAGGTGACCGTCGTGATAGCCGTCGTCGTGATGATCGTCGTAGCGACCGTCCTAGAGCCGATCGTAAACCTCGTCATCAAAGCGAAGGTTTTAAACCATACTTTAAAGACTAATATGGTATGAACTTTGTTTAATGTATATTCATAGTAGGATTGCTATTGAACATAAGTTATGAAAACGTGGATTGTATAAATCCACGTTTTTTATTGCTTAAAATCTACTAGAATGGTACAATAAATAATAATTATTGTTTGAAAATGGACGATAGAGTACCGATATGTTTCCAAGTGGAGAAAGGTAGATTATTATGGATATCGCACAAATTTTTGCGAAGCGAAGGGTTTAAAGGTAACCCCTCAACGAATTGCAATTTATGATGCTTTGCGTGGTCATCACAATCACCCAACAGCAGAGATGATTTATCATAGCTTGCGTCCTACACATCAAGCATGAGTTTAGCAACCGTATACAAAACAATGGAGATTTTTTTGAAAAAAATTGGCCTTGTTAAGGTATTGGAAGTGGGCGATGAACGCGCACATTATGATTGGGATACAACAGCTCATGCTCATATTCGCTGTGTTCGTTGTAACAAGGTAGAAGATATGATGAATGTCGATCTACATGCTATTGCTGATATTGCTGGAAAAAGCTAGTGCTTATCAAATTACAGGACAACAAATTACATTCGAAGGCGTATGCCCAGAATGTGCAAAAAAAAAGTCACTAACAGACGCCCCCTGCGTATAAGATGCAGGGGGTTTTTGAATAAAAAAATAGAGTGGAAAGGAAATTTAATGTTTATTATAGGTTCACATTTATCAATATCAAAAGGGTATTTACATATGGGAAAAGGAAGCCACTAAGATTGGGGGCAATACATTTCAATACTTTACGCGCAATCCTAGGGGTGGTAGCATGCGTGCTCTCGATGTGGAGGATATGAATAGCCTTAGTGCGTATATGAAAGAACATAACTTTTGGTACCTTGTTAGCTCACGCGCCTTACACGTATAATCCATGTGCAGCAAAGGAAGATTTGCGCTTTTTGCAAAACAATCCATGAAAGAAGATTTAGAGCGCATGGAATATTTACCCGGCCAGATGTATAACTTTCATCCCGGCAGTCATGTAAAAGCAAGGTGTTGACCAAGGCATCGAATACATTGTGGAGTGCTTGAATGAAATCTTATTCCCAGGTATGAAAACCACGGTTCTTTTAGAGGTTATGGCTGGTAAGGGTACGGAAATTGGCTCTCGTTTTGAAGAAATTGCTCGTATTATTGACGGTGTAAAATTAAAAAGAGTACATGGGTGTTTGTGTAGATACTTGCCATATTCACGAAGGTGGTTATGACATCGTTAATAATTTAGATGGTGTCATCGACGAGTTCGATCGTATTGTTGGTCTTGACCGTTTGAAAGCGATTCACTTGAATGATTCAAAAAATCCTATGGGGGCACATAAAGATCGTCATGAAAAAATTGGGGAAGGTCATATCGGTATCGATGCAATTGCCCGCATTGTAACACATCCTAAATTGACGAATTTGCCATTCTACTTGGAAACGCCAAATGAATTAGATGGTTATGCTAAAGAAATTGCTATGTTGCGCTCTATCGTAGATAATCAATAATCAAGCAAAATAAATTGAGTTATATAACAATTGGTATAAACTAAATATATAAGGTGTAGGGAGAACTGGAAAGGGGGATGAAATGCGTTTTTTACATACTGCGGATTGGCATTTAGGTCGTATTTTTTATGGTCAGTACTTAACAGATGACCAAGCTCATGTGTTGGAGCATCAGTTCTTTACTATTTTGAAAGAAGAAAAAATCGATGGCATCTTGCTGGCAGGGGATGTATTTGATAGGGCGGTACCACCCATTGAAGCTATTGAATTATGGGACTCTATCATTACTCGTCTCGCTATGGATTTTAAGGTCCCTCTATTTGTAGTGAGTGGAAACCACGATGGAGCGGAACGCCTTGAAGTGGGACGGTCTATGCTAAGTGAGTCGGGTATTCATATTTGGGGATCCCCTCATCATGCATTACAACCCTTTGAATTTGAAGGCGCTGATGGTAGGGTGGTCATTTGTCCTATGCCGTTTAGCGAACCTCGTCGTATAGGTGACGCTTTGGGACTGAGCTCCAGTGAATCAAAACCAGTTGATACGGATACGGCTGAGGATACTTTGTTTTCCTATGTAGATGATAAGGATCAAGAAGCGGTCGCACTTAATTTACATAATTATGACCAAATGTATCAGGCTTGGAGTGATTATCTATATAAACAAGTGCCAAAACAGATGCGTAGCATTGCCATTAGTCACGCCTTTGTAATGGGTGGCGAAGTAGGTGGTTCGGAACGAACATTGTCTGTAGGTGGTAGTGAACAGGTGAGCCCTCACGTTTTTAAAAACTTTCACTATACAGCTCTTGGACATTTACATGGACCGCAACGGATGGGGGCAGACCATATTCGCTATAGCGGATCGCCATTGAAGTATTCCTTTGATGAACATGGGCAGAAGAAATCTTTTACCATTATTGATATGGATACAAAGGGGAAGGTAGATATTAGTACAATCCCTGTAGAGGCGAAGCGGGATGTAGTCATCTTGGAAGGTTATTTTGAGGACCTTTTTAAATAATACAGCCCTCCAAACGAAACATAAGGATGATTACGTGCAGGCACGCCTCCTAGATACGATGCCTATCATGGATGGCATGGCTAAGTTGCGTCAGGTCTATCATCGATGTATGACCATTGAATTGGCAGGGCGCATAGCAACACCTGTGGTAGATATGGGGGATGCCGTATTTAAAGAGTTAAACGAGCGTGAATTATTTAATCAGTTTGCTGAAACCGTGTGGAAGAACCCCTTAACAGAGCGTGAGCAACAATATATCAACTCTGTATGGGATCGAATTTTAAAGGAGGACTAGATGAAGCCTATATCTTTAACTATAGAAGCCTTTGGTCCGTATCGAGATTCGGTTACCTTGGACTTTAGCGAATTAGAGAATCATTCTATGTTCCTCATCTCCGGTCCAACAGGAGCAGGGAAAACATCCATTTTAGATGCTATGGTGTACGCCTTATATGGTGAGCCTAGCGGAGAAGTGCGTAAAACTGATGCTATTCGCAGTGATTTGCTGAACCTGAGCGGATGACGCGTGTAGATTTTTCCTTTGCCATCGGAGATGCTCAATATCGTGTTGAAAGACTACCAAAACAGATGGTAGCCAAAAAACGCGGTACAGGTATGCGCGAACAGAACGCTAGTGCCACTGTCTATGAAATGAAAGCTGGTGAGTGGAAGGTTATCGCTACCTCTGCGGCTGCCATTCGTGATACGATTCAACGAATCATAGGTTTTCGTAAGGATCAATTTTTACAAGTGGTTCTATTGCCACAAGGGGAATTCAGAAAACTCCTTGTTGCCTCTACAAATGAACGGGAGGAATTACTACATACGCTCTTTAGAACAGAGATATATCGAAAACTACAAGAGGCTCTTAAATCAGCTTATGATGACGAAAAAGCTGGCATTGAAGAAAATTTGATGAAACAAACGGCGTTGATACAGTCTATTCCTCACGATGAAGAGACTCCAGTGCTAACTGTCGAACATGTACGTGAACTGTTATCTAATCGAGTACCACATCGTGATGTACTTGTAGTAGAACGAGATAGGGCTGTTAATGAGGTAGAACAATTTAATGCCTTGCGTAAGGAGTGGGCCCTATATAACCAAGCTCAACAATCTCTAGCACAGGCTACATCCCAATTAGATTTGGTGAAAGCTAAAGAACCTGAGCGTACACAATTGAGTGAAAAGGTTCAATTCCTCAATTCCTTATCTCCAGTTCATGCATTATATCAACAATACATTGATAAACAGTCTAGTCTAACAACATTAGAACGGGCACTGTCCGATGCAGAAAAAAGTGTGGACACTGCTACTCAACATGAGACTAACTGTATAGAGGTTTATGAAGCGTTAGCATCTCAAGCTGAAACGATACAATCTAAGAGGACTACTTTGGCTCAACTCCAACAACAGTCTGAAAAGTTTGATGAGTTAGGATTGTTGAAAAAAAAGATGTCTACACTACGTGGTAATGTAAAACAATTGGATAGTAAAAAAAGTGAAGCGGACCTAGAGATACAACGCCAGCTCATCAAACAGATAGAAGTAGATGTTGAGGGTTTACGTAAACGCTTTCAAGAGAATAGTACACTACTGGAGCAGGTTCCTGTTATTCAAGAACAGCTTAATCATGTGCACAGATATTCTGAGTTGGTAGAAGAAATTAGTCAGGTTCAAAAAGAAATCGACATTAAGAATGAGATCGTATCAACTCTGGATAAAACGGTGAAAGAGGCGAAGGTACAGTTAGAGCGGCTAGAGCATTTAATGCAAGAAGGGCGCGCGTATGAATTGGTTCCTTTCGTGAAAGAAGATGAGCCTTGCCCCGTATGTGGATCTACAGAACATCCTCATTTAGCAACTAAGCCAGAATTATATCCTACTAAGGATGAGGTTGAAGCTGCTCGAGGTATTCGTGATAAAGCGTTACAACAACAAGCGAATGAAGTTGGTCAAAGGGATGCGTTAGTGGGGCGGATGCATGAATTATCTAACCATATGGACGCACAAGTTTCGATTCTTCATTCCTCTATAGATGGTTTTTCTAAGGAAAACTTTGCATCGCTTCAACAAGTTCTGTTATCTCAAATGGAACGATTCAAAACGTTACGTGGTGAATCTGAACAGCTAGGTAAGACTATTTCTGATGCGGAGCGTAGGTTAAGCACCGCTAAGGATACGTTGGCTAAATCAGAACTTGCACATAATGAATTGCTTAAAGCATTGCATGAACTAGAGATTAGTATCAGTTCTGTACAAGCAAAAATAGATTCCTTATCAGAGTCGTTGCCTACTACGGATATAGAGTTGTGGCGTAAGCAAGTGACATTCTTAGCGTCAGAAATTAAAGAGTATGATGCGCAGTTAACAGTGACTACAAAACAATTAGAGGAGGCTCGAGGGCAGCTAAGTGCTAAACGAGGGTCGACTAGAAATCTTATCTTCTCAAGTAAAAAGAAGAACAAAAGAATCTTGATTTTGCTCCATAGGGGAATATATACAGTCATTGCAATCTATATCGTTAAGTGAAATTGATTTTGTAAAAGCGTTGAGTGACTTTAATGCGTTAGAGAATTTTAAATCTAAGTTATATGACTTGGAAGAGGCCTTTAGTACAGCACAAGCTGTATATGATGCGGCACTAAAGACTACGGAGACTGTGGTTAAACCTAGCGATACTGTTTCGGATGAAGTATATGATGCAGCGGTAGAACGTCGTGATACATTGGTGGGCCATTTAGCGGCTTGGGATAAAGAAACACAGCATATAGAAACTACACTTGCTTCACTAGAGGAAATTGAATCGGCTATGGGTGAGGCCCGAGAGAAGGTAGCCTTCTTAAGTCGATTGAATGATCTCGCTAATGGGGGTGAACAAGGTTTTAAAAATGTCACCTTTGAGCGCTATGTATTGGGGGCCATTTTAGATGAGGTTGTTTATGCAGCCAATTTACGTCTTCAAAAGATGAGCCGTAGCCGTTACTCTTTGGAGCGTTCAGACTATACCGGTGGCGGCCGTGGTAAGCAAGGCCTTGATTTGGCCGTAATGGACGCTTTCACAGGACAATCTAGACCTGCGAATACCTTGTCAGGGGGGAGAAACATTCTTGGCCTCTATGGCACTTGCCTTAGGTCTTGCCGACGTGATTCAAAGTTATGCCGGTGGTATTCATATGGATACGATGTTCATTGATGAAGGGTTTGGTACACTTGACCCTGATACATTGGAGCTCGCTATGGAAACATTGGTACAACTACAATCATCGGGGCGCCTTATCGGCATGATCTCCCATGTACCTGAGTTAAAGACGCGGATACCTGCCCATTTAGAAGTCACACGTGGTGATGAAGGTAGTACGGCAAAATTTGTGATTAACTAGCTATAGAATTATAAAATGTGATACTATTAAAAGAGGATAATTCCTACAAAAACATACTGTATTTACATAAGGAGGTCCTATGAAGTTTTCATTTGCTCATAATAATATAAATGTTAAGGATCTTGATAAGAGTTTAGCCTTCTATAAAGAGGCTTTACTGCTTGAAGAGGCTCGTCGCTTGGAAGACCCAAGCGGTGCTTTTACCCTTGTATATTTAAAAAGTCCATATACGGCACATGAATTAGAACTTACATGGTTGCGCGATTGGGATCGCCCTTATAATTTAGGGGATAATGAATTCCACTTGGCATTTTATGTAGATGACTACGAAGCAGCTCTAAAAAAACATAAAGAGATGGGTGTTGTAGCCTATGAAAATGCCGACATGGGTATTTATTTTATCGCTGATCCTGATGGATATTGGACAGAAATCATTCCGGCGGGTAAATATTAATGGAATATATGTTAACTCGTTTAGAGTGGTTGGTTGGTCCTGATAAAATCCAAACATTAAAGGATACATCTATTGCGCTCTTTGGTGTTGGTGGTGTCGGCGGTGGTGCCCTCGAGGCTCTAGTACGTGCTGGTGTAGGGCGCATCGTTATTATTGATGGTGATTCCATTGCACCCAGCAATTTAAATCGTCAAATGATTACGACACACGATACCATTGGAGAACGTAAGGTTGAGGTCGCAAAGGCGCGAGCTCTTTCCATCAATCCTGATGTAGTGATAGAAACTCACGATATTATGTATACTGAGGAGAAATATCCTGGATTTATTCAAAGCTTGAACGTTGATTATGTGATCGATGCCATTGATATGGTAACGGCAAAACTCAATATTATCGAGGTTTGTCAACGTGAAAGCATCCCCTGTTATTTCCTGTATGGGCGGCGGTAATCGCTTTTACCCAGAGAAACTTATGATTGCAGATATCAATAAGTCTCATACATGCCCGTTGGCACGCGTTATGCGCCGGGAACTCAAGAAACGGGGTATAAAAAAACAATTAGTTTTATTTTCTACAGAAAAACCGACAAAACCACAGTTCCGCGGCGAAGCAACGAGCCCAGGGAACATGTAGTTTTGTGCCACCAGTGGCAGGTTTTATATTAGCAGCACATGTGTTGCGTACAATTTTGGAGGTACCTGAACAATGAAACAAGCAAAAATCCATATGGCAAAAGGTGGAGACATTGTAATTGAATTATTTGATAAAGAAGCACCTGGCACAGTACAAAACTTTATCGACCTTATTAATAAAGGTTTCTATAATGGATTGACATTCCATCGTGTAATTCCTGGATTCGTAGCGCAAGGTGGTTGCCCTAATGGCAATGGTACAGGCGGTCCTGGTTACACAATTAAAGACGAATTGATTGGCAATCCTCATAAACACGAACGCGGTGCGTTGTCTATGGCTCACCGTGGTCCTAATACTGGCGGTAGCCAATTCTTTATCGTATACGAACCACAACCTCATTTAGATGGTGTACATACTGTGTTTGGTAAAGTAATCGAAGGCATGGATGTAGTTGATGGTATCCATCAAGGCGATATCATGGAAACAGTGGAAGTAATCGAAGGTTAATCTCATGAATGATGTATCTGTTAAACATCCGGAGTGGCTTGATATCGATGTAAATGGGACTATATCACACGGCTATGATCAAGAATGGTTTGATGATGAATGGCAACGTTTGTCTGGTTGTGGCCCTACATCGGCTACACAGGTATTGAGTTATTCTGAATTTCGAGATGGCCTATTAGATGTGTCTACTACGGCGAATCATACATTAGCATTAGAACGTATGAATGTCGTGTGGAACTATGTAAAACCAAGATTTGGTGGTGGCGTTTATAAAACGCAATGGATGGAACGCGGCCTTAGTCGTTTGTTTGATGATAAAAATTTGCCTTATGAGGTACACATGCTTAATGTATCTCCCTTTTCTGCATCCCGCGTAGAAGTAGAGGCGGCGGCGCAGTTTATTCACGATGCATTATCACAGGATGTTCCTGTAGCGTTCTTAAATCGCCATAAAGGTAAAGAACCTGCGCTCTATACATGGCATTGGGTGCCTATTTATAGGATGTTCATGGATGGTGATGATATTCGTTGCGGTATTTTTGATGAAGGAGAAATCCGTGATTTCTCACTAGTTCATTGGTTGCAAGATACCATCCTTGGCGGTGGATTCTGTTATATAACTAAGAAATAATATTAGTATTATGAGAGCGATGGTGAAAGCTATCGCTCTACCTATATAGGAGGTTATTATGAGTCAATGGATTACAGAAGAGCAAACGCCTCATTTACGTCTCAGTGCTGAAGCAGAAGAGGTACTTTATTCTGGTGAATCTGAATTTCAAAAAATTGAAGTATTTAAGTCTAAAGAATATGGCATGATGCTTGCATTAGATGGTGTATTCCAAACGTCTGAACGGGAGGAGTTTATCTACCATGAAATGATTGCTCATGTACCATTGTTTTTGCATCCAAATCCAGAACGGGTACTGATTATCGGTGGCGGTGATGGCGGTGTAGCTAGAGAATGCGTACGCCATGATTGCGTTAAAGAAGTTACCATGGTTGAGATTGATGGTAAAGTTGTAGAATTGGCAAAACAATACCTACCTACTATTTCTAAGGCTATGATTGAAAACAATCCTAAGTTAACAGTAAAGATTGGTGACGGTATTGGCTTTATGGCAGAGGCTGAAGATTACTATGACGTTATTATTGTAGATTGCTCTGATCCAATTGGTCCTGGTGAAGGATTATTTACGGAAGAGTTTTATAAAAATACGTTGAAAGCTCTAAAAGCAGATGGTCTATTTGTACAACAAACCGAATCTCCTATGCTTCATCAACCGCTCGTTGAGAAGGTGTTTGGTTATGTAAACAATCATTTCCCAATCGCTCGTTTGTACACCGCATACATACCAATCTATCCGGCCGGGATGCATTGCTTTACGGTTGGATCTAAAAAATACGACCCATTAACATGGGAACCAAATCGTGAACAAAACTTTGAAACTAAGTACTATAACAAGGATATTCAAAAGGCTGCGTTTGCATTACCAAATTTTGTAAAAAACTATTTGCCAAATAAATAATTTATATGTATAATAGGGAAGCACCATTCGTTAAGAAACATTTTAACGGTGGTACTTCCTTTTTATTAGGATGTGAAAGAGTTTTATATTAGAAGTATATAGCTTGTTAATTTCAAAACTGAAAGTTAAATGAAATTAGAAAAAGTTATTGACACAAACTTCTAAAACAGATATAATTCTCTTTGTTACGAAGACAGTGTCTTCGATACCTACAAGGTGGTGGGTATGGTGAAGCGGTTAACACGGCGGATTGTGGCTCCGTTACGCGTGGGTTCGATCCCCACTACTCACCCCATAACCTACACATCGTAATCATTGTAGGGGTGTCGCCAAGTGGTAAGGCAACGGACTTTGACTCCGTTATGCGCTGGTTCGATCCCAGCCACCCCTGCCAACATGGTTCATTAGCTCAGTTGGTAGAGCACCTGACTTTAATCAGGGTGTCCCGCGTTCGAGTCGCGGATGAGCCACCAAATAAAACTCACAAACGAAAGTTTGTGAGTTTTCTATCTCTAATTTTAGAGAATTTGGTTATGATGGTAAGTATATTGTGGAAACACAAGTGGTCAAAAATAAAACAAAACTTCTTAAAAAAGTGGTTGACGTTTTATGAGATGACTGATATACTTTAAAAAGTCGTTAGAACGTTAAAACTTCTAATGTACAGATCTTTGAAAACTGAACAATGATAGGTAATCAATCATATGATTGAACATATGCCAGAGTGCGGGTTTTGACATAGTCAAAACCAACCATAATTCAAAGTTACTTAAATGTAACGACAACAAATATTGAGCTACTCAAATAGCTTCAAGATATCTTGGGAGAGTTTGATCCTGGCTCAGGACGAACGCTGGCGGCGTGCTTAACACATGCAAGTCGAACGAAGAGCGATGGAAGCTTGCTTCTATCAATCTTAGTGGCGAACGGGTGAGTAACGCGTAATCAACCTGCCCTTCAGAGGGGGACAACAGTTGGAAACGACTGCTAATACCGCATACGATCCAATCTCGGCATCGAGACTGGATGAAAGGTGGCCTCTATTTATAAGCTATCACTGAAGGAGGGGATTGCGTCTGATTAGCTAGTTGGAGGGGTAACGGCCCACCAAGGCGATGATCAGTAGCCGGTCTGAGAGGATGAACGGCCACATTGGGACTGAGACACGGCCCAGACTCCTACGGGAGGCAGCAGTGGGGAATCTTCCGCAATGGACGAAAGTCTGACGGAGCAACGCCGCGTGAGTGATGACGGCCTTCGGGTTGTAAAGCTCTGTTAATCGGGACGAATGGTTCTTGTGCGAATAGTGCGAGGATTTGACGGTACCGGAATAGAAAGCCACGGCTAACTACGTGCCAGCAGCCGCGGTAATACGTAGGTGGCAAGCGTTGTCCGGAATTATTGGGCGTAAAGCGCGCGCAGGCGGATTGGTCAGTCTGTCTTAAAAGTTCGGGGCTTAACCCCGTGATGGGATGGAAACTGCCAATCTAGAGTATCGGAGAGGAAAGTGGAATTCCTAGTGTAGCGGTGAAATGCGTAGATATTAGGAAGAACACCAGTGGCGAAGGCGACTTTCTGGACGAAAACTGACGCTGAGGCGCGAAAGCCAGGGGAGCGAACGGGATTAGATACCCCGGTAGTCCTGGCCGTAAACGATGGGTACTAGGTGTAGGAGGTATCGACCCCTTCTGTGCCGGAGTTAACGCAATAAGTACCCCGCCTGGGGAGTACGACCGCAAGGTTGAAACTCAAAGGAATTGACGGGGGCCCGCACAAGCGGTGGAGTATGTGGTTTAATTCGACGCAACGCGAAGAACCTTACCAGGTCTTGACATTGATGGACAGAACTAGAGATAGTTCCTCTTCTTCGGAAGCCAGAAAACAGGTGGTGCACGGTTGTCGTCAGCTCGTGTCGTGAGATGTTGGGTTAAGTCCCGCAACGAGCGCAACCCCTATCTTATGTTGCCAGCACTTCGGGTGGGAACTCATGAGAGACTGCCGCAGACAATGCGGAGGAAGGCGGGGATGACGTCAAATCATCATGCCCCTTATGACCTGGGCTACACACGTACTACAATGGGAGTTAATAGACGGAAGCGAAACCGCGAGGTGGAGCAAACCCGAGAAACACTCTCTCAGTTCGGATCGTAGGCTGCAACTCGCCTACGTGAAGTCGGAATCGCTAGTAATCGCAGGTCAGCATACTGCGGTGAATACGTTCCCGGGCCTTGTACACACCGCCCGTCACACCACGAAAGTCGGAAGTGCCCAAAGCCGGTGGGGTAACCTTCGGGAGCCAGCCGTCTAAGGTAAAGTCGATGATTGGGGTGAAGTCGTAACAAGGTAGCCGTATCGGAAGGTGCGGCTGGATCACCTCCTTTCTAGGGAGACATACACCAGGCCAAGAGCTTGGATGTCACTTAGGTCGACACTTTGGCCGCCTAACATTGTTCGGTTTTGAGAGATCTGTAAAGACTCTCAATTCTACAGATATGGGCCTATAGCTCAGCTGGTTAGAGCGCACGCCTGATAAGCGTGAGGTCGGTGGTTCGAGTCCACCTAGGCCCACCAGTTGGCTCATATTACTTGAAATACACATTGTGTAGAGTACAGACAAAAGAGCTAAACATAGGTATAACTTTAAAAAGATAACGGATTCTTCGGAATGGATTATCGAGACTAAAGCGTAACCACTCATGGGGGCGTAGCTCAGTTGGGAGAGCACCTGCCTTGCAAGCAGGGGGTCAGGAGTTCGAATCTCCTCGTCTCCACCATTTAGTATTTGACAGCTAGTCTGTTTTGTACTAAAATAACTAAGCTGATTAAACAATCAGTTACAATTTAATAGATTTCGATGGATATCTAGGCGCGTGAGTTGAACGTCGTCGCCGCGTAATGGTAATTACGCAAGACAAGTGAGACGAATGCAACGACGATAGACGCGAAATATATAAATTGTTTGTTCTTTGAAAACTACATAGAAGATAATTATTATATATTTGTAAGGTCATCTCTTAGAATTTCTAAGTAGGTTGACCCGAGCACATAGGAAATAATTCTCTGACTTATTGGTGACGTACATGAAAATGTACGGCTACAAAATAAACGACAATGTATCTAATGCATGTCATAAAATCAGAAATCAATAGATTTCGATGAGTATCAAGGAATACCAGTGAGGCGTAGTCGTCGCGTACTAGCGTACGCAAGACAAGCCGAGCGCAGTATGACGAAGATAATCGCGAAATATATTGCATTTTAAGTAAAGATTTTAAGGGCGTACGGCGGATGCCTTGGCGATATCAGCCGAAGAAGGACGCGGTAAGCTGCGATAAGCTACGGAGAGGTGCAAGCAACCTTTGACCCGTAGATTTCCGAATGGGGGAACCCGGCAGTGGTTATGCACTGTCACCCATACCTTTGAGTATGAGGAGGGCACCTGGGGAACTGAAACATCTAATTACCCAGAGGAAGAGTAATCAAACGAGATTTTCTTAGTAGCGGCGAGCGAACGGGAAAGAGGCCAAACCGGAGCGGGCAACCGCACCGGGGTTGAGGACAGTCATCAAGTGTAAATGAGGTAGAAGAATCGAGTTGGAAAGCTCAGCCGCAGAAGGTGAAAGCCCTGTAATCGAAACCTTGCATACATGGGACTGTATCCAGAGTACCACGAGACACGTGAAACCTTGTGGGAAGCAGGGGGGACCACCCTCCAAGCCAAAATACTGATATCGACCGATAGCGCATAGTACCGTGAGGGAAAGGTGAAAAGAACCCCTGGCGGGGAGTGAAAGAGAACCTGAAACCGTATGTCTACAAACAGTCGAAGTCTGTATATATATCAGGACGACGGCGTGCCTATTGAAGAATGAACCGACGAGTTACTGTTGCTAGCGAGGTTAAGTGGAAAACATGGAGCCGCAGCGAAAGCGAGTCTGAACAGGGCGTTCAGTTAGTGATAGTAGACCCGAAACCGTAGTGATCTATCCATGGCCAGGTTGAAGCACAGGTAAAATTGTGTGGAGGACCGAACTCGTGAGCGTTGAAAAGCTTTGGGATGAGTTGTGGATAGGGGTGAAATGCCAATCGAACACGGAGATAGCTGGTTCTCCCCGAAATAGCTTTAGGGCTAGCCTCGAGGTTGAGAGTATAGGCGGTAGAGCACTGATCGGGCTAGGGGCCATACCGGTTACCGAACCTAGTCAAACTACGAATGGCTATACTTATACTCGGGAGTCAGACAGTGAATGATAAGGTCCATTGTCAAGAGGGAAACAGCCCAGAACACCGACTAAGGTCCCCAATGTCATACTAAGTGGCGAAGGATGTGGAATTTCCAAAACAACCAGGATGTTGGCTTAGAAGCAGCCACCATTTAAAGAGTGCGTAATAGCTCACTGGTCGAGAGACTCTGCGCCGAAAATGTCCGGGGCTAAAGTATGAAACCGAAGTCGTGTCATATGCAGCAATGTATATGGGTAGGGGAGCGTTCTCATCGGATTGAAGCAGTACCGTAAGGAGTTGTGGACTGGTGAGAAGTGAGAATGTCGGTATGAGTAGCGAAAAGAATGGTGAGAATCCATTCCACCGAAAGCCTAAGGGTTCCTGAGCAACGATCGTCGTCTCAGGGTAAGTCGGGACCTAAGCCGAGGCGGAAAAGCGTAGGCGATGGACAACAGGTTGAAATTCCTGTACCGGTGTGAATCGTTTGATCGAAGGAGTGACACAGTAAGGTAGGTCAGCACGCGATTGGAAGTGCGTGTTTAAGCATGTAGGTTGAGTTATAGGCAAATCCGTAACTCTAAAAGCTGAGATGTGATGACGAGCTGTTTACAGCGAAGTGATTGATCCTACACTGTCGAGAAAAGCTTCTAGGTAGAGACACATCGCCCGTACCAAAACCGACACAGGTAGGCGGGGAGAGAATCCTAAGGTGCGAGGGAAAACCCTCGTTAAGGAACTCGGCAAAATGCCTCCGTAACTTCGGGAAAAGGAGGACTCATGTAGTGTGAAGGGCAGTAACGCGTGGAGCATGAATGAGTGGCACAAGAGAGGCGCAAGCGACTGTTTACCACAAACACAGGTGCCTGCTAAAGCGAAAGCTGATGTATAGGTGCTGACACCTGCCCGGTGCTGGAAGGTTAAGAGGAGGGGTTAGACTTCGGTCGAAGCTCTGAATTGAAGCCCCAGTAAACGGCGGCCGTAACTATAACGGTCCTAAGGTAGCGAAATTCCTTGTCGGGTAAGTTCCGACCCGCACGAAAGGTGTAACGACTTGCGCACTGTCTCAACGAGGGACCCGGTGAAATTGAAGTACCTGTGAAGATGCAGGTTACCCGCGACTGGACAGAAAGACCCCATGGAGCTTTACTGCAACCTAAGATTGAACTTAGTTAATGAATGTACAGGATAGGTGGGAGACTTAGAATCTAGGGCGCCAGTCTTAGAGGAGTCGTTGTTGGGATACCACCCTTTGATTAATTGATTTCTAACAGGCCGATTAACAACCGGCTGGACAGTCTTAGGCGGGCAGTTTGACTGGGGCGGTCGCCTCCTAAAGAGTAACGGAGGCGCCCAAAGGTTCCCTCAGAGCGGACGGAAATCGCTCGAAGAGTGTAAAGGCAGAAGGGAGCTTGACTGCGAGACGGACAGGTCGAGCAGGGACGAAGTCGGGCTTAGTGATCCGGTGGTGCCGAGTGGAAGGGCCATCGCTCAACGGATAAAAGCTACCCTGGGGATAACAGGCTAATCTCTCCCAAGAGTCCATATCGACGGGGAGGTTTGGCACCTCGATGTCGGCTCATCACATCCTGGGGCTGAAGTAGGTCCCAAGGGTTCGGCTGTTCGCCGATTAAAGTGGTACGTGAGCTGGGTTCAGAACGTCGTGAGACAGTTCGGTCCCTATCCATCGCGGGCGCAAGAAACTTGAAGGGGGCTGCTCCTAGTACGAGAGGACCGGAGTGGACGAACCGCTGGTGTACCAATTATCCTGCCAAGGGTACAGTTGGGTAGCTACGTTCGGGACGGATAAACGCTGAAAGCATCTAAGCGTGAAACCAGCCTTGAGATGAGGTTTCTCATAGCATAAGCTAGTAAGATCCCATGTAGACGACATGGTTGATAGGCCAGGTGTGGAAGAGCTGTGAGGCTTGGAGCTGACTGGTACTAATAGATCGAGGGCTTTACTTAATAACAATAAGCGGAAATGTGCAACAAATATATATACCTTCTATGTGGTTTTCAGAGTACAAACTCTGACAGATTCAGTGGCGATAGCTACGAGGGTCCACCTGTTCCCATCTCGAACACAGTAGTTAAGCTCGTAAACGCCGAAAGTACTTGGCTGGAGACGGCCTGGGAGGATAGGAAGTCGCTGATTAAGCTAAAAGGCTAACCGAATGGTTAGCCTTTTTTTTGTTATCCCTCATAGGTTATTTATATGAATTTAGAATGACCTATGAGGGGTTTTTCATTGAAACAAAAGAGCGGTTATGTTATCCTCAAATAGTATGAAGTTATAATTTTATATTGTAAGAAGGTTCTTAATCATGTTAATAACAATAGGTAAACGTATAGTATATACGATCATTATTTGTATTGCATTACTATTCATAGCATTAGGAAGTATGTGGTGTTTATCATCGCATTATAAGCTTTATGGTGTTCCCTGTTTTAAATTATCATCAAGTTAATGATAAGTATCATTCTGCACTGACACTTGATGTGGCACAGTTTAAGAAACAGATGGAGTACTTTACATAACGAAGGGTATCATACGATTAGCCTCGATGATTTATATGCATATGTGACAGAAGGCAAGGAACTCCCCGATAAAACCGATTGTTCTTACCTTCGATGATGGTTATATCGACAACTATGAGGATGTTTTGCCTATCTTAGAATCCTATGATATGCAAGCAACCATATTTATGATTAGCGATGCTGTTAATACAAAAACGTTTTTATGTCTATCAATGAATTAAAAAAACTATGGACGCTCATAAGTTTATTGTAGAAGGTCATACTAATCATCATAGTATTTTTAACGCGCATTGATCCTTCTAAACTTGATGATGAGATCAAAGGTGGTAAGGATACATTACAGGCTTTCATGGGAAAACCCATCGATTACTTAGCGTATCCTGGTGGTTTCAATAATGCCGAAATTCAACGCATTACTAGTGAAAGCGGGTATAAGATGGCTTTCACAGTCACACCGGGGACGGTTAAACCAGGTCAAAATTTATATGCGTTGCCAAGATTGGCCATATTCCAAGGTGATACACCGTATTTATCATTCTGGATGCGTTTGCACTGCGCGCCATTTATTACTTATACATGGCAATTACGAGATACATTACGGGATAATGGATTTACAAAATTGGCTGGTTTAATACCATTATTTTAGGAGGATATATGTCTCAAGAAGTTTTACATCGACCTCTCAATGTCGCTGTCCTAACAGTTTCTGATACACGGACTATGGAAACTGATAAAGGCGGAAACAAGGTTCAAGAATTATTAGAAGCTGCTAATCATAATGTAGTAGCTCGAAAGATTGTCATCGATGATTACGATGAAATCCGTAATGCCATTATTCCTTGGTGTAATGATGAATCAATAGATGTGGTCATTTCTACAGGTGGCACCGGTATTGCCATGCGTGATGTGACCATTGAAGCCGTGGATTCTATTATTGAAAAGGCTATACCTGGATTTGGTGAAATTTTTAGATATCTATCTTTTACGGAGGATATTGGTACCAAAGCTATTGCATCTCGTGCAGAGGCAGGTGTAAATTCGAATACATTAATTTTTTCTATTCCTGGTTCGGTGGGAGCCGTTACCCTTGGCATGAGTAAATTAATTATTCCGGAAATGCCTCATTTGGTGCGAGAAATCAATAAATAAATAGATAGGCATGCACTGATTTACTATGCTATAATTGTATTGTAATTATAGAAGCTAACAGTACTGTATCAGGAGGATCTCCATGGCTTTTAAATTAAAAGGAAAAGAAGAAAAATTTTTTAGTATTTTAGAAAATCATGCTGAACTTACCTATGAAAGTGCGGAAATGATGGAACGCGTTTTCAAAGGCGAAGTTTCTAAAGAAGAAGCATTCTTGGAAATTGATACAAAGGAAAAAGCTGCGGATGAATTAGTTAATGAAACAGTTGATCGCTTGCGTAAAACATTCATTACACCGATGGACCGTGAAGATATCCAACTGTTGATTGATCAATTAGATACAACACTTGATAATATCAAAGAAATCATGGATAAAATGGTTATGTATCATGTAGGTAAACCTAGTGATGGTGCCATTCGCATGAGTGAAATCGTTGTTAAATGCGTTAAGCATATTAATAAATCTATTGGTTATATGGGTAGTCTTAAAAAGGACCATGTAAAGGTAGAAGGTCGTGTACATCAAGTGTTGAAACTTGAATCTGAAGCAGATAATATTTACCATGAAGAAATGGCGAAATTATTTACAGAATGTACAGATCCAATTGAAATTATCAAATGGAAGGAAATCTTAAGCTCCATGGAGGATGTAATCGATGGTTGCGAAGATTTGGTTGGTACATTCCGCCGGGTAGTATTGAAGTATGCTTGAGTCACATTACTTAGTTTGGCTAGTCGTATTATTAGCCCTAGCATTTGACTACATCAATGGCTTCCACGATACGGCTAATGCGATTGCCACATCTGTTTCAACCCGTGCTATTGAACCTAAAAAAGCAATCATGATGACGGCGGCACTTAATTTTTTGGGTGCTATGGTGAGTACTGGGGTTGCGAAGACAATCGGTGGTGATATTGTTATGTCTCCATCTCTTATCAATAGTGGTATCATTTCAGCAGCCCTTATCGGGGCCATCGTATGGAATTTACTGACTTGGTACTGGGGAATCCCTAGTTCATCATCCCATGCACTAATTGGTGGTATCATTGGTGCCGTAGGCTGGTCAGTAGGTTTTGATGCTTTAAATGAATCAGGGATTTTAAAGATTTTCTTTTCTCTCATCTTATCACCCTTAGTAGCAATGGTTGGTGGCTATATCATCATGAAATTGTTGCTACTCCTCTTTGGTAGATTTTCTCCTATTGTTTTAAATGATAGATTTAGATCCATGCAAATCGTATCGGCCGTTATGATGGCTTTTTCACATGGTTCTAATGACGCACAAAAGGCGATGGGGATTATTACATTGACCTTACTTAGCGGTGGTTATATTGATACCTTAGATGTTCCGTTGTGGGTTAAGTTGTGCTGTGCGACTGCAATGGCTTGTGGTACGGCTGTTGGTGGTTGGAAAATTATTTCCACCATGGGGACAAAAATCTTTAAATTAGAAACCATTAATGGTTTTGCAGCCGATTTAAACTCTGCTATTACTATTTTTACTGCTACATTCTTGCATTTACCTGTAAGTACCACACATGTTGTGAGTGGTTCTTTGTTGGGGGTAGGTGCTTCTAAGCGTATTAAAGCAGTAAACTGGGGCGTAGCACGTTCTATGGTCATGGCGTGGTTCGTAACAATTCCATTATCTGGTATAGTAGCTGCCATTGCTTATGAAGTAGGACATCTTCTATTTGGCTAATTCTTTTAGAACTACATATAATAAATGAGAAGGACTATTAGTATCTTACTAATAGTCCTTTTTTGTGATATTAATTACAGTTTTATAAAACAATACCATTGCAGTATTGTTTTATATCGTTTATACTAAATATAGTAATACGTAGACGTTGTTATTGGAAAAGGAGTGCTTATGAAATTAAATCAAGCCACGGACTATGCGTTTCGCATGATTTTGCACATGGCGATGTTACCATCTGGTCAGAAGGTAACAGGCGGTGTATTGGCTGAGCAAGAGATGATTCCAGAACGTTTTTTGCTTAAGATAATGCGCAGCCTTATTGCAGCCGGAATCATGAAATCCTTCCGCGGGGTGGATGGTGGATTTGCATTAAATCGTGAGCCCAAAGATATTTCCATGCTCGATGTGATTAGAGCCGTTGAGGGGGATACGTATTTACAGCGTTGTTTGTATGATGTCGGTTCTTGCTCAAAAGCATGTATGGGCCAATGTGCAGTTAATGAAGCTATGTCTGTTGTACAAGCTGAACTTGTAAGACAGATGGAAAGTGTGACTTTCGATAAATTAGCTGTGCGCGAAAAAGAGATTTTAGAGACCATGAATCCTTGTGTATCTCATGCGTAACGATGTAAGACATTCATCAAGTGTGTATTTTTGAGTCAATTCTAAGGAGGAAAAGACATGTTTGAAGCACTGGATTTAGCACGTTTACAGTTCGCGCTAACATCTATCTATCACTGGCTATTCGTACCGTTCACATTAGGGATGACGGTTATCGTAGCCATTTTAGAATGGACCTTTGTAAGCACCGGTAAAGAAGTTTACCAAAAAATGGCAAAATTCTGGGGTAAATTATTCTTAATTAACTTTGCCATGGGTGTTGTAACAGGTATCGTTCAAGAGTTCCATTTCGGTATGAACTGGGCTGAATATTCTCGTTTTATGGGTGATATTTTTGGTGCCCCACTTGCCCTTGAAGCATTAATGGCATTTTTCTTGGAATCTACATTTATGGGCGTTTGGATCTTTGGTTGGGGTCGCTTATCTAATAAAGCGCATGCTACTGTCGCAACATTAGTTGCATTAGGTACCAATTTATCCGCATTCTGGATCCTTGTAGCAAACTCTTTTATGCAACATCCTGTAGGCTATGTAATTCGCAATGGTCGTGCGGAAATGGAAAACTTCGCAACCATCGTATCTAATGGTTATGTACCTGGCCAATTTGCTCATATTGTATTAAATGGTTCCATGACAGCAGGTGTCATCATTATGGCTATCAGCGCATGGCACTTGATTCGTAAGAGCAATGTTGATTTCTATAAAACCTCTGTAAAATGGGGTATGGTAATTACCTTAATTGCTGGTACATTAGGTGCTTTTGCAGGTCATCATCAAGGCCAATATATTACTAAAGAACAGCCTATGAAAATGGCAGCTATGGAAGCTCTTTGGGAAACTCAAGATCCAGCTCCATTCTCTTTGGTAGCTAATATCGATACAAAAGCACAACAAAATACAGGTGCCATTGAAATCCCTGGCGGCTTATCCTTCTTAACACAAAACTCCTTTACATCTGGTAAGGTAGAAGGTATTAAAGATTTACAAGCTAAATCTGAAGCTCAATATGGCCCTGGTAATTACATTCCAGATGTTCCTGGTATTTTCTGGACATTCCGCATCATGGTAGCGGCTGGCTCCATTATGTTATTAGTTGCTTTCATCGGCTTGGTATTAAATGCTAAAGGTAAACTCGTAGAGAATAAAACATTCTTGAAAATTATTTTCTGGATGTTACCATTACCTTACATCGCTCAATCCACTGGTTGGTTTGTTGCAGAAGCAGGTCGTCAACCATGGCTTGTATATGGCCTTCAATTGACTGCGAATGGTGCTTCTAAATCCGTTACAGCTCCCTGAAATCATGACTACTATCATTGGTTTTACAGTTATTTACATCTTGGCTGCTATTGCTGCATTGTATTTAGCTGTAGAGCACATTAAAAAAGGTCCTGATGGGCAAACAATTTACCATGTAGAAGAAAAAGAGGAGGCAAGATTATGGAACTAATTATGAATAACCTTAATGTGATCTGGTTCATCTTGCTTTGTGTATTGTTTGCAGGTTTCTTCTTCTTAGAAGGCTTCGACTATGGCACAGGTATTCTTCTACCAGTCATTGGTAAAACTGACGTTGAACGTCGTCAAATGATTAATGCGTTAGGTCCTATTTGGGATGGTAATGAAGTATGGATGATTACTGCTGGTGGTGCATTATTCGCATCCTTCCCTCATGTATATGCTACATTGTTTAGTGGTTTCTACATGGCATTGTTCTTAATGCTTGCTGTACTTATCATGCGTGGCGTTGCTTTTGAATTCCGTTCTAAAAGTGCAAATCGCACATGGCGTAAAGTATTTGACTATTGTATTTTCATCGGTTCTATCGTTCCTGCCTTATTGTGGGGCGTAACAGTAGGTAACTTGATCCAAGGTACACCTATTGATGAAACGATGACATATGTTGGTACATTCTGGGATTTACTTAGCCCTTACACTGTATTATGTGGTGTTGCTTTCGTTTTAGTGTTTACATACCATGGTGGTTTGTTTACATCTATTAAAACAGCAGGTCCTATCTCTGAACGTGCACGTGCAGCATCTCTCGTTACAGGTGTACCTACTGCAATCGGTGTGATTGCGTTGATTATTGCATCCTATGTATACACTGATTTGTACAGCTCTATCTTAGCTACTATTTTCTGTGCCTTAGCTGTTGTTTGCTTCCTTATTTCTTGGGCTGCAGCACGTACGCGCAATACAAAATGGGGCTTTGTATTTAGCTCTCTTTCCGTTATTTTGATTACGGCTACATATTTTGCAGGTCTATTCCCTCGCATTATGGTATCTTCTTTGAACCCAGCGTGGAGCTTGACCATTACAAATGCATCTTCTTCTGAATATACCTTGGCATTGATGACTGCGGTTGCAGTGGTATTTGTACCAATCGTATTAGCATATCAAATTTGGGTATACTGGACATTCCGTCATCGTGTAACAGAAAAAGACTTACATTATTAATATAGGCACTTTTACCGATTGTGAAAGTTTGATCCCTTTTGTGAGGCGTGCTGTAGCGGCACGCCTCATTTATGGTAAGATGAATGTAATATTGATAAAATTAGATTTAAAGGGGGTTAGATATGATACAGAAAACGGCGCTTCGCGTCATTAAAAGTAAAAGGCTCGTATTATTGGCACTGATTATGTCTAGTATTTTACAAAGTCTTTCTATAGTAGGACAAGCTTGGTTTTTTGCCACATTAATACATAATTTGGTTTTTCTTGATCATACTGTGTTGGATGAATCTAATACAATTACATGGCTTGCGGTATTCATTATATTACGTTTAGTTTTTTCTTATATACAGGAACATGTATCGTCTAGTTTGGGTCATTCTGTTAAATCTATTTTGCGTAAAGAAGCTCTTTCGCATCTATTTAGATTAGGTATTCAACGAGGAGAATCTCAAGGTGATACGATACATCTCATTACTGATGGATTAGAACAAGTAGAGGCTTATGTTTCGAGCTATATACCTCAAATGCTATATGCGATTATCATCCCACTAGTAATGGGGATTGCCATAATGGATACATTGCCTATTATCGGGGCTATTTTAATAGGTACAGTACCATTAATTCCATTGTTTATGATTTTGATTGGTAAACAAGCGGAAAAGATGAATCAAGAGCAATGGGATCGGATGAGTCTCTTATCAGGTCATTTTTTAGATGTATTGCGAGGCATTACCACATTAAAGGTGTTTGGTCGTGCAAAGGAACAAATACAAGTCATCAGTCGACTGTCTAATGAATTTAAAGACTCTACCTTACGCGTATTGCGTGTGGCTTTCTATCTGCCCTCGTCTTGGAGTTAGTTAGCACAATAAGTACAGCTATCATTGCGGTGTATTTAGGCCTTACACTATTAGATGGCGGTTTGGATTTTCTTCCAGCCTTCTTTATATTATTGTTGGCTCCAGAGTTTTATACACCTTTTAGACAATTAGGAGCTGCTTTTCACACCGGTATGTCTGGTAAAACTGCACTTGCTAAATTTGATGCTTTTATGAATACACCTATTGTATTACCTCGAGGTGGCAATTGTCGTATTCAAGGGACAATTGAATCCATACGCCTAGATAATTTAAATTATACCTATCCAGAAACAAGCAATGGTATAAAGCATATTACATTACAGGTATGTCGCAATAAACCGATTATGCTTGTTGGTGAAAGTGGGGCTGGTAAATCGACGATTGCACGAATATTAGGTGCCTTTTTAGAGGCTCCTTTGAACAGTGTATATGTTAATGATATAGATCTATCAACTTGTTCTATGGATTGGTGGCGTACACAGGTTACGTATGTGTCTCAAAAACCTCATGTTATGCATGGTACGCTACGAGATAATATTGCCTTTGGACAAGATGTAAGTGATGACGAGCTTTTAGAAGCAGCCAAACTAGCGGAGCTATATGATGTAATTTGTGAAAAGGGCTTGGATTTTGTCGTTGGTGAAGGAGGCATGGGACTTAGTGGTGGCGAATTACAACGTATTGCCTTGGCACGTGCTTTTTTACATGGTGGACAAGTTCTTATTTTAGACGAAGTTACATCCCATTTGGATGTGAATACAGAGGCTCAAATCAGTTGTGCATTACAGCGCTTGATGAAGGATAAAATTGTTATTCTTGTAGGGACACCGTATTCAAACGATGCAGTGGGCCTCTCAGTTATATGTGTTGCGTCAAGGTGAAATAATTGAGCAGGGAACCTATGAAACCTTGTTGGCACAGAATGGTTATTTTAAGGCGCTAATAGATGCTGGGACTGGTTCGTTTGTAATGGATGATGAGGATGTGTCATATGTTTCTAAGCTTGAGGTTCCATTGCTACAACAACAAGAGGCATTAAGTAATAGTAAAGTCCCATATGAAGCCGATGAAACTAAGTATAGTGATATTGAAGGTTGGAAATTGTTATTTTCCGTATTAAAACCTGCTCGTTGGTCCTTAGTACTTGCCTTAGTTTTCACTTCTCTGACCGTATTCATGAATGTGGGGCTTTTGAGCGTATCCTCTTGGTTACTGGCATCGGCTGCATTACAACCTGGTATCACTTACTTGAGTCTCGCTATCGTAGGTGTGCGCTTCTTTGGTATTAGCCGTGCTGTATGTCGTTATTTTGAGCGGTATACGTCTCATAAAATGGCATTTCAAGGTTTGTATGGGTTGCGTGTATGGTTTTATACCTATCTAGAACCATTGGCACCAGCTATATTTAAACGATGGGGCGCAGGGGATATGCTCAATCGAATTATGGCGGATATTGAAGTACTGCAATTCTTTTATTTACGCACCTTAATTCCTCCTGTAGCAGCCATTGTATTAACTATATTGGTATCCTTTGGTGTCAGTACTATAGATGCGCATTTATCAACGCTTGTGTGGTGTGCTGCACTGATGACAGGTGTTGTACTACCATATGGCATATATCGTTATCATCGTACATCCTTAAATATGATCAGTCAGGTACAAGGTCACTTCAAGTCAACCTTGACTGATACATTAGAAAGTTTAGAAGACATCATTAGTTACCATAATGAAAATCTAGTTATGGAGCGTATGATGCAATCTATAGATGATGTAGAGTACCATAAGTGGCGTATTTCTAAAGGTATGAATTTAGGAAATACGATGTTTATTGCTATTGTACAGATTGTAGTTGTGTTAGCGGCCCTATTAGCAAGTAATGTATTAACTGGCCCTTGGGCAAGTGTTATGGTCGTAGTATGTGCCATTGGTATTCAAGCTTGGTTTGAAGCGCTGCAGCCCATGATTGTATCCGTTCATCATGGTTATGAAAGTTTAGTAGCGGTTCGGCGATTGTTACAAATTAAGCATGCACCTCTGCCAATCAAGGATACAGGCTGTGTAGATTTAGATTCTATGGATACGATATCATTGAAACATGTTAATTTTGGGTATGATCACTCATCACTTATATATAAAGATTTAACATTAGATATACCAAAAGGACAGGCTGTTGCTATTGTTGGTGCTAGTGGATCTGGTAAAACTACATTGTTTTCCTTGTTAGAAAGGCTATATGATTACTCTGGCTATATTTCGGTAGGTCACAATGAATTAAAGAGTGTTACGATTGATTCTTGGCGAAATTTAATGGGATCTATCACACAAGACACTTATATTTCATGCCACACTGGAGGACAATATTCGCTTAGCCAAGCCGCATGCAAGTGCAGATGAGGTACAACGTGCTGTAGAACAAGCTGTTTTATCTGATGTAGTTACCCGGTTGCCAAAAGGCTTACGAACAATTGTAGGCAGTGGAGGGGTAGGTCTTAGCGGCGGTGAACGTCAACGTGTTGCTTTAGCTCGATTATTCTTGCGAAATCCTGAACTTATACTTCTCGATGAACCTTTGGAGGGGTTAGATCAAGTAACAAGACGAAAATTACATAATGATATTCTAGCTTTCACAAAAGAAAAATCTGTTTTATATATTACACATCAGTTAGAAGGCTTAGAGCTGATGGATCGTATTCTCTTTATGGAGAAAGGTCGTATTGTAGAAGATGGAACCTTTAGTGAGTTAATTGCTAAGAAAGGGCGATTCTATGCATATTGTCGACTTACGATGGCCAGTGTATAAGTGGCAGCTGATGGAAAGGCCTTAGTAGATCTCTGTATATACCTCGATAAAATGGGTAAATTATGGTATAATTGTAATGTTTGAGGTATAAAAATCTTGTGTAGTGTGCATAAATTGGAGCGACTATGACAAAAATCTTCACCAAATTACGATCGTTGGTGGATGACGCATTAAATGAACGTTCTCCTATTATTGAACAGGATACGACACTTATGGCTGCACCTGTGGAGCGAGAACTATTTGATCATAGAATTCTCTATATTGAAGAGGATATGGTCAATCGGATGCTCCGTGCTGCGGTTCGAAATCATTGGTTAATCTATTCTGTAACCTTTGAATTTGAGCCGAATAACCAAGTATTTCTCTCCATTATTACTAAATGGGGGAATGTGATTAATGTGGAATTTACCATCGAAGATGTGTGGTTCGATGACTATTCATCTTCCTTTGCTATTAAGTTAGATACTGCTAATATAGATACCGGTGGGTTTATTTTGAACTCGATTCTCCACCTCCTAGGCAACTGGTGCCTTAGCCTATTTGGCATATTTTTTAATCCTATTGCTATTGGCCGATTAGGCTCTACTGTGCGGTTTGAGAAGAAGGGAATTCTTCAATTTGATTTAGTACCCAATTCTAGAATCAAAAAATTTATTCCTTTGCCAGAACGTCATGTAGGTAGTACAGGTCCTGTTTTATTGGGAAATCCTAAAACTGGACAGTCTGTATTGCAATTAGACTATTATGCATTTCATGATCCAGTAGATACATTTACAGTTCCTGATGTGCCAACGAGAACGAGTTGGGTTAGATCCATTGATATTGCCGCTGTATTACTGTTACCAATCGGTGTATGGATTACATTTATAATTCTTCATCACTATTTACCAACTGAGACTTTAGAGTTTTCTTTTTCTACATACTTTTTAATTTCATTAGGGATTTTTATTATATCCTTCTTAGTAATGAATATTCCACGGTATGTATATATGTATGTAGACTCTCGAAAACAGTGGCAAAGTGCATTTGTACATAATAATATAAAAATTCAATTGCGTAAGTTACACCGACGCATTTTCATGCAGCAAGCTTCGTTGTCTACAGATTGTGATGAATGTGTAGCCTCTCAAAGTCAAGAGCGGATCAAGCAATTATTATTACAGATTCGAGACAAACGGTTCTTAGCTAATCGATTGAAAATAGCAGATGATGATCGTGCTAGAAAACAAAAGGTTAAATTTATCATTGCTTATATTGGGTGTACATTAATAGAATTAATGTTGTTGATGAATTAACTACATAGCATAACAAAAAGGCTGAGCCTCCTGGCTCAGCCTTTTGTTGTTAGACTAGGTTTATTATCTTTTTTTACGTCGTTTTCGTACCTTTTTTCGAACCTCTTGTTCCTCTTGTGTCGGTGGTTCTGTAATTGGTTGTGATTGTACTGGCTCTTGATTCATAAATGGAGGATAGCCATACTTATTTGGCTCTGGTTGACCAGGTAATACCCAAAATAGGAATCCGATAATCCACACGAATAAATCTAATAAATAATTTAACGGTGTTACCGCTGAATAGGTATTGATGAAAATAATAATGGTAGCCCATAAAATACCAGCCCAACCATTAAATCCAATATCATGTATCCGTCTAGTGAATAATCCACAGGCTAGTGGAAATAACATGGCCTGTAATGCGCCTACAAAAATACGTGTAGCCCAATATGCAGGCAACGTTACGATGTAGTCGATTAAACGTTCCTCGATGATATCTACGATATAGAAGAGTATCATCAAAGCTATGAAGAGTATAATAAATTGTAGTCTGTTAAAGCGCCCCGAAAGGTTGAATATGGTATAGCCCTTACGTCGTCCCTGATATGCTATACCAAAACCTACTAAGCAGATTAGTACAGTTCGTAGAACTGGATATAATAAATCCATGAAGTCCCCTTTATAAAAATAAACATAACGTATATTTTCTATGTGTTTAAGTATATCATGAACAGGCTATTTGGACAATTTAAACGGATTATTTGGATAGATTAGTTAATTCTGGTAATACAAGTTCAAAGGCGATACCATGTTTCATGGATTTTACGTTATCTACAGTAGCTTGGATTGATTTTGTAGTAAAATTCATCGCCAGTTGAGCAGCTTCATGAACGGTAAAACCACGCATAATGGCACCAGATAAAACAGATGTAAAAATATCGCCAGTTCCAGTAGCTTTCACAGGAATAAGAGGAACAGAGTATGTTATTACCGTATCAGTTGAACCTTCGTATACGGCAATCGTTGCATCTGTGTCGGAAGGTACGCTAGTCATAATAACGAGTTCAGGTCCCAATTTATGTAGTTTTTACACATGTCGTGCAATTCAGCATTTGAAATGGAATCGGTAGAGAATGGTTTATCTAATAAAAAACAAGCTTCTGTGTAATTGGGTTTTACAATATGAGCTCTAGAAATAAGATGGCGCATAGCTTTTACCATATCTGGTGTATATATAGAATAGAGGCGTCCATCATCGGCCATGGCAGGGTCGACAATGACCATTTTATCCTTACCGAAGCGATTAATTGCTTCCTCTACGAGATGGATTTGCTCTGGTGAGGCCAAGAATCCACTGACGATGGCATTAAAATCAATTTCATTCTTTTCCCAACAATCCATAAATGCTGTTAAATGATCAGATAAATCAACGATTTCAAAATATGGATACTCTAAATGGTTACTTAATACAGCTGTTGCTAATGGTACTGCTTGGCACCCAAGAGCGCTGATGATTGGTAGCATAACCGTTAGAGAGCAACGTCCGATGGAACTCATATCTTGTATAGTAAGTATTCTTGGTACTGTAGTCATAGAGACCTCCTCAATATAGTATATATGTATTGTACTGTATTCGTTAAAACCTGTAAAACGAGTGGAATAATAGAAAGCCCCTGTAATGCATGATATAATATGAAGAATAGATGAGTTTTTAATAGATGTAGTTTAAAAGAAATAAATAAAAAATAAAATATTTATTACAATATTAAATCTATACCTTTAAATTTAGAGTCATAATATAGTATAATAATATAGAAATTTTATTGTATGGAGGAGAATAGAATGGCAAGGTATGTTTTACGGCGCATAGGTAGCGCACTTGTTATACTGTGGGTAATTATTAGTATTACCTTCGTTTTAATGCATGCTATACCTGGTGGACCTTTTACAAGTGAGAAAAAATTACCACCTCAAGTTAAAGCTAGCATAGAGGCGAAATATCATTTAGATGATCCTTTATGGAAGCAATATGCTGATTATATTGGTGGTGTTGTTACAGGGGATTTAGGGCCATCCTATAAATATGAAGGACGCTCTGTTAATGATATTATAGGTGAATCATTTCCTGTATCTGCGCAATTGGGCCTATTGGCTCTTTGTGTTGCCGTTGTAGGAGGTATCGCAGCAGGTGCTATTAGTGCCATGCGTCCTAATGGCATAATAGATTATGCTATTACATTTGTTTCCACATTAGGTATTTCTGTTCCTACCTTTATTATTGGTGCAGTTCTAGTATATGTGGTAGGTTTTGAGCTGGGTTGGTTGCCAGTAGCGATGTGGCGTGGTCCGTCGTATATGATTTTACCGGTACTTACATTGGCTGCACAACCTATGGCATTTATTGCGCGATTAACTCGTAGTGGACTGCTTGATGTGTATCAACAGGAATATATTCGCACAGCTCGAGCAAAAGGCCTTGGTGCATGGAACATCTTAATTCGTCATGCTTTAGGTAATGCTATTTTACCTGTTATTACCTACATTGGCCCATTAGCTGCTAGTTTGTTAACAGGTAGCTTTATTGTAGAAACAATTTTTGCCATTCCTGGTTTAGGTCAATATTTTGTAACATCTATTTATAATCGTGACTATACGGTTATTCTTGGTGTTACTGTGTTTTATAGTACTTTGATTGTAGTCTTGAATATTATTGTTGATATGATTTATCCGATTATCGACCCTCGGGTAACAACAGAGAAGGAGCGTGCGTAATGGATAGAAACGATTTTTTACCTATTGAACGCGATACGAATATTCGAGAATCCTCCTTTATAGTACGTCCTAACTGGTGGCAACGATTTAAGGTAAATCGGTTGGCTGTAGTTGGTGCAGGCATTATAGCTGTTATGATTGTGTTGGCAATCATTGGCCCTATGATTTCGCCATATACTTATGCAGATCAATCCTTAGTAGATGCTAATCAAAGCCCTAGCTTAGCACATTGGTTTGGTACGGATACATTAGGCCGTGATATTTATACTCGCGTTATGTATGGTGCGCGTATTTCTTTAACCATTGGTATTGTAGCTGCCTTATTAAATCTTGTAATCGGCGTTATTTATGGCGGAATTGCAGGTTACTTTGGTGGTAAAACAGATAGAATTATGATGGCTATCGTCGATGTATTATACGGTATTCCATTATTGCTATACGTTATTTTGTTAATGGTTGTTATTGGTCCAGGTCTTACCTCAATCTTTATTGCATTGGGAATCGCGTATTGGCTCAATATGGCACGTATTGTACGTAGTCAAATTGTGAAAGTTCGTGAAGAGGAATATATTATTGCAGCAGAAACAATGGGGATTCCTAAATGGCGTATTCTATGGCGCCACATTTTGCCAAACTGTGTAGGGCCTATCATTATCACATTGACATTAGCGATTCCAGATGCCATCTTTACCGAGGCCTTTTTGAGCTTTATTGGTCTTGGTGTCAATGCACCGATGGCAAGTTGGGGCGTTTTGGCATCTGATGGGATTAGTAGTATGAGATCGTATCCATTCCAATTGATATTCCCTGCATTAGCAATTAGTGTTACTATGCTTGGCTTTGTATTCTTAGGGGATGGATTGCGTAATGTATTTGATCCAAAGGAAGGGGATAGATGATGAATGATATATTAGTAGATGTACGAAATCTATCCATTACCATCGATACATTTAGAGGCCCTTTGCGCATTATTCGCAATCAGGACATCATGCTTAGAAAAGGTGAAATTTTAGGCGTTGTTGGTGAATCCGGCTGCGGTAAATCGGTTATGGTTAATTCTTTGATGGGCCTACTACCGGAAGGTCGTACTAAAATAAAATCAGAAAAATTTGAAATTGATGGTGAAGATTGTCAAGACTATGTAGAAGAAGATTGGAATGAATTGCGTGGTACAACGGTGGCCATGGTATTTCAGGACCCTATGACCGCATTGAATCCGATACTGACAATTGGTGAACAAATTTATGAGGTGATTCATCGTAGTAATGCCTATGGTGATGATTATGATGAAAAGGCGATAGCTCTCGATTTGTTGAAAAAAATGGGCCTATCTACTCCAGGAAAAGCGGTTAAACCAATATCCTCATGAATTGAGTGGCGGTATGCGTCAACGGGTTTGTATTGCCATGGCTGTAGCGGGCCGTCCTAAAATCTTAATCTGTGATGAACCAACGACTGCACTGGATACAACCACAGAGGCACAAATTTTACGTCTTATGCAGACCTTAGCTGTAGAAGCCGGAATAGGCATTATATTTATTTCCCATAATTTGCGTGTTATCGCACAATTATGTGACCGCGTTATGGTTATGTATGCTGGTAAATGTGTTGAGTCTGCTACGGTAGAGGATTTGTTTAATGATCCACGTCATCCTTATACAATTGGTCTGTTAATGTCTTTGCCGCAGGGAAAATGGCATGGTGAATTAAAGGCCATTGAAGGACAACCGCCAGATTTGTATGAATTACCTCGTGGATGTGCCTTTAATCCGCGTTGTAAATGGGCGATGCGCATATGTGGAAAACGTATACCTATGATATCCAATGTTGGGAATAATCATGAGTATACATGTTGGTTAGCAAAGTTGGAGGGACTTTAATGGGATATATTTGGGAAACAGACAATCTCGTTAAAAATTTTACCCTTTCTGGCGGATTGTTTAGACCAAAACAAACGGTACATGCATTACAAGGTGTTAGTCTTTACCAAGAGGAAGGCGAAACACTAGGTATTGTTGGTGAGTCAGGATGTGGTAAATCTACGTTTGGGTATACCTTGATGGGCGTACATCAAGCCACATCAGGTTCTATTTATATGAATGGAATTGAAGTAAATCCATATATTCATAAAGATATAACGAGGGATATGATGCAAATGGTATTCCAAAATCCATATGCATCTCTTAATCCGAGATTAAAGATTAATACAATATTAGAAGAGCCATTAGAGTTAAACCCTAATTATACGCCTCGAGATCGTGTCATTCGTGTTAAAGAGGTGTTAGAACAGGTAGGTTTAGATATGTCTTTTGGTGAGCGATATGCTCATGAATTATCTGGTGGGCAACGACAAAGAATTGGCATTGCTCGGGCACTTATTATGGAGCCTAAATGCATTATTCTTGATGAACCTATTTCGGCACTAGATGTGTCTATACAGGTTCAGATTATGACGTTGTTAGAGCGCTTACAAGCTTTACATGGCATTTCCTATCTCTTTATTTCACATGATTTGCCTATGGTTCGTTACATTAGCCATCGCATGGTGGTCATGTATTTAGGGGCTGTTATGGAAGAGGGGCCTGCTCTTGATATTTATGAGTTTCCTCAACATCCATATTCAAAGGCTCTTACGAAGATGGTTGGCGAAGTGGTTCCGCGGGCTCCAATTGGCGCTCCATTGAGAGGAGAACCGGCGAGTCCGTTGCATCCGCCTAAGGGGTGTTTGTTTAGTGATCGTTGTCCAGATGTTGAACGTAGATGTCTAGAAGAACGACCACCTCTCCGTGAATGGGCGGATAGAAGAATTGCATGTTGGCATATTTAATGGGGTAAATAATGGAACAGTTAATCGTAGGGAAATCCTTAGAAATGCAATTGGCAGCTTTGCTTGATACGTTGCCTTCAGATGCCACTGTATCCTATATGGTAACGCGTCTGAATGAAGGGGAGGAGGCTACCATAGTAGCTTCTTCTAAGGAAACGATTGTCCATACTGGTGCTAGTATGGTAAAAACGCTGATTTTGGAATATGTATTTCATCTAGCAGCACAAGAACAACTCGATCTTAACGATACGATTGCATTGAGTCGGAGCCCTCGTGTTGAAGGGGCTGGCGCCTTGATGGAATTGGTGGGTAATCATAGTTTTAGTTATTTAGAGCTATGTCGATTGATGATGGTACTCAGTGATAATTGGGCGACTAATCTATTGATACAAGCCTTGGGCATGGAAAATATTAATGCCAGAGCTGAACAACTAGGGCTTGAACATTTTGAAATCAATCGTATGATGATGGATTTTACAGCGGTAAAAGAAAACCGAGAAAATTATATTACTGCCATGGATATGGCTGTATTGTTACATCATATATATGAATTGCGTCATACCATATATGGCCATGAGATGTGGAATATTCTGGGGCGTCAACAGTTCAGAGATATATTGCCATTTCATTGGGGGGAGGATGTAATATTCCATCATAAAACGGGTTCGTTAGATTGTGTTGAGCATGATGCGGGCATTATAGAAACGATGAATGGAGATTTTTGTTTTGTTTTATTAATGAGTCATTTATGTAATGATAAAGCAAAACAACTAGGAGCTCAGATGGGGCTCATTATGAAAGAATTTGTAGAGGATGCATTACCATGATGGATAAACGTAAATTGCTTAAGCTCGTGGTACTAGCCTTTGGCGTAAGTATATTGCTACTCGTCTTTGGGTATACTAACGGGCCTAAGATTGTTGATGAGCATACGATACGATATGTATTGGAACAAGAACCATCAACACTAGATCCGGCTAAGTCTAGTACATCACCTGAGGCGACCGTTCAATTACAGCTATTTGATGGTTTGGTTCGTTTAGATGATAAAGGCGAGCCAGAGGCTGCCATAGCAAAGAGTTGGACTATGTCAGATGATGGTACAACATATACATTCCATTTGAGACCTAATCTGAAGTGGTCTAATGGAGAACCATTAACAGCTCATGATTTTGAGTATGCTTGGAAAAGAACCTTGGATCCGGATACAGGCGCTGATAACGCCTATATGTTATATGTGATTAAGAATGGCGAAGCTTTCAATAATGGCAAAGCCGATCGCAATGATGTTGGTGTAGAAGCAATTGATGACGATACATTAGTTGTTACCTTAGAACATCCAACAGCATATTTCTTAAATTATTGGCCTCTCATGGCTATTATCCGGTGAATAAAAAAACTGTAGAAAATAATGAAAATTGGGGCAATAATGCGGAAACAATTGTTTCTAATGGGCCTTATAAATTGTTGAGTTGGCAACATAATGGAGAGCTCAATTTTGTCAAAAATGAAAACTATTGGGATGCTGATGAAGTTGTAACAAAAACGATGAATTGGCCGATTAGTGAATCTCAAAGTACACGCCTTACTCTCGTTGAAGGTGGCGAAGCGGACATGATGGTAGAACCTCCTGTAGCAGATCAACAACGGTTAGAAGAAGCTGGTTTATTGCACATAGGCCCTATGCTTGGTAACTATTATTACCTATTTAATGTGAAAGCAGAACCTTTTACCAATCCTGATGTACGTAAAGCCTTTTCCATGGTTATTAATCGTAAGGAAATTGTAAAGAACATCGTAAAAGGTGGTAAGGAAGAAGCGTATGCATTTGTTCCATATGGTATGCTTGAAAGCAATGGAACTGATGATTTCCGTGAAGCCGGTAGTTATCTTGTATATGAAGATGTAGAGCAAGCTAAGGAATTGATAAAAGAGGCTGGCTATGATGAAAATCATCCATTGCCACCAATTACGATTTGTATAATACGAGTGAAATGCATAAAGCGATAGCAGAAGCCATTCAAGCAACATGGCATAAAGCATTTGGCGCTGATGTACGATTGCAGAATCAAGAGACTAAGGTGTTCCTTGCCAATCGCGAGGCTGGCAAATATCAAGTGGCTCGTGCATCCTGGGTTGCTGACTATGGGGACCCACAAAACTTCTTAGAAGTATTTTCTGCTGAAGATAATGACAGCCAATATCATAGTGAAGAATATAATGAGCTTATCGCTCGTATTCGTAGCACCCCAGATAGTGCAGAACGTGATGCATTGATGCATAAAGCAGAACGCATGATTTTTGATGAATCCTTAGTTATGCCATTGTACTTTACGACACAACCATACGTATCTAATGGAACCATTCAAAACTACTTCTGGACTGTACTTGGTCAAGTAGACTTTAAAAAAGCATATAAATAAGATACACTAAAGACGTACATATTGTACGTCTTTTTTGTATTTTACGGTTTATGTATGGTCGTTTATAGTTACTATTAGTACATGACCTTGTAAACAATGCTATATATGTGAGGAATTATGGAGTGGAAGTATCCAAGGTGTTTAAAAAAAGGTATGACTATTGGGTGTATAGCACCTGCAAGTAGTAGTGATGAGTCTTTAGACGCGATACAACAAATATGCGAGGAACATGGTTATCAGATTATATTTGGTGAATCTTGTTATCGCACTGGCTTGTATGGGGGCAGTCCTGAGGAGCAGGCACAAGAGTTTGAATGGATGATGACTGCTGCCCCATGTGATGCGGTGTTAGCGTTACGTGGCGGGTATGGTACGATGCGCTATATTGATCGTCTTGACTACACCGCTATACGTGAATATGGAAAGCCATTTATTGGCTATAGTGATTGTACAGCATTACACATGGCTATCAATCGATATAGTCGTCTTGTTACGTATCATGGGCCAATGGGCGTAGATTTTACTAAATCACGAAATGAGGATATACACCATTTATTTGAGGTGTTAGAAGGTAAACTTCGTGTTATTGAGCCTTTACCTGAGCCGCCTCGAGGGGCTATTGGTACAGAACTAGGGGACGGCATATTGCGCGGTGGCAATATGACTATGCTTTCCATGCTGTGTGGTACACCTTATTTCTTAGAGGATGATAGCATAGAGGATACGATTTTATTTATAGAGGATGTTGGTGAGGCACCATATAAACTAGATCGTATGTTACAACAATGGAGATTATCCGGCTTGTTAAGTCGGATAAAGGGGATGATGATTGGCACCTTTACCGATTGCGAAGGGGATGAGGACGAATCTGATTACGACATAGGTTATGAAGCTCTTCGATATATGGAAGAAAATAGAGCGGTACATCTATCCGATCCCTTTGTATGCTATGTGCCAACGGGACATGGTACACCGCATCAGACATTGCCATTAGGTGGGCATGTTCATTTTCGATATATTTCTAATACAATCGTATTATCGCCTTATACAGAACAACGTACATTATAAGGCGGCATGAGGATGGATATATGAATTTAAAGAACCGAGAAATTCAAGCGTGTACCATAATTGATGGTATACAAGATGAGTTGAAATCGATTTCGTTATTTTTACATAACAACCCTGAATTAGGTCAACAGGAGGTGCGTGCTGTACAAACAATTAGCCGTTATATGGAGCAACATGGCTTTGATACGACCATAGGGCTAACGACATGCCCTGAATTGCGTACCGCCATGCGAAGTGATATAGGATTAGATCGTTTGCATAAAATGGCTTTTTTAGGTGAATATGATGCACTGCCTGAATTAGGTCATGGGTGTGGACATAACTTAATCGCCATCATGAGCATGGGTGCCGCTATAGCGTTTAGTCAAACCGCTCGCGATACATGGGGAACGACATTTTTTGGCTGCCCAGCCGAGGAGACCATTGGTGGCAAGGTGTTTATGGCTAATGAAGGGCTTTTCAAAGGCTATGATGGGGCTCTCATCATTCATCCAGGCGGAGAAAATGAGGTGGGCGGTACCTCGCTAGCTACCCATCCTCTAGAGGTAACCTTTCATGGACGGTCATGTCATATTGCATCTTTGACTGACTCTGGAATTAATGCGTTAGATTGTGCTGTCGATTTATATCAATCTATTAAAATGATGAAACAGGATATCTTTCCCAAAGGGGCTATCGTAGGTGCCATATTTACTCAGGCTGGTACTGCACCCAATGTGGTAACCGATAAGGCTACATTACGAATGACAGTACGTGGCGCTACTGTATCTGATTTAGAAGATATTATTTTACCAACTATTAAAGCAGAGGCTAATCGCATTGCTACAAGCTATGGTGCTACCGTGGATATGCATCACTATGAACCTTTATTTAAGGATATGAGGCAAGATGAACGTTTAGTATCCTTATTTGATGAGGTGATGACTGAGTTTGGTGAAAGCCCACGAAAATTACCACCCGATGAGGCTGATGGCAGTACCGATGTAGGAAATGTATCCTATGAAGTGCTACAGCGCAGCCTACTTTGAATATAGGAAATCAGTTAGAAGCACATACACCTGAGTTTGCTTGTGCTGCAGGGTCTCCTTATGGATTGGACCAAGCTATTAAAGGTGCCAAGATTATGGCCGTTGTTGCCTTGCGTTATGCGGAATCATTAGAAGCGTAAATTTTGACATATCTAGTGTAATCAAGGTACAATAAATATATTAATTAGTGTGAACTAAGCCGTCTTATTTAGACGGCTTTTATTCCGATGGAGATAGATAATGAGTGTATTAACAGTATCCCATGTGACTCATGGCTTTGGGGCACGACAAATATTAGATGATGCATCGTTTCGACTGTTAAAGGGGGAACATGTAGGTTTAATAGGTGCTAATGGGGAAGGTAAATCTACCTTCTTAAACATCATTACCGGCAAACTACCACCTGATGAAGGCAAAATAGAGTGGTCTAATCAAGTAACGGTAGGTTACTTGGACCAGCATGCAGTACTCGAAAAGGGCATGACAATTCGCGATGTATTACAACGTGCCTTTGATGATTTGTATGTTATGGAGTCAAAGATCAATGATGCATACAATAAAATGGGTGATGTATCAGAAGATGAAATGAACCGTCTCTTAGAACAAGTCGGTGAATGGCAAGAAATCTTAGAACAACGTGGGTTCTACGAGATTGATGCGGTCATTGAACGAACTGCACAAGGTTTAGGGCTTATGGATATTGGTTTAGAGCGTGATGTATCTGAGCTAAGTGGCGGTCAACGTACGAAGGTTTTGTTGACGAAATTATTATTAGAAAAGCCGACCATATTGCTATTAGACGAACCAACAAACTATTTAGATGTAGAACATATTCATTGGTTGCAAAACTATTTGCAAAATTACGAGAATGCATTCATTCTAATCTCTCATGATATGGAATTTTTAAACTCCGTAGTCAATGTCATCTATCACATTGAGCAAGCTGTCCTTACTCGATATACGGGGGATTATCATCAGTTCCAAGCTGCTTATGAAGTTCAAAAGGCACAAGCGCGTAAGGCTTATGAACGACAACAACAAGAAATTGAACGTATGGAGGATTTCATTCAACGCAATAAGGCACGTGTGGCTACGCGCGGTATGGCAAATTCCCGTGCTAAACGGTTAGAAAAAATGGAAATCCTTGAAAAACCGAAGGAATATATCAAACCATCCTTTGGCTTTAAAGAAGGTCGTACACCTAGTCGTTTTATTGTTGAAGCCTTTGGCCTTGAGATTGGTTATGACGAACCGCTCACAAGACCTGTAGACTTTCAAATTGAACGAAACAAAAAAATCGCTATCCGCGGTGTCAATGGTTTAGGTAAGACCACATTATTAAAGACCATTTTAGGACTGTTAAAACCTGTCAGCGGTGAATTAGTGAAGGGTGATTTCCTCGAAGTAGGTTATTTTGCTCAAGAGGATGCACCATCTAATTCAGAAACTGCGTTAGACTATATTTGGAATGAATATCCGGCTATGACGAATGCCGAAGTTCGTGCAGCACTAGCGCGATGCGGATTGACGAACGAACACATTACATCTCAAATGCGTGTCCTATCCGGTGGAGAAAATGCAAAGGTGCGACTCTGCAAATTGATGCAGAAGAAATATAATGTTCTTGTTCTTGATGAACCGACAAATCATTTGGATATCTATGCTAAGGACGAATTGGCACGGGCATTGCGTGAATTTAAGGGAACCATTGTTCTCGTTAGTCATGAACCGGAATTCTATGAAGGTTGGGTTACCGATATTTGGAATATAGAGGATTGGACAACGAAGATCGTTTAGGAGGGCCTATGAATCAACTTGCGAAAGAAGGTATAGAACAGTTTTTACGTGCTCTATCCGTTGATACAAAGGCGCCAGAGTTAGAAAAAACACCGACCCGTGTAACAGAATTATATGAAGAGCTGTTTTCTGGTGTCGGAAAGGAGACAAAGGAACTCTGGGGGGAACTGTTTTCTACGGACTACAATGGTTTGGTAGCCGTTACAGACATTCCATTTTATTCAATGTGTGAACACCATCTATTGCCATTTTTTGGTACAGTAGATGTGATATATCAACCACATAGTGGTTGTGTAGCTGGCTTAAGTAAGTTTAATGATGTAATTACGGTGTTAAGTAGAAAGCCACAATTACAGGAACGCTTGACTCGAGAAATCGCTGATGCTATAGAACGTGATTTATCAGCAGAAGGTGTTTTTGTACGTCTTAAGCAACACAATTATGTATGTTGATGAAGGGGACTTTGCAACAAGGCTCGCAAGTTGTTACTATAGAAAGTAGAGGCCTATTAAGAGAGGCTGGCTCTTTGCGAGATGAAGCATTGGCTATGTTAGGAGGCACAAATGTATAAACGTAGACAATATACTTGGAGTGATGGAAAATCATTACGCTTATTTGACCATACATTAATTATGGGAATCTTAAATGGCACACCAGATTCTTTTTCTGATGGCGGATTGCATAATACACCAGAAGCAGCAGTTACATGGACTAAACAAATGATTCAAGATGGGGCTGATGTCATCGATTTAGGTGTTGAATCTACACGCCCTGGATGCACTCCATTGAGTGCAGATGAAGAAATTGAACGCCTTAGCGTACTACTGGATCCAGTATTAGAAGCATCTTCTGTTCCGGTGTCCATTGATACATACCATGCAAAAACTGCAGATTATGCATTCTCTAAAGGGGGCGCATATTCTAAATGATATATGGGGACTGCATTATGATCCTGATATGGCAGCTGTAGCAGCAAAATATCGTGTACCAGTTATCATTATGCATAATAGCAATGATACAAATTATGATGACATCATTGAAGATATGAAAGCTTATTTTTTCTCGGCTGTTGATAAAGCGTTAAAAGAAGGTGTACAACCACAAAATATTTGGCTCGACCCAGGTATTGGATTTGGTAAAACCGAGGAACAAAATATTGAGGTATTACAACGTTTAGGCGAAATTACAGCTTATGAATATCCGGTGTTATTGGCACCTAGTCGAAAACGCTTTATAGGTTCAATGCTCGGTGGTTTACCTCCAGAAGAACGCGATGAAGGGACTGTTGCTGCTTGTATTACAGGAGTATTTCAAGGAATTGATATGGTTCGCGTGCATAATGTATTGATGCATAAACGAGCTCTAGCTGTAGCAGACGGATTGTTGCGGGGCGAATAAGGAGTTTACTATGGATAAAATCATATTAAAGAATATGGCTTTTTATGGGTATCATGGTAATTTAGATTCTGAAAAATCACAAGGTCAACGATTCTACGTAGATGTTGAAATCAAGACTGATTTAACAAAACCAGGTCAAACAGATGTGTTAGAGGATTCTATCAACTATGTTGAGGTTTACGACATGGTAGCTTCCATTATGACTGGTGAAAGTTGTAATCTCTTAGAACATATAGGAGCATTGATTGCCGATACATTGTATCAACACTTTCAAGGTATTATCGGCCTTAGTGTAGCCGTACGAAAACCGTCTGTGCCGATAGCTGGTGTATTAGATTATGTAGAGGTTGTAACGACTCGAGGTCAAATTTAATGTACACATACTATATTAGTGTAGGTTCTAATATAGGGAAATCGCCGTCAGTTTATTATGAGCGCATATGATTCGCTTTCAATACATCCTCAAGTTCATAGGATGACTAGTTCCTCCGTTATGGAGACAGAACCTTGGGGCTATACAGAACAAGATGTGTTTTTAAACGCTGTTTGGCGTGTGTTTAGCTCATTAGAACCTCACGATTTACTCGATGTCTTACAGTCATTAGAGTGTGAGGCTCAACGTAAGAGGGATATTCATTGGGGACCAAGAACACTTGATTTGGATATTATATATGCCCTATCGGATGATGGAGCGTGTATGTATATCAATGATGCTCGACTAGTGATTCCTCATCCCTATTTTTGGGATAGACTATTTGTTTTAGAGCCCTTGCTGGAGCTAGATAAAGAGTTTACATATAATGGGGAATCCATAGGTGATAGGATTCAAACACTAAAGAAATAATATGAGATGTGTATTCATAAGGGGTTAAAATGAATGCAAAACGACTGGGCTTTATCATTGTTGCCATTCTTTTAATGGGGTTGTCCTATTGGGCAATGTCAATGGTTAATGATGATGTAAAGTCTGTGAAAGTTGATCCAGAACAGCATACATTAATGGTTACATCAAATGATGCTATTATATCGAAGCGACTGTTGGCGATGAAGCAAATCGGTGACAATGTATATTTTTTAGGTTATGAAGGTTATGGTATTTATAATGTAAGGGATAATACCATTCGCCTTAATGCAGTTCAATTTAAGGGAACACATATTGATCCAGGACAACTAAAAAACTATCAAAAGGGCGTGCATCATGTTGAGAATATAAGTAGTTTTCGGGATTTTACGTCTGAAGAACAGCAAAACTTTATGGATATGCTAAATGCTACGGATAAGGGGGCTCATTATATAGAGCCTTATTATCAATCCGGTTATGAATCATCTCTCATCGATTTGGATACATCGTTTTTTATCACGAATAATGTAAAGTCACTTAAACAAAGAGATGCTAAAATATATATATTGGATGGTTCAGGATTTATCATTATTGATCAATCGAAACAAGAAATTCAGGGATATTTTAATACTCGTATTCTGGGAGAAGGAACGAAAGGGATTCCAGATAGCTTGAAAGGCTATTATGGTTCTCAATTTATACGAATCTATGCATTAAATAAAATAGATCCAGATGATTTGACTATTTTATGGAATATGCGTAAACAATATGTAGAGAAAAATAAAATTGATGTACAAGGGCAGAATTTATTTCCTTTAGAATTATCTGACGTACATTAGCTCAAAGTCTTGCGGGTATGGCCTTAATTCCATCCATTGTAGGAGCAGTTATCGTCATTGCTGTAGTGAGTTTTTTTTTTTTTGGAAGGGACTAACAATATATTTAAAAAAGGACTATTATAGTAAGTGGCTATAATAGTCCTTTCGATTATTTATAAACCAAATGGTATTGAGGAGGCCCTTATGAAATTACGTAAAGTAGGTATTATCGGAACTGGACATGTAGGCTCGCATGTAGCCTTTTCTTTAGCTTTGCAAGGCGAAGTTGATGAGTTATATATGATGGATATTGATGAAAAGAAAGCTAAAGCACAGGCTATGGATGTTAATGATGCGGTTAGTTATATTCCTCATCGTGTAACGGCTACATCTGGTCCGATTGAAGAATGTGGTGATTGTGATATTCTTGTTTTTAGTGCAGGTCCATTACCTAATTTATATCAAGATCGCCTAGAAAGTCTTGGTGATACAATCGCAGTACTAAAGGATGTTATTCCTCGCATTAAAGCATCTGGATTTAAGGGCTTTATTATTTCTATATCTAATCCAGCAGATGTAGTGGCTACGTATTTATGTAAACATTTAGATTGGAATCCAAAGCGCATTATTTCGTCAGGTACAGCGCTAGATTCTGCAAGATTGCAAAAAGAGTTAGCTCATATATTCAATATTAGCAATCGAACTATTACTGCTTATTGCATGGGTGAGCATGGCGCAAGTGCTATGGTGCCATGGTCCCATGTGTATGTACAAGGCAAGCCGTTAGTAGAATTGCAAAAAGAATTGCCTCATAGATTTCCAGAACTAGATCATAAACAAGTGTTAGATGATGTTAAAATTGGTGGATATCATGTGTTGGCAGGCAAAGGCTCTACGGAATTTGGTATAGCAAGTGCCACCACAGAGTTAATTCGCTCTGTATTCCATGATGAGAAAAAAGTATTGCCATGTTCTTGTTATTTAGATGGTCAATACGGGGAAACAGGCGTTTTTGCATCCACACCTGCTGTCATTGGCAAGGATGGCATAGAAGATGTTCTTGAATTACAAATGACAGAGGATGAATTGGCTTTATTTAAGAAATCCTGTGCGGTTATTAGAGAATATGCAAAAAAAGCAGAAACTATGTAATGTACCTTAAATATATTTCAAAATAAATCTACTTTTATACAATTTTCTACCTATAATTTCCTAGGGGTTCTGTGGTATAATTTGTTATTATGTATATAGTTAATACTATTTTTGGGGGCTCTGCATGAAACAATCTGAACATCGTGAAAAACCGATAAAGCGTAGACGGGTGCAACGAAATCGACGCGCTGAAGATCGTAAGATTGTCATTATGTGGGTGAAACGCATTGCCGTTGCAGTAATGGTTATGCTTTTACTTGGACAAGCATATCGCTTAGTAGCTATATATCAAGAAAAACAACATATTGAACAACAATTGCAAGAATTGCAACAAAGAAATGATGAATTAGAACAAGAAAAAGCAAAGCTACAAGATCCTAAGAATATTGAAAATGTAGCACGTGAGCAATTAGGCCTCGTTAAACCAGGTGAAGTGCCATATGTAAAATGATCTTGTCATCATTAGTGTAGTTTTAGTTTATATTTTGAGGTTTTATTAGGAGGTTGCATGGCAATCGAAGTTGGTAGCGTTTTAAACGGTACAGTTTCCGGTATTACAAAGTTTGGTGCTTTTATCGATTTAGGTGATAAACAAACAGGTTTAGTTCATATTTCAGAAGTAGCTCATGGCTATGTAGAGGATATTAACGATGTACTAAAAGTACAAGATGCAGTGAAGGTAAAGGTCTTATCTGTAGATGGTAGTAAAATTGGTCTTTCCATTCGTCAAACTCAAGAAAAACCACAAGTAGAGGAACGCCGTCCAGAGCGCCGTGTACAAAGTCGACAAAGTGCAGAGACTTTTGAGGCAAAGATGAAATCATTCTTGCGTGATAGCAACGAGCGATTACATGATTTAAAACGTAATACAGAAGGTAAACGTGGTGGCCGTGGCGGTCGTCGCGATTAAAATAAAGAGATGGTTTCGGCCATCTCTTTGTGCATATACTTTTTAAAATTGCAATTATAGTGGGTAATTAATAGAGGGATAATAAGGAGGGGCGACTATGAAAGCTGCTATTATCGATGTAGGTTCTAATTCTATTCGATTATTACTAGGAACTTATATAGATGGTCAATGGCATAACGAACCAAAGCGGTTATGGACAACGCGATTAGGCAAACGAAATGAAGATGGATCGTTAACGACAGAATCGATGGATGCATCTTATAAAGCGTTTTCTGAAATAGCCACTCTAGCGAAAGATTATGGCGTAGACCATTGTCTTGCATTTGCAACGAGTGCCGTTCGAGAAGCATCAAATGGCATTGCGTTTATGGAGCAAGCCATGACATATTGCTCCATGACGTATCGTATCTTAAGTGGTGATGAAGAAGCAGTTTATGGATTTAAAGGCGCTTTACAAGATCGTTTAGCTGACGGATTACATTATGCAACCATTGATATTGGCGGTGGTAGTACTGAGTTGGCGCTCGGTTCTAAAGATAGTATCTATTGGAGTCGCTCCTATCCGGTTGGTGCGGTACGCCTTAGACCTCTTTCGGATGAAGGCCCTCAACGAGTATGGGAAGAAACACGGTTTTTATGGGACCCTATGATGATAGAAGGTACGTTCGGTGATTTCATTGGTATCGGAGGTACTATTACAACCTTAGCGGCTATTGATTTAAAAATGACAGAATATGATGGCCATAAAATTCAAGGTCATAAGCTTTCTAGAGAATGTATAGAAGGCATTATCTTACAACTGCGCTATATGAGCCGTGATGAGCGTTTACATGTACCAGGACTACAGCCTGGGCGTGCAGATATTATTGTAAGTGGTGCAGAAATACTAACATCATTTATGGATGCTTATGAGGTGCCTCATATTTTTGTAAGTGAACAAGATGGTATGGAAGCATTACAACAAGAATTGATTACAAGTTATGATGAGACAGCACAGTAAATCGACGCCTAAACAAATCAAACAACTCCATAGAATGGTTAATAAGACCTTAAAAGATTTTAGTTTATTTCCTCATGAGGCACGAATATTAGTTGCTTGTTCAGGGGGCCCAGATTCTATGGTCTTATTACATGTTTTGCAATATGTAAAGGTACATAGAAAAGCACGGTGGACTATTGGCGTTACTACTATGGATCATTCTATTCGCAGAGAAAGCCTAAGTGAATTGCAAATGGTTGCATCCTATTGTAATAAGAACAATTTGCCATTTTGGGGTGTTAAAAAGGATATTCCCACTATAGCCGGGGAGCGAAAGGAGTCGTTAGAGACTGTTGGCCGATGTGAGCGCTATAAGTGGTTCAATGAATTAGCTGAGCGTGAACATTATGATTATATTGTCACAGCTCATCATAAGGATGATCAAGGGGAAACCATTTTAGCCCACATATTGCGAGGGTCTGGTATCAAAGGTATTACCGGCATGTCTGTGATAAGTCATGATTACGCTGTTCCTATTGTTAGACCGCTATTGTCGGTTACAAAAGATGAAATATTAGAATATGCTCGTTTGCAGGATATTGAATATTGTGTGGATGCATCTAATGAAGATGTGAAATATAATAGAAATCGCATTCGTCATGAGGTAATTCCTACGTTACAAACCATTAATCCCAATGTAGTAGATGCCTTATGTAGATTGGGTGATATTGCTCAAGTTGATGAGGCGTATCTTAATGGTGAAAGCCAGCGCTTGTTTATACAATTAGTACAATCTGTAGATAATGGATTTCAGGTATCCAGGCGTCGTATGCGTGCACTACCTCTCGCTATGCAGCGGCGATTGTGGCAATTGATGATACCCAGTGTTTCATTATCCCTAGCGCATCAAGAACAATTGGCCCATATCATACGTACGGGGGAAGCTAAAACTTTCACCATTCAAAAAGTTACAATTAACGCGCAATGTGATACAATACATGTGTATTGCAAACATTAGATATAGATCCGGGAGGTCTTATATATGCATCAAGATGTAAAAGAAATTTTATACTCTCAAGAACAATTAGCAACTCGCATTCGTGAGTTAGGTGCTGAGATTAGCAAAGATTATGCTAATGAATCTGTTGTATTAGTCGGCGTTTTGAAAGGCGCTATTGTTTTCTATACCGATTTAGCTCGCACCATCGATGATTCAGTAGATGTATCATTCGATTTTATTTCTTGCTCTAGTTACGGTGATGGTACAACAAGTACTGGTGTGGTTCGTATTTTAAAAGACTTAGATCGCTCCGTAGAAGGTAAAAATGTACTCGTTGTAGAAGATATTGTAGATACGGGCACAACTCTTCATTATTTATTGGATAATTTGAAGGCTCGTGGCGCTAAGAGTGTTCGACTTGTTGCCCTTCTTAATAAGCCGGAACGCCGTAAAATGGATGTAGATGTCGATTATGTAGGCTTTACAGTTCCAGATTATTTTGTTGTTGGTTATGGCCTTGATTATGCAGAGCAATATCGCCAATTACCATATATTGGTATTTTGAAAGAATCTGTTTACCAATAAGGGTGTAATATATTTATAACTAAATAATGGCGAGTATTTGTTCGCCTTATATGGTATAATATAATAATGCATATCATTATGCATTATTAGGTTATACATTACATGTGAAAGGAGTAATTTTTTGAGTCAATTTAGTAAAAAACTCGTCCTTTACTTACTTATCATTGCAATTGCCGTTTTCGCTATAGATTCCCTTGCAGGGCAGAATACTAATAAAGCCGAAATGAGTTATACCGGTTTTGTTCAACAGGTACAACAAAAAAAGGTTGAATCTGTAACGATTACAAATGACCATGGAATCAAAGGGAAATTAAAAAATGGTACAGATTTTGTGTCCTATGCTCCATCTGATGATACGTTGATCAAAACGTTGACAGATAATGGTGTTGAGATTACTGCTGCACCACCTGAACAACCTTCTTGGTGGGTTAGTTTATTAGGCTCCGCGATTCCTATTATTATCCTTGTGGTTGTGTTCTTCTTTATTATGCAACAAACCCAAGGTGGTGGCGGTCGCGTAATGAACTTTGGCAAAAGTCGTGCTAAGATGATGGGCGATGGTAATGTAAAGGTTAAATTTAGCGATGTAGCTGGTGCCGAAGAGGCAAAACAAGAATTGACAGAGGTTGTTGAATTCTTGAAGGACCCAGGTAAATTTACAAGTATTGGTGCGACCATTCCGAAAGGTGTCTTGTTAGCAGGACCTCCAGGCACAGGTAAAACCTTATTAGCTAAGGCTGTAGCCGGTGAAGCCGGTGTTCCATTCTTTACCATTTCCGGTTCCGATTTCGTAGAAATGTTTGTCGGTGTCGGTGCATCTCGGGTGCGTGATTTATTTGGCCAAGCGAAGAAATGCGCCTTGTATCATTTTTATCGATGAAATTGATGCGGTAGGTCGTCAACGTGGTGCTGGTCTTGGTGGCGGTCACGATGAACGTGAACAAACGCTAAACCAATTACTCGTTGAAATGGATGGCTTTGGTGCCAATGAAGGCATCATTACCCTTGCAGCGACTAACCGACCAGATATTTTGGACCCTGCATTATTGCGTCCTGGCCGCTTTGATAGACAAGTTGTTGTTGGACGTCCAGATCTTCATGGTCGTGAAGCAATCCTTAAGGTTCATGCACGTAATAAACCATTAGCCGATGATGTAGACTTAAAAACGATTGCTAAAAAGACACCTGGCTTTACTGGTGCTGATTTGAGCAATTTGTTAAACGAAGCTGCATTGTTAGCTGCGCGCTTAAACAAAAAGGTTATTACCATGGCTGAATTGGAAGAAGCCAGTGAAAAGGTTAGCATGGGTCCTGAACGCCGCAGTCACATTGTGAGCGAAAAGGATCGCAAATTGACCGCTTATCATGAATCTGGTCATGCCATCGTGGCTCATTTATTGCCACATGCAAACCCTGTTCATAAAGTAACGATTATTCCACGCGGTTATGCTGGTGGTTATACAATGATGTTACCTAAAGAGGAACATGATTATAAGACTAAAGCACAACTATTGGCGGACATACGCGTAGCACTTGGTGGTCGTATTGCAGAGGCTCTTGTACTTGGCGATATCAGTACGGGCGCATCTGGTGATTTACAAAGTGTAACGAATACGGCACGTTCTATGGTTACTCGTTGGGGGATGAGCGATACGTTGGGACCAATTGTATTTGGTGAACAACAAGAGCAAGTATTCCTCGGCAAATATTGGTCATGAACGCAACTATAGTGAAGAAGTTGCAAGTAAGATCGATGTTGAAATTCATCATATTGTAGATGAAGCATATCGCGATGTAGAACAACTTTTAACAGATAACATGGATTTCTTACACAATATGGCAAAGGCTTTATTAGAAGAAGAAACTATTGATGCTAAGGCTGTTGAAAACCTTCATAAATATGGTACTACTAAGGCTCCTGATGAAACAGAAGCGCCTACAGCAAGTCATATGGATGCGGTGATTTCCATGCCTAATGCTACTGAAGAAACTAAGACAAGCTCTACAGAATCTGATGTACAATCTTAATACATAATTAAAAGGGGCTACCTTTAGGTAGCCCCTTTTACTGTATGTGAAATGTTTCTGTTATGACAAATCCTTTTATTGTCCATCACAGGCATGTCTCGTAGCCATCAATTCTTGAGTGCGTTGAATCTTACGTTTTTGAAGGTATCGTTGGGCTAGTACATTTGGCACAGCCACACCGACTGCGATACCTACAATAGATAGAATGCCAGTAGTCCCGTTTTGTGCCATATACAATAGACCTGATTCGTTTAGTGAGTTTATGTGTAATATATCAAATAGAAAACGATAGAGCAAAATGCCGGGCATCAGTGCGATAGCTGATGGTACGACTAGTACCGGACCAGATGTTCGTAGCCATGTGGAGAGTTTGACAAAGATGACGCTCATTACGGCTGCACCAATGAATGTAGCACCGGGTAAGGCAAATCCATATTCTAAAAGCATTAGATTACGAATTGCTACGCAAACGACACCGCCTAGCCCGATATAGGGTAATAGTCGAGCTGGTGAATTAAATAGTACAGCAAATGAGGCGGCGGAAACAAAGGAACCAATAATCTGTGCTATAGAAAAAATATGAGGCTTAATATCCACAAAGTTAAATGCCGGCAATGGACTGAAGTAAAGCGCCATCGCCATGCCGAGTGTCATGCTGCCCACGATGAGTAAGGTTCTAATAGCTCGTGTTATGCCGGATAAAATGTGGTTGTTTATAGTATCGATAACCGAATTGATAAGTGGCACACCTGGAATCATGAAGAGTGTACAACAGACGAGGACATATACCAGTGATCCTAACTCGATGAAGGTATAGAAACCATAGGCAATAAACATGGCCGTAAAGGCGCAGATAGCGTTGCCTAAATATTCATTAAATCCAAGGCGCTGAGATACGACCCTCATAAAATAGCCACATAATGAACAGATGAATGTTACTACTAATGCAATAATATCCGCACTGTATAAGTAAGCTAAACCAGCAGAGCCTAATGCGCAAGCAATGCCTTTTGCCCAGACTGGATAGACGGGAATCGTTTGTTGTAGTTTTCCAACTAAACGTTCATAGGTAGTTAAAGAATAATGGCGTTCAAAAGCTCGCCAGGTGAGTTTTGATACGGCATTAATCATAGCCATATTCGGTATATGAATCGGCGTTTTTCGAAACACTGTTATAGAGCGTTCTTCTTGAAATATATTAATCATAATCGTTGTATAACTAATGTGGATATTTAAATAATTGTGTGGAATCCCCATAAATGTAGCAGCTTGTTGAATCTCAGATACCATACGTACCGTGTCAGCACCACATTCCATTAGGAGTTTAGCGATATTTAATAATACATCCAATTTTCGATGAATATGGATAAAGGGGGTCTCTAGGACCTCATTTTTTTCTTCTAATGTAAATTGTTTCATTGATACTCCTTAATTTCATCATCCTTTACTCATTATACTATTAATGGCCTGTAATATCATTCATTAATCTATTTGTCTACCTAATGGGGTATAAAAATCTAGATTTTTGCATTTTTTTGAATGATTATTTATTAAATTGATAAATAACACTTGCTTTTTCAAGGGCCCACTTGTACAATCGAATTGTAAACCGACAGGAGAAAGGGGCCTTATCATGCGTGATGAAGTACTAGAATTCTTAAGACAGAATCAAGGTGACTTTGTTTCAGGTCAAGATATGTCTGAAGCATGTCATGTATCACGAACTGCCATTTGGAAGCATATAAAAGCACTAAGACAAAAGGGCTATAAAATTGAGTCCTATACAAAGCGTGGTTATCGTTTGTTGGAGGAACCGGATTTGTTAAGCCCATTAGCAATGAAACAAATATTGAATACCGATATTTTTGGTAAACGATATGTATATATGGATACAACTGAATCAACGAATTTAGAAGCTCGTAGATTGGCGCAACAAGGCGCTGAGGAAGGTACCGTAGTCGTTACAGAGGAACAGGCTGCTGGTCGTGGCCGCTTGTCTCGTGGTTGGTATTCTCCCTTTGGAAAAGGCTTGTGGTTTAGTCTTATTCTCCGACCTGATTTCCCCCCTGCGGAGGCTCCTAAATGTACGTTGATGGCTGCTGTGGCGCTTACCAAGGCGTTTCACAAAATGGGGCTTGCTGATGCAGGTATTAAATGGCCGAATGATATTTTGGTAAATGGTCGTAAGCTTGTTGGTATATTGACGGAAATGTCTGGATCGATGGAGGAAATTTCCTATATCGTTATGGGCATAGGGGTCAATGTTAAGACGAAACAAGAAGAGCTACCGGAAGAAATAAAACAAATCGCCACATCTCTCTTAATGGAAGGCGTTGATATTGAACGGACAGAAGCTTTCAAAATTATCTTAGAAGAATTAGAACACCAATATTACGATGTGCTAGATAGTGGATTTGAGGATACCCTAAATGAATGGCGTAAGTTGAGCGTTACTTTGAATCAAGAAATTGAGGTTAGAGCACCGGGGAATACCTATGAAGGTGTGGCAACTGATATCGATGACGATGGAAATTTATTGGTGAAAACGACTAATGGAGAAGTTAAACGAATTGTTGCAGGCGATGTTTCTATACGTCCGCGAAAAATAGGAGGAATGCATGTTATTAGTAATTGATGTGGGAAACACGAATATTGTTCTCGGTGTTTACGATAAGAAAAAAAATTTAGTAGGACACTGGAGAATTTCTACAGATCGTGTGCGTACCACGGACGAATATGGCATGTTGATGATGAATTTGTTTTTTTCATGATCGCAAGGTTAACGCAAAGGATATCAAGGCTATCATTATTTCCTCTGTAGTACCGCCATTGATGCCAACATTAGAACGTGTATGCTTGCGTTACTTTAATGTAAATCCTATCATTGTAGGTCCTGGCACAAAAACAGGTATCGCTATTAAATATGATAATCCTCGTGAGGTAGGTGCTGACCGCATCGTCAATGCCGTAGCGGCCAATGCTGTATATAAGGGGCCATTGATTATCATTGATTTTGGCACCGCTACAACTTATTGTGCAGTCCTTGGAAATGGTGATTATATTGGTGGCGTTATTACGCCAGGTGTAACGATTTCAGCAGAGGCTCTGTTCCAACGCGCTGCAAAATTGCCTCGTATTGAGGTAAAGGACCCAGGTCAAGTTATTAATCGTAATACGGTATCATCTATGCAATCCGGTATGTTCTATGGCTATGTAGGACAGGTAGAGGGCCTAGTGACACGTATGAAAGCTGAAATGGGTGGCGATGTAACTGTGGTGGCAACAGGTGGCTTGGCTCAGCTCATCAGCAGTGCTACCGATTGTATCGACCATGTAGAACCAATGCTTACATTGGAAGGTCTCCGCCTTATTTACGAACGAAATAAATAATGGTACTATAATAGAGTTGGTTGTAATTATAGTATGAATGTATAACAACAGGTACGGCTTAGGCTGTACCTGTTTTATTAGGTGAATTATAATGATAGAAACATGGACCATTGGCAATGTACCTATCCAAGGTAAGGCTATTTTAGCGCCTATGGCAGGGGTTAGCGATATAGCATATCGACTGTTGGCCAAAGAACATGGTGCCTCCATGGTTTGTACCGAAATGGTCAGTGCTATGGGTATCAAATATAAAAATGAGCGCACGCATGAGTTATTGCGTATGGAAGCGGTCGAGCATCCTGTATCGATGCAAATTTTTGGTTCCAATCCAGAAGCAATAGCATTGGGCGCGAAGGTGGTAGCAGCTGCTGGTGCAGATATTGTAGATATCAACATGGGGTGTCCTGTTAAAAAGGTCGTCTCTAGCGGTGACGGTTCGGCGTTGATGAAAACACCTGACTTGGCGGCTCGCGTAGCAGAAGCCGCAGTAAAAGCTGTTGATGTGCCGGTGACGGTCAAAATGCGTATCGGTTGGGACGATGATCATATCAATGTGGTCGACTTTGCCAAACGTATCGAAAGTACTGGTGTTGCAGCTGTTGCTGTTCATGGGCGCACACGGGAACAGATGTATATGGGGCGAGCGGATTGGTCCTATATAAAAGCGGTTAAAGATTCCTTATCAATCCCCGTAATAGGGAATGGTGATGTATGGACTCCTGAAGATGCGCTTCGTATGATGCAAGAAACAGGTTGTGATGCGGTTATGATTGGTCGTGGTGCACAAGGCAATCCATGGATTTTTGAGCGCACTAATCACTATTTAACGACAGGTGAATTAAGACCAGAACCTACCTATTTAGAGCGACTAGATATGTTGCTCAAACATTTTGAACTACTCTGTCGGTATAAAGGAGCGGTTCTAGGGGTAAGAGAAATCCGAACACATGCGGGATGGTATATGAGGGGGAATGCCTGAAGCAGCTTATTGGCGTAATCGTGTGAATACAATTCACACTGTTGAAAGCTTTAAAACAGAGCTTTCAACCTATAGAGATGTATTGGAAAACTGGGGCTCACATTGACAAATACAGGGGTTCTTAGTATAATTGATTAAAAATTAAAGATGAAAGATAAGGTGTCATCGACTATGACACTTTTTCTATTATTTATATGTAGAAAGATTAGGAGAATCTATGGCAGACGTAAAAGAAACATTACTTACAGCCGAAGGTTTGAAAAAACTTGAGGATGAATTAGCATATTATAAATCTGTGCGCCGTATTGAGGTGTCACAACGTATTAAAACAGCTATTGAATACGGCGATATCAGCGAAAACTCTGAATATGATGATGCTAAAAATGAACAGGCTTTCATTGAAGGTTATATTTCTGAGTTAGAAAATAAAATTAATACAGCAAAAATCATTGATGAATCCATTAAGGGTGATGTAGTATCCGTAGGTAGCAAGGTTACCGTATTAGATACAATGTACAATGATGAATTGGAATATGTTATTGTTGGTTCTTCCGAAGCAGATCCTTTCAACAATCGTATTTCCAACGAATCACCTGTAGGTAAAGCTATTTTGGGTAAACGTAAGGGCGATGAAGTAGAGGTATCCACACCAGATGGGCCTGTTACTTTCAAAGTGTTAGCAATTCAATAATTTCATTTTAACAAAAGAGGCGATAACATGAGTGAAGAAATTAAAAATTTACAAGAAGAATTAAATGATCAAATGCAAATTCGCCGCGACAAATTGGCTGAATACGAAGCTGATGGTATTTATCCATTCGGCCAACGGTTTGTTGTTAAAGATCATGCAAAAGATATTAAAAATGACTTCTTGAACTACGAAGACCAACCTGTAGTCATCGCAGGTCGTTTGATGACGATGCGTTCCCATGGTAAAACAGCATTTGCCAATATTCGCGATTTGTCTGGTGATATCCAAGTATATTTCCGTAAAGATGTATTGGGCGAAGATAATTACAAATATGTAAAAATGCTTGATATTGGCGATATTGTAGGCCTTGAAGGCCATGTATTTAGAACTCACAGTGGTGAAGTTACGATTAAAGTCGACAAATTGACATTGTTATCCAAAGCATTGCGTCCATTACCTGAAAAATGGCATGGTTTAAAGGATACCGAACTTCGTTACCGTCAACGTTATGTAGATTTAATCGTAAATCCAGAAGTACGCGATACATTTATTAAACGTTCTAAAATCGTTGCGAAGATTCGCGAATATATGATGAACGATGGCTTCATGGAAGTGGAAACACCTATGATGCATCCAATTCCAGGTGGTGCTGCTGCTCGTCCATTCATTACGCATCATAATGCGCTTGATATTGATATCTATATGCGTATTGCACCTGAATTATACTTAAAACGTTTAATTGTTGGCGGTATGGAACGCGTATTCGAAATGAACCGTTGTTTCCGTAATGAAGGTATCGATAATCGCCATAACCCAGAATTCACAACCATCGAATCCTACCAAGCATATGGTGATGTAGAAGATGCAATTCGTTTAACAGAAAATCTTGTATCCTACTGTGCTCAAGAAGTACTAGGTACACAAGAAATTACATACCAAGGTACTGAAATCAATTTAACTCCACCTTGGAACCGCATCACAATGGCAGAAGGTGTAAAAAAATACACTGGCGAAAGACTTTGATGCAGTAACTACTGTAGAAGAAGCGCGTGCTATTGCAGATCGTTTGAATGTAGAATACACAGATAATGATGGTATTGGTAAAATCTTGAATGCTTGCTTCGAAGATTATGTAGAAGAAAACTTGATTCAACCAACTATCGTGTATGGTCATCCAAAAGAAATTTCTCCACTTGCCAAAGCAAGTCGTGAAAATCCATTGGCTACAGAACGTTTTGAAGCATTTATCTATGGCCGTGAATTGGCAAATGGCTTCTCCGAGTTAAATGACCCAATTGACCAAAAACAACGTTTCTTGGATCAATTGAAAGAACGTGAAGCGGGTGATGATGAAGCTCACCGTATGGATGAAGACTTCGTCAATGCTCTTGAATACGGTTTACCACCAACAGCAGGTTTGGGCGTTGGTATTGACCGTCTTGTTATGTTCTTGACAGACTCTGCATCCATTCGCGATGTATTGTTGTTCCCATTAATGAAACCTGAAACATCTCAAGTTCAAGAAGAAATAACTGAATAATTTTTAAATTAAAGGCTGTAATAGAATGCGGTGAAACTGTGTTCTATTACAGCTTTTTTTGTGTCAGTAAGTAGATATACATGAAGTGTGGGGTATAAATCACTTTACATATTAATAATGGTTATCAACATATGAAAAAGTTTATACAACTATATTCTATAATTTAACGTAATATTCATTTTGCATAAAACTCATAATTGTGATGATTACATGTAAAATGGGTATAATTAACAGCTATAAATTAAATTGTGTAAATGTTAGAATATACATATAGATAAAGAATACGCCTAACTAAATGAGATAGCTATCAATTACTAAAGGGGTATACATCTTATATTTATGTATATGATTCACATTTATTTAAATTACATTTGTCATTGTAGGAGGATCATATTATGAAACATATGAAGGTCGCATTTTCTCATAAGGCACAATATTACTTTGGCCCTTTAGAAGGTCGTACAAGTGTAGATTTAACTCAAACTGATTTTACTGATATAGCAGCCATCGTTATTAGTGAAAATGATACTGCTATCTTAGAAAATGAAACTGTAAAATCCTTTGGTATCCCTATTTTTTTAGTGGTTTTTGATAATACTGTTGATATAGATCAATTCATGGGGAAAGTGGAACGTGTAATTGATGGTTCTAGTACAAACTTTGACTTGTATAAACGTCAAATAGAGGCTGCTGCAGATAAATATGAAGAATCTACATTGCCTCCATTCTTTAAAGCATTAGCAGATTATGTAGAAGAAGGTAACTCTCAATTTGATTGCCCAGGTCACCAAGGTGGTCAATTCTACTGTAAACATCCTGCAGGTCGTGCATTCTACGATTTCTACGGCGAAAACGTGTTCCGTTCTGACCTTTGTAATGCGGACGTTGCATTGGGCGACCTTTTAATCCATGAAGGCCCAGCCTGTGCAGCTCAACAACATGCAGCACAAGTATATAATGCAGATAAAACTTATTTCGTATTAAATGGTACATCTTCATCCAATAAGGTTGTATTGAATGCTCTATTAACACCTGGCGATATCGTTTTATATGATCGTAATAACCATAAATCTATTTGCCATGGTGCTCTTGTTATGGCTGGTGCAACACCTGTATACCTTGAAACAGCTCGTAACCCATTCGGTTCTATCGGCGGTATTTTGGAACACTGCTTTGACGAAAAATATATTCGTGAATTGATTGCTGAAAAAGATCCAGAAAAAGCAAAAGCTGAACGTCCTATTCGCTTGGCTGTTATCCAATTAGGTACATACGATGGTACTATTTACAATGCTCGTCAAGTTGTTGATAAAATTGGTCACCTTTGCGATTACATCTTCTTTGACTCCGCATGGGTTGGTTACGAACAATTTATCCCTATGATGAAAGATTGCAGCCCATTACTTTTGGAATTAGGTCCTAATGACCCAGGCGTATTGGTAACTCAATCCGTTCATAAACAACAAGCTGGTTTCTCTCAAACATCTCAAATCCATAAAAAAGATAAGCACGTTAAAGGTCAAGATCGTTATGTAAACCATAAACGTCTTAACAATGCATTTATGATGCATGCTTCTACATCTCCATTCTACCCATTATTCGCCGCACTTGACGTTAATGCGAAGATGCATGAAGGCGAAGCTGGTAAGAAGTTATGGATTGACTGTGTAGAAACAGTTATTGATGCTCGTAAAACTGTATTGAAACATTGTAAATATCTTCGTCCATTAGTACCTCCTGTTGTACATGGTAAAAATGGGAAGATGGGGATACAAAAGCAATGGCTCAAGATGTAGAATACTTTGCGTTTGAACCAAATGCTAAATGGCACTCCTTCAAAGGCTACGGTAAAGGTCAATACTTTATCGATCCTTGCAAGTTCCAATTGATTACTCCTGGTATCGATGTAGAGACTGGTGAATACGAAGATTTCGGTATTCCTGCCAATATTCTTGCAAACTACTTACGTGAAAATGGTATCATTCCTGAAAAATGTGACTTGAACACAATTTTATTCTTGATGACACCAGCAGAATCCAAAACTAAGATGGATGATTTAGTAGCGCAATTGATTCGTTTCGAAGAATTAATTGAAGCCGATGCACCTATGCAAGATGTTTTACCATCGATTTACTATGCTAATATCGATAAGTATAAAGGCTATCATATCCGTCAATTATGCCAAGAAATGCATGATTTCTACAAAGATAGACAAGTTAGTACATTACAAGAACGCTTGTTCTTACATGACTACTTCCCAGAATATGTATTGAATCCTCAAGATGCAAACTTTGAATTCCAACGTGGTAAAGGCGAACTTGTACCGTTAGATGAAGCTGAAGGCCGCATTGCTCTTGAAGGCGCTCTTCCTTATCCTCCTGGAGTATTGTGTGTACAACCTGGTGAACGTTGGTCCAAGACTGCTTGTGATTACTTCTTAGCACTACAAGAAGGCATTAATAAGTTACCTGGCTTTGCTCCTGAAATTCAAGGTGTATACATTACACCACAACCAGATGGAACTAAAAAAGCATATGGTTATGTATTGAAAAAAGAATTTGAAAAATAACACTATTGTGTGCCGTCAGAGTTTCTCTGACGGCGCCACAATCAATAAAAAGGTGGTAAAACTATGAGTACAGGCAAAAATAAGATGTCCGTATTGCAGCTGACAATTTTAACAGCTGTAAATATGATGGGCTCCGGTATTATCATGTTGCCAACAAAGTTGGCACAGGTAGGTGCTCTTTCAATCGTATCTTGGTTGATCACAGCCGTAGGCTCCATGTGTTTGGCATACGCGTTTGCTAAATGTGGTATGTATGGACGCAAAGGTGGTGGCATGGGTGGTTATGCTGAATATTCCTTCGGTAAAGCGGGGAACTTTATGGCAAACTATACCTATGGTGTATCTCTTTTGATTGCTAATATTGCGATTGCTATTTCCGCTGTAGGGTATGCAGCAACCTTTGCTGATGCAACATTAACACCATTAATGACTGGTATTTATACAATTTTCACGTTATGGCTTGCAACAGTATTGAACTTTGGTGGTGCTAGTATTACAGGTCGTGTATCTAGCTTTACTGTATGGGGCGTTATTGCACCAGTACTTGTAATTAGTACTGTAGGTTGGGCATATTTCTCCGCAGATATGTATGTGGCAAACTGGAATGTCAACAACATGCCATTTGGCGAAGCTGCTACAAACTCCATAGCCATGACATTGTGGGCTTTCCTTGGCCTAGAATCCGCATGTGCTAATGCTGATGCTGTAGATAATCCAGAAAAGAATGTACCAAAAGCCGTTCTTGGTGGCACATTAGGCGCTGCTGCGATTTATATTGTTTCTACTAATATGATGTTTGGTATCGTACCAGCTAGCGAACTCGTTAATAGTAACGCACCATTCGGTCTAGCGTTCGCGTCCATGTTCAATGGTACAGTTGGTAAAATCGTTATGGGCCTTATGGTTATGTCTTGCTTCGGTTCCTTGCTTGGTTGGCAGTTCACGATTGCGAACGTATTTAAAGGCGCTGCTGACGAAGGTTACTTCCCTAAATTGTTCAGTAAAATTACATCTAAAGATGCTCCAGTAGTTGGTATGGTAACAATTACTATCTTGCAATCTTTTATGAGTTTGATGACAATTAGTCCTTCCTTAAGTGAACAATTCGAAACATTGGTTAACTTGGCCGTTGTAACGAATATTATTCCTTATCTATTATCCATGGGTGCCGTTATCGTATTGATGAAAGCTGCAAAACGTGCTGGTAGTGAACTTAAAGGTACGACATTCATCGCCTTTATCGGTTCCTTATATAGCTTATATGCATTGTATGCATCTGGTTTTGAAGCTATGACATACGGTTCTATTGTAACCTTTGCAGGTTGGACATTATACGGTTTTGTATCCGATCGTTTTGATTTAGAACATAATATTGGTAAATAGTACCATTAAGCTATTGTTATAAGAACTTTGGCGATACTATCTCCTTTGAATAGTCCTCTGCTATTAGAAGTATAGAATTCTAATAGTGGGGGGCTATTTTGTGTAATTTTAAAAATACTCAATATTAGGGTATAATAAAATAATATAGGTATAAAAGGGGGTAATTATGGATATATTAGCTGCAAGGCGTTCCATAGAACAACGATTACTAAAGCAATCCGTTGCATTAATGTCGTTGGTGGCCGTTAGTGGTACTATTATGGGTGTAATTACTGGTTCTAGTGCCGTATTATTAGATGGTATATTTTCATTCATCGATGTAATCATTAAGATTATGATGCTTATGACGGCCAAATTGGTAGCGCGCGAAACAAGTAAACGGTTCCAGTTTGGATATTGGCAATTTGAGCCTCTTGTGCTCGTTGTGGAAGGATTTTTTATCCTATTGATTGTATTATACGCATTGATTAGTGGTATAGGGGATTTACTAAATGGTGGTCGCCATGTTGATTTCGGTATAGCTATTTACTATGCTATTTCTTTACTATAGCCGATACAGCATATTATTTTTATGTACATCGCATTAATAAAAGTTTACAATCGAATCTAATCAAGTTTGATAATGTGAGCTGGTCTGTTGACGCGTGGCTTGAGGCAGCCATCCTCATCAGCTTTATAGCTGCTATCTTGTTAGAGGATACATCATACAGTTATTTGGCGGTATATATTGACCCTATCGTTTTGATTGTATTAGCATTGCAAATGACACCATCTGTTATTAAGATTATTGTACCTTCTACAAAACAAATCTTGGGATGGGCGCCTTCATCCTTGCATGATGAGGTACAAGAAATCATGGATCGTTTTATGGAAAAATATTCATTTAAGGATTATGTGACGAGTGTACAGGCTTATGGTAACTCGCGCATCATAGAGATTGATATTCTAGTGCCAAAGAAGTTTCCTTATCAAACAATAGCAGAACTTGATCGTATTCGAAATGAAATAGATGAAGAAATCGGCGGTAATCCCACAGAGAAATGGGTCACTATTTCCTTCACTGCCACACGTAAATGGATGGCTAAGGATTATCTTCTCGATGAAGAAGATGATGAATAATGCTATATTTTATGGTATACTTAAATGTATTAAAATACTAAATTGTACGACATAATAGAAGAGGCTGATACTATGTTAGATTTGAAATTTGTCCGAGAAAATCTCGAATTAGTAAAACAAAATTTGGATAATCGTCATACAAAGGGTGATCTTGATACCTTTGTTGCTGCGTATGATGAACGAAAACAATTGATTCAAAAGGTTGAAGAATTAAAGGCATTACGTAATTCTGTAACAGAAGAAATCAGCCAATTAAAACGCAATAAAGAAAATGCAGATGATAAAATTGCAGAAATGAAACGCGTTGGCGATGAAATTTCTGAATTAGATGGTCGCATTCGTGAAGTAGAAGAATCTTTGCGCAATGCTGCGTTGATGTTGCCAAATATGTGTGATGCATCTGTTCCTGTTGGTGCTGATGAAGATGAAAATGTAGAACAACGTAAATGGGGTGAACCACGTCAATTTGATTTTGAACCAAAAGCGCATTGGGATATCGGTGAAGAATTAGATATTCTTGATTTTAACCGTGCTGTAAAAATGTCCGGTGCTCGCTTTACCGTATATAAAGGCTTAGGTGCTCGTTTAGAACGTGCCCTTATTAACTTTATGGTTGATCTTCATGTTGATAAGCAAGGCTATACAGAAATGATGACACCATATATGGTAACTCGTGAAACGTTGACAGGTACAGGACAATTGCCTAAATTTGCTGAAGATATGTACCACGTTGAGAATACAGAATACTTTTTGATTCCTACTGCTGAGGTTACATTAACAAATTATCACAGCGGTGAAATCTTGAGTGAAGATGAATTGCCTAAATATTACACTGCATTTACTGCCTGTTTCCGTGCTGAAGCAGGTTCAGCTGGCCGTGATACACGTGGCTTGATTCGTCAACATCAATTTAATAAGGTAGAAATGGTAAAACTTTCAAAACCAGAAGATTCTTGGAATGAATTAGAAAAATTGACAGATAATGCAGAAGAAGTATTACGTCTATTAGAATTGCCATTCCGTGTTATTACATTGTGTACTGGTGATATCGGCTTTGGTTCTGCTAAAACGTATGACGTAGAAGTATGGATGCCTGCACAAAATAAATATAGAGAAATTTCTTCTTGCTCCAATATGACGGACTTCCAAGCTCGTCGTGCAAATATTAAATTCCGTCGTGGTCCTAAAGGCAAACCTGAATTCGTTCATACATTGAATGGTTCTGGCCTTGCAGTAGGTCGTACTGTAGCGGCAATTTTGGAAAATAATCAACAACCAGATGGTTCCGTTGTGATTCCTAAGGTGTTGGTTCCATACATGGGCGGCGTAGAAAAAATTACGCCTGCCAAATAAGGAGGTCCCATGAAATTCTTTATAGATACAGCCGAATTTAGTGAAATTAAAGATGCTTACTCTTATGGCTTTATCGACGGGGTAACGACAAACCCATCCCTAATTGTGAAAGCTAAACGCGATTTAAAACAAGTAATTAAAGAAATCGCGGATCTTGTAGATGGCCCTGTGAGTGCAGAGGTCATTGCTAGTGATGCACCGGGTATGATTGAAGAAGCACATGAGCTTGTAAAACTGGGCTCTAATGTGGTTGTTAAAATTCCAATGACTCCAGAAGGCTTAAAAGCCGTTGCAGTGCTTTCAAAAGAAGGTATTAAGACAAATGTAACATTGATTTTCTCTGCTAATCAAGCATTATTAGCGGCTCGCGCTGGTGCTACATTTGTGAGTCCTTTTGTTGGACGTATTGACGATATTAGCATGGATGGATTGACCTTAATTCAAGACATTGCGGATATCTTCGCTATTCACGGTATTAATACTGAAATTATCGCTGCTAGCGTACGTACACCATTGCATATTTTACAATGTGCGAAAGCTGGTGCCCATATTGCAACAGTGCCATATAAAGTGTTGTTACAAGCTATGAAACATCCATTGACCGATGCAGGTTTAGAAAAATTCATGGCTGATTGGAAACAAGCTAATCAATAAGTAATATAAACATCTTTTTAAGGAGGCCCTAAAATGGATCGTACTTTATCTTTAGAATTTGCTCGTGTAGTCGAAGCAGCTGCACTTCGTAGTGGTCGTTTGTTAGTCGTGGTCAAAAAGACGAAGCCGATGGCTTAGCTGTTGATGCAATGCGTCAAGCATTTGACTCTGTCCGTATTTCCGGTACCGTTGTTATCGGTGAAGGTGAAATCGACGAAGCTCCTATGTTATATATTGGTGAACATGTTGGTGCAGGCGGTCCAGAAGTAGATATTGCAGTAGATCCAATCGAAGGAACGAATTTGATTGCCAAAGGCCAAAATGGTGCTATTGCTGTTATGGCGATTGCTGAAAAGGGTGGCTTGTTACATGCACCTGACATGTACATGGAAAAGATTTGTGTAGGTCCTCGTGGTGCTGGCGCTATTGATATTACAAAATCTTTGACAGAAAATATTCAAAACGTAGCTGCAAAGATGGGCCGTAAGGTTGATGAAATCAACTTGGTAATGCTAGATCGTGAACGTCATTATGGTTTAATGAAGGAAGCTCGTGATTTAGGAGCTCGTATTATGCTTATTTCTGATGGTGATGTTAACCCTGCAATGGAATGCTGTATCGAAGGTTCCGGCGTACATATGGTTGTCGGTACTGGTGGTGCACCAGAAGGCGTATTAGCCGCAGCAGCACTTAAATGTGCAGGTGGCGATATGCAAGCTCGTTTGAAACCAGGAAATGAAGAAGAAATTCGTCGTTGTCATGAAATGGGTGTCAAAGATGTTAACCAAGTATTGACACTTGATGATTTAGTGCGCACTGACGATGTAATCTTTGCTGCTACAGCGATTACACGTGGTAACTTATTGAATCCTATTCAATACTTCCCAGGCGGTGCTCGTACGCATACTATTGTAATGCGCTCTAAAACAGGCACTGTACGATTCCTAGATACTATTCATAGAGATGAAAAATTAACAACATTGAAAGCTCGTTAATTTCTTTGCTTTCAGTAAATAGTCTGTGTAGACCCCTAAGATTAGATTGATAATCTTAGGGGTTTTACTTGATGAGAAAGCCTAAAAAATAGTATAATAATCGTTAGTATATAACAGTGTGACGAATATGGTTATACATGAACATAACCATTTTGATATAAGAAATGTAGGAGGAATTCTTTTGGAAAAGCTCGTTATTAAAGGCGGTAATCAGCTGAATGGTCGCGTGCGCGTTAGTAGTGCGAAATGCGGTGTTGCCTATTATTGCAGCTACTTTATTAGCATCAACACCGAGTAAATTATTGGAAATTCCAAATTTAGAGGATGTTGGTACCATCTCCCAAGTTATTGAGTCTTTGGGCGTTAAGATTACACGAAACGAAGCTGATGATGAAATTATCTTCGATGCATCCATGTTGACGGCTACCGAAGCTCCTTATGAATTGGTACGCAAAATGAGAGCATCCTTCCTTGTGATGGGACCATTATTGGCTCGCAAAGGGGAAGCTAAGATTTCTATGCCTGGTGGTTGTGCTATTGGTGCGCGCCCTATCGATTTACATTTAAAAGCGTTTGAAGCGTTGGGTGCAAAAATTGAAATCACGGAAGATTATGTATATGCACATGCTCCAGAGGGCTTACAAGGCACTCAAATTTACTTGGATTTCCCAAGTGTAGGGGCTACTGAAAATGTAATCATGGCTGCTTCTATGGCTAAGGGTAAAACAGTTATTGAAAATGCTGCAGAAGAACCGGAAATCGTTGATTTAGCTACATTCTTGAATGCGATGGGGGCCAATATTCGCGGTGCAGGTACGAATGTGATTCGTATTGAAGGCGTAGAATCCCTGCATGGTGCTATCCATACCGTTATTCCAGATCGTATTGAAGCTGGTACATATTTAATTGCTGCGGCTATGGCTGGCGGTGATGTATTCGTAGAAAATGCATTACCTGAACATTTGAAACCAGTAGTGGCTAAATTGAAAGAAGCAGGCGTTACCGTAGAAGAAGATATTGACGGCATTCGTGTTATTAGCACTGGCAAAGGCTTAAAAGCTGTAGATATTAAAACATTACCATATCCTGGATTCCCTACAGATATGCAAGCTCAATTCATGGCGTTCACTACTATTGCGGAAGGCACAAGTACAGTAACGGAAACTGTATTTGAAAATCGTTTTATGCATGTTGCTGAATTGCGTAAGATGGGGGCTCATATAGATATTGATAATCGACAAGCTATCGTAGAAGGGATGCAATCCTTACATGGCGCTGTTGTGAATGCAACTGATTTACGTGCTGGGGCGGCTTTAGTTTGTGCAGGCTTAGCTGCGGAAGGTACAACAGAAATAGGTCGTTTACATCATATCGATCGCGGTTATGATGATTTAGTGGGTAAATTGAAAAGGTTAGGTGCCGATATTGTTCGGGTTGACGAATAAGAACAAAAGGCCAAAACAGAATACAAAGAAACGAAGCCGGCGTAAACAAGTGCCGGCTTTGCGTCGCAGTCAAGATAATGATGCAAAAGCTAAAAAAGAGTCGGTTGTAGAGCGCACTTCACGAGCTGCTATGGTCAAGGTAACGGAATTACGCCGTAAAGAGCGCCGTCAAAAACGGACGAAACCGATTGCAAAGACCACTCCAGCTATGACATTGAAGCGTATTGTGTCCCCTCAGAATGTAGGTGAGACAGTATTTAAATTTGGTCGTTCTCTTACATTTGATTTGGGTATCGATTTAGGTACAGCCAATGTTTTAATCTATGTCAAGGGCAAAGGACTTGTTCTAGATGAACCTGCTTGTGTAGCGAAAGATACTCGGACTGGCGATGTATTAGCAGTAGGTGAAAGCGCACGTCGCATGATTGGGCGAACTCCAACGGGAATTGAAGTTATACGACCTGTGCAGGCAGGCGTTATTGCTGATTACGATATGACGGAATTTATGCTCAAGTATTTTATTCGTTCTGTTGTTCCTGCATCTCGTCTCATGAAAACACGTATCGTTGTTTGCGTTCCATCGGGGATTACTCCCGTTGAAAAACGTGCTATTCTTGAAGCATTACTACGAACTGGGGCTAAGAAGACGGTTCTTATTGAAGAGCCTTTAGCAGCGGCTATGGGCACAAATTTAAATGAAGCGGATAAGGTTGGTGCTATGGTCGTAGATATAGGCGGTGGCACTACGGATATTGCCGTCCTTTGTGATACAGGTGTCGTAGTGAGTGAATCGTTGCGTATTGGCGGAGATTCTTTTAATGAGGCTATTATTCAATATGTACGGCGCAAGAAAAAGCTTGTCATTGGTCCTCTAACGGCGGAAGAAATAAAGATATCTGCAGGCACTGTAGACCGGCGTTCTGAAGAGCGAGAGGTAGAAATTCGGGGGCGTGATGTTATTAGCGGTTTGCCTAAGATAGTTACATTACATTCGCTAGAAATACAGCGTGCATTAGAGTCTCAAGTTATGAGTATTCTTGAGGCAATCAAGTCTATATTGGAAAAAACGCCACCTGAATTGGTGGCTGCTATAGGCAATCATGGTATTATTCTCACCGGTGGTGGGGCGTTGATTAGTGGGCTTGACCGTGTTATTTCTCGATCTGTTGGCATAGCTGCTTATTTAGTCGAATTACCAAGGTATGCGGTAATTAAAGGGGTAGCAAAAACATTAGATGAAATGTCATCATTGCGAGATACATTAGAAGACTTACAATAGAATTAGAAAAGCTGAGGTGGGAAACCGTCTCAGCTTTTTGTATTATTGCGAGAAATAGTGTATACTACAAGTGAATAGATTGTATAAAATTAATAATAAAGTATAATCTAATTTGAGTTGTTATATCTAGTTCTGATTTATAACAGAATACGTTAACATACAGAATTTATAAACTCTATATATTGTAAAGGAGTTCGATGATGATACGCCTTAAAACAGCCGCTATAATAGCATCTATTATGGTAACAACTACTGTTACTGCTTGTGCCGGTGATTTGACAGCCGTGCGAGTATCCGATTATGATGGTGCAAGCCGTATTGTTTGATATGACTGAATTACCTTTATCCTGGACTAAGTCATATAACGCAAACCAAAATACGGTTACCTTGAACTTAGCCAATACAACTAATAAAATTTCCAATGCCGCAGAACGTACAACACATAAGATTGGTGTGTTGAAAGGTATGTCCTTTCAACCTACTAATGATGGTTTACAAGTGAGACTATCTGCCAATCAATCGATTAATTACCATGCTTTCACCCTATCAAATCCCAATCGTGTGGTTGTTGATTTATTTTCAGATTACAGTCAGAAGACAACGAAAAGTGTAGGTGCATCGATTCAGACTGCTAACATAAAAACAGCAGTTAACGAGGGATTAATTCGTGCTTATGCGATGACAGTTAACAATGATGCACCAATGGTGGTAGCAAGTGTGCCCGGTGGAAAGCCTTTGTCCTCGATTTCACAGCAACACATTGCTGCTGTCGGTTTATCCGTTCCGGGAAAGAGCTTTGATAAACCGTATTCGGTTAGTGCATCTGGTGAGGTAGATTTAAATCGCATTCAATCCATTGGCGTTCTTCGCTATACGCCAAGTAGAGGGTATTTTATAGAAGAGAAGAAACCATTGTTGCAGGCTAAGACACCTAAATCTACGTTGGTGATTACCACTGTAAATGGTCCACGTAGAAATAATGCTCTTACGCTATATACATCTAGTTTTGGTGAAAGTACAAATACAAATGAATTCGGTTATGAAGTGACAGTAAGTAATGGGAAGGTTCTTAAGGTGGGAAATGGCAATTCCGCATTAGGGAACAATCAATTTGTATTGTCTGCTCATGGTGCGGCCATAGCTTCATTAAAATCTTTAAAAGTGGGCACGCCTGTTGTATTACAACCACGTCAGGAACTTGCGAAGGTAGAAACTGCTGGTGGCGCTATGGTTGAAGGGGGCACACTGGTTTTACATAATGGTAGTTATGTGGGCCCTAAAGATTCTACGAATCGTAGTCGAAGTTTCATCGGCACAACAAAGGATGAAAAGCTCGTTGTAGCTACTGTAGATAAACATAATGCTTCATCTGTAGGTGTTACACTAGAAGAAGGGGCTAATCTATTGACATCTTTAGGGGCTATCAATGGATTTGAATTATCCAATCAAGGTAGTGTTGATGTAGAGGTTGATGGCCATTATACTCACAAAGGTAATGAAACGCCTAGTGCTTATGAAAAAATACTTATAATCAAGTAATGAGTTGCATACAATTTTGTTTGAAAAAAAGCTAGAGATTTAGTATAATGTCTTTATGTATTCTATTGTAAAAGGAGGGATCGTTATGAAAAAGACATTTTTAGCCTTAGCTGCTTTAACAGCATTAGGTATTACTTCTGTAATGGCGGCCCCTGTATCATACCAAAGTGTATTAACAGGTAAAGTTGCTTCTACTGTTGCTGTTGGCACTTCTGTTACAGAAGGTCAAACATTGGTGACTGTAGAAACATTGGCAGGCCCTATGGCGGCAGCTAAATCCACGGTGAATGGCACTGTGACTGCAGTTGATGTTACAGTAGGTTCAGATATTTCTCGTGATCAAGTCGTTGTCACTGTAGAAAGCAAATAAAGGAGATAGGAATGAAGTTTTCTCATTCTTGGCGTCGGTATAGAAAAACGATACTGGCGCTTTTCTTCTGTAGTGCTCTATCATCGGCACAGGCAGTTGATTTTATGCCTGTTCAAGATGTACAGACTGGTATGGAAGGTATAGCAAAAACAGTAATAGTAGGGGATACGATATCGAATTTTAATGTTAAGGTATTGGGCGTTATGAAGGATAAAGGCCCATCTGGACATTTAATTCTTGCAAAGTTTTCTGGCCCTGTTATGGAACAGACCGGTGGCATTGCGCATGGTATGAGTGGTAGTCCTGTATATATTAATGGGAAACTTGTAGGTGCCGTAGCATATGGTTGGGGCTTTGCTGATGGCACGATTGGCATGATAACGCCTATCGAAGATATGGTGAAATTATGGAATATACCGTATGAAAAGAATTTGACAAATACTTGGTCAGACAAACAATTAATTCCAATGAAAACTCCTTTGATGGCCTATGGATTTGATAGTACATCTATGGAGTATTTTAAATCAAAATTACCACAATATAATTACGAAACCTATGATACAGCTAGTTCTAGTAGTGATGATATTGCTAAGCCGTTAGAGGCTGGTGGTTCTGTAGCGGCTTTGTTGGTTGATGGTGATTTAAAACTTGGCGCTATTGGTACCGTTACCTATGTTGATGGCAAACAAATGGTGGCCTTTGGTCATCCGTTCTTGAAACATGGTTCTGCTAATTATTTTATGCATAATGCCAATATTTTTACGGTTGTTAAAAGTTATGAATCCGCCTTTAAACTAGGTTCTATGGGACGAGAAATCGGTACTGTTACAGAGGATCGTGGCGCAGGTATTGCTGGTGTTTCTGGTACTATTTCTAGTGGGATTCCAGTTCGCTTTCATTTAAAAGATATCGATATGGGCCGTGACAAGCAGTCTAATGTAAAGGTTATTGAAGATAAGGATATGACACCTACATTGGCGGCTACAGCACTGTATAATATGCTAAATAAGACATTAGATCGCAGTGGTGCCGGTACTGCTAAAATTACCTATACCATTACACCACGTAATGGTGAACAAAAATCATTAACGAGAACCAATATGTTCTACAGTTCTGAATCTATTAGTGAAAAAACGGTTGATGAATTTTACAATGTTATCGATGTATTGATGAACAATCGCTTTATTAACTATGAAATTGCGGATATCAATGTGGAAACAGAGGTAACACAAGATAAGAAAACGGCAAAACTTGTAGATGCAGCTGCATCATCGACAGTTGTATCTCCAGGGGATACAATCGTAGTTGACGTTACATTGGAACCATATCGTGGGGAAAAAGTTAATAAAGAGATATTCTTTACAGTGCCTAAGGACCAACCATTGGGTAAGTACACATTAGAGGTTCGTGGTGGTGGCGAGATTCCATTGCCATATGTATTGGAAAAACAAAAATATAATTTGACCGATGAAGTTTTACGCCGCTTAAAGGTATACAAAGACTTTAATGATTTATTTGATGAATTACAAAAGACAGATACGAATAATCAAATTGTTGTAGAAATCTTAGAAGATGGCGTTAGTCTTGTAAATGAAGAGGCTTCTACAAGCTCTGTGAAAAAGGCAAAACTTCAAGGTGTAGAAGATAAACCTAGTCCTGGAGATCTTAAAAAGAAAAAAGGTAGTGAAGACCTTAGCGATGGCAAAGATGATGAAAAGAAAAATGAAAAAACTGCTATCGACACAGAGTATATTGTTCAAGGGGACGGTCAATTTACAATCCAAGTTATGAGTGTTAAAGACCGTGACAAAGCATTAGCGAAACGTGCTAAAGAAGCTAAAGAACAGGTTAAGATGGAACATAAATTGGAATTAGAAGATCAAGGTAATAAAAAAAGATTCCAAAGCATCTCAAAATAAAAAAGACAAGTCTGTTAATAAACCATCTAAGGAAAAACCATCCAAGGATAAACCAGCAGGTGATGCACCTTCGAATGAGAAACCATCTAATGATAAACCTTCAAATGATCAAGTAGAGTAAAATTCGAAATATAAGCAAATAGTAAGGGGGACTGTTGTGAATTGGCTTGAGACGATAGGCCGCAATGTAATGGCCGGCTTATCGAATGTGGGTACTGCCATGCTACTTCTATGGCAGACCATAAAACAATTAAAAATGCTCAATGCATGGCATGTGCTACAACAGATGGCTCATCTTGGCGTAGACTCACTACCGATTATTAGTCTGACACTATTATTTGCAGGTGGTGTAATGACATTACAAATAACAGATGTGTTAATTACCTATGGTGCACAAGGTACGGTAGGCGGACTTATGGCCGTTGCGATGGGCCGTGAATTAGGACCTATTCTTGTAGGCGTTGTATTAGCAGGCCGTGTAGGGGCTGCCATTACGGCTGAAATTGGTACGATGAAGGTTACAGAGCAAATCGATGCATTACGCGTTATGGCTGTAAATCCAATCGGTTATCTCGTTGTACCTCGCGTTGTAGCCTGCATGATTATGGTACCAATCCTCGCATTTTATGGCGTTGTCATTGGTATTGCAGGTGGTTATTTTGTAGCTACTGCTATTAAGGGGTTAGCACCAGCCACCTATTTAGATTCGATACAAATGTTTTCAACTATTTCTGATTTTACATTAGGGTTAATTAAATCTAGTGTTTTTGGTGCTGTCATCGCTCTTGTAGGGTGCTATAAGGGAATGCATACCAAGATGGGGGCTGAAGCTGTTGGTTTCTCCACTACTAGTTCTGTAGTAACAAGTATTATCTTAGTATTTGTATTAAATTATTTTTTATCAACTCTACTCTTTTAATCGATTATCTCGAACGAGGACTTTATGATTGAATTACGTGATGTGGTTGTAGCCTATGACACGCGTGTAATATTAGATTCTGTTAATCTGACCATTGAAGATGGGGAGACGCTTGTTATTTTGGGTGGTAGTGGTAGTGGTAAAAGTACGCTATTACGCTTGATTATAGGTTTACAACGCCCCACATCAGGCCAAATTATTGTTGATGGTGTAGATATTACTACATTATCTGAAGAAGAATTTAATAAGGTACGTCAAAAGATGGGCATGGTATTTCAATACTCCGCATTATTTGACTCTATGTCAGTGGGGGAGAATGTCGCCTTTGGACTAAGGGAACATACCAATCTAAGTGATGATAAAATTCAACATATTGTTGATGAGCGACTCGGTTGGGTTGGGTTGAGCGGATATGAGTCTTACATGCCTAATGAGTTATCTGGGGGGATGAAGAAACGGGTTAGTCTTGCTCGGGCTATCGCTCTTGATCCGACGCTCATCTTATACGATGAACCTTCGTCTGGTCTAGACCCCATTACATCGGGAACGATTAGCATGCTCATCCGAGGTATGCAAGAACGGTTGGGCTGTACATCTATCGTAGTAACTCATGATATGCAATCTGCTTTATGTGGCTGACAGAATTGCATTACTTGATAAGGGAAAATTTATAGAAGTATCTAAAACAGAGGATTTTAAAAACTCACCTAATCCTAAAGTACAACAATTTATTCATGGTGAGGCGGAGGCTATCGATATCGGAACAAGGAGAGACAGATAATGAAGTGGACGACGGAAGCTAAAGTAGGGGCTTTCACAATTGTAGGTGTTGTGTTGTTCGTGCTGGGCATCATATTTGTGGGGCGTATAGACGTATTTGCAAAACCTCAGATGACGATTACCGGTGATTTTGCTCAAGTTAATGGGTTAAAAAATGGTAATCAGGTTAAATTTTCTGGTGTCGCAATTGGTACGGTTTCTGATATTGAAATTACACCATCTGGTGTTTTGGTGAAGATGAAAGTCGATGATAAAACTCAAATACCAAGCGATTCAACATTTACCTTAGGATCTGATGGATTCTTAGGGGATAAATTTATTCAAATTTCACCTGGCAAATCAACCGTATATTTACATGATGGTGATTCCGTTAAAGGTGAAGGGGTCGATGCGATGGATAAAGCCATGCAAAGTGCTCAAAAATTAATGGCTGGTACAGAACAAATGTTGCAATCCATTAATAATATTATTGGCGACCCTAAAACACAAGACGCATTAAAACATTCGTTGCAATCTACGGCTGTCATGGCTGACAATGCGGTAGCGGTTACACAAAATATGGCAGATGTGACGGCTCAGCTAAATCAAGCTGCTCAACAATTTAATGCCGATGGTAATGCTGGTAATGACATGCGTGCTATCTTGACGAATATTAAACAAACTACGGATCGTGTTGATCACATGGCGCGTTCCATGGAAGGAACCGTAACGGATCCAAAGCACAAGAAAATATTAAAGCAACATTGCATAATACGGAGCAAATTTCTGCTCGTGTCAATAAATTGTTAGGTGGCAAACCATATGCATCTGAAACCGTTAATGGTTCCTCGGAGGCTAATGGTTCTGAAAAAAAGTCATCTATTAAAGTAGAACCTTCTGTGGATTTACTTTATAATACAAATCAAGAAGAGGTCCGTATCAATGGTCGTGCTCGCGTTTACACAGATAAAGGCATGGGTGAATTTGGACTTTCTAATATTGGTGATGATACCGATTTTGATTTGAATGGCGGTAAATTTATCGCAAATAAATGGTTAGTACGCGGTGGTATTTTTGAAAGCAAGCTCGGATTTGGCATTGACTATAATCCACGTGGGTCTTTTGGTGTTTCTGCAGCTATGTATGATTTGAATCATCCTAAATATCGACTACGTTCTGATATACGCTTACATAATAATACGTACGGTGTTGTGCAAATGACACGCCCATTTGGTTCTTCAAATGGAGGCACCTACTTTGGTATTAAACAAGTCTTTTAAAACACATATCGTGTGGAGGTATACGTATGAATAAGAAGGCCTTTTCTTTAGCCATAATATTATCGATGGCTACAACAGGTGCATTCGCAAGTGACGTTGTTTCTACATCTGTCAATAATGGTGATAAACTCACAAAACTTCAAAAAGAAGCTATTCAATTAACTCAACAACAATTAGCTCAAAAAGCTTCTCAAGATGCACAACAATATGAAGTCGCATTGAACCTAAATGAAGATAGCACAGTTTCTCTTGCACTGGCTAATAACCGTACTGCAAAACAATCCTTGTGGGATTATCAAGCTGCAAAAGCCACAGTAAGTGCTACAGCAGCAGGAAAAAATCCTAATGTATCCTATGCATGGCAAGGTGCTCGTAATCACGGTGCCAATACTATGACGGGGAGAACTGTTACTAGTAAGACTGGTCAACATAGCTTCACTATTAAGGCCCCTGTATTTAGCCCTGAGTTAGATGCTAATATTGATAAGTCTCGCTTTGCTCGTGAAGGTAGTGGTGCTGCTTATGAAGAAGCTTTACAACAAGCTAAATATGATGCTATCAATGGATACTACACATTGATTATGTATCGTAACAAGGTAGACGTAGCAAACCAAGCTGTTAAGGATTACCAAGGTCATGTGGATAATGTAAAGGCTCAATATAATGTAGGTCTTGTAGCTAATTCTGATGTATTGGCTGCGGATACTAATTTGGCTGACTCTCAAACAAACCTTGTAAAAGCGCAAAATGCAGCGAATTTAGCGGAAGCAAACTTGAATTTGGTGATTGCATATCCAACACAAACGTCTATTACAACAGCAGAACATGATTTGCAATACAAACCATATGCTGTTACATTAGAACAAGCAAAGCGTATGCTATGCTTCATCGTTCTGCTCTTGTACAATCTGCGATGGCTGTAAAACAAGCTGAAGAGGGTTTAAAAGCTGAGAAAGCTGGTTATTTACCAACAGTAGGTGTCGAAGCTGGCCGTGGCTATGCTGATCCAGATGGCTACTTTGGTACAAGCAGTAAATCTTGGCATATTGGCGCATCCGCTACATGGAGTTTGTGGGATGGGGGCCAAACACAAAATAAAATTAAGGTTGCTCAAGATACATTAGAAAAGGCTAAGGAAGCTAATTTAGCAGCTGTTGATAAGGTAAATCTTGCTGTGCAACAAGCATACCTTAACTTGCGTTCTGCAGAACAAACAATTCAAAGTACGCAAACGGCAGTACATCAAGGTCAAGAAAACTTCCGTATTGCAACACTTCGTTACCGCGCTGGCGTAGGTACAAACCTTGATGTACTCGATGCAGAAACTAAATTGACTGAATCTCGCAATAATTATGTAGATGCTTTATATAATTACAATGTAAGTATTTCTGCTCTTGAACAAGCAACAGGTATCCCTTTGGATACTCCTGTAGGTCAAGGGGGCAAGTATTATTGCTAATAGTGGTGCTGTAGAACAATTAGCAGCATTAGCGACAGCTACACCTGCAAAAAAATAATCATAGAGATAATATACACTCTATTTAAAATGACGATTGCTTCGGCGGTCGTCATTTTTTTATCGTTGAATGAACTGTATTACATTTTGATTTCATAAAATTTATACATCATATACTATTGAAATATCATAGAGTATGGTAATATTGATGTATAAATAAGCGTAATTTTTTTAGGTGTGGGGTTTCCTATGACAAGGAAAAAATGGTGCCTAATTGGTGCAGCAGTTTTAGGATTGGGTGTAGCTGGAATAGCTACTTCCATCAATCCAATTGCAGAGCGATATGTGGCGCCCATGGTACAGGAACAACTACATAATACAGTTAGAGGTACAATTCAGTATGATTCTATGCACATCGCTTGGAATGGGGATGTAGTACTGCAAAATGTATCATTAAGGGATGAAAATGACCATTTGGTAGCGGCCGTTCCGACTATGAATGTATCAATGAAATGGACATCTGCTCCATCTATTTTGATGGGGAATTCAAGTGGTGCAGCCATCGTTTCTACCATTACTTTAGAAAAACCGGACGTCCATGTGTGGCAACTAGCTGATGGATCTTGGAATGTAAATTCTTTATTGGAGTCATCCTCAAAAAATGATAAGAAATCATTTGATGGCAATATCGTCATTAATGATGCTACAGGTGCTGTTCGATTTAAAGATGGTAATGTACATAGGCTATCCAATCTAGATGGAAATATAGCCTTAAATGTTGATGGTATGACAAAAGGGGCATTAAATGGACTTTTAGATGACCATTCGATCGCTGTTAATGGCTCTATCGACATGAATAAAATGGATGATTTTGATTTGTTTGTTCGAGCCGAGTCTGTTGATATATCAGGCATTATGAATATGGTTCCATCCAATAAAAATTTCTCTATAACATCTGGTATATTACATGATGTAAAAGCGCAGATTACGGGGCGTGATGGCAAGTATTCTATGTCTGGTAATTTAGCCTTTGATGGCGTTGGTGGTACCTATAAAAACGGGTCTACTACATACCAAATTGGACAGGGTAATGGTAAGATTTTCTTCCAAAATAATACTGTTTTAATCACTCATAGTGGCTGGTATGTAAACGATCAAGCCGTTAAGGTGAATGGGTTGGTAACATTAGGGGATGAGGTTGGTTTAAACTTAAATGCTGTTGCTGATTCCGTAGCTTTAGAGGCTTTCACCAAAAATCAAATTACTGGTAACGTAGGTGCCCGTGTTCATATCGGCGGTACTAGTGTTAATCCCTATGTATCTGGTTCTATAAAGAGTGATGCCATCTCGTATGATAGCTATCATATCGATAGTGGAGAGGCTAATTTTAGTTATTCCGATGGCACAGTGGATATTCACGATGCTTCATTGTACATTGGTAATGGTAGCGTAAAAGCCAAAGGACAATACGGTATTGATAGTGGTGAATTTCCATTGGTGGTACGATTCATAATGCAGAAATAGCTCCATTTACACAAAATTTATCTACACCGGCATCTGGTATTGTGAATGGAGAATTTTCTGTAAAAGGAAAAAATAGTGATATTACCTCCATAGAAGGTAATATAGTGGGAACGAGTCTATCCGTGCGTGGTATATCTATTGATTCTGCTCGCGTAAGCTTTAATAATGTAGGCGCCTTGACAAATATAGCCGTTACGGGGGCGATAGGGAATGGCCAACTTAGTGGATATGGAACGATTGATAATAATCTATTGAATCTATCCTTGTCGGCGGATTCATTAGATGCATCTAATTTTTCAAGTCTTGTTGGTAATAGTATATCTGGCAATATTACAGGCCATGCTTCTATTACAGGAAATTTAGATAATCCATCTGTGACAGGTAGTGTTACAAGTCCTGAGATTGTCTATAGTGGGGCTCATTTTAATTCCATTAATGCAGGCTTTACTATTAAAAATCATATATTAGAATTAACAAATACATCTATAGGTGATGGAGATGGTGCCATTACTATAGGGGGTACATTTGATTTAAATTCTAATGCACTTAATATGCGGGCGCGTGCTAAAGCTGTCCGGATAGAGAACTTGATTCGGCCGTTTTCTGATGTTCCGCTTACTGGGTGGTTTGAATCTGAAAATGAAATTCGTGGTACTTTAGATAATCCTTATGTTCAGGGCCATGTTCACTTATATGACGGTTCTTATAATGGTAAATTGATTAGTGATGCAAAGGCAGATTATACATTAGAAAATAAGACTCTTACACTACCTAAGTTTACTATTCAAGGATATGGTGCTGTCATTCAAGGGGCTGGTACTATGTCAGAAGATGCTCTAAATATCGATTTAGAAGGTAAAGATATAGATATTGGTAGGTTATTAGTCAATACTGATTATGATGTAAAAGGCTATGTACAAGCTAAGGGCATATTGGAGGCTCTTTATACAATCCTAATTTTAATGGATCTGTTACATCTAACTTCTTAACCATTAATGGCGAAGGTATCACCAATATTTCTGGTACATTATATGCAGATAAAACCGTTGTTAATTTAGAAAAATTTGAATTTGATGAAGAACAAGGTGGCCATTATATGGCCCGTGCAGGTATGTCTACTGTGGGCGATAAGCGATTGTTTGGTACATTACAGGTGACAAATGGTCGTGTAAGCAATCTATTATCCCTACTGGGAAAACCGGTGGATAAATTAGATGGTTCTTTGAGTGGTACAGTTGATTTAGGTGGTACCTATGGCAATCCAAGCCTTAATGTGGTGGGTTCAATTAAGGATGTAACTATTGATACTAAGGTAGTGGGCGATGCAAAGATAGATGCCAGTCTAGAAAATCGTAAGTTTAAAATTCGAACATTAAAATTACCTGTTGATGATGGACTTATTGCTGCTGGTGGTACTGTTGATTTAGATGGTGATGCAGATTTACAAATTGCAGTTCGCGATGTTGATATAGAACCATTCTTACCGCTTATTGGTGATAATATTAATGCAACTGGTTCCGTTACCGGTGTTATCAATATGACAGGGGCTACACAAAATCCTAAGGTTGAATTGTCCGCGAGCCTTGCCAATGGTTCTTATAACGGTATCGATATTGATCAAGGCTTTGTATTGGCAACCATGGAAAATCATGTTATTAACGTTCAACGTATTCAAGGGGTTAAAGAAGACTATAAGCTAAGTGCATATGGCAAGATTCCTTTAGCCGCGTTGTATACGACTGGATATCTAGATGCGAATGATTCTAAAGCGATGGATATGACTGTTGACTTTAATGAGGCTGATATGGCTGTTATCCCTTTGATTACTCCTACGGTGAAAGACGCAACCGGGGCATTAAAAGGTGTTGTTCATGTAACAGGAACTATTGATCAACCAGAAGCGTACGGTACAGTATCTGTTCGAAATGGTACCATAAAGATAAAGACTGTAGGGAATGAGCTTAAGAATATTGATGGGGATTTAATTTTCTCAGGTCAACAAGCAGATTTTCAATCTCGCATATCTGCGGGCAAAGGGACCGCTGGCTTAGCAGCGAAGGTTAATTGGACAGGTCATACCATGACTAGTTACCGTGCAGCCATTCAATTGGATGGGTTAGATTTATCTAACGAGTATATTTCAGGTCCATTAAAGGGAGAACTCTATATAGCTGAAAAAGAGGGAATCCCTACACTTATGGGGAATCTAAATCTAGAGAATATGAAGTTCAAAATTCCACTTTCCTTAGAAACTAGTGAAAGCACGCGTGATTTGGGGATTGATGTTAACGTACATGCTGGTAAAAATGTACGACTCTACGATAGAACCTTGTATAATATGCGTATTAGTGGAGATGTTCATTTTGGGGGCTCTGTATTTAATCCTACCTCTAGTGGACAGTTTAACGTGGTGAGTGGTACGTTTAAATATCTAAGCCATACCTTTGATATTACAAAGGGGACTGCAACTTTTACATCTGGAACGTATTTGCCTATGCTTCAACTAGATGCGGAAACAAATGTAGGTACTTATAATATTTATCTTGGCGTGAAGGTACTGTGGACCATATGGATTTAACGCTTAAATCCGAACCAAGCTTATCGCGTAAGCAAATCATTTCTATGTTGACCTTTGGTCGTGGTGAACCATCGAATAGTAGTACAATTACCAATGAAGATGCCAATGCATTAGCTGTAGCTGGTGCACAAATGTTTGCTTTTGGTTATGTACAAGATGCAGTGCAAAATGCATTGGGTTTAGATCGTGTTAATATTACGACAGGCTCCATAGATCCGAATGAACCTACTAGTAGGGAAACATCGGGAAATTATAATATCGAAATCGGCAAATATGTCTTGCCGAGAACGATGATTACCTATACGCAAGGTATCAATAATAAACAAAATAAATATGGTATTGAATACTCGTTACGGCGAAATGTTAAGTTTAATGCTTGGCATACATCACAAGGTAGTACCTATATTGGTGGACGTTGGACACGAGAGTTCTAGCAATGATGACTATAATGAAGAATCTGAATAAGGACCTTCATTATAGTCATTTTAATTTCATAAAATTGAATTATAGTAGTACTAATTCCCAGTATTATATGATATAATAATAAAGATTTAATACTCTTTAAAGAGGGATAATTTTAGGAGGATTTTATGTTAACAAGCAAAGCCTATAAACGTATGCTAGCAGCATCTGTGTTGACTGCTGTTATGGGTACTGGCAGTGTGTTTGCTGCAGAAGTACAAACAGGCTATACACCAGATATGAATGCAACTGCTACAGCAGATACTGCAACTACTGATGATACAACGACTAAAGCAGCTGTATACAATGCGGGTACAGAAAAGGGTGCTAATACACAAGATAATACTGATGCGGCAATTTTAGCTGCTCGTGGTGACACTACATTATCCACTGATGGTACTGTTGTGCAAGGTTCTGATGGCACAGTTACCGTTAATAACGGGGCTTTAAAAACAGACGATAAACAAGTTAAAATGGTTTCCAAAACTACAGCAGGTACAGACTTGGATAAGGTTGCAGAAAACGGTCAGGCACAAGCTGTAACATCTGTTGAAGCTCAATACGTTACTGCTGTTAGTGCTGATTCTGTTAACCCATTTGTAGGTAAACAATTACAGGCTTATCTATCTCTGGTATTCCTGCAGATCAAGCGGCGCAATTAATGACATTGTTATCTGAAAAGGTAGGCGATGCTGTTTCCGTTGATGGTGTATTTAAAGATGTACAAAATTTGGGTAACAGTGGCTATTTCTCAGAAGTGAACCCTGTCTTTACATCTGTTCCGGAAGGCGTGAAAATTGACTTTGCTGTTGTGACTAACCCTGTAGTACATGGTGTTGTATTTGAAGGTAACTCTGTATACACATCCGATGTATTAACTAAATATATGGCAATTCCTGAAGGCCAAATCATGAACTCCGTATATGTAGGCCAAAAGGTACAAGGTATCAATGCCGCGTATGCTCGTGATGGTTATATGTTATCTCATGTAGATGGTATTGCTGTAGATGACAATGGTATGATTCATATCCATATCGTGGAAGGCATTGTAGAAGATATTGTACCAGCTGGTAATAAGAAAACTCGTAACAAAGTTATCACTCGTGAGTTCGTACAAAAAACTGGTAAACCATTCAACAAGTTCTTAGTTCGTCGTTCCGTAGAACGCGTGTACAACTTGGGTTTCTTTGATGATGTAAATGTACGTATGTTACCAGGTGAAAAAGATCCTAACAATGTAATTATTGAAATTGACGTATTGGAACATAAAACAGGTACAATCACATTAGGTGCAGGTTATTCTAAATCCGATGGCTTGATGGGTATCGTTGAATTTGGTGAAGATAACCTTCGCGGTACAGGTGATAAATTTAAAGTTCACTGGGAAATCGGTGGTAAGAAGAAATATAAAAACTACCAAATTTCTTACTTGAAACCTTGGATTGACCACAGAGGTACTTCTCTTGGATTCTCCTTCTTCAACCGTGAAGATGAATACACTGACTATGATAGCGATGGTAGCGAAGTAGCAGAATACAACAAAAAATCCAAAGGCTTTAATATCTCCTTTGGTCGTCAAACAGGCGAATATACACGCGACTATTTAACACTTGAATCCCGCTCTGATAAATACAAATGGGATAATGACGATAGCTCGGGATTCCGTTATGATGCGGGTACTGGTGCAGGCCCTAATAATAGATGGAATAACGGCTCATATGATTTTGCCGGCATGGATTATGTAGGTAAAAACTTTGGTCGCATCAATTCCATTTCATGGCAAAAGGTATATGACTCCCGCGATAACATTTATGAACCAACTCGTGGTCGTCGTATTTCCTACACTGCACAATGGGCTGGTCATGGCTTAGGCGGTGATTTTGATTTCTATAAATTCACAGCTGAAATGCGTGCATACAAAAAGTAGGTTCCAAAAATGTATTGGCCTTCCGTGCACGCGGTGGTTTCATCCAAGGTGATGCACCATATAGCCAATTGTTCACATTAGGTGGCGCAGATACATTACGTGGTTACGAAGATGATCAATTCCGCGGTAAAAATATGTATAATGCGACATTGGAATTCCGTTTCCCTATCGTGAAAAAGGTAAGTGGCGTATTATTTACAGATATCGGTGATGCTTGGGATGCTCCTAATGTTCCTTGGTATAAAAATACTAAGAGCTTTAACTATGGCGTTGGTGCCGGTGTTCGAATCACTACACCAATCGGTCCTGTTAAACTCGACTATGGTATTGGCAAGGATAAGAAGAAATTCCACTTCAGCTTCGGTACACAATTCTAATATTGAGACATATTATGGTGAAAGCACCTTCTATAGAGGGGGCTTTCACCAATATCTCTATTATGGCACTCATAGTGCGTAGATTAACAGAAATGAGGAATGTTCATTATGATGAGAATGATGAATAACAAGAAGAATGTGAAAATATTCTCCATTGTTATTGCCGCAATTTTTATTATCGGTATTGGTGCGTTAGCCTATACTCAAATGGCTACACCTGGTACTAGTGCTACTAGTAATGTAGGTGTAATCGATATGAGCCGTTTGGATAATCCTGAAAACCCTGTATATGTAAAAGCTGCTAAGGAATTTACCGATTATCGTAGTCAAGTAGCAGCAGATATGCAAGCAAAGGTAGATGCTGCTCAAGATGATGCTACTAAAGCTAAAATTAAGCAAGAAGCACAAGCTAATGTAGAAAAGAAAATGGAAGAAATGAATAAACAGATGGCTGACCAAACAATGGAAGCAGCTAAAGCTGTTGGTAATGCTAAGGGTTTATCTGTAGTTCTTCCTAAAGATGCAGTTCTTTATGGTGGTGTAGATATTACTGATCAAGTACTAAAAAAACTAGCATCTGATGCAAAATAATAACGATACAAAGGTAATCAGATAAGGGTGAGCAGTATGAAGCTAAATAAACGGTATATAGGATTATTTCTGTTTTTAGCAGCTGCACTGATTGCGATGTATGGAGCCTATGGATTTATTACTAATCGGCAATCTTCAGAAGGGCCATCTATTGGGGTAGTACAAATTGATGATGTACTAGAGTTTAATCCGTCTTATGAAGATTATAAGAATGCGAAAGCAGAGTTGGAACAGCTTAAAGCTCAATATGCCTTAGAACAGGAGGCGTTGAATACCAAGTCTGACTTGCAGAATGAACAACTTAAATCCTTGTCTCTAGACCCGACATTGTCGGATGCGTTAAATATTGAATTACAAACGCGAATCGCTACAAAACAAAATCAACTTAATGCACAGCTAGATGCTAAACGGGCTGAACTGGTACAAAAATACATGAAAGAGCTCAAAGTTGCTAACAAGGGATATGACTTGGAGATTGTAAATCTACAATTACAACTATATGCTTTTGATAGCCGTGTTTATATCGATGATGCGCAGAAAGAAGCGGCTCAGGCACAAAAAGCTGAATTGGAAAGCCGACTTCAAAGCTTGCTGGCTAAACGTAAACCATCCAATTTTGATATGGATGCTATACGGGCTAAAGTAGATGCAGAATTAAAACCTATCCGTGATGCAGGGGAACAAGAACTTAAACAATATGCCGAATCTGTACAAGCTGAACTAGCAAAGAAACGCGATACAATGATGCAAAATCAAGCTAAAGCGATTGTATCGACGAATAATTTGCCAGTTCCTCAAGAGTGGAACGATAGTTGGGCAAAGAAATTATCGGATAAAGAGGCAGAGGTAAATGCACTTCATGAGGCCATTTTAGAGGACGTGCGGATGCGCGTTGCTATTATTGCTCAAGAACGTCATTTAGACCTTGTTTTGATTGATCATGGTGGAAATATCAAAGGGCTAGATATAACAGATGCTGTGAAAGCGTCATATCGAGTTCAGTAAGGAGTATACGATGAATAAGAAAATGAAATCTTTAATTTTAGGTGCAACAATGATTATGGCATTGCCAATTATTGGTGGCTGTGGTAGCAATACTATTGGTTATGTAGATTCCCAAAAAGTTGTGACACAAACTGCGAAATCTATTGAGATTAACAAAGAAATTAATGCAAAAGGTAAAGAACTTCAAGCCAAAATCGATGCTGCTGATGAAGCATCTAAAGCGCAAGTTACGACTGATGCAAAACAAGATTTTAATGCTTTCACAACTGCAAAAAATCAAGAGTTGAAACAATATATCGATCAACAAGTTAATGAATTAGCTAAAGAGAAAAAGCTAGATGTAGTATTGCTTAAAGGTGCTGTTGTTGGTGGCGGCGTAGATGTAACTGATGATTTAATCAATAAAATGGGCAAAGCATCTGATGAAGATATTAAAGCTGCAGAAAATGAAGCGAACCAACAAGAAGCTCAACAAGCGCAACAAGGTGATGCTCAACAAGGTGAAGCCCAACAAGCGCAACCTGCTGAAGCTGCGCAATAGTTTAGTTAACACTTGGGGGGGACTTAATAGTGGAAAAGACCGTACTGGAGCTTGCTCAACTTATTGGTGGTAAGGTGGTTGGTAATGAATCGTTAGTAATCACAGAAACACGTGGCTTTGAACAAGCGGCACCTCAATCGATTACATTTGCTATTGGTGAATATGTGGAACACATTGGCTTATGTAAAGCTGGTGCTGTAATTTTAGAGCAAGAAGCGCCCAATGCACCGATGACACAAATCATTGTAGATAATGCAAAGGTTGCCTTCGCACAAGTATTACAATTATTTCATCCACCTGTTGTAATACCACGTGAAATCCATCCTACTGCAATCATTGGTGAGAATGTTAAGCTAGGCGATAATGTTGCTATTGGTGCCTATTGTGTTATCAATGATAATGCAGTGATTGGTGATAATGTTACAATTCGTCCATATGTTTATATTGGTCATAATACTCGTGTTGGTAATGATTGTGATATATATACTGGCGCCGTTGTCCATGAAATTGTATATTAGGAAATCGTGTCGTATTACGCGCCAAAGCGGTAATCGGTGGTGAAGGCTTTGGTTTTGCTACTGAAAATGGTGTACATACGCATATTCCACAAGTAGGTAATGTCATTTTAGAGGATGATGTAGAAATTGGATCCTGTACAACCATCGATAATGCAACTATGGGATCTACATTAGTTCGAAAAGGGACAAAAATTGACAACCTAGTTCACTTGGGACATAATGTTGAAATTGGTGAAAACTGCTTCCTCATTGCACAAGTGGGAATTGCAGGTAGTACGAAATGTGGAAATAATGTAATTTTTGCAGGACAAACCGGTTGTACAGGGCATATTACAATAGGTGACAATGCAAAATTTGCTGGTAAAACTGGTATTACTGGTAATGTACCAGCAGATGCTGTTATGGCTGGTTATCCAATGCGTCCTCATAAGGAATGGTTAAAACTGTCTGCTTATGAACATCGATTACCAGAAATGGTAAAAACTGTAAAACAATTGCAGAAGGAAATCGATGCTTTAAAAGCGCAGCTTAAGGAGAGCTAATACGTTTATGTATAGGTTTATGAAGTTGTTTAGTGCCTTTATTTGTATGTTGCCTCATAGTTGGCAGTATGCATTAGGTACATTACTTGGTGAAATTGCTTGGCTTGCAGTGCCTCCTAAACGAAAACGGTTGGCAATCGGGCAGATTTTGTTTTGTAAAATCACTGATGATCCTGTTGAAGCAAAGCGAATTGCTAAGGCGAGTACGACTCGATTTGGTCGTATGATTATCGATGTATTGAGATACCCTGAAATTAAAGACGGCGGCTATAAAGATATGGTCAACTTTACCAATAAGGATATTTTGGATGAAGTCTTAGCTGATGGCAAGGGGGCTATTCTGGCTGCCCTTCATAGCGGTAACTGGGAATTACTTGGAGGTGTACTGGCTTCTGAAGGGTACCCTCTAATTTCTGTAGCGCTAAAACAAAACGGCGATGCAGATAAATTTATCAATGAATATCGTGAGCTTATGCATCAACATGTAATGTATAAGACGAGTGTGCGCGATATGGTGAAAGCTTTAAAAAACGGTGCTTTTTTAGGGTTGATTATGGATCAGGATCCTGGAGAAAATGGTGTATTGGTACCATTCTTTGGTTATGAAACACTAACAGCAGATGGTCCTGCTGTATTAGGGCGTATGCAAGATGTACCTATCATCTTTGTGACCATGCACTATAGCCCTTATACGGGAAAACATGAACTTGAAGTACATCCACCATTATATGTAGAAAAAACAGATGATAAGAAACGCGATGTAGCAATTACTACGATTAAGCTCAATGAATTTATTGAGGATTATATTCGTCGTTATCCAGAAGATTGGTTCTGGCTACATAATCGTTGGAAATGGACTCGTCGTTACTACGGTGACAAGATTGATACTCCACCAGATGTGTTTCATTAAAAAAATATAAAAAGTATAATCGGCGTTGCAGATGTCTTAAAATAAAGCTTTGCAATGCCGATTTTTTACATCTAGTCAGTTGATAAATAGTCCTATATTCTTGTAACAGCTATGCAAATAGGGTATAATACAGTATGGTGTATAGTAGACATGGAATTAGATTATGAAAGGACATTCTTATGAGTAAGCCCCAACAAACAATTAAACAGGCTGTTTCATATAAGGGAATTGGCCTTCATAGCGGGGAACCTGTAACCATGGTTTTTAAGCCAGCACCTGAAAATACAGGAATTGTGTTTGTGCGCTCAGATATAGAGGGAAACCCCTCCGTTCGAGCACACATTGATAATGTGACGAACACTATGCGCGCTACTACTTTGGAACATGGTGAAGCAAAGGTTTTCACTGTTGAACACGTAATGGCTGCATTCAGTGCTATGAATATTGATAACTGCTTTGTTGAAATGGACTCTCCTGAGCCACCTGTTGGCGATGGCAGTAGTGCCGTATTTGTTGACTTAATCCTTCAGGCGGGAATTGAAGAACAACAAGCTGAACGACATGTGTATAAGGTGAAACGTAGTCATTCCATTTATGATGGCGATAGATTTATTCTTATCGTACCTTATGATGGATATCGCGTTACATTCACATCGATTAATCCACATCCGCTACTTGGTACGCAACAATGTGATTTTGATGTAACACCTGAGTATTTTCAAGAACATATTGCCCGAGCTAGAACCATTGGATTTGTAAAAGAATTAGAACAATTGCAAGCCATGGGCTTGGCAAAGGGGGGCAGTACGGATAATGCTCTTGTGTATGATGATACAACATGTTTATCTGTTCCTCGGTTTGAAGATGAATTAGTTCGTCATAAAGCCCTCGATGTGATGGGTGATTTATATTTATTAGGCCCTATTGAGGGACATGTAATTGCGTTAAAATCGAGCCATGAACTCAATTCTCGTTTGGCTCATAGTATAATGGAAGAAATAAGGGAGACACAGCAATGATTCTTAACCACGAAGACATTTTAGAAATTTTACCACATCGTTACCCAATGCTATTGGTAGATCGTATTATTGAATTAGAACCAATGAAACGTGCTGTGGGCATTAAAAATGCTACATTCAATGAATTGTTCTTCCAAGGTCATTTCCCTGGAAATCCAGTTATGCCTGGTGTACTATTAACAGAAGCAATTGCCCAAGTTGGTGGCATTGCTTTGTTGTATCCTGAAGAAAATCGTGGATTAACACCTATGTTTACAGGCATTGATAAAGTACGTTTCCGTCATCCTGTAAAACCTGGTGATGTTGTACGCATGGAAGTGGACATTGTAAAAATTAAGGGCCGTATGGGCAAGGTTGAAGGTCGCGCTTATGTGGGTGATAAACTTTGTGCTAGCGGTGAATACATGTTTGCCCTTGTATAATAGACTTAAGGAGTGATTGTAGTGATAGTTGTAGGCATGGAAAATGCGGAATCCAACATTCATAACACGGCCATAGTGCATCCGAATGCTAAACTGGGCAAAGATGTTGTCATTGGACCTGGTGCTGTCATTGGGGAAAATGTAGAAATAGGGGATGGCACTCAGATTGGTGCCAATGTAGTTATTGGTGGTTGGACAACCATTGGTAAACGTTGTGAAATCTATCCAGGTGCATCCATTGGTTTGGAACCGCAAGATTTAAAATTTAAAGGCGAGAAAAGTTATTGTTACGTAGGTGATGAAACGGTTATCCGTGAATTCGTTACCATTAGCCGCGCTACTGGAGAAGGCGAAGAAACACGTGTTGGCAATAACTGCTTATTACAAGCGTGTACGCATGTAGCTCATAATTGCATTGTGGGGAATAATGTTATTATGAGTAACTGTGCAGGCTTGGCTGGTCATGCTATCGTTGAAGATCGCGTGGTTATAGGTGGCCTCGCTGGTGTTCATCAATTTGTAAAAATTGGCCGTAATGCTATGGTTGGTGGTATGGCTAAGGTGGTACAAGATATTCCGCCTTATGTTATTGCCGATGGTCAACCAGCTCGTGTTATCGGATTGAACTCTGTTGGCCTGTCTCGTGCAGGTATTTCGGAAGAGGTACGCCGTAGCTTGAAGCAAGCGTTCCGCATCATTTATCGTTCAGGCTTTAGCTTGTCTAGAGCGATTGAAGAGATGGAAATGCAACTTGATTCTTCCGTTGAAATTGAAAACTTATTACGCTTTTTACGCAATGCTGATCGTGGCATTATGCGTACCCGTCGTGATTAATATGAAACTCTACATTATGTTTATATAATGTAGAGTTTTTTTGTGCTTATTTTATACTCTTTTTAGACGCATCCTTTTTGAGTAAGAATGTAGGAAAATACAGTGTGTTTATAGCTAGAAAAGCGTTGAAATTATAGTAAAATGGCGTGATTTATAGTACAATATAGTGTATATGAGTATGTCTTAAAATTATACTCAAAACAAATGATTTGACGAAAAATTGTGGACCATATAAGGCTTCACATAGGAGGTATAGTCGTGGCAAAGGTAGGTTTAATTGCAGGTATTGGCGTTTTACCTGTTGAGTTCATGCGGGCTGCTCATATGTTGGGGCATCAAGTTGTAGTCATCGGAGTTGTGCCTGATACGGATCCCATATTAGAGAAAGAAGCGGATGCTTTTTACAACATTAGTGTGGCTAAGTTAGGTAAAATATTTAAAACCTTGAAAAAAGAGGGCGTTACTGAGCTTACTATGCTCGGGAAGGTAACAAAGGAAATTTTATATAAAGGCTTATCCTTCCCTGATTTAAAAACTTTGGGTGTTCTTAAACGATTGAAAAATCGTAAAGATGATACTATTATGCTCGCTATTGTTGATGAAATCGAACGAGAAGGTTTTTCTGTTCTAGATCAAACTGTGTATTTGAAACCGTTCATGCCTAAGGTTGGGGTGTTGACCAAACGACAACCGACAGAAGAACAATGGCAGGATATTTGTTTCGGCTTTGAATTGGCTAAACAGATGGGCCAGCTTGATATTGGTCAAACTGTAGTAGTAAAGCATAAAGCAGCAATGGCTATTGAGGCTATTGAAGGAACTGATAAATGCATATTGCGCGGCGGTGAACTCGGTAGAGGTGAGGCCGTAGTCGTTAAGACTGAAAAACCAAATCAAGATGTTCGCTTTGATGTGCCTGCTGTAGGTATTAAGACCTTAATGTCCATGGTTGATAGTGGTTGTAATGTTTTGGCTGTAGAGGCTGAAAAGACGATATTTGTACAACAAGAAGATGTACTAGAAATGGCTAATCGCCATAATATTATTATTTGTGCTGTAGATCAAGCATTTGTAGATGCTAGAAAGGAACTATGATGAAAATTATGTTTTCTGCTGGCGAAGCGTCTGGAGACACACATGGCGCTAGCGTGGCCAAAGCGCTTTCACAAATAGATTCCAATATAGAAATGTTCGGTATGGGTGGCACCTTGATGGAACAAGCTGGCGTTCGTATCGTATATGATATCAAAAATCTCGGCGTTATTGGCCTCGTAGAAATCATAAAATCATTGCCAAAGTTCTTTAAATTACGCACCTATTTAAACGAGTTATGTTGAAAGAAAAACCGGACGTACTTGTATGTATCGATTATCCGGGATTCAACATGAAATTAGCTGAAGTAGCTCACCAGTTAGGAATCCCTGTATTGTACTATATAGCGCCTACTATTTGGGCTTGGCATAGCAGCCGTGGCAAGACGATTAAGAAATTTGTTACAAAGGTGGCCTCTATTTTTCCGTTTGAAGCAGAAGCATATCGCAAGTTCAATTGTGATGTAGAATTTGTGGGGCACCCATTAGTAGATATCGTGCATCCATCCATGACTAAGGAGGAGGCGATGGACTACTTTGGGGCTAGGCCAGAAGCAAAACGCGTTCTATTGATGCCGGGTAGTCGAAAACAAGAGGTGTTATCCCTCTTGGATGTAATGCTTGAAAGTGGGGAACGTTTGTTACAGTCTCACGAAGATGTGCAGTTCTTTTTACCGCGTGCTCATACGATTGAACGCAGTGAATTAGAAGCTTTCATCAGTGAACGAAATGTCCCTGTAACGATTACGGAAGACCACACCTATGATTTGATGCAAATCTGTGATGTATGTTTAGCTGCATCGGGCACTGCTACACTAGAAACAGCGATGATGGAGTTGCCAACTGTATTATTATATAAGGTATCGCCTATTACATATGGCATCGGTAAGATGGTCGTAAATCTTACGCATGTAGGGTTGCCTAATATTGTAGCTGGCAAGGAAGTCATTCCTGAATTATTGCAAGATGATGTCTCCGTAGATGCTATAGTGAATACCGTTTTACCTTTACTAGATGATCTGCAAGTTAATCAACATATGCGCTCCGAATTGCGCAGCGTCAAAGAAAAACTAGGTGAGTCGGGTGCTGTTAATCGCGTGGCTCAATTGATTTATGACCTAGGTAAGGAGAAAACTAATGAATAGTTACTCACGTTTATTGTATTTTGTGAGACCCTATTATAAACGAATGATATTTGCTGTATTTTGCATGATTGTAGCAGCTGCAGCATATCTCGTAGTACCATGGCTAATCAAAAACGTCGTAGACCAAGTATTACAAGATAAAAATATGTTTATGCTCAATCTCATCGTTGGGGCCATCATTTTGATATTTTTAATTCGTGGCTTTGCCACATATGGGCAAACTTACAATATGTCCTATATCGGTCAACGGGTTATCATCGATGTACGGGAAGCAATTTTTAAGCATTTACAACGCTTGTCCTTATCCTATTTTGATCGCCGTAAAACTGGCGTCATCATGAGTAATCTTACAAATGACGTATCTGCTCTTCAATCAGCAGTAGTGGATAATCTAATATCTCTCATTACAGAGTCCGTTACCTTAATTGGTTCTTTAGTTTCCATGTTACTCATCGATTGGAAATTAACACTGGTTACATTTATTACGGTACCAATGGTGCTGATCATCATAAATGTATTTGGTAAAAAGTTGCGTTTAGCTGGCCATGATGTACAAGGTCGTATCGCTGATATTACAGCTCTTTTACAAGAGGTGATTTCCGCTATTCGCGTCGTAAAATCTTTTGCTCGCGAAGGTTTTGAAGTTAAACGCTTTGAAGTAGAAAATCAAAATAACTTTAATGCCGTTATTAAAGCCACTAAATTGACTAGCTTATTAAGTCCTATGGTTGAGTTCTCTGCAGCGATTGCGGTGGCAGTTATCCTATGGTATGGTGGCTATTCCGTAGTTACAGGAACGATTACAGCTGGTTCTTTAATTGCGTTCTTGATTTATGCTATTAACCTATCAAATCCTGTTAAACGCTTGAGCCAAGTCTATGGTAATATACAAAAAGCGTTGGCTGCAGCTGACCGTGTGTTTGATATTTTAGATACAAAAGCCGATGTAGTGGAAAAAGAAAACGCTATAGAATTACCTGATATTAAAGGCGATGTAGATTTTAATCACGTTAGTTTCTCCTACGATGGTGAAAAAATGGCATTATGTGATTTTAACTTGTCTGTTAAGGCTGGTGAAAGCGTAGCCTTAGTAGGTCCGTCTGGTGCAGGAAAAACGACATTAGCCAATCTATTACCTCGTTTTTATGATGTTACGAGTGGATCTATAACAATTGATGGTACAGATATTAAAGACGTAACCTTTAAATCGTTACGTAATCAAATTGGGTTAGTACCACAAGAAACAGTTTTATTTAATGCATCCATTAAAGAGAATATTTTATATGGTCGCTTAGATGCGAGTGATGAAGAAATTTACGAAGCAGCTAAGGCGGCGAATGTATTAGAGTTTGTGGATAAGATGCCTGATGGTCTCGATACTATTGTAGGTGAACGAGGTAGTTCATTATCAGGTGGTCAACGTCAACGCGTTGCAATTGCACGTGCTATCTTGAAGAATCCTAAGATTTAATTCTCGATGAAGCTACGTCTGCTCTTGATACAGAAAGTGAAAAACTTGTACAAGAAGCGTTAGACCGTTTGATGGAAGGTCGTACAGCCTTTGTTATTGCCCATCGTTTGAGCACTGTACAAAATGCACATCAAATTGTTGTATTAAATCAAGGTAAGTTGGTAGAGAAGGGAACTCACCAAGAACTATTAGCCTTGGAAAATGGTTTATATAACCATCTTTATTCCGTTCAGTTCTCTAATAAAGGATAAACATGTACTGGATATATAATGTATTGCTCATATTTTATTGGATTGGCCTAATTCCGGTTATCCTATATCGTCTTGCTTTTGAAGATGGTTTTTATGAGCGTATAAAACAAAGTGCAGGATATATGCCTGCTACACTATTAAAAAAAATAGAAGGACGTCGTGCGATATGGATTCATGCTGCATCAGTTGGGGAGATTGTTGCAACGAGTCCTCTTGTAAAAGAGATTAAACGAGAGTTTCCAGAAGCGGTAGTCGTTGTATCTGTCGTTACGGCTACAGGTCATGCAATGGCACATCGAATTATTCCGGAAGCAGAAGGCATAATTTTCTTCCCCTTAGATTTACCGTATTTAACACGAAAGATTTTGCATATCATTAAACCGATTGCTATTTTATTAGTAGAGACAGAAATTTGGCCAAATTTTTTGCGTATCGCAGAGTCTGAAAAGATTCCAGTTATGATGGTGAATGGTCGTATTTCCGATCGCAGTATGAAACGCTATCGCTATATTAGTGCTTTCACGCGGGAAATGTTGAGCTCTATCGAACGATTCTGTATGCAATCAAATTTTGATGCAGAATATATTGCACAGCTTGGTGCGAACCCTGATGAAATCACTGTTACGGGTAATATGAAGTATGATCAAACCTATGCAACAGTATCCGAAGAAGAAAAGCAAGCCTTGTTAGACGAATTTGGATTTGGTCATAATCATCCTATTATCGTTGCAGGCAGTACACACAAGGGTGAAGATGAAGCCGTATTTGAATCTTTTAAACAGGTTTTAGTAGAGTATCCTAATGCAAGATTACTTATTGCGCCTCGTGAGATTTATAGAGGCCATGATGTACAGACCTTAGCAAAACGTTATGGTTTGGAAGCCATTTGTCGTAGTGATATGACCGAACCGGTGCATAAGGAAATTCCTGTAGTAGTACTTGATACGATAGGGGAACTTGGTCGTTTGTACAGCTTAGGCGATATCATTTTCGTAGGTGGTTCTCTTGTTAAAACAGGGGGGCACAATATTCTAGAACCAGCTGCTCATGGAAAACCTATTATTGTTGGCCCGCATATGTTTAATTTTAAGGAAATTTTTAATCTCTTACATTCTAGACATGCATGTGAGCAAGTTAAAAATCAAAAAGATTTAACTACTATGATTTTACATCTCTGTAAACACCCTGAATTAGCGAAAGAAATGGGGCAGAATTGCTTAGATATTATCCGTGAAAATCGTGGTGCAACGCGTCGCAATACGCAAGAATTACGTCAACTATTTGAATCACATCATATTATTCCTTAAGAAATATTGGTGTAATCGATACGGAAGGAGGTGCCTACTATGAATGGTGAAGATATTTTTAAGAGCATTGTAAGCGGCGAAGATCAATCTATCTTAGGCGATGTAGCCAGGGCTGGGTTATCACTTCTTAGTAAGGGGTATAAAAAAGCTGTTACTATGCGTAACGCAAAGTTTGATGCAAATAAAGGTGTTGTAAAAGTATCGGTACCTGTAATTAGTGTTGGTAATATAACAGCTGGTGGAACTGGTAAAACTCCAATGGTTAGACTTATCTGTGATATTTTAGGACAGAAAGGCTTTCATCCAACTGTATTGAGCCGTGGTTATAGAGCTAAAGATAATAGTCAAAATACTATTATTTCCAAGCATGGATCTATTTTAGTAGAGCCTGAGGAAAGTGGAGATGAGGCTTGGCTATTAGCGAAAGTGCTACCAAAATCTAGCGTGATTATTGGTCGTAATCGTATAGAATCGGCACGTATAGCAATTGAAGAGTTAGGTGCTGATTATCTTGTAATGGATGATGGTTTTCAACATCGAGCGTTGCATCGAGATAAGGATATCGTATTAATCGATGCATCGAATCCTTTTGGCTATGAACATGTATTGCCAAGAGGATTATTACGTGAGCCTATGGAGGGCCTTGCACGAGCTGATATTATTGTGCTTACAAAAGTAGATCAAGTTGATCCAGGATTGGTTGCAGCACTTAGAAAACGATTAGCTCGGATGGCGCCACAAAAGCCTGTTTATGAGACCATTCATAAACCACGTGCAGTCTATACACTTGAGGCATGGGCTAATGGTGATGAAGGACATCCTATTGGTACTGATGTCGATTTACCTATTATGGCCGTAAGTGGTATCGGTAATCCTCAATCCTTTACGAAGACACTAGAAGGCTGTGGTTACGACGTAGTACATACAATGGGTTTTGGTGATCATCATGATTTTTCGGATGATGATGTGGTAGAAATTTGGAAGCAAGCTTTTGCTCATCAAGCCAAGGCGATTATGATTACTGAAAAAGATGCTGTTAAATTAAGTCAGTTGCATACAATTGAAGACTTGAAAATACCGATTCTAGTGCTATCCATAGGTATTGAGTTCATCTCTGGAAAACAAGAATTCATAGAAAATTTAGAGATTTAGTGTATAATAATAAGATACGCAAATAAAAGAAATGGGGTTTTATTGTGAATATTGGTTGTGTGATTCCAGCTCGATTTGGTTCCACGAGATTGCCAGGAAAACCTTTGGCAGATATCGCGGGTAAACCTATGATTCAACGCGTTTATGAACGTGTTACACAGGCGAAGAGACCACAAGTTGTTATTGTGGCTACTGATGATCAACGCGTATATGATGCGGTCAAATCTTTTGGTGGTACGGTTGTTATGACTGACGCCAATCATCCGACTGGAACTGACCGATTAGCTGAAGTAGCACAACAATATACCGACCTAGATGTTATCATCAATGTACAAGGTGATGAACCTATGATTGATGCGCATCTAATCGATCAGTTAGGAGAACTTTTTGAAGATGATGCACATCTACAAATGGCTACAGTAGCAACCCCTTTATTAAAAGAAGAGTATGATGAACCTTCTGCGGTGAAGGTTATACTTAATAAACGAAATGATGCGATGTATTTTTCCCGCTCCTTAATTCCCTATCCACGTCATGATTTTGTTAATGCTCCTTTAAAGCACATTGGCATTTATGCATATCGTCGTCAATTTTTATTAGACTATGCAAAGATGGAGCCTACTGCAGCAGAGCAAACAGAGTCGTTAGAGCAATTGAGAGCGTTGGAAAATGGATTTTCCATTCGCGTCATTACTACAGATAAACGATTTGTTGGTGTTGATACACCAGAAGACTTAGCTCGTGTAAATGAAATATTCGAGCAAGAGGAGAAATAAATGAAAACAGTAAACGTTGGTAATATGACAATTGGTGGCGGTAAAGGGCTGTTTGTATTAGCAGGCCCATGCGTAATCGAAGATTACGACCGCACATTGGCAATTGGCAAAGAGGCTAAAGCAATTTGTGAACGCTTAGGCATTCCTTATGTATTTAAGGCTTCTTTTGACAAAGCTAATCGCTCTAGCTTCAATTCTTTCCGTGGTCCAGGCCTAGAAGAAGGTCTAAAAATTTTAGCGTCCATCAAAAAAGAATTGAATGTACCAGTTGTTAGCGACATCCATTCTATTGAACAAATTGAACCAGCAGCAGAAGTGTTGGATATTCTCCAAATTCCTGCATTCTTATGTCGTCAAACTGACCTAGTTTACGGTGCTGCTAAAACGGGCAAATGCGTAAATGTAAAAAAAGGTCAATTCATGGCTCCAAAAGATATGGAGAATGTTCTTAATAAAATGAAAGAATCGGGCAATGAAAATCTCATGCTTACAGAACGTGGTTTTAGCTTTGGATATAATAATCTCGTTGTAGATATGAGGTCATTCCCTATTATGCGTTCCTTTGATTATCCAGTAATTTTTGATGCTACTCATAGTGTGCAATTACCAGGTGGGGCTGGTACAAAATCCAGTGGCAATCGAGAATTTGTGCCAAATTTGGCACGTGCCGCTGTTGCTAGTGGTGTAGATGGTTTATTCTTTGAAGTACATGATAATCCTGAAGAAGCGCTTTCCGATGGTCCAAACATGGTATATTTAAATCAATTCGAAGACTTATTAAAAGACTTAGTAGCTATTGATAAAATCGTTAAACGATAAGGGGCGATAGTATTGGATATTTTAGAACAGGCCGCTCAAGTGCTTCATGAGGAAGCACAAGCGATAGAACAGTTAATAACAACATTAGATCAAAGTTTTGTAAATGCTGTTAACATGATTCTTGCATGTAAAGGTCGTGTTGTATGTACTGGCATGGGTAAATCTGGACATATTGGTCGTAAGATTGCTGCTACATTAGCGAGTACAGGTACACCAGCATTATTTATGCACCCAGGGGAAGGTGTTCATGGCGATCTAGGTATGATTACTGAAGATGATGTAGTACTTGCCTTTTCTAATAGTGGGGAAACAGGTGAAATCATTGGTATTTTGCCTTCATTGCGCCGCATAGGTGCTAAATTGATTTGCGTTGTAGGAAAACCTGAATCTACATTGGCTAAAAATTCCGATGTTGTATTATTGGCGCAAGTTGAACGCGAAGCATGTCCGTTAGGATTGGCACCAACTACAAGTACAACAGTAGCATTGGCCTTGGGCGATGCTTTGGCGGTATGTTTACTAGAGCGTCATCATTTTACGCCGGAAAACTTTGCTGTTTTCCATCCAGGTGGCTCACTTGGGAGACGTTTATTGTTGACTGTTGAAAATATTATGCATGGTGGTGAAGATAATCCAGTTGTACACAAAGGGGCAACCGTTCGTGATGCTCTGTTTGTAATGACGGAAAAAGGACTTGGTGCCACTAGCGTTATCGATGAAGATGGTCACTTAATCGGCCTTGTAACTGATGGTGATGTGCGTCGCGGTCTTGATTCTGGTAGCAACTTCTTAGAGTGGCCAGTTGAAGATATGATGACGAATATGCCACGTACTATTACAAAGGATAAATTGGCTGCTGAAGCACTTCATGTAATGGAAAAAAATCAACCTCGTCCTATTACAGTACTACCTGTAGTAGATGAAGAAGGCCATGCAATGGGGATTGTTCACATTACAGACTTACTTCGTCGAGGCATCGTGTAATGAATATTAAGTGGATTATCCTCGATGTTGATGGTGTATTAACAGATGGAAAATTAATCTATACATCGAGTGGTGAAGAAATAAAGGCCTTCTCTGCAAGAGACGGATTAGGTCTAGCCGCTGCTCATAAAGCAGGGATTTCACTAGGCATTATAACGGCTCGCACATCGCCTATGGTGGAACGGCGCGCTAAGGAATTAAAATTTGATGCTTTATTGATGGGGCATGCTAATAAAACGGAGGCTCTACGTTCTCTATGTGAAAGCCATCATATTGAGTTGGCGCATATAGCTTATATGGGTGATGATTTAAATGACCTAGGGGCTTTATCTCTCGTAGGATTGCCGATGGCTCCTCAAGATGCGGCGGCTGAGGTTAAGGAATTGGCTCAATTTGTATCAAATCACAATGGTGGATCTGGTGCCGTGCGAGATGCTGTTGAATATATTTTAAAAGCTCAAAACATGTGGGATTCAGTCGTAAAAGACTATGCTATGGAGGCTCATAACCATGGTCAATAAAGGAGGTGAGCAGAATGAATAATGAATGGCAATACCATGTCGTTAAGGGAATCAGTTGGCTTGTATGTCGATTGCCGTATAAGCTCATTTTGCTCATAGGTGCTAGCTTAGGACCCCTGTATGGAGTTATTGCAAAAAAGCAAAAGCTAAGAGGCATTAAAAATATAAAAATTGGCATGAATATGAATGACGAACAGGCAGAGGCTTTAATTGAAAAGCTATTCAAAAACCTAGGTCGAAGCGTTATGGAAATTCTGTATATGCCGAATTTGACTAAGAAATTTATTAATGAGCATATCGAAATGCGCGGTGTAGAGCATTTGGATAATGCTATTAAAGAAGATAAAGGCGTCATTGTTCTTACTGGGCATGTAGGCAATTGGGAATGGATGGGGGCTGCGTTAGCTGCACATGGTTATCCATCTACAACTATTGTAAAAAAACAACCTAATGCACAATTTACACGCTTTATGAATGAATATCGTGAAATGGTTGGCCTCGATGTGTTTGCCAGCGGTGGTAATGAAATAGTTTCTGCTGCAAAAGCATTGAAAAAGAAGAAATTGTTGGGCTTTTTGGCCGATCAAGATGGATATATTCACGGATTACCGGTGCCATTTTTAGGGCAACCTTCTTCTGCTGTTGTAGGACCGGCTACATTTGCTAAAAATTCGGTTCTCCTGTAGTACCAATTTTTACATCTAGAAAGCCTGAAGGCGGACATATTGTTCATATCTTGCCACCATTACATTACAATAATAGTGGCGATGATGATGTAGATATGTATACGTTGACAGAAGAGTGTGTACGCGTAACAGAAGACTTTATTCGTGAACATCCTGATGAGTGGATTTGGTTCCAACATCGATGGATGACTAAGATGAGCGAAATCGTTGATTATTATAAGAAACTAGAGATTCGGGAGAGAGCACATGAAAAACAATAAAAAATTAATCGCTATTGTCGTGGCTATCGTCATTGCTCTAGTTGGTTTAATCGCGTTCATTTTGCACGACTCTGGAGACTCTTCTTCTAAAGGGGCTAATAATGGGCAACTGGTGAATTTCCAAGGTGCCGAGCTTCAAGAAGAGAAGGACGGTAAGTTGGTATGGGCCCTATCTGCAGAGAAAATCGAGTATGACCCTCGTTCAAAATCGATTGTACTCACTAATTTAAAGGGTCTTTTCTATCAAGATGATGTGACAACAACGATTACGGCACCTCATGCTGTATTGTCTGGCGATCATAGTTCCCTTGATATTGATGGTGGTGTAACAGCTACCAATACAGAAGGGGCTAATTTTAAGACCGATGCATTACATTTTGATAACAAAACTAAAATGCTTACATCAAAAACGGCTTTCACTTATGATTCAAAAGATATTACCTTAACTGGTGATAAGTTAGAAGGTAATATGTCGTTGAAACAAATCAAAGCGATTGGTCATGCTAAATTGACGAAAAAGTAAAGTTGAGGAATTGCGATGAATAAGAAAAAATATATGGGATTAGCTGTAATCTCAGCAATGATGATGCTATCTGTTACCGCTTGGGCTGCCAATGAAGGTCCGTTGACCATTAGTGCGGATACATTATCCTATGATGGTAATACAGGTCGTGCAGAGGCATCTGGTAATGTAGTAATTACACAACAAGATAAAACGATGACTGGTGCGAATGGATGGTACAATACTAAACTCGTGAAGCATCTCTAGAAGGTGGTGTTTCCATGATTGGTGATAATATGTCCATGTCCGCACAATCTGTACATAGTGTAAATGATAACCAGTTCAGTGCAGAGGGGGATGTTCATTTGCAACGAGATGATCGCCAAATCTTCGGTGACTCTGTTGAGTACAACTCTGATACTGAATATGGTAAGGTAGTGGGAAATGCTAAATTAATTGCAGAAGGCACTACATTGACAGGTAACCAAGTAGAAGGTTGGTTGAAAGAAATTCGCGCCGTTGCACAAGGTGGTGTAACATTTAATAATCCAGATAAAAATGTATCTGGTTCGGCAGATCGTGCTACATATACGCAAACGCCTAATCAAAATGATGGGGTTGTATTGCTTACTGGCTCAGCACATGCAGTACAAAATGGCAATGTGTTGAATGCGCCTGAGTTAAAATTATACTTGAAGGATAACTCTGCGGAAACATTAGGCGGACGTAGTACATTAGTTATCACACCGAACTAGTAAGGATTAATGTATGTATATAGAAACTAAGAACCTAGTCAAAACATTTAATGGTCGGAATGTAGTAGATGGTGTAAGTCTTCATGTTGAAAAAGGACAAGTCGTGGGGCTATTGGGGCCTAATGGGGCTGGTAAGACTACATCGTTCTACATGATTGTAGGCATTGAAAAACCGACGACAGGTATTATTACAGTTGATGGTAAGGATATCACGATGTTACCGATGTATAAGCGGGCAGCGGAAGGCATTGGTTATTTACCCCAAGAGGCATCGATTTTTAGATCTATGACTGTTGAGGAAAATATTCGTGCCATGTTGGAAACAACAAATAAAAATCGTGATGAAATCGATCAAATTGTAAACTCTCTTATTGATGAATTTAATATTGGTCATGTGCGAGATCGTAAGGGGATGCAACTATCCGGTGGTGAACGGCGGCGTGTAGAGATTGCTCGCTGTTTGGCTTTAGAACCGAACTTTATCTTATTGGATGAACCATTTGCCGGCGTAGACCCAATTGCAGTTGCCGATATTCAACAAATTATTTTACAAGTAAAAAATAGAGGAATCGGCATTCTTATTACAGACCATAATGTGCGAGAAACATTAGGTATTGTTGATAAGGCATATATTTTAAGCACAGGTAAGATCTTATTGGAAGGTACACCTGATGAAATTGCCAATAACCCAATTGCTCGTGAACATTATTTAGGTAACAATTTAAATTATAGGAGGGACCATGCGCTTATTAGATAAATATATTTTAAAAGCCTTTGTAGGTCCATTCCTATTTGGGGTATTTGCTTTTACCAGTATTTTCATTGGTACAGGTACATTATTCCGCATTGCTCAATATATAACAGAATATGGTGCTCCGCTACTACTCGTTATGAAAGCCTTCTTTTTAGCTATGCCAAGTATTATTTTATTGACATTCCCTATGTCTGTATTGCTTGGTTCGCTGATGGCTTTCAGCAGACTAAGTAGTACTAGTGAAATCGTAGTTATGAGGGCTGGTGGCCTTAGTTTTTTACGACTTGCAATGCCTGTATATATTTTAGCGTTGCTTATTTCTATTGGTGCTGTAGCATTTAATGAATTTGTCGTACCACGTACAAACAATATGTATCAAACCATTGTGCGCGAAGAAATTATGAAGAATGCATCGCCACAAACGCAAAATCATATTGTGCTAAAATCTATGAATGGTGACAATCTTAGTACATTGATGTATGCTAAACACTATGATAGTGACAGTAAAAAACTAAGCATGATTACGGTGCAACAATTCAATGACAAAGGTGAACTACAACAGGTAGAAAATGCGGAAAATGCTGAATGGAATGGCCAAGTATGGGTCATGCATAGCGGTATAATCTATGACGTATCGGCTGGTGAAGGTGTAGAGCGGACAATGAAGTTTAAAGAACAAGTATTGCCAATTAAATCTTCACCAAATGAAGTACAACAAGATCAACGTAAACCAGAAGAATTGACGATTAAAGAATTGCGTCATCAAATTAAAGCATATAAAGCTGCATATACAAATTCTAATAAGTTAGAAATGGAAATGTACCAACGTTTTACCATTCCGTTGGCAAGCTTTGTATTTGCCTTAGTAGGCGCACCGTTGGGCTTGCAAAAACAAAGGTCTAGTTCGTCTATCGGATTTGGTATCAGTATTTTAATTATCTTTATTTACTATGGTGTCATGACCTTTGCCGGAGCTCTTGGTAAGGGTGGTGCATTACCAACGTGGATGGCAGCAATGATTCCTGATACATTAGGTATCATTGCCGGATTATATTTAAATTGGCGTGTTTCACGCTAATAGATAGTATGTTGGATTACAATTTATTTGAAAGGAGGGACACCATGCTTGTAGGATTAAAGATTCTCGTTATTATCGCTATCATGGGCGGGCTTATTGCCTATATGGGTGATAAACTAGGGACAAAGGTCGGTAAGCGTAGAATGTCCCTCTTTGGATTGCGTCCTAAGCATACATCGATTATTGTAACGATTGTAACAGGTCTACTCGTTGCAGCTGCAACGGTTGGTGTTCTTACAATTACATCGCAAAGCGTACGTACTGCGCTTTTTGGGATGGATCAATTGCGGGCAGATATGAATCAGCTAACAGCAGAGGTAGCTGCTAAAAATGCTGAATTAGAACAAGGTCAAGCCCTATTGGAAGCTAATAAAAAAGAATTAGCGGATCGTATGGCTGAGATTGAAACAATTCGCAAAGAGGTTGAACAAAGCCGTCAAGAATTAGCTGATGCAGAGGCTGCAAAGGTTGCTACAGAGGCAGAATTATCTGCATTACAAGCCTCCTATGATGAGGCCTCTAAAAAATTAGCTGCCTTGGAAGCTACACGGGCTAGTATGGAAAAACATATTGCCGACTTGCAGAAAACACAAGAAGAGTTAAAAACGGGGATTATCCATCTTAGAGAAGGAACTATTTTATTCCAAGTTGACCAATTATTAGCACAGGCTGTAGTGCGTAATGGTTTATCTCCTAATGAAGCGCGTGATGCGGTTAATAGTATTGTGGAAGATACAAATAAACTCGTTCTTCGTCGCTTAGGTGTTGAAGATCATGGTGAATCCGTCGTGTACGTGGACCGTCAAAATATTGAGGTCGTCATCTCGAAAATTGAAGAATCTAAAACGCCTATGGTTATCCAAGTAGTTGCAGCTGGTAATATCATTGCTGGTGAACCAGCGGTTGCGACGATTCACGTGTATCCACAACAATTTATTTATAAATCAGGTGACGTGATTGCTACGTCTGTTATCGATGGTGGTAGTAATGCTCAAGTCAATATGCTTCGTTTCTTGAAACAAGTCAATGAAGAGGCTAAGTCTAAAGGGGTTATACCAGATTCGTTGTCCGGTGATATTGGTACAATACCTGGAGATGAACTATTTTCTGCAATACGTCGCATTAGCATGCTACATGGCAAGGTATATGTAGAGGCGTATGCCGATGGTGATACATATTCATCTGGCCCTGTACATATTAAATTGCGTATTACACAGATGACAGATACGGGTAAACTTATAAAATCAAATTAGTTTCTATATAAATGGCCTATGTATTAAGATTTAATACATAGGTCTTTTATTTTGTGATAAAATATAACTATTGTATTGAGGAATGAGGAAAATAGTATGAATAATATATCGTATATAGCCGCTGTTGATCCAGGGAATGAAAAGACCGGTGTAGCTATTCTTTCACAAGCAGGTGAGTTAATATATCGAACCATTGTAGAAACTAAGACATTTAATAGTTCCTTTGAAAGTATATTAAGTACTTATCTTGGTATACATCATATCGTATGTGGTAATGGTACCAATCATAAGCATTTGTATCCATCTATACAACAAATTGGGCGCAATCATAAAATTACGACGAGTTTGATCGATGAATCACATAGTACTGAAGAGGCTCGAAAATTGTATTGGCAATATAATCCACCTACCGGTTGGCGTAGATTCGTACCAAAAGGCATGCAATTTCCACCTGAACCAGTAGATGATTTAACAGCCTATGTCATTGGTAAGCGATATACTAAACAATTGAAGGAAGAGGATTATAATAAACTTCAAGACTGTAAAGTAGAAGATGATTTAGAAGCTAAACGTTTAGCAGCAATTAAAAAATTATATAATGAAGGAGATACACATGAGTAATGTGATAAAAAAGATGCATTGGTCCAGTATACTACTGCGATGTATTTGGATGATTATAGGGGCCCTGATTTATACGGTGGGCCTAGATCTATTTTTAGTGCCAAATAATATCATCGATGGTGGCGTTGTTGGTATATCTTTGATGACAGCTGAACTTACGGGGATATCGTTTAGTATATTTGTAGTATTAATTAATATTCCATTCGTGTATATTGGCTATCGCATTAATGGCAAGGTATTCACCATATCTACATTGTTCTCTATCGTTTGGATGGCCATATTTTCATCCTTTGCCCATGAATTTACTCCGATTACAACCAATCCCTTTTTAGGTGCCATTTTTGGTGGTATCATACTTGGTATTGGCGTAGGCCTTATTATACGTAATGGGGGCTGCTTAGATGGGTCGGAAATCGTAGCTATTATTTGATAAACGAACTACATTTTCTGTAGGCGAGATTGTAATGGCCATGAATTTAGTCATCTTAGGGGCTGCCGGATTTGTATATAGTTGGGATAGTGCTATGTATTCCTTAGTAGCCTATTTTATCGCCTATAAAATGATCGATATTACAATTACAGGCCTTGAGGAATCAAAGGGTGTTATGATTATTACTGATGCAGAGAATTCAGAAAAAATTGCGGATACATTAAATGCAAAACTAAATCGAGGCGTTACCATATTATATGGTGAAGGTGGTTATTTGAAAACACCTAAGCATGCATTGTATTCAGTTGTAACTCGTTTAGAGATTACGCGTTTGAAGGATGCTGTATATGAAGTGGATCCATCAGCATTTATAACTATTCAAGATGTACACGATGTATTTGGTGGACGTTTTACTAAGAGTGGACATTAAGGGGGCTCTAATGAATAATAAATTTGTAAAAGAAACATTAGATTGGATATATGCCATTGTATTGGCGCTAGTTATTGCAATGGTCATTCATATTTATCGTACAACCAACACGGGTATCCGGTGAATCCATGGAGGATACGTTACATAATGGTCAATATTTAATCGTTACCAAGTGGCAACATATTATGCGTGATGTACCTGATTATGGTCAAATTGTTATCATTGATAGTCGAGTGAACCGTGAACGTACATGGACGGATGATGTGAAAGAACCATTGATGAACTATGTGAGTGTTATCGATAAATCTGCTCAAACAAATGATGTGTGGGTAAAACGTGTGATTGGTAGACCTGGTGATACATTGGAGTTTAAAGATGGTCACGTATGGCGTAATGGGGAAGAGTTACAAGAACCTTATACAAAAGATCCGACAATGAACTATAGCCGTTCTACACCTGTTGTAGTACCTGAAGGACATGTTTTTGTAATGGGGGATAATCGAAATCATTCGAGTGATAGTCGATTCATCGGACCTGTACCTGTAGATCATGTACTAGGTTTTGTAGAATATGCCCTATAACAGATAATAAAATATAGAAATCTAAGGTCTTAAGTGTTACAGCTCAATACTATAATGCTTTATATGAGAACGTATATTACTAAATTGTAATGTACGTTCTTTTTTATATATTATATGAAGTACTATATTGCTTGCAATCTATCGCTTTTATACATATAACGATGAATGATTTGTATAATCAATATCGTTTACAATGATATTGAAAATTGATATTATTTTTATGTTATGTGAATTTTTTATAGAGAGGTTTAGATGATGAATAAGAAAAATCTATCTTTAGCAGTTGCCGCATTATCTGTTGTGGGCGTAACGACAGCCTTTGCTGCCAATCCTTTTTCTGATGTAACACCTGATAGCTGGGCCTATCAATCCGTATCGCAATTAGCTAGTGCTGGCATCATTAATGGATATCCAGATGGTACGTTTAAGGGCCAAAAGGATATTACCCGTTTTGAAATGGCTCAAATGGTTGCTAAAGCGATGGCAAACCAAGATCGTGCTAATGCAGAGCAACAAGCGATGATTAATCGCTTAGCTGATGAATTCTCTAATGAATTGTCTAATTTGGGTGTACGCGTAGCCGCCTTAGAGGACCGTGTAGGGAATGTTAAGTTTACTGGGGATGCTCGTATTAACTATGTTGAAAAGGAAGGCATTGATAATCTAGATTCGGAAGGTAAATTTGCAGCTCGTGTACGTTTGAATATGGATGCTAAAGTTAATAAGAATACATCTGTGAAAGCGCGATTAACGACAGGATCTATTGAACTTGGTGATGCAGCAAAAGATCATACTATGTCTTTTGATCTAGCTTATGTGGAGCACAAATTTGGCAAGAATCATATGGTAGATGTTGGTCGCTATACACAAAGTTTTGGTGATGGTTTAATTTATTCTAGTAACTTTGATGGTATTGGGTATACAACACAAGTTGGAAAAGTAAAAGTAAATGCCGCTTATGGTTACCCAACACTAGGTCGATTTAGTAAGGCCTCTAAAGATAATAATACTGAAATGGCGCTTATTAACCTTAGTGCACCAGTAAATAAACACTTAAATGTAGTGGTATGTTTGCTCATGTAGGTACTACTAACGTTAAAATGGGTAATGGCAAAACTATTAATGATTTTAACAATGTATATGGTTTTAATGCACAATACAATAGTGGCAAATTCGCAACTAATGCTGAGTGGGTGACTGCAACAGGTCTTAACAATAGTGATGTATGGAACGTAGGCGTTAAATGGGGCGACTACAAGATCACTAAGAAAAACTCCTGGCGTGTAGCTCTTGATTATTACGATCAAGAAAAGAATGCTCCTGTATTCAAAACACAAAAATATGAAGGTAATGACTTATATGGTAAGTCTCGCTATGAAGGCTATAAAGCATGGCAGCTTAGTGCGTCTTATGCACCAGAGAAAAATGTAGGCATTACAACATATTATGGCTTCCATGCCAAAACACAAGAAGGCCATAAGGTAAATGATTACTATCGTGCAGACTTGTTATTTAAATTCTAATTAATGTTTATGAAATAAGATCTATCAGAGATGATAGGTCTTATTTTTTATTATAACTGATTAATTAAAACTATATTTATTAGTTTTACATATTAATTGGCATAGTATGATAGCTTAAAATTCATTGTTTTATACTTAAATAAAATGAAATTTTATAAAATTTAATTTTGATAAATATAGATAAATACTGCTTTTATTGTATGAAATTATTTCATGAAAGAAATTTCATCATATTTAATTGCATAAAATGCTTTACAAATTTCTTGACTGGATGTATATTGATATCACAGAAAGACAACACACCCAGTTGTGGTGATATACAAGAACAGAAGAAGAGGAAACGTGGATACTCATCAGGATGTTCTTATATAGAGCATAACTAGATGTACAGTCTTCTGATAATATATATTTTTTTCTAAATTTGTTAGTCAAAAAGACTATATCAGAAAGAAGGAATTTATTATGAAAAAACAATTCGCAGCAGTATTTGCAGCAACAGCTCTTTTAGGTGTAACAAGCGCATTCGCAGCTAACCCATTCTCCGATGTAACTCCTGATTCTTGGGCATACCAAGCTGTATCTCAATTAGCAGCAGCTGGCATCGTTAATGGTTACCCAGATGGTACTTTCAAAGGTCAAAATGATATCACTCGTTACGAAATGGCTCAAATGGTAGCTAAAGCAATGGCTAACCAAGATAAAGCTAATGCAGAACAACAAGCAATGATTAATCGTTTGGCAGATGAATTCTCCAATGAATTGAACAACTTGGGCGTACGCGTTTCCAAATTGGAAGACCGTGTAGGTAATGTAAAAGTTACTGGTGATGCTCGTATCCGTTATCAAGGCTCTGAAGACAAAGGCGTTTACAAAGATGGTAGCAAATCTTTAACTGATGGCCGTGCTCGCGTTCAATTCAATGCAAAAGTAAATGATAAAACTGATGCAGTAGTTCGTGTTAAAGGTGGTTATGAATTCGGTGATGCTTCCAATGGTACAACTGCTAAAATTGACCGTGCGTATGTAGATCACAGATTTGGTCAAAACGTATCCGCTAAGGCTGGTCGTTTCAATCAAACAATTGGTGGCGGTTTAATGTACGATGATACATTCGACGGTGCTCAATTGAACGTTGGTAATGATAAAATTCAAGTACAAGGTGCTTATGGTTACATGATGGAAGGCGCTGCAGAAGGCAATGCTAAATCTGATAACCCATCTGTATCTTATGTAGGTGTTAAAGGCAAAATCGGTCAAGAATCCTCCGTTGGTGGTTTCTACTCCAGATTGTCTAGCGGCAATTTAAAACATAATGGTGTAGCAACTCCAAATGACCATCAAAACGTATACGGCTTCAATGCAGACTTCCGCAAAGATAAAGTATGGGTTGGCGGTGAATGGTTGAAAGCTTCTGACGTAGCTAATTCTCAAGCTTGGACAGCTGGTGTAGGTTATGGTAACTACGACATCGCTAAGAAAGGTACTTGGGATGTGAAAGGTCAATACTTCAACCAAAAAGCTAATGCACCTATCGTAAGCTCCACTTGGGATCAAGCATATGATTTAACTAACACAAATAACGGTTACAAAGGTTATGTAGCAACAGTTGATTACGCTGTACAAGATAACGTAGGCTTAAGCGCTGGTTATGGTTTCAACTCTAAAGACCAAAGCGGTAAAGACTTATCCGATTTCTATCGTGCAGAACTTAACTACAAATTCTAATTGATAATCAAATAACACTATTATAAAAACCATCTCTTAATAACATATAATAGTATATATAAAGGAGTCCTCCTTAGAGGGCTCCTTTTTGTATGTGAAAATGGTTAAATGCAATATGTAGTATGAGTATAAAATGACTCAAACATGAAGGTATATTAATGAATAGAAATAATTAAAAAGTATTTAATAAGTACAATTTAATAATAATGATGAGAATAAATATCATTATAAGAAAAAAAATGGATAAATTTGTATAAAAATTTTTGATTTTTTTGAGTTGTAAAAAAATTTAGATAAAATCTAACTTTTCCAAGATTTCAAAAAATAAATTTTTTAAAATGAGAACGTAAATGAGAAAAAAGGGTTTACATCAAAATTTCTTCGTGCTAATATCATGGCAACAAGAAGCGGTAAGCAAAACATACTGAAATCTCGATGAAGAATTATGGCGAGGAAACGTGGACACTCCCAAGAGAATTCTAAATCTTGAAATTAGAATGAATTGTGAATCGCAACTTGTGAAAACAATTTTATTCTTATTTTTCAGAAAGAAGGAATTCAACTATGAAAAAACAATTCGCAGCAATCTTTGCAGCAACAGCAGTTTTGGGTGTAACTACTGCATTCGCAGCTAACCCATTCTCCGATGTAACTCCTGATTCTTGGGCATACCAAGCAGTTTCTCAATTAGCAGCTGCTGGTATCGTTAACGGTTATCCAGATGGTACTTTCAAAGGCCAAAACGATATCACTCGTTACGAAATGGCTCAAATGGTAGCTAAAGCTATGGCTAACCAAGACCGCGCTAACGCTGAACAACAAGCTATGATCAACCGTTTGGCTGATGAATTCTCCAACGAATTGAACAACTTGGGCGTTCGTGTAGCTCGTTTAGAAGACCGCGTTGGTAACGTAAAAGTAACTGGCGATATGCGTCTTCGTTACCGCGATCAAGCACATAAAGCAGGTGACACAAATAATGAAAATTCCAAATTCGATGCTCGTGCACGTATTCAATTCAATGCAAAAGTAAACGACCGCACTGATGCAGTAGTTCGTTTAGCTTCCGATAATTTTGAATTTGGTGATGCTGCCCATGGTTCTAATGTTGGCGTTTCCGTAGACCGTGCTTATGTAAATCATAAATTCGGTGAACGCGTATCTGTTAAGCTGGTCGTTTTGGCCAAGTTGTTGGTGGCGGTTTAGCATTTGATGGTACATTTGATGGTGCTCAATTTAATGCAGGTAATGACAAAGTTAACTTCCAAGCAGCTTATGGTTATGCAGTATCTGGTGCAGCTGAAGGTACAGCAAGAAAAGATAATCCAGAACTTGCTATCGTTAATTTGAACGGTAATGTTGGTAAACATGCTAATGTTGGCGGTTTCTACACTCATGTAAATGGTGAAGATCTTCAACTTGGTGGTAAAAACGTTAAAAATATTTACGGCTTCAACACAGATCTTAACTTTGATAAAGTTTGGGTTGGTGGCGAATGGTTGAAAGCTTCCAACGTAGCTAAATCTCAAGCTTGGACTGCAGGCGTTGGTTATGGCAACTACAAACAAGCTAAACAAGGTACTTGGGATGTTAAAGCTCAATACTTCAACCAAAAAGAAAATGCTCCAATCGTTGATTCTACATGGAACCAAAAATATGGTGCTGATTCCAAAGGTTGGTTAGCGACTGTTGATTATGCATTGCAAAACAACGTTGGCTTGTCCGCTTACTATGGTTTCGACTGGAAAACTCAAAACGGTACTGACAAAGGTGACTTCTACCGTGCAGACCTTAACTACAAATTCTAATTTGATAGTTACAAATATAAAAGGGACTCCTTCGGGAGTCTCTTTTTTTGTACCCCTTATAAATGGTATAATAGATAAATACAGTAATTATATAAGGGGGTCTGCTGATGAATCCTTCTTTTTCACATATTCAGATGGTGGCTATCGATTGTGATGAAACCTTGTTGCGTAGTGATAACACGGTGTCAGAGTATACTAAGGATGTATTGCATCGATTACAAGATAAAGGCATTCGTATCACTATTGCGACAGTCGTATGTACCAAACGGCAAAGCCTGTTGGCATGTCATTGCAGCTTGGTAATGTGCCGATGATATTATTTTCTGGAGGTCTTATACAAGAATTGGAATCAGGTCGTAAGCTATTTGAGCGGACTGTGCCATTAGATACGGTGCAACGCATTTGGAACATAGCTAGTCAATATGGATGGCATATTCAATCTTATGTAGATGATTATCTATTGTGTCATCATCAGGATTGGCAATCGGATGTATATGAACGTCAAACGGGGGCTAAAGCTGAATTTTTAGGCGATTCGTTGTATGAACTTTCACAAGAGCCGAATAAATTAATTGCTATAGATACTGTTGAAAACATAGATTCTATTATTGATACATTGAGGCCCGTTGTAGGGGATACGGCTACGTTAGTGCGGAGCCAAAAGGATTTTTTAGAAATCATTGCACCTCATGTATCTAAGGGCGATGCGTTAGAGCAGTTAGCACAGCAATATGGAATTGGCTTAGAGCATATTGTTTCCTTTGGTAATGCAGAAAATGATATATCTATGCTATCTAAAACGGGGTACTCAGTAGCCGTTGAAAATGCTGTAGATCATGTAAAATCGGTAGCCCGTGAGGTATGTGGACATCATAATGAAGATGGCGTAGCTCATTGGATTGAAGAACATTTATTATAATGGAGTAAGGTATGGAAGCATTTCGTTTATTAATCGTAACTGGCATGTCTGGTGCTGGAAAAACACAGGTATTACAGGCATTAGAAGATATGGGCTATCTCTGTGTAGACAATATTCCGCCTGTATTAATTCCGAAACTGAGTGAAATTTGTCGTCAAGGTGGGGACCGTACCAATCGCGTAGCCCTCGTTGTCGATATTCGTGGCGGCGAATTCTTTGAGGCTTTATCTACTTCGTTAGAGACTTTGAAAGAGATGAAGGTAGATTATGAAATCGTTTTCATGGATGCTAGCGATGAAACCTTGATTCGCCGTTATAAAGAATCTCGCCGTAGTCACCCGCTCGCACCAAGTGGTCGTATTACAACAGGCCTAAGAAAAGAACGTCAGATTCTAGATTCTGTGCGCCATAAAGCGGATTATATTATCGATACAACGGATATGAAAACCGCATCCTTAAAGGAATACTTGAAAAAACGCTTTACTCAAGTGGCAGATAAACACGGCATGTCCGTAACTGTTGTGAGCTTTGGCTTTAAATACGGCTTGCCATTGGATGCAGATATGATTTGGGATGTTCGTTTCTTGCCAAATCCGTTCTATATTCCAGAATATCGTCATAAAACGGGGCGTGTACAGGTTGTTAACGACTATATTCACTCCTTTGATGTAACGGATGAATTTAAAACACACTATTTTAATACCATGGATTTCCTTGTGCCTAATTATGAGAAGGAAGGCAAAGCTCAATTTATTGTAGCCGTTGGTTGTACAGGTGGTATGCACCGCTCTGTTGCCATGGCAGAGGCTTTGTATGCTCATTTATTAGAAAGGTTATCGTGTCACGGTGGAACATCGGGATATGATGAAGAATAATGTGGAAGAAGATTTTAATCCACATCAAGCAGATCTAGGGGATTAAAAGGGGATTATATGTTACGAAAACGTTGGTTCCGGTGGTTAATCCCGGGCCTTAATATAAAACGTTGGCTTGCTCTCTATAGCTTAGGGGTAGGCTTATTAATCATAGGCATTTCACTATTATTTAACTATCAATGGTTATCGTATATAGAGGACATTGTTCTTGCCTATTCCTATTCCTTAACGGGATATTATAATTACAATGTATTGATTTTAGTGGGCGCAGTACTTATCGGTATAGCGGCTGTCTTAATTTTAGTTGGTACGAGCAAGGTTATTAAAACCATTATCCGCGCTGTTTTACCAGATCCATCTAGCAAGGTATCGGATATTATCTTTCAAAATATCCGTCTTGATAAAGGCCCTAAAATCGTAGTTATTGGTGGTGGTACGGGCTTATCCAATTTATTGCGCGGTTTGAAAGCTCACACATCTAATTTATCGGCTATCGTTACGGTTGCCGATGATGGCGGTTCTTCCGGTCGCTTGCGAGAAGATTTTAAAATGATTGCACCTGGCGATTTACGCAACTGTCTTGTAGCTCTTGCAGAACAAGAAGGGGTTATGGAAAATCTTTTTCGCTATCGTTTTGAAGGGAACAATGAGCTCTCTGGTCATAGCTTTGGGAATCTCTTTATTACGGCGTTGGCACAGGTTTATGATGGCGATATAGAGGAGGCCCTCGAAGCGGCTAGTAAATTATTGCGTGTCCGCGGTCGTGTCATTCCGTCGTCTACAGAATTTATTCAACTCAGCGCTGAACTCATTGATGGCACAATTGTGGATGGTGAAAGTAATATCCCACACGCAGGAAAGAAGATTAAACGCGTATTTAGTAGTCCTGAACATCCAAAACCAGAAGGCGCTGCATTGCGCGCCATTGATGAAGCGGATGTTATCATATTAGGGCCTGGTAGTCTCTATACGAGTATCATCCCTAATTTATTGACCGACAAAATCGCGGACCATGTGCGCGCTAGTAAGGCCAATAAAATTTACATTGCCAATGTAATGACACAACCTGGTGAAACGTCAGGCTACACATTGGCTGATCACGTACAAGCTATCATCGACCATAGTGGGGGAGGTATCATCGATACGGTTCTCGCCAATGATGGACCTTTGCCAATTCAAATGGTAGAACAGTATAGCGCAGTTGGTTCAGAACCTGTGGCCATCGATTCTAACGTTTACAAGACATGGGGATTCGCACGGTTAGAGCAACGCTCATTAGCCAAGAAAAACCAGCTATTCATGACCCAGAACGTTTAGGTAAGGTCCTTATGGATATCATATATGCTATGAAATCAGATATGGAACCACGGGTATTAGAATACTATTTACGCCGTGCTGATCATTAGAAAGGAAAACATATGTCTTTTGCAGAAGATGTAAAAAATGAATTATGTGCCTATGAGCCTGAAACGGATACCGATGTGGCCATGAAAATTGAAGCATCCTGCTTATTGCGCATGGGTGGTTCCTTATTGCTCGGTATGAAGGGAGCTATCGGTATACGACTAGCCACTGCTAATAATGCGGTGGCTAGACGTTTGCTAGGCATACTTAAAAAACAATACGAATTGCCGACCCATGTTATGGTACGCCAAGGTTTAAATTTGCGGAAAAAGAATATGTATACATTAACGGTGGATCCATCTCAAGAGGGGCGTCAAGCCTTAGAAGATTTGGCACTGTGGCCTGTTACCGAACAGTTGCCACGGAAGTGGTTACACTCAATGGAGGCGCGACGCGCCTTCTTGCGGGGCGCTTTTTTAGGAGGCGGATCAGTTAATAAACCACAAAGTGATTACCATCTTGAGTTTATGACGGGCAACGAAGCTTTTGCACGAGAAATTGTATATGTATTGAAATTATTTCACATTCATGCAGGCCTGACAGAGCGTAAAGAAGAATATGTGGTATATCTTAAAGAAGGCGATGCAGTAACAAATTGTTTACAGGTCATGGGCGCTCAATCGGCATTGATGGAATTTGAAAATGTACGCATCATGAAGACCGTTCGCAATCAGATCAATCGACAGGTAAATTGTGAGACTGCAAATTTACAAAAAACCGTAGATGCAGCGGTACGTCAAGTGAAAGCCATCCGTATATTGGATGCGCATATAGGTATTGATGCATTGCCGGATAAATTGAAAATTGTAGCTAGATTGCGCTGGAATAATCCGGAAGCAAGTTTAAAAGAATTAGAAGAAATGATGAATGGTACCTTATCTAAATCAGGTATTGGACATCGTTTGAAAAAGTTAGAAGCATTAGCCCTTACATATGATCCTATGGGGCTGGAAGAGGTTTAATATTATGTTATTTAAGAAAACATATAAGCTAGCGACGATGTTAGCAGTTATGGGAGCATTAACAGGTCATGCAGCAAGCGATATTGATTTGAACTCCATAGGATATTTTTCGTTTACTCCATTACCAGCGGAATTACAAGCGCAGAAGGATACATTGCTATTATCTGATAGTCCTGAATATGTAGGTCCCGTAGGCGGCGTTTTAAGTGCTGGTAGCATTAATGGGAAAGGGCGTATCTACTTTTACCATGTAAATGAAATGGCTGAACCTCATAAGATTGCCATTATCTTGGAGAATACCGGTAATGAACCAAATGGCATTGCCGTGTTCCGTGAACTAAAATCCATCGCCACATCAGATTATTTTGCGGCGGGCCGCGATTTATCACGAAAGGAATTAGAGCAACCATTGACGGATAAACCATTGTATTCCTTTGTGATGCCTCCCAAAAGTCGTCAACTCGTATTTACCGATTTAGAACACTCCCCAATACCTAAAGATGCTTTATTTACAGGCATCGTAGATTTGCAAACAAGTGCTCCTGTATTTGCACGGGTTATGATGATTCCTATGAATCTGAACTCTATTGAGTCCTCGTATTGGGTGAATAATTTGCCTATAGACCATGTGCGGTTGCGTGGTACTTTCACCGGTGCTGAGCGCGAAATGGCAGTAACAAAAGAATATAATACCACATTAGGTGGCGCCTATGTGGAACTGGGCAATGATAGAGAAGACCGTTTTGTAGAGGGCGTGGATGAGCTCGATAATAAGGCCTATGTTAAGGACTCAGGGAACTATGGTATTTCTTATACCGTTAAAATTCCTACAAGCGGCGAGGATCCTTTCCGCCTCTATTTCAATCCATTAGGCGGCGGTTATTCTGGTTCCTTTACTGTGAAAGCACAACGTCGTTGGCAAAAGGCTCCTAGTGAAAGCATGACCTATCATATCGGTGGTGACGACGGACTGATGGCATTAGGTCATAATACTGTATTAGATTCTCGATACATGGGGAACTATTACGGTGGTGATACGTTGACCATCGATTTCATGCCGGCTGGTGCTTCGAATTTACCAGTTCGTTTTTTACTGATACCAGAAGCGTTAGCAAACCCTCAATATGCTCGCGTATTAGCCACTAACGAAGCTGGTCAGCGTGCATTAGAAGCAGAGGCGCAAAAAGAAGCAGCCGAAGCAGCTAAGAAGGTGGCTATTGAAGAAAAATATGTAGCAGCGAAAACGCAAAAAGAAGAACAAGCTCATCAATTAGCAGAGGCAGCTAAATTAGCGGCTGAAAAGGCAGCTGCTGCTCATAAAGCAGCTCAAGATAGACAGGCTGAATTAGATAAACGAGATGCAGAAGAACAAGCTAAACTCAAGGCAAAAAGCCGATGCAGCTGCTGAACGAGCACGTGCTAAAGCGGAAGCTGATCGACAATTGGCTGAACAAAAAGTTAAGGCTGATGCCCAAAAAGCGGAAGCAGCACGCATTGCAGCAGAGCAAAAGGCGAAAGATGATGCGGCTAAGGCTGAAGCGGCTCGTATTGCAGCCGAACAAAAAGCCAAGGCTGATGCTCAAAAAGCAGAGGCAGCACGCATCGCAGCCGAACAAGCAGCTCGTGAAAAAGCGGAACGTGAGCAAGCTGCTCGAGAAGCAGCCGAGCAAAAAGCTCGTGAATATGCAGCAAAATTAGAAGCACAACGGTTAGAAGCGCAGCGTAAGGCTGAAGAAGAGCGTATTCTTGCTGAACAACGTGCAGAAGCAGCTCGTATTGAAGCAGAGCGTAAAGCGGCAGAACAAGCGGCTAAAAACGAAGCAGAACGCCAAGAAGCGGCTAGAAAAGCAGAAGCGGCGCGTCAAGAGGCGGCTCGTCGGGCGGAGGAAAAACACAAGGCTGCAGAAGCCAAAGCAGAGGCTGATCGAATTGCAGCCGAAGCAAAACGCGCTGATGAGGCTAGAAAAGCCGAAGAAGCTCGTCAGGAAGCATTGCGCAAGGCCGAAATGGCTCGTCAAGAAGCTGCTCGTAAAGCTGAGGAAGAGCGCCTAGCAGCTATTGCAAAAGCTCAAGAAGAAGCGCGTAAAGCCGAAGAACGTCGTATTGCAGAGGAAGCAAAACGGGCCGAAGAAGCACGTAAAGCCGAAGAAGCACGCCGTGCCGAAGAGGCTCGTAAGGCAGAGGCTGCAAGAATTGCGGAAGCAGAACGTATTGCGGAAGCCGCTCGACAAGCTGAGGAAGCTCGCATCCGCGAAGAAAACCGCGCTGCAGAAGCGGCACGTAAAGCAGAGCGTGAACGTATTGCGAAGGAACAAGCAGAAGCGGCTAGAAAAGCCGAAGAAGCTCGCCAATTGGCAGAAAAACGGTACCGTGAATACGAAATTGCTCAAGAACAAGCCAAAGAGGCACGCCGTCGTGCTGATATTCAACGGGAAGCTCAGAAAAAGCAGCTCAACGGGCTGAAGAAATCCGCTTAGCTGCACAACGACAAATTATTGCTAAGCGAAATGCAGAAATTGCACGTCAAAAATTGGCAGAAGAACGTGAAGCAGCACGTATTGCAGCACAAGGTGGTAAACGTCGTAGCTTTGCCGAGTTAGATGATGTGAAATCATCTGTCGATCAAGATGAAGATAGTACACAAAATGCAGTATCTATTGATCAGTTGACAAGAAAACAACAGTAAAGGAATCGGTGGATTCCCATAATAAATCGGGTGCCTTTAGGGGCATCCGATTTGTGTTTCTTCATGGGAATTACATTGACTTTCACAAGTAATTTCAGTACAATGAATAGAGATAAGTGCAATATACAGTACGAGATACTGTAGCATTACAAAATCCCTTTTAAATTGGTCCAGAGAGGCTAAAAAAGGACATATAGTTGAAGCGCCCTCAAGGGCTTCTTTGTGCAAACTATTCGACCTTTTGCCCTGGGGCAAGAGGTCTTTTTTGTTATACGGTTAGGAGGCAATCATGGGACAAGTGAGCTTGCATGGCAAACATTTGTTAGGGTTACAACATGCTACACCAGAAGAGATTAAATTGATTCTCGATGTAGCGAAAAAGATGAAGAAGGTTGTTTTGTCTGATGACAAAAAAATTCCTTACTTGAAAGGTAAGGCGATTATCAATCTATTCATGGAACCTAGTACACGTACGCGTAGTTCTTTTGAACTAGCAGGTAAATATTTAGGGGCAGATGTAATCAATATTACACCAAGTGGTTCCTCTATGGGTAAGGGTGAAAGCTTCCGCGATACATTATTAACATTGTCCTATATGGGGACGGATGCTATCGTAATGCGCAGTAGTGCAGAAGGGGCTCCTCTCTATGCAACAAAAGCCGTTGATCCTATCATTATCAATGCTGGCGATGGTGCCCATGAACATCCAACACAAGCATTGCTCGATATGTTCTCTATCATTGAACGCAAAGGTTCATTAGAAGGTAAAAAAGTTGTTATCGTAGGCGATATTATGCATAGCCGTGTAGCTCGCTCCGATGTTTACGGCCTTACTAAAATGGGGGCTGATGTTCATTTAGCAGGTCCTCGTACTATGCTCTATCCTGAACTTGAAAAAATGGGTGTTACCATTCATCACGATGTGCGTGAAGCTGTAAAAGATGCAGACGTTGTCAATGTTCTTCGCATCCAATTAGAACGCATTCACTCCGCTCTATATCCAACAAATCGCGAATATGCGCGTATCTTTGGTATCAATAAAGATGTATTAAGCCTAGCAAAAGATGATGTTATGGTTATGCATCCAGGCCCAATGAACCGTGGCCTTGAAATTTCCCCAGATGTAGCCTACTGGGATCAATCCGTAATTCAAGAACAAGTACGCAATGGTGTATCCGTTCGTATGGCTGTGTTGTACTTAACAATTCATGGAGGTGACGGTAGTGAGCTTGCTTATTAAAAATGGTACGGTAGTCAATCCGGCAAAACAACAACATGAAGTAGCAGACGTTCTCGTGAAAGATGGTAGAATTGCAGCCATCGGTCAAAATTTAAGTGCAGATGGTGCTGAAGTATATGATGCAACAGGACTTATTGTAGCACCGGGTCTTATCGATATTCATACACATTTGCGCGAACCAGGCCAAGAGGCAAAAGAAGATTTCCATTCTGGTACACAAGCGGCAGCTGCTGGTGGTTTTACACGCGTCGTGACCATGGCAAATACAACACCAGTAGTAGACAATGCGGCTCTTGTACGAGGTTTGAAAAAACAAGCTGAACTTACTGGTGTCGTAAAAGTAGAATTCATCGGTGCTGTATCCAAGAACCTTGAAGGTAAAGAACTTGCTGAATTAGGTGATATGGCTGAGGCTGGTGTTGTAGCGTATTCTGATGATGGACACTATGTAGAAAGCGCTGCTTTTATGCGCCGTGCATTGGAATATTCATCTATGTTCAATAAAATGGTTATCGACCATGCAGAAGATATTAGCTTGACTAAAAATGGTCATATGCATGAAGGTTTCGTATCTTATGAAATGGGCGTTATCGGTCGTCCAGCTGTAGCTGAAGATTTGGCGGTAGCTCGCGATATTTTACTAGCGGAAATGACAGGTGGTCATATCCATATCGCTCACGTAAGTAGTAAAAATACGGTGGATATGGTACGCCGTGCAAAGGCTAAAGGGGTTAATGTAACTTGTGAGGTAACAAGCCAACATCTATCCTTTACTGATGAATATTTGCGCGAATATAATCCGGCTTTCAAAATGGCACCGCCAATTCGTTCTGAAGATCATCGTCAAGCATTGCTAGAAGGTTTAAAAGATGGCACCATTGATGCTATTATCACTGACCATGCACCACATGCATTCGAAGAAAAAGACCACGAATTCTGCTGCGCTCCAAATGGTTTTAGCGGGCTTGAAACATCCTTGGCTGGCGTTATTACTAATGCCTATGGTCCAGATAAACTTAGCATCGACCAAGTGGTGTACTACATGAGTACACGTCCAGCTGAGTTGATGCATCTAGATGCAGGTGTGTTAGAAGTTGGTAAACCAGCGGATATTACAGTATTCTCTACTACAGAACAATGGACTGTAGATAGAAATAAATTCTATACAAAAGGTAAAGTCAGCCCATTTGATGGCATGATTGTTACTGGTAAAGCAAAACTTACCGTTGTAGACGGTAACATCGTTATGAAGGAGGGCGTGGTCCTATAATGAAAGGCAAATTAGTTCTGGAAGATGGTTCAGTATTTGAAGGTTCCCTATTAGGCGGCGCTCCTACAGTGGGCGAGGTTGTGTTTAATACAGGCATGACTGGATATCAAGAAATTTGACTGACCCATCCTATGCGGATCAAATTATTACATTAACATATCCACTCGTTGGTAACTATGGTACATTAAATGCTATTACACAAGGTCCTAAACCATACTGTAAAGGCTTTATCGTAGGTGAACTATGTGATTTCCCATCCAATTGGCAAAATGAAGGTTTGTTCAGCGAATATTTACGTTTGCATGGCATTCCTTGCCTCTATGATGTAGATACGCGTGCTATTACTCGTACTATTCGTAACCATGGTGTTATGAAAGGCGTACTTGTGCGTGCTGATTGTCCGATGGAAGATATTCAAAAATTATTTAAACAAGATTTGCCTACAGACCAAGTTATGCGCGTCACTACAAAATGGCAAGGCATGCGTGGCGATAAAAATGCAGAATTCCATGTGGCTGTAATGGATTATGGTGTAAAAGAAAATATTCTTCGATCCTTAGAGCTTGCTGGTTGCCGTTTAACTGTGTTCCCAGCAGATTCTAAAGCAGAAGATGTACTCGCTGTTAATCCTGATGGCATTTTCTTGTCCAATGGCCCTGGAGACCCTCAAGATTTAGGTTATGCAGTAGAAGAAGTGAAGAAAATGTTTGGTAAGAAACCAATCTTTGGTATCTGCATGGGTCACCAAGTATTGGCACAAGCATACGGCGGCACTACATTTAAACTTAAATTTGGTCACCGTGGTTCTAACCATCCTGTACAAGATCTTCGTACAGGCCGTGTATATATTACATCTCAAAATCATGGCTTTGCCGTAGATGATTCTTCTTTGCCTGATTATATTGAAATCACACATCGCAGTGTGAACGATGGTACTGTAGAAGGTATGCGCCACAAAGAATTGCCAATCTTCTCCGTACAATACCATCCAGAAGCGTCCCCTGGACCTACTGATAACCTATATTTGTTTGATGAATTTGAAGATATGATGAGAAAGGGAAAATAATATGACCACAGAAGCAAAAAAAGTACTTGTAATTGGTTCTGGTCCAATTATTATCGGCCAAGCAGCAGAATTCGACTATGCTGGTACACAAGCGTGCCGTTCCCTTCGTGAAGAAGGCTATAAGGTAGTGTTGGTTAACTCTAACCCTGCAACAATCATGACAGATACAGATATTGCAGACCGTGTATATGTAGAACCTATTAGCCTTGAATTCGTAACGGAAGTTATTAAAAAAGAACGCCCTTGGGGCTTATTGGCAACATTGGGTGGCCAAGTAGGTCTAAATATGGCTGTTCAATTATCAGAAGCTGGCGTACTCGAAGAGTATGGCGTTAAGTTGCTTGGTACGACATTAGAAGCTATTAAACATGCAGAAGATCGCGAATTGTTCAAGGAAGCGATGAAGGAAATCAATCAACCAGTTCCTGAATCCGACATCTTCAATGACCTTGAAGAAGCCGTAGCCTTTGCAAATCGCATCGGCTATCCTATCATCATCCGTCCAGCTTATACATTGGGCGGTACTGGTGGCGGTATTGCGCATAACGAAGATGAAATGTATGAAATCACACGCCGTGGTTTGAAACTTTCACCAATTCACCAAATCTTGGTGGAACGTTCCGTTGCAGGTTGGAAAGAAATCGAATACGAAGTCATGCGCGATAGTGCAGACAACTGTATCATCGTATGTAACATGGAAAATATCGATCCTGTAGGTGTACATACAGGTGACTCCATCGTTGTGGCACCAAGCCAAACATTGAACGATATTCAATACCAAATGCTTCGTACCGCATCTGTTGACATCATTCGCTATTTGAAAATCGAAGGTGGTTGTAACGTACAATACGCTTTGAATCCAGATAGTAACGAATATATCGTTATCGAAGTAAACCCTCGTGTATCCCGTTCCTCTGCATTGGCATCTAAAGCAACTGGGTATCCAATCGCTAAGGTGGCTGCAAAAATTGCAGTAGGCATGACGTTGGATCAAATTACTAATGCTGTAACAGGTGAAACAAAAGCGTGCTTCGAACCAACACTTGACTATGTGGTGACTAAATTCCCTCGTTGGCCATTTGAAAAATTCAATTTGGCGGATCGTACATTGGGCACTCAAATGAAGGCTACAGGCGAAGTTATGGCTATTGACCGTACCTTGGAAGGTTCTTTATTGAAAGCTATCCGCTCCTTGGAAATCGGTTTAGACCATATTGAGCTTAAGAAAATTGCTCATGAGTCCATTGAACAATTGATTGAACGTTTACATTTAGTAGATGATGAACGTATCTACGTTGTGGCTGAAGCACTTCGCAAGGGGATTAGTGTAGAAAAAATCCACTACATTACTAAAATCGATACATTCTTCATTGAAAAAATCAAGAATATCGTCAATGTAGAAAAAACGTTAACTGAACATGGTTTGACTCAAGATGTATTGCGTCTAGCTAAACGTTATTCCTTCCCTGATACTGTTATTGCGCGCTATGCGAATACAACAGCAGAAGACGTAAAGGCGAAACGCAAAGAATGGAATATTCTTCCAACCTATAAATATGTAGATACATGTGCTGCAGAATTCGAATCTAAAACACCATACTACTATAGTGCTTATGCACAAGAAGACGAAGTTAAACCACTAGGTGAAATCCGTTGTAGTACTTGGTTCCGGTCCAATTCGTATCGGTCAAGGTGTAGAGTTTGACTACTGCTCTGTGCATTCCTCTTGGGCACTTCGTAAAGCGGGTTACCAATCCATTATGATCAATAATAACCCAGAAACAGTGTCTACAGACTTCGATATTTCTGATTCTTTGTATTTCGAACCATTAACAGTGGACGATGTTATGGAAATCATCTATAAAGAAAAACCAGCTGGCGTTATTGCTCAATTTGGTGGTCAAACAGCTATTAACTTGGCGGGCCCATTGGCTAAACGCGGTGTAAAAATTCTCGGTACATCTGTAGATAGTATCGACATGGCAGAAGACCGTGAACGTTTTGACGAATTATTGGCAAAACTTGGTATTCCTCGTCCAGTAGGTGCTCTTGTTACATCTGATGAAGAAGCGCAAGCAGCTGCTAAGAACTTAAAATACCCATTGATTGTTCGTCCTTCTTATGTATTGGGTGGCCCGTGCGATGGAAATCGTATATAATGATAAAGAACTTGATGTATATATGAAGGAAGCCGTAGTAGCGTCCAAAGAACATCCAGTTCTTATCGACCGTTACATGGTTGGTATGGAGGTAGAGGTTGATGCTATTTCCGACGGTACCGACGTATGTATCCCTGGCATCATGGAACAAATCGAACGCGCCGGTGTTCACTCTGGTGACTCTATGGCAGTTTATCCCGCACAACATTTGAGCCAAGAAATTATCGATCAAATCGTAGATTATACACGTCGTATCGCAATTGGCCTTAATGTTAAGGGCGTTCTTAATATTCAATACATCGTGGCTGATGGCGAACTTAATGTAATTGAAGTTAACCCTCGTTCTAGCCGTACTGTACCATTTATTTCTAAGGTTACAGGTATCAATATGGTAGAATGTGCGACTCGAATTGCTCTCGGTGAAAGCTTAAAAGATTTAGGTTTACCTTTAGGACTTGTACCTAATAAACCATATGTGGCTGTAAAAGCACCTGTATTCTCCTTCTCTAAAATGGGTCTTGTAGAAATCGCTCTTGGACCTGAAATGAAATCTACTGGTGAAGTTATGGGGATTGGTCGTACCTATTCTGAAGCATTGTTTAAAGCTATTAATGGTGCAAACATGCGTATTCCAGAAGATGGTACAATCCTTATGACCGTAGCAGATCGCGATAAAGCAGAAGCTTGTGAACTTGCAAAAGGTTTCATCGACCTTGGCTATCACATCGAAGCGACTGGTGGTACAGGCAAATACTTCATCGAACATGGTGTTAATTGCAAGGTCGTTAATAAAATCCATGAAGGCGAAGACAACTGTGCTGACCACATTCGCCAAGATAAGGTGGATCTCGTACTTAATACATTGACAGCTGGTAAACGGCCTGAACGTGAAGGTTTCCAATTGCGCCGTCTTGCTGTAGAAATGGGTACACCATGCTTAACAAGTCTTGATACAGCTCGTGAAGTATTGCGCGTTGTAGCAAACCGTAAAGATGACGCTAACTACAATGTAGAAGCATTACAAGATTTTGAATTGGAGTAATACCATGAGTGGCTATGTAGAACAGGGCGAAGTCGTTCGCAATGAGCAAATAGGCTCTGATGTGTGGATTATGGATATTCACGCACCAAAACAAGCAGCAGAAGCAAAGGTAGGGCAGTTTTGTAATGTTCGCGTAGCGGACTCTACGGCGCCATTATTGCGTCGTCCTATTAGCTATGCTGGATTTGATGTACAAAAGGGTACGATTACCCTTTTGTACCGTGTCGTAGGTAAGGGGACGGATATTATGACTCGCCTCGTGCCTGGTGATACATTAGATTGTTTGGGTCCCTTGGGCGAACCATTTGTAACATCTGAGAATATGCTTCTCGTTGGCGGTGGCGTTGGTATTGCACCGATGCTTTGTATTGCGTCCCATTTACAAAAGGGTGAATCTGCACAAGTTATCTTGGGCTTTAGAAATAAAAGCGAAACCTTCTGGGCCGATTTGTTCAAGGATACACCGGTACAGGTTCATATCACAACAGATGATGGTAGTGTAGGAACAAAGGGGTTCCCAACAGCTATTATGCCTGAACTAATTAATTCTAATACATTCACTTCCGTTATGACTTGTGGCCTACACCGATGATGAAAGGTGTGGCTCAAGTGGCTAAAGAGCTCAATGTACCTTGCCAAGTGTCCTTAGAAGAACGGATGGGCTGTGGTACAGGTGGTTGTTTAGGCTGTGCTTGTGATGGCGTAGGTGGTAAGCGCTATAAGGTTTGTAAAGATGGTCCTGTATTCCCAGCTGAGGAGGTGTTCTTTTAATGAGTGAACGCGATTTAAATAACACCGTTACACCAAATCCAAAACTCGCCATTGATTATTGCGGTATTAAGATGAAAAATCCTATTATCGCTGCATCTGGTACCTTTGGAAATGGTCCAGAATACGCTGGTTATCTAGACCTTAGTAATGAGGTGGGGGCTATCTCTGTAAAAGGATTAACGCCTAAAGGTCGTCATGGTAATCCTGGCCCTCGTATTGCAGAGACGCCATCTGGTGTATTGAACTGTATTGGTCTTGAGAATCCAGGGGCAGAGCATTTTGTTACGGATATTTTGCCAGAACTTAAGAAATATGATGTACCGTTACTAGCTAATATGTCTGCTGGTACAGTAGAGGAATTTGCTTGGATGGCAGAAACACTATCTGTGGATGGTATTGCAGGCCTTGAAGTCAATGTATCATGTCCAAATGTAGAGTGTGAAGGCATGGCATTTGGCGTAGACCCAAAGGTTGTTGAACAAGTAACTAAAGCGGTTCGTAAAGTAACCGATAAGCCGGTTATTGTAAAACTTTCACCAAATGTAACAGATATTGTGGAAATTGCAAAGGCTGTAGAAGCCGGTGGTGGTAATGGGGTCAGCCTCATTAATACATTGTTAGGCATGGCTATTGATATTCACCGTCGCAAACCATTGTTAGGTAATATTTATGGCGGTCTATCTGGTCCAGCAGTAAAACCTGTGGCGCTTCGCATGGTTCATCAAGTCTATAAAGGCATTACTATTCCTATTATAGGACTTGGTGGTATCATGAGTGGTACTGATGCTATCGAATTTATGATGGCTGGTGCTCAGGCCGTACAAGTTGGTACCGCTACGATGGTTGATCCAACCGCTATTTCTCGTATTGCTCGTGAAATGGGCGATTATGTGGAACGATATAATCTAAACAGTATTACTGATATTATTGGTGCCGTACATCAATCATAGTCGAGCTATAACAAAAGCAGGAATTGGCGATGCCAGTTCCTGCTTTTTTGTGTATATGTAATTATTTCGTATCAATATTGGTAAATGTATTATACGTAGGCCTTATAGAAATCTATAAATTGTTGTGCCACCGGTGAAAGGGCATGACCTTTTAAGGTTATGAATGCTTTTTTTGTAGTCACCGGAAAATTCAGGTAATTTAATGCGTGACATTTTGCGGTGATTTACCATTTCTTTGGCATCCATTGGGACCAGTGCTACCGTACGACCGGATGATGCCCATTCAATGGCCGATGTTTTGGTAGTCGTAATAGCACTCACATTTAGATGTTCCATATCCGTTAAGGATGATTGCATAATCATTCTTACAGATCCACCAGATAAGGAGAGGGGGCATTGTTTAATATCATCCCAGGTAATGGTATCGTGTTCGCGATCAGTCCAAAACACATCGCGTCTAAACAATGCGTATAGATGTTCCTCTTGGGTTAAGAGAATATCAAATTTTTCAGTATCTACCATTTGGATATTAGCAATTCCAATTTCTGCACTGCCACTGATGAGCTGTTTTACTACATTGGTCATGAGTCCTTCGTAAATCTCAAAGTGTACAGATGGATATTTCATGGAGAATGCCGGCAAATATTGTTGTACGATGGGGGTGGAACGGGATGCAGAGGTAGCGATGCGCAGCGTACCTTCGATACGTGAATTTAACTGTTGTACTGCATTATACGTGGATTCTTCAATAGAACATAATTGCTGTGCTTTTTCATAAAAAATTTTACCTGCATCGGTAAGTTGTAAATTGGAACCTCGTTGACCTCGTTTAATATTGATGAGTTGAGCTCCAAATTCTGCCTCTAAATACTTTAACTGCTTACTCAAAGCCGGTTGTGTAATGTGGAGAATTTCTGCAGCTTGTGTCATGTTTCCTGTTTGAACAAGGGTTATAAAATTGTGATAATACGATGTGTCCATAAAATCCCCCTTTAATACACAAATCATAATAATTAAAATTTATAACTAATAAAGGAATAGTTATTTTACCTTTTAAGAAATGTCATATATACTATACACATCAAGAGAATAAAAGCACATAAAAAGTTGTTTTAATAATCTCATCAATATTTTTGATATAGTTGCATTGACTAGGAAAGTGAGTACTACTATGGGCGTAGTAAAAAGAACATTAAGTAAAGCAATTCGTAATTGGGAAGCACGTAGATTAATGACAGCACATAATGCTGGTGTTAGTCGTAAAAAACAATTAGAACGCGTATGGCCACATCCATTGACAACGGAAAAACGTCATGAAATGAATCAAGGCATTACTGGTTTAGTTCATAATGGCAACTAATTAGTTAGTGTACGAATTGATTGAACACTTAATCTAGTGGTAATACCACTTCGATAGCATCTAATACATTACAAGTAGCAGCTCCATGACTCATGTCTTGGAGCTCTTTTTGTATCCGTTCTATATCGATAGGTGGCACTAAAATCGTAAGATCTATTTTTCTCCAAAGGTAGCATCATAATGTAGTTGGGCATCTTGTAGATAGCGTTCTATTGTGCCATATAATGCATAGTCGATAATCGCTTGTAATTGAGTTCTTGTGGTATGCAATTCCTTTGGCGCAAGACGCAATGTTTCAGCGACGGAGTGGGAGTATGCTCGGATTAATCCACCAGTCCCTAGTTTTATACCGCCAAAGTAGCGTGTTACCACAACGGCTACATTTGTAATACCTGTTTTTTTCAAGACTTCTAGCATAGGCTTTCCAGCAGTGCCCGATGGTTCACCATTATCGGATGAGCGTTGTTGTTCTTGCTTTGGTCCTAATGCGAAGGCCGTACAATTATGCCGAGCATCCCAAAACTCTTTATTGATACGGGCGATAAAAGATTGCGCATCCTCTTCGGTACTACATGGATATACGGTAGTGATAAATCTGGATTTCTCCACTACATATTCATGGCAGAATTCTTTGGCAATGGATATGAATTCCACGGTAGGGCTAGTTGTATCTGGCATTTCCTCACCTCCATTTTTATTTCTACCACTATAGTATTTATTCATCATCATCACTTTATTATAAGCTATTTATAAAGGTAATGTATAGATTATGAGCGATAATGTTTAATAATATATATATTTATTTACACAATATATAGCGATACAATCGCAATTATTAATTCCCTTACAGAAAAGGAATAACCCTCTAGTTTTAGTAGGATATTGACGAATTGAGAATCTATGTTATTATAAATAGTAGATATATGAGTATTAGTTCATGTGATAAATATTACAAATATACTGTATTTATCATATTTTATGAATCTCTGATTTGAATTGTTTCGAAGGAAGTTATATATGAGTACAAAAAAACAAGAGTTTGACATTACGGGCATGCATTGTGCAGCCTGTGTAAAACGTGTTGAAAACGTCGTATCCAAGGTGGATGGCGTAGCTTCTGTAAAGGTTAACCTACTAACCCGTAAAGGGGAGTGTAGAGTTTAAGGATGGCGCTACTGTAGAACCACAACAAATTATCGATGCCATAACGAATATCGGTTTTGGTGCTACTGAAGCGGATGAAACGAAACAAGAAATAGAAAAGGTTAATTTAAAACCACATATTACACGCCTCATTATTGCGGCTTGTATGGCGGTACCGATGATGATCAACATGACCTTGCATCGTTTTGGTATTCAAGCGTTGCCGGTTTGGGTCGAATTTGTATTAGCCACTATCGCTCAATTTGGCCCGGGCCTCATGTTCTATAAGAGTGCATGGAGTGCCGTAAAAAATGGGGCTCTTACGATGGATGTCCTCGTTGTTATGGGTACGAGTGTGGCGTATTTGTTCAGTATTTACAATTGGCAGTTCCATCCAGAACTTGGTCCTCATGGTATTTACTTTGAAACCTCTGCATGGCTTATCACATTTATCCTTCTAGGTAAATTGTTAGAAGAGGTAGCCAAGGGGCGTACGTCTGAAGCGCTTCAAAAACTAATTGCTTTGCAACCGGCAACGGCTCATGTATTGCGAGATGGTGAATTTGTAGATATTCCTACCTCTAAGGTGGTAGCTGGCGATGTATTACAAGTGCGCGCCGGTGAAAAGATTCCTGTAGACGGTACTATTACAGAAGGTTACTCTACCGTTGATGAAGCTATGCTTACAGGTGAAAGCTTACCTGTAGAAAAACAAGTGGGCTCTGAGGTTATTGGGGCGACTATCAATTTAAGTGGTGCTTTCACAATGGAAGCAAAGCGCATTGGTAGCGACACGATGTTATCTCAAATTATCAAGGTCGTAGAGGAAGCTCAAACATCTAAAGCAAGCATTCAACGTATTGCGGATATTGTGGCTCAATACTTTGTACCAACTGTTATTGGCCTTGCTGTACTAACTGGTCTCGTGTGGTACTTTATTGTAGGCGATTCTATCAATGTAGCCCTTATTAATGCGACCGCTGTTCTAGTAATCGCTTGTCCATGTGCGCTTGGCCTTGCTACACCGACATCCATCATGGTAGGTTCTGGCCTTGGCGCAGAACATGGTGTTCTCATCAAGAGTGCGGAATATCTTGAAAAAGCCGGTAAACTCAATGCTATTGTTATGGATAAAACAGGTACTCTTACACAAGGCGTGCTCGATGTAACGGAATTCAAAAACTATAGTGGTGATGAAAGTGTGAACATGTCCATCATGATGGCTCTTGAAAGCGGCACATCGCATCCGATTGCTAAGGCTATGGTTTATTATGGTGAAGATCATGGCTACAAGGGGAAGGCTGTTGAACTTGAAAGCTTTGTCGATGTACCGGGTAAAGGCTTGCAAGGTGCCTACCAAGGTGTATCTGTACAACTTGGTCATAGCCGTTGGATGAGTGAACTTGGTTATGATTTATCTAAGGTGCAAGATGATATTCAACATTTTGAAGAACAAGGTGCATCTGTATCTGTTCTCGCTGTAGATGGTGTCATCAGTGCATTATGGGCTGTAGAAGATGAATTGCGTCCTGAAACTATTGAGGTTGTAAAAGAACTACAGTCTCAAGGCATCGATGTATGGATGCTTACCGGTGATAATCGCCGTACAGCTCAATATATTGCAAAACAAGCAGGCATTACTCATGTAATTGCTGAAGTGTTGCCTCAAGATAAGGCTAGCAAGGTAAAAGAATTGCAAGATAAAGGCCTTGTAGTTGGTATGGTTGGCGATGGTATCAACGATGCTCCAGCTCTTGTAACTGCAGATATCGGTTTTGCTATCGGCAGTGGTACAGATATCGCCGTAGAAGCAGCAGATATCGTTTTGGTACGCAATGATTTGCATACATTGGTACAAGCTGTACGTCTCAGCCGTAAGACGATGACCAATATTAAACAAAATCTATTCTGGGCATTGATCTTTAACTGCATCGGTATTCCATTGGCTGCTATCGGCGCATTAAATCCTATGATTGCAGGTACAGCAATGGCATTCAGTTCCGTTACAGTTGTGGGTAACTCCCTTCGCTTGAAACGAGCTAAACTCTAATTATATAGAGTATAAAATATAGAACAGCACCTATAGAATGGTATAGGTGCTGTTTTGTATTTTCTTCATTTTTATTGCTAATATTTTAATTCCTATAAACTCGGTATTTTTATAGTACCTATCATCTGATATACTGAGTATAGTTCTTAAGAAAAGGGAAGGAGTTTATTATGAAATTAAAGACTCGCGATATTGTATATATCGGTTTTATTGCTGCGTTGTGTGCCGTAGCAACAACGATTCGCATTGAAATACCAGGTGGGGCCATGGTTCATTTAGGTTCCGCTGCATTATTTACATCATCCATTCTTTTTGGCGGTTTATATGGTGGTTTAGGTGCGGCTATTGGTTCTGCATTATTTGACCTCTTTGGTGGACATACGCAATACATTGTATTCTCTTTCTTTATTAAAGGTATTGCAGGTCTTATTGTAGGTGGTATGACAGCAGGTTACTTGCCACCATCCATTACAAAGCCGACAGCATCCTTTACACGTATTTTGATTGCTCTTATTATTGGTACAATTTGGACTGCATTTGGCTATTTCTTAGCATGGTGGTTTGTTCTTGAAAGTGCAGCCGTAGCAGCTAGCAAAATTCAATACTCCTTGATTACAAGTGCTGCAGGTATTGTGGTGGCTATTATATTGACACCAAAACTACAAAAGGTAGTACGTAGATTATTTACAAAAAACTAATAGAGAATAATTTAAATCGCATCTTATTTTTCTAAATAGTAAAAGGGCGCTTATTAGCATATATGTAAGCTAATGAACGCCCTTTTATTTTCGTTTTATATCATTTGTTTATTGATTTTGTTTATGGCATTAAAAGTTACAAAGGTCGTTTAGGTTTTCTGCCATGGTAGGATGTGTGAAGATTTGATTTTTGAAATATGTATATGGAATGTTGTTATCCATAGCCATTTTAATGAGATTAATCAACTCTTCAGCACCTTGAGAATAAAGTGTAGCACCAAGGATTAAATCGTTATCTGCATTTACTACAATTTTAAAAGCACCTTTTAAATAGTCGTTTACATGAGCTCTTGGCATGGTGGCTACGAGCATTTCTTTAGTTTTAACTGTATAGCCTTTGTTGATAGCATCTTCTTCTGTGAGACCTACACGAGCCAGTGGCGGTGTTAAAAATGTTGTGTAAGGAATATTTTTGCGATCTTTTAATGTGTATTGGCCATTTCCTGTAAGTGCACCAAATACAATGCGGAAGTCATCGAGAGAAATATACGTAAATTGAGGACCACCGTTTACATCGCCTACTGCATATACGCCAGGAACGGAGCTTTCACATGTATCATTCACTACGATAGCGCCGCGTTCGTTAGTAGTAATATCCGTATTTTCTAAACCGATGTTAGCTGTATTTGGTTTGCGACCTGTAGCATATAAAACGGCATCAAATGTATAGTGTTGACCATTTGCAGTAATTACAGGTTTGTTGCCATCATTAGATACAGAGTTTAATGTTACATCGTTAAGAATAGTAATACCTTGCTCAGTCAAGTACTCGTTAGCTAATTCTTGTACGATCGGTTCCTCCCGTTTTAAGATGCTAGATTCAATATTAAATACTGTTACCTTTGCACCTAGTTTAGCGTATAGGCTGGCAAATTCAAGGCCGATAGGACCAGCACCGATAACACCTAGTGTATTTGGTTGAGGCGATAATTGTTGAATTTCTGTGCTGTTATAGAAGCCTGTTGCTGCGCTGATGCCATCAATGTTAGGCTTAATCGCTACAGCACCAGTGTTAATAATAATTGTTTCACCAGATAAGATGATTTTGTCTTCCCCAGCTGTAACGGCGATTTCTTTATTACTAATGAATTCACCATGTCCAGTATATACATCGACATGTTCATTTAGTGTCTAGCATATCGAAGTTTTTATTGCGTAAACGAGATGTAACTACCTCGCGTTGGTTTAATACTTGATCGTAAGATAAGCCTTTTGATGCGGCTATAATCATCGTTTTAGTTGGGATACATGCAATATTAATACATGTGCCACCATACATGAGTGGGTTTTCTTCAATCATAGCTACGGCTTTGCCCATGGAGCCCAATTTAGCTGCTAATGTTTTACCGGCTTTGCCGAAACCTAGGACGATAAGATCATAATGTTTGGTATTCATACAATACCTCCTATGTTTTTTATATTGAAAATATTAGATATGTTTATTATAACATATTACAGTAGATATAAAAGTAAAATATGAAAATAATTCTCTATAATTTAGATGTTAAGTATTTCTACTTGACACATCTTTTTTTATGCTGTAGTATATGTAAAGTAATATGACTTGACAGTGATGGAGGTGGCGAAATGGAAGAACGAGTACTTATCAGTTTACTCCTTGATTTCTATGGGCCATTGTTGACGGATAAGCAACGCATGTCCTTACAACTTCACCACGAAGATGATATGTCCCTTGGAGAAATTGCTGAGGAGCTTGGCGTATCTAGGCAAGCTGTACATGATAATTTACAGCGTGCACGTCATATTTTGAATGACTATGAATCTAAATTACACTTGGTGGCTCAATATGAGGCACGAGAGCAAGTGATAAATGAATTAAAAGATACGTTGCCAGCGGATGTGCTTTCACAATCGCGGGTACAACAATTATTGACGCAAATGGAGGGATAATATGGCATTCGATAGTTTGTCAGAAACTGCAAGACGCCTTTAAATCCTTAAAAGGTAAGGGCAAAATAACAGAAGAAGATGTCAATCTTGCGTTGCGTCAGGTACGAACTGCTCTCTTAGAAGCGGACGTAAACTTTATGGTGGCGAAAGATTTCGTTAAATCCATTAAAGAAAAGGCCCTTGGTGAAGAGGTGTTCGGATCCTTGAACCCAGCTCAAACGGTTATTAAAATCGTTAATGATGAGTTGACAGCTCTCCTAGGTGGTACGCAAAGCCGTATCATGATTTCTAGTAAGCCTCCAACAATTATTATGCTTGTTGGTTTACAAGGTGCTGGTAAAACGACTACGGCTGGTAAATTGGCTGTATACCTTCGCAAACAAGGTAAACATCCAATGCTTGTTGCAGCCGACGTATACCGTCCAGCAGCGATTAAGCAATTGCAAGTAGTAGGTAAGCAAATCGATATCCCTGTATTTGCTGATGAAACACCAGGAGCTAATCCAGTAGATATTGCGCGTCGTGCCGTAGAGCAAAGCACGCATATGTTGAAAGATGTTGTTATCATCGATACAGCAGGTCGTTTGGCTATAGACGAAGTCCTCATGGACGAGTTGTCCAACATTAAAGCTGCTGTTCGACCTCATGAAATTCTACTCGTTGTAGACTCTATGATTGGTCAGGACGCGGTGACGACAGCACAAACGTTTAATGAAAAATTAGGCGTTGACGGTGTTATCCTTACTAAACTCGATGGTGATGCGCGCGGTGGTGCTGCATTATCCATTAAGGCTGTAACCGGTTTGCCAATCAAGTTTACGGGCGTAAGCGAAAAAATGGATGGTTTCGATGTATTCTATCCAGACCGTATGGCTTCTCGTATCCTCGATTTAGGGGATTTCAAAACTCTTATTGAAAGCGTACAAGGCGCTATTGATGAAGAAGAAGCTCGTGAAATGGCGCAAAAAATGGCGAAAAACAATTTCACCTTAGATGATTTCTTGAAACAGATGAATCAGGTGAGAAAGTTAGGACCATTGCAAAATATTATTGGCATGTTACCAGGCATGGGTCAAATTAAGGATCAATTAAAAGATCTTGATTTGAATAGTAAAGAAGTACGTCGCATTGAGGCTATCATCAAATCCATGACGGCTGCAGAACGACAAGATCCAAATATTTTAAATGGTTCTCGTCGTAAGCGTATTGCGATGGGGTCAGGTACACAAGTACAAGACGTCAATCGCTTATTAAAACAATTCGAAGAAGCGCGGAAGATGATGAAGCGTTTACAAGGATTGCGTGGCGGTAAGGGTGGCTTCCCTGGAATGCCAAATTACCGTTTATGTAATACATGGACAGGGGCGCTGAACCTGTCCAGCACATCATTATAAGGAGGTGAATCCCACATGTTAAAAATTCGTTTGACTCGTTTAGGTGCTAAAAAAGCTCCTTTCTACCGTATCGTAGTTGCTGACTCACGTGCTCCACGTGAAGGTCGTCCTGTTGACACAATTGGTCAATATGATGCTACTAAACAACCAGCTATCGTTAATGTAGACGAAGAAAAAGCTTTGGCTTGGTTAGCTAAAGGTGCTCAGCCTACTGACACTGTTCGCTCCTTGTTCAAAAAACAAGGCGTTATGCAAAAATTTGCAGACGCTAAAAAGTAATTAATAGAGAGGCATACTGTGATGATAGAATTAATTTCATTAATTGCGAAATCATTAGTGAAGCAGCCTGATGCCGTTTCTGTTACCATGGTCCAAAAGGGCAATGTTGAGGTCTATGAACTTCATGTAGCTCCAGAGGATATGGGTAAAGTCATCGGAAAACAAGGTCGAATTGCAAAAGCAATTCGCTCTGTGGTGAAAGCGGCGGCTATTAAAGAGAACAAAAAGATATCTGTTGATATTGTCTAAAAGGGAGTGTTCCAATGGAAGAAATGACATTACGTGTCCCTGTAGCAGTAAAAGCAAAAGTAACAGAAGATTTGAAAGCGAAAATTGTATCCGATCTTGAAACTCGCCTTGATATGGTGAATAAAGATTTGGAAGCAATTGAGTTTCAAGCTCAACGTATTTTAGCTGATGCAGCTAAAGTTGATGCGACAAGTCTTACTGCAATTCGTCAACAAATCGACGAAGAGAAAAATAAACGCTTGGCTTTCAAAGAAGAAGTAACAGCTAAATTGAAAGACGCTCAAGAATTGACATTGGGGACTGAAATTCCTCAAGGTACATTAGAGCAAACAGTTACCGTTAAAATCGGGGATAATTTGGATGCCATGATGGGCGCTGAAATCCTATTAGAAGACGGTAAAATCGTTGCGTTTCGTCAATAATGAAGCCTAACGATTTCATCACTATAGGTGTTATCATCGCCCCGCACGGCGTGCGGGGTGATCTTCGTATTATGCCTAGAACCGATTTTCCAGAACGGTTCATGCATATGGATGCCTGTTACATCGATGGTAAAGAATACCACGTTGCATCCGCACGATTTCATAAACAATTCGTATTAGCTTCGTTTAAGGAAATTCCTGATCGTAACGCGGCTGAATTATTCTCTAAGAAAGAGATTCAAGTACGTCGTGAAGATTTGGTAGAATTACCAGAAGGTCGTTATTATATTTTTGATATGATTGGCCTTAAGGTGCAAGATACAAAGGGCAATGTACTTGGTACATTGACGGATGTATTACAACCGGGAGCTAATGATGTATATGTGGTTTCCAAAGAAGGGGAACCAGATCAATTGTTTGCAGCCATTGATGATGTTATCATTGATATCGATATGGACAAACGCATGATGATCGTAGATCCGCCTGAGTGGGTATAATCCATTTAGGCGGTTTTTTTATATCTATTTATAGGTGTCTTATGATAGAATTAATTATAAGATAGCTATATATAGATATATGATAATAATAAGTGTATTTGGGGGAGGCCTGTTGTGAAAATAGATATTATATCCTTGTTTCCAGAGTTTTTTGATGCCTTCTTTAGTCATTCCATCATAAAACGAGCCATTGAGGCGGGACGGCTAGATATGGCTGTGACGAATCCGCGCGATTTTAGTCATAATAAACATGGACAAGTGGATGATACACCGTATGGTGGTGGGGCCGGTATGCTCATGATGGCGCCTCCTATTTTTGAGGCCGTAGAATCTGTTGCCTCTAACTATGATAGTGCTATTAATGGCAACTATGAAACGGATGAGATATGTGATGAGATGAGCCTCATTGGTAATCCTGGTGAAAGTATACGTCGTCGCATTGTATTTATGGGTCCTACGGGTCAACCTTTCACACAGGAAAAGGCTAGAGAACTAGCAACTTATGATCAACTGATTCTCGTATGTGGCCATTATGAAGGTGTTGATTATCGTGTAGAGGAACATTTAGTAGATGAAACTATTTCCGTTGGTGACTATGTGTTAACAGGTGGCGAGTTGCCAGCTATGGTTGTAGCCGATGCAGTGGCTCGAATGATTCCCGGTGTATTAGGCGCAGCTAGTGGGGCCCAAGAGGATTCCTTTTATGAGCCTTTATTAGAATGTCCTCAATATACAAAGCCTCCAGAATTCAGAGGATGGGCTGTTCCTGACGTATTGCGTAGCGGTCATCATAAAAACATTGCCACATGGCGTCAAAAGGAAGCACTAAAACGGACACGATTGTTGCGTCCTGATTTGTTGGAACGACCATTAACAAAAGAGGAAATTAAACTTTTAAAAGAAATTGTTGAAGAAGAGTCTAGGCTATGAATTTTAAGTGTTATGATGTTGTAGAGATTCAGGGAAAGCGATACGTAGTTACTGAAGTTATCTCCTATCAAGAATTCATCATAGAAAAGACAGTGAATTATACTCTTAATGATGAAATGTATAATAATGAATTAGGTACTCATAAAGGGGCTAAGAATTGGACCGAATATGGTCTTATGCTAGTGGATGGTGAAGATAAAAAATGGCTCACCATTGTAAATGGGGAAACAGACTGTTGTACCTTTTCAGAGACTGTTTTACGTTCAACGCCGCCTAAAGGATATAAACTGTACGATAAAGGCTTACAACGCGTCATGTCTGTTAAGGGCGAAAGTAAAGCTAGAAGCGGTGATAAGGCCGATTATAAAGAATATAGAACGATTAAAAATGATAATACCTATGTATTCTTTATTGAGGACTGGCATGGTGGTTTGACGGATCAGGCTCAAGGTGAGCGGATTCGTTTGTCGGATGTACATCGACGGCGAGATCAGGCGGCTCAAACAGCGAGTAAAAAGATTCGTAATGCAGCGCGCAGAAAAGAATGGACACGATTGGGTCTGAGTTGGGGAATTATTTTATTCTTTTTGGGATATTTGTTTATAGGAGATCTGTCTTGGCATGAATTGCGTGATGAAGTAGGATTCCCATATACCATGGAAGAGCGGATTAAAGATTCCTATTATTATGAACCGCAAGGCACAAAAGACGGTTTGATGGTATATACGTCAAAGCAAGATCCTAATGCAACGGCTATCGATCTTATCGATGCTGTGTATGGCAAGGTTTATAATATTAAACAAGACACTAAGTCTCCTGAGCGATGGATTGTCATTTATACGACTAAAGAGGTATCTGTTATTAGTGTGGTTAATGGCACTACGTATGTTGAAGTGGGGGAATTAAAAAACTTGTCAGATTCGGAGAATACACGCATAGCGACTGTTAGAAATGACAGTGAAATATTGTTACGATATGCGTATATGGTGGAATTAAAGAATAAGCAGGGACGTAAGACGTTATCAAATATAATAAAAGATTGAGATAGTATTGATTTCAGTTACGAAATCAAACGAAGGAATATTATATGTATGAACCAAGTAAGAATACTGTTTACATAGCCATAGCTTTTACATCTATAGCAGCTCTTGTAGGTGTTTATTCCTATTGGGATGATATTAGTTATGCTCTATGTGATGTGGTCAAACCAGAATCGAATAATGGTGAAGTACGGCTCATAGATGATGAAGGTAAAAGCTATACCTTGATTAATCATGGTGATGGAAAAGAAACGGCACTTTATGATGATGCTGAGAAGTCTGTTACCTTTCATCGTGATGAGAAGGGTGATATTATATGGGATGCAGGCTTAGCTAGTTTGATTCCGACTTTGGCGGTAGGATACTATGCATTTCATGGTTTTTCAGCTCCAACGGCATATATGGATGCACCTAGTATGACCTATCGCGCTACATCACCTCTTACCCCTTTTGATGCAAGTACAGGCGCTAGTAAATCTAATAGTGCAAGAGTGGCTAGAACTATTAATGAAATGACTAGAAATCGTTACAATACTAAAACGAGTAATCGAGCACATAGAATTGGTGAAAAGTATGGCTTTGGTAGTGTAGGGGCTCGAACTTCGAGCGGTGCCTCTTAATGAAAGGATGAACAATGAAATCCTATATTGATGAGCTTGATAGAAACATATTTAATTTCGTGGAATATGAAGGGTATGATGATCGGTATCCTTCCTTGTCTATGCAGGCCTTTTCATCCGACTTTTACGATGAAATTCGCCATGCTTCACGTAGATTATTTCAAATATTTTGTAAAGCTGCAAAAGTATTTCAAATGGCACCAGATGACTTTGCTCGAAATATGGATATGCCAGATAATTTAATTCCTTATTTACATAAGTCGAATGCCTTAGGGTTACCGACGTGGTTATCACGCTTTGATTTTGTTCTCGATGTAAATGGCAATTTGCGGATGGTAGAACTTAATGCAGATACGCCATGTTTTCTTATTGAAAGCTATTATGCCAATGAAGTGGCAGCTAATTATGTAGGACGAAAACATCCTAATATAGAATGCCGAAAAAGAATTACATACATTTTTAAAGCGCATGTATGACGCTGTTTTATCTGCTAAGTATGGTAGAAACCAATATGAATCTATGCGGGCAAATAGAGAGAGCTTACCTAAGGATCCCTTTGTATTCTCTTGTTTTCATGATTATTTTGAAGACTACGGTACAACACAATTCCTTATGAAGGAATTAAAAACAGCCTGTCCTGAGGCAGACACGCGATTCATATCCTTTTATGATATGAAGATTGATGATGAGGGCATTCCTTTAGAAGATGGTAGTCATGCGACTCTATTATATCGATTGCATCCCATGGAACTTTTGATTGATGAACAAACACCAGATGGCGAACCTTTGGGTGAAATGTTCTTAGATTTGTACGAGGATGATACATTCGCTCTTTTTAATCCGCCAGAGTCAATTATTTTACAAAATAAATCCTTTATGTCCTTAGTATATGCATTGTATTTAACAGATCAATTTTTTACGAAACCAGATCGAGATATCATCGAGCGTTATTTGGCACCATCCTATTTTGAAAATGATTTTTCAGCTCTTGATGATGGCCTTTATATTCAAAAGGAAATTTGGGGCCGTGAAGGAAGGCATGTACAAGTTGTTCAAAAGCGTGGTGATACATCTGAGCTTTACATGGAAAAGCTAGTTGATAACTATGACGATATCGTTTGTCGCGACAGTAAAAAGGTGATGTATCAAGACTTTATACAGCAGAAACGTTTTACTCATACAGTGGATTGTGGAGTGAAAGATGGATTTTTAACCTTATCCTGTTTTATGCTTGGCGATCAAGCCTCCGCGGTAGGGTGCCGTTTTTCCCCAGAGGAGATAGCTGGTACAGAAGCATATTTTGTACCATTACTAATAGAGTAAGAGAAATACTATCTAATTTTTGACCATATAGAGTATGGTTAAACAAAGGATAATAGGTGTACTTCGTAGCAGTTGTGGTTATGTCTACTTTAGAGAGGGTGCGTATGGAGTTTAATTGTTATGATGTCTTAGAGGTTCATGGCAGCCGTTATGTAATCACTGAGAAAATTAAATATATAGAGATTATTCCAAAGCAGATAAGGAACAATCCTATAGGGGCCAGCCGTCTATGACAAAATCACCTGGTGATTATTGGCATGAATATGGACTAGAGGCTGTTGAGGGAATCGATAAAATATGGTTAACCATTGAGTATAATGATAATGAATGGTGTACCGTATCTAGAACATCCTTTCATACACGGCCGGGGAAAGATTTTACATTACATCAAATCGGTTTAGAAAAGGTTGTCGATGTGGATGGTGAAAGTGGTGCCTCCGTAGGGGACCGCGCAGGATATCGAGAATATCAGCTACCTTGTGAAGGTGGTGCTAGTGTATTCTTTGAAGAAGAGTGGTTTGAAGGTAAAAAAATGTTTGCCGAAGGATCACGAGTGCCCTTGGTGAACATTCGTCTTTGTAATGATGCAGCCGCTCAAGCTATTAAGCAAAAGATGCGTAACAAATCAATGAAAAAGAGGTTTGGATCTATTGCTGTTGGCGTGGGGTATGGTGTACTATTTTTACTATTTTTATTTTGGTCGGACAATGATTTGTCTTGGCATAGTATACGCGCTATGTTTGGAGTGCCTTACACGGTAAAAGAACATATGCATGACACATCTGCATATTATACAAAAACAGATTCGGATAGTGACTATGTATACACGTCTACACTAGATCCTGTTAGTACCGCATTAGATTTGATTGATTCTGTGAATGGTGATATTAAGAATGAGCGGGATAACTTAGAAGAGGGACATGAAGTTATTGTATTTTATTCTGGGGACTTGGTGTATCTCATCACTAATACGGATGGACAAACTAGGGTTAAGGTATGTGAACAATCAAAATTAACACAAGAGGATTGGAAAATTATTGATCGTACATTAATCAGCTCTCATATACTCGATAACTATGCGACCATGGTTCGACTAGGGGATAATACGGGACGCGAACGATTGTATCCTACCAGCAACTCTAACAACACATCCAATACAAAATTATATTATTAGGAGGCTTATTATGATTTATATACCAGATGTATTATTGACAATTTTTTATGCTTGTTTTGGCATTATACTGATGTTAACGGCGAATACGGTTATCGATTTCTTCGTGCCTGGAAAATTTAGTGAAGAAATTAAGCGTGGTAACTGTGCTGTGGCGTGGCTTTCAGCGGGATCATTTATCGGTATCGGTGAAATTTTGCGCGCTGTTATTATGTCACCAGCCGTGACTACGGCTGATACGTCCCTGTTACATGGCATTGTAGCCAGTGTTGTATACGCTGTGCTAGGTATTATACTATTTGTAACGGGCTATATGTTTATCAATATTTGGCATCGTAAATATAAATTATCCGAAGAAATTATGCGTGGTAATACAGCGGCTGGTATTCTCGTATTTGGCATTTTCGTTGGTCTTGCTCTTGTTATTAGCGGTGCTGTGCACTAAGGGAGCGTTTTATGTATAAGCCAAGTAAGAAAACCATATACCTTACAGGTGCTTTCGCCGCAGTTGCTGGTCTTGTAGGTGTGTATTCATACTGGAACGATATCTCCTATGCTGTGTGTGATAAGGTTTATCCAGAGGCAAATGAGGGGGAGGTTCGATTAAAGGATAGTCAAGGTAATCGGTATTCTCTTTTAAACCATGGCGATGGAAAAGAAACCGCCTTGTATGACGATAATCGTTCAGTTACCTTTCACCGTGATAATAGTGGAAACTTAGTGTGGGATGCTGGTTTGGCAAGTTTGTTACCAACTATTGCAGCTGGGTATTATATGTTTCATGGGTTTAATCCTCCTACGGCACGTATGGATGGACGAACTATGACGTATCGCGCGGTATCGCCATTAAAACCGTATGAACAACCTAATGAATATACGTCATCAGGATCAACTATACATGGCTATGGAGGTGGAAGAAGCTTTCGTAGTTATGAGAATAGTAGAAGTAAGAAAGCATCATCTATAGGGCAAAAGTCTGGCTTTGGTAGTGCTGGTGCGAGGTCTAGTGCTTCATAATGGATGCGATGATACTATATGTTGATGGAAGTTGTTTAGAAATTAGGAGATTTAGCATTGGCAAATTTATATATTGGGCTCGTTCATTATCCGATTATGAATAAGCATAAAGATGTGATAACGACGGCCATTACCAATTATGATATTCACGATATTGCACGCGCATCTATCACCTATGATGTATCTAAATATTTTGTGATTCATAATATACCAGCTCAACGAGAGTTAGCGGCTACCATTATGGAACATTGGAAATCTGGTTTTGGTAGTACCTATAATCCGGACAGAAAGGATGCTTTCACAGGCGTTGAACTCGTTAATTCTATCGCTGTTGCGGTGCGTACTATCGAGGAACTGGAAGGGGTAAAACCAATCGTAGCAACTACCGATGCTAGAACTTATGATAATACAATTTCCTATGCACGGATGCGTGAACACCTTGAAAATGAGGGCCGCCCTGTGTTAGTATTATTTGGTACCGGTTATGGTATGACAAAAGAAACGATGGAAAGCTTTGACTATATTTTAGAACCTATATATGGCCATGGTGAATACAATCATTTATCTGTGCGTAGTGCCGTTTCAATCATCTTGGATCGATTACGGGGCGAAGCATGGTGGAATAAATAGGAGGCGTCTATGTCAGGACATTCAAAATGGGCAAATATTAAACATAAAAAAGGTAAAACCGATGCATTGAAGGCTAAATTAGCTACGAAAATCGGTCGTGAAATTACCGTAGCAGCACGTATGGGTGGTGCGGATCCAACAGGTAATATGCGCTTGAAATTGGCTTTACAAAAAGCTCGTGAAAACAATATTCCTAAGGATAATATTCAACGTGCCATCGATAAAGGCGTTGGCGCTACGGATATGAACGCATACGAAGAAATCGTATATGAAGGTTATGGTCCTGCCGGTGTTGCTGTTACCGTAGAGGTTATGACGGATAATCGTAATCGTGCGGCTGCCGATGTGCGCCATGCCTTCTCCAAACAAGGTGGTAATCTTGGTGAAAGCGGTTGTGTAGGCTGGATGTTTAAATCTAAAGGCGTATTCGTTATCGATAAAGAAGGTCACGATGAAGATGAATTGACATTGTTGGCTCTTGATGCGGGTGCAGAAGATCTTAAAGCGGAAGATGATGTATTTGAAATCTATACAACACCAGAAGATTATGATGCAGTAGAACAAGCCTTGGCTGATGCGGGTATAGAAACTGAAGTGGCAAAGATTACAATGATTCCAGATACAACTATCGAATTATCTGGTGATGATGCTGTAAAAATGCAAAAAATGCTCGATGTTTTGGATGACCTTGATGATGTACAAAACGTATACCACAATGGTATTTTGCCAGACGACGAAGAAGAATAATAGAAACAGGGAGTGCTCTAGGAGCACTCCTCATTTTTTATTTTTATCTATTTTCCCTCTGTAAAAAGGTAATAAAAATATTGTGATTTCATGAATTTCGATGTTCTAATATGCTATAATAAAATAGATTATGAGTGTTACGAGGTAAGCTTTGGCTTATCTCATTTTTAAACTGAGGGGGATGGAGTGCGGATTATAGGAATCGACCCAGGTACGGCAATTTGTGGCTATGGCATTATTGACGTGCAGGGAAGCAAACTAACGCCAGTAGCCTATGGGGCTATTACGACCCCGAAGGAGCTGACGGATGCACAGCGTTTAGAAATCTTATTTAATGATTTAAGCGATATTTTAGAGGAATATAAGCCGGATAAATTTGGTGTAGAGGAACTCTTTTTTAATCGTAATGTAACGACGGCGATTAAGGTAGGTCAAGCGCGTGGGGTTATATTGCTGGCCGCAGAGCAACAGAGGATACCTATATATGAATATACGCCATTACAAATTAAACAGGCTGTTACCGGTTATGGTAAGGCTGATAAAAATCAGGTTATTTACATGACCATGAATATTTTGGGGATTCGTGAGAAAATTAAGCCCGATGATACGGCGGATGCATTAGCAGTTGCCATTTGTACGGCGCATAGTTCTCACCAAGATAGATTGATGAGGTTAATTAAATGATTGGGTATGTACGAGGCATTGTAACACATCTATTCAAGGAATCTTGTTATGTAGATGTACATGGTGTAGGGTACCGTGTGTATGTGCCAACCACTACACGACAACAATTAATAGAGGGGCAAGAGGCCACATTGTTTACCTATCTCAATGTTCGGGAAGATGCGATGCAACTATACGGATTCTGGACAGAGGATGAGTACGAACTTTTTATTCTGCTCATTTCTGTTTCTGGGATTGGGCCAAAGGTAGGCTTAGGCATATTGTCAGGCATGACGCCAGAGGCTTTCAAATTGGCTGTTATTAATGGTCAGGTACAACAATTAACAAAATTACCGGGTATAGGGAAAAAGTCGGCAGAGCGTCTTGTCCTAGAATTAAAGGATAAGTTAGTGAAGATGACTCAGATTAGTGTTGAAACACCTTCAGCCATCCAATCAATTGGTGTTACTCATAGCGGACCGAGCGGGGAGGCGATTGAGGCACTGGTATCATTAGGATATGCGCAAAAAGATGTGGAAGCACTAGTTGAATCCTTAAACGATGGTTCAAAAGATGTATCTGCATTGATAAAAGCTTGTTTAGTTGAACTTGGGAAAGGACGTTAGCCATGAACGAAGAAGTACGCCTCGTAGGCGGCGGTGATCGAGAAGAGGACGTATGGCAATATAGTCTTCGACCTAAGTATTTTAATGAGTATATTGGCCAACGAGAGGCTAAGGATAATCTGAATATTTATATTCAAGCTACTAAACAGCGTGGTGAAGCCTTAGATCATGTTCTGTTATATGGTCCTCCAGGGCTAGGTAAGACCACATTAGCTGGCATTATTGCTAATGAGCTGGGTGTTAATTTTCGTATAACATCAGGTCCTGCTATAGAAAAGGCCGGAGATTTAGCTGCTATTTTGACGAATCTTGATGAACATGATGTTTTGTTTATCGATGAGATTCATCGACTTTCACGAAGTGTAGAAGAGGTATTGTACTCTGCTATGGAGGACTATGCCTTGGATATCATCATCGGCAAGGGACCAAGTGCGCGTTCCGTCCGCATTGATTTACCAAAGTTTACGTTGGTTGGTGCGACGACACGAGCTGGGGCATTGGCTGCACCATTGCGTGATCGATTCGGTATCGTGAGTCGATTGGAATATTACAAACAAGAAGAATTAGAATTTATCGTAACTCGTGCAGCGGATATTTTGAATATCGGCATTGAGCAGGCTGGTGCTAGTGAAATAGCTCGTCGCTCGAGAGGAACACCGCGTATTGCGAATCGATTTGTTGAAAACGAGTTCGCGATTTTGCACAAGTTGTGGGGAATGGCGTTATTACTGCGGATATTGCAGATGAAGCGCTAAAACGTCTACATGTGGATAAGATGGGACTTGACCGCATTGATAGACGAGTGTTGAAGTGTATTATTGAAAATTATGATGGTGGCCCTGTGGGGATAGAAACAATAGCGGCTGCCGTCAGTGAAGAGAGAGATACCATCGAAGATGTGTATGAACCATATTTGATGCAATTGGGATTTTTAGGTAGAACACCGCGGGGGCGTGTGGCTACTAAATTGGCTTATGATCATCTAGGTATTTCGCAAACAGGGAAATAAAATGAAAAAGAAACAATTACCATTAATGATTATGACAACATTATTGTTAGGCATTCATAGTTTTGCAACTGTTGAGGCTGCACAGGTAGTAGGTAAATCGGGAACAAAACCTGTTGTAGCTAAATCATCAACAACGGTGTCGGGAAAAACTCCTGTAAAAGCTGTGCGTGGAACTATTGGAAAATCCACGTTTAAACCGCTTGTTACAAAACCGGTGCCAAAGGTTACTGCATCTACGACTATTAGACCTAAAGTTACAGCAACTACAACTGTTAAACCTAAGGTTACTGCACAATCAAACGTAAAACCAAAGGGTACGACCGTAGCCAATGCAAAACCAAAGGTTGCTAATACTACTGCTGTAAAACCGAAGATTACAACTTCTACTACAGCATCTCGTGCAACGGCTGCAGTGGTGACGAAGAATCAAGTAGAACAAGTAACAACGCGCGTTCGTGTAGAAAATACACCGGACGTTCGCGTTTTACTTGGATCTCGTCGTCAAGATGCCTCCGTATCGAGTGCAAATGGTGTAACCGTTCTTACTAGCAATAATGGTAAGGTTGGTAGTCATAAGGTTATATCCGTAGGTGTACGAGGCAATAAGATTGCTGTTAATGGCAAAGCTCTTGATTCTGTTGTCACATTAAAACCTACGAGTGGTGACATTTTTACCTTTGAAGGTAAAGCGTATCGAGGGGCTCTTACATTGCGGGCCAATAATGGAGCTATGATGGTTATTAATGCAGTTCCATTGGAATCGTATTTATATGGTGTTGTTCCACAAGAGGCGATTCCATCTTGGCCAGCAGCGGCCTTAGAAGCGCAAGCTGTAGCGGCTCGTACGTATGCACTACATACGATGGAGCAAAATAAAAATCAGCTCTATGATGTGAGCACGTCTACAGATCATCAAGTATATGGTGGTGTGAGCGGTGAAACACAAAGTACTACGGCTGCTGTTAATCATACTAAGGCGTTGTTATGCTATATAATAATCGTCCTATTAATGCCTTGTTCCATTCTGATGGTGGTGGCTATACCGAGGACAGTGTCAATGTATGGGGCAATGATATTCCGTACTTAAAAGGTGTTAAAGATTTTTCAAATAGCAATTCTAGTGCGTCAAATTGGACTGTATCCACAAGCCGTAGCGCTTTAGAGGGCAAGTTAAATGCTGCTAGTAAGGGAGTGGGTAAGTTGAAGAGTATTCAATTAACCCCATTGGGAAATCCTGGCAAGGCTACAGCCGATAGAGGCGTATCTGGGCGTATTAAATCGGCGACCTTCGTTGGTACTGCTGGTAAGGTTACGGTAAGCGGTGATGATTTGCGGGGCATGTTAGGTTTAAAGTCAACATTATTTGATTTTTATGTCAATCAAAATCCAGCAAGTTCAACCGGTAAGTCGTATCATACTTTCACAGGCAAGAATGATACAGTGTACATTAAAGGTCATGGGTGGGGCCATGGTCTTGGTATGTCACAATGGGGCGCCGCTGAAATGGCGAAACGAGCTGGTACGGGGGACACCAATTATTATCAAACAATTTTAAGACATTACTATAGTGGTATTACATTGAAAAAAATGTATTAAGGATAAGAATGAAAGTTACAGATTTTGATTATGATTTACCAGAGGAGCTTATTGCTCAACATCCTGTAGAGCCTCGCGACACATCGCGCTTGCTTACATTGGATAAAATAACTGGTGAGTATACACATAAAGCGCATTTTTACGATTTACTTGATGAATTACAAGCAGGAGATGTCCTCGTGTTTAATAATACGAAGGTTATCCCAGCTCGATTATATGGTCAACGAGAGGGTTCCGGTGGCAAGGTGGAGGTTTTATTACTTACACCATGTGGAGAAAATCGCTGGGAATGTCTCGTTAAACCAGGTAAGAAATGTCCGATTGGACAGGTCATCGTGTTTGATGATCGGTTGAAAGCAACTGTGCTAGATAAAACCGATTTTGGCGGTCGTATCGTGGAATTTACCTGCGATGGTGTATTTGATGATATTATTCAAGAAATTGGTGAAATGCCATTACCACCATATATTCATGAAAAACTTGAGGATAAGGATCGCTATCAAACTGTGTATGCAAAGGAAAAAGGATCTGCTGCGGCTCCAACAGCGGGACTACACTTTACACCGGAACTATTAGAAAAAATTAAAGCTAAAGGTGTAGAGCTCGAGTTTGTTACCCTTCATGTTGGTTTAGGTACCTTTAGACCTGTATCCGTAGAAACTATTGAAGATCACGATATGCATAGCGAATTCTACAGCGTATCTGAAGATACAGCGCGTCGTATTAATGAAGCAAAATCTAAGGGTAAGCGTATTATTGCAGTAGGTACTACATCGATTCGCACCTTGGAATCAGCCTCTACTGATGATGGTATACTACATGCCACAAGTGGGTGGACAAAAATCTTTATCTATCCGGGCTATAAATTTAAGATGGTAGATGCATTGGTAACCAATTTCCATTTACCACAATCTACATTATTAATGCTCATTAGTGCACTAGCCGGTCGTGAACATTGTTTAGCAGCTTATAAAGCAGCTGTAAAAGAACGATATCGATTCTTTAGTTTTGGCGATGCTATGTTTATACGTTAGGAGATTCTATGCCGAGTATTACATATGAATTACAGAAAACATGTCCTCACACAGGTGCCCGTGCGGGATTGTTACATACGCCACATGGTACGTATGAAACACCTATGTTTATGCCCGTCGGGACACAGGCGACAGTAAAAACGATGACGCCAGAAGAGCTAAAGGCCATTGGGTCACAAGTGATTTTAAGCAACACCTATCATTTGTTCTTGAGACCTGGTCCTGAACTCGTAGAGGAAGCTGGTGGCCTTCATAAATTTATGAACTGGGATCAAGCAATCCTTACGGATAGTGGTGGTTTCCAAGTATTTAGCTTAGGCGATATGCGTAAGATTACCGAAGAAGGGGTAACATTTAGATCTCATATCGATGGATCTAAACAATTTCTTTCCCCAGAGGTGGCCACAAAAGTACAGGAACAACTTGGATCTGATATTGCGATGGCCTTTGATGAATGCATTCCTTATCCTGCAGAACATGATTATGCGAAACGCTCTACAGCGCGTACTACGCGTTGGGCACATCGATGTCAAGAGGCTCGTCATGCTCATGATAGACAAGGTATGTTCGGTATTGTGCAAGGCGGTATGTATAAAGACTTGCGCAAACAAAGTGCAGCTGAATTAGTGGCGATGGACTTTGAAGGATACAGCATTGGTGGTTTATCTGTAGGGGAACCACATGATTTGATGAATGAAATTCTCGAATATACAACACCGTTGTTGCCAACCAATAAAGCTCGTTATTTGATGGGCGTTGGTACAGCTGACTGTTTGGTAGAAGGGGTGGCTCGCGGTATTGATATGTTTGACTGCGTATATCCTACACGGGTTGCGCGAAATGGGATGGCCATGACTTGGCATGGGCGTCTTAATATTCGAAATGCTCAATATGCGCATGACTGGGGCCCTCTTGAAGAAGGTTGTCAATGTTATACATGTAAAAATTATTCTCGTGCTTATTTACGCCACTTATATAAGGCGGAAGAAATTTTAGCATTGAGACTTGTTACATACCATAATTTATATTTCTTATTAGAGTTTATGCGCCAGATGCGTAAAGCTATTTTAGAGGATCGATTCCCTCAATTTAGAATGCAATTTTGGGATAACTTTAATAAATAATATAAAAAAACTAGTCAAATTCATTTGAATAGATATACTTATAAAGATAAGATGAATTTTAGTGAGGAGGATTACCCATGGGTGATATCGAACAAATTTTACAAACTAGCTGGCCAATCCTTTTGATGGTCGTAATTTTTTATTTCTTGTTGTGGCGTCCACAAAAGAAACAACAAAAAGAACGTACTAATTTGTTGAGCAGCTTGAAAAAAGGCCAAAAAATTGTAACTATTGGTGGTATCTATGGCGAAATTATCGAACTTGATGATGAAAAAGTTAAGGTACAAGTAGCGGAAAAAGTAGAAATGACATTTGCTCGTACTGCTATCGCATCCGTAGTTTCTAAAAAAAATAAGGAAACTAAGTAATGATAACAAAAGAAGCAGTGCGCCAGGCGTGCAAGTCCCAGCGCGCTGCTTTATCTATTGCAGATTGTGAATCTTGGGCACCTAAGCTATGTCATGAGATTGTTAAATTACCTCAGTATGAACAGGCACAATCGATTATGGCCTATTTAGCGATGCCTAAAGAAGCCAATTTGGATGATGTTATAGAACATGCTTTACAGGCAGGTAAACGCGTTTATGTACCTGTTTGTACTGATAAGACTACGATGATTGCTGTACGACTTCATAATCTTCACGATGTAGTGCATGGCGTCCTAAATATCCGTGTCCCAAAGGAGCCCTATGAAATCATAAACCCTAAGGATATTGATTTTGTGCTAGTGCCTGGTGCCGGATTTGATCGGCTTGGTGGTCGTATGGGAATGGGAAATGGTTATTATGATCGTTTCCTTAAGGAACTTTCACCATCGAACTATATCGGTGTCGCATGGGAAGCGCAAATTATGAAAAACCCGATTCCGATGGAACGCTATGATCAACGTATGCCCGCTATCGTTACAGAACAGGGTGTAATTCATGTTATTTAGAAGGGAGCAACGATTTGAAAGGCAAGGCTATAGTTAAATTCTTAGTCGTTATTGCTGCAATTATTGGTTGTTTTGCGTATTTTATTGGACCCCTAGCCGGTTCATTAAAGCAAGGCCTTGATTTACAAGGTGGTACGCATATTGTGCTAGAAGCAGAGGATACTGAGCATGGTACAGCTGATAATGATGCGGTAGAACGAGCAAAACAAATTCTTGAACGACGCATTAATGAAATGGGTCTGTCCGAACCTATTGTGCAACGGGAAGGGGCAAAACGTATTATCATTGAATTACCAGGTGTTAAAGATCCTGATGAAGCAATGAAACGTATCGGTAAAACAGCGGTCCTTGAATTTAAAAATGAAAAAGGCGAAACTGTTATGACCGGTGATGACCTAAAAGATGCAAAAGAGGAAATGGGTCAAAATAAACAACCTTTAGTTGCTATCGAGCTTAGTGATGAAGGGGCAAAGAAATTTGCTGATTTAACATCTAAAAATATTGGTCGTCATATTTCCATTACTCTCGATGGTGAAGTATTAACCAACCCTGTAGTACAACAAGCTATTACTGGTGGTAAGGCTACTATTTCTGGTAGTAAGTCCTTAGATGAAGCAAAAGATTTAGCAATTTTATTGCGTTCTGGTGCATTACCTGTAAAAATTAATGTCCTTGAAGTTCGTACTGTAGGTCCTTCTTTGGGTCAAGATTCAAAGGATAAATCCGTAGTAGCATTTGGCGCTGGTATTGCCATGATCATGGTATTCTTGCTTTTGCTCTATCGTTTATCCGGCTTTGTTGCCAATGTAGCATTGCTTGTATATGTTATGTTATTACTTCTCGTGTTAGGTAAAGGTTTTAATGCAACTATGACCTTGCCGGGCATTGCGGGTATTATCTTGTCTATGGGTGTTGCGGTAGATGCGAACATCCTGATTTTCGAACGTTTTAAGGAAGAGGTTTTCTCTGGTAAATCCATGCGTGTTGCTATGGAGGCTGGTTTTAAACGGGCTCTTTCTACAATCACTGATGCGAACGTATCCGTTATCATCACAGCTGGTATCTTGACAGTCTTAGGCTCTGGTCCGGTAAGGGGTTTGCTATCAGCTTGGGCGTAGGTGTTGTTGTAAGTATGTTTACAGCGATTACTGTCAGCCATTTCTTGCTTCGCCTATTAATTGATTGTAACTTTACTAATCATCCATTCTGGTTTGGTGCTAATATCTCACCAAGTAAAAGTTCTGATGATTTTGCACCAAAATCTTTGAAAGGAGGTAAGCGCAAATGAGTTTCAACGTAATTAGACATCATCGTTGGTGGTTTGTGATTTCCTCCATTCTAGTAATCATTAGTTTAATTTCTATTTTTACAAAAGGCTTTAACTTTGGTATTGACTATACTGGTGGTACCATTGTAGAGGTTCAATTCACTAAACCTGTAGAGGTTAGCCAAGTTCGTGATGTATTGAAAACATTCGACCTTGAAAATGCACAAATTCAATTGTCTGGTGATACTGCAGAAACAGCAGGCGAAGATGTTATGATTCGAACTCGTAACTTGGAGCCAAGTGAAAGTGCAGCTGTAGTAGAAAAATTGAATAGTGATATCGGTGAAAACACAGTAAAACGTATTGAAACCGTTGGTGCTGTTATCGGCTCTGAAGTAACGCAACATGCGCTATTGAATCTTGTTATTGCCTTTGCTGTATTGGCGCTCTATATTTCTTATCGTTTTGAATATAGAATAGCCGTATCTGCATTGACTGCTATTTTCCATGATTTGATTATGGTATTAGGTGTATTCTCATTCTTCCAATTAGAAATCGATGCATCTTTCTTGGCGGCCATCTTAACCGTTGTAGGTTATTCCATGAACGAATCTGTAGTTATCTTTGACCGCGTTCGTGAAAATGCTCATACTCATAAACGTACTGATACATTTGAAGATTTGGCGAATGCTTCTATTGCACAAAGTATTCATCGTAGTATCTATACATTAGCTACTGTAATGTTTGCCTGTGTATCTCTATTTGTATTTGGTGGGGATACAACAAAAAACTTCGCTCTATGTATGATTATTGGTTTCGCCAGTGGTGCATACTCCTCCATCTGTGTCGCTACATCTTTATGGGTGCTCTGGAAAAATAGAAATAAGAACGATATTCGCAATCAATAATTTGATTGTTATGGTGAAAGCTATAAACCCTAATCGCATTTTATTGCGATTGGGGTTTTTCTTATGAGTGAGATCATTGTGATTCAAATAGAAATAACATACAATAAATACTATATAAGGTTTTAAGTAGAAAGAGTGATATAGTGAGTTCAGAACGTTTATGGAGTCCTGCTTTTATCAATTATGGTGTAAGTAGTGGCATTTTTTATATGACCCAATATGTCTTAGTGGCGGCATTGCCCATAATTTTAACAGCTGAATTAGGTGGCACCGCTTTAGATGCGGGATTGGCTATGACATACTTTCCAAATCGGGACCATCTTATGTCGTCCTTTTGCAGGACGTTTAATTGATGGGATTGGACAAACGCATAATTTTATTGATTTCATCTGTTTTATTCTTTATTATTATGGGGTTGTTTAATTTAACCACATCGTTACAAACGATTTTTGTGCTACGGGGCTTTACATGGCGCTATATTTGCATTAGGTACTACTGTTATGGCAGCACTGGCCGTAGTTGTTTTGCCTGCTTCACGCAAAGGTGAAGGCATCAATATGTTTGCTGTATTCTCAAATATTGCTATGGTATTAGGGTCCTGCTGTTGGCTTTATATGCATTACAAGCCTATGGAAGTTCAGCGCTATATATTTTTCTGACTATAATGACTGCGCTAGCTTTTATTTTGAGTAATGTCATTCGATTGCCAAAAGAGTTAGCTAAACCGAAACAAAAATCTTCTAAGGGATGGAGTATATCTCAGTTTATAGAGAAACGAAGTCTTCCTTGGGCATTAATGGGATTGTTTATAGGTTTTACATACTCTGGTGTTCTAGTATTTATTCCTATTGAATTGAATAGTATGGGAGCAGGTGTATGGGGGAGTGTGTTCTTTGCTTTGTTTGCGCTCATGATAATTATTAGCCGACCATTAGTAGGTAAAGTATATGCTAGATATGGATCACGGTTCGTCATCTATCCTGGTGTAGGCCTATTTATCGTAGGCCTCGCTATTCTTGGAGTGGTATCGACTCCGGTTGGGATTATTTGTACTGCGCCATTACTTGGGCTAGGCTATGGAGCAGCTCAACCTGCATTTCAAGCGTTAGCAGTTCAATCAGCACCAATAGAACGTGCAGGCGTTTCTACAGCCACATACTTTTTAGCACTTGATATAGCCGTCGGGGCTGGATCGGTTATCTTAGCCTTAATTGCAAATGCATTAGGATATCAATCTTTATATCAAATTACATCACTCATAATGATCATAGCATTGGCTTTATATCATTTTGTAATTCGTAAACACTCATATATAGCGGAATAAGCATTATAAAAAGCACGTATTTCTTATAGTATGTATGATAGTAAACTATCAAAATACTAGGTAAATACGTGTTTTTTATATGAAATAGTAATGATATAGTAACAAGCTACGTAAGGCAAAACATTGAATATAAATGAGTTAATAATGAAGTTGTAAAAAGTGGTGAAAAAGCGGTTGACGTTTTCTTTGTTTGTGATATACTAATACAAGTCGTTAGGACACAGCGTAATTCGGATGACAGCACATCATTAAAACCGTTGAATTTAATTCAAAAAGTTTTAAAAAAGTGCTTGACGAAATACTCTGAACTTGGTATTATAATCAAGTCGCTAGCGCACGACAGTGACTAGCAAACAGATCTTTGAAAACTGAACAATGATAGGTAATCAATCATATGATTGAACATATGCCAGAGTGCGGGTTTTGACATAGTCAAAACCAACCATAATTCAAAGTTATATACATGTAACGACAACAAATATTGAGCTACTCAAATAGCTTCAAGATATCTTGGAGAGTTTGATCCTGGCTCAGGACGAACGCTGGCGGCGTGCTTAACACATGCAAGTCGAACGAAGAGCGATGGAAGCTTGCTTCTATCAATCTTAGTGGCGAACGGGTGAGTAACGCGTAATCAACCTGCCCTTCAGAGGGGGACAACAGTTGGAAACGACTGCTAATACCGCATACGATTCAATCTCGGCATCGAGACTGGATGAAGGTGGCCTCTATTTATAAGCTATCACTGAAGGAGGGGATTGCGTCTGATTAGCTAGTTGGAGGGGTAACGGCCCACCAAGGCGATGATCAGTAGCCGGTCTGAGAGGATGAACGGCCACATTGGGACTGAGACACGGCCCAGACTCCTACGGGAGGCAGCAGTGGGGAATCTTCCGCAATGGACGAAAGTCTGACGGAGCAACGCCGCGTGAGTGATGACGGCCTTCGGGTTGTAAAGCTCTGTTAATCGGGACGAATGGTTCTTGTGCGAATAGTGCGAGGATTTGACGGTACCGGAATAGAAAGCCACGGCTAACTACGTGCCAGCAGCCGCGGTAATACGTAGGTGGCAAGCGTTGTCCGGAATTATTGGGCGTAAAGCGCGCGCAGGCGGATTGGTCAGTCTGTCTTAAAAGTTCGGGGCTTAACCCCGTGATGGGATGGAAACTGCCAATCTAGAGTATCGGAGAGGAAAGTGGAATTCCTAGTGTAGCGGTGAAATGCGTAGATATTAGGAAGAACACCAGTGGCGAAGGCGACTTTCTGGACGAAAACTGACGCTGAGGCGCGAAAGCCAGGGGAGCGAACGGGATTAGATACCCCGGTAGTCCTGGCCGTAAACGATGGGTACTAGGTGTAGGAGGTATCGACCCCTTCTGTGCCGGAGTTAACGCAATAAGTACCCCGCCTGGGGAGTACGACCGCAAGGTTGAAACTCAAAGGAATTGACGGGGGCCCGCACAAGCGGTGGAGTATGTGGTTTAATTCGACGCAACGCGAAGAACCTTACCAGGTCTTGACATTGATGGACAGAACCAGAGATGGTTCCTCTTCTTCGGAAGCCAGAAAACAGGTGGTGCACGGTTGTCGTCAGCTCGTGTCGTGAGATGTTGGGTTAAGTCCCGCAACGAGCGCAACCCCTATCTTATGTTGCCAGCACTTCGGGTGGGAACTCATGAGAGACTGCCGCAGACAATGCGGAGGAAGGCGGGGATGACGTCAAATCATCATGCCCCTTATGACCTGGGCTACACACGTACTACAATGGGAGTTAATAGACGGAAGCGAAACCGCGAGGTGGAGCAAACCCGAGAAACACTCTCTCAGTTCGGATCGTAGGCTGCAACTCGCCTACGTGAAGTCGGAATCGCTAGTAATCGCAGGTCAGCATACTGCGGTGAATACGTTCCCGGGCCTTGTACACACCGCCCGTCACACCACGAAAGTCGGAAGTGCCCAAAGCCGGTGGGGTAACCTTCGGGAGCCAGCCGTCTAAGGTAAAGTCGATGATTGGGGTGAAGTCGTAACAAGGTAGCCGTATCGGAAGGTGCGGCTGGATCACCTCCTTTCTAGGGAGACATACACCGAGCCAAGAGCTTGGATGTCACTTAGGTCGACACTTTGGCCGCCTAACATTGTTCGGTTTTGAGAGATCTGTTATCTACAAGATAATAAATTTCTCATATATTAAATGGGCCTATAGCTCAGCTGGTTAGAGCGCACGCCTGATAAGCGTGAGGTCGGTGGTTCGAGTCCACCTAGGCCCACCATTTAATACATGGGGGCGTAGCTCAGTTGGGAGAGCACCTGCCTTGCAAGCAGGGGGTCAGGAGTTCGAATCTCCTCGTCTCCACCATTTAGTATTTGACATCTATGATGTTAAGTGCTAAACTACATAAGCTGATTTATACATCGGCAGATTTGTTCTTTGAAAACTGCATAGAAGATAATTATTATATATATTTGTAAGGTCATCTCTTAGAATTTCTAAGTAGGTTGACCCGAGCACATAGGAAATAATTCTCTGACTTATTGGTGACGTACATGAAAATGTACGGCTACAAAAAACGACAATGTATCTAATGCATGTCAATAAAATCTCAAATACGAAAGTATTTTAAGTAAAGATTTTAAGGGCGTACGGCGGATGCCTTGGCGATATCAGCCGAAGAAGGACGCGGTAAGCTGCGATAAGCTACGGAGAGGTGCAAGCAACCTTTGACCCGTAGATTTCCGAATGGGGGAACCCGGCAGTGGTTATGCACTGTCACCCATACCTTTGAGTATGAGGAGGGCACCTGGGGAACTGAAACATCTAATTACCCAGAGGAAGAGTAATCAAACGAGATTTTCTTAGTAGCGGCGAGCGAACGGGAAAGAGGCCAAACCGGAGCGGGCAACCGCACCGGGGTTGAGGACAGTCATCAAGTGTAAATGAGGTAGAAGAATCGAGTTGGAAAGCTCAGCCGCAGAAGGTGAAAGCCCTGTAATCGAAACCTTGCATACATGGGACTGTATCCAGAGTACCACGAGACACGTGAAACCTTGTGGGAAGCAGGGGGGACCACCCTCCAAGCCAAAATACTGATATCGACCGATAGCGCATAGTACCGTGAGGGAAAGGTGAAAAGAACCCCTGGCGGGGAGTGAAAGAGAACCTGAAACCGTATGTCTACAAACAGTCGAAGTCTGTATATATATCAGGACGACGGCGTGCCTATTGAAGAATGAACCGACGAGTTACTGTTGCTAGCGAGGTTAAGTGGAAAACATGGAGCCGCAGCGAAAGCGAGTCTGAACAGGGCGTTCAGTTAGTGATAGTAGACCCGAAACCGTAGTGATCTATCCATGGCCAGGTTGAAGCACAGGTAAAATTGTGTGGAGGACCGAACTCGTGAGCGTTGAAAAGCTTTGGGATGAGTTGTGGATAGGGGTGAAATGCCAATCGAACACGGAGATAGCTGGTTCTCCCCGAAATAGCTTTAGGGCTAGCCTCGAGGTTGAGAGTATAGGCGGTAGAGCACTGATCGGGCTAGGGGCCATACCGGTTACCGAACCTAGTCAAACTACGAATGGCTATACTTATACTCGGGAGTCAGACAGTGAATGATAAGGTCCATTGTCAAGAGGGAAACAGCCCAGAACACCGACTAAGGTCCCCAATGTCATACTAAGTGGCGAAGGATGTGGAATTTCCAAAACAACCAGGATGTTGGCTTAGAAGCAGCCACCATTTAAAGAGTGCGTAATAGCTCACTGGTCGAGAGACTCTGCGCCGAAAATGTCCGGGGCTAAAGTATGAAACCGAAGTCGTGTCATATGCAGCAATGTATATGGGTAGGGGAGCGTTCTCATCGGATTGAAGCAGTACCGTAAGGAGTTGTGGACTGGTGAGAAGTGAGAATGTCGGTATGAGTAGCGAAAAGAATGGTGAGAATCCATTCCACCGAAAGCCTAAGGGTTCCTGAGCAACGATCGTCGTCTCAGGGTAAGTCGGGACCTAAGCCGAGGCGGAAAAGCGTAGGCGATGGACAACAGGTTGAAATTCCTGTACCGGTGTGAATCGTTTGATCGAAGGAGTGACACAGTAAGGTAGGTCAGCACGCGATTGGAAGTGCGTGTTTAAGCATGTAGGTTGAGTTATAGGCAAATCCGTAGCTCTAAAAGCTGAGATGTGATGACGAGCTGTTTACAGCGAAGTGATTGATCCTACACTGTCGAGAAAAGCTTCTAGGTAGAGACACATCGCCCGTACCAAAACCGACACAGGTAGGCGGGGAGAGAATCCTAAGGTGCGCGGGAAAACCCTCGTTAAGGAACTCGGCAAAATGCCTCCGTAACTTCGGGAAAAGGAGGACTCATGTAGTGTGAAGGGCAGTAACGCGTGGAGCATGAATGAGTGGCACAAGAGAGGCGCAAGCGACTGTTTACCACAAACACAGGTGCCTGCTAAAGCGAAAGCTGATGTATAGGTGCTGACACCTGCCCGGTGCTGGAAGGTTAAGAGGAGGGGTTAGACTTCGGTCGAAGCTCTGAATTGAAGCCCCAGTAAACGGCGGCCGTAACTATAACGGTCCTAAGGTAGCGAAATTCCTTGTCGGGTAAGTTCCGACCCGCACGAAAGGTGTAACGACTTGCGCACTGTCTCAACGAGGGACCCGGTGAAATTGAAGTACCTGTGAAGATGCAGGTTACCCGCGACTGGACAGAAAGACCCCATGGAGCTTTACTGCAACCTAAGATTGAACTTAGTTAATGAATGTACAGGATAGGTGGGAGACTTAGAATCTAGGGCGCCAGTCTTAGAGGAGTCGTTGTTGGGATACCACCCTTTGATTAATTGATTTCTAACAGGCCGATTAACAACCGGCTGGACAGTCTTAGGCGGGCAGTTTGACTGGGGCGGTCGCCTCCTAAAGAGTAACGGAGGCGCCCAAAGGTTCCCTCAGAGCGGACGGAAATCGCTCGAAGAGTGTAAAGGCAGAAGGGAGCTTGACTGCGAGACGGACAGGTCGAGCAGGGACGAAAGTCGGGCTTAGTGATCCGGTGGTGCCGAGTGGAAGGGCCATCGCTCAACGGATAAAAGCTACCCTGGGGATAACAGGCTAATCTCTCCCAAGAGTCCATATCGACGGGGAGGTTTGGCACCTCGATGTCGGCTCATCACATCCTGGGGCTGAAGTAGGTCCCAAGGGTTCGGCTGTTCGCCGATTAAAGTGGTACGTGAGCTGGGTTCAGAACGTCGTGAGACAGTTCGGTCCCTATCCATCGCGGGCGCAAGAAACTTGAAGGGGGCTGCTCCTAGTACGAGAGGACCGGAGTGGACGAACCGCTGGTGTACCAATTATCCTGCCAAGGGTACAGTTGGGTAGCTACGTTCGGGACGGATAAACGCTGAAAGCATCTAAGCGTGAAACCAGCCTTGAGATGAGGTTTCTCATAGCATAAGCTAGTAAGATCCCATGTAGACGACATGGTTGATAGGCCAGGTGTGGAAGAGCTGTGAGGCTTGGAGCTGACTGGTACTAATAGATCGAGGGCTTTACTTAATAACAATAAGCGGAAATGTGCAACAAATATATATAACTTCTATGTGGTTTTCAGAGTACAAACTCTGACAGATTCAGTGGCGATAGCTACGAGGGTCCACCTGTTCCCATCTCGAACACAGTAGTTAAGCTCGTAAACGCCGAAAGTACTTGGCTGGAGACGGCCTGGGAGGATAGGAAGTCGCTGATTAAGCTAAAAAGGCTAACCGTATGGTTAGCCTTTTTTATTATATATACTTACATGTAGAGTCCGACCAGGGCACCTGGGAAAGGTAGGGTGTGAGCTAACAGAGGAGCGTAGCGACGTATGGGAGCCACACATCACCTTCATCCGAACGTAAGATTTCTCCAGCTGCAAAGCAGCGATGAGAAATCCACAGTGAGGAGTGATAGGAAGTCGCTGATTAAGCTAAAAAGGCTAACCAAATGGTTAGCCTTTTTTATTATATATACTTACATATAGAGTCCGACCAGGGCACCTGGGAAAGGTAGGGTGTGAGCTAACAGAGGAGCGTAGCGACGTATGGGAGTCACACATCACCTTCATCCGAACGTAAGATTTCTCCAGCTGCAAAGCAGCGATGAGAAATCCACAGTGAGGAGTGATAGGAAGTCGCTGATTAAGCTAAAAAAGGCTAACCAAATGATTAGCCTTTTTTATTATTCTACACCAACCATTACGCTAGTGGATTTAATAACAGCCACAACTTCTTTGCCAACTGCTAAGCCTAAGTCTTTAACGGATTGAATTGTAATATCAGCTGTAAGAATGTTATCGTTACCTACATTAATTTTTACAATTGCGTTTACAGCACCTTCTTGAATTTCAATGATTGTACCTTTTAATTGATTTCTTGCGCTTAATTTCATGGAATACTCCTTATAAAAATATACAATACAAATCTGTTTTTATTATATCTTTATACAAAAAAATAACCATGACGCATATCACATCACGGAATATTATGTATGGAGCGGGCGAAGGGAATCGAACCCTCCTCTCAAGCTTGGGAAGCTCGCATTCTACCGATGAACTACGCCCGCATGATGTACATATTGTATCATACTATAATATATACATTCAAGTGGAGCTTGTTTATATACTCTATACCCATAGTGGTTGCTGTATTGTATTGATATAATAATTAATGTATAACATAATGAGGAAGGAGGCATATGTATGTCAAAAATTTATAAAATTCATAAATGGTTATCTATAGTTTCTGTGCTATTTTTCTTAATGTTCTGTATTACAGGTCTTGTCCTTATGTTCCGAACTGAATTAAATGCATGGGCTCAAGGAGGGTCACATCATTCCTCGTCATCAATGGCGATGAGCCAACAAGAAATATCTATTTTTAATTATGCTGATGAAGGTGCCCTATTAGTGAAAGAAAAATATCCGTCTAAGGATATTTTAAATATTTCTCCAGCTATGGGGGCTGCACATATTTTACGGTATCGCATTATTGATTCTTCCGCAACTGTAGCACCTCCAGCGCGTATGGGGATGGGAGGGGATTATGTATTATATAATCCTGAAACAAAGGGGCTTATTACTACGCATCATGAAACGCCTGCACATCCTTGGGTTCGAAGTGTATTACATACACTTCATCAACTACATACACGATTAGACCTTGGTAAAACAGGAATTTATATTGTAACAATTTTATCTTTAGTATGTGGGTTATCTATTATTTCTGGTATTTTTTTATACGGTCCATTTCGTAAAAGCTTTGCCAAATCCACTGTATTGTCTAACTATATGAAATTAAGTACATTACACCGAGAATTTGCTATGGTTGCTACTGTATGGGGATTTATCTTATGTATTACAGGTGTATGGATAGGTGGATTTTTTATTGCTAATGACAGCTATAATGCAGATGTACTACACACTGCAAAGCAAGAACTTTCAGTTGGTCAATCTGACATTTTACAACCATCTGAAGCTATCTCTCGAATTATGAAAGCATACCCAGATCGTCAGCTTATATCTATAGATTATCCATCTAAATTTAATAATCATCATTATGCATTTTATTTAGGTGCTGAAAATGATGATGATCCAGCTATGTTCTTGGGCCAACCAGTCTATGCTAATTTATATACTGATTCTACTAAGGATATGTATTCTACAAAAAATATCCCCTGGTATTTTACGGGCATGACTACAATGATTAATCTCCATATTCATAATCATAATACAATGGCTCTTAAAATATTATGGGCTATCTGGGATATTGTTCTTATTGTAGGCATTGTGACTGGTATTATTATGACTATTAAAAAGAAATTTGGCAGAGCTAGTGCTACAGAATCTAAAGTATCGGCTGAGATAAAACATGTTTGGCGTACACCAATCTGTTGTGGTACCTTAGTATTACTTGGATTTATTATGCCACTTTGGTCCAATCCAGTTACAAATACTATAGCAGGTATTTGTTTAACTATTCCTCTAGTTGTATTTTTTATTTCTTTAATTAGAGGATTTAATCATTAAGTTATTATATTCTTCCTGTATCTAATCAGCGTGCTTCATCATTAGTTTATTGATTGATTTCGAACTAAAATGATATAATAATATAAATCAACTAGGTTTTTTATGTGTTAAAACCTGTATTTATATTATGATTGAGAAAGTGGAAGTTACTATGAAATATATTAAAGCATTTATTCAGTCTGAATCATCTGGCGGTATTATGCTATTACTTACTGCGATTCTTGGTGTTATAACTGCCAATTCTCCAATAGCTGAACAGTATTTTTCTCTGATGCATATTTATTTAGGTCCAATGGATGTATTGGAGTGGGTAAATGATGGTCTTATGGCTTTATTTTTCCTATATGTAGGGATTGAAATTAAGACTGAAATGATTTCCGGTGAGCTAAACACCAACTCAAAGAGATTGTTACCAGTTTTAGCTGCATTTGCCGGGGTGGTAACGCCTGCGTTAGTTTACTTCTTAATTGCTGGATCTGTACCAGAATATACGCATGGTTGGGGAATACCTACTGCTACCGATATTGCCTTTGCAATTGGTGTCATTATGATGCTTGGTAAACGCGTATCACAAGCGATGAAGGCATTCCTGTCGGCATTGGCTGTTATCGATGATTTAATTGCTATCATAGTGATTGCCATATTTTATGGTGGTGGTGTAGATTTTCCTCATTTAATCGTTGCTGCTATTGTGACGGGAGCGTTGTGGTATACCAATAAACAAGGCTATGTGAGACCAGTTTTATATGGTGTACTCGGTGCCGTTCTTTGGTATTTTGTTTTAAAATCTGGTGTTCATGCTACTATCGCTGGTGTTGTGTTAGCTATGACTATTCCTGCAATGGGTAAGTTGGATGGAGAAACTGTTTATCCTATGCACGCATGGGCGGATAAATTGAAAAATTGGGTTAATTTTTTGATTATTCCTCTATTTAGCTTCTTAAATGCTGGTGTATCCTTCTCAGATGTTTCTGTAGATCATTTGTTCCACCCTGTTGTTTTAGGTGTTTCTTTAGGCCTTATCTTGGGAAAACAGCTTGGTATATTCTCCGCTGTTTACGTTTTAGTTCAGTCTAAGATTATTAAGATGCCTACTAATACAACATGGCCCGAGGTTTATGGTACAGCCATTGTCTGTGGTATTGGGTTTACTATGAGCTTATTTGTGGCTACATTGGCATTTCCACCTGGTGTAACTCAAGAAATGTCTAAAATTGGTATCTTTATAGGCTCTATTATTTCTGGTTTATTAGGTGCTATAGTTTTAATTGTGGCTTATAAAATAAGATCTATTAAGAACAAATAATAAACTTATCATATTAGGAAGGAATCATATGGAACGGATATTTGTACTTTTACGTTCTCCTGGTTCGGCTACTGCCGTTTTACTAGGAGCTACACTTATTGCCTTAATCGTAGCGAATTCTCCATTGGCAACACAATATATGTCTCTGGTTAATTTAAAACTAGGTCCATTAACAACGATGGAGTGGGTTAATGATGCATTAATGGCGATTTTTTTCCTCTTTGTTGGATTAGAAGTAAAACGTGAATTGGTAAGTGGTGAACTAAATACGAATGCTAAGCGTATCATGCCAGGTATTGCTGCATTATTTGGTGTATTAGTACCTGCTATTATTTACTATCTTATTGCTGGATTTAGTGAAGTTTACGTTCATGGATGGGCTATTCCTACTGCGACAGATATTGCTTTGCTATAGGTGTAATAACTGCATTAGGCTCAAGAGTTCCTAACTCTATGAAAGTATTTTTGACAGCCTTAGCTGTTATTGATGACTTAATTGCCATCATTGTTATTGCTATATTCTACGCAGCAAATCTTAATCTTTTCTATTTATTTGCTGCTGTAGTTGTAACGGGGTTATTGATTTATTGTAATCGGTCTGGTTACGTTAGATCTTTGTCTTATATCATTCTTGGGATCATTTTATGGTACTGTATTCTTCGTTCTGGCTTGCATGCTACAATGGCAGGCGTAATCTTGGCGATGACAATTCCTGAACGGGGCAAGATTGGTCGTAAATATGTGAGACCAATGCAACATTGGGAACATTATTTATCTAACTGGGTAAGTTTTGTTATTGTTCCAATTTTCGCATTCTTTAATGCTGGTGTTAACCTTGATGGATTTGGTATGGCTGATTTAAGTCATCCAGTTGTTTTAGGCGTTGCATTAGGTCTTGTTTTAGGGAAACAAATCGGTATCTTTGGTGCTATGTTTGGCATGATTAAGTTAGGTATTGTACCTATGCCAGCAGAAGCTAACTGGAAATTTATTTATGGTACATCCATTGTATGTGGTATTGGTTTTACTATGAGTATATTTGTTTCCGTTCTAGCTTTTGATCCAGGTCATGCTCAAGAGATGGCTAAAGGTGGCGTATTGATTGGTTCCATCATTTCTGCTATCATTGGTTATGGCTACTTACGAATTGTAGGGGCTAAACGAAAAGAATGTCATATTGGGGTATATCATAATTGCTAAGTTAAGCAATAAAGGGGAATGTACGTGATTAAGAGAATTTTAATACTATGTACTGTGCTATGTATGACTAATATGATGGCCTTCGCACAGGCGACGTCAGTTGATAAGGGACAACGAGGTCATCATGTACAGAAAATTCAAACCATGTTAGTGCATCAAGGATATCTTAATGATTCAGCAGATGGTATTTTTGGGCGTAACACTGAATTAGCAGTACGTAAGTTTCAAAAGGCTAAAGGCCTCGCTGTAGATGGGCGTGTAGGTGCGGCTACGATGAGTGCTTTAGAAAAGGAAGAAACTCGTTTTGGCGATTCCGCCATCTCGCGTAGTCATAATGGGGTTCCCAATAAGTATGTACGCGTTATGACGATGCATGCTAGTGCATATAGTGCTCAGGACCCAGGGAATAGTAATTATACGGCAACTGGCAGTCGCTTAAAAAAAGGTATTGCTTCGGTAGATCCACGGATTATACCATTAGGTACAAAGATGTTTATTGAAGGTTATGGCTATGCCGTGGCTGATGATGTTGGCGGAGCTATTAAAGGTAGTCGTATTGACCTAGCCTTTAATTCTCGCGCAGAAGCTTTGCGATTTGGTCGTCAAACTGTAAAAGTATATATTTTATAACTATATATAAACTGTTGAAAGCTCTAGTCTATGACTAGAGCTTTTTCCGAATTATATATTTTTTCTCAATGCGAATATTCGGAAATTCATGGTATAATATAGATATCAATATAAATCGAGTATTCAGCAAAGGAAGGCTTATGAATAAAGTTCGACGTGTTGAAAGAATGGTGGCAATGACTAAATTATTAGTCGATTCTCCACAAAAACTTATATCTCTTAATTATTTTTGTGATTTTTTCGGAATGGCGAAATCTACAGTAAGTGAAGATTTAACCTGTGTCCGTCAATCGATGGAACATTTTCAGTTGGGCACTCTAGAAACGGTAGCGGGGGTAGCTGGCGGTGTTCGATTCATACCTCATCGAAAAGGCGAGCAGGCCAATGAAATCCTACGCGATGTGCAGCAACGTTTGCGTGAACCAGATCGTATTATTCCCGGTGGATTTATTTATATGTCGGATATTTTGTATGATTGGCATGTGATGACTCGGTTAGGCGAAATTATTATGACTCGCTTTGTAGATCGCAATCCAGATTATATTTTGACGGTAGAAACAAAAGGGATTCCTTTGGCGGTTATGGTGGCTAGGGCTTTCAACAAGCCACTTGTCATCGCGCGTCGTGATAGTAAGGTTACAGAAGGATCTGCCATTAGTATTAACTATGTAACGGGTTCATCTGGTCGAATTCAAACGATGACATTAACTAAACGCGCTATTCCACAAAATGCGAAGGTGTTAATTATTGATGATTTCATGAAGGCTGGCGGTACGGCTAAAGGCCTGACCGAGCTTGTACATGAGATGAATGGTAAAGTGGTGGGAACAGGTGTTCTAGTGGCTACTGCTGAACCAAATCCTAAGTTAATCAATGATTATGAATCACTATTTACGTTCCATGGCATTGATGAAAGTACAAATGAAATTCACATCGAACCTGTATTTGATACGATTGATAGATAGGAGTTTACTATGAATATTGCAAGTCTTATTTTAGCAGCTGGTAAGGGTACACGAATGAAGTCCAAATTGCCAAAGGTACTTCATAAAGTTGGCGGTAAAGCCATGGTTGAACGCGTTCTAGAAACTGTTCAATCTCTTGGAACCGATAAGGATGTTGTTATCGTTGGCTTTGGTGGTAATGCAGTACAAGACTATCTAGAAGGTCGTGCTGAATTTGTACGTCAAGAAGAGCAAAATGGTACAGGTCATGCAGTAAAAATGGCAGAACCTGTATTAGGATCTTTTGATGGCACTATTTTATTGTTGTGTGGGGATACGCCACTCGTAACTAAGGAAAGTTTAGAAGCTCTTTTAAAAGAACATACTGCATCTGGAGCAGCGGCTACAATTTTAACGGCCCATATGCCAGATCCAACAGGTTATGGTCGTATCATTCGTAACGAAGACGGTCATGTGGTACGCATTGTAGAACAAAAGGATGGCAAACCAGAAGAGTTAGCTGTACAAGAAGTTAATACTGGTATGTATGCTTTTGATAGTAAAAAACTATGGCCTTGTCTCGGCCTATTATCCGACGATAATGCACAAGGTGAACTGTATATTACAGATGTGGTTGGTATTCTCGTAAATGGCGGCGATAAAGTAAGCGCTTATATGACTGAAAATTTTGAAGAATCGTTAGGGGTAAACTCTCGCTTGCAATTGGCTGAAGCAGAATCTATTTTAAAACATCGTAAAAATGTAGAATTAATGACCGCTGGTGTAACGATTATTGATCCTGACAATACCTATGTAGCACCAGAGGTTACTGTGGGGGCTGATACAATTCTACATCCTGGTACCGTTTTAGAAGGCAATACGGTGATTGGTGAAAATTGTGAAATTGGACCTCATACACGCTTGACGAATGTAACTGTTGGCAATAATACAGTAATTCATTTTACCTATGGTCATGACTGCGAAGTAAAAGATGGCGTAGATATTGGTCCATATGTTCATTTGCGTCCTAATACGGTTATTGGCAACAAGGTTCATATTGGTAATTTCGTTGAGGTTAAAAATTCCAATGTTGGGGAAGGCACCAAATTCCCTCATCTATCCTATATTGGCGATAGCGATGTAGGTTCTGGTGTCAATATTGGTTGCGGTACGATTACGGTAAATTATGACGGAAAAATCAAGCATCGTACAACTATCGGCAACGGTGCATTTGTAGGCTGTAACAGCAATTTGGTAGCACCTGTTACAATTGGTAATTATAGCTATGTAGGAGCAGGTTCTACGATTACTAAAAATGTTCCAGATAAGGCATTAGCAGTAGGTCGTAGCAAGCAAATTGTGAAAGAAAATTGGGTTACAGACGATACTTTCAAAAAGAAATAGGAATTTATCAAAAATTTTTCACACAAGATAGGAAAAATAGTATACAATAATAAGGCAATAAGGTTGTATATCTGTAATATTTCGTTACATATACATTGAGTAACTAACTAAGATTACGGAGAAATGAAAGGGTATCAAAATGGCATTTGAAGACGGCAAAAAACTTAAGATTTTCACAGGTAACGCAAATCCAGAGTTGGCAAAGGAAATTTGTGATTATTTAGGTTTGCCTTTAGGTGAAGCGTTTGTAGGTCGCTTTAATAATGGCGAAGTACAAATTATGATTGATGAAAGCGTACGTGGCAAAGATGTATTTATCATTCAACCAACTAGCTATCCTGTAAACGATAATTTAATGGAATTAATGGTTATGGCTGATGCGTTAAAACGTGCTTCTGCTCGTCATATTACAGCTGTAGTTCCTTACTACGGTTATGCTCGCCAAGACCGCAAAACTCGTGGTCGTGAACCAATTACTGCAAAATTAGTAGCAAACTTGATGCAAACTTCTGGTATTACACGTCTTGTAACAATTGACTTGCATGCAGGTCAAATTCAAGGCTTCTTTGATGTGCCAGTAGATCATTTATATGGTGCATCCATTTTAGCTAAATACATTAATGAAAAAGATCTTGAAGATGTTATTGTAGTATCACCAGATCTTGGCGGTGTTACAAGAGCTCGTGATTTGGCTGACCGCATTGGTGCGCCAATTGCAATCATCGAGAAAAAACGCCCTGAACCAGGTGTAGCTAAAGTTATGAACCTCATTGGTGATGTAAAAGGCAAAAACTGTATCATCGTTGATGATATTGTAGATACAGCAGGTTCTCTTGTAGAAGGTGCTAAAGCATTAAAAGAATTTGGTGCTAAATCTGTTATGGCTGCTGTTACCCATGCTGTATTAACAGATCCAGCAAGTGAACGCATTGCAAACTCCAACATTAAAGAGCTTATCGTAACAAACACAATGCCATTACCAGAAAATTGCAAATTAGACAATGTAACGCAACTATCTGTAGCGCCATTATTGGGCGAAGCAATTATGCGTATCTTTCATGAAGTTTCAGTAAGTAATTTATTTGATAAATAATAGGTGATTCTTGAAGTTAGTAGTAGGCCTTGGTAACCCAGGCAAGCAATATGAAGCGACTAAAACATAATATTGGATTTATGGTCATCGATGCCATTGCAGATAGCGTTTCTCACACTCCTTGGAGGGAAGAACAAAAGGCAGAGGTGTGCAGTATTAATGTAGCTGGTGAGAAGGTATTGCTTGTAAAGCCTCAAACATTTATGAATGCAAGTGGTGAGTCTGTAGGTCCATTGATGCGGTACTATAAGATTGATCCATCTGATGTGTATTGCATTTATGATGATATGGATTTACCGGTAGGCAAATTACGTATTCGACCAAATGGTAGTTCTGGTGGGCATAATGGGATTAAATCTTTAATCTCCCATATAGGAACAGAAAATTTTCCGCGTTTTCGCGTAGGTATTGGTCGTCCATTACCACAATGGACCGTCATTGATCACGTGTTAGCACCATTTAGTGAAGAAAATCAAGAGAAAGTACAAAAAGGTATCAAAGACACAGTAAAAGCTGTATTAGGCACCTTAGAGGTGGGCATAGACAAAGGGATGAATCAGTTTAATCCTAAGCGTCGTCCACAGCGATAAATAACATGCATAAGGGCATGAGTCTCATTGAGATTCATGCCCTTTTTACGAGGTATATATGAGCAATCAAGAAAAAATGCCTTTTGTAGAGGCTTTAGAATCATATAAGGAACAACATTTTGTGCCTTTTCATACACCTGGTCATAAGATTGGTGTTGAAGCGCCTCAGTTACTAAAGGAATGGATGGGAGCAGCACTGCCATATGATTTAGGGGTTATGTATGCTCTAGATGATCTACATGAACCTGAAGGAGAGTTAAAAGAGGCGCAAGACTTAACTGCTGAATTATATGGAGCTGATGATTGCTGGTTCTCTATTAATGGCACAACCGCTTTAATTGAAGCGATGATTATGGGGACAGTAGGCCCTGATGAAACGATTATCATTCCTCGAGAAGCACATCGTTCCGTTATTAGTGGATTAGTGTTATCTGGTGCAAAGCCTGTTTATATGGATTGCCAATTTGATGATCGGTGGGGTATCCCTTCTAGGTGTATCAGTGGAGGATGCTATTAAAACCATGGATGCTCATCCAGAGGCTAAGGCGATTCTCTTAGTGTATCCAAACTATTATGGTGTAGGTGTAGATATTGTAAACATCGTACAAGAAGCACACAAACGAGGGATGATTGTTCTTGTTGATGAAGCGCACGGACCTCATTTACCATTTTCAGAAAATTTACCTGTTGAAGCCATTGCGTCAGGTGCAGACTTAGTGGCACAAAGCACGCATAAATCGGTAGGTTCTTTGACGCAAACCTCTTGGCTATTAGGGCAAGGCGATTTAATTAATAAACGCCGCATTACACAAATGCATCAGATGTTACAAAGTACGAGTCCTAATTATATATTTTTAGCTTCCCTTGATATGGCGCGCCATCAGTTGGCTACGGAAGGTAGAAATTTGGTAAATCATGCTGTGTCATTAAGTTTACAACTACGACGTGCATTGGAAGCCATAAAGGGCATTTCTATCATGTCAAGCAAGGATGTAGATAGACCTAACTATGATGTAACAAAGGTGTTGATTGATGCCAAGGAATTGGGGCTTACCGGTGTGGATTTCGAAAAACGATTACGTGCTCACCATATCGAAGTTGAACTTGTGCAGGCGCATCATGTGTTAGTACTCATCACGATAGGTGATACAGAAGAATCTATCATGACTCTTGTAAAGGCTGTACAGGCTATAAGCGATGAGATTTGTAGTAAGTCATCCTTAACAAATCGTGCTGGTGAACAAATAGAGGAACGTACTGAGACTATTCAGTCAGCTACCATTCTGCCTACTCCTGTTGTACGTATGACACCGAGGGAAGCCCTTTATAAGGATCGTAAATCCTGTATGTTTGAGGCGGCGTTACATCATATTTGCGGTGAAACCATTGCTTATTATCCACCGGGAATTCCTTGTATAGCCGTAGGTGAAGAGATTACAGAATCTGTGTTACAATATATACAACAACGGCGTGTATTGGGGTATATGCCAAATGGTGCAGCCGATATGAATTTAGAAACGATACAAGTTGTAGAGGAGTAGAGATGGGGACTTTAATCATACTAGAAGGTGGCGATGGCAGTGGCAAAGCTACACAAACAAAGTGCTTGGTAGAACGATTACAAGCAGAAGGTCATCGTGTGCGCAGTGTTAGCTTTCCAAATTATGATAGTGATGCATCGATGCCGATTAAGATGTATTTATCGGGCCAATTTGGCACAGATGTAGACTCGGTTAATCCCTATGTAGCAAGTTCTATGTATGCTATCGATCGTTTTGCATCCTTTAGAATGGATTGGCAGTCATTTTATAATGATGGTGGCATCATTATTGCTGACCGGTATACGACGTCAAATATGGTTCATCAAATGGTGAAATATACGGATGCGGATAAACGTGTTCAATTTTTAGAATGGTTGGAAGACTTTGAATTTGTTAAGTTTGGTTTACCTCGTCCTGATGCGGTATGTTTGCTTGATGTTCCATTAGTCGTGACGGAATCTTTGATGTCTGAGCGAACTGGTAAAACAGGGGGAGAGACAGGGGATATACACGAAGGAAATAGAGTGTATTTGCAAGCTGTTCACAATGCCTATGATGAATTAGTTGAACGTTATCAATGGCATCGTATTTCCTGTGCCCAACAAGATAAATCTGGAACTTTTACAATGCGCAGTATAGAATCTATACATAATGACATATACGATGTGGTAAAAAGGATATTGAGATAGATAAAATCACATATCTTAGGACATGGCGACTCTTTAAAAAGTCGCCATTTTCCTATATAATAGTAATATTGGACAGGATAGGAGGGATTATGACATATTTTGATAATGTAATCGGTCAAGATACGATTAAAAACCACCTAACTGAATTGGTAAAACGGCAAACATTACCACATAGCTTGTTGTTCTATGGAGAGGCTGGACTTGGTAAACTTGATATGGCTATAGGGTTAGCATCGTTGATTTTAGGACGGCAGGTATTTCCAGGCCATAATGGGGCTGAATATCTAGAAGCGGTAAAAAATGCACGCCTTGCCAATGGTGAAAGTGAAAAGAAAATAGAAGCGGAAGGTTTACCTATTTATATGGATAAGGGAGATGCATTTTGGATTCGTCCTATGAAATCAACCTTAAAAGTAGAACAATGGTATTCCCTATTGCAAGATCATCTATCTGTTGCTGGTCTTGGAAACCGCGTCGTTATCATTGAAGACTTTCACATGGCCAATGCTATTATGGCGAATGCCATGTTAAAAACGATTGAAGAACCACCGGCACAGGTGTACTTCATTATTATTACGAACAAGATTAATCTTGTGTTGCCAACAATTATTTCACGGTGTATGGGTGTGGGCTTTCAATCCGTTTCGGATGAAAGTATTCGCTACGCATTGCAGCAACGTGGTATTACAGGAAACATAGATGAAGCTATTTCGATGGGCCATGGTAACCCTGCTGTTGTGGAAGCATTAGTACAACAGGGAACGATAGCCATGTTGGAATTAGCCATACAATGGATGCGAACATTAGGCTCTGATTCACGATGGTTTTCAAAGATTGCCATATGGTGTGAGTCATTGACCCGTGATGATGCATTGGATTTAATGCATTGGTTACGATTGTTAAGTCGCGATATGATGGCCCTTAAATGTGGTGCAACCATAGAGCAACTGCAAGTACCCATGCATAGAACAGTATTATTAGAATTATTACCGCATTGGCCAATGGCCGCTTTAGCAACTGTAGCTCATGAAACATTGCGCGCGGAACAGGCACTGCGGTTACACATAAATCGCTCTCGTGATGGACGGTCTTAGTATCGCCCTTCACGATGCTCGTGAGGAGGTTTAGATGGTAACCATCGTTGGCGTACGATTTAAAAAGGCTGGTAAGATTTACTATTTCTTACCTGGCGAAGAAACTCTAACAATCGATGATGGCGTCATTGTAGAGACAGCGCGTGGCGTTGAATATGGTACGGTTGTAATTGGACCAAAAGAGGTTGCAAAGGATTCTTTAGTGATGCCTGTTAAAGAAGTAATGAGAAAGGCTACACCTAAGGATTTACAACAATTAGAAAAGAATGAGGAACGAGAAGAAAAAGCCTTTGCTATATGCTTAGAAAAGATTGCGAAGCGCAAATTGCCGATGAAGCTAATTAATGTAGAATACACATTTGATATGAATAAAATTGTATTCTTCTTTACAGCTGATGGGCGCATAGACTTTCGTGAGCTAGTAAAGGATTTAGCTACTGTCTTTAGAACGCGCATTGAGTTACGTCAAGTAGGTGTTCGTGATGAAGCTAAAGTGTTAAATGGCATAGGTGCCTGTGGCAGACCTTTATGTTGTTCTAACTTTTTAGGTGATTTCTCACCTGTATCGATTCGTATGGCTAAAGATCAAAACTTGAGCTTGAATCCGACCAAGATTTCTGGTGTATGCGGTCGTCTCATGTGCTGTTTAAACTATGAAGACGATTTATATAAAAAGGGTGGAGACCTTTATGTGAAGAAGGATAGAACTCCTTCGCCTCGCGACGTAGAGCCACCAGGTATCGGTAAAGAGGTCGTAACTGATGAAGGTATCGGCAAGGTTCTTAAGGTAAATCATCATAAACATACAGTTAAGGTTCAGTTGGAGGCAGGTCGAACCATCGATTTAAAATGGTCTGATGTGGCATTGCCAGATGAATAATCAAGAGCAACTCGATGATTTGATTATCGATGATTTAAAGATATATCAGCGGCAAGATCAATTTCGCTTTCCTTTGATGCTATTGCATTGGTTCATTTTTGCCGATTTAATCAGCGTCATCGGTATATAGACTTAGGCACAGGTACAGGGGTATTACCGTTAATAGGTACATCTCTAGGTGCTGGTCATATTACAGGTGTTGAGATTAATGATGTAATGGCTGACATGGCTGAACGCAGTGTTCTATATAATCATAAATCTAATGTTATATCCATAGTTCAAGGTGATTATCGCACTATGAATTATCAGCAATTTGGTTCCAAACCTTTTGATGGTGTTCTAGTGAATCCTCCTTATTTCGATCATCGACGAGGTGAAGTACCTAATGATAATCATCGTTGCTTAGCATTACATGATGGGTGTACTTCTATTGATGATGTATGTAAAGCGGCCTCGCGATTAATCAAAAATAAGGGGCGTTTATGGATGGTATATAGTGCACCTCGTTTATCAGAGCTCATACATGCATTAACAGCGGTTGGATTTGCTGTTAAACGAATACGCATGGTTCATGGTATGATTCATAAACCGGCTAAAATCGTTTTGATTGAGGCCATAAAGGGCGGTGAACAAGGGTTAATCGTTGAGCCGCCATTAATCGTATATATCCAACCTAATGTGTACACGGAGGAGGTGTCTCGTTGGTATGAACGAAAATAACAAGGGCACCTTGTATTTAGTGCCTACGCCCATTGGCAATCTAGAGGATATGACGTATCGTGCTGTACGGATACTGGGAGAGGTTGATGCTATTGCAGCCGAAGATACACGGCACACCGGTATACTGTTAAAGCATTTTGAAATTAGTAAGCCTTTGATTTCTTATCATGAACATAATAAGGAAGAAAAAGGAACTGTTATTATAGAGATGTTATTAGAGGGGAAGAATATTGCTTGTGTTAGTGATGCGGGCATGCCTGCTATATCTGACCCTGGTGCAGATCTTGCATCGAAGGCCATTGCACAAGATATATCCGTTGTACCCTTACCGGGTGCTAATGCAGCATTAACGGCGCTTATTGCATCTGATTTAGATACTAAACAATTTACATTCTTCGGCTTTTTACCAAAGCGTGGGAAACATCGCAATGATGCTCTTCAGCTTATGGCGAAACAACGAGGAACGCTAATATTTTATGAGGCACCTCATCGTTTACAAGAGGTTCTCTGTGATATGTATGAGGCCTTTGGCAATCGACCAATTACGATTGCTCGCGAGGTAACTAAAAAGTTTGAAACCTTTTTACGCAGTGATTTAGCTTCCATTTGTGATGACTTAGATCAAATTATCTATAAGGGTGAATTTGTCTTAGTGATAGGTGGTTGTGAGACGGGTGAACCGACTGATGATAAGGAAGAACAACCTATATCCTATGAAGCAGCCGTAGCCGAATTAGTAGAAACAGGAGTACCAAAGAAGGAAGCTATTCGCGAAGTAGCAAAACGCTTTGGCGTTTCTCGCCGTGAGGTTTATAATATTGTAGAGCGATAACACTTTCACAAGTGATGAATAGAAGGAGATTATGATGGGCGATACAAAGAAGACATTTATATTACAACTCCAATTTATTATCCTAGTGCTAAATTGCACATAGGTCATACATATTGTACATCTGTAGCTGATACAATTGCTCGTTTTAAACGTTTAGCTGGTTATGATGTACGATTTTTAACTGGCTCTGATGAACATGGTCAAAAAATTCAACGTGCTGCTGAGGCACAAGGTATTACACCATTAGAATATACGACTAATATTGTTAATGGATTTAAAGCATTATGGGAAAAAATGCATATTTCCAATGATGACTTTATTCGCACTACCGATGCACGTCATGAAAAGGTAGTTCAAGAATTATTTACGAAAGCTTACGAAAAAGGCGATATTTACAAAGCAGAATACGAAGGTTGGTATTGTACACCTTGCGAATCCTTCTGGACTGAACAAAAACTTGGTGAAAATCATACCTGTCCAGATTGTGGACGTCCTGTAGAGCGCGTTAAAGAGGAAAGCTATTTCTTTAAACTTGGTAAATATACAGATCAATGGCTTAAATTTATCGAAGAAAATCCTGATTTTATTCAACCTGAATCTCGTCGCAATGAAATGATTCAATTCGTAAAACAAGGGCTTGAGGATTTGGCTGTATCTCGTACCTCTTTTGACTGGGGGATTAAGGTTCCTTTCGACCCTAAACACGTTGTGTATGTTTGGTTCGATGCATTAGTAAACTATATTAGCGCATTATCTCCTTTCGATGGGGATGGTGAATTATATAAGAAATTCTGGCCAGCAGATCTTCATTTGGTGGGCAAGGAAATTGTTCGTTTCCACACTATCATTTGGCCTATGATGCTCATGAGCCTTGAGTTGCCATTGCCTAAAAAGGTATTTGGCCACGGATGGATGATTGTAGATGGTACCAAGATGAGTAAATCTCTAGGTAATGTTATCGATCCTAATCCATTGATTGATACATATGGTGCTGATTCTTTGCGTTATTATTTGTTAAGTGAAATTACATTAGGCCATGATGGAAACTTCACATTGCCTAACTTTGTAACCAAAATTAATGCGGATTTATCTAATGATTTAGGTAATCTTTTAAATCGTACTATTGCGATGATTGAAAAATATCATGGTGGCATCATCACAAAAACTAATGATGTAGATGATTTAGATAAAGAAATTTCTTCCTTGGCAGAACAAACGGTTGCAGATTTTGAAGCCCAAATGGAAGCTATGGAATTAAATAAGGCCCTTAAAACAGTATGGGCTTTTCATCAGCCGTATGAATAAATACATCGATGAAACTATGCCTTGGGTCTTGGCTAAAGAGCTCTGATGAGACAGATATACGTCGTTTGCAATCCGTTATGTATCATCTTGCTGAAAGCTTTACGCATCATTGCTGTTCTCGTAAGCCCTGTTATTCCAGTAGGGGCTCCAAAAATTTGGGAACAGTTGGGCCTAGGTGGTTTTGAGCATGTCCAATTAGATGATGTACGTACATGGGGGGGGATTCCAACTGGTACAAAGGTCGTAAAAGGTGAGCCAATTTATCCACGTTTTGAAGTTCCAGAAATGGTAGACATCACTGCTGTAGAAGAAAAAACTACAGAATCTGTTGATACATCGAATATTCCACCTTTAAAAGAAAATATTAGCTATGATGATTTTGAAAAATTGGATCTTCGTGTCGCTAAGGTTGTAAGTTGTGAAAAGGTACCTAAGTCTAAAAAATTATTGAAATTTGTATTGGATATTGGTCTTGAAGAACGCACTGTATTAAGTGGTATATCTCAATATTACGAGCCAGAATCTATGGTTGGTAAAAAGGTAATTTACTTAGCAAACTTGAGCCCTAAAAAGATGATGGGCATAGAATCTTATGGTATGATTTTATCCGCTTCTGATTGGGAAGAACATTTAGAAGTTACCAATATTGAATCATTACCAGCAGGGAGCATTGTAAAATAATGAAACTCTTTGATACACATGCACATATTAACGATAATCGTTTTGATAACGATAGAGCTGATATGTTACAAGCTTGTTTCGATGCAGGCGTTGAATACATTATGATTCCTGGTGTTGATAGACAAACTGTTGAATCAGGTGTTGCATTGGCTGAAACCGATGACCGTTTATATGCAGCCGTAGGCACACACCCTCACGAAGCAAAAGATTTTACTGATGATGACTATGAATATTTTAAAGAGTTAGCATTACACAATGATAAGGTCCGTGCTATCGGTGAAATCGGCCTAGATTATTATTATGATTTTTCTGATAGACCAACGCAAAAGAAGGTGTTTATACGTCAACTCGAGTTGGCTCGAGAGGTAGATTTGCCTATTATCATCCATGACCGTGATGCCCATGGTGATATCATGGATATATTGAGCAACGAAGGCAAGGACAATTGGGGGGTTTTCCATTGTTATTCCGGTAGTTGGGAGATGGCTAAAGAGGCTATTAAATTGGGATTCTATATATCCTTTGCTGGACCTGTTGTATTTCCAAAGTCTACGAAGTTAAAAGAGGTTGCTAAACAAGTGCCACTTGACCGTATTCTTATTGAAACGGATTCTCCGTATTTAACACCACCTCCATTTAGAGGCCGTCGTAATGATCCGAGTAAAACACAATTTGTGGCTCAGGAAATTGCATCCTTACGCGGTATGGATGTAGATGAGTTTGCTTCGATTGCTTATGAAAATGGCAAACGTGTATTTGGAATAAAATAAATACTGCTAGTTATAGGATATATGTGGACTAATTATGGTTTATACATATATCCTTGGTAGGACGCGATTCTTTCGTAGAAAGGATCGCGTTTTTCTATGGTATACTAACATATATAGTCTATATCGATTTGGGCTTATAAAGGATGATAAGATGGAACGCATTGCATTTATTGACTTAGGATCGAATTCCGTTCGATTCGTTATTTATGAAATATCAGATACAGGTAGTTATCGCTTAATTTATCAGGAAAAAAATTCCATTCGCTTAAGCGAAAATATGTGGGGCAATCATAAACTGACAGAACCTGCTATGAATCGTGCCTTAGTATCGCTACAGTCTTATGTACATATGGCAAAAGCGCTTGAAGTAAATTCTATTAAAGCTGTTGCTACAGCAGCTGTTCGATTAGCTAAAAATGGTGATGAATTTATTGAAACCGTGAAACGTGAGACCGGGCTTGATTTAGAATGTATTTCAGGAGAAGAAGAGGCTCGTTTAGGCTTTTTGGGTGTTATTAATACGATTGGTCTCAAGGATTTTGTTATTTTTGACTTAGGCGGAGCCAGTACTGAAATTACATTAGTAAGAAATCGTCAAATTGAACAGTCTGTTAGCTTACCTATTGGTGCTTTAACATTAACCGGAACCTATCAGAAGGGCGATGAGTTTACTGACAAAGAATACAATAAAATGATTAAGGCCATTAGAAAGGCCATAGAGGAACAACCTTGGCTTAAGAACACTAAAATGCCTCTGTTAGGTATTGGTGGTACTGCACGAAATATAGCCAAAATGGATCAACGTAAATTATCATATCCTATTACTAAATTACATAATTATGAGATTCCATACCATCGCTTTACAGAATTATTGGATGAGGTTAGATCTAAACCGTTAGGGCAACGCAAAAAAATAAATGGTCTTTCATCCGAGCGAGCTGATATCATAATTGCGGGAATGAGTATCGTCTATGAATTATTTAATTATGTGAATTGTAAAACCTTAGTCGTAGGTGGTTCTGGCCTTCGAGAAGGTTTATTTTATGATTATTATGGGCATAACTATTTAGGTGGTAATCCTATTATTCCAGATATATTGATTCACTCTGCAGAAAATGTTTTATTGGAGATGACACGTCATGAGCTCGTTCATGCTAAATATATTTGCAGATTAGCTGATACATTATTTGAACAATGGTGGTCCTTGCATAAGGGCGATAATGCGCTGCGCCGTTGTTTGCAAGTAGCATCATTATTGCATGATATTGGCAAACGTGTGAATTATTATAGTCATGCTCGACATGGTTGCTATATGCTGGTTAACAGTAATCTATACGGAATGACACATATTGAACAGGCTTTTTAGTGCGTTTCTCGTTATGAATTCGCATGGTTTAACACCTAAGGAATATAAAAACTTCTTGTACGGTAAACTACTGGATGATGAGCAGCGTTCGATAGGGCAAAAGTTGTCAATTATTCTAGCTATTGCTGAGGCTCTTGATGAAAGTCATGAACAGCTGGTTATGAATTTAGATAGTCGAATTAGTCCAGATGAGGTGCGTTTGATTATACAGTATCCAAAGCATCTAGATATTGATATAACAAAAGGGGCTGTTGAAAAATTAGTGAAGCCTTTTAAAAAGGAATTTAAACGTCAGTTAGAAATTGAGTGGTCCCCTCAGTAGGAGGTAGGTATGACATTATCAAAAGTGCTCAGATATGCTATTTTACATGTTGGGTCTAGTAGCATGAGCATTACAATATTAGAATACAAAAGTATTGATGATGTACGTGTCATCGATTATGCAGCTCGAGAAGTGACCTTTGGAGAAGAATTATTTCAAACTTCACGTCTTAGCTTTAAAACGATTGAAGAGATTTGTGACATTCTTAAGGGCTATAAACAATTAATGGCTGATTATGGTGTGTCTAGATGCCGTTTATATGGCACTACCGTAATTCGGGAGGCCACTAATAGAAGAGCTATATTGGATCAGATTTTTATACAAACTGGCATGCGTGTTGAAGTGATAGATATGCCTAAAGAGGTATATTTTAAGTACGCTCTTGTATATTACGAAATGATGTACCATCATAAGGCGACAGATGAGGATACAGCTTGTCTCTTTGCAGATGTTACATCTGGAGGGGTTGGTCTAACAGCTTGGAGAGGAGCATCTTTGTTATTCCAACAAAACATGCATAGTGGTTCTCTCCGTGTTATGGAGTCTTTTAACAGAAATCAAAGGGCTTCTATATCGTTTAGCACTGCTATTACAGAATATTTGCATCGTATGATTAGTCCATTGCGAGAAGAATTGCAATTATTTAATATTAAGAATGTCATATTTTCCGGTGATGAAGCACGTTTAATCTTACAATTGATGGGATATAGTGATAGTGAACCTATTACAACAATTAACCCACAGCAATTTAAAGAGCTAGTGGACTCCTTTGATGGTATTACGGCTACCAAATTAATGAATCGGTATAAGATACCGGAATTTAAAGCTAATATTCTTATGCCTACAATGATTTTGTTTGCAGAGATCATTAATGCCATTCAACCAGAGTCTTTAATATTTAGTAGTTATTCTTTTTCACAAGGTATTAGTTGGTTTTACGGTGTAGAATCTGAAAATCATCCGTATATGTATCAGTTACGTGAGCAAAATGCTGACTTAGCACGTGCTATAGCGGCTCGTTATCACACGGATTCTATACATGATAGAGAGGTTGAACGTTTTAGTTTAGCCTTTTGTAATGCATTGCGTCATAAAGGCTTGCCAGAGCGGTGGGGATATTTGTGTCGCATAGCGGCAATCTTGTGTTCTGTTGGTAAATTTGTAAGCCTTAGAAATCATGGCGAGCATGCGTATCATATCGTCATGGGCACTGATATATTTGGACTTTCAGAGGAAGAAAAACAAGTAGTTGCGAATGTAGTTTATTACCACTATAAAGGGACACCTTCAGATGATGATGATTACTTTAGAGTGCTAACAGAATTACAAAAAATACAGGTTACAAAGCTTGTTGCTATCGTCCGTGTAGCCTGTTCATTAGATGCGGGAAGTAATCAAAAAATAGACGAGATACGATTAGAAGAGAAGGATAAAGAATTAATTGTTCACGTACGGACAAAGGAAAATATTTCTCTTGAATGGTGGACGTTTAATCGAGATTCTATCTATTTTAGCGAAATATTTGGTATGGAAATTTCCTTGACCATAGGGGGTGTATAAGTTGTTTACAAGTCCAAAGTACTATTTTAACCGTGAATTATCCTGGTTAAAGTTTAACCAACGGGTTGTATTAGAAGCGATGGATACGAGCAATCCCTTAATGGAGCGTTTACGCTTTATCGCTATTGCCAGTTCTAATTTAGACGAATTTTTTATGATACGCGTAGCGGGATTACGTCATCAAGCTATGAATGGTATTGTTAAATATGATGCTGCTCATATGGATGCCAAGGCACAGCTCAAAGCTATCGATGAATCTGTACAACGTTTAGTTTCGTTACAATATACATATTTACATCGCGTTTTAGCAGATTTAAAGGAAAAAGGGTTTAGTTTTTTTCATCCTGAAGAGTTAGATGTAAAGACAAAGGCCTGGTTACGTCATTATTTTGAGGAACAAATCTATCCTGTGGTCACTCCATTGGCCGTTGACTCAGGACATCCATTTCCTTTTTTGGCAAATAATACGATTAATGCTATTGTTCGCATCTTTCAAGTTCAACCAGATGGTACAAAGGATTATAAGATTGCAATTTTGCCAATACCGTCAGTATTAGATCGAATTATCGAGGTACCATCCTCCTCAAATAAGGTACATCGATTTGTGTATTTAGAGGATGTTATAAGTTATTATGCGATTCAATTCTTCCAAGGTTATGGTATTGAAGAGTCTATGATTTTCCGCTTGACTCGTGATGCAGATTTGGAAATCGACGAAGAAGACGCAAAGGATCTATTGACCGAGGTCGAAGCTTCTTTACGGCGTAGACGCCGTGGTGATGCGGTTCGTTTAGAGGTTGTTGGAGCTGGTTCTCCTGAATTGTTGCGTACCGTATTGGCAAGTGTAGAACTTGAAGAAAAAGATGTATACCATATAGATGGTCATTTAGATTGTCGTATGTATTTCGATTTTTCAAATTATCCCTGGGTATGATAATTTGCGCTATAAACCATTTGAGCCTAAAATACCAAGCGATTTAATTGGATTCGAAGGAGAAAATTTACTCGATGTGATTCGTAATAGAGATATATTTGTACATCATCCTTTTGAATCCTTTAGTGTGGTTGAACAATTTGTAGCACAAGCTGCGGTAGATCCAAATGTCTTGGCTATAAAACAAACCTTTGTATCGCGTTAGTGGAGAATCACCCATTATTGCGTCTCTTATAAAAGCAGCGGATAATGGTAAGCAAGTTACTGTTTTGATGGAAGTAAAGGCCCGTTTTGATGAAGAGCATAATATTACTATGGCTCGTAGATTAGAAAAGGCGGGTTGTCATGTTATTTATGGGTTAAAGGGGTTAAAAACCCATTCTAAGATTACAATGGTAGTTCGCCGTGAAGAAGATGGTATACGCCGTTATGTGCATTTAGCAACGGGGAATTACAATGGTAAAACGGCCCGTATATATACGGATTGTGGTATTTTTACATGCAATGATGAATACGGTGATGATGCATCTCGCTTCTTCAATCTAATTTCAGGTTATTCTGACCCTCCGATTTGGAATAAGTTTATTGTAGCACCATTAAATTTGAGAGAGAGAATTATGGATCTTATAGATGAAGAGATTCAATGTGCTAAACGTGGTGAAGATGCATATATTATTGCAAAGATGAATTCATTACTGGATAAAAAAGTCATTGCCAAATTATATGAGGCCTCTGCTAATGGGGTGCGTATTGATTTGATTGTACGGGGGATTTGTACTCTTAGACCTGGCATTGCAGGGGTTAGTGATAATATTACGGTACGTTCCATAGTTGGGCGTTTCTTGGAACATCATAGATTGTTCTATTTCCGAAATGGAGGCAATGAAAAAATATTTCTTTCTAGTGCGGACTGGATGCCTCGCAATTTAAATGAACGGGTTGAATTGATGATTCCTATTGAGGATAAACGTCATAAAGCAAGAATTAAAGGTATTCTAGACTTATATTTAGTAGATACATTAAAAGCACATCTTATGAGATCCGATGGTTCTTATTATAAAGTATCTAATATAGAGGGGCCGTTATCTGCACAAGAAGAATTAATGGAGGCTGCTAATACACAAGATAGTAGGGAGCAAATGACAGTCATAGAACGATTTAAGCCAATGTTTAAGATGAAAGAATAATGAAATTTCAAAACACTGTTATATAGATGTATAAATATAGATTATAAATACCCAATTTACGTATGTTTTAGTCGTTTTATTTATTGTAATATGAAATGTAAATGAAAATTTAGAACTTTAATATATTTTGTGGTAACAATAGAAAAACTCATAAATATTCACTTTCGAAATAATATATACATCGTATACTATATATTGTAGTAGTATCTTATATACCTCTACAATTTTGCTTATGTAGTATGTTATCGAAACTTAGATATGTATTTATACAGTGGACAGAGTGTAAAAAAACAAAAGATTTAAAATGAGAAAAACCATATATTATAAGGGTTTATCGGAGATTGTTAACCTTGTGTGTTTGACAGGTTATATCTAACTGTAGTAGAATATGATTGTTACAGGAGGTATTTCGTAATGAGAATTCAAAAGACGCACAAGCGATATATATCGTCTGTGGTTGCTGGATTGATGGTAACTGCAATAACCTTGACTGGTTTTTCTTACAACGATAAAACTGTTACAGTCATGGCTGATGGTGCAGCTCATACTGTTAAAACACATTTAAATTCGAATGAAGGTATCGTGCGTAACGCAGGTATTAAATTAAATCCGAAAGATAAAGTAATTAGCGATTCTAATTCTGTACAAGAAGGGACAACACTTACAGTAGTAAGAGCATTCCCAGTATCTGTTACAGTAAATGGAAAAACTAGAACTGTTTATACTACACAAACTACAGCAGAGGACTTAGCAGAAGAGTTAGGCTTTAAAGCTCCTAATTATACCACTGCAGCTAGTGGTGCTATTCAAGCTGGTAGTACTGTGGAGATTGTACGTGTTACAAGCCGTGCAGTGAATACTGTGGATCAAGAAATCCCAGTTCAAGTTATTCGTCAAAAAGATGACACAATGGCTCAAGGCGAAGAAGAAGTTGTTCAAGTTGGTCAACCGGGCACTGAACGCGTTCAAGTTGAGACATTATATAATAATGGCACCGCTATTAGAACGAATGAATTGTCTAAGTCTGTAATGACAAATATGGTACCTACAATTATTAAAGAAGGTACTCGTGAAGTAACGACATCCCGTAATGTATCTGGCCGTGCATCTCGTTCCATCGTTATGGAAGCATCTGCTTATTTAGCAGGTGATGGCGACGGTGCTGGTATTACTGCTACAGGTATTCCTGCAGTACGCGGTGTAGTTGCTGTTGACCCTGATGTGATTCCATTAGGTACGCGCTTATTTATTCCAGGCTATGGTGAGGCCGTAGCAGCTGATACAGGCGGTGCTATCGTGGGAAATCGTATTGACCTTGTTATGGACTCCTATGGTGAAGCCATGGACTTTGGTCGACGTGATGTAACAGTTTACGTACTCGATTAATTCATATTAATAATAAAAGGAGATATCCAAGTGATATCTCCTTTTTGTATAATTACCCTAATGAGAAAAGGACGATAGTTTCCAATGAGGAAATGTATCGTCCTTTTCTTGTATAGATATTAGTCTATATAAGGAATTAGGTATTCATACTTTGTTCCTAATAATTCATTTTTTGGTATAAATTTGAGAGCTGATCCATTGATGCAATACCGTAACGATCCATTAGGGCCATCTTCAAAGACATGACCTAGGTGGGCATTTCCGATTCGACTGCGTACTTCAACACGTTGCATACCATGGGAGTCATCTTTGTAATACCGAATAACATCTTTCGCTATGGGTTTTGTAAAACTTGGCCAACCACAATGTGATTCAAATTTACGCGATGATCCGAATAGTGGTTCACCCGTAGTGACATCTACATAGAGTCCAGATTTAAATTCATCAGTCAATTCATGACTAAATGGTGCATCTGTAGCAGCATTTTGAGTCACTTCAAACTCTTGCAGTGATAAAGTTTGCAAGTCTTTTTCGGTCGGTTTGTTATAGGCACTATCGTCTATAAGTGGCTCTTGGGATAGGCCGAGAGGAATGTGACAATAACCATTAGGGTTTTTGTCTAAATAATCTTGATGATATTCTTCTGCAGAGTAATAGTTATCAAGTGGTAATACTTCGATGGCGAAGGGTTTGCTTTCAAAGGATTGAGCACGAGCTAATGTAGTTTCAATAATTGCTTTATCAGCACTATCTGTATAGTATATACCTGTCCGATACTGAATTCCTTCATCCCCGCCTTGTTTATTGATACTAAATGGATCGATAGCACGCAAGAAATACTGAATTAAATGATCTAATGATAATATATCGGTATCATAGATTACTTTTAGTGCTTCTACATGGCCACTGTCATGACATACATCTTCATAACTTGGGTTGGTAGTAGGGCCGTTGGCATAGCCCACCTCAGTCGAAACTATGCCAGGGAATTTGGCGAATATAACCTTGTAATCCCCAGAAACAACCACCACCCTAAGTATATTGTGCGCTCTGTCATTTAATCACCCCATACTTCGTGTGCGATTTCTTTAACTAATGCCAATTTGGCCCATTGTTCTTCTTCGGTTAATTGATTGCCGATTTCGCAGGATGCAAATCCGCATTGAGGGGATAGGCAAAGTCTTTCGAGAGGAATGTATTTTGTAGCTTCCTTAATTCGAGCCTTAATTACTTCTTTATCTTCTAGTTGTGGACGTTTTGTTGTAATGAGGCCTAATACAACCTTTTTATTAGGTGATACTTCACGCAATGGTTCAAAGCCACCGGACCGTTCGTCGTCGAATTCTAAGTAATATGCATCTACGTTTTCTTTGGCAAATAGAATTGGTGCTACTGGTTCATAGCCGCCGCTAGCAGCCCAAGTAGAGTTGTAATTACCGCGGCATACATGTGTTGTAAAAGCTAGATCCTGAGGACGACCTTCAAGAGCCAAGTTATTTACGCGTAAGTATTTTGCTGTTTCTCCTTCGATGGTTACACTTTTATCTTTTTGACGGCCAGTCCAATAGCCATGGTCGCAGCACATACCCCATGTACAATCATCAAATTGAATATTGCGACAACCTGCATCATATAAATCTTTTATAACTTGACGATAGGCTGCTGCAATATCTTGGATTAACTCCTCTAAATCTGGGTAGAAGGAACGTGTTACAGTACCATTATCTTCACGGAATAATTCTGCTAAGAATTGAGATGGGGCAGGGATGGTTTGACGAGCTGTTGTATGTTCATCTTCGAATTGTTTTACGAATTTAAAATGTTCTACGAATGGGTGATTAGTGCCTGTGATTTTGCCTGTAAGTGCAAGAGAACCAGGTGCTGTTTCTTGACCGTGGAATTTGTAGCCATGTTCAAGTTCAATTTCTTTTACACCATTGAATCCCCACATGAAATCCAAATGCCAATATGCGCGGCGGAACTCGCCATCTGTAATCACAGGTAGACCTGCTGCTTTTTGTTTTTTGATAAGGTCTGTAATAAGGCGATCTTCGACTGCTGTTAAATCTTCGCGAGTGATTTTGCCGTCTGTGAAAGCTTGACGTGCTTCTTTTAATTCTGCTGGACGTAGGAAAGAACCTACAATATCAAAATGAAATGGTGCTAAATGGTTAGACATAATAAAACCTCCTATAATAAACGGTATAACCGATAATTTCGATAGGTTTATTATAGCTAAGTCTAACTATATTTAAAAATATCTATATATTAATGTTTGGTATAGATTATAGTTATGGAGGCAACCATATAGTATGGCATTAGTTATAAAGAAAAAGTACATCCTTCTGTATAGAGGATGTACTGATTTAGTTTGTTATTTTGATTTGTAGAATCGAAAGATTTATTTTTCGGTGGGCAATTGAATATGTTTGCCATAATTGTTTACATATTGCTCTAAGGCATTAATATATCCTTGTCCTAAACGACTGCGCTGCATTTTATTGTTAGTAATGTAGCCGATATGCATGATGCCTTCTTCTGATAGGGGCACGGAAATGATACTTTCACCATTGAACTCCTTATCGATAACGCCGCTTGATACGGTGTATCCATTGAGGCCGATTAATAGACTAAAGAGGGAGGCCCTATCACGGACACGTATATGTTTTGGGCGCACAACAGTACTAAAAATTTCTTCGGAAAAATAGAACGAATTATGGTCGCCTTGTTCAAATGATACATAAGGATATGGTTCCAATTCATTCATAGAGACCATTTTTTTAGTAGCTAATGGATGTTGTTTGCCGATAAAAATATGAGGGCTCGCCGTGAATAGCTCTGTAAAGGTTAATTCGTTAGTATGAATCAATTTTTCTAAAACAGGTCGATTAAAATCATTGTAATATAAAAGACCGATTTCGCTTTTCATATGCGCTACGTCATCAATGATTTCATAGGTTTGTGTTTCCCGTAACGAGAAATCATAAGAGTCTACATCGCTTTGATTGATAAGATCGATAAAAGCATTTACTGCAAAGGAGTAATGTTGTGTAGATACGGAAAATTGTTTTTTTCCACCTTTATTACTCTTATATTGTTCTTCTAACAGCGTAGCTTGTTCCAATACTTGGCGTGCATATCCTAAAAAACGCTCGCCCTCCTTAGATACAGTAATGCCCTTATTGGTGCGATCGAAGATGGTAATGCCCATCTCCTTTTCTAATTCTTTTATGGCTTTCGTCAAGCTTGGCTGAGATACGAATAAACGTTTTGCAGCCTCACTAATACTGCCGATATTGGCAATTGTCGTTACATATCGCAATTGTTGTAATGTCACAATTATCTCCTTATTTTATAGATTTATATAATATTATACTAAACTATTACACCTATTTAAGCAATGCTATATATGTTACAATAATATAATAGATATAAGGAGGTCCTATGTTAAAAGAGGTTATTGTAGTAGAAGGAAAATCGGATATACAACGTATACATCAAGCTATTGACGCTGATTGTATTGCTACGGAAGGATTTACCTTGCGCAAGGGCGTTATTGAACAGATTCGCGTAGCCTATGAGAAGCGAGGCATTATTATTCTTACCGATCCAGATACGGCTGGCGAACGTATACGTCGCGTATTAACAAAGAAATTTCCTAATGCACAACATGCCTTTGTTCCTCGCGATGAGGCCTATGCAAATGATGATATTGGTATCGAACAAGCTTCGCCAGAGTCTATTATAAAGGCTTTATCTGTACTCCATACAGAATCATTGGTATCCAGCGAGGAATTTACGATGGCAGATCTTGTACGACATGGCCTTTCTGGATTTCCTAATAGTGCTGATAAACGAGCTGCCGTTGGTGCTGCTTTGGGTATAGGATATGGAAATGGCAAACAGTTCTTATATCGACTCAATCATTATGGCATCAGTCGTGATGAATATGAACAAGCCGTTTCAAGATGCTAATATACTTTCAACAAATATAGTATTAAATTCGTAACAAAATTTAGAATAGGAGTATTCATGATTGAATCTATCATTGCGAGTCCAGAAGTAGTTCATTATATCTGTAAACGTTTTGATATTAAAATGAGCAAAAAGTTGGGCCAGAATTTTCTGATTAAGCGTGGCATTGTTGATGAAATTGTAAAAGCTGCGGATTTACAAGAAGGAGAGCCTGTTTTAGAAATTGGTCCTGGTATTGGCACGCTTACACAAGGCTTAGCACAAAGTGGTGCTAATGTAACGGCTATTGAGCTCGATACGCGTTTATTAGAGGTTTTAGATACGACACTAGCTCAATATAGTAACGTGACTATTGTTCATGGGGATGTGTTGAAATTGGATGTACCGTCCATTATGAATCATGAACCATTCAAGGTAGTTGCTAATTTGCCATATTACATTACGACGCCAATCATCATGTCTCTTTTGGAAAGTAGATTGCCTATAGAGCGCCTTGTTGTAATGGTACAAAAGGAAGTAGCTTTACGGATGGTTGCAAAACCAGGTACAAAGGACTATGGTGCATTATCGGTAGCTGTTCAGTATTATACTAAGCCTGATATCGTACTAGTTGTTCCGCCAAAATCATTTTTGCCAGCACCTGCCGTAACGAGTTCTGTCATTCGCTGTGTATTGCGTGATAAGCCGCCTGTGGATGTAGTTGATGAGAAATTATTCTTCCGCGTTGTGAAAGCTGGTTTTGCGCAACGACGCAAAACCTTTGCTAATACGATGAAGACTACAGGTCTATCTAAGGATAGAATCGAAGAACTCTTAGTAAAAGCTAATATCGATGGTCAACGAAGAGGGGAAACATTTACCCTTCAAGAATTTGCCGATGTAGCCAATGCTTGGGCGGCCTTAATTAAATAATATAATTAAAAGGTCCTAAGGATTATCCTTAGGACCTTTTTTGGCATAAAAAAGGACCCGAATGGGTCCTTTAGTGTTAGTATAGAATGCCAGCCATTGTTGTAATAATAAAGGCATTAGCAAAGTCGATTAAGAATGCACCTACCAAGGATACAACGAGCCATGCACGAGGGGATGGGCCGTGTTTACTTGCTAAGGATAACATATTAACCAATGCGTTTGGCGTAGCACCTAAGCCGAAACCGATAGCACCTGCACCGAGCATAACTGCGTCGTAGTTGCGACCAAATAGGAAGTAAATGATGTATGCGAATACACAGATAAGCGCCATTTGTGCAACTAAGATTGTAATAAGTGGCAATGCAAGGTCGATTAATTGTACAAGTTTCAAGCTATTGATTGCCATTGTAACGAATAGGGACAATGCTACATTAGATACAGCATCAAGGGCAGCATCGTTAATCTTGTAGGATTTTGTAAAGTCACCAAAGTTACGAATGATGGCTGCACAAATCATAGAGCCAATGTATGCAGGTAATGGAGTTAAGATAGATAAACCTGCACTTACGATGGTACCAATGCCAAGAGCTAGGCCAATCCACATACAAATCGTTAACAAATCTTGAGAGTTGAATTGCTTTCCGCCGCCTTCAACGTGATCTTCGATATAATCGATGTTGTCATCATCCATAGTTTCAGGGTTGTCGTAAGGTGTTTTTACCTTATGCATTTTGATGATGCGTTCTCTACTGGAGCACCTAAAATCGTACCAGCTACCATTCCAAATGTAGCTGCTGCTACGGCTGCAGATGCAGTACCTGGAATACCAAGTAATTGTTCATAGTATGGACCGAAGGCACCTGCCGTACCGAGACCACCAATCATGGATACGGAACCGGCCATGATACCGATAATAGGTTCAATACCCAATGCTTTTGCAATAGCGATACCTGCAGTATTTTGAACTACAATCCACACGGCACAAGCAAGGAAGAAGAAGATAATGAAAATACCGCCTTTTTTCAATACCTTTAAGGAAGCCATCAAACCGATGGTAGTAAAGAAGGCAAGCATTAAAAAGGTTTGCAAGGAACCTTCAAATTTGATATCCAAGATATGATAATAAGAAAGAATAGCAGTTAAAAATGCAAATGGTAGAGCCCCTACAGCTGGTGCTGGCATACACATACGTTGTAAAAACTTGGAATGTTTATTAATCCAAGTACCTATGAATAAGGTAATTACAGCGAGGCCCACAGTTTGAATCATGGACAGGTTTAGTGTCCATACATCGTTGACTAACTTTAGGTCAATCAGTGGCATAAAATCACTCCTTTTAACAAATAAAAATAATTTATTACATTGTATCATGAACAACCAATTAAATACTATAGAATTTATCATGTATACAAAATATGTATAGATTATATATTCTACACTTTCGTCATAAATTCCTCTAATGAGAATAGAAAAATTTTTGATTATATAAATGTGAGAATAAAATAGCGAAGGATCGATAGAAAGGACCTTCGCCATTTATATAGTGAACTAAGATTTAATTAAATCTCATTATGTAATTTTGGTGTTGTTAAGAAAGTAACATCAGGATTACGTTCTAGAACCCAACCCATTTGCCATTCGTTGGCGATGAGTACAACGGTGCGGTCACGGTTATCCTTTACAATCATTGCATTATCTAGACCTTTTAGTGTGGATGTATCTACGTCTCCGTCAATCCAACGTGCTACACTGTATGGCAATGTATGATTTAATAAATCGACACCGTATTCATTTTTTAGGCGGTATTCCAATACTTCAAATTGAAGCATACCGACAGCGCCAACTACGAAGGAGTCAAGAGCACCTGGTTGTTCAAAGATTTGAACAGCCCCTTCTTGGGCAAGTTGTGTCATCCCTTTTTGGAATTGTTTGCGTTTCATTGTATCTTTTGGAGATACACGAGCAAAGAATTCAGGTGGGAAGACAGGGAAGTCGCCAAATGTAACCTTGTGCTTTTGTGCACACAGTGTATCGCCTACACCCATTGTGCCAGCGTCGAAGACACCGATAATATCACCAGGGTACGCATCTTCTACAATGGTACGTTCTGTAGCCAAGAATTGTTGTGGTTGCGATAAGCGAATCGTCTTATTTGATTGGCGATGCAATACAGACATGCCCTTTTCAAATTTACCAGAGCAGATACGCATAAATACGATACGGTCATGATGATTAGGGTCCATATTGGCTTGAATTTTAAATACTAATGCCGAGAAGTCTTCGCTTGTAGGTTGTACAACCTCTTCGATAGCTTGACGTGGAGCTGGGGATGGAGCGAGTTCTAAGAATTTTTCTAAAAATGGTTTTACCCCAAAGTTTGTCATAGCAGAGCCGAAGAACATCGGTGTCAATTCGCCGGCGCGCACCTTATCAAAATCGAATGGGTCGCCTGCAACGTCTAATAATTCGATATCATCAAGCAATGCTTGATATACATCGTCACCTAATAATTCTTTCATGCGAGGGTCAGTTAATGCACCTTTTTCAGAGGCTAACTTTTCTTGACCATGTGTTTCATCCTTAGCAAAGAGCTCGATCGTTTCATGCTCTCTATCGTATACGCCCTTGTATTCGCCATTGATACCGATAGGCCAGTTCATAGGGCATGTACGGATGCCGAGAACGTTTTCGATTTCTTCCATCAAATCGAATGGACTACGACCAAAATGGTCAATTTTATTTACGAATGTAAAGATTGGAATACCTCGTTCTTTAGAAACGGCAAATAGTTTTTTAGTTTGTGCTTCCACGCCTTTTTGCTACGTCGATGAGCATGACTGCGCTATCAGCAGCCATCAATGTACGATAGGTATCTTCGGAGAAGTCTTGGTGACCAGGTGTATCGAGGATGTTTACGCGACATCCATCGTAGTCGAATTGCAATACGGAACTCGTTACAGAGATACCACGTTGCTTTTTCGATTTCCATCCAGTCAGATACAGCATGTTTTTGCCGTTTTTACGAGACTTAACGGAGCCCTGCCAAGTGAATAGCGCCACCGTATAAAAAGTAATTTTTTTCTGTTAATGTTGTTTTACCCGCATCCGGGTGAGATATGATAGCAAACGTACGACGACGTTGTACTTCTTCTAAAAAAATGTCATAATTCACCTCTGTTGTTTCGCTTGTGAAAGTTTAATTGTATTGTACAATTTTCACATTATTCATATCTTTAAAATTATACATGATTTTTGGTAGTTATGACCACTAAATTGTAGTATAATGAGATTTCAAAGAGCGACTACGGGGATGGTCGCCATATGTACGTTAAGGAGGGGACCATGCGGTTATTTATTGCAGAAAAGCCATCCATGGCTCGAGAAATCAGTAAATGTTTGCCGGAAAATAAGAATATACAAAAACGCAATGGTTATTTTATCCAAGGTGACGATGTTGTTACATGGGTTGTAGGGCATGTATTACATCAAGCCGAGCCTGGTGACTATGACGATAAATATATTCGTTGGCGTCCTCAAGACTTACCAATTGTACCTACTGAGTGGAAATTACTCGTAACCGATAGCAGTCGTCAACAGTTTGAAACTGTAAAAGAGCTGATTGGAAAAGCTGATATCATCGTCAACGCGGGTGACCCGGATAGAGAAGGTCAGTTATTAGTCGATGAGGTTTTGTATTTTGTAGGCAATACAAAACCGGTGCAACGGATTTTATTAAATGCATTGGACGAGAAATCTGTAAAATCGGCATTAGGTGATTTGCGCGATAATAAGGACTTTCACAATCTATATCAATCTGCATTAGCTAGAGCGCGTGCCGATTGGTTAATCGGGATGAATTTATCTCGGGCTTATACATTATCTGAACGGTATAAGGGGAATAAGGTAACATTGCCTATAGGCCGTGTAAAAACACCGACACTAGCACTCGTAGTACGTCGTGAGCGAGAATTAGCCGACTTTAAACCGGTTGATTATTTTACCGTTAAAATTTTATATACCCATGAGAATGGTACCTTTTGGGCAACGTGGCAACCTAAGGATGAACAAAAAGGATTAGATCCAGATGGGCGTCTCATTAATAAAGGGGTTGCTGAAAGCTTAGTGCAACAGCTAGCATCAAGCCCTTGATGGCATGGTAAAATCCGTTACAAAAATCCAAGAAGAAAGATTTACAACGGTTGCCATTATCACTATCGTCATTACAAGTGTTGGCAGGAAGGCATACTCTTATGACCCTCAAACTGTACTTGATACGGCACAGAAATTATACGAGAAAAAAATTGACCACGTATCCTCGTTCTGATTGTGAATACTTGCCACCTAATCAATATGGTGATCGTATGGCTATTCTCAGCAATTTAGCGCAATCGGGGGATGAAAAAAACTTTCACAATGGGCACAAAATGCGGATAGAAATATTAAAGAGTCGTGCATGGAATGAAAAAAAGATTACTGCCCATCATGCCATCATTCCAACCACAGTTGCTTGTAATGTAAACAGCCTAACTCAAGCAGAACGTAATATTTACTTTCTCATCAGTCAGGCCTATATTGCTCAATTTTTATGGAGAACATGTATATGAGCAAACAAAGAATTGTAGTTGGTCAATGCGAGGAAGAATTCGTTGCCAATGGTCGCGTTGTTATTGAAGAAGGTTGGAAGTCCTTATATAAGCGTCAAAAGTCTAAGACTAACGCAGATGGTGATGAACCGGACTTAACCGATGAACGAGGTGCAGAATCGGGGCCTAAAAAGGATGCTATCGAAGAAGCAGATCATTTGCCATCGGTTAAAAAGAATGACTCAGTTCAATATACGGATTCAGCTGTAGAGTCAAAACAAACAAAACCGCCATCTCGATTTACGCCTTCTACATTATTACAAGCGATGAAGGAAATTCATAAGTTTGTTAAGAATGAAGAGTTGAAGAAACAATTGAAGGCCGTATCCGGTATTGGAACGGAAGCGACGCGGGCAAATATTATTGATGAATTAATCAGTCGTGGGTTTATGAAGACATCTGGTAAGAAACAGGTGTTATCTCCTACCGATACGGGATATCTTTTGGTAGATGCATTGCCTGATGAATTATTATATCCTGATGAAACAGCCATTTGGGAGGAACGTCTTGCTCTTATGAGTGAGGGGGAGGATACACTGGAGTCATTCCTAAAAGATCAGATTCAATTTTTACAACACTTAATTGATAAACTTGGTTTTGATAAATTGGTAAGTCGTGATCAAATGATGCCTAATGTGGTCCGTACCATTTCGAATCAAAATGCAAGACGGCCTATGGATGCCAATCAAGTAAATCTGAAGGATTTACCCGAGTGTCCATCCTGTAAGAAGGGGCGATTACAACAGCGGAGTGGTAAGTTTGGTGCCTTTTTAGGTTGTACTAATTATCCGTCTTGTCGATATACTCAACCTGTAGGTGGTGGTCAAAATGAGGGATTCAAATCTGGAGGTTCCGGAAGAGTCAAAGCAATATATATGCCCTCGATGCAAAAAGGATATTTTGTAAAGCAACAGATGAGAGGACGTACTACATGGGTTTGTAGTAATCGTTTCAGCTTGCAAGACGCAGTGCATGGATGTAGAGGGTGTACCGAGTATCTATGCAAATCAAAATAAATAATGACACTATAAAAAATGCGTGTAGCTTATGATATGCTACACGCATTTTTGTGTTATCTCCGATTGCCACGTCGACCTGTTTGTGATGTAGAGGTACGGCGTTGACGAGTGTTGGAACCCTTATGGCCTCGAGCCTTATGGGCTTTTGCTTTTGTAGATTGATAGGAACTTGTGATTTTAGGTTTTGATGTTGCTTTTTTGCGTTTTGGCGCAGTGCTGGCATTACCTTTAGTTTTGATTTGCCCATCTTTTGTGTATTTTGTTAAGGTTGCTTGAATCGCTCGTTCTATGCGTCGTAACCAAGATTCATCGGCTGGCGTTGCAAATGTAACGGCTATACCAGAATTACCTGCACGACCTGTACGACCGATACGATGGATGTAGTAATCTACATCATGAGGTACATCATAGTTGTATACATGAGTGATGCCCTCAATATCGATGCCGCGCGCTGCAATATCAGTAGCCACCAAAACTTTGTGTTTTTGCCTTGGCAAAGTCTCGAAGTATTTGTGTGCGTCGGCCCTGTGTTAGGTCGCCGTGCATTTCAGCAATGTTGAGACCTGCAGCTGTCAACTCATAGGATAGTCGAATGGCGCCTTCTCGCTTGTTACAGAACACAATTGCCAAATATGGATTATCTTCTTGGATCATCTTGATGAGGCGAGGTGTTTTATCCTCTGGATTCATCATGTATACGCGTTGGTCAATTGAGTCTAGTGTAATGTGTTTACCCTCCGCTGTTACAGATACCGGTTTTGTCATATATGCTTTTGCTAGGTTGCGTATTTTGTCCGGAATTGTAGCAGAGAAGAGTAACAATTGTCGATTCGCATCTGTTTGACCGATTAGGTTTTCTATGTCTGGTAAAAATCCCATGTGAAGCATTTGATCCGCTTCATCTAATACTACGCGACGGATTGAATCGAGATGGAGGGATCCGCGCTTAGCGTGGTCCAATAAACGACCTGGTGTACCTAGGATAACGTGCGGACGTCTACCAAGTTGTTGTAATTGGGATTCAATCGTTTTACCACCGATGAGCGGAAGAATATCGACATCCAACACAGCGCCTAGCATCTTTGCTTCGTCGGAAATTTGTTTAATGAGTTCCCGTGTTGGTGCGATAATCAGTACTTGTTCTTGATGTACATCTGTGTGAATGCGTTGCAATATAGGCAATAAGAAGGCTAATGTTTTGCCTGTTCCTGTTTGTGCCTTTGCAATAATATCATTGCCTTTGAAGACGATAGGAATCGATTGTTCTTGAATCGGCGTTGGTTCCTTGATGCCTTGTTTTTGTAAGGTGCTAATAAGTTCGTCGCAAACGCCTAAGGATTTAAAAGATTTCATGTGTCGTCCTTTCTTTAATACATATTATATTAATTATACCCAATCTATTAGAGTGGAGCAAATTTATATCATTATAGAATATTCTGGTGAGAATAATGAGTGTTGAATAACATCTAATTAAATGAATAAAATTCAGAAAATGAGAATTTGATAGGGTGAAATTGAGATTAGAAGTTTTAATAATGACAAGCAATTCTTGAAAACGCAAGTATGAAAATGAGAATGAATATATAATAAATTGATAACAAGATAACCTTAATTATCATTTTCGGTAATGAGAAATCTTATTGTGTATATAATATTAAAATTGATAGACCCTTATTTTATAAGTATGTTTGGTATGTTTTTAAAGTAGGTATAATCATATTTAATAATAAGTATAAATATTTTGAATAATAAAATGATAATTATTGTTGAAATTATGAACTCTCATGATATAATAATTTAAGATATTAATACGCATTATTATTTGGTGTGTTTAATATGAGGTTGTTAGGTACAATAATTAGGAGGTGTCGTATGGCTATCAAAAAGTTAAAAGACATGAAACCAGGTGAGTCTGGTCTTATTGTTACACTACATGGCAGTGGCAACGTTAAGCATCGTCTAATTGACATGGGTCTTGTACATGGTACAAAAATCCATGTTATGAAGTTTGCCCCTTTGGGGGATCCGGTGGAAATCAAAGTAAAAAACTTTGAATTAGCACTTCGTAATAGCGAAGCTGGCATGATTGATGTAGAGGTTCAATAGGAGGTTCACATGGCAGAAAAAGGGCAAATTCGAATTGCCTTAGCAGGTAACCCTAACTGTGGTAAAACTACAATGTTTAACAATATCACAGGGGCGAAGCAACACGTTGGTAACTATGCCGGCGTTACAGTAGAAAAAAAGGAAGGCTATAAGAAATTTGATGGCCATGAGTTATTGTTTATTGACTTACCAGGTACATATAGCTTAACTGCACGTTCCTTGGATGAGTTAGTAGCGCGTAATGTTATCGTAAATGATAACCCAGATGTAATTGTTAATGTTCTTGATGCATCTAATTTGGAACGTAACTTATATTTAGCTGCACAATTATTGGAACTTGAAAAGCCAATGGTTATTGCTCTAAACATGTCTGATGTTGCTGAAGATATGGGCATCAAATACGACCTACAAAAAATGGCAGAAATGACAGGGGCTACAATTGTTAGCACAGTAGGTCGTACTAATATTGGTACAAAAGAGTTGCTAGAAGCAACAGTTAGTGTAGCTGCTTCTCAAAAAGCTCCTGGTGTAACAATTAACTATGGTGATTTGTTAGAAGGCAAAATTAGTGAACTTGTAGAAGAACTAAAACAAGCTGGTACTGTTACATATCCACTTCGTTGGGTTGCTGTTAAGTTGTTAGAAAAAGATGCGGACGTTATTGGCAAAGTTATGCGCTTTGAAAATACAGAAGCTGTTATTGAAAAAGCGAAAGCGATTCGTGAAGAAATCAAAGATCAAGTCGATCTTGATGTAGTATTCCAAGAATATCGTCACCGCTTCGCAGTAGAAGTATATAATACATGTTTAACACAGGCTCCTACACAATTAGAAACGCGTTCTGACCGTTATGATAAAATTTTAACTCACCGTATTCTTGGTTTGCCAATTTTTATGGTTGTAATGTGGTTACTATTTAACTTTGTAAATACTGTAGGTGCTATTCCTCAAGGTTGGATTGAAGATGGCTTTACTGCATTACAAGCATGGGTTATAACAGTTATTCCAGAAGGTCAGTTACAATCACTTATTTCTGACGGTATCATCGCCGGTGTAGGTGCTGTATTATCCTTCGTACCATTAATTCTATTATTATTCCTTGGTATCTCTTTCTTGGAAGATACAGGGTATATGGCACGTGCTGCCTTCGTTATTGACCGTGTAATGCGCGCTTGTGGTTTACATGGTAAATCGTTTATTCCTTTATTATTAGGTTTTGGTTGTTCCGTACCATCCGTAATGGGTGCACGTATCCTTGATAACTACAAAGATCGTATGGTAACAATCTTAATTACTCCATTCATGAGTTGTTCTGCACGCTTACCTGTTTATACTTTGTTTGCAGCAGCATTTTTCCCTCCTGAATGGGCTGGTACTGTAGTATTTGGTGTGTATGCATTAGGTATTGTATTTGGTATCGTATTTGCTAAAATTTTCCGCAAATATTTATTTGCTGGCGAAGCAGAACCATTCGTAATGGAATTGCCTCCATATCATTTACCAACTTTAAAAGCTACATTAACTCATATGTTTGAACGTGGTATTATGTACCTTAAAAAAGCAGGTACTTTCATCCTTGCTGCTTCCATCCTCGTATGGTTCATCACAACATATCCAATGGATGTAGAATACTCCAAAGATTATGATGCATTGCATGATCAAGTAGCTCAAACATATGAAATGAAAGATGCTGAAACTTTGGCTCATTTTGGTATCGCTACAGATGAACAAAAAGACCAAGTTAATGAAATCGTAGATAATATGAAATCTACTGTAGCAGATGCTACTACACAAGCAGAGGATGCTGGAGAAGCTGCTCCTGAAATCGAAGTAGAAGATGATTCTGAAGCACCTGAATTGTTCAATGACATTAAAGAACAAAATGAACAATTATTCCCAGTAGCATGGGCTATGTACAAAAATAGCGTTAATTTAGATGATGAAAATCAAAAAATTGACGAACAAAAAAATTCTGAAAAATTGGAACAATCCTATGCTGCTATGTTCGGTAAAGCAATCAACCCAGTTCTTAAACCATTAGGCTTTGACTGGAAAATCGGTGTATCTCTTGTGGCTGGTTTAGCGGCTAAAGAAGTTGTTGTATCTACATTGGGTACTATCTATGCGGTAGGTGGCGATACAGATCATCCTCAAGCATTGACTGATTACTTACAAAATGATCCACACTTTACACCATTGATTGCATTAACATTAATGCTATTCATCTTGATTTACCCGCCATGTATCGCAGCGCTAGCAGTTATTAAACGCGAAACTGGTTCTTGGAAATGGATGTTATTCATGTTCTGTTATGAAAATGCTTTCGCATGGATTGCATGCTTTATTTTCTATAATATCGGTTTGGCACTAGGCTTCTAATTAAAGCGTAGTTAATCACTATGGTTTACATTCCTTAGATACCTAGAACTAAATTGTATTGACATAATGTAATTTAATTATAGAAAAAATTTAAAATAGCTCTTGCCAATTATCATTATTTGTGGTTAAATGATAATGAGAAAAGGGAAATATCCAAATATATTGCTTTTAACTCATTTATCATATATCAATTTATGAAAATTTGGTGGATATTGAGAAAGAAGGAATTATAATGGATAACCTAATTATAGGACTCATAGTGATATTAGCATTGGCTTATCTTGGTACAAAAATTTATAAACAAGTGTCTGGTAAGGGTGGCTGCGGCTGTGGTAGCGGTGGCTCCAAAAAATCTTCTAGTTGCGGTGGTAACTGCAGCTGTGATGGTTCGAAATAAAGGCACTAGTATTAAACGTACCGCTAAGTAAGCTAATACGAATTCTGAATTTGAAAGAGGGGTCTCTATAATGGCTCCTCTTTTCAAATATAGTAAGTAAATTTTTATATATTTAGTAGAAAGGGATATTATCATGTTCAACTTCAATCAAAACAATCTTAAAAACGCTAACTTATTCGCAGCAGGTCTTGCATTGGGTACTGTAGGTCTTAAAGTGTTGACTTCTAAAGACGCTAAAAAAGTATATGCTGGTATCGTAGCAGCTGGCCTTCGCGCTAAAGAAACTGTATTAGAAACTGCTGAAAAAGTACAAGCTTCCGCATCTGATGTATTGGCAGAAGCTCAAGAAATCAACGAAGCACGCAACGAAGAAATCTTTGAAGAAAATAAATAATAGAAGGATTTAACTATGTTACAATTTTCTGTTGTACGAAAACTCAGAAATCGCTTGCATATTAAGGTAACAGGTCATCGCTTTACAGAAGCTGAAGCTGCTTATGTAGAGGATACATTATTACTTAATGATGCAATTTTAGACGTAACCTTCTATACACGTAGCAGTCAGATCGTCATTAAACATACTGGCGATTCTGAATCTGTACGTGATGCGGTGTTAGGTCTACGCGATTTAGACTTTGTCCGAAGCTCCTGCTTTGAATGAATACTCTCCGCGCTTGGTAAATAAAAAATATCGTGAAATGATGATTAATCGCACTGCTATTTACTTAGGTAAAAAAGCAGTGTTACCTGCACCGATTGCGGCAGCATGGGCATGGTTTGACGGTATTAAATTTATCGGCAAAGCGATTAAAACATTGTGGCAACGTAAGTTAACCGTAGAGGTTCTCGATGGTGTTGCTATTGGTGCAGCTTTACTTCAAAAAGATTATCCTACAGCTGGTGCTGTTATGTACCTATTAGGTATTGGCGATATCTTAGAAGAATGGACTCACCGTAAATCTGTATTGAATCTTGCTCAAAGCATGTCTTTGAATGTTGATAAAGTATGGGTTTTAGTTGACGACATTGAAGTGAGCAAGCCTGTTAACGAAGTTGTGGAAGGCGATAAAATCATTATCCGTCAAGGTGAAGTAATTCCATTGGATGGCACTGTAATCGATGGTGTTGTTCTTGTAAATGAAAGCTCCATGACTGGTGAACCAGAAGCAGTTCGTCGCGATCAAGACAGTTCTGTATATGCAGGTACTGTTGTTGAAGACGGTAAAGCTATTGTAGAAGTACGTAGCACATCTAAATCTTCTCGTTACGAAAAAATCGTTAACCTCATTGAAGAGTCTGAACAAATGAAATCCGGTATGGAACAACAAGCATACCGCATGGCTGATAAATTAGTGCCTATTAGCTTTATCGGTGCTGGTTTAACATATTTGTTGACTCGAAATGTGATGAAAGCATTGTCTTTCGTTATGGTTGACTTCTCTTGTGCTCTAAAATTATCCATTCCATTAGCAGTACTTTCCGCTATGCAAGAAGCATCTAAACGCGGTATCACAGTTAAAGGTGGTAAATTCTTAGAACAAATTGCACAAGCAGATATGATTGTATTCGATAAAACAGGTACTCTTACAAAAGCAGAACCTGAGTTTGAACAAATCATTCCATTTAATGGTCATGATGCAGATGAAATGTTAAAATTGGCTGCATGTATTGAGGAACATTTCCCTCATTCCATGGCAAAAGCAATTGTACGTGCTGCTAAGGATCATTCCTTGCCTCATAAGGAAATGCACTCTGACGTAGAATACGTTGTAGCTCATGGTATTGCATCTAAAGTTGGCCGCTACCGTGTACGCATTGGTAGTGCTCACTACATCTTTGATGATGAAAAAACAAAGATTCCTGCAGATGAACAAGAAAAGTTCAATAATTTACCAAATTCATCTTCCCATATTTACCTTGCTATTGGCGGTACATTAGCAGCGGTTATTTGTATTAAAGACCCTGTACGCGATGAATCTAAACAAGTTATTGCTGATTTACATGCTTTAGGCATTAAAAAGATTGTCATGATGACTGGTGACTCCAAACGCAATGCGCAACGCGTAGCTGATGAACTCGGTATCGATGAAGTGCATGCAGAGGTATTGCCAGAGGATAAAGCAGCTTATGTAAAACAAGCAAAAGCTGAAGGTTATACTGTCATGATGGTAGGGGATGGCATCAATGATTCCCCAGCTATTTCTGAAGCACATGTAGGGCATCGCAATGAATGAAGGTGCTCCTATTGCACAAAAAATTGCGAACGTTACGATTTCTTCTGATAACCTACAAGCTCTTGTAGATTTACGCCGCATTTCTATGGCCTTGATGAAACGCATCAAAGTCCAATTACAATGGCATTGTTGGTTTCAATGGCGCTCTTGTAGGTGGTGGCGTACTTGGTTTCATGCCTCCAAGTCAAACCGCTTGGTTACATAACCTATTCACATTGGGTATTGGTATTGAAAGCATGACTCCATTGTTGAAAGAAGAAAAATCTGAAGACAAACATACAATTGATATTACTGCAGAATCTACTGTTGCATAATACTTGATTGTTTCGTGTTTCGCACATGGATTTTATTAAAAGACCTCTTATAGAAAATTTCTATAAGGGGTCTTTTTTTGTGGCATTTTACTGGTGTGTAGTGTACAATATCAAGTGATTAATTATCTTAGGAGAACGTATATGAACACTATATTAGATATTTGTAAACGATCACTATATATGAATATATTTATCGTGGCCATTCCTGTTATTTCTTATATGATTCATAATGGATCTAGTGCTACAGTGGCATTGGCATGGTATTTATTGCTATCCTTGTGTATCCCTTGGGCCTATTTATCGTTTAAAGCTAGTACATTTGGCGCTGAAAACAAACGGATTAACCGCATTATATATGTGCTGGGTTGGGCTGTTATTCAGTTTGCTACCTATAAGCTAATGTTTCTTGGGTTGGATTTAAATTGGCTTTGGGGCTTGCCATCCGTTGGGCGTGATATTATCTTCCTTGTCGGTATGTATGGTCAAGTTACTATTGTTCTCATCATAGCTTATTTAATTTCTCAATTGTTGGGAGGTTCACATGAATAAGCAATTTATTGTATTTACTTTAGTTAGTGCCTTTTTTGTAAGTGTAGTGACTGCTGTATTACATCAAACCGGTTTGGGATCTCCATATCTCACATTCCCCGTTTTATCTCTATTGGTACCTGTTCTCTTACAACGGATGCGACAAGGACAATTTGGTGAATTGCCACTTCATATGGGGTACCATGTATACAGTTGGGCCATTTTTACGGTTATTAATCTATTCACTACGCCGTTCAATGTAACATTGGAAAATCAAGCACTTATAGTACTAGTCTTTTTAGGTGTATATTTTCTTATACAGATTTTGCTTGAGTTGGTAGCTTTATTGATGACATTTTTCTTCAAACGTCGCCATAGATGGGGTGCTGTTGATGAAGCTTTAGATATGGCCGTGTATATTGTACCAATTCCATTTATCTATTTAGGTTCTATTTTTTACATCAATTTAACGGATCCTATCATGGTAGCTTATTTTGGCCCTACCATTAGTTTGAATGCTTTGGTGGGGGAATTCCTATTCATCATCATTTCGATGTTAGTCTTTGCATTCTATATGTACCCTCGAAATGGTGAATATAAAGGGACGAGATTATTGCGTATTGTCGTTACTGCTGCTATGCTATTAGCTATGAATGGTCATATATTATATGGTGGGTATATTCCGGAATTTGTGAAAGCAATAGCACCTACGGTATTTCCAATCTATCAAGGCAATCCACTTGTATTCTTTACACCAGGATTACTGGAATTTGTGTTTATTATCGTATCTGTATTAATTGGTAAATTAGTAGAGATAGGTGTAATAAAAGCTCTTACTAAGAGCAAATGTTAATTTTATTTCTAGTTTCGACTTATATCCTAAGAGAATGAGAGCGGAGGAGGATTTTTTTATGAATGAAAATGTGAAGGATGGTAACCAACAGGTATCAATCCAAGAACAACAAGCGACACAATCGGAGCGTAAACAGAGTAAGGAAACCGTTACGAAATCGGGCTTAACATTGCGCGAATTAACCATTGTGGGTCTATTAGCGGCCATTACCATTATTCTAGGTCTTTCTGGCTATGGTATTATGGCGTTAGGACCATTGAATGTCACTACATTACATGTCCCAGCATTAATTGGTGCCTTAGTTGAAGGGCCTAAGGTTGGTGCGTTCGTAGGATTGATTTTTGGTGTCTATAGCTTCTGGCAAAATTTTACGGCACCAAATATTTTGTCACCACTGTTTATTAATCCGTTAGTATCAGTATTACCTCGGATTATATTCCCTGTATTGGCTGTTTTGGTATACAAAGCATTATGGAAGGTACCACAAGGTCCACGCTTGATAGTTTCTGCATTTATGGGCACTATATTCCATACATGTATGGTAATGGGACTAATCTATGTGATATACGCGGATATGTTCGCACAGGCAATGCATCTTTCATCTGATCAAGTTATGGGAACTATTTTAGTATTGTCTGTTACTCATGGTATTCCAGAAGCCATCTTTGCAGGCGTTATCGTAACACCGATTGCATTGGCGTTGCGAAAAGCATTGCGTAAGGATGTACAAAAATAATTTATATTTTACATAGTTTGAATATCTATGATAAAATAACAGTAATACAATAAGTATTGAGGAGGATAATCATGGCTAAACGTATTCGTACAATCAACACTGAATCTTTACAAAAAACTGCTAAAACTGGCGGTTGTGGTGAATGCCAAACTTCTTGCCAATCCGCTTGCAAAACAAGCTGTACAGTAGGCAACCAAGTTTGCAAACAAAAATAATAAAAAGAGAGCCGATGGCTCTCTTTTTTTATGTATGTAATATATACATACTGTTTATGGTATATATTTATGAGGACTTTTAGCACGATAGACAAAAAATGTGGTACAATTATCTAGAAAGTTCTATATAGTTTAGCGCTTTCACATACACATAATTTGGAGGTACCATGTTAGAATTAAAACCAATGATCCATAAGTTTCGGATGAAAGATAACTACTATTGTTTAGATGTAAATAGCGGTATCATTCACGTTATTGATGAACTCATTGATAAAGTATTAGATATATATGACGGCACCAATCGTGATGCAGTCCATGCAGCGTTAGATAGCTCTCAGGATCCTGTAGAATTAAATGAAATCATGGATGAATTAGATGAGCTCATCGCTGCAGAACAACTCTTTGCTCCTATGAGCACCGAATTCAAGCTCGTAGTTGGGGAAAAACCAATCGTTAAAGCATTGTGTCTTAATATTGCCCATGACTGTAATTTAGCATGTAAATATTGCTTTGCTAGTCAAGGGCGATTACGGCGGTGTAAAACGCGAATTGATGAGCTTTGATGTAGCTAAACGTGCTGTTGATTTTCTCATTCAAATGAGTGGAACTCGTCAACATTGCGAAATCGATTTCTTCGGTGGTGAACCACTTCTTAATTGGGATGTGGTGAAACAAACTGTAGAATATATCGAGCAAGAGGCGCCAAAACATAATAAAATCTTTAAATTGACGTTGACTACTAATGGTATGTTATTGTCTCAAGAGAAAATCGATTATGTAAACGAACATAAAATGAGCTTGGTCTTGTCTCTAGATGGCCGAGAAGATGTGCATAATGCTATGCGCCCAGTCGCTGGCAGTGGAGCTAACTCTTATGAGTATATTGCTAAAAATCTTGTAAATGCTGTAAAGCAACGTCATGGTTTAGAATATTATGTACGCGGTACATATACGCATAAGAATCTTGATTTTACTAAAGATGTATTGGCTATGTCTGATTTAGGCTTTGAACACTTATCTATGGAGCCTGTAGTTGGTGAAGAAGGCGATTATGTACTTCGCGAAGAAGATTGGCCAACGCTTGAGAAAGAATATGAAACATTAGCAGATATATATTTGCAACGTCAAAAGGACGGGTGGGGTGAGAAATTTAATTTCTTCCACTTCCGTATGGACTTATACCGTGGACCTTGTATGGCAAAACGTTTGCGTGGCTGTGGGGCTGGTCATGAATATATGGCTGTCGTGCCAAATGGAGATATTTATCCATGTCACCAATTTGTAGGCAAAGATGGTTATATACTTGGTAATGTATATGAAGGTTTAAAAAATACTGAAATTCCAAAGGATTTCCGTAACACACATGTGTTTACAAAACCTACCTGTGCAGAATGTTGGGCTAAATTCTTCTGCTCTGGTGGCTGTCATGCCAATAACATTACATTGGGTGGAGATTTACAAACGCCTTATGAGTTTGGCTGTCGTCTACAAAAGAAACGAATTGAATGTGCTATCATGATTCAAGCTGAACTCGAACAAGCTGGCATCGATGGTAGTATTCCTGTAGCATTAGGATAGACATTTTAAATAAGATATATTTTGTAATAGGAGCCGCTATGGACACTAGATTGGATAAAAAACAAACTATTGAACGTTGGGGGATTCGATTTACAGGTATTGTACAAGGGGTCGGATTTCGACCCCTTGTTTCTATGTGGGCCCATCAATTAGGGATTAGTGGATTTGTATATAATGATAGTTCCGGTGTATATGTAGAGGCCCAATCCGACATAGATACATTGCAATTATTTGTTGATACGATTCAGGAAGAACAGCCGCGATTATGCCGTATCACACATGTGAGCATTACAAAGATTGGTCCATCTGTAAATGATGATAAGGAATTTGTTATCGCTCAGTCTCCTGTGGATGGTACTGTAAACACGTTTATTAGTGCCGATACATCACCATGTGATGATTGTTTGGCTGAAATGAAGGAATCTGGTAGGAGGTATGATTATCCTTTTATCAACTGTACCAATTGTGGACCTCGATATTCCATTATTAAATCCATGCCCTATGATCGAGAACGAACTACTATGTCTGATTTCACCATGTGTGAAGCTTGCCATGAGGAATACGTTGATGTGAATGGTCGTAGGTATCATGCGGAACCAAATGCTTGTGAACAATGCGGACCGAGCTACCAACTATTAGATAAGAATGGTAATCTCTGTATCGTTGATGATTGTTTTGAAACTGCTAGAGAAATGATATCAAATGGTGCGATTATTGCATTAAAGGGAATTGGTGGATATCACTTGGTTTGTGATGCTACTAATGATAAAGCAGTACAAACATTACGGGAGCGAAAGCATCGCAAGGATAAGCCGTTTGCTATTATGGCAGGTTCCATTGATATCGTAGAAGACTTTGCCGTCGTTAGCGATGGAGACTTAGATGCATTAAGCGCTATGGCAAGGCCTATTGTTTTATTAGAGAAAAATGATAATTTTCATGCGTCTATAAGTGAGTTAGTAGCCCCTAATAATCATTTAATTGGTGTTATGTTACCGTATGCACCTATCCATCATGTGTTAGTACCGCATGATGCGAAATGGGTTATGACAAGTGGTAATGCGAGCGGTGATTCCGTTATATATGATGATGAAAAAGCTTTTTTAGAATTGCAGACTATAGCAGATTATTTTTTTGACACATAATCGTCAAATTTATGCACCTGTAGATGATTCGATTGTATCAGTGGTGGAAGATACACCTATTTTAATTCGTCGAAGTCGCGGGTATATTCCTGAACCGATTCATTGTGAGTCGATTACAGATCTACCGATACTCGCCATGGGTAGTGATTTAAAGAATACATTTGCGATTAATAAAAAAAGCAGGAAGTATTGCTAGGACCTCATATAGGTGATTTAGCAAGTGAATCAACTCATAACACTTTTGAGTGGACCATTGAACGATATGAACAGCTGTTTGATGTGAAGCCGAAAGCAATTGTCATGGATAAGCATCCATCATTTTTCTCTTCTAATTATGGTCGACAATTAAGTAAAACGCTAAATCTTCCGGCTATAGAGGTCCAACATCATCATAGTCACATCGCAGCTGTTATGGCTGAATACGATTTAAAATATCCTGTTCTTGGAATTTGTTTTGATGGCACTGGGTATGGTGACGATGATACGATTTGGGGCGGCGAATTTATGCTATGTTATGGCGCAGAGTATATGCGTGTTGCCCATATACATGTAGCGCCTTTGCCTGGTGGTGAAAAAGCGGTAAAAGAACCATGGCGTCAAGCTTTATGGTACTTACGGAATTATTATGGAGAAGAGTTACCTAATATATACAAAACATGGTTAACCACATTGCCTAAAGGCTGGCAAATTCTAGATAAGGCATTGCAATCAGACATGTCCATGATGATGACATCTAGTGCAGGTAGATTATTTGATGTAATTGGTTGTTTGTTGGGCTTAGGAAATGAACACTCTTTTGACGCACAAATCGCCATAGCACTAGAATCTGCATGTGCAAATGAAGAAGGACGATTGTTAGATTTTAACTATGATGGGCAAGTATTAGATCTCGTGCCTGCAGTTCAACAGATTATGGATGGCTATTCTCAAGGTGAAAGTGTATCCTCGTTAGCGGCGAGTTTCCATAAAACATTAGCCATTGCTATTTGTGAAGTTGGAGCTGATTTGTGTGAACGCTATGGCATCGATGATGTATGTATCGGTGGTGGCGTTTTTCAAAATCGCAGATTATTAGCCTCCTTACAACATAAATGGCACCATGGCACATTATATATTAATAAAAAAGTACCATGTAATGATGGTGGTTTATCGTTGGGGCAATTGTGGATTGCTCATCAAAAAAATATATAAACGTATCATTGGTTACATAAGAGTTCTTAGTTTTGTGATACAATTTAATTAATCAAAATATTTGGATTAATAGTTATAAATAGATGTATAAGTATATTTACAAAAGGAGGGCGTATGTGTTTAGCAGTACCAGCACAGTTAATTTCTATTAATGAAGCCATTGGCACAGTAGAATTAACAGGTGCAACGCGCGATTGTAGTTTGCTTCTCGTGCCAGATGCAAAGGTGGGAGACTGGTTATTAGTACATGCCGGTTTTGCAGTTCAAATTGTAGATGAAGAAGAAGCGAAGGCAACCTTAGATGCCTTCCGGGAGTTGGAAGAACTTGAAGAAGCTTACTTTGCAGGAAAAACAGAAAACAGCTGATGCTTTATTACGCCGTATTAGCGAACTACATACACCTGGCGAACGGGTGCGACTTATGGAAGTTTGTGGTACACATACAGTATCTATTTTTAGAGAAGGGTTACGACAATTATTGCCATCGGGAATAGAATTAGTCAGTGGTCCTGGATGTCCTGTGTGTGTAACGGACCAAGTGTATATGGATAAAGCTCTAGAGTATGCCAAACGTGATGATGTTATTATTGCAACCTTTGGGGATATGCTAAAGGTGCCAGGTAGTTATAGTAGTCTTAGTGAAGCTCAAACACAGGGCGCTCATATTCATGTTATCTATACGCCGTTAGAAGTGTTGGAACTAAGTAAAAAACACCCGGATAAATATATAGTATTTTTAGCTATAGGGTTTGAAACGACGATTGCTGTCATCGGTGCCACTGTGAAAGCTGTAGCACAGGCTGGTGTAAAAAATGTATTATTCTTGGTGTCTCATAAATTGGTTCCACCCGCATTACGCGCCTTATTAGACCGACAAGTAGGACAAATTGATGGCTTTATCTTGCCTGGGCATGTCAGTGTTATCATTGGCGAAAAACCATATCAATTTTTACCGGATGAGTATAAAATACCATCCTGCATCGCTGGGTTTGATGGAGTAGAAATATTATCTGCTATCGTCAATATTTTAGAACAACGGAAAAGTGGTCATTTTGAAGTAGGTAATACCTATCACTCTGTTGTTATGAAGGAAGGCAATCCTGTGGCTGTGCGTATGATGAATGAAATATACGATGTTTGTGATGATGCATGGCGTGGTATTGGTATAATTCCAAATTCTGGGTTACAGCTTAATGATGACTACGCATTTCTAGATGCAGAAAAGGTGTTACCTATACAGTTAGAAAAACCATCTCTTGATCCTAAAGGCTGTCAATGTGGGAGCGTATTACAAGGTTTAATCAAACCTAATGAATGTCCGCTTTTTGGAAAAGCTTGTACACCGGATCATGCAGTAGGTGCTTGTATGGTATCTGTAGAAGGTAGTTGTGCTGCATGGTATAAGTATGGCTTTTCTAGTGGCGGATTAGCTTGGGAGGATTAATGGAACGAGTTCGTTTAGTTCATGGCAATGGTGGCCGTTTTAGCCACGAATTGACAGAACGATTTATATTAAAATATTTTACTAATGATTTGTTAGCTCCCTTACATGATGGGGCACAATTTCCAGTATCATCTGGGCGAATGGCTTTCACAACAGATTCGTATGTTGTACAGCCCACTTTTTTCCCGGGTGGTAATATAGGTAAATTAGCTGTATGCGGTACAGTTAACGACCTAGCTATGAATGGCGCTGTTCCGCAATATCTTAGCTGTGGTTTGATTTTAGAAGAAGGTCTTCCTTTCGACGAATTAGAAACAATTTTAAGCACCATGTCTGATATGGCAAAGCTTGCGAATGTACAAATTGTGACGGGTGATACGAAGGTCGTAAAAAAAGGTGAAGTTGATAAAATTTATATCAATACAGCCGGCATTGGTATGATTCCAGATGGCATAAATATAGGTCCGAATGTCGTAAAACCTAATATGGACATTATTCTGTCCGGATCTATTGGTGATCACTCTATAGCTGTCATGGGAGAACGATTTGGACTAGAATTATCAGACTCTGTTAAGACTGATTGTGCTCCATTGAACCATATGGTTCATGCTGTTTTACATGCAGTAGGGCCTCAGGTTGCACTATTGCGTGATCCTACGCGCGGTGGTGTGGGTACTGTTCTTAAAGAGATTGCCGAACAAAGTCAAGTGGGCATAAAGGTTGAGGAATCCAAGCTTATTATTCATGATGAAGTTCGTTCCGTTTGTGATATTTTTAGGTTACGATCCTTTATACTTAGCAAATGAAGGTAAATGTATTTTTCGTTGTAGAGCCGTCTGTAACAAATGATGTGCTAGATATTTTACATAGTTATCCAGAAGGCCGTGAAGCGACTCATATCGGTGTAACCATGGATAAAAAAATATTGGTAAAGTAGGCCTACAAACATCGATTGGCGGTGTTCGTCTAGTAGATTTATTGGGTGAAGATCAAGTGCCTCGAATCTGTTAAGTCTTCTGGTTATAATTGTATGATTTGCGGTTAAAACATAGCTAAAAATTAAATTGCATAAAATTCATAATAAACTCATTGTATTTTTATATAATTTTACTATCTTTAAGTGTAAGTATTTATACTTTCACTAGAAACTATGTATAGAATTTGTTAAAATATAAGTATCTATTAGGAGGCTTATCATGAAAAAGAAAATTATGACCGCTGTTCTAGGAATTTGTTTAACTACAACTGCATTTGGTGGCATTTTAACCACTCAAGCTGGCGGCTTAAGTAGTATCCTTGGTGGTGCTGCTAAAATTGGTGGCGTTGGCATTCTAGTTAGTAAATTTGGTCCACAAATTGATTCTTTCTTAAATAAATTACTAAAACAAAATAATTTGAGTACTGAATATACTACAAAGGTTGTACCTATCATTAGTATTGGTACAAAAGGGTATATTGGTGCTGCTCAAGTAACAGGCCCTGCATCTAGTATCGAACAAGTTAAGGCTGTTGCTCAAGTTGAAGGTAGCTTTAATGGCATGGTTCGTGTTAAAGGTTTAGTACCAGTAGATAGTACAAATCCAGTGGGCGCTTCCCGTGTTCAAGGTGTAGGTGTATCTGCACTTATTGATTTAAAAATTTAATGGCCACTGAGATACTTCCTTAGAAGTACTCAGAAAATAAGCACGGTCTTAGGCCCGTGCTTATTGTGCTGTTTAACGTATATGTCCCATAGAGGATAAGTTGTGGAGGATTATATGAAGAAGCAAGTACTTACACTTTTGATGGCATCTTTGTTGACAGGTACCGCATTTGCTGCACCTGGTACAGTGACGGAAAAAACACAAGTATTAGAAAGCACTGTATATGGTGCACCTCAAGATGGTGCCGTTGTGGATCGTATTAATCAATTGGATGAAACTGTATACGGCAACGGATTTTCTGGCAATACTGCTACATTGAGTAAACGTGTAGATTCTTTATATGATTCCGTTGAAGGTAGTGGTACTAATATTTCATTGCGTGAAGAAATGGACGCACTTGAATATACATACCAAAACAGCATTAATGATGGTTCCTTGGTAGAACGTGTTGAAAAAGATGGAACGTAGTGTGAATGGTAGAATTTCAACAGGTTCATTACAAAAACGTATTATTAGCTTGAAAACCAAGGTATATGGTAGTAATGTAACTCTTACAAATCAAGTAGGAACACTATCTTCTGATCACGTGTTCAAGGTAACACTAAATGATGCGGTATCCACAAAAACAAGTCATGAAGGAGATACAATTAAATTCACTGTTGCTGAAAATGTAATGGATGGCAATGTATTGTTGGTGCCAGCTGGTACTGTAGGTTCTGCAACGATTACATCCTTGAAAAAAGCGCGCTCTTTTGGACGTAATGGTGCATTAGATATAACTTTTGAATCTGTTCCTGCTATTGATGGTACAGAATTTACTGCTGTACAAGGTAATGAGGCTAAGGAAAAAACAAAGGGCGAAATTAAAGCAGCTGGTGCCTCTGTGGCTGGTGCAGTTCTACTTGGCCCTGTTGGTTTAGTAGGTGGTGCTTTCATTAAGGGTAAAAATATTGATTACCCAGTAGGCTCCACTGTATTTATTCAACCTCAAGACTCTGTATCTATTCAAGGTCTTGTTATTGGTGGTGATGGGTTAGCTCATAGTGATGATGAATTAGCTGAAGCCGTGACAGTACCGACTGCGAATGATGATTCCGTAGATAGCACTGTGGATGAAGCAGATGATTCAACTGTGAACACTGACGAAGAAGATACAAATACTGCTGATTCAGAAGAAGTAGAAGATACAAATGATACAGCAGAAAATGTTTCACAACCAATCGTCGTAGTAAAACGTAATCAATAGAGGAGTTTAGTAACCATGAGGAAACAAAGAGTACAATGGCTCGTGGCAGCATGCTTGCTTTGTTTAGCCCAGCCAGCGTGGGCTGCTTCAGACTCAATTACATATCAAGATAGTTTAGATAGTATATCTGAATCCTATCCAGGTGAACTGCAACAACCTTCGACACCTGAACGCAGCAATATTCGTGTTGTTCGTCGTGGTGCTTCACCGATTACTGCACCGACAGAAAAGTTACCAACTCGTGTAGATGCAGATAAGATGACATATTCCGGTAGTACTGGCGATGTAAATGCTTTTGGTAATGTAGTGGTTACTCAAGGTAATCGCACATTATTAGCTAATCGCATTACTGGTAATACTAAGACTACAGAGTATAGGACTGCAGATGGACCATATCGCTATTTGGAAGATGGTGGTAAAACAAAAGACCTTACTGGTGATGTTATGACCTATCGTACTAGCGATCAACATTTTGATGCAGGTCATACGCAAGGCTGGTCTGATCCATATTATGTGAAGGGTCAAAACTTATCTTATGATGGACAAACTGGTTCCATAGAGAAGGGTATGATTACGTCTAAGCATGCGATGGCATTTAAGCATACACCTGATTACCGTATTGAAGGTGAAGACATTAAAATCTATCCTGGCGATAAGGTAGTAATTCAACATCCAAGTTTTTACATCAAGAATTTTAAACTTTTTAGCTTGAAATCTTATACAAAATCTATACGTGGAGATAAACAAGGTAAAGTAAGTGCATTTTCTATTATGCCTCGTCCTATTTATAATAGTGATGATGGCATTGGATTGCGTGGTAATGCAGAAATTCCATTGGGTAAATCTGGTGAAGCGTATTTTGATTACAAATGGTATTCAAAAGCCGGATTTAAGCCTCAAATTGGATATCGCTATTTCTTACCTTGGGGAACTGCATCCATCGGGTATAGTAAAGTATCCAATGAATATAATGATGAAACTGTATGGGTAGAAAAAATCGGCGAATTACGTCTTGATACACATACGTACCATATTGGTAAATCTCCATTTACTGCACGTGGTGAAACAAGTATTGGTTATTGGAAGGAAGGATCTGTAAAGGGGGTACATAAGGACTATAAGGTAGAAGTATCTCATGATCCTATCAACCTTTGGAAAGATGGTACTTTGCGATTCTTCGGCGGTTATCAACGCGATTATTATGGCTATGATAAGTCGATACGTAGCATGCCGTACTGGGGCGCTCAATTCCGTACAGCTGTAGGACTAGAGTTAATGCGTGGGTATCGTATAATCAACGCAATATTAACTATAATAACTCGCCATATCGCTTTGATAGTACAGAGCTTCCTAAGGAGCTCATCTATGGTGGTTCCTTTAAATTGACACGTCTCGATGATATTTCGGTGAGTGTTAAACAAAATATGATGAGTGGCGATGTGGATTCTATCTATTACACATACCATCGTGATTTGCACTCCTTTGATATGTATTTAACATATAAAGATTCTCATAAAAATAACAATAACCAATGGAAAATCAAATTCGTTGGTAAAGATTTCTAAGGAGCATACACATGAAGTCTATTCGTAAGGCTGTCATTCCAGCAGCTGGTTTCGGTACACGTTTTTTGCCAGCTACGAAAGCACAACCAAAGGAAATGTTGCCTATTGTTGATACACCGGCGATTCAATATATTGTAAAAGAAGCACTCGATTCTGGTATCGAAGAAATTCTTATCATAACAGGTCGTAGCAAACGCGCTATAGAAGATCATTTTGATAGCAGTGTCGAGCTAGAAGAGCTATTACAAAAGCAAGGTAAAAATAAACAATTAGCCATGGTAAAAGATTTGGCGGATATTAAAATTCATTTTATTCGTCAAAAATCACCGCGTGGTTTAGGTGATGCCGTATTATGTGCTAAAGCGTTTATTGGTGACGAGCCATTTGCTGTATTATTAGGTGATGACATTGTTTATAATCCAGAAACCATGCTTACAACAGTTGATGGATTGTTATGAACAACATCCAGGTATCATATTAGGTGCTCAATTTGTACCGAATGAAAAGGTAAGCTCCTATGGTATTGTGTCCGGAGAACCGTTGGCAGATAACTTGTATCGTGTTCATGGATTAGTAGAAAAACCAAGTGTTGATAAGGCACCGTCCAATTTAGCTGTTCTTGGTCGATATATTTTAACGCCTGATATTTTTGATATCTTAGAGAATACAAAACCAGGTGTTGGTAATGAAGTACAACTAACAGATGCATTAGCTGCATCTAAAACAGATACTTACGCTTTAGCCTATGAAGGTGTTCGCTATGATACAGGTGATAAATTAGGCTATTTGAAAGCTACCGTGGAATATGCGCTTCGTAATGAAGAATTAGGGGCAGCATTTAAGGAATATTTAAAAGGATTGAAGTTATAAAATAGCTTATATATTCTTTGGATTTAAATATAAAATTGAGGCCACCATTGATTATCAATGGTGGCTTTTGTTGTTAACTCGTATGTCATACTAGGTTGACTATAGTGTTTCCGTTGATTATAATTTAATAGTAATGGTATAAAACTATTATTATACTGATTAAATTATAAGGAGTAATATGCGAGATTTATTAGCTCTTTTAACGGATGAAGAAACGTTAAATTTACCTACTAATTGCGTTATTACGAAGGCTTATTTTGATACGCAAGGCACAGATGAAACTGTGTTTCATGGTGTAGAGTATAAAGGCAATCATATATCCGTTTGTATGTCCAATACAAGTGGTACGTTATGGGTTAATTTATTACAACTAACAAGACCTTTACAAATTCGTGAGAATCCTAAAGTTGATGATTCACTTAAACGTATTTCATTTACAAAGGATGAAATTATACAATTTGTAGAGGATGTAAATGATCGTAATCGTATACATCGTGAAGTTCCTTATGTCGTGCCTGGGTTACTGATACTGGAGCACCTTTGGAAACATATGCTAAATAGTAACGCAACGTTAGGAATGTCTATTCGTTTTTTAGTTCCTATGCTTGCTAATGATTGTGTCTTTATTGAGCGTCAACGTGAAGGTAATGTCTTAGTTGGCAAATTAGATGATATGATTCTTTTTAAAGCTCGTCTTCATGATGAGCATAGAACGAATTAAAATTTTATGTGAATGAGGTATATTATGGAAGCAAGACGTTTAACAAAAATGGCTTTATTAACAGCGCTATTGTGTGTATCAGCATGGATTTCATTTCCATTACCATTTAGTCCTGTTCCTGTGATTGCGTTAACTTTGGTTGCCACATTAACCGGATTAATGTTGAAACCTAAGGAAGCATTTATTGTATTTTTAGTATATATTTTATTAGGCTTAATAGGGGTTCCCGTGTTTGCTGGTGGAACGTCTGGGTTAGCTAAATTATGGGGTCCTACAGGTGGATTTATAGTTTCTTGGCCAATAGCATATACTTTATTAAGTATTTGCAAAGGTAAGTCTCAAAACTTTTTTTCTTATGCTTGGCGCTCTATTGTTATAACAATTCCTGTAGTATATTTTTTTGGTGTTATAGGATTTATGCTTGTTACAGGAACTCCACTTTGGGCTGCATTAACTGCTGCAATGTTTCCTTATATTCCTGGAGATATTGTAAAATGTTTAGTTGCTGCGTGGTTAGCTACTAAAATTAAAATTTAATATAAATAAGGAGGTGTCTATGTATATATACACCTCCTTATTTATATTATTTTCTTATTTATTTTTGTGAACTAAGAGCTAGATGAAGATGTTGTGAAATAACTAGTAATCATTGATTCTTCAAAAATAGACAAAGAATTACTAAAAGAATGGTATAATAAAGAGTAATATTTTTATCCTTTAGGAGTTATCATGCAAATTAATAAAGCAGCCCTAGAGATTTTTGATTTTACATCATCTTTAGCGGTCTATTCTGAACATGAATTAAAAATAGGTGAGCAAGACATACATGACTATATTGCAGGCCATGTAACGAAAGCTTTTAAAGATCCCGGTGCGAGAACAGGGACGTTACATGCACATAGCCCTATGGGAAAGCGAATCGGTGAATATAAATCTGGTGAAATCTCCTTTATCACGTTAGCAAAAGAGTTAGGGGAGAAAACCTTTGACTATATGAAGCAAGCCACAGTAGGCGTTGTCATTGATACTATTGTATGCGATGTGGTGACAGACACATCCTATATTTGTATGCTATTATGTCAGGCTCATGATGCCTTTACGCATCAATTGTTTAGTGAAGATGATGGCTCCTTATCGACAGAACTTGTACCACATAAGGCGGTATTGCCGATGCCGACACAAAGTTGCGAGCTTTTGTTGCCATAAATACATTGGATTTATCTGTTCGTATTTTTGAACCCAAAGGTGAATATGACGGTGAAGTTTGTTATATCTTAGCAGATAAGGTGTTACAACTCGGTACAGATCAATCCTCTAGAGATACTGTTAAAAAGGTAAAAACCATTATAGATAAGGTGGCTCAAGCGCACGAATCCGATGGTGTAGCAGAGCTGACGATGGCAAAGTCTATGATTGCTAAAAATGCAGAAGTATCTGATACGGTTAATCCTGTTCGCATTGTGGAAGAGGTATTTAAGTCTAACCCCATTCAACAAGAAGCTGCTAAAAAGGAGTTAGCTGAACAGGATATGATGCGGCCTTTACCGGTAAATCGTGAATTTGCTACGAAGGTAGGCGAACATCATAAGATTAAAACCGATACTGGCATAGAAATTTCATTCCCTGTAGAATATATGCAAAATCGGGAGTTTATCGAAATTAAAACTAATGATGATGGTACTTTACGCATTGAATTAAAGAATATAAATAAAATTGTTAATAAATAGGAGGCTCTTGTATGAGTAAGGAAAAGCATAAAAAAACAAATGCATTACGCATATTAGATACTCATCACATAGCATATACGATTGATGAATATGAATGGTCTGAAGAACGAGGTCAGGGTGTTCATGTAGCTGATGAACTAGGTCTTGATGAAAAAGAAGTATTTAAGACTTTAGTTGGCAAGGGTGATAAAACAGGATATGTAGTATTCTGTATTCCTGTAGCTGAAGAACTAGATATGAAACAGGCTGCTCGTGTCAGTGGTAATAAATCAGTTGAATTAATTCATGTTAAGGACTTATTAGGTATAACTGGTTATTTACGAGGTGGTTGCTCGCCGGTAGGTATGAAAAAGCTATTTCCTACATATTTTGATGAAACGATGCAAGCTCAAGAGGCTGTATATGTTAGTGCTGGTTTACGAGGCATGCAGATGCATGTTAATCCACAAGATTTACAATCTGTAGTAAATGCTGAATTTGTACCGCTTACCATGAAGCATTAGGAGGTTGTATGGCGAAGAAATTTTATGCTGTAAAAGCAGGCCGTACGCCAGGTATTTATGAAACTTGGAGCGATTGTGAAACAGGTCAAAGGTTTTGGTGGAGCTATTTATAAATCGTTTCCCACTAAGTCAGAAGCCCAGGCTTTTATAGGTGATGAAGGTGTGAGTATTGGTGATTATCTAGCATCATCAAAAACGTCTAAAACAAACCATACAAAGAAATCTATAGCTCCCGATTTCTCAGAAACCAATCATTTAATTGCATATATTGATGGTAGTTATGACAAATATAATCAATCGGTAGGTTCCGGTGGTATTATGTTTCTAAATGGAAATAAAGAAACATTTTCGTTCGGCACAAAAGATGAGAAATATACAGAGTTTTGGAATGTGTCTGGTGAGTTATTGGCGGCCATGCATGTTATGGAATATGCTTTAACTCATGGAATTTCTAAGTGTTCCTTATATTATGATTATATGGGGATTGAAATGTGGGCCACGAAGAAGTGGAAACGAAATAATGTATTAACCAATGAATATGCAGCATTTTGTGAACGTATATTTCCACATGTGAAAGTATACTTTCACAAGGTACATGCTCATACTGGTGATACATATAATGAAATGGCTGACCAACTCGCAAAGGCAGGGGCAGCGATAGGTAAATAATCTAAAAGGGGAAAACAATGCGCGTTTGTGTAACGGGGGGCGCCGGATTCATAGGGTCCCATCTGGTCGATCGACTCATAGCATTAGGTCATACAGTATTGGTAATCGATAATCTTACAACAGGGGTACGAGAATTTGTTAATCCAAAAGCAACATTCATAGAAATGGATGTACGAGACGTTAACATAGAATCTATTTTTGCAGATTTTAAACCTCAAGTGGTATTTCATGAAGCGGCACAAACGATGGTACCTGCATCTATGGAAAATCCTAAGATGGATTGTGATGTGAATCTAATGGGATTAATTAATATGCTCGAAGCAGCTAGAAAGCATAATGTTTCACATTTTCTAATGCCATCCTCTGCTGCAGTGTATGGTGATCTCGATACATTACCACTCACAGAAGACATGTCTGGTAAACCGACATCATTTTATGGCCTTACAAAATTGACAGCTGAAGGATATTTACGTATTTATGAACAAGCTTTTGGATTAAAAACAGTATGCTTTAGATATGCTAATGTATATGGGCCACGTCAAGGGGATGGTGGAGAAGGCGGTGTAATTAGTATTTTCAACCGCCTCATTAATGAGGATAAGCCGCTTACCATTTTTGGGGATGGTGAGCAAACACGTGACTTTGTATATGTAGCTGATGTAGTTGAGGCTAATATTAAAGCTATGAATCATCCTGACTTAACAGGAATTTATAATATTTCTACCAATACGAGTACATCTGTCAATGAATTGGTAGGCTATTTTACATCTATCAGTGGTAAAGAAATTGTAACTAATTATGAAGCAGAACGGGTTGGAGATATACGCCATTCTCGCTTATGTAATAAAAAAGCAAAAAAGGATTTTGGATTTGAAGCCACTGTTAGTTTAGATTGTGGATTGGGTGATACCTTCTCATATTTTAAGGGGAAATAAATATAGGATTATGAGTGAAACGTATTTTCTGATTATTATGACCGTATGGAATTTTATTGTCTTTTGTATATATGGATATGATAAGTTATCCGCTATAAAGGGGTATGAGCGGATTTCTGAATTTACATTGCTATTTTTAGCCTTTGCCTTTGGTGGTTTAGGCGCTTTATTGGGCATGGTAGTATGTCATCATAAAACAGCAAAATTGAAATTTAAGTTATTGATTCCCATCGCTATTCTTTGGTCCGTATTTGGTATCGGTTATGGCTATGGTTGGATTGGTGCATAAAGGAGATACTTGATGTTACAGTTAGATTCTGGATTTGAGCTAGATTATAACAATATCTATAATGAAAGCTGCATACAGGCAAGGGACATACAAAACTTTGAACGGGCCATTCAAAATGTATGGCGTCATACCAATATTTTGCGATCCACAGGTTATGAAGAAGGCCACCTATCTAAAGATGGTCAGCCAGAACCAATCTTGTTTTATCAGTTGCCATATATATCAGAAAATGGCATCAATACACCGGACATGATGGACCGTTTACATGACTTGGGTGACTATGCTCGTAAAAGTATTGATACTGTTGTTTCTATTGGCATCGGTGGATCTTATCTAGGTAGTAAGGTACTCTTTGATGTGCAATGTGGTTCATTTTGGAATAACTATACTGATGAAGAACGCAACGGCTATCCGAGATTTTATTTTGCTGGGTTTAATGTAGATGGCCCATACTTAGAAGGGCTAATTAAAACCTTAGTATCTCAGGCCGGTGAAAAGGGTAGTGACTATACAGTTATGCTTGTAGTTACATCAAAGTCTGGTTCCACTATTGAACCGATGGCTAATTTTATGATTCTTCAAAAAGCACTAGAGGATCATCATATTAATTATGAAGTTACCGTCGTTACAGAAACAAATGATGAGACACACCCTACTATTCTTCATGATATGGCTATCAAGCATCAATGGAGAACTTTCTCCGTTCCCTATGGTGTAGGAGGCCGATTCTCCGTTTTTACTGAGGTAGGATTCGTTACAGCTGCTCTTGTGGGATTTGATATTGAAGGATTTTTAGCCGGTGCTGCATCGATGGATATGGCTTGCCAAGAAGAGGATGTTTATAAAAATCCTGCACTATTTAGTGCATTATTAAAATATATTGCATCTGAGCGATATGGACGTATTATAGAGGTATTCATGCCTTATGGTGAGTCTCTACACTCCTTTATCCGATTGGTATGTACAGCTCTTATCCGAATCATTAGGTAAAATGAGTAATACCTGTCTTCCTTATGGACGTACACCTGTTCCTGCAGTAGGCACGATGGATATGCACGCACAAGTGCAAGAACACCAAGAGGGGCGTCTTAACAAGGTTGTTCAATTTATTAAGGTACGAGATTGGAATACATCATTGGTTGTTCCTAATTTATATAGTGAATATGATAAACTTGATGCAATTGGTGATATTCCTATTAGTGATATCTTAAATAGCGCACTTGATGCAAATCGTGAGGCCCTATCTATAGATAATCGTTTTAATATGACCATATCTGTACCAACATTAAATGCATTTCATTTAGGGGAAATAATGTTCATGCATTGTTGGGCTGTGTATTTTGAATCAATTTTAGCTGGTGTTGATGCCTTTGATCAACCTGGTGTTGAAGTTTATAAACGCTTGATTGGTCCAAAACTTCAAGCTATGAAAAAACAATAATTGCTATTATACATTGTATGATTTGTCAAGGACACTAATAGTCACGGGGGTGACTATTAGTGTCTCTTTTTATGTATATTTGTGTTGCATACTGATACTAGATAGATATTTTAATTCTACTATGTGAAAGGAGTCCTGATGAATGAACATACAGGAACGTTTACGAGAAAAATTGTATCCTTATGTGACTCAATGTAAACGATACAAGAAGAGTCTCGGTGTATTGTTTGTATTAGGCGGAATAGCAATTGGTTGGGGCATATTTTATACACCTGAGGCTGATTATGTCCAGATGGAGCCTGATTCAACGGCAATGTCGAAATCAGAAGATAAATCTCATGAAATAACATTGTTATACAGTACGAGTAATAACTTGCGAGCTCTTCCTTGGCGTGAGGTATTAGGCGAATCATTAGACAAAAGTAATGTATCTTCAATACATATGATGGATGAAGAACATAGCGGTGGAGGTCAGCAGAACCTAAATAATAAAGATGATTCATCAAAGGTAAAACAAGGTAAACGGAGACATAGTCAGAAGAAAGTAGACCAAGATAGCAGTTCTAGTGCAGAACCAGTTACAACAAAACATAATAAGCAGAAAACAATTCATGTTAATGGCGTAATACATGGCCCTCAATGTGCTGTAATTTTAAGCAGTGGCACAGAATCTACTGTTGTTATGGAAGGTGATTCTTGGCATGGTGTAAAGGTAATTAATGTAGATGAAAATGGTGTAACCCTTGATGAAGGAGGCAATGTACGATGTGTATCTATTGGCGAATCATGATTATAGTTTTACTCTTAGGTGTAATAGAAAATCCTTGTGTATGGGCGAAGAATCGATACATGTACAACAATCTGAGTCAGGTCAAAATACATATAGTATGACGGTTAGCAAGGCGCCTTTGTCCGATGTGGTAGAGGCCATCAGTCGTAGTTATAAAATGGATATACTTGGTATTAATACATTGAACGGAACTGTGACAGGAACGATACACGGTAAGTCACCATTAGACATGCTACATCATTTAGGGGATATGTATCATTTTGATATACAGGATGATCAAGGCGTGGTAACCGTTACAGGGCATTCTGGTGCTAAGGAACATCGTCATGTAGTGGTAGTAGAACCAAAGATGGCATCATCGACATCGCTAGAATCTGTCATAAAAACAGTAGTACCTAATGGAAAGTTCGCTGTGCATAAGGAAACGAATCAGATTGTATTAAATGTAACAGGAGACGAGGAAAAAGGGGTAAACTCTATCATTCAATCTGTAGATAGAGATATGAAACAAGTGCGCTTGGAAGCTACCATTATGGCTATGGAGCATTCCTATACGAAGGAAACGGGATTTAGATGGTCCTGGCTGAGTTTAACCGGCCATGGTAAGGATAAGACAAATTCTTATGGTGCTATTTCTTTTGGAAAAGCTCCAGATGGGGAAGCTTATAAATTTTTTGTTAAACCTGAGCTTAGCCTTTTAGAAACATCGGGAAAGGCAGTTGTTATTGCAACCCCTTCCATTATGGCCTTAAATGGTGAAGCCGCACATATTTTGATAGGTGAACGAATTCCTGTAATCGAAGAGTCAATTTCTAATGGTGAAAGAAAAAGATCCATTCATTACGAAGAGGTGGGTATTAAACTTGACTATACACCGGTAGTCACGAAAAATGGTACCATTGATACGTCTATACGAGCTGAGGTGAGTTCACCCATTATGGTATCTGAGATGAAATCTTATAAAATAACTACTCGACAAGCACAGACTAGAGTGCGTCTACAACCGGGAGAAGTACTGGTCATAGGTGGCTTAATGGATAATCGTGATCAAAAACAGATTGAAAAAATCCCAATACTCGGTGATATCCCTTTATTAGGTAAATTATTTAGACATAGTCGGAAGACAAAGGATAGCGTGGAAATGGTCATTTTGGTGAAAGCGACTGTGGTATAATAATAGTTACGAAATGATAAAGGAGGTATTGAATGGAACGCATTCGAATGATCGGCCTAGGAAAATCATTTGGGGTGCGCCAAGTGTTTTCCAATGTGTCCTTTGAAATAAAAGAAGGCGATAGAATTGCCTTGGTTGGCCCTAATGGGGCTGGTAAATCAACACTGTTGAAATGTATCCTCGGTATTGAGGAATTAGATGAAGGCCAAGTTGTAATGTCTCCTGTGGCAAGCATTGGCTATTTGCAACAAGATGTTAACTTAGGCGATGCCAGTTTAGCTGAAGAAATAGAAACAGCTTGGGAAGATGTTCATGCATTAGAAAATAAATTACAAGAGTTAACCACATATTTAGAGACTCATGAGGCTAGTGAAAGCGACTTACAACGCTTAGACTATTTACAAAATCGATTGGAATGGTTAGGTGGTTATGACTATGAACAAAAAACAAAACGCATAGTGTATGGTCTTGGTTTTACCGATGAAGATCTATATAAACCGGCTAATGCATTTTCTGGGGGTCAAAAAACGCGTATTAATTTGGCAAAGGCCTTAGTACGGAGTCCAGATTTTTTATTCCTCGACGAACCGACAAACCATTTGGATATGGAAATGTTGGAGTGGTTAGAAGGTTATCTATCATCCTATCGAGGTGGCATTCTGATTGTCAGCCATGACCGGTATTTCATGGACCGCATCGTTACTGGTGTAGTAGAACTAGATCATCACAAGGCCACAACATATCGCGGTAATTATAGTCGCTATGTGGCACAACGAGAAGAACGTTTAAAAGCAGATACGATTGCTTATGAAAAGCAGCAAGAATATATTAAGAAAACAGAAGAGTATATTGATAAGTATCGCGCTGGTATTAAGTCTAAGATGGCGAGGGGACGCCAATCTCAACTAAATCGATTAGAACGACTAGAGGCTCCTGAAACTTCACACTCGTTAGATTTTAAATTTCCACCGGCTGCTATGAGTGCTGATAAGGTACTTGTACTAGATCATGTGTCTATTGGCTATAAAACAGATGATCCAATTATTGATGATGTATCTGTAGTTGTTAGGCGCGGCGAATCTGTTGCCTTGATCGGTCCTAATGGGGCTGGTAAATCTACGATGGTGAAAGCTATTGTAGGGGAGTTATTCCCTACAGAAGGTCATATCGATATTGGCAACCGTGTACAAGTGGGCTATTTTTCACAAGAACATGAAGAATTACACGATCGGTGGCAAGTGGTAGATGAGATTATCAATAATTATAATTTCACCGAAGAGAAAGCTCGCAATGTTTTAGGATCATTCCTATTTAAAGGGGATGATGTATTTAAACTAGTAGGTGATTTATCCGGTGGTGAACGAGCGCGTTTAGCTCTGTTAAAATTATTCTTACAAGGTGATAATTTCCTCATTCTTGATGAACCTACTAACCATTTAGACGTACCTACCCGTGAAATAGTCGAACGTGCGTTGCAGCAATTTGGTGGTACGTGTTTTATTATTTCCCATGACCGGTATTTCTTAGATCAAGTATCTACAAGAACATTGGTATTAGAGAATAAAGGTCTTACTGAATACTTAGGTAATTATTCTTACTATAAAGAGAAATTAAAAGAGCAACTGGATATAGCTGCTCTTACAGAAGTAGTAGAAGAAGTAGCTAAGGAAGATGTGAAATCTGAAGCTAAAACCATTTCTACATCTCCATCTGATGAGCCTAAGAAAAAAACAAATACATACATGGTTGAAAAGCAATTAGCTGAAGTGGAAGAAGAAATTGCTAGATTAGAGGCGACCATGAAAATGTATGAAGTACAATTAGCAAATCCTGTAGTCCAACAAGATTTAGCGGAAATGGAAAACATATCTAAGCAGCTTTCAGATACGGAAAGCAACTTACAAAAGTTGTATGAGAAATGGGAACATTTTTCAGAATTATTAGCATAATAAATAAAAATTATAAGGTGTATATCTGAATTCTATAGAAGATATACATGATTTAATTGACAAACATAAAAAATATTTCATAATATAGAAGTATATATAATTTATACTATTATAGTTGCTATTATTGTGATTAAAGGAAGGGTGTAACATGAATAAATCCATGTTAAAAAAAGCAGCCATTTTCGGTCTTGCTGGTGTAATGGCGGTTGCTGCTGGTTGTGGTAGCAATAAAGATGCAGGTAATGCAAATAATAATGAAGCGAAAATCGCATTGTTAACAACAACTACAGGCGGTGCTGCTGCGTATGGTGAGTCCATCAAAGCTGGTGCAGAATTGGCTGTTAGCGAAATCAATGCAGACGCTAACAATGTAAAAATTAATTTGCTCGTTGAAGACACTAAAGGTGATAAAAACGAAGCGATTAATGCGATGAATAAAGTAATTTCTAAAGATAAAGTTGTAGGCGTTATCGGCCCTATGTTATCTGGTGAAATGATGGCTGCTGGCCCTGTAGCAAATAAAAGTAAAGTCGTAGCTCTTGGCACATCTACAACAGCTGAAGGTATTACTGATATCGGCGATTACATTTTCCGTAATGCTGTACCAGAATCCTTGGCAGTAGATACTGCAATTAAAGAAGCACATAAAACTTTGAACTTTAAAACTGCAGCTATTATGTACTCCAACAACAATGACCAAATGGTATCTGTAAATAATACAGCTCGTAAAGCATTGGAAGCTGAAGGTGTACAAATCGTTGATACTGAAACATTCGCAGATAAAGATACAGACTTCTCTGCACAATTAACTAAGATTCAACAAGCTAATCCTGATGTAATCGTTGTTGCTTCTCTATACCAAGAAGGCGCATTGATTATGAAAAAAATGCGTGAAATGGGTATGAAACAACCTGTAGTTGGTTCCAATGGCTTCAACAGTCCTGAATTTATTAAAATCGCAGGTGCTGCAGCTGATGGCGTTATCGTAGGTACACCTTGGTTCCCTAACAAAGATGACCAAAAGGTAAAGATTTCCGTAAAGCTTATAAAGATAAATACGGTAAAGAACCAGATCAATTCGCAGCGCAAGCTTACGATGCAGTTTACTTGTATGAAGCAGCATTGAAAAAATCTGGCTCCACTACTGATCGTGAAAAATTCCGCGAAGCATTGAAAAATATTGCCGACTTCGTTGGTGTAACAGGTCAATTCAAATTCAATGATCACCGCGATCCTTCCATGGAAGTTCAAGTATTGCAAATTAGAAACGGTCAATTTGACGCATTAAAAAAATAAAAGTTGAGGTAGTATAGTGTTTTTACAACAATTAGTTAACGGGTTAACCCTCGGTAGCTTATATGCTGTACTCGCTATTGGCTTAACACTTGTGTTTGGCGTTTTAAATATCATCAACATGGCACACGGAGGCATCTTTATGATAGGTGCCTTCGTTGGTCTTTTTATGGTAACTGTTTTTAACGTAAACATATTTGTAGCCCTTATCGTAGCGATGGCTGTAGGTGCCGTACTAGGTTACTTATTAGAATTTGTGGCGTTACGCCCACTACGTAAGAAAAAGGTGTCTCACTTAGCACCACTTATCAGTACCATTGGTGTTTCCATCTTCCTTGAAAGTTTGGCATTATTATTATGGGGCCCTCAAACTAGATCCTTCCCACCAGATTATATTGGTGGCCTTATCGACTTTGGGGTATTTAAAATCTCCATGGTGCAAATTATCGGTTTAGGTGTTTCTGTTCTCTTAATGATTATTTTGAATGTGGTTATTAAAAAGACTAAGATTGGTAAAGCCATTCGTGCCGTATCCATGAGCACGGAAACAGCAGCTCTCTTAGGCATCAATCCAACGATGATTATTTCTGTTACCGTTATGATTGCTTCCGCTTTAGGTGCAGCTGCCGGTGTACTTGTTGGCCTTTCCTTCAATGCTATTGAGCCTACTATGGGTGTTATCATAGGCTTTAAAGGCTTGGCTGTACTTATCCTAGGTGGTCTTGGCAATATTACTGGCGCCATGGTAGGTGGCTTTATCTTGGGCATTGCGGAAATCTTCTCCGTTGCTTATGGTGCATCTACATTCCGTGATGCGGTAGCCTTCGGTTTAATCATTGTCTTATTATTCTGGAGACCACAAGGTTTATTTGGTTCTAAAGATAAGGGGGGCAGACCATAATGGATATTTTTAACCCTTATTATCTACAAATTGTGATGTTTTTCATCATCAATGCCATCCTTGGTATCTCTATTTATTTCACCCTTGCTAGTGGACAGTTATCCCTTGGGGCAGCTGGTTTCATGAGTGTTGGTGCATATGTGGGTGCACTGCTTTCTTTGAAAGCTGATTTACCTATCGTAGTTGGTATTTAGTAGGTGGCTTTGTAGCTGCTTTAGTTGCCGTTATCATCGGTTTGCCAACAACTCGATTGAAAGGTTTATATCTCGCCATCGCCACACTTGGTTTTGGTGAAGTAGTACGTGTTATCTTCTTGAACTTAGATGTGACAAATGGTGCTCTTGGTCTATCCGGCATTCCATCTATTCCTCAAGAATTGACAAATTTTGCTTACGAAATTGATATTGATGGCCTTATGGGAATCGATGCTGTTGCATGGGGCAACATTATGGCTATCATTATTTTACTAATCGTTTTGATTTTTATTATTGCTTTCTGTGTACGTATCAACAATAGCCGTGTCGGTCGTGCCTTTGCCGCTATTAAGGCAGATGATCATGCTGCTGAGTTGATGGGGATTAATGTAGTGTACTATAAAATGATGGCTTTCATCATCGGTGCATTTATCGCTGGTATCGGTGGTGGTTTGTATGCTCATATTACAAACTTTATCAACCCTACAGACTTCAGTTATCATAAAGTAGTACAAATCTTATTGTTCCCTGTATTTGGTGGTTCTAATGTAGTGTGGGGTTCCGTACTCGGTTCCTCATTCTTACATTGTTGCCAGAAGTATTGCGATTCTTATCCGACTATCGCGATATCATTTATGGTGCATTGTTAGTCATTTTGATGGCTGTTCGCCCAGATGGTATTTTAACCGAATCTATGGTAGATAAGATTAGTCGTAAATTAGGCTTTAAAAAAGCTCCATACATTCCTGAAACACAAGTATTAACAGAACGTTTTGAAGCGTATAAGCGTAAACAACAAGATAAACAAGGATAGGAGGGGAACTGAATGCTATTAGAATTAAATGAAGTAAGTAAAAGCTTTGGTGGCGTTGCAGCTCTCACAGGCATATCCTTTGGTGTTAAGCAAGGTGAAGTGTTTGGTGTTATCGGACCAAATGGTGCTGGTAAGACTACACTCTTTAACTTGATTACAGGTGTATTCCCTGTAAGTTCTGGCGAAATTGTATTTGATGGTATGTCTGTTGTAGGCATTAAACCTCATAGAACGGTAGAAATGGGCATTGCTCGTACATTCCAAAACATTCGTCTCTTTGGCAATATGACAGCTTTGGAAACAGTATTAACTGGTATGCATTGTCGAACTGGTTCTGGTTTCGTTGCTAGTTTCTTAAGAACAAAACGCCAACGTATTGAAGAAGAACGTTGTCGTGGCATTGCCTATGAATTTTTAAAACTCGTAGGACTTGAAGAAGATGCTGAAGAAGTTGCTACATCTTTGCCTTATGGCAAACAACGTCGCCTTGAAATTGCTCGTGCTTTGGCTACACATCCTCAATTAATTTTGCTAGATGAACCAGCAGCAGGTATGAATGATAGTGAAACAGAAGCGTTACGCCAATTGATTGGTAAAATTCGCGACTTAGGTATTACTGTTGTCGTAATTGAACATGCCATGGAATTGATGATGAATATCTGTGACCGTTTGGTGGTATTCAATTTTGGTAAAAAGATTGCTGAAGGTACACCTCAAGAAATTCAAAATAATGAGGCTGTTATCGAAGCATACTTAGGTAAAGAGGAGGTGTAATATGTTAAAGCTAGAAAACATCGTGGCTGGTTATGGACATATTACAGCCTTAAAAGACATTAGCTTAGAAGTACCACAAGGGTCTATCGTATCCTTGATCGGTGCCAACGGCGCTGGTAAGTCGACAACAATGAAGACTATTATGGGCCTTGTAAAGCCTACATCAGGTAAGGTGCTATTTGAGGGTCAAGACATTACTGGACATAAAACTCATCAAATTGTACATAATGGTATTTCCTTAGTACCTGAAGGTCGTCAAATTCTTCAAGATATGAGCGTTTACGAGAATCTTGAAATGGGCGCTTATATACGCAATGATAATGAGATTGAAGCGGACATTAAAAAGGTATTTAAACGCTTTCCAATTCTCGATGAACGGAGCTATCAACTAGGTGGTACATTATCTGGTGGCCAACAACAAATGCTTGCCATTGGTCGTGCTCTTATGGCCCGTCCTAAGTTATTGCTACTAGACGAACCATCTATGGGGCTTGCACCATTAGTAGTAAACGAAATCTTTGAAACTATTAAAGAAATTAGTGCAGAAGGCACCACCGTTCTCTTGGTAGAACAAAACGTCCGTCAAGCATTGAAAATCGCTGATTATGCGTATGTATTGGAAACAGGCAAAATGGTATTGTCTGGTCCAGCTGATGAAGTACGACATGATCCTCGTGTCATGGAAGCTTATTTGGGCGGTCGTGTCGAATAAAATTAAATACAATTTATTTGGATGTATATATCTATTATTAAACGGATATATACATCCATTTTTTTGCAAACTCCTAAATATAGAAATTTTTTATTAGTAATAGAAATATATAGAACAAAATAACACTTCGATATGTGAAGAAAAATACACATATACGGGTAAGCATTAAACATAGATAATTTCAGTATTCTTGATGCTTCATGAAAACCATATAAAGAAGCTTCATCTTGCTTATATAGTAGTTACAAAGAAACGATGATAAAATATGTGTACGATAATTAATTAAATATTAAATTTATTTAAATAGTTGTGTTAAGGTGTTTTGTTAATTGAAATGAATGCTATGAGGTGCATGTATGAATCAAAAATGGATTGCTTTATCTCTTGTCATAGGTACGATAGCCACTACGGGTTTTGCAAAGGATGTTTCTCCTGTAGTAGTTACAACATCAAATATGAATACGTCTGCATCTACAATTGGTTCTGATCAAGAGTATCGTCTACGACAAGGGGATGAACTCATGATTGATGTAGTACAACAAGCAGATTTAGGTGCAAATAAAACTTTCACCATTCGACCAGATGGATATGTATCCATTCCTATGGCAGGTAATATTAAGGCGGATGGAATGACAGTAGAAGAATTCACCCGAAATGTATCTAACGCATTATCCATATACATTATCAATCCTGATGTGTCGGTTAATGTTACAAAATTAGGTGGCGTTCGCGTTTATGTATTTGGTGAAATTAATAAACCAGGTGCTTATACATTAACAAAATCGAGTACCGTTATTGATGCGATTGGGGTCGCGGGTAGTTTCAACTGGGATACGGCTAAGAAGAAGATATTCTTAATTCATCAAAATGATCCTACAAAACCTATTGAAATCAATTTAAATAATATGTTGAAAACTGGTGATATGTCCCAAAATTACGTTATGCGTGAAGGCGATATCTTGTACTTAACTAAGAACAGTAAGATTAGTTTCTCTAGAGATATTGCTCCTATTTTGACAGGTGCTTACATGGTATCTCGCATAGGTAAAGACTAATTAGTAAAAATAGTATCATATGTAAGTCATATAAGGGGGGCTTTCATTGCGTTCATATTTATTACCCGGCTTATTACTTATTGTAGATGTTATTACTATTATTGGTGTGGCATTGATCAGTTTGCTTATACGATTTGATGGTTATATAACATCACATTATCTGCATCAGATGATAGATGCATTGCCTATAATGGTAATCTCCTATATTGTTATGCTTTTGTCCATGCATCTATATACGCGCATATGGCGCTATGCAGGTATGCGCGAAATGGTTGCTGTATTGATTGCGACCACCTTAGGAGCAGGACTTTTCTATACAGGGATGTATGTATTTGATAAATCTTTACCTAGATCCATATATTTGATTAGCTGGATTCTTAGTACCGGTGTTATCGGAATTGGTAGAATGGTACTCCATTATATTGCCATGCGATATGGTGGAAAACAAAGTACTGATGCTGATATGGTAAATACCTTAATCATTGGCGCAGGTGATGCAGGTGCCACAATTGCTCGTGAAATTGAACGGTATCATAAACGGTCTCGTAAGGTAATTGGTTTCATCGATGATGATGAGTCTAAATTCAATCGTCTAATGGGCGGCGTTCGTATACTAGGTAATCGCCATGATATCCCATCTATTGTAAAAGAAAATAAGGTGAAAGAAATTATAATTGCCATGCCTTCTGTTACACGTAATGAAATCAGAAATATCATGGAAATCTGTTCACCTCTTAAATGTAAAGTCAATACATTACCGGGGATGTATCAATTGTTAGATGATGAGGTACTAGTATCCCATTTACATCCTGTATCCATAGAAGACCTATTAGAACGTGATGAGGTTCGTCTCGATATGGATATTGTAGAACATTATATTCGCGATAAGGTTGTTCTGGTTACTGGTGCTGGTGGATCTATAGGTTCAGAAATTTGTCGTCAAATTATGCGTGTTGGCCCTAAACAGCTCTTACTATTAGGCCATGGTGAAAATAGTATATACCTGATCAATCAGGAGTTGAAAAATATATATAAAGATGGCCCAATTATACCAATTATTGCAGATATTAGAGATAAGCAACAATTAGATCAAATATTCACTCAATATAATCCGCAAGTTGTATTCCATGCAGCAGCTCATAAACATGTGCCTCTTATGGAAATTCAACCGATGGCTGCCGTTTTAAATAACATTTATGGCACAAGAAATGTAGCCGACGTAGCAGGTCGCCATGGTGTAGAACGGTTTGTTATGATTTCTACGGATAAAGCCGTCAATCCAACTAGCGTTATGGGTGCCACAAAGCGCGTCGCAGAGAAGGTTATCATATCTATGAATGATACATATGATACGAAATATATTACTGTTCGTTTCGGTAATGTTCTCGGCAGTCGCGGTTCCGTCATTCCTTTATTTAAAAACAAATTGAAGCTGGTGGCCCTGTAACTGTGACAGACCCTGAAATGACACGCTATTTTATGACCATACCAGAAGCGAGTCAACTCGTGTTACAGGCCGGTGCTATGGGTAAAGGTGGAGAGGTATTCTTACTTGATATGGGCGAACCTGTAAAGATTATTGATTTAGCAAGAAATATGATTCGTTTATCAGGATTGGAACCTGATAAGGACATTCATATTAAAATTACAGGACTTAGACCAGGTGAAAAGAAATATGAAGAATTACTTACCTCTGAAGAAGGAACTAATCGAACGAATCATACAAAGATTTTTGAAGCCCCGTTAGATACCGTTGATCGTGATTGGTTGATAGAAAAAATTAGCACCTTTGATTCTTGTGAAACTGATATGGATGTAATTGGCGTATTACAGGATATTATTCCAACATATACACCTAACCATAATATTTAAGCGGAAAGAGAGACCGCGGTGTTGTATGCCTACTTGAAAGGGGTATTGGGATGGAACAAATTATAGATATAAAAGATATAGCCAAGATTCTTGTTAGAAAACGGCGAACTATTATAAATGTGACTGGCATTTGTATTCTCCTTGGCGGTGCGTACTTAATCGTGACACCATCTACCTATCAGTCTACAGCTATGTTGCGTATTAAACAGACGCAAGGCTTAGGTAATTCAGTGCTATCTAGTGACCCAAGCTACTCTGATACGATGGCTCGTCAATTGATGAATACTGATGCAGAGATTTTAAAAAGTCGTAATGTTGTGGAACCTGTTATCAATGAAATTGCCGGAGATAGTAGTAAGCTACCAACGTATGAAGAATTTGTTAAAAATCGTATTGAAACAAAGCCATATAAAGAAACACAGTTATTACAAGTTAGTGTGACTGGTAAGTCCCCAGAAGAGGCACAAGAAGCTAATCAGTTATTAATTGATACATTTTTAAAACGCTTAGCCGAGTTATCCCAAGTTGAACAAAAAGCGACTCGTGAGTTTTTACAAAAAAGAGTGGTAACAGCGAAGGAGGAATTGTCTGAAGCAGAGAAAAAGCTCCAACAATTTCAAGTAGATAATAAAATTTATTCTACCAATGATCAAATGAAGGGGCTTACAGATAAGATTACGTTAATCGATCGTGAAAAGGCACAAAATAAGCTCGATTTAGAAACGGCGCAAGCTGCATTAGGTAGCATTAATGCTGATTTAGGTTCGGCAGGTGCTAGTATTGCAGATAGTTCAACGGTACAAGCTTATAAATCACAACTAGCAGATTTAGAGGCTCGTAAGGCAAGTTACGTAGGTAAATATACTGATTCACATCCTGCAATGAAGGAAGTAAATGATCAGATTGCTAAGCACAAGCCGGTTTACAACAGGAAATCGATGCTATTGTTTCACAGCAAGCTCCATCAAGTAACTCCGCTCAACAAGGGTTATTAACAGATAAATTTAAAAATGAAGCTGCTTTAGCAGTAGCTCAAAGTAAAGAGGCTACGTTAGCTGATTTAGATAAAGATAACGAAGATGCGATGAAAGCACTCCCTGAAAAGGAACGGGGGTATATTCAAGCTAAGCGTGATGTAGATGTAGCCCAAGATATTTATGAAATGCTTTCTAAACGTCTGGAAGAAGCTAAGGTGGCAGAGGTTATGGTACCGAATGAGGTACAAATTGTCGATGCTCCTACATTACCAGAAAAAGCGATTGCTCCTCGTCGTGTACTTGTTATGGTTGCCAGTGCTGTTATCGGTTTAATTTTAGGCTGTTTGTATACATTAGTTAACTCCTTGCGAAATCGTAGAATACAGACTGCAAAAGATGTTGAAGATATGTTACAGGTGCCAATGTTAGGTGTCATTCCTAATCACAGAAAATCGGTAACAGAAGAACCTAAGAATAAAGTGTTGCGTTGGTTGTACAAGGTGAGAGGTTAAGATGGATACGATACGATTAATTTCAAATGAATATGGTGATACTCCTTTTGTGGAATCTTATCGAACATTGCGTAGCAATTTACAGTATCGCTGTAATGCAGAAAATAGAAAAATGTTGTGTGTTACATCTGCTACAACAGGTGAAGGTGTATCGGAGGTGGCCGCTAATTTAGCGATTTCTTTATCCAAGAATAATGACAAGGTGCTGTTAATCGATGGTAATTTACGCAATCCAGTGCAACATATTGTATTTGATGTAAAAAATCAAGGATTAACAAATCATATCATTATGGATGAAGATTTGACGATTCATCGTCATGTGATGCCTCATCTAGATCTAATTACCAGTGGGATTGCAGTGGAATCTCCGTCAGAGGTGGTTGATTCCCATCGATTATCTACGGTATTTGAGTACATTCGTGATGAATATGATGTCATCATAGTGGATACACCATCGGTGTTAAGTGTTACGGATGCCTTGGTAATAGCTGAGAAAGCTGATGGGGTTCTCTTGGTTGTAAAAGGTGATTATGTTCAACCTGATGATATGGCATTAGCTAAACAACGATTAGAGCAAATTGGAGTACCTATTATCGGATCAGTGTTTATTGATATGGAATAAATGGAAAGTATAGGTGAAAGCTATGAAAATTAATTTCTCTCCTCCAGATATTACAGAATTAGAAATCAATGAGGTGGTAGAAGCGTTAAAAAGTGGTTGGATTACAACTGGACCACGTACTAAGGAATTAGAACGACGTATTGCAACGTATTTAGGGACGCCAAAGGCAGTGTGCTTAAATTCAGCAACTGCAGCCTTAGAAATGATTCTTCGCGTATTGGGTATTGGACCAGGTGATGAAGTTATAACTAGTGCTTACTCCTATACGGCTAGTGCAAGTCCTGTAGTTCATGTAGGGGCAAAACTAGTATTAATCGATACAGCACCTGATTCTTATGAAATGGACTATGATAAGGTGGCTGCTGCCATAACCGATAAGACAAAGGCCATTATTCCTGTCGATATCGGTGGTGTACCTTGTGATTATGACCGTTTATTTACAATTGTAAATGATGCAAAATCTTTATTTATACCAAGTAATGATATACAACGTGCTTTAGGTAGAATTCCAATCGTCGCAGACTGTGCACATTCTTTTGGGGCAACCTATAAAGGGATGCATACAGGCAATGTAGCTGACTTTAGTAGTTTTTCCTTTCATGCGGTAAAAAACTTTACCACTGCTGAAGGTGGGTGTGCTACGTGGAATCATATAGAGGGCATTGATGATGAAGCTCTCTATAAGGAATTTCAACTATTATCTTTACATGGTCAGGATAAGGATGCATTGGCCAAAACTAAGATGGGGGCCTGGGAATATGATATTAAAGGTACCTATTATAAGTGCAATATGACGGATATTATGGCTGCTATTGGATTGGCCCAATTAGAACGATATCCTGGCCTATTAGAACGGCGTCGTGAAATTATTGATCGATATAATGACGCGTTTAAAGTTTGTCCTGTATCTGTAGTACCTCATTATACGGATGAGCATATGAGTAGTGGTCATTTATATTTAGTGCGTATCAATGATGCAACCATAGAACAACGTAATGAATTAATTGAACGAATGGCAGAAAAAGGTGTTGCTACAAATGTGCATTATAAGCCAATTCCAATGCATACGGCTTATAAAAACTTGGGATTTTCTATCGATGATTATCCGAATGCATATAATCAGTTCAAAAATGAAATTACATTGCCCCTTCATACTAATTTATCGGATGAAGAGGTAAGCTATGTGATTCATACATTTAAAGAATGTTTAGGTGCATTATGATTTGGAAATCATGGCAGGAGTTGCCCAATGATATGCGATGTGAAGCAGTTCGTTCTTATTACGACATCTTAGTATCCAAACATCGTGATTTAATGCTTAAGTCTGTATTTGATCGCTTAATGGCAGCCATTCTATTAGTAGTATTAAGTCCCATATTTCTATTATTAGCGGTATGGATAAAACTAGATAGTGAAGGCCCTGTATTTTTTAGACAAGAACGGGTCACGCAGTATGGTAAATCCTTTAGAATTTATAAGTTTAGAACTATGGTACAAAATGCTGAACAGCTTGGTGCACAAGTTACGTCTAAAGACGATATGCGTGTTACATCTGTAGGACAGGCTTTGCGAAAATGTCGACTCGATGAATTGCCTCAGTTGATAAATATATTGGAAGGTACCATGAGTTTTGTCGGTACGCGTCCAGAGGTCCCAAGGTATGTAGCAGCTTATACAGATGAAATGAAAGCGACATTGTTACTGCCTGCAGGTGTAACGAGTGTAGCTAGTATTCGGTATAAGGATGAAGATATCTTGTTAGATGCGGCAGATGATGTTGATGATTGCTATATTCATAATGTATTGCCTGCAAAGATGGAATGGAATTTACGGAGTCTTAAAGAATTCTCGTTCATTGGAGAATTAAAAGTTATGGTGGAAACGGTATTGGCCGTTATACGTTAGAAAGGTAGTATGGCAGAAACAACAGCTCATGATATACAAGCTAAAGAATTGAATATGCTTTTAGTATTTAAAGAATTTTGTGATGCTCATAATCTACGATTCTATTTATGTGGTGGCGGTCTTATAGGAGCTATTCGACATAAAGGGTTTATCCCTTGGGATGATGATTTAGATATTTTTATGCCTCGTCCTGATTATGAAAGATTGGCTGAACTTTGGCCTATACACGGTGATAAACGATATACCTATTGTAGAACAACGAGAGATAAGATCTATCATGATGCGGGTGCATCAATTCGCGATGAAGAAACGACTTTCATCAATCGCCATAGTGTGAATGAAGATATTTGTCATGGATTAGCCCTTGAAATTATGCCTATCGATGGCTGTCCCAAGGGTACTGTCAAACGATTCTTTCAATTAATGTGGGCCATGACCTTTGCCTTGTTTAATGCACAACGGTTGCCTGATAACAAGGGGAAGGTATATCGCATGTTGGCTGGGTGCATTTATAAGGTGATTTCTAAACCTTTCGTGGCGTTATCACATATGGCGCTTTGCAGAAAAACAAATGAGCCAATATGATTTTGAAACATCCCATGAAGTAACGGAACTGATTGGTAGTTTGAAAGGTATGAAGCTACGCCATCCACGCCAAGATTTTGATCACGTTGTATATAAGGAATTTGAAGGTCATCAAATTCCCGTTATGGCTGGTTATGAACGATACTTACGTTTGATTTGGGGCGACTATATGCAATTGCCTCCAGTGGAACAGCGTGTAGCAAAGCATGATGCCGTATATATCGATATGGATCGTAGTTATACCAATTACAAGGGCATTCATTATTTAGTAAATACACATCGTTAATAGTTAAGGGAGGTTCTATGAAAAGAATAGCAGTTATCTTTGCTGGTGGCGTAGGATCCCGTATGAAAAATGATAAAATGCCAAAGCAATTCCTTGAATGGAATGGTAAGCCTATACTGATACAAACACTATCCATCTTTGAAGAAGAACCCTTCATTGATGGCATTGTATTAGTGTGTAAGTCAGACTGGATGGATTATGCAAGGGCTCTGATAGCAAAAGAAGGCCTTCAAAAAATCGTATCCATTGTTCCTGGTGGCGAGACTGCACTGGACTCTCAATATAACGGTTTGCTTGAAGTGAAACGATTATATGGTGTTGATGATATAACAGTACTAATTCATGATGGTGTACGACCTTTAGTTGATCGTTCTACCATTGTTAGAAATATACGATCTGTTGAAACAAAGGGGAGTGCCATTACGGTAACTCCTGCTATTGAAACAGTTATGGTTACTGATGATGGAGAAATCAAAACGATTTTAAATCGTCAACAATGTTTGATGGCAAAAGCGCCTCAAAGTTTTAGGCTCGTTGATATTCTTTCAGTTCATGATACATCAATAGCTGAAGGAATTCATGATTTTATCGATTCTGCATCTATGATGATGCATTATGGGTATCCCTTGTACCCCGTATGGGGGGAACCTGAAAATATTAAGATTACAACCCCGTCAGATTATTATATGTTCACAGGTATATTAAAAAATAGAGAAAGTGGAGGTGAGGGCAATTAATACGGTTGTTGAACGAGACATACAAGAAATTATAGGTGATTCTCATATATTTAAGGCGTTTCAGGATAAGACAATACTTGTAACAGGTGCCACAGGTTTAATAGGCTCTATGGTGGCTCGTTCATTAGTAGCCGCCAATGATGCCTACCATCTTTCATTACATGTCATATGCCATGTGCGCAATATAGAAAAGGCACATTCTATGTTTGGGGATATTCTAAATTCACAAGCAATCACATTTGTTGATAGGCCATTAGATTCTCTAACTGTAGCATGTGACTATATTATGCATGGGGCTGCCCCTACAAAATCTAAATATTTTGTAGAACATCCGGTGAATACGATTCGTACATCAATACATGGTACGGAACGTATGTTAGAACTGGGAAAAGAACAGCGGATTTTAGGTATGGTATATCTATCGAGCATGGAACAGTATGGTATACCTTATGAATCTGGTCAAGTTATGACGGAGGATCGCATTGGATATTTAGATCATCTAAACGTTCGTAGTTCCTATTCTGAAAGTAAGCGTATGTGCGAATGTTATTGTAAATCCTATGCTGTTGAATTTGGTGTTCCTGTTAAAATCGCTCGCCTTGCGCAGACGTTCGGCGCTGGTGTACCGCTAGATGATAATCGGGTGTTTATGCAGTTCACCCAACATGCCTTGGATGGTCGTGATATTATCCTTCATACTAAGGGCGATTCCATGTCCAACTTCTGTTATATTACGGATGCAGTGCGGGCCATTATTATTTTGATGACCCAAGGTGATATGGGCGAAGCTTATAATGTGTGCCATGACGAGGAAACTCGTAGTATTGCTAGTATTGCCAATTTAGTAGCGTGCCATGTGGGGGGCGATAAAGTTTCTGTCGTCTTTGATATACCTGAAAATGTGTCCTCCTTTGGCTATGCGCCTACAGTTCATATGTTTTTAAATTCTAGGAAGATGCGCAATCTATCATGGGAACCAAAGGTAACAATGAAAGACGCATATATACGTTTAGCCGAATATATCACAGAGGAGCGTCAAAATGGGTAAAGAAATTATTATTGTTACGATTTCCCTCGGTAATGATGGAGCTGAACGAATTTTAACAGAATTGGCCCGCCAATGGCATCATGATGGACACGAGATTACAGTTATTCAAACAAGTCCTAATCGCTATGGCACCGAATATGCATTGCCAGAAGGTATAGAGCAAATTCAAATACATACGACCAGTTCCAATAAGATTCTTCGATTTTTACAAGAAATTAAAGCACTTATTGGCATATTAAAACAACGTCCTAATGCAACGTGTTTATCATTTCTGAGTGCGTCCAGTTTTATATTAGCTATTAGTTCGTGGTTTGTGAAAAATCGCATGGTATTTTCTGAACGAAATAATCCGCGTAAGGTGCCTGTCGGCAAACATCAACAAATACTTCGAAATTTTGCATTTCGATTTGCTGATGCCCTAGTATTTCAAACTGAAGATGCAAAATCGTATTTTTCAAATTCTATACAAAGACGAGGGCATATCATTCCAAATCCGATTAATGGCAATTTACCAAAACCCTACGAAGGGGAACGTGAAAAGATTATTGTAACCGCGTGTCGATTGCATCCGCAAAAGAATTTACCTATGATGATCAATGCATTTAGCATGTTGGCAGATGAGTTTAAGGATTATAAACTTGTCATTTATGGTCAAGGTGTTCTAGAGGATGAACTTCGTCAACAAATTGCAAATTTAGGATTAACAGACAGAGTTCTTTTACCGGGGTTCGCAACTAACATCTTGGAACAAGAGCGACCATGTACAATGTTTGTGTCATCGTCTGACTTTGAAGGCATATCTAACTCCATGTTAGAAGCTATGGGAATGGGGCTACCTGTAGTTGTTACAGATTGCCCGGTAGGCGGTGCGCGTATGGTCATTCAAGATGGGGTCAAATGGATTACTAGTGCCTGTAGGGGATACGAAAACGATGTATGAAAAAATGAAATCCATCTTAGCAAGTCCTGAGTTGGCTAAACGTATATCTGTTGAAGCAATCAAGGTGCGAGATACATTTCCACTAAGTAAAATTGCTAAACGTTGGATTGATATTTTATAGAAAAATTAGTGTTGTGATGTACATATATTGAGAGAAGAGGGACAGTATTGAAGTTAAATATTACGACCATATCTAATCGTCTTATATGGTTTATAACATTAGTATTTCTTGTACTTTCATTGACCATATCGTTCGCCCTCGGCGATGCAGATTACGGTGCCTATGTGCTATTCGTATGCTTGTTTGGATTAATACTATGTTATCTCGTACGAGACCAGGGGCGAATTACAGTGTCATTTACATGGATGCATATGTATATGCTACTATTCATAGGCGTTTGCTATCTTAGTTCTCTAAATGCTCTTGATCCATCAGTAGCCATGAGTAGAAGCTTTGATATTGTAAAAATATTTTGCATGCTCATTGTTTTGTATATGTGCTTTCAGCGAGAAAAATCAGTTGATTCCTTATTGAAAATCGGTATGTGGACAGGATATATTGTCTGTTTCTATACGGTGTATTACTATGGGCTCGATTATTTTATCAATGTTCTTTCATCATCGGCTCGTATAGCAAATGACGCATTAAATGCAAATACAGTAGGACTATTAGGTGCCAATGCTATTGTAATGACCGTGTATTATATGATGTACGATAAACCGCGATGGTGGAACATCATAGCATTACCAACATTAGGTATATTGGCGGCTACAGGTAGTCGGAAAGCATTGGTATTTGTCGTTATAGGTATCGTTTTATTATTCGTATTCAAAAGCTTTCGTAGTAAAAATATTGTTAATTCCTTAGCTAAATTAGTAGCTTATTTGAGCATACTAATTATTGCTTTTATAGGTATATTACAGCTACCTATTTTTAGTGAAGTATTAGAACGTATGAGTTCCATGGTAGATGCTTTCACAGGCACTGGTGGGGATTCTTCTGCTATTGTTCGCATGGCCTTAGTCGATATTGGTTGGGATTTATTTCATCAGTCTCCAATTATAGGCGTTGGGATTAATAATCCTGCGGTATATACATACTCTATTTTCGGTCGAGAAAATTACTACCTTCACAATAATTACATTGAATTACTGGCGGGTACTGGTGTTATAGGTGTGGTCACATACTACTCCATGTATGCCTATCTCGTTTATAACATGATACGATATCATGATTTTCACAGCAATGAATATGTCATGGTATTTATATTACTTATGTCTCAATTAGTTATGGATATGGGTTTGGTTTCCTATGAAAGTAAAAGTACTTACTTTTATATGATGTTATTTTTTATAGAAGTTCAGATTTTACGGGCTAAAAGGAAGAAATTACATGAACATACAAACAATCTTGACCAAGGGAAAGCGGTTCATCTCTGATCCTTATTACCGTTTACGGGTGATGATAAAAATGGGTGCTTATGATTCCTTAAGCGATGAAGCGTTTCTACGAAGGATATTTCCTCAATATATGGGATATCCATTAAATTTAGATAATCCACAGACCTTTAGTGAAAAGATGCAGTGGATGAAATTATATGATCGTAAATCCATATATACTACTATGGTTGATAAGTATGAGGCTAAAAAAAGTATTTAGCTGATAGGATTGACTCAAAGTACATCATTCCTACTTTAGGTGTATGGGATTCTTTTTAATGAAATTGATTTTGATGCATTACCGAATCAGTTTGTACTAAAATGCACTCATGACAGTGGTGGTATTGTAATTTGTAAAGATAAGTCTAAGTTTGATAAAGAAGGAGCACGTCAAATTATTAATAAATCTTTACAGCGTGATTTTTATCTTATAGCTCGTGAATGGCCCTATAAAAATGTACGTCGCCGTATTTTAGCAGAAGAGTATATAGATGAGTTAGGGAATGCAGATTTATTAGACTATAAGATGTATTCCTTTCACGGAGAACTAAAGCTAACTGTAGTTTGTTCTGAACGATTTTCTAAAGGTGGAACACGTATGAACTATTATGATGAGGATTGGAATTATATTAATCTTTCCGTTCTTCATTATGAGCCCTCTAACAAAACATTTGAAAAACCGCCACACTATGAAGAAATGAGATCATTATGCAAACAATTATCTAAGGATTTTCCGTTTTTACGGGTTGATTTTTATGACGTGAATGATCATCTTTATATTGGAGAATTAACATTGTATCCTGGCGCAGGATTTATAAAGATGGAACCAATGGAGTTTGATTACGAAATGGGAGAGTGGTTACATCTTGAAGGTATACATCGGAGCTGATTTTGTTCCTACAGATATAAATTGTATATTATTCGAAAATGGTGATATGGAGTCTATAAATTTAAAATCACCTACAAAAACGATTAATGGGTTTACAGCAATACAGAATTATTTGTCATGTGAAGCGCATCATGAGTTATTTTTACAAGGCTTAAAGAATATAAATCGTAATTAAATGGATTTGGATATCAATGGATACTAAAGTTGTAGCTGCTGCTAAGTGGTCACTTATAACGGAGATCTTAGCAAAGCTTATTACACCAATTACAAATATCATATTGGCGCATATTTTGGCCCCTACAGCATTTGGTATTTTAGCCACTATAATGATGGTTATTTCATTTGCGGAAATGTTAGCAGATGCGGGATTCCAGAAATTTCTTGTTCAATACGAATTTGAAAGTGAAGAGGCTAAACAGAAAAGTGTTAGTGTTGCCTTATTTCAAATATAGTACTAGCTATTGTATTGTGGATTGCTATCATTGTCTGCCGTGATGAGTTAGCATCATTGGTTGGCAATGAAGGATTAGGTATTCCTTTAGCTGTGATGGGGGCTATGTTACCATTGAGTGCATTTAGTAGCATTCAAATGGCAATGTATAGAAGAAATTTTAACTTCAAATTTCTCTTAAGCATACGAATGATTACTATCATTACTCCTTTGTTCGTATCTATACCAATGGCATTAGCAGGTTTTGATTATTGGTCTTTGATTGCTGGGCTTTTAGTGGCACAACTATTTACAGCTATTGCATTATGTGTGAGACAAGAAAAATTGATATCCATCTATTTTTCGTATCCTATATTTCGTAATATGTTCAGTTTTAGTGCATGGTCCTTGGCGGAGGCATTCTCTATATGGCTTACGGCATGGGTAGATACCTTCATTATTAGTCATTTTTTGAACGCATATTATCTTGGCGTTTATAAGATGCCAACAGCTATAGTTACTACTGTTATGGCTATTGCTACATCTTCGATGGCTCCTGTTTTATTCTCTGCTTTATCACGACATCAACATAGCAAAGAGGAGTTTGAAAAAACATTTTTAACATTTCAACGATATATGGCCTTATTTTTGGTTCCATTAGGTGTTGGTATGTTTGTATATCAAGATTTTATTGTACAAATTTTATTGGGACCTCAGTGGAAGTTAGCCGGAATAGTGCTAGGATCATGGGCATTAAGCTCATCTCTCGTGACCGCTATTTCATATTTAATATCTGAAGCGTTTCGTGCTAAGGGAATGCCCAATATTTCATTCCTTGCACAGATGTTACATCTCATCGTATTAATTCCGGTTATATACATATGTGTTCAATATGATTTCACTACATTTGTCTATGCTCGTTCTATAGTACGGATTCAAATGATTGGTGTACTTTTATATCTCTTAGCTGTGTATGTGAAGATGGATGCGTGGAGTGTAATTTTTAATATTAAAGCCTATATCATTACCTCCGCCATTGTAGGTATTGGTTCCTATGCTTTGTTGCATGTATATAATAGTATGATTTGGACGATTTTCTGTATATGTGTCAGTCTTATTTCGTATCTTGTTGTGTTGTATTTATTTCCAACGGAGAGGGTTGTACTTGCTAAAATATGGGATAGCGCCTTAGCACGACTAAGACGTTCCTAAAGGAAAGGACAGACTATGCTTTTACAAAATGTATCATTACATAACAAGGTAATTCTCATTACTGGGGCTGCAGGATTTGTAGGTGCCAATCTTGTTATGTCGCTTTTTAATAATATTGAAAATAGCCTCATCATAGGTGTTGACTCTGTTAATGATTATTATGATGTGAGTTTAAAGGAGTATAGACTTCAACAGATTGTTTCCTCCGTAAAACATGATAATCAATGGATATTCAAAAAAGGGAATATAGCGGATAAAGAGTTTTTACAATCTATTTTTGATGGATATAAACCGGATGTAGTTGTGAACTTAGCAGCACAGGCAGGTGTACGCTATTCTATTACGAACCCAGACGCATATATAGAATCAAATATTATTGGCTTTTACAATATATTAGAATGTTGCCGTCATTCGTATGATAATGGGGCAAAAGGTGTTGAACATCTTGTATATGCATCATCCTCTTCCGTTTATGGTTCTAATAAAAAGATTCCTTATTCTACAGATGATCAAGTAGATAATCCTGTGTCCTTATATGCAGCTACAAAGAAATCTAATGAATTATTAGCCTATTCCTATGCTAAGTTGTATAACATCCCATGTACAGGCCTTCGGTTCTTTACTGTGTATGGACCAGCAGGGCGTCCTGATATGGCATACTTTGGATTTACTAACACATTGCGCAAAGGCGAAGTGATTAAAATCTTTAACTATGGTAATTGTAAGCGTGACTTTACTTATATAGATGATATTGTTGAAGGCGTTTATAAGGTTATGCAAGTAGCTCCTGAACGAAGAAATGGGGCTGATGGATTACCAGTACCACCATATGCAATTTATAATATCGGTAATAATAGTCCTGAAAATCTATTGGACTTTGTGACGATTTTAGGGGAAGAGTTAATAGACGCTGGTGTGTTACCAGCAGATTTTAACATGGAACGCCATAAGGAACTCGTACCGATGCAACCTGGAGATGTGCCGATTACATATGCTGATACATCTGCTTTAGAAACAGATTTTGGGTTTAAACCGAGTACAACACTTCGAGAAGGTTTAAGACGTTTTGCAATATGGTATAAAGATTTTTATATGAAGGATGGTAAATAAATGAAAATAGCAATAGCTGGTACGGGATATGTTGGCCTTTCAAATGGCGTATTATTAGCACAACATAATGAAGTGGTTGCACTGGATATCATTCCTGAAAAGGTAGATATGATTAACCGTAAAGAATCACCTATTGTTGATTCAGAGTTGGCCGACTATTTAAAGAATAAGTCGCTGAATTTTCGTGCTACATTAGATCCTAACGAAGCTTTCACAGGTGCTGAATATGTTATAATTTCTACACCTACCAATTATGATCCACAAAAGAATTTTTTTGATACATCATCCGTAGAATCTGTTATTAAAACAGTTTTAGATATTAATCCTGATGCGGTTATGATTGTTAAATCTACAGTCCCTGTAGGTTATACAGAACAGATGCGAGAACGGTTTAATACGAAGAATATAATTTTCTCTCCTGAGTTTTTACGTGAAGGTAAAGCGTTATATGATAATTTATATCCATCTCGTATTGTAGTTGGTGAAGATTCGGAACGTGCTCATACGTTTGCTCACTTATTAGCAGAAGGTGCTCTTAAAGATGATATACCTTTATGTTTCACTGGTTCTACAGAGGCAGAGGCCATTAAATTGTTTGCTAATACCTATTTAGCATTGCGTGTAGCTTACTTTAATGAACTAGATTCCTATGCAGAGGTGCGTGGATTAAATACGAGTGAGATTATTCATGGCGTATGTTTAGATCCTCGTATTGGGGATTTCTATAATAATCCTTCTTTTGGATATGGCGGGTACTGCTTGCCAAAGGATACAAAACAGCTATTGGCAAATTACAATGATGTGCCACAGAACCTCATATCTGCCATCGTTGATGCAAATCGGACGAGAAAAGATCATATTGCAGATGCCATCATCGGAAAGGATCCTAAGATTGTTGGTATTTACCGATTGACAATGAAAACAAATTCCGATAATTTTAGGGCTTCTGCGGTACAGGGTATCATGAAGCGTATTAAGGCAAAGGGGATTGCTGTTGTTGTGTATGAACCAACACTAGAGGCGGATGATTTTTTCCATTCACCAGTCATTAGAAACTTTGATGATTTTAAACGGGTTAGCGATGTGATTGTAGCCAATCGTTGGGATGAATCATTGGCTGATGTAAAAGATAAAGTTTATACTAGAGATATTTTTGACCGAGATTAGTGGCGGTGATAGTAGATGTTAAAGAAACATTGGATAAGCTTTACTTTAGTTATTCTCGTTATCCTTTTTATCTGGGATAATTCGCTACAAAATGATATTTCCTCAGATGGTTTGAGTCTTAAGATGACACAATGGTTGAGTCCGATTCTGTATAAGCTGGGCCTCACCGGTGACATGTGGTCCTTAAATCGCATTGTCCGCAAGATGGCGCATGTGTTCGAGTTTGCTGTACTTGGTGGATGTTTGTATGTAGCATTGCATCAATTTAATCGTGAATATGCAGGACTTAAAGTGATTTTTATAGGATTAGTTATTGCCGTTATGGATGAATGCTTGCAACTTGCAAGTATTGGTAGACATGCATCGATTCGCGATGTAGCAATCGATACAGCCGGCGTCATCATTGGTGTTGCTGTCGTACAAGTTATACTATCTATTTATCGAAGAATCCGGCATAGTTAATAGATGGATTTTAATTAAATATACAAGGCTGCTATGAGTTATTTATAGGAGCCTTATTTTTTTGTGAAAACAAAATGAAATTATTAAATAATCTTTAATTTTAAGCAATCAAATATTATCAAAAGTTTAGGTATAGGTACTTTTCAAGACATAGATTCATTGGTATAATATGAATACAAAATGAATTTGAGTAATTAAAGAGATTATATTTAAGAGATTTATATCGAGGTAAGGGGCGATATAAAGATGAGAATGGGGAAGAAGATGAAACGCATTTTAGATTTACATACATATATTTTGCCAGCTATGGCAGACGGAAAGGGACCTCAATCCATGGCTGAATCTGTGCAAATGGTTAAAGATTTAGTCCGTTCTGGTATTACAGATATTTTTTGTACACCTAAGGTTAATGAGCTAAATGTACAGACCGTTGTTGAGTCAGTAGTGGAGCAGGTAGAAAATTTAACACAAGTAGTATCTGAACAAGCGATACCGGTTACATTACATAGTGGTGCCGTTGTTGAGTTAGGTGATGGTATGATTGACTATATACGCAATCATAAAGAATCACTTGTATTAGGTAATAGTCATTTTATGTTAGTTACTATTCCACAAGATTGTAAGTTATACCATGTAGATGCGTGGTTACAGACTTTATGTGACTTAGGTATCACGCCTATCATAAGTGAAGTGGAACGTAATGACCTTTTCTTTAATAAACCTGAACAACTATTGGAATGGGTTGATAAGGGCATTTTATTTGAATGTAATATTATGTCTTTTACACATCATTCTGAGCATTATACGAAAGCTATTGAATTATATACGAATGGTCTAATACACTTTTTTGGTACTGGTTATGATGTGATGAACAATCAATATGGTAGCTATGTAGATGTAATTTCTAAACTAGATGTTGAATATAAGAAAGATTTACTTAGTGACGTCCGATTAAATGAACGCGATTTATTAGCGGATAGAGTATTTTATCCTACGGTACCTGATCATTGGGCAGGAAAACGACCTAATTTCTGGACTCGACTTCTATCAATCGCTTTATAAAAAAAAAGAGTTTTTTTGTTATGCCGTTTAAGTATAGCAAAAAGACTCTTTTTTACATGATATTGTATTTTTTATTGCAATAAAACACTATATATAGTATACTATGAAAGCGGTTAGAAATACGAAATAATCTATTGAATTTTGTATTTTTCGTAGTAAATAATATAGATTGAGTATGGTTTTTTCCATACTTTTTTATATGTAATGACATTAATTAATTCGGAGTATGGGAAACGGGGAGGTTCCGAGATGTTGCAGGTCATTAAACGGGATGGTACAAAGGTACCTTTCGATAAACATAAAATTGCAGTAGCTATTGAAAAGGCAGAACATAGTAGTACGGGGTTATATGAATCTGGCTTAGCTGAACGCATTGCTGACGAAATTGAAGCATATGCTATAAAACTTCAAAAGGATATGACAATCTATGCTATAGAAGATCAAGTATACTATAAGTTGATTGAGTATCATAATCCTGCAACAGCTCGTGCTTATGAAGGTTATAAAGCGGTACAAGCTTTCAAACGTCGCCAAAACACGACTGACGAAGATGTCATCGGTTTGTTGGATCGTAGTAATGTTAGTGTTCTTGATGAAAATTCTAATAAAGATGCTGCCATTGTATCTACACAACGCGATTTAATTGCTGGTGAAGTGTCCAAGGATATTGCGCGTCGTAAGTTGATTCCTACAGATATACTAGAAGCACATGATAGCGGTGCTATCCATTTCCACGATATGGACTATATCATCCAACCGATGTTTAACTGTTGCTTAATCAACTTAGAAGATATGTTGACAAATGGTACAGTTATCAATGGTAAGCGCATTGACACGCCAAAATCATTCCAAGTAGCATGTACTGTAACAACTCAAATCATTGCACAAGTTGCATCTGGTCAATATGGTGGTCAAAGTATTAATGGTATTGACCGTATTTTGGCACCATTCGTACGTAAATCTTATGAAAAAATCCTCAATAATGTAATTGAAGAACAAGTTGAGATTTACGGCATGGAACCAAATATGGAAAAGGCTCGTGAAATTGCTTGGAAACGCACGCGAAAAGAGGTAAAGGACGGTATTCAAACCATTCAATACCAAATCAATACATTGATGACTACAAATGGACAATCCCCATTCGTTACATTGTTTATGTATTTCCAACCGGATTATGAATACGCTAAGGAAGCGGCATTAATTACGGAAGAAATTTTACGTCAACGTATTAAGGGTGTAAAAAATGAAGCCGATGTATACATTACACCAGCATTCCCTAAATTGATTTATGTATTAGACGAACACAATGTTTATCCGGATAGCCCATATTATTATTTAACAGAATTAGCTGCTCAATGTACGGCTAAACGCATGTATCCTGATTATATTTCTGCAAAGAAGATGAAGGAAAATTACGAAGGCAATGTATTCAGCCCTATGGGATGTCGTTCCTTCTTATCTCCTTGGAAGGATGCAGAAGGCAATTATAAATTTGATGGCCGTTTCAACATGGGCGTAGTAAGTTTGAATTTGCCACAAATTGGTATTTTAGCACGCGGTAGTGAAGAAAAGTATTTTGAAATCTTGGATAAACGCCTTGAGTTAGCTGAAAAAGCATTGATGTTACGTTACAATCTATTGAAAGATGTAGTAAGTGATGTATCCCCAATTCACTGGCAACATGGTGCTATTGCGCGACTTAAAAAAGGTGAAAAAATCGCTCCATTTTTGACTGGTGGCTATGCGACGATTTCCCTTGGTTATATCGGTATTTATGAAGCATGTCGCTTGATTACTGGCGAATCTAATACAGGTGAACATGGTCGTGTTTTTGCCATGAAAATTATGGATCGTTTGAACCAAGCTATTAATGAATGGCGTGAAAAACATAACTTAGGCTTTGGTCTTTATGGTACGCCTGCTGAAAGCTTAACAAATCGCTTCTCTTCTTTGGACCGAGCACGCTTTGGTATTATAGAAGATGTAACGGACAAAGGTTACTATACGAATAGTTATCATGTAAGCGTTCGTGAAGAAATTAACGTATTTGATAAATTTGCCTTTGAATCTGAATTCCAAAAGAAATCGACTGGCGGTTGCATTTCCTATGCGGAAATTCCGAATATGACCAATAATATTCCTGCAGTATTGACGATGATTAAATATATTTACGACAATATTTCCTATGCAGAGTTCAATACGAAATCTGACTACTGTCATGAATGCGGATTTGATGGTGAAATCAAGGTTAATGATGACAATCAATGGGAATGCCCTCGTTGTCATAATACAAACCGCGATAAATTAACAGTTATCCGCCGTACGTGTGGATACCTTGGTGAAAACTTCTGGAACGAAGGTCGCACAAAAGAAATTAAAGATCGTGTAATGCATATTTAATTTTATTAATCGTAAACATGTTAAAAGCTGTGCCATCGGCACAGCTTTTACTATATACATGATAAATTGAAATATATCTATATGTTTAATTTGGTCAAAGTTGATCATAGGCAAATATGGGGGTTATTATGAGATATGGACAGATTCGACAATATGATATCGCCAATGGGGAAGGTATACGCACATCTATATTTGTAACTGGTTGCACCCATTGCTGTTATAATTGTTTTAATGAAGAATATCAAGATTTTAATGCTGGTCAAGAATGGACTGATAAAGAAACACAGCTGGTTGTGTCTTATGTAAAAGATCCTAATTGTGCTGGCCTTACCTTGTTAGGCGGTGAACCATTTCAAAATGTAGATGGTATGCTAGCTATAGTGAAAGCGGTGCGTGAAGCAGCGCCTGAGAAACCTATCTGGGCTTACTCTGGCTATGTATGGGATGATATTATATCTGATCCATCGCGCCGTAGCTTAGTGGAACAAATCGATATTCTTGTTGATGGTCGATTTGTAGATGAGTTAAAAGATCCATCACTTCGGTTTAGAGGCTCCTCTAATCAGCGTATTATTGATGTACAATCTTCCTTGACACAAGGTGAAGTCATACTAGCTATGGAGTAAAATAAAGATTATGTTAGATAAACGATTGTTAGGATTGATTATAATCGTCGGATTAGTGGCAGGATTAATCGGTTCCTTTTATACTCATTTAATGCACTATATTCAACATTTTATGTATGCCTATTCGACATCCGATGGCTTGACGTTTGGTCAAGCTGTGGCACGTGTATCGCCTGAACATCGATTGTTAGCCTTACTGGCCTGTGGTCTTGTTGGCGGTGTAGGTTGGGTTCTTATCCATCGTTATGGAGATCCACTGGTAGATATAAAAAAAGCTGTCCAGGATTCTACAAAGAAATGCCTCCGTTGACCACATTTATTCATGCTACATTGCAAATTATCACGGTCGGCATGGGTTCTCCACTTGGTCGAGAAGTAGCACCTCGTGAAGCTAGTGCTGGTATCATGTCTGGATTATTGCGCTATGTTGATATGCGCCCTGAGGACAAGTCGCTTATTATTGCTTGTGCTGCTGGTGCAGGCTTAGCTGCCGTATATAATTCTCCTTTATCAGCTGCTATTTTTACGCTAGAGACATTACTTATCACATGGAATGTTCGAGCCATGAGTGCAGCCCTTTTATCGTGTGGACTAGCTACATTGGTCGTTCGTCAGGCAGGGATAGGAGATCTTGTTCAGTATACGATGCCACAACCACCCTTATATGGTAGCTATCAAGAATTTGCTATCGTCCTTGGCGCTGTCATTGCTATTGGCGTTGTTTTATTTGATAAAACACAATCTTTATTACCTAAGTTTGATAGAAAAAGCCCTAAAATGATTGTCATAGCTCTTTTATCATTTGCTGTTATTGGGGTGATGGCCATGTATTTTCCAGAAATCCTCGGTAATGGTAAAGCCGGTAATCAGTTGACCTTTACAGATTTAGTAGGATGGGATTATGCATTAGGTCTATTAGCTACTAAATGGATTGCCGTGTTACTTGCCTTAATGGCTGGTGCTTATGGTGGTCGAATTACGCCATCCATGATGCTAGGTAGTACATTGGCATTAGCCTTTGCAGCCTTGTGGAGTATTATGGTCAGCCCTGTACACCTTGGCTTTGCTGCATTTATAGGGGCTGTAATTTTCTTGGGATTGGCACAAAAGATGCCGCTTACATCCTGTGTGTTCATGTTAGAACTTTCACGATTTTCCGTGGAAATGTGCTTCCCAATGGCGCTAGCTATGGGCTCCGCATTGATAACTCAGCAGATTGTAAAAGCAAGATTCCAATTATAAAACAAAACTGTATACTATATCGGACGATGTTCTGATGATAAAGAAATAGCGACTAGTTGATACCATATGATCAACTAGTCGCTATTTTTATGTGTGAAGGCTTTATTTATAGAAAACCTTATTTTTTACATTGTAGTTATACAATTTTGGCGCTTTTGTCGTATTCTTCGCCACCACAATCTGGTAGCATACCATATTCTACAGTCCAAAGGTGTTTATATTTTAATGCTTGATTGTGAATTCTTTCAACTTGGGATTCATCAGTACGTACGATGCGTGCAGGAATACCAACGACTAAAGAATAGGGAGGGATTGTAGTGTTTTCTTTTACCACTGCACCGGCTGCAATGATAGAGCCAGTACCGATATGACAACCACTTAGTACGATAGCCCCCATGCCAACGAGTACATTATCCTCGATGGTAGACGCATGAACAATGGCGCCATGACCTATAGTTACATAGTCGCCAAGTATACAAGCCTCATCATCATCGACGTGAAGCACAGAGTTATCTTGTACGTTGGAATAACGACCTACTACAATTTTATTAACATCGCCACGAAGTGCACAGTTTTGCCAGATGGAGGCAAATTCTTTCAACTCTACATCGCCGGCTAGTTCAGCACCAGGCATAACACAAGATTTTGGATCTAATTTTGGATACTTTCCATGATAAGGTAACATAGGACCTCCTATTAAATTACTTCGATAAAGCGTTGTGCTTTACGGATTGCCATAATAGCTTCATTAATAACAGAGTGTACAATAGTTTGAGCTGGTTCAATTTCATTAAGTCTATTAAGCGCTTGGCCTACTTGTACAGCACCATTGACAACGTCGCCATCGATAGCAGCTAATTTATTTGTACCTTGGGACATTTTGCTGCGTTCTTCTTTTGTTGTAACGCCATCAGTTTCTGCTGCAATATAACGGTCTGTAAAATCACTGCGCAAGCTACGTACACCACCGTGACCGGAGAGAAGACCTGTTACAACGGAGTCAGTATCTGTGGCTTTGATAATTGCTTCTTTCATATTTTGATGAGCTTTACATTCTTCGGCAAGTAAGAAACGGGAGCCCATTTGTACACCTTCAGCACCCATCAATAAAGCTGCTGCTAAACCACGACCATCAACGATGGAACCAGCCACAACAACAGGAATAGTGATTTCTGGTAGAATGTTTTCCATCAAAGACATTGTCGTTTGAGAACCGATGTGACCACCAGCCTCCATACCTTCTACGACGATAGCATCGGCACCAGCATCTTGAATGCGTTTTGCTAATTTCAAGGAAGGTACAACAGGAATGACCTTGATACCCGCTTCTTGGAATGGCTTAATATATGGGGTAGGGTTGCCAGCGCCAAGTGTTACAAATGCAGGTTTTTCTGCGATGATAACATCTACTAATTCATCTTTATTTGGGGCCATAAGCATTAAATTTACACCAAAAGGTTTATCTGTTAGTTCTTTGCATGCGCGAATCTCATTGCGAGTCCATTCTGCATCGCGACCGCCTAAGGCGATAACACCTGTAGCGCCAGCGTTAGCTACAGCTGCAACTAATGTAGCCTCAGAAACCCATGCCATAGCACCTTGGATGATAGGGTATTCGATATTTAGTAATTCAGTCAGTTTTGTTCTCATGAATCCTCCTATAATATAGTTATATATAAGATAATAAAATCTACTTATGTGGCGAATATTTAGTATACCACTATATATTTCTAGTAAATAGTATATCATAAAAATCTAATTGATAATAGATTTCATTATAAAATTACGTATGAAAGTAATAATAGTCAGCTTTCAGAGGATATTGAAAATTTAGTAGAAAAATGGAAAATGAGTATTGAAAAGTTTCGATGTCTTTGCTATACTATATTACAGATAAAGTATCTTAACGATATGAACACATTAATATAATCTCAAGTGAAGGAGGAAATAGACATGGAAAAATACGTATGCGTAGTATGCGGTTGGGTTTATGACGAAGCTGTAGAAGGCGTTAAATTCGAAGATCAACCAGCTGATTATGTTTGCCCTATCTGTGGCGTTGGCAAAGATCAATTCGAAAAAATGTAATTGATACATTAGAAAGGCTATCTTAAGCAATATTGAGATAGCCTTTTTTATTTGACAAAGCACACTGTCATGTTTATAATATTATAAGTCGAGGTAAGATTATGAAACTGCAAGTAGAGCAAGCAAAAGAACATATAGGAAAGAAATTTCCTTATAGCTATACGATGCCGAGTGAAGAACTTGGTAGTGACGTAGTTGCTTTTCCTTGGAGCCGTCATGATATAACTATTAGTGGTGAGTTTTGGTTTGATGGTCAAAACTACATCGTTCAAGGTTCGATTAATTCTAAAGGTGATTACGAATGTTCTCGTTGTTTAACGACTACGGAACATGAGCGTAACGATTCCTTCGAGGAAATCTTTAGTGATTCTCGAGATGCCGATGAAGATGTGATTCCTTTTAACGGAGAGGAAATTGACTTAACCGAACTGATTCGGGATACATTAATCATCAATGAGCCCTCTCAAGTGTTATGTCAGGATGATTGCAAAGGATTGTGCGTTCATTGCGGAGCAAATTTGAATGTTTCACCTTGTTCTTGTGAATCCTTTGTGGTGGATCCTCGATTCGCAGAGTTACGTGCTTTGCTTGATGAGAAAGATGATAGACTATCCTAATGATTGTACTAAGGAGGTGCAGATAATGGCAGTACCTAAGCGTAGATTATCCAAATGCCGTCGCGATCGTCGTCGTGCAAACTGGAAATTAGAAGCTCCTGGTTATGTAGCATGTCCACAATGCCACGAACCTATGATGCCTCATCGTGTTTGCCCTACATGTGGTCACTATAAAGGTGAACAAGTAGTTGCAAAAGCCTAATTGAGCGTGTAAACACCTACACATTTGTGTAGGTGTTTTTTACTGCCCAAAAATGGATAGTTGTTGATTAATATATGTTTTATATTAATATCTCCTATAAAGTATTAATTAATTTTAAAATAAGGACAATATTTAGTATATTACCATAAAATATATCACTATATATGCGAAAAACCTTGCCAATATGGGAATTATTATATATACTTAAGATGTAATATTAATACTAGGTCATAAAAGGTGGTCCCATGAGTAGGTTGAAGAAGCAAGAAAGACAGAAACAGTTAACAGAAAAACTGAATATTACGCCTTTTCTTACTGATGAAGAGTTGGCATCGCACTTTGGTGTCAGTGTACCTACAATTCGACTCGATCGATTAGAATTGGGAATTCCTGAATTGCGTGAGCGTATTAAGGCGATGGCTACTGAACATGCTCAGGATGAGCAACCGGAACCAATACAGCATGAAATTGTAGGCGAACTCATCGATGTAACAGAAGGAAAACAAGCTTTATCCATGTTACATACGACGCCAGACATGGAAGATCGTTTTGGTTATATTGATCCACAGTATTTGTATGCTCAAGCAAATTCCTTGGCCAAGCTAGTTATGGGTTCAACCCTTTGCTCTGCAGAGGTGGGGAATATTAAATATAAAAATCCAGTAGAGTCTGGTACTAATTTGGTGGCGAAAGCAGAAATTGTTCGTCGTCGTGGAGATAAATACTTTATTTGGGTTATAATTAGAGATAAAATAAAAGAAGTATTTAGAGCTAAATTTATCATGGAGTCTGTGGAGAATCGGGTGTAGTATATGAAAATTGCAATTGACGCCATGGGTGGTGATTTTGCTCCCTTGGAAATCGTCTTAGGCGCCTTGGAAGCAGTGCGAGAAACGGAACATATTGATGTTGTTCTCGTAGGCGATAAAACTCAAATATTTAAAATTTTAGAAGATAATAATGAAACAAATAATCCTCGCATTTCTGTGTATCATGCGAGTCAAGTAATCGGAATGGATGAGCATCCGGGTCAAGCATTGCGCAAGAAGAAGGATGCATCTGTTGTGGTGGCTACATCTTTAGTTAGAAGTAAAGAATGTGAAGCTGTTATTGCCCCAGGAAGCACAGGTGCAGCTGTAGCGGCAGCATTATTCGGTCTAGGCCGTATCAAGGGCATTGATAGACCTGTTATTGCTACGCCAATGCCAACTGTAAACGGTATTACTGTTATGTTGGATTCCGGTGCGAACTCAAATAGTAAACCAAAACATCTTGTACAAGGTGCATTGATGGGGGCTGAGTATGCAAAACTTTTACTTGGTAAAGAAAATCCTACGGTAGGCCTTCTCAATATTGGTGAAGAAGCGACTAAAGGTAATGAAGTTGTGCTTGCTACATATCCTATCTTGGAAAATATGAAAACAATCAATTTTAAAGGAAATGTAGAAGGTCGCGATATTCCGAAAGGAACCGTAGACGTTGTCGTTTGCGATGGTTTTGTAGGCAATGTAATTCTTAAATTTGCAGAAGGTCTTGTAACTGGTTTGACACAGCTCATCAAAGACAGCATCATGAATGGTGGAATATTAGCTAAAATTGGGGCATTGCTTATCAAACCAGCGTTGAAACCAATGGCCAAGAAGGTGGACCACACTGAAAATGGTGGTGCTCCATTACTTGGTGTAAATGGTGTGTTTATGATTGCTCATGGCAGTTCAAAGGCTAAAGAAATTAAGACTGCTATTACCATTGCAGCCGATTTAGTAGAACGCAAAATAATTGAACATATTCGAGAAACAATGGAAATTGAAGGAGCCGTAAAATATGAGTATGATGAATAAACCTGTCGGTATTATTGGTACAGGTAGCTTCCTTCCTGATAATGTGGTGACTAACTTTGATTTAGAGAAAATGGTCGATACAAGTGACCAATGGATCAGAGAACGTACAGGCATTGAAGAAAGACGCATTGCACCAGAAGGTATGAATACATCCTATATGGCAACTGAAGCTGCAAAAAAAGCACTTCAAATGGCTAAGCTCGATGTAGAAGATATCGATATGATTATCTTTGCTACATTGACACCAGATATGGTGATTCCTTCTGCCGCATGTATATTGCAAGCAAATCTTGGTGCGAAAAATGCGGCAGCTTATGATTTACAAGCTGCATGCTCGGGATTTGTGTATGGGTTGATAACTGCTCAAAGCTATATCGCTTCTGGATTATTTAAAAATGTTCTCGTTGTAGGCGCAGAAATTTTGTCTCGTCGCGTTAACTGGAAAGATCGTGGTACTTGTATTCTATTTGGTGATGGTGCAGGTGCAGCTGTTGTTTCTGAGGTTCCAGAAGGTTATGGTATCAAAGGGGTCGACTTAGGCGCTGATGGTACTGGCGGTTCTGCATTGTGTATACCAGCTGGTGGTACAGCTGTTTTAGCTAATGACCAACGTATAGAAGAAGGCTTGACTTTCATTCATATGGATGGTCCAGAAGTATATAAATTTGCTGTTAAAACAATGGGAAAAACGGCATTAAAATCTCTAGAACGAGCTAATATGAATTTAGATGAGTTAGATTATTTTATCCCACATCAAGCTAATATTCGTATTATCGATTCAGCCGCTAAACGTTTACATATGCCAAAAGAAAAGGTATTTGTAAATTTACATAAGTATGGTAATACATCTGCTGCATCAGTGGCCATTGCGTTGGATGAAGCAAATCGTGAAGGTAGCTTAAAACGCGGTGATAATGTAGCACTTGCAGGATTTGGTGCTGGCCTTACCTGGGCTAGCCTCGTCTTGAAATGGTATTAAGGAGGAAACATCAAGATGATTAAGACTGATATTTGTGATTTGTTACAGATTGAGTATCCTATCTTTCAAGGTGGTATGGCTTGGTTAGGAACGGCTGAACTTGCGTCTGCAGTATCAGAAGCAGGTGGTCTTGGCATAATTGGTGCAGGACATATGCCTCCTGATATTTTCCGCAACGAAATTCACAAAGTTAAAGAACGTACTAATAAACCATTTGGTTGTAATATTATGTTGATGTCTCCTTTTGTAAAAGAAGTTATGGAAGTCGTTGTTGAAGAACGAGTTCCTGTTATTACAACTGGTGCGGGTAATCCTGGTGTATATATCCCAGCTTTAAAAGAAATTGGCACAAAGGTTATTCCTGTAGTTGCATCCGTTCTTTTAGCGAAACGTTTACTTCGTGGTGGTATTGATGCGATTATTGCAGAAGGTACTGAATCAGGTGGCCATGTTGGGGATATTACAACAATGGCATTGTTACCACAAGTTGTAGATGCTGTCGATGTTCCAGTTATTGCTGCTGGTGGTATTGCAGATGGCCGTGGCGTAGCAGCTGCGTTTGCACTAGGTGCTCATGCAGTTCAAATGGGTACACGTTTTGTCCTATCTGAAGAATGTATCGCTCATGAAAACTATAAAAACGCTGTATTGAAAGCAAAAGATCGTTCTACTGTTATGACTGGTCTTACAACAGGTCATCCAGTTCGAATTATCGAGAATCAATTAGCACATAAATATAAAAATCTTGAATTTAGTGGTGGTTCCAAGGAAGAATTAGAAAATCTTGGCGCAGGTACACTTCGTAAAGCTGCTATTGAAGGTGATGTAAAAGAAGGCTCCGTTATGATTGGTCAAATCGCAGGTATGCTACACGATGTGAAACCTTGTAAAGAAATCATTACAGACATTATGACAGAAGCTGAAACAGTGATTAAAAATCTACAAACTTTTGGCAAATAAGGAGGCCATCCTATGAAAACTGCATTCGTATTTCCAGGTCAAGGATCCCAGAAAGTAGGCATGTTACAAGATTTGTATAATGCATACCCTATTGTTAAACAACGTTTTGAAGAAGCTGATGAAGCATTGGGCTATTCTATTTCTAAATTATGCTTCGAAGGCCCTGATACAGAATTGGTTAAGACTGCTAATACGCAACCAGCTATTTTAACTGCTTCCGTAGCTTGCTATGAAGTGTTGAAAGAACAAGGCTTTATACCAGATATCGTAGGTGGTCATAGCTTAGGTGAATATAGTGCGTTAGTCGCTGCCGGTGTTCTTGATTTTAAGGATGCTGTGTATGTAGTTCATAAACGTGGTGAATATATGCAAGAAGCTGTACCATTGGGCAAGGGTGCTATGGCGGCTATTCTAGCATTGCCAAGAGAACAAGTTGTTGAAATTTGCCAACAAGTTAATGATACAGTTGGTTCTGTACAAGCTGTAAACTTTAACTGCCCTGGTCAAATCGTAATCGCTGGTGAAACAGCTGCCGTAGAAACAGCAGCTGAAAAAATGAAAGAAGCCGGTGCAAAACGTGCAGTAATGCTTCCTGTAAGTGCTCCATTCCATAGTCGTCTTATGGAACCTGCAGCGCTTCGTTTAAAAGAAGAATTAGATAAGATCCAAGTTAACGATGCTAAGATTCCAGTAGTAGCTAATGTAACTGGCAAAATTTTGACAAATGCTAGTGACATTAAAGAATCTTTAGTAACACAAGCAGCTAATCCTGTATTGTGGGAAGATTGTGTTGCAGAAATGGTTAACTTCGGTGTAACTCGCTTTGTAGAAGTTGGTCCTGGCAAAGTATTAACAGGTTTCACTAAAAAGATTAATAAAGAAATGGAATTAGCTAATGTAGAAGACATTCCATCCTTAGAGAAAACGCTTGAATTTTTAAAGGGGGTTCGATAAAATGCACTTAGAGGGTAAAGTAGCTCTCGTAACTGGCGCCTCTCGTGGTATCGGTCGCGCCGTTGCTATTCAACTTGCACAATCTGGTGCTGATGTTGCTGTTAACTATAGTGGCAGTGAAGCTGCTGCTCAAGAAACAGTAGACGCTATCTTAGCATTGGGTCGCAAAGCGATTAAAATTAAAGCCAATGTTGCAAATGCTGAAGAAGTAGCAGCAATGGTTGAAGAAACACATAAAACATTTGGTCACATCGATATTTTAGTAAATAATGCAGGTATCACTCGTGATGGTTTGCTTATGCGTATGAAAGATGAAGACTTTGATGCCGTTATCGATATCAACCTTAAAGGTGTATATTTGGTAACAAAAGCAGTATCCAAAATCATGATGAAACAACGTGCTGGTCATATTATTAACATGACTTCTGTTGTGGGTTTGATGGGTAATGCTGGTCAAGCTAACTATGCGGCTTCTAAAGCTGGTGTAATCGGTTTTACTAAATCTTGTGCAAAAGAGTTAGCTAGCCGTGGTATCACAGTTAATGCAATCGCACCTGGTTTTATCAATACTGATATGACAGATGTATTGCCTGAAAAGGTGAAAGAAGCTATGGTAACACAAATTCCGTTGGGCCGTATGGCTAAAGCTGAAGAAGTGGCTGCCGTAACAACATTCCTTGCTAGTGATTTTGCTAGCTATATTACAGGTCAAGTCATCAATGTAGATGGCGGCATGGTAATGTAGTTACAAAATTAGACTATATATAAATCTCATTTGAAAGGAGGTGAACCACTAATGAGCACTTTCGATAAAGTTAAAGCAATCGTTGTGGAACAATTAGGCGTTGATGAAGCTGAAGTTACCATTGATTCTACATTCATCGACGACTTAGGCGCTGACTCCTTGGATATCGTTGAATTGATCATGGCATTTGAAGAAGAATTCAATGTTGAAATCCCTGACGACGTTGCAGAAAAAATCAAAACCGTTAAGGATACAGTAGAATATATTGATTCTGCTAAATAAGCTGTATAGCTGACAATTCAGCCGTGCGGGGGGCCGAGTGGCTCCCCTAATCGGTATTGTTTACAGGAGGAATTGATAGTGAAGCTCCCTGAACTTCGCATTGGGAATCTAGTGGCCAAAGTACCTATTATTCAAGGTGGTATGGCGATTAGATTGTCTACAGCTCGGTTGGCAGCAGCCGTTGCAAATGAAGGTGGTATTGGCCTTATTGCAGCATCTGGATTGCCTTTTGATGAATTAAGATATGAAATACAATTAGCTAGAAAATTATCACCTACGGGTATTATTGGTATAAATGCGATGGTAGCAGCAACGCAATTTGCGGGTCTTGTAAAAACTGCCATCGAAGAGGGCATTGATCTTGTAGTGGCAGGTGCCGGTTTTTCAAGAGATATGTTCGCAATGGGTAAAGAGTCTGGTACTCCAATCGTACCTATTGTTTCTTCTGCAAAATTAGCGCGCATTTCTGAAGGTTTAGGTGCCGCTGCAGTTATCGTAGAAGGTAGCGAAGCTGGTGGTCACTTGGGAACGGATCGTTCTGCTCGTGAAATCGTACCAGAAGTTGTAGCAGCCGTTAAAAATATTCCAGTTATTGCAGCTGGTGGTGTTTTAGATGGTAAAGATATCGTGGATATGTTTAAATTGGGTGCTAATGGCGTTCAAATGGGCAGTCGCTTTGCTGCTTCTGATGAATGTAATGCATCTGATGAATTGAAAAAAATGTATGTGCGTGCTACAAATCCTGAGGATATTGTATTGATTCAAAGTCCAGTAGGTTTACCAGGCCAAGCTATTAAAAATAAATTTGCTGAATCTGTTCTTGATGGCACTGTAGCGCCACCAACAGTATGTGACAATTGTTTAAAACATTGTTCCCATAAATTCTGTATTATCCGTGCTTTATCTAGAGCGCAACAAGGTGATGTGGAAACGGGGTTAGTATTCTCTGGCAATAATATGCGAAAAGTCGATAAGATTATGCCAGTTAAAGATATTTTTGCACAGTTAAAACAACAAGTAGCAGAAATCGATTAATTAAAGGGGCTATATAGCTATAAGAGGTGGAATAATTGGAAAAACGTGTAGTAATTACTGGCTTAGGAGCGATTACTCCGGTAGGTATCGGTAAAGAGAATTTCTACAATGCGTTGTTAGAGGGTAAATCTGGTATTGGCCCAATTACACGCTTTGATGCATCTGACTATGCAACACGCATTGCAGGTGAAGTAAAAGATTTTGATATTACTCAATATGGCGTAGATAAAAAAGAAGCTCGCCGTATGGACCGTTCCGTTGAATTTGCAATTGGTGCAGCTGTTTTGGCAGCTGATGATGCAAAATTAGCACTTGATGAAGAAGATTTGGACCGTTGTGGTACAGTAGTTGGTACTGGTATTGGCGGTATTGATTCTATCCATGATGTGTATACAACATTATTTGAAAAAGGTCCTGGTCGTGTTAGCCCATTTGCAGTTCCTATGATGATTGCAAATATGTCTTCTGCACGTGTATCCATTCGCCTAGGCTTGAAAGGTCCTGTTATTACAGACGTAACAGCTTGTACTTCTGGTACTAATGCAATTGGTGATGCATTCCGCATTATTCAACGTGGTGATGCAGACATCATGTTTGCAGGTGGTACTGAAGCTGCTGTTTCCCCTGCTGCTGTAGCCGGCTTCGCAGCTATGAAAGCTATGTCTACACGCAATGATGAGCCTACAAAAGCATCTCGTCCATTTGATAAGGACCGTGACGGTTTCGTAATGGGTGAAGGTGCAGGTATCGTTGTACTTGAAGAATTAGAACACGCTAAGCTCGTGGTGCTCATATCTACGCAGAAGTAGTAGGCTATGGCACTAATGGCGATGCTTATCATATTACAGCTCCAGCTCCTGGTGGTGTACAAGCTCGTAAATGTATGGAATTAGCAATTAAAGATGCAGGTATTGACCCTAAAGACATTAACTATATCAATGCTCACGGTACATCTACAGGCTTGAATGATAAAAACGAAACATTGGCTATTAAAGAATTGTTCGGCGACCATGCAAAAGATATCGCTGTTAACTCTACAAAATCTATGACCGGTCACTTGTTGGGCGCTGCTGGTGCGATTGAAACTATTGTAATGGCAATGGCAATCGAAACAGGTAAGGTTCATCCAACAATTAACTGTGATAATCCAGATGAAGGTTTAGACCTTGATTATGTACGTGAAGGTGCTCGTGATTTACATGTTACAGCAGCTCTTTCCAACTCCTTTGGCTTTGGTGGTCATAACGGTACACTTTGTGTTCGCCGTTATGAAGACTAATGGGGCGTCACGTATCGCATAAGAATACTATAAATGACACAAGCTCGTGAAGATTCTCTTCATGAGCTTGTTAGTCGTTTACATATACCGAATATTGATATCTCGATTTTAGATTGTGCTTTTACTCATACATCTTATGCGAATGAACATAAATCTAAGCATATTCATCATAATCAACGCTTAGAGTTTCTTGGTGATGCTGTATTGGATTTAATTATTGGTGAATATTTATTTACAACATATCCCGATATGTCTGAAGGTAATTTGACTAAGATTAAGGCGGCTACAGTTTGTGAAGATTCATTAGCTACCGTTAGTCGTACATTGCATTTAGGTGATTATTTATTACTGGGCCATGGGGAAAAGTCCTCTGGTGGTAGTGATAGAAAATCCATATTAGCTGATACATTTGAATCATTGATTGGTGCGTTATATATAACGACTGACTATAAAACAGTAATGGACTTTGTTCTTCATCAGTTAGCTCCTAATCTTAAGCAAGCATTAGAAGGTAAGCGTGGTAAAGATTATAAGACATTGTTACAAGAATTTGTACAACGTGATGGTGATAAACATATAGTGTATAGTCTTATCAGTGAGTCTGGTCCTGATCATGCTAAGACTTTTATGATGGAGGTATCCATCGATGGGATTACCTATGAGGCAGGTACTGGTAAAAGTAAAAAAATAGCAGAACAACATGCAGCACAATTGACATTAGAACGGTTAATGGCTGCTATATAATAAGCGCCGCAAGGCGCTTTTTATATAGGAACTATTAATATGAGAACATTAAAATCGAAATGTATGTAATTAGAATCGTAAATAGGAATAGGGAGGAGGTATATTCATGAAATATGGTATGATTCCATTTTTTATCCCTCATGTGGGCTGTCCTCATGTGTGTACATTTTGTAATCAGTCTCGTATTACAGAAATATCAGGCATAGGGTATTTGACTCCAGCATATATTACATCGACCATTAGAGATTATGTAGGCGAGTCTAGAGCGGATAAATATTGGGAGGTTTGTTTTTATGGAGGCTCCTTTTCCGCTATTGATCAAGAATTACAAAAACAATTATTAGCACCTGCTAATGAAGCGCTACAAGCGGGTATTATAGATGGTATTCGTTGTTCTACAAGGCCTGATGCCGTAAGTGATGGACAATTAGAATTACTGCGTTCATTTGGTATGAAGACCATAGAACTCGGTGTACAATCTATGGATGATACCGTACTATCTTTAGCTAAACGCGGTCATACCTCTGATGATGTAAAATTGGCTGTTAAACAATTACGAAAGTTTGGATTTACCGTAGGACTACAACTGTTACCGGGGCTTTTAGGCGATTCATGGGAAACGATAATACAAACAGCTGTTGAAATAACTGCATTGCAGCCTGATTTTGTACGTATTTATCCCGTTCTCGTCATAGATCATACGGAATTGGCGGAACAATACAAGTCAGGTATATATGAGCCATTATCATTGGAATTAGCATTACAGTATTGTGCGTTTTTAAAGACTTGGTTTGAATCGCATCATATTACTGCTATTCGGACTGGATTGCAAAGTACTGAAGAACTCGATACAGGTACTAGTCTATTGGCAGGTCCTTATGAGCCTGCCATGGGAGAACTAGTGACTAATGAGCAGTGGAAGCAGCGCATAGCATATTGTATCGATGAGCATACAGAATATTTTAGAAATCCAATTCGTACCATTACGATATCCTATCCACGATGTCTTACGTCTAAGGTAAGGGGATTAAAAAAACGCAATGTTACATATTTCGAACGAGGATATGAATATATATCTTTCACATGGCGAGAAAATAATGATATTGATACAGTACAATGCAGTATAGATGGCATGGTATATGTGGTATAATTAAAGATATGATTTAATGGGGTTATACTAAGAAAGGAGGCAGTCATGCAATTACTGCGGCTAGAATTAAAAGGATTTAAATCCTTTGCTGATAAAACAGTTGTAAAATTCTCCCCAGGGATGACTGCCGTTATTGGTCCTAACGGGAGTGGTAAAAGTAATATTACGGATGCTATGAAATGGGTTCTAGGGGAATCCAATGTGCGTAATTTACGGGGCCAACGTGCAGAGGATATCATTTTCTCAGGCACAGAAAAACGAAAACCGATGAGTGCTGCTGAGGTTACCCTTGTATTTGATAATGCAGATGGTCAACTCGATGTGGATATGCAAGAGGTAGCCATTACACGTCGTATCTATCGGACAGGTGAAAGTGAGTTCCTCATCAATAAACGGACCTGCCGTCTAAAGGATATTCACTTGTTATTAGCTGATACAGGCCTTGGCAAAGATTCGATGGCTATCATTGGGCAAAATCGTATCGATGCTATTCTTAATAGTAAACCAGAAGAACGTCGCCTTATATTTGAAGACGTTGCAGGCATTTCTCGTTTTAAAATTAATAAAGAGGATGCATTGCGTCGTATTGCGAGCACTGACCGGAATATGGAACGCGTTCGCGATATTATGGCGACCATCGAGGAACAATTAGGCCCTCTGGCAGAAAAAGCGGAAACGACGAAAAAATATATGGCATTAAGCCGTAGTAAACGCGAATATGATGGTGTTATCGGCTTTCACAATTATAAGACGGCTGATAGATTATTAACCCGTGCAGAAAATGACAATATTGCATTGAAGGATGAGGAAATTGAACTACAAACGCAATTATCTACCCTCGATGCACGACGTCATACATTACAAGCTGAAAATGCAAAGGATCAAGAACAATTAAAATCTTGGGAAGCACAGTTTAGCGAAAAACAACGGGAAGAAGAACGCATCAATGGTACTGTAACACTACTAGAAGAACAGTTGCGTACAACTAAGCGCGAAGTAGAAGATACTTCTCTGCGTATTAGCGAAGCAGAAGCGTCTAAAAAGGGTGAAGAGCAGCAATTGCTTATTTTAGATCGCCTTATTGAGGATGAAACGGCTCAATTAGAATCTGAACGCACTCAATTCGTAGTTTTAGAGGAAAATTATAATAAGGCCATTGCTCAATTAGAGGCGGAACAATCATCATGGAAGTCCTTAGAAAGCGACAGACAAGCCTATCAACAGCGTCAATTAGATTTAGTTGCTAGTATTGAAACAGCGAAGGCTACATTGCGAAATTTAGAATCTCGTAAATCTGAGTCCGCTGTTCAAGTAGAAACATTAGAAAGCGGAAATTAAAGAGGTTCAATCCAATTTATCGGCAGCGAAATCTGAACATGAATCCTTAGAAACTCAATTTAATGAGTTATCTAATAAACGGAAGTCCTTAGTTTGATGAAGAACGGTCTGCATCAGAACGATTGCGAGAAGCTCGAAAAGCATTAAATCGCATGAGTAGCGATGTGCAAAAGGCACAGGGGCGATTAGAATTATTAGCACAATGGGCAGAACAACATGAAGGTTACTTAGAAGGAACTAAAAACATCCTTAACGGTAAGGGCCCATGGCGTGAAGCGATTAAAGGGGCGGTAGGTGATTTATTTACCGTAGATAACCGATTTACTGTTGCTATCGAAATCGCATTAGGTGGTAGTGTTAACCATGTTGTGACAACGACAGCTAAAGCCGCATCAGAAGGCGTTCAATTCCTTAAATCAATTCAAGGGGGGCGCGTTACCTTCTTTACCGATGGATTCTGTAAAAGGGCGACCTTATGATACTCCTGCATTGTCGGAAGATGGTGTCATTGGGACAGCTGTCGACTGTATTGAATTCGATGCTGCCTATAATCATATATTCCAATATTTGTTGGGCCGTACATTAGTTGTAGAAACAATGGAACGGGCTATTGCGTTACAAAAGAAATATAATCAGCAGTTACGCATCGTTACATTGACGGGTGAACAATTCCAACCAGGTGGTTCCTTAACTGGTGGTGCAACGAAGAAAAAACGCAGTTCCTTGTTAAGTCGTCGTGAAGAAGCGGCTCGTTTAGAGGCCGAATTAGCTTCTGTGGAAGAGCGTACAGCCAAACTTGAACAACAAATTAAAGATGAAGAAAATCGTATTGAACGGGCGCAACGTGAGCGAAGTGTGTTGGATGAACAATATCAACACACCAATCTTTTGTTCTCAGCCAGTCAAACGAAGATTCAGAACATTGAAAATCAATTAGAACGTAAAAAGCGTGTGCTTCATGATGAACAGGAACGTATCGTTCAAATTGACGTGGACATGGGACAAACAAAACATGTGCTTTCACAATCTGAATCGGAATTGTCAGCGTTACATAATTCACCTGAACAACAAGGTGATCAATCGGCAATTATGGAACGATTAAGTACGCTGCAAAAGGCACAGCAAGAGGCATATGAAGCTTTTACAGCCTCTAGATTGTTTTGTGAACGTTTAGAAAGCACTATAGAAGAACGTAAGGTACAACAAGAGCAACGAAAGCAAAATTTGGAAACCATAGCATCTCGCTTAGAACCTCTCATGGAGTTATTACACTCTAGTGAAGAGCGTTTGAATGTTGTGATTCCTGAACAAATTCGAGTTGCTAATGAGTCTCTTGAAGCGATTCGTGGAGAGGTTGAAAAATTTCGCGCTTTACGTGATGAAGCGTATCAATCGACTGCTGGTGCACGGGAGGAGATTGAATCAATTTTAGCAGAACAAGACCGACTCAACCAGCGGTATAAGGTGGTTCAAAATCGTCTAGTTGAAGCAGAAGGTAAATTGACGCGTTATCGCATGGATTGTGATCGTGCTGTAGAGGATTTGAATGAATTAGGCTATTCATTGGAAGATGCACAGCATATAAATATTGCTGGCTCTGTGAATGATTGGAAAATGGAACAAGCTCGTTTAATGGCGGAAATTGCAGAACTTGGATCTGTAAATCCTAATGCTGTAGAAGAGTATGAAGAGACGAAACTCGGTATGATTTTTTATCGAATCAATTATCAGATCTCGATACGGCAAAAGAGCAATTACAGGCAGTTATCGCTGAAATGGATAAGGCCATGAGCACGCAACTCTATGATGTATTAGAGGTGGTAGGTAAGCAGTTCCAACATGTATTCAGTCAATTATTTGGTGGTGGTACGGCTCAAATCGTACTTACCGACCCAGAAAATATCTTGACTGGTGGTATTGATTTCTACATCCAACCACCAGGGAAAAAGCGTCAGCAATTGACGTTACTATCTGGTGGAGAACGAGCACTCACAGTTATTGCCTTATTGTTCTCGTTCCTCGACTATCGTCCGGCTCCATTCTGTGTGCTTGACGAAGTTGATGCTGCTTTGGATGAAGCAAATGTAGAGCGATTTAGTTCTTATTTGAATCGGGTAAATAAGGAAACACAGTTTATCGTCGTATCACATCGTAAGAAAACGATGGAAGCTGCCGAAGTATTACAAGGGGTTACCATGGTGGAACGCGGTGTATCTCGATTGTTAACGGTTTCATTTGAAGATGTGAAGGAGGATCTAGCATAATGGCATTTGGATTCTTTAATAAAATTAAAGAGGGCTTAGAAAAAACTCGTAAGTCCTTTGTAAAAAATGTAGAAACAGTGATCATTGGTTATGCAGAAATCGATGATGATTTTCTTGATGATTTAGAAGCGGTCATGCTCACTAGCGATTTAGGTCCTAAGACTACAGAGTATTTGATGAAGGAAATCCGCCGTGGTGTTACAGAAGGTGTTATTAACAATACTGGTGATGTAATGCCATTCATGGAAGACCGCATCACAGAAATGTTAGTTGACCAAGAGGATGAAATCACACTTCACCACCCAGAGGTTATCCTGGTTGTTGGTGTTAATGGTGTGGGTAAGACTACAACTATTGCTAAATTGGCAAACTACTATACTAAAGGAAGGTAAAAAGGTTATCATCGCTGCTGGAGATACATTCCGTGCGGCGGCGGCGGACCAATTATCCATCTGGGCTGACCGCGTAGGCGTACCTATCGTTAAAACATAAGGAAGGTGCAGACCCTGCTGCCGTTGTATATGATGCGATGGAAGCCGCAAAGGCACGTAATGCAGACATGGTAATTGTCGATACGGCTGGTCGTCTTCATACAAAAGTAAATCTTATGGAAGAACTTAAAAAAATGGGCCGCGTAGCGAACAATCATGTAGAGGGTGCTCCGCATCAAACATTGCTCGTTCTCGATGGCACTACAGGTCAAAATGCGGTAAGCCAAGCTAAATTATTTGGTCAAGCCGTACCTGTTAATGGTATTGTAGTTACTAAATTAGATGGTACTGCGAAAGGTGGCGTAGTTATTTCTATTAAAGAAGAACTAGGCGTACCTGTACGTTGGATTGGCGTTGGTGAAGGCATGGATGATTTACGTCCATTTAATGCAAAAGAATTTGCCAATGCACTATTTAATAAAGGAATGATTCAAGGTGACAAATAAATATAACCGGGAATTCTTACTTGAATATGTAGAATCTGAAAATAAAAAAAATGAATGTAATGTAAGCCTAGAAAACATGGAAAAAATCGTTAGCTTAATCGAGTATTTCGGTATTGAATTATATCGTCCTATTACGAGATTACTACTTTCAAACTGGGAAGAAATTACAGATCGTATTAATAACTATACTGAATCAGATTGGATGATGGCCGATGAAATTCAAAAGACCACGCCTACATTAGATCGCTTTCTCCATTGCTATGCTCATCGAAGTGTTAGAAGGTGAGGATACATTGAACCAAGCTGAAAATGCAGGTCGTCGTTTGTCAGAGGAAGAACTCAAGGCTATCCGTAAACATCAGGATGAACAGTAATGAAACATAATAGCTATAACTATGAAGGGGGCCAACCATTTAAAGTGGAGGCGCCCTTTACGCCTACTGGGGACCAACCTACAGCCATTCAATCTCTTACAGACGGGATTGAGCGTGGCGAATGGGCTCAAGTTCTATTAGGTGCGACTGGTACAGGAAAAACCTTTACCATGGCAAAGGTCATCGAGGCGGTTCAGAAACCGACCTTGATTATCGCCCATAATAAAACATTGGCTGCTCAACTTTGCAGCGAGTTTAAAAGTTTCTTCCCTAATAATGCGGTAGAATACTTTGTATCTTACTACGATTTTTATCAACCAGAAGCGTATATCCCTTCTAGCGATACGTACATCGAGAAGGATGCATCTATTAATGATGAAATTGATAAATTGCGCCATAGTGCTACCATGAGTTTATTTGAGCGTCGAGACGTTATCATCGTTGCTTCTGTTAGCTGTATTTATGGCTTAGGTGATCCGGAGGACTATTCTGATCTCGTATTGTCCTTGCGATTAGGTCAGACGAAATCTCGTGATGAAATTCTGTCTAAACTCGTAGATATCCAATATACGCGTAATGATATGAATTTTATTCGCGGTACATTCCGCGTACAAGGGGACACCATAGAAATTTTCCCTGCTGCCTATAGTGAAAGAGCCATTCGGGTGGAACTATTCGGCGATGAAATCGATCGTCTTGTTGAGGTGGATGCATTAACGGGAGAAGTCATTGCAGAGCGCAAACATGTTGCGGTCTATCCTGCATCTCACTATGTTACAACAAAAGAAAAAATGAAAATTGCGGTAGAGCGCATTGAGGCAGAACTTGATGAGCAGTTGGCAAAACTGAAAGCAGAAGATCGTCTGCTCGAGGCTCAGCGTCTTGAACAGCGCACCCGTTATGATATAGAAATGATGCAAGAAATGGGCTACTGCTCAGGCATCGAAAACTATTCCCGCCATATGTCGGAGCGTAAAGCAGGGGAAGCACCATATACATTGATAGACTACTTCCCAGATGATTTCCTCATCATGGTAGATGAATCGCATGTAACGATTCCACAGGTTCGCGCCATGTACAATGGGGATAGAGCGCGTAAAGAATCTCTTATCGAATATGGCTTTCCGTTTGCCGTCAGCTCTCGACAATCGACCATTGAAATTTGATGAGTTTGTAGAACGAATCAATCAAATCGTGTATGTATCAGCAACGCCAGGACCGTATGAAATGGAAGTAGAAACGAATGTGGCAGAGCAAATCATTCGTCCTACAGGGATACTTGATCCATCCATTGAAATTCGTCCTATTAAGGGGCAAATGGATGATTTACTCGGTGAGATTCATAAGCGCGCCGCTAAGAATGAACGGGTTCTCGTTACGACATTGACGAAGAAGATGGCTGAAGATTTAACGGAATTCTTGAAGGAAATGGGTGTTCGTGTTCGTTACCTTCATTCGGATATCGTTACCATCGAGCGGGCTGAAATCATTCGTGATTTGCGGGCCGGTGTATTCGATGTATTAGTCGGTATCAACTTGCTCCGCGAAGGCCTCGATATGCCAGAGGTTTCCTTGGTGGCTATTTTAGATGCCGATAAGGAAGGTTTCTTACGCTCTGATACAGCTATGATTCAAACTATCGGTCGTGCAGCGCGTAATGTGAATGGTCATGTTATTATGTATGCTGACCGTGTAACCGGTTCTATGCAACGCGCTATGGACGAAACAGATCGTCGTCGTGCGGTACAAGAGGCATATAATATTGAACATCATATTACGCCAAAATCTGTATCTAAAGATGTGAAAGAGCTTATTGAGCTCACTAAAATTGAAGAAGATATGGTCACCGATGGCAAAGGGCTTTCACCAAAGAAGGGGAAAAAGAAGTCCTCTGCAGCTGGTATGGACCATGGCCACGAACCATATGCTCAAGATGCAGATGCTACTAAGGTAGCAGAGATTACGGCAGAAGAACTATATAACAAGATTGAAGAGCTTGACCGTCAAATGAAGGCGGCTGCTAAACAGTTGGAATTTGAAAAGGCTGCCAAATTACGTGACCAATTGGGCGAACTTCGTCAACAATGGTCCGATATGCATAGTGTCGGTGACAGTAAGTTAAAAAAACCACGAAAAAATTCTAAGAAACAATCACCAAAAAGTAAAAAGGTACATATATGAAAGATCAATTGATTGTAAAAGGTGCACGTCAGCATAACCTTAAAAATATAGATATTTCACTACCGCGAGACAAGTTCATTGTCTTAACTGGTTTAAGTGGATCCGGTAAATCGTCTCTTGCATTCGATACGATTTACGCAGAAGGCCAACGACGGTATGTAGAATCACTGTCGGCCTATGCTCGTCAATTTTTGGGACAAATGGATAAGCCTGATGTAGATTATATTGAAGGTTTATCTCCAGCCATTTCTATCGACCAAAAGACTACAAGTCGAAATCCTCGTTCTACAGTTGGTACGGTGACGGAGATTTACGACTATTTACGTCTATTATTTGCCCGTGTTGGACATGCTCATTGTCCCAGAGTGTGGTAAACCCATTACACAACAAACGATTCAACAAATGACAGATGATGTAATGAGCTTTCCTGAAGGAACTAAGATTTTAATCTTAGCACCTATGATTCAAGGGAAAAAAGGGGAACATAAATCTGTCTTTGAACAACTGCGAAAAGAGGGTTTTGTCCGTGCTCGCGTTGATGGTGTGGTACGTACGATGGATGAGGATATTGTATTAGAGAAAAATAAAAAACATTCCATCGATATTGTTGTAGATCGTCTCGTTGTCAAAGAAGGCATTGAATCCCGGTTAGCAGACTCTATGGAAACAGCTTCTAAATGGGCAGAAGGTATCGTTATTGTTCAAGAAGTAGATGGCCCAGAGCATATGTATAGTCAAAACTTTGCATGCCCAGATTGTCATATTTCATTGCCTAAAATTGAGCCCCGTATGTTCTCTTTCAATAGTCCCTTTGGGGCATGTCCCGCTTGTTTGGGTATTGGTTCTACCATGGAGGTTGATGAAAATCGCGTCATTCCAGATGGCTCTATTAGCTTTGCCGATGGTTGTGTACAGGCGTTAAGTTCTAATCCTAACGCATGGTTTATGCGTCAGCTAGAAGGCTTGTTGAAAGCGAATGGTTACTCTTTAGAGTCTACCTATGATGAATTACCAAAAGCATTACAGAAAAAGGTCATGTACGGTACGACGGATAAGGTGGCTTTCACCTATGAAAATATGCGTGGCGAAGAAAAGGAATTTTTCACCGAATACGAAGGTATTTTGCCGATGGTAAAGCGTCGTCATAGCGAAGCATCTACCGATTCTATGCGCGAAGAATTTGAAAAATTCATGTCCATTAAACCATGTACGACCTGTCATGGCGCTCGCTTAAAACCAGAGGTATTAGCGATTACCGTTGGGGATAAGAATATTAATGAAGTAACCCAGTTGACGATTAAAGAAGCGCTAGATTTCTTTAGTCATTTGCAGTTAACTGACAGAGAACAAGTGATTGGTGCACAGATTCTAAAAGAAATTAATGCTCGACTAGGCTTCCTCAATAATGTAGGCCTTGATTACCTTACTATGAATCGGAGTGCAGGCACCTTATCCGGTGGTGAAGCACAGCGTATTCGGTTAGCAACGCAAATTGGTTCTGGTCTTGTTGGTGTGTTATACATTCTTGATGAACCATCCATCGGTCTACACCAACGAGATAATGATCGACTTATCGATACCTTAAAAGGGTTGCGTGACCTTGGTAATACACTGCTCGTTGTAGAACATGATGAGGATACGATGCGCGCTGCAGATTACCTTGTAGACATTGGACCAGGTGCGGGCGAGCATGGTGGTCAAGTCATTGCAGCAGGGACTGTAGATGAGGTTATGCAGGTGAAAGACTCCATTACCGGTCAATATTTGAGCGGCCGCAAGTTTATAGCTCTTCCTGACGAACGACGTAAACCTGGTAAAAACTGCATCGAAATTCGAGGTGCTAAAGAAAATAATCTACAAAATATTAATGTGAAATTCCCAATTGGACTATTTACAGTTGTTACAGGTGTCAGCGGTTCTGGTAAGTCTACCTTAATCAATGAAATTCTGTATAAAGGGCTAGCTAATCAGTTGTATCGTTCGTATCATAAGGTGGGGGCCCATAAAGAAATTCGCGGCCTAGAGCATATCGATAAAATCATCAACATTGATCAAAGCCCTATCGGTCGTACACCTCGCTCTAACCCTGCTACGTATACAGGCGTATTCGATGCGATTCGTGAATTATATAGTCAAACACCAGAGGCTAAGATGCGCGGGTATAAACAAGGGTCGTTTTAGTTTCAATGTAAAAGGTGGTCGCTGCGAAGCTTGTCGTGGGGATGGTATCATCAAAATTGAAATGCATTTCTTACCAGATGTGTACGTGCCTTGTGAGGTCTGTAAAGGGGCTCGCTACAACCGGGAAACACTAGAGGTTAAATATAAGGGCAAATCTATTGCCGATGTGTTAGATATGACCGTAGATGATGCAGTAGAATTCTTTAGTGCTATCCCTAAAATTTACAAGAAAATGGTAACATTGCAAGAGGTTGGTCTTGGCTATATTCGTTTAGGCCAAGCGGCAACCACATTATCTGGTGGTGAAGCACAACGGGTTAAATTGGCCACAGAATTAGCACGTCGCAGTACAGGTAAAACTCTATATATCCTTGATGAACCTACAACAGGCCTTCATGCAGAAGATATTAGAAAGCTTTTAGATGTATTGCAGAAACTGGTAGATGGTGGCGATACAGTTATCGTAATTGAGCATAATCTCGATGTTATCAAAACGGCTGATTATATTATTGATCTAGGTCCTGAAGGTGGTAACCGCGGTGGTACCATCGTGGCTACCGGTACACCGGAACAGATTGCAAATGTGAAAGAAAGTTATACAGGAAAATTCTTAGGTCCTGTATTAGAACAGACTAATACATTTATGAATGCTGCAAAGAAAAAGAAATAATTTGTATGGCACTGCCTTGTATGGTTGCGACAATGAAGTATTAATTATAATGGTATGGAGAATTGACGAAGAAAGGAGGATATATGCCGTCTGAAGAGTTATTAGAAAAGGTTAGCCATTTACCGACCACACCAGGGGTTTATTTATGGCGTGATCAATATAACCGCATCATCTATGTGGGTAAAGCGATTAATTTACGCAATCGCGTGCGATCCTATGTGCGTAATGATGCGAATCGAGCGCCTAAGGTAACGGCGATGATGAAGCGTGCCGTCGATGTAGAGATTATTCAAACAAAGACGGAAATGGAAGCCCTCATATTAGAAAATACGCTTATCAAAGAACATAAGCCGAAATACAATATTTCCCTTAAGGACGATAAGACGTATCCTTATGTTAAAATCTCTGTTCAAGAAGACTATCCTCGCGTATATATGACACGTCGCCTTGAACGGGATGGGGCTAAATATTTTGGGCCCTTTACTGATGTAACAGCCGTTCATGTAGTTCTCAAGTTGATTCGTCAGTATTTCCATTGCGTACCTGTAAATCGATGAAGGTAGAACGCCCTTGTTTGCAATATCATATGCACTATTGTGAAGCGCCATGCTTTCATAAGATATCAGTACCGGATTACCGCAAATATATCGATGAAATTATAGAACTCTTTGAGGGAAAACCAATCCCATTGCTTAAAGAAATTAAGGAAAAGATGGAAGCAGCTGCGGAAGAGCTTCGATTTGAAGATGCAGCACGTTATCGAGATCAATTGACGAGTATTGAGAAAATTCAAGAAAAACAGCGAATGGTAACGCAACGTGGTGATCTAGATGTACTAGGGATAGCTGTAGATGGTCAATTGGCATGTGTACAACTACTCTTTATTCGAGGTGGCCGTCTATTAGGCCGAGAAAATTACTTCGTGCAAAATGAAGGTGACCCGGAAGAAACCATTATGACTGATTTTATTAAGCAGTACTATGGGGATACTACCTTTATTCCTAAAGAGCTATTATTGCCTATGGAAAGTTCTGAGCAACATCTATTTAAGGATTGGTTCAGTGACATGAAGGGCCAACAGGTCGATGTCCTTGTGCCTCAACGTGGCTATAAGATGGACATGATTAAAATGGCTCATGAAAATGCTGAAACATTCCTTGAAGAACGTCGCCGCCAATGGCAATACCAAATTGATAAGAGTGGTGGTGCCGTTAAGAAATTGGCGGAGGTCCTCGACTTGCCAAGATTACCAGAGCGTATGGAGTGTTTTGATATTTCCCATACACAAGGTTCTGAAACCGTAGCCTCCATGGTTGTATTTGAAGGCGGCAAGCCTGCTAAGAAGGAGTATAGACGCTTTAAATTAAAGACTACACAGGGCAAGCCCGATGACTTTAAATCGATGGCAGAAATCATGGAACGCCGCTATGGTAATGAAACGGATTGGCCTATGCCAGACCTCATTATTATCGATGGTGGTAAGGGGCAGCTCAATGCATCTATACCGCTCATACGCGCCGTAGGTGTTACAGATGTGCCAGTCATATCCTTGGCAAAACGGATAGAAGAGGTCTTTGTAGAGGGGCAATCGGATAGCATCATTTTGAGTCATCATTCACCAGAGTTGCAATTATTGCAACAAATTCGTGATGAAGCCCATCGATTTGCTATTACCTATCATCGTAAATTGCGGGGCAAACGTAACTTAGAATCCGTACTCGATCACATTGATGGTATTGGTCCTAAACGACGTAAGGCTTTATGGGCTCATTTCAATAGCTTAGAGGCCATGAAAAAAGCCAGTATAGATGAATTAGCTAAGGTCGATTCTATGAACTATAAGACGGCGGAAACATTATACAATTTTTTCCGCATGTCGAATGTTGAAAAACAAGATGTATTACAAGGCAATACAATGTAATACAAAAATAGTTAATACCTTATAGTAGAAAAGCAGCACTGCTGAGTATGACTTGCAGTGCTGCTTTTGTGCGTTATGCTTTTATATGTACTTGTTTGTGTTGAATATACCATGTTCGAATGGTGAATAGTATGCCTGCTACAATTACGCTAGCTAATAGGCCTATCCATACACCAAATGGGCCGTAATTTGGGTTGTTGGCAAGAATATATGCAATAGGGAAGCAAACGCCCCAATAGGAAATGAGAGAAATATAGAATACAATTTTTACATCCTTGTAGCCCCGTAGAATACCTTGTAACGGTGTACCAATGGCATCGAAGGCGGAGAAGAAAACGCCATACCCGAGGAATCTATAAATTAGATTATATACCTCTTCATCATTTGTAAATAATGCGGATATGCTTTCCATATGAGTGAATGTGAAAGCACAAATCAAAATCGCAATGACAATGGCTAACACGCGAGAAATGTAGGAGTATTGAATAGCTTCTTTATGTCGCTCAGCACCGACTTCATAGCCTACAGCAATGGTGGAAGCCATGGCAATGCTAAGTGGTAAGCAATAGAACACGTTGGTAAAGGCAATGACCGATTGGTGAGCCGCTACGACAGCGGAACCAAAGTGTACCATCAATAGGCCGGCAATACTGAAAATGCTGGCTTCAAAAAAGATGGAAGAACCGATTGGCAAGCCGATTTGTAATTGCTCACGTATGTATTGCCATTTGGGGCTTACCCAATCTTTATAGATACGATATCCCTTTAATTTAGGATGGAAGAGCACCATCGCACTAAATAAAATAAAGTTTGTCCAACATGCTCCGGCAATACCATAACCAGCACCGACACCACCGATTTCAGGTAATCCGAAGTGCCCAAATATCAGTGAGTAGTTTAAGAATACATTCACTACAAAACTCGTTACTACAATGGCCATAGAATAGTGAGTTAACCCGTGGGAATCAACGGTGTTACGCAATGTATTAACCCATAACAGAGGGAATAGGCCAAGTGCGAAAGCTTTCAAATAATTGATACAAACAGCCGTAGCAGCAGGTTCTAAATTAAGGAAATTTAGTAATGGTACTAATCCGAAAACACCGATTAATAATATAATAAGTGCTAGGGTTGTTGCAATATAAAACCCTTGGTAGACGATGGTAGGTATACTATCTGTTTTCTTGGCTCCTAATAGCTGTGCAATGATCGGGGTAATACCCATTAGGGTCCCTTGTGCAAAGATATAGAATAATAACCATAGATTGTACCCTGTAGCAACCCCAGCTAAATCAATTGTACTATATTGTCCTGTTAAGAAGATGGCGATAAATGTGCCCCCTACAAGAGAAAATTGGGTGATGCACATAGGAGTAAATAATTTAATGAACAACCATAATTTTTGTAGTGTAGAATATGTTTGATACATAATGACCTCCTAAATTGATGATATATTTTAACATAGTCTATCTATTATGGCTAGGTGTATTAAAAACTATAGAATATAGTTATATACAGGTATTCGTATTACGAATAGATGGATACATTACAGTATTGTACAAGGTAGATTCTCTTTAGTATAATGAGTATATTAAATATTTTCGTTATAGGAGGTACGAATTGGACATTGTATCTGTTCAAGGTTTGTTGGCAATGTTACAAATCATTGTCATCGATATTCTGTTGGCCGGCGATAATGCCATTGTGATTGGCATGGCTGCACGAAATTTACCGGCTCATTTACAAAAGAAAGCCATTTTCTGGGGCACAGCAGGTGCTATCATTTTACGTCTTGTTATGGCATTCCTCTTCGTTGAGGCTTTAAATACAATTCCAGCGCTTCGTTTGGTAGGTGGTATCCTTTTATTATGGATTGGGTACAAGCTCGTTGCTGATGATGACAGTGAGCATAATATCGAGGCCAAGGATAGTTTGCGAGCTGCCATCATGACGATTGTCATTGCTGACGGTATCATGGGTATCGATAATGTAATCGGCGTAGTAGGCGCTGCAGGTGGCCATATGACAATGGTTGCTATTGGTATGCTTATTACGGTGCCTATCATCGTGTATGGTAGTACATTATTTGTGAAAGTCATCGAGCGTTTCCCAATTATTCTCTACGTTGGTGGTGGTATCCTAGGATGGGTCGGCGCTGGCATGAGTGTGGAAGATACATTGATTGCTCATACAGTTGAACCGTATGCGCTGTATATTAAAATAGCTGCCGTTATCCTTGTAGTAGGAGCATCTTTAGTAGTAAAACAACTTAAAAAATAATTGGAATGTATAATATCTCTTCTCTTTTTTACAGGAGGAGAGATATTTTTTTGCAGTAGATTATGAAAGATATTAAAGCATTTGTTTTAGATGAGAAAATACATAAAATATGGTATAGTTAAGGGATAGTTATAGAATTAATTATAGTTGAGGTGCGTATAATGGAATTTAGAAGCGGCCACGTGGGTTACGATTGGCAAAATTATATTGATAGATATTTTATTAGCCGGAGATAATGCTGTAGTTATCGGTATGGCAGCCGGTAAATTAGCACCAGAACTTCAAAAGAAAGCCGTTATATGGGGGACGGCAGGTGCCATTTTAATGCGCCTTCTGTTTGCCACCGTTTTGGTAGAAGCGTTAACCTTGATTCCTCTCGTTCATTTAGGCGGTGGACTTGTGCTCATATGGATTGCCATTCAGCTTTTAAAAGGCGATGATGAAGAGGCTCATATTGAAGCTAAAAACTCCTTAATGGGTGCTATTTGGACGATTATCGTTGCCGACGCTATGATGAGTATCGACAATGTCATCGGTGTTGTGGGCGCTGCAAAAGGTCATTTAGAGCTTGTTATCGTTGGTATGCTAATTACGGTACCTATCATCGTATTTTGTTCTACACTATTCGCTCGTATTATTAACAAATTCCCAGCCATTCTTTGGGCTGGCGGTGCACTACTTGGATGGGTTGCCGGTGAAATGATCGTAGAAGATCCACTTCTTTTGCCATATATTCAAGGGGAAGAATTACTCGTTAAATTTGGTGCGGTATTCTTTGTACTCATCGTGACTGGTATCATTAAAATTTGGAAGAAAAGAGACGCGTAATGAACGGTACAGGTCGTACATCTCGTAAACATAAATCTAAAGGTAGACAACAACATACAGGTGGAAAACTTTCTAAAAAACAACAGGCCATTCTAAATGCGCCTGTTAAACTTGGTGAGGAGGTTTTGGCAACCATTCACGGTATTGGCAGTAGTGGAGAAGGTGTAGGTCGCGTAGATGATTTTACTGTCTTTGTTCCCTTTACTTTACCTGGAGAAACGGTGAAAGTATCTATTAATATGGTGAAAAAGACCTATGCTACCGGCAAGTTAATAGATATTGTTACACCTGCTGATAATCGTATAGAACCAACTTGTGAACTCTATGGCGTATGCGGTGGTTGTCAATTACAACATATTACCTACGAAGGGCAGCTTTCACTAAAAACACAAAAGGTGAAGGATGTTATTGAACGAATTGGTCATCAAAATCCTGATCTTGTAAAACCTGCACTAGGACCAAAAGAACCTTGGGCGTATCGAAACAAGATGCAAATGCCTGTCGGTGGTGCTAGAGGCGACATTCAAATGGGATTCTATGCAATGGGATCTCACGATATCGTACAGGGGACGAATTGCCCTATCCAAGATGATGGAAATAATACTATTGCTCAAGTGTGTTATGACATTGCTAAAGAACTTGATGTTGAGCCATACGATGAACATACAGGAAAGGGTGTATTACGACATGTAATCGGTCGCATTGGTCAATCTGGATGGATGGTTATTCTCGTAACTGCTACTGATTATTTACCGCATCAAGAAGCATGGGTTAAAAACATAACCAATCGTATACCACAAGTGGAAACCATCGTTCATAATGTGAATGGTAAACGAACCAATGTCATTTTAGGTCCTACTAATCATGTTATCTATGGAGATGGTACAATCACTGATCATATTAAGGACCTACGTTTTACCTTGTCACCACATTCATTCTTCCAAGTGAATCCAGAACAAACAACGGTGCTTTATGATCAGGCATTAGCCTATGCGGATCTTAAAGGTAATGAAACCGTTATCGATGCGTATTGTGGTACGGGTACCATTTCACTGTTTTTGGCTCATAAGGCGAAACATGTTATCGGCATTGAAATCGTAGAGCCAGCCATTATCAATGCTCGTGAAAATGCCCGAAATAATGGCTATGACAACACTGAATTCATCGTCGCTGATGCGGCCGTAGAAATGCCAAAACTCTACAAAGCGGGCGTACGACCAGACGTGATCGTATTTGATCCAATCCGCGCAGGCTGTAAAGAAGAAGTACTAACCTCTGCAGCAGGAATGGAACCTAAACGTATCGTTTACGTATCCTGTAATCCGGCAACCATGGCGCGAGACATTGAAATATTGACACACTATGGCTATGAACTAAAAGAAGTACAACCAGTGGATATGTTTCCAATGACAGCGCATGTTGAGACGGTAGCACTTTTGTCCAAACTCGATGTCGATAAGCATATAGAAGTTGAAATTGAGCTGGATGAGCTTGATTTGACCAGTGCTGAAAGTAAGGCAACATATGCTCAAATCAAAGAATATGTTTGGAATAAATTTGAATTAAAAGTTCCGACATTATATATTACACAGATAAAAAGGAAATGTGGAATAGAATTACGAGAACATTACAACAAGTCTAAAAAGGAGAAACAAATTATTCCACAGTGTACACCTGAAAAAGAAGAAGCTATCATGGATGCCTTGAGACACTTCAAAATGATTGAATAGAAAAGAATGACAGCATATGACTTTCTGCATTTATGACATTCCTACTTGGTATAGGAACAGCTATTATTCCTTTCTTGCAAGGTATCAATGAGAAAATAGGCTCAATAACCAATTCCCGTTTGTTTGGGCTGATTTTCAAAGGTGGATAAGGTGAACTAAGGATAATTCATCGTATTGATTGGAGAAAGCATATGGAATTAACAAAAGCAGAGATTAAATTACTAAGAAAAGCTTATAGCGTTATGGCTGACACGCACAGCAAATATCACCCGGAGTCCGAAAAAGACATATCTGAGTTTGAAAACAAATTCGAACCAATTCCGTCAGAATATCGATATTTACTCAAGGAATTTGGTGGCTGCCATTTTGTTGATCCATGGATTTTTACTTTAGAGGAATTAGGTTGTGAATACCCTGCTTTTATTGCAAACTATAGCGACGACGAAGAAAGCAACATATCAAATAATACTGTTTTTCCTATTGGCGGTTTAGGTGATGGAAGTTTAGTTTGTATTTTAAAGGAAACAGACAAAATTGTTGTTTTGCCACATGATGTATATGTGACATCGGTTGATGATTTAGAAATTATTGCAGAAAGTTTTAAGGAGTTAGTTTTTGGTTTAGCGGAACAGGGTATTGAGCTTGACAACCAAATTAAATAGCCAATAATGGACATTCGTGAAGTTCTTATTGATATAATGTGTACTTGCTAACTTGAATTTGTTGAGGAGACGGTTGTATTAATGACAAGGGAATAGACGAAAGTCCTTAATTACGAATGCTTTATGCGATAGCGTTTCTGTAACAGCGAATCTTGGATATCAACAGCTAATGATAGTGAAGAAATCTTAGCTACTACACTTGATCATGAACTTATCGCAAAGTTTGCTAAAGAGTTTATGGAATTATATAATGGTATTTATTTTTAAGCAAAGAGAAATCAAAATTTATGGAGATAATTTCATTGGAAATTTAATGAAACTCTCGGTTTATTTGGAGAAAAGATGTATTGAATTCAGATATGAGAAAATATGCAGATATAAAAGACATAATTGAATATGGGTTAAATAATATTTCTGATAAGGAAAAAATAACAATGAGCCTGAAAGACTTTCTATACATTAGACGAGTTTTAGAGGAATATATGCGTTATCTACATAATCCTGATCATTATCCCGATATAAAAGCAATTCAAAATTTTTTAGGTGATATTTCTTCGGGAGGAGGATTTGAATGTTTAAGCACAGCTATTTATAAAAAAGTATATAAAGTTGATTTGCCATCGAAGATTGAGAAAATGATTGATGATGGTGTATTTGAACACCCTCTTTATCCCAGTTACTATAAGGAAAACGAATAAGTAATAATTGTATAATATTGAAATGGTACAAAATATAAATTTATGTGGATACGTAAATTTGAAGTTGTAGGGGACTAATGATAATTTTCACACCACATTAAGGATGTTGAGATGAAAAATATAGATATTTTTGTACATGAAAAATATAACAAAGCTGATTACGAAAAGGTAGCAGAACATATCTATAAAACGTATGACGATTTTATGAAAAGTGATTGCTTTGTTACTTCATTAAAATTTGTTCAAGAACCAGAATTAGGAGAAGGAGATAGTCCGAGGAATATTTCCCAATATCCATTGGAAGATGTTTTAGAAAAATTTTATGTGGCGATTCAGGATTTTTATGAAGATTTGAATTATACCAGTGATGAGACTTGTTATTTGGAATTTTCGGCTTCAGATATGGAAGATATACAGAAACTACTTGGAATCGTAAATAAGCATGTATACAATAAGGAAGATGGGGATTATGTAGAGCTGGTAATTGAATAGTGTATTAAAATAATTGTACATTCTTATATCATCATTTTTGTACATTCTTATATTGACATTTACACGTAGAGCAAGCCAGTATGAAGGGTTGGTATTATTATAGAAATCCATTACGGGTTTATAGTCCAGATTTTGATATCTTAGTTTCTTACTTTAATCAAGTGTATCCTATTATAGATGCATCAGATAATACTGAAAGAGATAGATTTGATGTATGCTTTGATAATTAGATTAAGAAAGATTACTGGATAAAAATAATTCATAATATTGAAGTTGATCTTATAAACCTTAGTAAAGAAGAGCAAGAGTTTTTAAACACATTTATTGTTTGGATAAAGGAAGCACTTCAACATACATCTGTTATAGTTGTTGAGGGAAATCTGTAAAAATCAAAATAGTATTTAATAACATAATCAATAAAGATAAGTTAAGATATAAATTAATTGATTTTAGCCCTTTGCTTTTGCGAAGGGCTTTTTACAATATAATCATATATCAATATAATATAATATAATTAGTATAAGTAGTTAAATTGTATTGAATGAGGTATGTGGTGTGGGACTAATTTTAGATATTGATAAAATAATGTACCAATTGAGTAGGTGGAGACCAATATTTTATTCGGAAGCAGATTTTCAGTTTAGCTTAGCCTGGATGATTAAAGAACAATATCCAAATTGTGATATTAGATTAGAGTTTGTACCTGAATTTAATCCTAATTTACATCTTGATATTCTTGTTATATTAGATGGTAAATGGATTCCTATTGAGCTTAAATATACGACAAGAAAATGTATTAAAACTATAAATGATGAAGTGTATGTGTTGAAGGAGCAAGGTGCTAAGGATCAAGGTTGTTATAATTACTTAAAAGATATAATGCGTATAGAGGAATTTAGGGATAAGAGTAATAACTTTATTGAAGGTTATACAATTAAGATAACTAGTGAGATATCTTATCTAAAGCCTCCGACAAAAGTAAATTGTACATACGCCAAATTTTCTATTGAGGAGGGTTCTATAAAAACTGGGTGTATGAATTGGGCCGCTAATACAGGAAAAGGAACAATGCGTGGAATGGAAGCACCTATAGTATTAACTGGAATATATCCTATAAATTGGAAAGAATATTCTAAAGTTGATGATACTAATAGTGGTACTTTTATGTATCTTGTAAATAGGATAAGTAAATAAAATTAGGAGATATATTATGTTTAAACCTATTCGTAAAAAAATAAATGAAATAGACCATAGTGCTGCAGAATCTTTATTACAATCTAATCGTCGAGGTATTTTAGCCATGAACGGCGATAATGGGTACCCTTATGCTATTCCTATTAATTATTTTTATGATTGTGTAGGGCAGAAGATTTACTTTCATGGAGCTAAAGCTGGTCATAAAGTAGAGTCATTGAAAACTTCAGATAAGGTATGTTTTACCGTATATGGTAATGAGTGTATTGATAAATCTGAACCATGGGCCCCATATGTACAAAGTGCAGTCGTATTTGGAAGATGCCGTTTGTTAGAGCCCGGACCAGAATCTATAGATCGATTAAAAGAATTTGCTATGAAATATTATCCTAGTGAGCAGCTTGTAGACAAAGAGATTGCTCATGTTGGTAGAGCCGTTCAAATGTTTGAAATCACCATTGAACATATGAGTGGTAAACAAGTACAAGAGAAATAATAGATTAACCTTTTGCTTATGCGGACCTAAAAGGGGATGGAACCTAACCGCATTGTCTACGTATCCTGTAACCCAGCAACCATGGCACGAGATATTGAAATATTGACACACTATGGCTATGAACTAAAAGAAGTACAACCTGTAGACATGTTCCCAATGATCGCACACGTTGAGGCAGTCGCTTTGCTTACTAGGAACGAAGTGACGCAGTAAGCATTAGCACTGCCCATGTGATAGGCGTCCAAGAACACGAGTCGAAGACGTAGTGCGATTGGAAACGCCGAACCACTGAGGCAGTGGCTTTGCTTACTGGGAACGAAGTGATGCAGTAAGCATCAGCACGGCCCATGCGATAGGCGTCAATGAATTATAATTCTAGTTTTTGCCTTATGAGGAATAATATGGATTTTATACATGATAGACATAGTAATATCCTTTTCAGTCTTTATGGTAGTAAAGTAAATAGAATCAGAATTCATAATAAAACATTGACGTTAACAGTTGACGAAATGTATCAATTGGTAGACGGTGAAGAAAAAGCTTTTTCCGGTGAAATATCTTTTAAAGACTGTGATGTGGATTTGTGTAAGGTACTAATATTTAACAAAACCTTAGGGGAAGGTCGATTTAATGGAAAGTCCATTTGTTTACATGATTTCATGAATGAGTATGCAGATTCAGAATTTGAAATAATTACGGAAGGCTATTTTGCTAATACAACTACATATACCGGTTGGCTTTGGGCCGATGAAAAATCTCCAGTATCCACGATTATGTATATTTGGAATAGCGGAGATATGGTGTATCGTGTCAAAAAATACCCCATGTTTTTACCGATAAAGTAATCTTTAAAAGAAATACAGCACTATTTAGGAGGACTTTTACAATTTTGAAACCTAGAGAGTTATGTGAAAAAGCTTGGCAGGAGATAGCAAGTAAATTTCCTGATTTTAAGGTAGTTAGTAAAGGTCAGAAGTTAAAGAAAACCTCTAAGAATAAAGATCTTATCTTTGAAATCTACTTTCAAGCTAATAGAAATAACTATGCAGATAGCGTAGAGTTTGTTCCACATATTGCCATTTATTCTAAATCTATGAAAAAAGCTAATATTCATAACGGGTTTGTATATGGCGGAGAATTAGGTCGTTTGTTAAATAGAACGGAATGGCATTGGTATCAATTAGCAGGTGCTAACTATCAATATACTGTAGATGAAGTTAGCAAGTTATGTGAGGAATATATAATACCGCTATTTGACGGTTTTGAAGATACAGAACGTAATATTGAAAAACTTATAGAGGGAGATATAAACGATTATAATCTATCGTATTATATTTATCATTATGGTGGAAAAGATAAAGCTCAACAATATTTTTAATAAAATAATCAAAAAAATTCTGAGTTAAGAAGTATGTATATTGACTTTTATAATCAGTTGAAAGAAATTCCTAAAGAAAAATATTTCATTAGGCGTGAGTGAATTTTATGGATCCACTATGATTGAATTTGCATATATAAATGGAATAATAATTGAAGAAGAATAAATAAGTCCATCGCATAGAAACGATATGCGATGGACCTTTTTTTGCTTTTATATATTAAATTTAGATAGATTTTATATGGTTGTGGTTAAATCAAATAGAAGTTATATAGTAAAATTTGATGAATGATTACTAAAATTTAAACTTCATACTTGCAGAATATGTTCGTCCTGCGGTAGCTTCATCATCAAAGAAAACACGATTAAACACATTTTGAATACCTAATTGTAATGTCGCTTCTTTGGAGAATTTGTAATTCATTGCTACATTAGAGATAAAGTAGCTATCTGAGGAACCGTATTGACCTGTAATATCATCTACTGATTGTCGACGACTTACATATTGAGCATCCCAAAGGGCATTCCATTTACCATTAGTATATTCAAGACCTGCATGGAAGATGTGTTTAGGTATATCATAATTGATTTCCTCATATCCGCTTGCATTTGTGTTAGGAAGATCTTTATGTTTTATACGACCCATTTGCCATGTATAGTTTCCAAATACAGACCATTTTGAGGATAGTTGGTGGCGAAGTTCTAATTCTATGCCGCGACGAGTTTCTTGGTCTACATTTTCATACATTTTATAATCTACATCACCATTATTATCATAATGTGTTACATATTTAACCTTATCCTTCGTTTTTACATAGAATGCAGATAGATTTAATGCAGTTTTTGTGCCCCATTCTTTTTTCATACCAACTTCAAATGTATCTGAACGTTCTGGATCAAGATTTGGATTCGCTCGTACTACATCACTGTAACGATATACTTGGCTGAGTGGAGGTGGGTTAAAAGAGTGACCATAGGAGGCATATACGTTTAGAGAATCGGTTACATAATGTTCAATTGCTAATTTTGGACTCCATTCAGTATAGCTACCTTCACCATGATTTACGGTGTCGTATCTATTATTGGTCGTATCATAGGTAACATGTTGACCATCGAATTTTTTGAATCGGTCTATACGAAGTCCGGTATAAATAGCCCAATTGAAATTAGGACGGTATGTATCTTGGACGAATAGGGCTAAATTATTTGTAGCACCTTTATTGATTTCATACAATCCACCAGGATATGTGGTTGAATCAAAGGAAGAATGATTTCTCCAATTAGTTAATTCTCTTCGTTTTTGCTCAAAGCTTTCCTTTTTCCAGTTAATGCCCGCAACAACGCTATGTTTCCCCATACGATCCCATACTTTTTGTGCATCAAAATTAATTGTTTTTCCAGGATAGAATGAATCATCACCAGGGCCGCTGTAGTTAGGTGTATTTGGATTGTTAGGGCTAGAGAATCCATCTTTTTTTCGATCTAATATATTGAAAGTAACTTGTAGCTTATTTTTGTCATTTTTATATTGTAGGTTATGAGCATGATATTCTTTTAATCCATCATAGCCTAAGTATCTACTTGTTCTAAGTGCTACATATTTTTGATTGTTAATTTTGACATTTCCAGAGAAGATAGGTGCACCATTTACGGTTATGGTACTCATTGGATTCTCATAAGCATATCTATTTTTCGTATATAGATAAGAGTAGGTTAATGATTCTCTATCACGGAGTTTCATCGTTACATACGCAGATAGATTCTTATTATTAAATGACTTATCTCCTCGACTACCTAATAGATAGGAACCATCTTTGGTTTGTGGAACTGTGTTATCTGGTGTAACTGTTACAGTAGACGGCCTTATGTTGGCAGCTCTGCCGGTAATAAAGAAACCTGGATAACCATCTGTTTTTCTTTGCTCTGCAGACATACCGACAGTAATACGATTAGATACTTGTGCATCAAACCCTAACTCATTATTTAGTGTCCCATGAGATCCATATCCAATTTGTCCATGCCAATGGATATCTTTTACAGATTGTTTTGGTTGTTGTTGTTTTGTTTGAATGTTGATAACACCAGCAACACCTCTGCCACCATATAAAGAGGAGCTAGGACCACGTACTAATTCGATCCTTTCAATAGAATGTACTGGTATAGCTTCCCAATCAACACCATTATTAAAGGTGTTATTCATTGGTACACCATTGAGTAATACTAAGGTGTCAGTAGAATCAAAGCCGCGAATTTGTAATCCACCGTTTGCTTTTTGGCTTTTATACACGCCAGGTAACATTTGTAGGGCATCTGTTACGGTATCAACTCTTCGGGCTTCAATATCTTTGTCTGTTACAACAGATACAGCACTTGGTGTTTTTATGATATCCTCCATAGTTCTAGTAGCAGTTACCGTGATGGTATGTGATACTTTAGGTTCGTTGGCCACGTTGGTATCTGCTGCATATACAATGGATGCGCTCATAGCCGTTAAAATCATTGAAAATAACATGATTTTTGATGTACTGGTTTGCTTACAACCAGTTACTGTTTTCTTTCTTTTACCTTTTTTCATATTTATGACCCTCTACACTGATAAATAGTTAAAACATATCATTTTTAGTATAGCATTGAAAAAAATAAAACATTATGAATACTAGTTATATGATTATAAGTAATGATAATTATATAACTAGCGAAATTAGTTTATAATTAATTTAAATATTATATTTTTATGAATAAAAATATATATGAAATTTTTTGTGTATAGTATGAAAGGGGTTAATAGTGTAGTTATTTTTTGTTTGTGATTTTGTATATTTATAGAGAGATGAGAGAGATGAGAAAATGAATAAAGTACAAAAGATGTTAATTCGTAAGATGAATTCCCATAAATGTAATCCTAAGAACGTAAAGAGCCTTAGTACCGCAGTAACTGCTTGTGCATTTGCATTAACATTAGGCTCGGTTATGGTATTAAGCACACCTAGTGCAAATGCAGCCGGTCAAGTAATTGGTGGTTATACGGCTGGTAACCAAGCGTTAGGCGATGGTAGTGTGGTTGTCAGTGGTGGTAAGGATAAGGCACCTAACTTAGCAGAAGGTGAAAATAGTGCAGTCCTTGGAGGAACAAAAAATATGACCGAAGGCCCTTATACCGCTATTGTAGGGGGCTTTCAAAATATTGTTCACGAAGAAATTAAAAATGGGGTCATTCTTGGTGGTACAAAAAATCAAATTGAAGCAGTAGGAACTTTAGTAGGTAATTATGCAACTATCAGCGGTGGGGAAGATAATATTGCGTATGGTGAGTCCTCATCTATTTCAGGTGGTAATTCTAATGGTACATATGGATTACATAGTTCCATTGCCGGTGGTCGTGGCAATAATGCAGCTGGTGAAATTGGTTCTGTTATTGGCGGTTCTCAAAATAATGCAGATGGAAAAGGAAGTACACTTGCGGGCGGTTTAGGAAACACTGGTGTTGGCATGTGGTCCTCCGTGTTTGGGGGCAGTAAAAATGAAGCTGTAGGCACTGGTGCATCCATACTTGGCGGTGGAGGCCGTGAATTTACAGGTCGTAAATTTGTGACCCATAAAAATATTGCCAATGGTGAGTATAGCACCATTGTTGGATCTCGAGATGCTATGACCGTAGGAAATGGTAGTGCCGTTGTGGGTGGATCTAATGGTCTAACACTTGGTCTTGCTTCTACTTCTGTGGGGGGTGGTTTTACAGGTTCTAAGGCCGAGAACAGTTTGGCATTAGGTCATAAGGCAGGTGCTACTGTCAAATATGGCACTGCCATTGGTTATGAAAGCGTAGCTACCGAAGAAGGTACTATTGCATTTGGTCATGATGTTGGTGATGTTTCTGGTTACACAGTAAAATATCCAGATAAAGAAATCACCACACACTTAGGTTATAAAAAGACTGTGCCAGATTATGATAAGGAACCAACAATAACACCTACTACATACACTGATGCTAAATATAATCGCTTGGTGAAAGTAGCCGATGGTGTCGATGCACATGATGCAGCAACAGTAGGTCAATTAGAATCTGCTATAAGCCAAGTTCAATCGGTAGGATCGAATTTAGAAACTACAGTTAATAAGGCAACAGCCTCAAGTTATGCATTAGCTGCATTACAACCAAATTTCTCTGAAGGAGAAACTGGATTAGGTGTAGCTGTAGGATTTGGTCATTATCATGGCAAAACAGCTACTGCATTAGGCGCTTACTATCGCCCAAGCCGAAATGTACAATTTAATGTAGGTACTGTGGTAGGCAATGGTAACCAAGGCTTTAATGGTGGGCTTAGCTTTAAAGTAGGATCTGAATCTAAATCAAATACAACATCCACTGATGAAAGAATCGCTCAATTAGAAAAACGTATTCAAGAATTAGAGCAATCTAAAAAATAATTAGAATAAGCTTAATAAGATAAAAGTATTCAATAAAATTTTTATCAAGTATTAATGATAATCCTTAATATTTATAGCACTAACTATGAAAATGGTTAGTGCTATTTTGCTGCTCAAAAGAGCATATACATTATATAAGAATCATTGTTTTGTAATCTGTAATTTAATTTCATACTATAAGATAAATTAAAAATAGTAATACATATTAATTATAAAAAAATATTACATACAAATGAAAAAAATATTCATTAGCAAGTCTTATTAATTTATAAGTTTTTTTATCTATTATAATTTTATATACTAACATATAATATAGTTAAGGCGTGCTATTCTATGTGATTTTGAAAGGATTGATAGGTATCATGATTATTTTATTAGGATTTATTGTTCTATTAGCCTGCTTAATTGTAGGTGTTAGATTTGGTGGTTTAGGACTTGCCGCCATATCTGGTCTTGGGCTTGCATTTTACGTATTCGTCATTGGTCTTGTTCCAGGTAAACCACCAATTGATGTTATGCTTACCATCATGGCGGTTGTAACGTGTTCAGGTTTTTTACAGGCCTCTAAGGGCTTAGATGTAATGCTTGTTTATGCAGAAAAATTACTTCGTAAAAATCCAAAACGTATCACAATTTTAGCACCTATAACAACATGGTTTTTAACGGTTCTATGCGGCACTGGTCACGTAGTATATACGATGTTCCCAATCATCTATGACATTGCTATTAAAGAAGGTATACGTCCTGAAAGACCTATGGCTGTATCATCAATTGCATCTCAAATGGGTGTTTGTGCATCACCGGCGTCCGTTGCTGTCGTGTCAGTTGTTGCTATGTTAGGTGCGGCTAACTTCCCAGCTAGTGTGGTAACAATTTTGGCAATTACCATTCCTGCAACTTTCTGTGGAGTTATTGTTGCTGGTATATGGAGCATGCGTCGTGGTAAAGATTTAGCTAATGATCCTATATTCCAAGAACGTATTAAAAACCCTGAACAACGTGAATATGTTTATGCTGAAAATAAAGATGCTAGTGTTAAAGCAGAACTTCCACGCACTGCTTATATGGCTACCGTTATTTTCTTACTAGGTATACTTGTTATTGCTCTATTTGGTAGTTTCCCTGAACAATTATTACCACTTGTTCCAAATGCAAAAGGCTTATGGAAACCTTTATCCATGACCCCAACGATTCAAATTTCAATGCTTGTTATCGCTGCTATTATTTTACTTGCTTGTAAGGTCAAAGTTAGCGACGTTACAAGTGGATCTGTATTTAAATCTGGTATGATTGCAGTTATCTCAGTATATGGCGTAGCTTGGATGGCTGAAACATATTTTGGTGCATATATTCCACAATTTAAAACTACATTGTCTGGGATTGTAGTGGCGCATCCATGGACATATGCATTTGTGCTATTCTTAATTTCTAAACTTGTAAATTCACAAGCAGCAGCACTTGCTATTGTTGTGCCTATGGGATTGAGTGTAGGGGGTAGATCCTATTATTATCCTTTCCTTCGTACCTGCCTGTTATGCTTACTTTATTTTACCAACATACCCATCTGACCTTGCATGTATTGGTTTTGACCGTTCTGGCACGACACGCATTGGTAAATTCGTAATTAACCATAGTTTTATACTCCCTGGTTGTATTGGTGTATTTACAAGTTGTGTAGTCGGTTACTTTATTGCTCATGCAATGTTCTAAAATACAGTTTTACTAAAAATATATCATAATAAAGTATCTATATAATAAATTTAAAAGGTGCAGCTCATACAGTTGCACCTTTTTGATTCATATAATTGAGTAAGGGTATAAGTTTTAATAAAGTTTGAATGATTATATGGAGTATCAATTGTAATTATGCTACCATTAGACTTAGAGAATGATTTTCTTAAGGGTAATATTCCTGCTGAAAGATTATATTCTAGCATGGGTTTCAAGTATCTTCATACCTTACAAATGTACTATTAGGACACTGGACTAACAGATTATGAATTATATGAGCTTCCTTTGTAAAATAAATTTGTTAAACGTATAAATATTAGAAGTCTAGGGAGGGATTAACATGTTAGGAGCAATCATTGGTGATATAGTTGGTTCACGATTCGAATTTAATAATATTAGACGGAAGGACTTTGATTTTTTTACAGATCAATGTGTGTTAACTGATGATAGTATCATGACACTTGCTGTAGCAAAGGCCATTCTTATGAGCCAACCAGACTACAGAAATCTTTCTAAAAATGCAGTAGAATGTATGCAGACGATTGGAAGATGTTATCCAGGTTATGGTTATGGTGATCGGTTCTATAGATGGATTTTTTCAGAGAATCCAAAGCCATATAATAGTTATGGTAATGGTTCTGCTATGAGAGTTAGTGCTGCTGGATTTGCAGCACATAGTTTGGACGAAGCAAAGCTTCTTTCTAAATTAGTTACTGAGGTCACTCATAACCATCCAGAAGGCATGAAAGGTGCAGAGGCGACAGCAGTTGCCGTATACTTAGCTAAAACGGGTAAAGATATACAAGAAATCAGAGATTATATTAATCAGCATTATTACACCATGGATTTCACGTTGGATGAAATCAGAGATACCTATAGGTTTAATGAAAGTTGTCAAGGAACCGTGCCACAAGCATTGCAAGCTTTTTTTGAATCCACTGATTTTGAAGATGCCATTCGCAATGCCATCTCAATAGGTGGTGACAGTGATACTGTTGCTGCTATTTGTGGCGGTGTAGCTCAGGCCTATTATGGTATTCCAACAGATATTAGAAAACAGGCTCTGTCGTTTTTAGATACTAAATTGCTAGGCATATTGACGTCCTTTGAAGAAAAGTATATGTCTGCTATATAATTTATGTTTCAATAATGATGACTTATATAGATGTATAATAAAGAAACATATGTCGAAATAGCGTTCCATTTAATTGAAAATTTGTTGAAAGGTCTCTTACTTTTGTAAGAGGCTTTTTCTATATCAAAAGTTACAATAAATTTAGTATAATTAAACTATGAATTATCAGTATACATATAAGGTCGTATTATAAGGGAGAGACACATATGATACATCTTAAGGACTTAGGCAGTTTTGAATCTGTACCAGATTTAGTGACAGATATTATAAATGGAAATATAACTGCTCTTGAAAGCGCATTAAATAGTGGTTGGGATATAGCTGAACCTGTACAAATTGGTAAATATAGTAAGTATTCACCTCTACAATTAGCGTTAGTAATGGACTGTTTGCCAAGTGTAAAATGGTTGGTCGAACATGGCGCAGATTTAAATGATAAAGAAAATCCAAGTTTCTTGTTATCTGTTCGGTATGGTAATCAAGAGATAATAGATTATGTTGTAGCTCATGGTGCTAACATTCATGCTTTGAACTGTGTGAACGCAGATGCCTTTCAAGCCGCTTTATATGGCAAGAAATATGAGAACTTACAACTCATTCATGATTTAGGTCATACAGTACAGAAATACGGTGGACGAGCTTTCAGAAATGCCATTACAGATAAAAATTATGAGGTTCTAGATTTCTTCATTAATAATGGCGTAGATATTAATTACAATAAGCCTGATTCTGTGTATCCCTTTAAGCCAATCCCACTATGTGTAGCAGCTCGGTATGTGGATTTACAGATGTGTAAATATCTAGTAGAACATGGTGCAGATGTAACCATCACAGAAAAGGATGGTATGCGTCCCTATAGTATTGCTATTGAAAAAGGCAATATGGAAATGGCTGAGTATTTTAAAAATTTAGAGCCTGCTGAGTACCATGATAAACAGAATAAAATGGATCAATTAAAACCGTTTAAACTACCAAAGGGACTAGTATCATTTTTAGAGGGAGATACTCTCTATTTTGAATTACCAGACTCAGATTTTATCTCTATAGAGTTCTTACCTTTACTTGATACAGTTCCATTTAAATGGGGTCGTCGTAAACTATTACGTTTATCTAAAGAGCTAGGTGAGTACAATGATTATCAAATTGTATGGGATCCTAAATCTAAAAAGATTTCCTGTTATGATATGGAACATCAAGAAACTACGAGAGCTCTGTAAATTTGATGAATTTATGGCGGATATGTCAGGTCAATTAGAAACCTTATTTTAATGTATATCGTAAAGGAGAGGCAATACATATGACAGATACATTTGAGAAAACATATACGAATTGGTCCATTGATGTAGGTACCTATAAATATGAAGGTATTACACTGAATGAAGTTGAACAAAATCTGTATGCTATTGAGGACCAAGAGCAAGACTTTGTAGTTATTTCTCCATCAAAGGCAATCTCCATAGATAATAAACTATATAACTTTGTACAGGTTTGTAGTGATCAAGATACCGATTTATTACATATTGAGATAAGTGTAACTAATGATGGTGACCGAGGCGCCATCATATATGGTAAGAATGAGCTGGGCCATCAAGAGGTATTACAGATCATAGAAGACTTTATTGTACATCAAAAGGTTCCAGCATTAGATAGTTGGGACATAGTATTAGATCTTAGACCGAAGATGGAAAGTTATGTAAAGGGTTCCGAAAATGACTAATGATGTAAAATATGATGAACTGTTAAAGCAATATACCTGGTCCTATGAAGGAATACAATTTTGTTGGGATGAGACGCCAACGGATGCTAATGTAGATATTGCTAAATTATTAGCTACTAATTATCATAAGAATATAGATTCCATTGTTACTTTCATTCATAACGAAATCCAAGATTGGTATGGCGATGTAAACATTGATGAAGTGAAAACACGGATAGGTATGCCTATTATTGAACCAGAGCGAGATGCTGTGACCTATTGTGAGCAAACCTTTGATGATACGCACATCTTTTCCTTTACATTTTGGGATAATGAATTCAAAGATTTACATTACTTTGCCATAGATGGATGATATATTCTTATATATTTTAGTTATTGTTTCTCTTACATGCGGAGTCTATTATGCTATACACACCGAATAACATTTTGTATAAGTACATTCGTTATCGATTTAGACGGATTCAGATTCAATGTAATATGTTATATGATATAGCACCAGAGGAAGAAGATGAAATTTATCGCAATCTATTAAAAAAGAGAGCAAAAATATTAATTCCTATTGGTATATTATATTTCTTGATTTTTGGAGTCACTTTCGCTTGGATAGCAGGAACCAGTGAGGAATTAAACCCGTTAATGCAATGGGAAATACGGGTAATATACAATGTTATACCCATTTTAAATACCATAGATATTACGTGGTATGCCTATTCTTTAGATCTATTGCGGGCAGCAGTCATATTAATGCCTCTAGCGATTATAAATTCATTTCCTTATATAATTATTGCCTATATTGTAGATACTATATTGATACGACGCGAGGTGAAAGCTTTAATCAAAACGTATTCTATGAAGGAGTATTTAAAAATTTAGATTGTATCGGTTTAAAATAGGAGAGAGTATTATGAGTCATCTAAAAGATTTCAATTGGACTGGATTTTGGAAAGACACCGATTATGCATTTGAGTCCTATATAGGTAGAGAGGTTACCGATGAGGATATTAAGAATGCTGAAGCTGAACTAGGCTATATATTACCTGCAGCATATATTGAACTACTTAAAAACCATAATGGTGGTGTAGTAAAGAAAAATTGTTTTATTAACGATGATGACGATTGTGTATATATAACAGGAATATATGGCATCGATAGAGATAAAAAATACTCTCTTTTAGGTGAGATGGGTAATGAATATTGGATTTCAAAAGTAAAATATCCCCCTATCGGTATCGTTGTAGCCGATACAATTTCCGGCGGTCACGACATGATTTTCCTCGATTATCGTGAGTGCGGTCCAACCGGTGAGCCTAAGGTTGTACGTGTAGATCAAGAATGTGATTACTCAATTACGCCGTTAGCAGATAATTTTGGTGACTTTATTAAGCACTTATATTTCAGTATAGAAGAAATTACGGATGCAGAGTTTCAAGAATTAAGTGATACAGAAAAGGTTAAGCTCCTTAATGAACAAGAGGGCATCGATTTCAAGCGTGCGATGGAGTTATTAACTAACATAGGCATTGATAATTTGTCGCCTATATTGTTAAGCGCCTTAGGACGTATGTATAACAATAATGGCCGTGCAGCAGAGGCTATCGAGTTATTTAATCGTATAGATGAGGCACATCGCGATTGGTCTTGGTATTATCGTTGTGGCTATGCTCATGCATCTTTAGGGTGTGGTGAAAGCTATGATTCTGAACATGTACAGAAGGCATTACAGTTAATAGAGACGGGCATAAAAATGACGAAAGCAGCCAATTTAGATAAACAACTTGGTTGGTGCTGTGAAGTTGTAAAATACCTATTAACTCAAATCAAGCCAAAAGAGTACAAGGAGGATTATCCTGTGATATTTGAAACCATTAAGAATCTCTTTGATAATAAAAATAGTAAAGAGACTACAGAAGATAACCATATTGAAGACGCTAATGAATACGAAGAGGATAACTATCCTACATATGATGTAGTACATTGGGTATTTAATAAGCAAACATATAGCAGAGAAGTGTTTTCCAAAGAATACAATGAAAATGTAAAGAAATATGTAGATGATGATCAAGCAGATGACGATGATAGATTAGAAGAACCTGAAATTCTAGTAACCTATGAAGCTTGGATTGAAAGTGTAGACCAACTCTTTGATAATGAACGTGTAACCGATGAAGAACTACTTGAAGACGATAAAGAAGATGGTATGTGGCAGGTAGAAATTATGGCTCATCTTGTGGCGGATAATGGTACATATTTTACTAGAGAAGAATTACTCTTTAAATTGCATAATTTAATGGCTAATAAAGAACTTGGTGATCACGTATTCTTTGAAGGCATCGAATACGAAGGACATGAATGTGAAGGGTATGGTCTCATAGATAACGAAGACGGTATACCTGTATTCTATATTGTTTGTGGTAGCTAGCTTCTAGATAATGTTTATTTTAAGACTATATATGAAATATGACAGGATGTGACATAATGGGATTAACGGTTGAACAATTTAAAGCATTTTCTGATGCGGAGCAATTACAAACTATTAAAGAGCTTAATAATTCTGGGAATGTAGAAACTATTATTAATATATTAACTGATATGGGCATGGAAAATTTATCCGTACCTCTATTAGGTGAGCTTGGTCGAGCTTATAACAATAATAGCAATGAAAAAGAGGCTATTAAGGTATTAGAATCTATTGATGAAGAGTATCGTGATGCGGTGTGGTATTATCGCTGTGCCTATGCGTATGGAGCCCTTGTCTTGGATAATAGTGACGGGTACACATCGAATACTATGCAACAGATGCTAAGATTAGTAGATAAAGGTGTACGTTTAGCTACGGAAGCGAAACTAGATGATATAAAATTGTACTGTTTTGAAGTCATTGATATGTGCTATTTGCAAATGGATTTTGAAACATGTGAATCTGATTATCCTGACTTGTGTTCTGCTTATAATGAATACGTAGCAGAGAAAAAGAAGAAACGTAAAGGTGTACCTCGTCATCGCACTATCACGGTTCAAGAAATCATGGCTACAGACGATGTATGGACCATTAATGAACCCATGTATTGGACCATCAATATATATGGATCTTATGATGATTATATAGAATCCGCAAAACCTTTTACCTTAGAACAACGCTATCTTAATGCTATATCTTGGTACTTCGCAGAGGTTAATAATGGTGGTCATCATCAATTCTTCTATAACTCTACCGGTATTGTATGGGAAGATGCTCTAGCCGGTTTACGTCTCTTTAAGATGGATGAACTAGCAGATAACTTACAATCCGTAATCGAGTACTTTGGTGGTTCCGTACCATTTGATAGAGAAGAACGATGGAACATTCTAAAAGATTGGGAAAATGAGGATGAACTGTTCGATTTCCTTGATAAAAAAGATGATGTGGTGTATGAATATGATGGAATCTATGAAGATACATTCGTACATGAACATCCTGAATTGTTTGTATTTGATGGGACCTATAAGGTTCCAGAATAAATGTAGTGATATAGCATATAAGTGCTACTTTCACTAACAATATATGTATTAGAGGTATTACATGTTAGATAAACAAGGCGTATATGATTGTTTGCATGACCATCATATCGATTTTGAAGTTACGGATCACGCACCGCTATTTAGTATGGACGATAAACCAGATGTAGAACTGCCATATCCAGAATGGGATGCGAAGAATTTATTTATCCGAGACCATAAGCGAGAGCATTACTATTTAATTACCGTTCGTGGTTCAAAGCGTGTAGATTTAAAACAATTCCGTAAGGACCACAATCTTAAAAAGATTTCCTTTGGTTCTGAAGAAGAGTTATGGGAGATTTTGAAGATTAAACCAGGTCATGTATCACCATTCTGCTTACTCCACGATGAGGAGCGTAAGGTGCATTACTACATTGATGCGGATTATAAGGATAATCTCATTGGTATCCATCCAAATCAAAATGATGCGACCGTGTGGTTACAAGGAAAAGACCTTGTTAAGCTTATAGAGGAGCATGGTACAATAATTGAATATATAACAATATAGATGTAACATAAGAGGTTTTACATGAAAGTTAAATTGATTCAACCGCGTATGTTAAAACGTCCTATGGATACAGATTTAAAAATACGCATGTCCCCTCATTTAGGTTTGTTGACGGTGGCTAATATTATTCGACATGATTGTGAAGTTACAATTGAAAATGAAAATATTAGACCCATTGATTTTGATGATGTGCCTGACTTGGTAGGCATAGCAGTTACTGTAGATGTTTTACCTAGAGCTATTGAAATTGCATCTATATATAGACAAAAAGGTGTTAAGGTTATTGCTGGTGGTATACATATTACAACTGCATCTAGTTCTGTGCCAAAGGATGCATTTGATAGCTTATGTATTGGTTTTGCAGAAAATACATGGCCTCAAATTATAGAGGACATGAAACATAATAGATTACAATCTGAATATGTATCTAAGCCTTTAACTTCTGGGAATGATATTGTAGCGCCTGCATATGACATGATAGATAAGACCGATTATTTATGGTATAACGTTGTTTCTACAAGTCGCAGTTGCCCTCATAAATGCGATTTTTGCTATAATAGTTCTGGAACTCATCAATATATAAATCGTAATATAGATGATGTGTTAGCAGATATTAAAAGTTTAGGCACAAAGCATATTATGTTTATTGATGATAATTTTATTGGTAATATTTCTTGGACTAAACAGTTTTTAGAGCGTATTAAACCTTTAAAATTAAACTGGAATGCAGCGGTTACTATGAAAATAGGACAATACCCTGAATTAATGGATTTGATGAAAGAAACTGGTTGTCAGAGTTTATTTATTGGTTTTGAAAGTATCAGTCCTCAGTCTTTATCTAGTGTTCATAAAATGCAAAACAATCGTGAAGAGTTTGAAAGACTTATTAGTGAATTACATAAGCGTGGCATTATGGTCAATGCTAGCTTTGTATTTGGTCTAGATGGAGACACGCCAGAGACATTTAAAAATACATTAGATTGGATTATTAGCCAGAAAATTGATACCATTACCTCTCATATTGTAACTCCATATCCGGGGACTGAATTTTACAAGAGAATGGAAGCTCAGAATAGAATTTTTGATCATGATTTATCTAAATACAATACGTCTCATGTAGTTGTAACGCCGCTTGGTATGTCTAAAGAGGAATTAGAAGAAGGATATCTTTGGATATATCAAGAGTTATATTCCATAAGAAATATATTCCGTCGTATGCCTAAGACTATCGGAACGATACCAGCCTATTTAACCTTTAATTTCTTTTATCGTAGATTTGGCCATTTTACATCAAAAGTATGTGAACTTTTAACTTATAAACGTATTGGATTATGGGCTGAAAAATTATCAAGATATATGTAAAGGAGTCACTAATGAATAAGAGAATGATAAAACGAATTTTGCTAACTTCTGCTATTGCCATATTAGGCGTTAGCACATCGTTAGCAGCATTCACATTTGATAAACAAGAACAAGTAGATACAGCCCCTATTGTAGGTTTGTATCGTTTCCAAGTACCGAACGAATTACAAGGTGCGTATAATACTGCAGGTGTTCAGAATTTAACAGCCTCTATGGCTAACGAGCCTAATACATTATCTGTGAATGTGGCTCATGTAAAAGGTAATCCATCTGAATCATACGTAGTGGAGGTATATAAAGATACGGCTGCCTAGAAACACACCGCAAATCCGAGCATTTCCAAAACTATATTAATGAAGTAGGATCTAAACTGACAAATCGTAAATTGTATGATGTACAACCTTTGCTATTGATTGAAAAACCAAATGCGTTATCTTTGATTAATGACGGTCAATCTGTTGTGACCTTAACAGATTTTACAGTAGACGGTAATGAAGTTGATACAGTACAAAAACAATATCAATTAGATATTGAACGTGCCGTTCGTGATGAGGCGGGTTATAAGGCAGGTTATGTATTACGTGAAAGAAATAATAAAACTCACTGGTATGTTATTCAAATCTATAGCGATGAATCAGCTTTCAATAAACATGTAAATAGCCCAGGATATCGTTTTATGATGAGCCAAATTCAAGGTAGTCTACAAAACGTTACCACAAAAGTATTAGATGGGGATATCTTGGTCAATCATGGTGGTCAAGATTTTGTAAGACCATAACTTTTGATATATTATAAACAGTAAAGTTACTGCTAGCATATGCATATGTATGTGCTAGCAGTTTTTTGTTATATAATAGGTGAACGTATAGTCTATACTAAAAGGAGTTACATATGACACAGCAAGAACGGTTACACTATTTGGTGGAAGGCTTAGTAGCAGAATACAATGAGAAGCATAACGAACATATAGATATCCCTGTGAATGAAGAAGAACAATTTACTCTCTTTAGATCTTTATGTAATATTCGTCCCTGCTGGTGGAATGCCTCTTGAATGGATGAAGATAGAGAATGAATATTTAAATATATTGGCCCATGAAAAGGGCATCGTAACCATTAATGATATGGAAGAGCGAGAGACTCAGATTTATCTGTGGCAAGGAGACATTACTCGATTATCTGTAGACGCTATTGTAAATGCAGCCAATAATCAATTATTAGGATGTTTTGCTCCAAATCATAAATGTATCGATAATGCCATTCACACCTTTGCAGGTATTGAACTTCGTATGGAATGTGCTAGAATGACTGAGTATATGGAAATGCCAGAGAAAACAGGTGTAGCTCGTATGACCTATGGGTATAATTTACCAGCAAAACATGTAATTCACACGGTTGGACCTATTATTTATGAGAAGGTATCAGCTAAGGAGAGAAATGAACTGGTATCATGTTATCGATCCTGTTTGCAACTAGCTAATGCTTATAACTTACACTCCATTGCATTCTGCTGTATTTCTACTGGTGAGTTTAGATTCCCTAATGAAGAAGGAGCACAGATTGCCATAGATACGGTACGAACATATTTAAAAGAAACAAATAGTAAAATACAAGTGATATTTAATGTGTTTAAGGATATAGATTATGACATCTACAACAAATTATTGGGATAAATAATATACTCCTTTTGAAATTCATGAAAATACTGTATCATTTAATAATGATATACAACAAGTATCACAAGATTTATTGGTTTAATAAGGAGTTAATGTACTATGAATTATAAATACACCTATGAAAGTCCGTTAGGAACGATGATAATGCTTGGTACATTAACGTATTTAACAGATTTATTTTTCGTTGATGAAGCTCATGCACCTAGTTATGATGATGCGGAGTATATTGAACAAAAAACCGGCCCTTTTGAAGTGACCATTATGTGGCTAAATCAATATTTTAAAGGTCAAAAACCTTTTATTACACCACCAATACAGCTTGAAGGAACAGAGTTCCGTAAGTCTGTATGGTCTGTATTGCAAACTATACCTTATGGGGGAACTACAACCTATGGAGATATTGGTAAACAAATAGCTGAAAAGCAAGGTAAAGATAAAATGTCTGCTCAAGCTGTGGGCGGTGCCGTAGGACATAATCCTATATCTATTATCATTCCATGTCATCGTGTGATTGGTAGTAATGGAAAATTAACTGGCTATGCTGGCGGTATTGAACGCAAGAAATACATGCTTGATCTTGAAGCGAAACATAAATAGTACATATTAGATTGTAAAATCATATTTAAATAGACTTATAGAAAAAGAAGAAAGAGATTACTCATGATGGATAGACACATCATAGGTAATCTCTTTTGGTATATATAGGGAAGACTATTTAAATTGATTTACTAATGTACCAATGCCACTAATTGATATAGATACGGTATCTCCTGATTTTAACCAACCATATCGTTTTTCATTTTTACCAAGTACAACGCCACTAGGTGTACCGGTAAAGATAATGTCACCTTCCTGTAGTGTAATATACTGAGATACAAACTCTATGATTGCATCTGGTTTAAATAGCATTTGTTCTAATTTAGCTTGTTGACGCACTTCACCATTTACTGTTGTGGTAATGGTAGCATTTTCAAAATCAAAATCGTCAGGTGATACGATAACAGGACCGATAGGGGCAAGTTATCTAGTGATTTACCTAAAATCCATTGTGTACCTCTAAATTGTAAGGTTCGAGCTGATACATCATTACCTATGGTATATCCTAAGATATGTTCTTTAGCTTGGTCGCGAGATATATTTTTACCCGCCTTACCAATAACAATGACGAGCTCTCCTTCGTAATCATAATGAAGGTTTTCATCTTGAATGGGAACTATATCTTGATGTGATGCCAATGCATTAGATGTTTTCATAAAGATTTCCGGAAAATCATGTGTAGCAAGACTAGTTTCCTCTATATGGTCTGCATAATTAAGGCCTATACAAATTATATTGTTAGGATTAGTAATAAGTTTAGGGTTAATAGATTCTTTCATAATAGATACCTCCTTATACATTAGGTTGTTAAGTTAATTATAATATAAATCGGTATGTAAAGAATATTTTTGACGAAATAATTATATAGAGGCATTTTTGTCACATCTTGTTTGTTATACTTAAACAAAGTAATAAAAGGAGGAGTCCCTATGTATATGCATAGAAATGTGACAGATAAATTTATAGGTACCGTAGTATCTTGTGACATTATAAGTACGGGTAGCTGGTATGGTGATTTACCAGATGGCGTTCCAAAGGAAGTGAAATTAAATCGTAAAGATTACTATATTGAAGAGACACAACATATTTCTATTAAGGCAGCCATTAGTGTTACCTATGGCATTAAATGGGAGCATATCTCGAAACCTGTAGAGGGTAAAATAGAATCCTTAACTACTAAGGAGTACTCAATTGACGAATCTAAAAAACAATATCTATTAGAGCTTATGGGGCGTAGATTTTCTGATGATATTGACCTATATGATGAGGATGAGTGTGCTGTCCAAGTGCAGCTCATCAACACTGAGGATCAGGAATTTATATATGAATTTCCTTTTGATAATACCCTGAGGGCCATGTCTATACTATTCAGACAAATCCTAGGTATGCCTACATTACTTTTATTTGATGGAAATCGAGAAAAAGATAGAATTCAAGAGATTCATATTGAAGTGCAAAAAAATATGTACCAAGAATATGGTGACGTAAATACATTGAATTTTAATTGGAATGAGCCGTCTATTTCCATTGAGTGTAATAGTAAGCAATTTGGTCACTCTAGCCATAGTCATAGCGAGTATGTAGATAATCAAATGATTCATCAATTGAAGCAAGATATTGACTTTCACATTGGCGAAACGCTATATAGTCTAGATTCCTTTAGTCTTAGTGAAAGTCATGACCTTGATAGAGACCCTGCTCGTGGTGGTATAGTAACAGTACGTATTAAATGGGCGCATAAAGAGGATACATTGTTTATAGGGAATGTAACTAATCAGTATGTGCCCACTTGGTATAAAAATCTAATTAATTTTATACATGCTCATACAAGAGATAAATCTTTACAAGAGTTTTTACAATCAAATCATACATCTGATAGAAGAATTTATACGTATTGTTCTGTATATATTTTTAAGATAAACCAGGAATTTTATTATCGTACTGATAGAAATGATATATATGAAGGGGATATTGTAAAAGTTCCGTTTGGATCCGATAATGCGGTTCGTACTGGTCGTGTAGAATCCATTTCATATCATACGCGTTACGACGTACCTTATGATTTGAATCGTACTAAGTTTATTATAGATAAACTTCCGACCTCTATAGAATATGTTGAAATAACTTGCTCATAGTGTTAAGATTAGAAGTATATTAATAAGCATGGAGGTTATTGTTATGAGCAAGAATATCGATTGGGATAATCTCGGTTTTGGTTATGTAGAAACCGACTACCGTTATTTGACTACATATAAAGATGGTAAATGGGACGAAGGCGGATTAATTACTGATGCTAACGTTGTTCTTAATGAATGTGCAGGTGTATTCCAATATGCGCAAACTGTATTCGAAGGTTTAAAAGCATACTACACTAAAGATGGTCACATCGTATGCTTCCGTCCAGATCTTAATGCAGAGCGTTTAAATCAATCTGCGGAACGCCTTGTAATGCCTACATTACCTGAAGGACGTTTCCTTGAAGCTGTAAAAGAAGTTGTGAAAGCAAACAAAGACTTTGTTCCTCCTTATGGTCATGGTGCAAGTCTTTATATTCGTCCATACATGATGGGTACAAACTCCGTTATCGGTGTAAAACCTGCAGATGAATATCAATTCCGCGTATTTACTACACCAGTAGGACCCTTACTTCAAAGGTGGCGCTAAAACCAATCAAAATTCGTATCACTGATTTTGACCGTGCAGCACCTCATGGCACTGGTCATATCAAAGCTGGTCTTAACTATGCTATGAGCTTGTACGCTATTACTGATGCACATGCAAAAGGCTATGCTGAAAATATGTACCTTGATGCGGCTACTCGTACACATGTAGAAGAAACTGGTGGTGCAAACTTTATCTTCATCACTAAAGATGGTAAATTAGTAACACCTAAATCCGATAGTATCTTTGCCATCCATTACACGTCGCTCCTTGATGTATGTAGCAGAACATTATCTTGGTATGAAAGTAGAACATCGCACTGTTTATAAAGATGAATTAAAAGACTTTGCTGAAATGGGTCTATGCGGTACAGCAGCGGTTATTTCTCCAGTAGGTCAAATCGATACTCCAGAAGGCACTATCAATGTACCAGCTGGCATGGATGATATGGGCCCTGTAACTAAAAAATTATATGATACATTTACTTGGTATCCAACATGGTGAAATCGAAGCTCCAGAAGGTTGGGTAGTTAAGATTTGCTAATCTTTAAAGTAATATACAATAATATAATATTAAAACATCCTCCATAATCAGAAGATTGTGGAGGATGTTTGCGCTTATAGAATTTATTTGATTGGATCTATCGATTTAGTTTGATGCTTTTCGTGCACCGACCTTAGTCATAAATTTTTCGTTGTTAATGACGAATCGTTCATGTGAGCCTTTACCGATAACACCAACACCATCGGATGCTTCGATGTTAAAGGAGATTTTTCGCCCTTCCACAGCTGTTACTGTAGCAGTGGCTGTAATTGTAGCACCCATAGGGGATGGGAGCATCATGGCTAATCGATAGGGAGATGCCTACCGTGCCTTCACCATCATTCAATTCTGGTTGTACCGCTGCTTGTGCAGCTTCTTCCATAAGTGCACACATAGCAGGAGTAGCGAATACCTCAAGAGAACCAGACTTCATTGTTTTTGCAATATTAGATTCTGTAACTGTAACTGTTGCTGTTGCAGATTGACCAATTTGTATCATAGTAAACCTTCTTTCGTAATGAACTAGAATATATTTGTATTATACAACTCTTATGAGTATATATGCTAATTTTGTAATGATAAAATTTATTATTTCCTAAAATAGACTTAATTATACAGACTCTATAGAATCCGTGCTATAATAGTACTAGTTTTATTAAACGAGGTAACTATGAAAGAACGAAAATTTTCGCCTTCTGGTGAAGGCTTGGTGCAGGTAATAGCAGGCGTATTATTTGTCGTACTACTATCATCATTAATATTGTAGATCCTACATTTTACCCAACTATGTGGCATCTAGCAACGAGTGGTTCTATGGAGGAAATTGCCGAGTATATTCAAGGCTATGGTCCTATGGCCATGGTGGTAAGTATGCTCCTTGATATTTTTGTCAATGCTGTAGGGTTTTTGCCATCCATCTTTATTTCCACAGCGAATGGTCTCGTGTTTGGCATGTGGCCTGGCATTATTATTTCATGGCTCGCTGAAACCATTGGGGTAGTCATCAGCTTTTACATTATGCGTTATTTCTTACGAGATGCGGCGGATAAGCTAATTTCTAAGAGTACCACATTGATGAAGGTTGATGATTTTTCCGGTAATAATGGTTTTGTGGTCATGTTATTTGCTAGATCATTACCTTATTTTCCATCTGGTGTCATCACTGCGCTAGGGGCTATCAGTAAGATTAAACCGCGTGACTATATTTTAGCAAATTTAATTGGTAAATTTCCGTCTACAGCCCTTGAAGTTGCTATTGGCACAGATATTGTAAATTTTCAAGAAAATATGGGGCGTCTAGGTATTATTGTCGTCGTAGCAGCCATTGTATATTTTATTCTATGGAAGGTATATAAACGATATATTAATAAACGTAATGCAGAACGAGAACATGATCCTAATGCTTAATAAACATGTATTTCTATGTAATTAAAATAAAAGAGGCGATACTATGAGTTTTTCACTTCCTGAACGCGTAATATTAAAAGGGCCTAATTTCATCCGTGAAGTATTTGAACGTGGTGTGGGTGTACCTGGATTTATCAGTTTTGGTATTGGTAATCCAGCACCAGAGGCAATTCCTGTGAAAGTCATCGAAGATGCCTTTGATTTCATCGTTCATGATAATCCTATGAGTTTATTACAATATGGTCCGATGCAAGGGGATGCGCGATTAGCAGAATTGACCTTTACAACGTTTATCGAAAGTTCACCATATGAATTTAGAGGATCAAGGTTTGATTATTTCTAATGGGGCTGGTCAACTATTGGGCTTGGTACCTATTACTGTATGTGAACCTGGCGATGAAGTGTACATGGATGATTATACTTTTCACAAGTGCTATTAATTCTGTACGCAATATGGGGGCTAAGGCAGTCGGCATCAAAACTGATGAGTTCGGTATGATTCCAAGTGAGTTGGAAAAAGCGGCTCAATCAGGCAAGGGAAAATATATCTATTTAATTCCAAATTTCCAAAACCCAACAGGCATTACTATGCCACTAGAACGTCGCAAAGAGATTTACGCCATAGCATCAAAATATGATTTGTTTATCTATGAAGATGACCCATATGGTGAAATTCGTTTTGCTGGTGAACATGTACCGACCTTTAAATCCTTTGATACGGAAAATCGTGTCCTTTACGCAGGATCGTATTCTAAAACATTATCGGCAGGCTTGCGTGTTGGTTTCTTGTTGGGCCCAGAAGATGTTATCGGCACTATCCAAGCGTTAAAAAATAATACGGCGGGACAAATGCCACTAGTTACACAAAAGGTGGTAGCACACGTACTAGACCACATCGATTATGATGCACATTTAGAAAATGTACGGAAGGTATATAAATCTAAATGTGATGCTATGATGCGTGTCTTTAAAGACAAAGGTAGTTCCAAGGTTCATTTGACTCAACCTACAGGTGGTATGTTCGCATGGATGACAATGCCGGATACTGTTGATTGTGATGAATTCTTTGAAGCGTGCATGAATAAAAATGTAGGCATTATTAAATGTGGTGCTTTTGCAGCGGATGGTGTACAAAATGGTCATGCATTCCGTTTGAGCTATACGGTGCCAACCATTCCAGAAATTGAGAAGGGGATGGAAATCCTCTGTGCTCTTACAAAGGACTATTGTGGTGAATAATTTAGTCGTTTAAAGCGTATAGGTATATTGAAAATTATTAAACTACCATGATACAATAACACTGTAAATATATGATGTGTTAGTTGTAGAAAGAGCTTTCACAATGAACGATATTTACAATGAGATAATAATTTTCTAACTATATATTGTTGAGGGAAGTCCTCGAAGAAAGTAGGTGTTTACTATGGGTTGCGGTAGCAGCAGTAGTGATTGCAATAGTTGTCCATCCAAATCCGCAGGTTGCGGTGGTGCACAACAGCCTCAAGATATGACGGCGCCATTGCATGAATTGAGTTCCGTTAAACATGTTATCGGTGTTGTATCCGGTAAGGGTGGTGTAGGTAAATCCTCCGTTACAAGCTTGATGGCCTTAACGATGGCTCGTAAAGGTTATAAAGTAGGTATTCTTGATGCTGATATAACTGGTCCATCCATTCCTAAGATGTTTGGTATCAAAGAAAAGGCTTACGCTGACGAAGTTGGTATGTATCCTGTTAAAACTAAGCAATATGGGATTGATGTAATGTCCGTTAATTTATTGCTTGAAAACGATACAGATCCTGTTTTATGGCGAGGTCCTATTTTGGGCAATGTAGTAAAACAATTCTATAGTGATGTTATTTGGAAAGACATCGATTATTTATTCGTTGATATGCCACCAGGAACGGGTGACGTAGCGATTACTGTATACCAATCCTTGAAATTGGATGGTATCATCATTGTTACATCTCCTCAAGACTTGGTATCCATGATTGTTGAAAAAGCAGTTAAGATGGCTGATTTAATGCAAGTGCCTATTATTGGTGTAGTGGAAAACTATTCGTACTTCCATTGCCCAGATAACGGTAAGGATTACCAAATCTTTGGTGAAAGCCACATTGAAGAAATCCTTCAAAAATACGGTCTATTATTGTTGAACCGTTTACCAATTGATCCAAACATCGCAAACCTTTGCGATAAAGGTGATATTGAGTCTATCGACAAAACAAATTTAGAGGATGTATCTTTGCCTGAGTAGGATTTATATGATAATTGGTTTCTTCTCATCCGTAATCAACTTAATCATCTTTGTAGGATTAGGTTCTATTTGGATGAAAGCTATCGGTATGTGGTAACACACAATTACATAAACGTATACGATTATGTATACATGACGCCGTCCCTTGTGGGACGGCGTTTTTGTGATACAATGGCAATAGATTATGTATATTACATAACAATTTGCATGTAATAATTGAGTAGGAGGTCATATGAAATTTGATAATCCTCAATTAATAAAATATATCAAGGGATGTACATCTCCGTATCATACGGTAGACACCAGTTTACAGCTATTATTAGATGCAGGATTTACAGAGTTATCCTTGGAAGAATCTTGGAATTTAACATCTGGTGATTATGTAGTTAATGTATATGGTACGACATTATTTGCCTTTCACATAGGCGAGGACTATCGTCATTCCTTACGCATTGCATCGGCTCACACAGATTTTCCTGCTATACGGGTAAAACCTAATCCTATTACAGATGTAAAAGGGTACACAAAGCTCAATGTTGAAATGTATGGTGGATTAATTCAAAGTACTTGGTTAGATCGACCTTTAGGTGCGGCGGGGACCGTTGTTTTAAAAGGTGAGAACCCATATGATGTTGATTCCGTTTTATTTGATACGAAGCGGCCAATCGCTATTATTCCTAATTTAGCAATTCATATGAATCGTAATGTGAATGATGGGGTAGCATTGAATCGACAAAAAGAAATGTTACCTATCATCATGATGAAGCCAGATGGAGATACGACAAAATCTGAGGAAGAGGTATGGAATCAATTTTTTTAGCAGACGAGATTAATTGTGATCCATCTGAAATTCTATCCTATGAAATTACACTCTATCCTGTAACAGAAGGTGCATTAGTTGGTACAGATTTCGATTTTCATTAGTTCTCCAAGACTTGATAATTTAACGTCTTGCTTCGGTGTTCTCGCGGGTATTGTAGAGGCAAAGATAAATAAAGTTGACGGTATTCGCTGTGCAATCCTATTCGATAATGAAGAGGTGGGTAGCCGTACTAAACAAGGCGGAGCAGGAATGTTATTGCCAAACTTATTAGAACGTGTGTATCGCAGTTTAGGATTAAGCCGTGATGATATGGATCTAGATGTGGCTCGTGGATTCATGATTTCATCTGATGTAGCCCATGGATTGCATCCAAATTATCCAGAGAAAAATGATATTACCAATTTTCCGGTACTCAATGGAGGCGTTACATTAAAACAGGCCTGTAGCCAATCTTATGCAGGCGATGCAAAGGCTATTGCCATTGTGAAAGGCCTTTGTGAGGAAGCTAATGTAGCCTACCAAATTTATGTTAATCGTTCTGATATTCCGGGCGGCTCAACTGTAGGTTCTATTTCATCAGCTATGTTACCAATGCGGACGATGGACATTGGCTTACCATTATTGGCTATGCATTCCGCTGTTGAAACGATGGGGGCTCGTGACCAAGAACAATTGAATCATTTAATGCAACATTTCTTGGGTGATGAATAAATTACATAAATATAATCTTATTCCACATCTGGTGTATGTAAAAATACATATGAAAAATTAATGAATAGAATAATTTCTATATTAGGTTAAATAATTTATAAATATAACCATATTGATGATTAATGCTTTTAATATCTGAAAATTATTGTATAATATAAGTATATTTGATTCATAGTCGGATATCAAAAAAAGTGATAAATGTTTAAGTAAAACATGTATTTCGATATGCATATATACAATGTATATCAATGCACACAAATCTATCATTCGATAGGACTCGGTAGGAGGCAATTATGAAGAAAATTAAATCCGTTTTGGTAGCCAATCGTGGCGAAATCGCAATCCGCGTATTTCGTGCATGTAACGAAATGGGTATTAAAACAGTAGCTATCTATTCTAAAGAAGACACATTGTCCTTGCACCGTAACCAAGCTGATGAAGCATATTTGGTTGGGGAAGGTAAAAAAACCAGTTGATGCCTATTTGGATATTGAAGATATCATCCGCATTGCTAAAGAGCATGACATTGATGCTATCCATCCTGGCTATGGTTTCTTATCCGAAAACGAAGAGTTCGCTCGTCGTTGCGGTGAAGAAGGTATCATTTTCATTGGACCTCACGTAGAACATTTGAATATGTTCGGCGACAAGGTTAATGCTCGTACACAAGCTAAATTGGCAGACATTCCAATGATTCCTGGTTCTGATGGGGCATTGCGTGATTTTGCACAATTAGAAGAATTTGCTGAAACTCACGGCTATCCATTGATGATTAAAGCCGTAAATGGTGGTGGCGGTCGTGGTATGCGCGAAGTTCACCGCAAAGAAGATTTACGCGATGCTTATGACCGCGCTAAATCCGAAGCTAAAGCAGCATTTGGTGATGACGATGTTTACGTAGAAAAACTCATCGTTGAACCTAAACATATTGAAGTACAAATCTTAGGTGATGAACATGGTAATGTAGTTCATTTACATGAACGTGATTGCTCTGTACAACGTCGTCACCAAAAGGTTGTTGAAATGGCACCAGCTTTTGCATTGCCATTAGAAACTCGTAAAGCCGTATGTGATGCAGCCGTAAAAATCATGAAAAATGTTGGCTACGTTAATGCTGGTACTGTTGAATTCTTGGTAACTTCTGATGGTTCCTTCTATTTCATCGAAGTTAATCCTCGTATCCAAGTAGAACATACCGTAACAGAAATGATTACGGACATCGATATTGTTCATTCTCAAATTCGTATCGCTGAAGGCTATGATTTGCACAGCCCAGAAATAGGCATTCCTGAACAAGATGAAATTCCTTGTAAAGGTACTGCAATTCAATGTCGTATCACTACAGAAGATCCTAAGAACAACTTCATGCCAGATACTGGTAAAATCTTGGCATATCGTAGTTCCGGCGGTTTTGGTATCCGATTAGACTCCGGTAATGCTTTCACAGGCGCTGTAGTAACACCTTATTATGATTCTTTGCTTGTAAAAGCTACTGCATTCGGTCCTAACAATGAAGAAACTATTCGTAAAATGCTTCGTTGCTTGAAAGAATTCCGTATTCGTGGCGTTAAAACAAACATTCATTTCTTGATTAACGTTCTTGAAAACCCTGAATTCCAAAGCGGTAACTACACAGTTAACTTCATTGAAGACCATCCTGAATTATTCGAATTAAAACCAGATCGTGACCGTGGTACTAAATTGCTTCGCTACATTGCGGATACTACAATCAATGGTTACTCCGGTGCAGGCCCTCAAGAGGTACCTGATTTTGAACCAATGCAATTGCCATCTAAACTAGATGTATCTCCAGCACCTGGTACAAAACAAAAATTCGACGAATTAGGTCCAGAAGGTTTCAGTAAATGGTTGGCTGACCAAAAACAAGTATTCTTTACAGATACAACATGGCGTGATGCTCACCAATCCTTATTTGCTACACGTTTGCGTACCATCGATATGGCACGCGTAGCTGGCGATGCCGCTAAAGGTGTACCAAATCTATTCTCCTTAGAATGTTGGGGCGGTGCAACATTTGATGTATCTTATCGTTTCTTGCACGAAGATCCATGGGAACGTTTGCGCATGTTCCGTAAAGAAGTGCCTAATACATTGCTTCAAATGTTGATTCGCGGTGCTAATGCCGTTGGTTATACATCCTATCCTGATAATGTAGTTCGTAATTTCATTCAATTGTCCGCTAAAAATGGTATCGACGTATTCCGCGTATTTGATAGCTTGAATAGCCTTGACAACATGAAGGTTGCTATTGATGAAGTTCGCAATCAAAATAAGATTGCTGAAGTTGCATTGTGCTACACAGGCGATATCCTCGACAGCAATCGTTCTAAATACAATCTTGATTACTATGTAAAAATGGCAAAAGAATTGCAAAATGCTGGTGCCAATATCATTGCTATTAAAGATATGGCTGGTTTGTTGAAACCTCAAGCTGCATACAACTTAGTCTCCGCTTTGAAAGATGCTGTAACAGTACCAATTCATTTGCATTCTCATGAAGGTTCTGGCAATACTATTTATTCTTATGGACGTGCTGTAGATGCTGGTGTTGACGTTATTGACTTAGCATATTCTGCATTTGCTAATGGTACTAGCCAACCAAGCATGAATTCAATGTATTACGCTTTAGCTGGTACTGAACGTCAACCACAAATGAATATTGACTACATGGAAGAAATGTCTCATTACTTCGGTAGTATTCGTCCTTACTACAGAGGCGTTGATAAAGCTGAAAAATATCCAAATACAGAAGTATACCAACATGAAATGCCAGGCGGTCAATATTCCAACTTGCAACAACAAGCTAAAATGGTTGGACTTGGTGATCGTTGGACAGACATTAAAAAAGTATATCACCAAGTTAATATGATGTTTGGTGATATCATCAAGGTAACACCTTCTTCTAAAGTCGTTGGTGATATGACATTGTACATGGTACAAAATAATTTGACTGAAAAAGATATCTATGAAAAAGGTGATACTCTTGATTTCCCTCAATCAGTAGTAGAATTCTTCGAAGGTCGTCTAGGTACACCATATCAAGGGTTCCCTGAAGAACTTCAAAAAATCATCTTGAAAGGTGCTCGCCCTATTACTGTTCGTCCTGGTGCTGTATTACCTCCAACTGATTTCGAACATGTTCGTAATGAATTAAACGAAATGGGTGCTAATACTACTGATGAAGATGTAAGTGCATACTGCTTGTATCCTAAAGTATTTAAAGACTACACTAAATTTACTAAAGACTTTGGTAATGTATCTGTACTAGATACACCAACATTCTTCTTTGGTATGAAACGTGGTGAAGAAATTCAAGTTACTATTGAAAAAGGTAAAACATTAATTATCAAGATGAATGGTGTATCCGATCCTGATGAAGATGGTAATCGCATCGTTCTCTTTGAATTCAATGGCCAACCACGTTCTATTAAAGTTCATGATAAACATGCGAAAACAACTGGCGTTGTTCGTCGTAAAAGTAAAATGAATCCAACCCTGGTGAAATTGGTGCTACGTTGTCTGGTTCCGTTGTTAAGATTCTAGTTAAGAAAGGTCAATCCGTAACTAAAGGTGAACCATTAATCGTAACAGAAGCTATGAAGATGGAAACAACAATTACAGCTCCTATCGGTGGTATCGTTGAAGAAATTCTTGTTCGTGAAGGCAGCCGTATCGAATCCGGTGATTGCTTGTTACACATTGAAGATGCTATTAAACGTTAATTTCATATGATTTAGCACGTAAGTGCATAAAAAAGTCCCCCATATAATACTCCTTTTGTATTATATGGGGACTTTTCCTACTAAATATGGTACTATATAAGGTATAAGAAAATAGGCGTATTGTGCCTTTTTCATGATTACTGACTGATTAGAAAAGGAGTATTAGCTAATGAGATGTCCTTATTGCCAACATACAGACACGAAGGTAACAGACTCAAGAACGACAGATGAAGGAAATAGTATCCGTCGTCGTCGGGAGTGTATTAATTGTGGACGCCGCTTTACTACTTATGAAATCATCGAAGAAGTACCACTCATGGTAGCAAAGAAGAATGGTCGCCGTGAATTATTTGACCGTGGTAAATTGTTAAATGGCTTGTTGCGTTCCTGTGACAAACGAACAGTGCCTATGTCCGTTATGGAAGAAGTGGTCAATAATGTAGAGCGAGACATTCGCAATGAAGTAAATCAAGAGATTTCTACAGATCGTATTGGTGAACTTGTATTACAACAATTAAAAGATATTGACCAAGTTGCCTATGTACGTTTTGCTTCAGTATATCGTAAGTTTGATAATATTGACAGCTTTATGGCTGAACTTAAAGCATTAAAAAAATTAGATGCTAAAAAAGCAAAGAAATAGCGTGAATATATGATTGATTTACATTGTGATACGATAATGCAATTAATCGACCACCCTCATGATGGTGATTTATTTTCTAATAACTGGAAAATTGATATTGAGCGCCTTATCAAAGGGCATAGTCGATTGCAGGATTTTGCATTATTTGTAGACTTAGAAGAACAAGACGATTCGTATGGTAGATATGAATCTATGCGCCAATTGTTCGATAGTCAGATACAAAAATATAGCGACTATATCAGTCATGTGCGTTCTTATGATGATATTACAGCGTGTTATGAAAATCATAAAGTAGCTGCTTTATTATCCATTGAAGAGGGGGGCGTTCTTGGAGGCGATTTAGCTAAGTTAAACAAGGCTTACGCTGATGGTGTTCGACTTATTACATTGACCTGGAATTATCCTAATGAATTGGGGGAACCTAATACTGGAGATTCTCATAAGAAATTGACAGAAACAGGCATTGCATTTGTAGAACGGATGCAAGAATTAGGCATGATTGTTGATTGTTCTCATCTTAATGATGGGGGAACAGAACAATTAGGCGATATTCTTAATGTGCCTTTTATTGCATCTCATTCTAATGCGCGAGAAGTGACAGCTCATCGTCGTAATTTGCCGGACCACTTGATTCGTCTAATTGGCGAAAAGGGTGGCGTTATTGGTTTGAACTTTGCTCAATCCTTCTTAGGGGCTTCACCCATTAGTCGCATCGATGATATTGTGAAGCACGGATTGTATATCATCAATAAGGGCGGTGAAGATGTAATCGCTCTAGGCACTGATTTTGATGGTATCAAGCCAAATACAGAAATTGAGGATATTTCAGATATGCATCGTTTGTATGATGCATTTCGAGGCGCCGGGCTTTCAGAAGAACAAACGGAAAAACTATTTTGGAAAAACGCGGATCGCCTACTAAAGGAGATTTTATAATGACAGATATAAATCCAATCATTGCGGATCGATTTACAGACCATCTTGATGTGTTTAGTAAAACAATGGATCAGATGGATGTTATTCAAGAAATTGCTAACCGCTGTATTGTGGCTTTGAATAGTGGCAATAAAATTTTATTCTGTGGCAATGGTGGTTCCGCTGCAGATTCTCAACATCTTGCAGCAGAACTTATTGGACGTTTTAAAAAAGAACGTCGCTCTCTTGCATCCATTGCGCTTACTACAGATACATCTATTTTGACAGCTGTTGCCAATGATTATGACTATGATGCAGTGTTTGCGCGTCAAGTTGAAGGCTTAGGCCGTTCTGGGGATGTACTTATCGGTATTTCTACATCGGGTAATTCAAAAAATGTTGTGAAAGCCGTGGAAATGGCACGAAATACAGGTATGCACACGATTGCTTTCACCGGTGAAGGTGGCGGTAAATTGGCAGAATTATGCGATCTTACACTTGCTATTCCAAGTACTGTTACGGCGCGTATTCAAGAAATGCACATTTTAGCTGGTCATATCATTTGCGAACTTATTGAAGAAGATTATTAATCGAGATAGGGAAGAAATCACAGATTTCTTGAAAGGGGACCTATGATTACAAAAACAGTAAATGAGTTTTTGACAAATTCATTACCGAACCTAAACATTGCAGTTATCGGTGATGTTATGGTGGATCGTTATGTATTTGGCGATGTGAGTCGTATTTCACCAGAGGCTCCTGTGCCGGTCAATCGCGTATCCTCTGTGAAAGAAGTGCTTGGCGGGGCAGGTAACGTAGCGTCTAACTTAGCTAATCTCGATTGCCATGTCTATTTAGGGGCCGTAGCTGGTATCGATGACCATGGTAGAGTGCTCGATAACTTATTGGCCGCTGATCATATTGATACATCCGGTCTCATCCATGATGAAAGTCGGTCTACGATTACTAAAATGCGTATTTTAGGTGACCGTCAACAAATGATGCGTCTCGATTTTGAAACGATTACACCTATTACAGCTGCTGAAGAAGAACAATTAATCAGTTGGCTAGAAGAGCTTTGTCAACGTGGATTACAAGGTATCGTCATATCCGATTATGGAAAAGGCGTATGTACACCGACATTGTTGCAACATGTATTCAAGTTGGCGAACACTTACCAAGTACAGACCATCGTAGATCCTAAGGGTGCTGATTGGTCCAAATATGATGGTGCTACATGTATTACACCGAATGTAAAAGAATTGGGTGAATCCTTAGGTCGTGTGATTCCGAATGATGATACCTCAGTTATTGAGGCGGCTAAGGAAGTACTTAATAAGGTTAATATTAAATATATTATCGGTACTCGTTCCGCTAAGGGTATTACCGTTGTGGCTAAGGATGGTAGAACTTGGCATAATCCAGCAACACAACAGGATGTATTCGATGTGAGTGGCGCTGGTGATACGGTCGTAGCTATGATGATTTCATGCTTAGCCAGTGGTTTATCCATGCGTTTAGCCCTACATATCGCCAATGGCGCTGCTGGTATCGTCGTATCTAAGGTGGGAACATATCCAATCCATCGCCAAGAGTTGATTGAGTTATGGCGCTCTGTACGCCAATTGACAACATCTAGTCCATTATATACAAAAGAAGAAATGAAGGCGTTAATCGATAAATGGCAAAGCATGGACGAAACCGTCGTATTTACAAATGGTTGCTTTGATATCTTGCATCGAGGTCACATTACGTATCTACAAGAGGCGGCACAACTTGGGGCTCACCTCATTATTGGACTAAACTCTGATGCATCTGTTAGACGTTTAAAGGGTGAAACAAGACCTATCGTATCCGAAGAGGATAGAGCAGCTTTATTAAGTGCCTTACAATGTGTAGATGGTGTTGTCCTTTTTGAGGAGGATACACCTGCCGAATTATTAGCATACTTACGCCCTAATATTCTTGTTAAGGGCGGCGATTATAAAAAAGAGGATATCGTTGGTAGAGAATCTGTAGATGAAGTAGAGGTACTTTCATTTAAAGAAGGATACTCCACATCAGATATCGTAAAGAAATAGCCACGATGGCTAAGGAGGGGAAATTATGATTATTGTAACTGGTGGTGCCGGTTTTATTGGTAGTAATATTGTGAAAGCCTTAAACGAACGCGGTCGCAATGATATTCTAATCGTTGATGATTTAACAGATGGTCGTAAAATTCGCAATCTCCAAAATTTAGATTATTTAGATTACATTGACTGTGATGATTTTGATGCTGCCATTGCAGACGGTACATTCAATGTAGGTCCTATTGAAGTCATTTTCCATGAAGGTGCATGTGCAGATACGATGGAATACAATGGCAAATATATGATGAAGAACAACTACGAAGGTTCCAAAAATCTATTCCACTATTGCCAAGATCGTGCTATTCCATTTATCTATGCATCCTCTGCATCTACGTATGGCAATGGTACAAATGGCTTTGTTGAAAAGCCAGAAGCAGAAGAAGCGTTAAATCCGTATGCATATTCTAAGCTATTATTTGACCGCTATGTACGTAAATTTGAGGGCGAATATACAGCACAAGTGGTAGGTTTGCGTTATTTCAATGTATTTGGTCCTAATGAAGCACATAAGGATAAAATGGCATCTCTTGTACGCCAAATGTTCTATAAGAACCAAGAAACAGGCGTTATCAATTTGTTTGAAGGCACAGATGGCTATGAAAATGGTGGTCAAACACGTGATTTCATCTATGTCAAAGACGTGGTAAATGTAAACTTCTATTTCTGGGAACATCCTGAAATTTCTGGTACATTCAACTGCGGTACAGGTCACGCACATAGCTTCAATGAATTCATGCAAGCTGTTATTGACTATAATGGTAAAGGTCGCATTGAATACATTCCGTTCCCAGAAGTGTTGATTGGTAAATACCAAAGCTTTACCGAAGCTGACACAACAAAATTATTGGCGGCTGGTTATGATAAGGGATTCACGCCATTAGCTGATGCCGTAAAAGAATATTGTGAATTATTAGATAATAACGAAGGTTACTTGCGTTAATTTGCTGTGATAGATTAATATCAATTCTTTGATAATTGTAAAGGATGTAGTATGAGAAAGGTGTTATTCCTCGATAGAGATGGGGTTATCAACAAGGATGTTTCTTATCTCTATAAGATAGCGGATCTACAGTGGGTTGATGGTGCAAAAGAAGCATTGAAATTAGCCCATGATTCTGGTTATGAACTTATAGTCGTAACAAACCAAAGTGGTGTGGCACGAGGTTATTATAAGGAAACCGATGTACAAATCCTACATGATTATATGGGGAATGAACTGTTTAAAGCGGGTGCACCTATTTTATATTTCTATTATTGCCCACATCACAAGGATGGCACTGTAGAACGCTATGCTGTCGATTGTAATTGTCGTAAACCAAAGCCTGGTATGATTTTGCAAGCTATCAAGGATTTTAATGTTGATGTAGAACATAGCTTTCTCATCGGTGATAGCCAACGTGATGTAGATGCTGCTGAGGCTGCAGGGGTAAAGGGATATCTGTTTACAGAATCCAATCTATTACATTTCATGAAAGATTTTAAAGCATTAATTTTTGGATGAACCACATTTGTGTGTATTCTTCGTTCATAGAGGGGTTATTATGAAGGACTATTCCAATATACTCATCATAAAAATGAGTTCCTTAGGTGATGTCATTCACGCATTGCCAACATTATATGCATTGCGCCAAAATTTGCCGCACGCAAAAATTACCTGGGCCATACATGAACAATTTGCGAGCCTCTTGCCAGGTACCCCTTGGGTGGACGAAGTAATTGTCATCGATAAGAAACAATTAAAATCGCCGTCTTATTTATGGAATCTTCGTAAAGAACTACATAGTCGTCATTTCGATATGACCTTAGATTTACAATGTATCGCCAAAAGTGCCATTGTATCTCTACTATCGGGTTCTCCTGAGAAATATGGCTATTGGGAACTTCGCGAGGGCAGTCAATTAGTTAATAAAGCTCTAGTAGGAGCTCATAAATATGATCACGTTATTGAGCGCTATCTCGATACGGTACGTGCCTTAGGTGGCGAAGTGGATGGCGTGGAATTTCCAATGCCTCATGACCATGCAGCAGAAGGGAAGATTCGCAACCGGCTATCTGAATTAGGTGTAACCGATGATTATGTTGTCGTTGTACCTGGTGCGCGATGGATTGTTAAGGAATGGCCGTTATTAAATTTTGGTGAATTATGTATTCGCCTTTGTGAAAGTGGTAAAAAGGTTGTCATTGCAGGTTCGCCTGATGATAGTGAAAAAGGTCAATTTATAGAAAACTATGTGAAGAGCGATAATCTCATTAATTTAGTTGGTCAAACGACCATGGCTGAGTTAATCGAGTTGATTCGTCACTGCCATATTTTTATCAGCGCTGATACGGGGCCTTTACATATTGCCAATGCATTAAAGAAACCATTAATCGCGTTGTTTGGTACGACATCACCGCATAGAACGGGCCCATATGGGGGCAGTCATGTACATCTTATTATTTCCCCTACCTCGAAGGCTACACCTGAACAGCCGCTAGTAGATGATCCCGACTGTATGGCACAAATTCCAGTAGATGCGGTATGGGATGTGTATTCTGAAATGTTGAGAAAGGATTTATGATGGAACTTGATTATAAACGTATTGTCGTAACCTTTCTCATGCATTTAGGTGATGTAGTATTAACGACTCCATTTCTAGAGGTGTTGCGTAAAGCAGCACCTCATAGTCATATCACCTATGTGATTGATGAAAAGTTACAAGATGTGATGAAATACAATCCTTATATCGATGATTTGATTACGGTCGATAAAAAAGGACGTCATAATAGCATTAAAGGGTTAAATGAAATCGCTCGTCGCATTAACGACCAAGGTCGTCCAGATATCGTTATCAACCTGCATCCTAATGAACGTACATCATACTTGGCATGGAAAATTCACGGTAAGGTAACGACAGGGATGAGTCATTTCCTATTTAGACCATTTATGACGAAATATACCCGTCTTGATCGCAAGACACGTCATGCTGCTGATATGTACATTAACGTATTAGAGCAATTGGGCGTCACCGACGTAGCTAATCACGGATTACATATCGAGACTAGTAAGGAATGGAATGATGAGGTATTCCGTTTTTATAAAAGCCAAGGAGTTATGCCTCGTGATAAGATTATTGGTTTTAATATCGGCAGTGCAGTGCCTGAAAAACGATGGCCTGCAGAGCGTTTTGCAGATGTAGCCGATTATTTTGGCAATAAAGGGTATAAAACTGTATTCTTTGGGGGCCCCATGGATTTGGACATGGTAAAACCTGTTGTAGAACAGATGAAGACGTCGCCAATCGTGGCTACAGGTGCTTTTAAATTGGGCCCTTTAGCTGCGGCCATGAAATGGTGTGACTTGCTGATTACGAACGATTCTGGACCTATGCATGTAGCCATTAGTCAGGGTGTTCCTATCGTAGCCCTTTATGGACCATCCAACCCATTTTTCTATGGTCCGTACCAAGCGAAATCTATTGTACTTGAATCGATGGACCATTATGAAATTGGCAAAAGCATGAAACAGGTTATAAAAGAAGGCAAGTACAAAGGTATTTCTGTTATTACCGAAGAACAAGTGATTAAGGCAGCTGAAACATTACTGCAGGAATCGTAAGTTATGGATTATATTATTTTTGATTTAGAATGGAATCAACCATATAGCAATGACATTAGCTTTATGAAGCGAGCACGGATGCCGTTGACCGGTGAAATCATTCAAATCGGAGCTATTAAGCTCAATGAGAATTTAGAGATTGTGGATTCGTTCACAATGTATGTAAAACCTAAATATTTACCACATATGCATAAGCATGTGAAGGCCCTTACAGGGATAACCAATCAAGATTTGAATCGCGGTGTCCCATTTAGGGCGGCTTACAGTCATTTTCAACAATGGTGTGGCAAGGATTATATGCTCCTGTCTTGGGGCGCTGACGATATTCTTATATTGCGAGAAAATTTATTGCTCCATAAATTAAAGAGTATCGACTATGATTCTTGGGCTGATGCACAGATGATATACAGCTATCAACGATATGGCACGACACAACAGTACTCCGTAGCTCATGCTATGGAGGATTTACATATATCATCCGAAGAACTATCCGCTCATAATGCGCTGCACGATGCTATATTTACGGCGCATATCTGCCAAAAGCTAGATTTGCCAAAAGCATTATTGAATTATGATTCCATACGAAAAGAGGCGCCAAATCCATTTTTATATCCACCGGGTTTGACCTTCTTTATGTACGATAACTTTCAAGAAAAGAAACGTATCGTATATGATAGACGAGTGCGATTATCCTTTTGTCCCTATTGCCAAAGTCGGTTGGAAACGACACGTCCTGAGCGGATACAAGGAGATAAGCATTTATCTATAGGCGTTTGTCCGAAACATGGAGCATTTGCCATTCAGTTAAAGGTAGGAAAATATACGATTAAGTCGGGAATTACCAAGTTTTATGTAACAAAGGTATTGAGTCATAGTACTGATGAAATCGATAAACTATATAGAGAAAAATCGGAAATTAACCGAGAGAAAGAGCGGCTCTACTATGAACGCCGTCAAAAAGAATTATTAGAAAAATCAAAAGCATAACACACGATATATAGTACTGTATGCTTATATAGAAAGGGATGAAATTATGGAACGTAAATATGCTTGGCATAATTATGACGAACAAACATTACAAGACGTGATGTCATTAGGTGACTCGTATCGTCAATTTTTGGATAATGGTAAAACAGAACGGGAATGTGTTATTCAATCTGTAGAAGCTGCCAAAAAAGCGGGCTATGTTGATTTAAAAAACTTGATTAAATCTAACACGCCAATTAAAGCGGGCGATAAGATTTACTATACTCATATGGATAAATCTATTGCGTTATTTAATATCGGTACCGATGATTTAGACCTCGGTATGAATATCCTTGGTGCTCATATCGATTCTCCGCGCATTGACGTAAAACAAAACCCTCAATATGAAGATAGCAATTTGGTGTTTTGGGATACACACTACTATGGCGGTATAAAAAAATACCATTGGGTAGCTATGCCGCTTGCCATTCATGGGGTTGTAGTAAAAACAGATGGTACACGCATCAACATTAATATTGGTGATACAGAATCTGATCCTGTATTCTGCATTACAGATTTATTGCCTCACTTAGGACAAGAACAAATGCAAAAGAATGCAGCCAAGGTGATTGAAGGTGAGGCTCTTGACCTTCTCATCGGTAGTCGTCCTGTTAAAGATGAAGAAAAAGAAGGGGTTACTAAATTTATTAATAACCTTCTTGAAAAAGAATATGGATTTGTAGAACGCGATTTATTATCTGCTGAACTTGAAATTGTACCAGCTGGTAAGGCGCGCGATATGGGCTTTGATCGCTCCATGGTATTAGCATACGGTCAAGATGACCGTGTCTGTGCGTATACATCCTTGGTGGCTATGCTCGAAGTTGATAAGGTAAAACGTACGACTTGCTGTTTATTGGTAGATAAAGAAGAAATTGGTTCCGTTGGTGCTACAGGCATGCAATCTCGCTTCTTTGAAAATGCGGTAGCAGAAATCTTAACATTGATGGGTAAACCTAATTCGGTAAATGTGCGCCGTACATTGGAAAATTCGCGTATGCTATCCTCTGATGTTAGTGCTGGATATGATCCATTGTATGCATCTGCTTTTGAAAAGAAAAATGCTTCTTACCTCGGTATGGGTGTCGTATTTAACAAATTTACCGGTTCTCGTGGTAAATCCGGTTCCAACGATGCCAATGCAGAATATATGGGCTTTATCCGCCGTGTAATGGAATCTAATAATGTAACATACCAAACGGCTGAACTCGGCAAGGTTGACCTTGGCGGTGGTGGCACCATTGCGTATATCATGGCCTTATATGGTATGAATGTAATCGACTGCGGCGTTGCTGTTCTTAGCATGCATGCACCATGGGAGGTTACATCTAAGGCCGATATTTATGAAGCAAAACGTTGTTACGTAGCATTTTTGAATGCAGATGATGAAACAATCTAGTATGATGGGGCTTTCACCATTGGTGAAAGTCCATGTTATGTGAGGTATAGGATGAAACAAACGGAATTAGGCGCTGCTATCGAGGCGGCGAAGGGAGAGGCAACAGAGGTTAAGACCGTAAAGGTCGATATTTTTGATATTCCTGAAACAAAGGCAAAAGAATATATCGCTACCCGCGAAGAGGTGGCTAAAGCTGCTATGGAGGTTATGAAACCATATTGTGTGACTGTTAAACGGGAAACCTTAGATGAAGATGAAGGGGAAGCCGTTGTGGGCTATTATGTAACGGGAGAAATTTTAATGTGTGTCATTCTTGACCCATTTGAAGTGCCCGTAATGAAGGTGGCCCTCGATAAGGGGACACTAAAAAGAATACATTCTAGCAGCCAATGAATTGACAGAGGATATGCTAGCTTCTCTAGATAAATAATAAATCTGTTAGAATACAATATGTGCTCTACATAAGGACAAATGTAAAAATACTTTAGTCTGATACATTGATGTAGTGCTCAAAGTTGTTTATAATAGAAGTATTATTATTTCGAATATAGGAAGGAAGACCCAATGAACTTGAAAAAAAGGCATTGCCCTCGCGCTCACGGCGGCAGCATTGATGGCTTTTCACAGGCTGTGGCACAAATGAAACTACATCTAATGGAGAATATAAGGTTGGTGTTGTACAACTCGTAGAACATCCAGCACTAGATGCGGCAAATAAAGGTTTTGTTGATGCTCTTAAGGAAAAGGGCTTATCTGATAAAATTACCTTTGATCAACAAAAACGCACAAGCTGACCAATCTAATTTGAATAGTATTGCACAGCGTTTTTGTATCTGATCGTAAAAAAATTTGATTTTAGCAATTGCTACGCCAGCGGCTCAATCCATGGCGAACGCAACTCATGATATTCCAATCTTGGGTACAGCTATTACTGATTACGAAGCTGCTAAACTTGTTAAATCTAATGAACATCCAGGTGGTAATGTATCCGGTACATCTGATATGAACCCTGTAGAACAACAAGTAGATTTGATTTTTAAAAGTATTGCCAAATGCTAAAACGATCGGTACGATTTATAGCTCTAGCGAGGTAAATTCTCAAATTCAAGTTGAAAAGATGAAAAGCTTACGCAGCGACAAAAGGGCATTAAGGTTGAAGAGGTTACTGTTTCCAATGTAAACGATATTCAACAAGCGGCACAAAACCTTGTATCTCAACGTGTTGATGCCATTTATGTACCAACAGATAATGTGGTAGCATCTGCTATGAGCAATCTTGTAGCGATTACCGACCCCTGCAAAAAAATTCCTGTATTCGGCGGTGAAGATAACCACGTAAAAGGCGGTGCGGTTATGTCCTTATCTGTAGACTACTACAAACTTGGTTACCAAACTGGCTTGATGGCGGCTAAGGTGCTAACTGGTGAAGCTAAAGTCGAAGATATGCCGATTGAAATGCAAAAAGAATTCAAATTAGTTGTAAATAAAGATAAATTACAAAAATTGGGCATCACCTTACCAGAGGATTTGATGAACAAAGCAACTATGATTTAGTACTTAACTGGTAAGGAGTTACACATGAACTGGAAAAAAGGTATTGCAGTGGCACTTAGTGCCATCACTGTTATGGCAATGGTAGCTGGTTGTGGTTCCAATACTACTACTAGTGACCAAAAGAAAATTGGCGTTATTCAATTAGTAGAACATCCATCCCTTGATGCTGCTAATAAAGGCTTTGTAGATGGTCTTGCATCTAAAGGTTTTAAAGATGGGGAAAACATTAAAATCGACCAACAAAATGCACAAGCTGACCAATCTAATTTGAATAGTATTGCACAACGTTTCGTATCTGATAAAAAGGATTTAGTATTAGCAATCGCAACGCCAGCGGCTCAAACGATGGCAAATGCATCTCATGATATGCCAATCTTAGGTACAGCTATTACAGACTATGTAACCGCTAAACTCGTTCAATCTAATGAACACCCAGGTGGCAATGTAACTGGTACATCCGATATGACACCTGTTGAAAGAGGTCGATCTTATCATCGCTTTAGTTCCAAATGTTAAACGCATTGGTGCGATTTACACATCCTCTGAAATTAATTCCCAATTACAAGTTGAAAAAATGAAAGCCTATGCTGCTACAAAAGGTATTACAGTTGTAGAAGCTACAGTTTCCAACGTAAACGATATTCAACAAGCAGCAACAAATCTTGTAAATCAAGATGTACAAGCTATTTATACACCAACAGATAATGTATTAGCATCTGCTATGGCTAATTTAGCACAAATTACAGATGCTGCTAAAATTCCAGTATTTGCAGCTGATGAAGGTATGACAATGACTGGTGGCGTAGCGACATATTCTGTAGATTACTATAAATTGGGTTATCAAACAGGTTTGATGGCAGCTAAAGTTCTTTCTGGAGAAGCAAAAGTTAGCGATATGGCCATCGAAACACAAAAGGATATTAAATTGACTGTCAATGAAGAACGTGCTAAAAAATTAGGTATCACAATTCCTGATGCACTTCGTAAAGATATGAAATAAAAGAGGAGATTTTGATGTTAGATTTAGTGGTAGGCACCATAACAACAGGCCTTTTGTGGTCCTTGTTGGCGGTCGGTGTATTCATTACCTTCCGCGTTCTTGATGTGGCCGACTTGACTGTTGAAGGGGACATTCCCAATGGGGGCGGCCATTTCCGCCATCTTGATTACAACTGGTATGAACCCAATTCTTTCTATCTTGATTGCTGGCGTAGGTGGCATGGCTGCCGGTGCTGTAACAGGTTGGATCCATACAAAATTAAAGATTCCTGCATTGTTAGCTGGTATCTTAACGATGATTGCTTTATATTCCATTAACCTTCATATTATGGGGAAAGCCAACGTATCCTTACTTCGCATGGATACAATTTATACAATTATTGGTAGCGTGCTTCATACACCAAATATGTGGTCTGCTGCCATTGTTGGTGTTATCGTAGCTGTTGTTGTATGTTTATTACTGTTCTGGTTCTTCGGTACTGAAATTGGTACCGCATTACGTGCAACAGGCGTTAACCCTCAAATGATTCGCGCCCAAGGCGTGAACACAGATAATATGATCGTTCTTGGTCTATTGATTTCCAACGGTTTCGTTGGTATGTCCGGTGCGCTTATCGGTCAATTCCAAGGCTTTGCCGACGTAGGCATGGGTATTGGTACCATCGTAATTGGCTTGGCATCTGTTATTATCGGTGAGGTTGTATTCGGTACAAAATCCTTTGTTCGTAGCCTCATTGCTGTAGTACTTGGTTCCATCGTATATCGTATCGTTATCGCTGCCGTACTCTACATGGGTATGCCACCAAACGATTTAAAATTATTTACTGCTATTCTTGTTGCCATCGCACTTTCTTTGCCTACATTGAAAGCTAAATGGTTAGCTCGTTAAGGAGGACACTATGTTAGAAGTAAAAAATATGGTAAAGACCTTCTTTAAGGGCACAATTAATGAAAAAACTGCACTACAAGGCATCGACCTTCGTTTAGAAGAAGGCGATTTCTGTACCGTAATCGGTGGTAATGGTGCTGGTAAAAGTACATTGCTAAACTCCATCGCTGGTGTATTTCCTGTCGATGAAGGCAGTATTACTATCAACAATATTGATGTAACAAAAATGCCAGAATACAAACGTGCTAAATACATCGGCCGTGTATTCCAAGATCCTATGGTTGGTACAGCAGGCAATATGCAAATCGAAGAAAACTTGATCCTTGCGATGCGCCGTGGCAAAAACTTGGGTCTTAAATGGGCTTTCAAAGATAGTGAACAAGCATTCTTTAAAGAACGCCTTGCACTATTAGGTCTAGGCCTTGAAGATCGTCTATCTGCACGGATGGGCCTATTATCTGGTGGTCAACGTCAATCTATTACATTGCTTATGGCTACTATGCTTCGTCCTGATTTATTACTCTTGGACGAACATACAGCAGCACTTGATCCTAAGACAGCTGAAAATGTATTGCAATTAACAGATAAACTTGTTTCAGAACATAATCTAACAACCCTTATGATTACGCACAACATGCGTGATGCATTGCGCTTTGGTAATCGTCTTATCATGATGGACGCTGGTCGTATCATCTATGATGTAAAAGGGGAAGAAAAGAAAAAATTAACAGTCGCTGATTTGTTACAAAAATTTGAAGTAGCTGGCGAAGGTGCGTTAAGTGACCGTATGATGCTCGGTTCAAAATAAGTACCTAAATAATATAGTTTAAAAAAGAGGGGATATTATCCTCTCTTTTTCATGAAAACCTTTACACTATGGGGATTATACTGTATACTTAACTAAGTCATAAGACATATCGTAAGCGAAGTATTCGAATCTCCAACGGTTACTTAAGCTTATCGGGATTATTATTTTTTTAGGAGGTAACATTAATGTTAACTACAGAAGCTAAATTAGCAGTTATTAAAGAATACGCTACTCATGAAGGTGACACTGGTTCTCCAGAAGTACAAGTTGCGATTTTAACAAGCCGCATCACATACTTAACTGAACACTTGAAAGAACACAAAAAAGACCATCATTCCCGTCGTGGTTTGTTGAAATTAGTTGGTCAACGCCGTAACATGCTTGACTATCTTCGTCGTAAAGATATCGAACGTTACCGTTCCCTTATCGAACGTCTTGGTCTTCGTAAATAATACAATTAGCCGTCCATTTGGACGGCTTTTTTATTTTATTTCCTTGTGTTATAATGAATTTAGGCAAAGGGAAACAACTGCCGATAATCTATTGTGGAAACACAGAAAAAAGGACAGAGCGGCGACTCTGTCCTTTTTATTGTGCTAGTTGCTATTTAAATCTACTATCTAGCCACTTGATGATGTAATGGCAAGTTACACCACCTATGATAGTGATTATAAGGGAAACAACATAATCCACTATAGAAACACCTCCTTTCTGTTGCCAGAATAGGAGTTAGCAACAATTAAAGTATATCATATGGATAGAAAAAATAGCCTAATTTAATTAGATGATATATAATAATAAGGTATACGTATAAGAAGATTTTTAGGAGGAATAGGAATGGAACAATTCCAAATGGACCTAGCTGGTCGTACACTTACGATCGAGACTGGGGAACTTGCAAAACAAGCTGGCGGTGCCGTAATGGTTGGTTATGGCGATACACGCGTACTCGTTACCGCTACAGGTTCTAAAGAGGCGAAGGATATCGATTTCTTCCCACTCACAGTAGATTATGAAGAAAAAATGTATGCTATTGGTCGTTTGCCAGGTGGCTTTATTAAACGTGAAGCACGTCCACCTGAATCTGCTATTTTGAATAGCCGTTTGATTGACCGTCCTATTCGTCCACTATTTGATAAAGGTGTACGTAACGAAGTACACGTTGTAGCTACAGTTATGTCCGTAGATCAAGATTGTGATCCTGCTATCTGTGGTATGATTGGTGCATCTGCAGCATTATCTATTTCCGATATCCCATGGGCTGGTCCTATCGCAGGCGTTCGCATGGGTCGTGTAAATGGTGAATTTGTTGTTAACCCAACAAAAGCACAATTAGAAGAAACTGATCTTAATATCGTAGTAGCTGGTACAAAAGACGCTATTCTCATGGTTGAAGGTGGCGCTCAAGAGGTTCCGGAAGAAACAATTCTTGAAGTTATCATGGCTGCTCATGAAGAAATCAAAAAAATCGTAGCATTCCAAGAAGATGTAAAGCTAAAGTAGGCAAGGAAAAACGCGTATTTGAAAGCAAAGACGTACCTGCTGAAATCGCTGATGCAGTTCGCGCATATGGTCACGATAAACTTGACGCAGCCGTTCGTTGTGCAGATAAACAACAACGCGATGCACAAGAAACAGAAGTACGTGAAGATGTATTAGCACATTTCGCAGACATCTACCCAGATAACTTAGGTGATGTAAATAAAGCATTCGATGCTATGACGAAAGAAATTGTTCGTCATATGATCACTGTTGAAAAAATCCGTCCAGATGGCCGTAAACTTGATGAAGTTCGTCCAATCTCTTGTCGTACAGGTGTATTGCCTCGTACACATGGTTCCGGTCTATTCACACGTGGTCAAACTCAAGTATTGAACGTAGCTACTGTAGCACCATTGTCTGAAAAACAAACAATTGATGGCATCGGTTTAGAAACAGAAAAACGCTATATTCACCACTACAATTTCCCATCCTTCTCCGTAGGGGAAACTCGTTCCTCCCGTGGTCCTGGACGCCGTGAAATCGGTCATGGTGCTTTGGCTGAACGCGCATTGGTACCTGTCATTCCTAGCGAAGAAGAATTCCCATATGCATTGCGTCTTGTATCTGAAGTATTAGAATCCAATGGTTCTAGCTCCATGGCTTCCGTATGTGGTTCCACATTGTCCTTGATGGATGCTGGTGTACCTATTAAAGCTCCTGTAGCTGGTATTGCAATGGGTCTTGTGACACAAGGTGAACACTACACAATCTTAACAGATATCCAAGGTATGGAAGATGCTCTTGGCGATATGGACTTCAAGGTGGCTGGTACAGCTAAGGGTGTAACTGCCATCCAAATGGATATTAAAATTTCTGGTTTGTCTCGTGAAATCCTTCACGAAGCATTGGAACAAGCTCATAAAGGTCGCATGCACATCATGGGCATTATGTTAGATACTATTGCTGAACCTCGTCAACAAATGTCCCAATACGCTCCACGCATCATTACAATGAAAATTGATCCAGACAAAATCCGTGACGTAATTGGTTCTGGCGGTAAAGTAATCCGTAGCATCATTGACGAAACAGGTGCAAAAATTGACATCGAAGATGATGGTACTGTATTCATCGCTTCTGTAGACCAAGAAGGTGCTGCAAAAGCGCAACAAATCATCGAAAACCTTACTAAAGAAGTTGAAGTAGGTGAAGTATACCTTGGTAAAGTAACTCGCTTGATGGCATTTGGTGCTTTCGTAGAAGTATTACCAGGTAAAGAAGGTCTTGTACATATTTCTAAACTTGCAAAAGAACGCGTTGAAAATGTAGAAGACGTTGTAAATGTAGGCGACGAAATTATGGTTAAGGTTATCGAAATTGATAAACAAGGCCGTATTAACTTGTCCCGTAAAGATTGTTTGAAATAAGAGGTGTTACATGGATATTCGTGGCTTTGAAGTAGTTTCTGCTTTTGAAGAACAAAATATCAATTTACCAACACGTAAAACCACAGAAAGCGCAGGCTATGATATTGAATGCGCTGAAGCTGTTACATTAGAACCAAATCAAGTGGTTCTCGTGCCGACAGGCCTTAAGGCTTTCATGGCATACGACGAATACCTTGCCATCCACATCCGTTCTAGCATGGCTATCAAACGCAAACTAGCACTTGTGAATAGTACTGGTATCATCGATAGTGATTACTACAATAATGAGGACAATGAAGGTCATATCATGATTGCCCTTCTAAACTTTGGCAATGAACCTGTTACTCTTGAAAAAGGCGAACGCGTTGCGCAAGGCATTTTCTCTAAATACCTTATTACCAACGATGACGACGCAACAGGCGTACGTACAGGTGGTATCGGTAGCACTGGGACTATGTAAACTACATATAATTCTGATTAGAATGGTGAAAGCCGCTCAACTTAGGTTGGGCGGCTTTTTGTGTGTAAAAAATTACGTATAGGGTTAGATATACTAAAGGTAATCCAGAACCATATTTATTTTGTTTGTTGTGTTATATAGGAGATTAGCTATGGAAACTTTAAAAGAAAACATCATCACAGTAGAAGACATTACAGCAGAAATTGAGAAAGCAGAATTTGATGTTCCAAGAGAAGATGAGGATTTTGGTGATCGCTATGATCGATTACATGCAGAATGGGCTGTAAAAGGATTAAAGAAGTATAGAGATGAATTAAAGGAAACCTTTGCTGACAAAGAAAATTTTAAGGATTGGGTAATAGATATATGGGGAGATGTAAATACTTTTATAGCCGTAATAAACGAAGAACTACGCTTACGTTCTATTGAATCAATTCGAGAAGCATCCGAATGCGCTGCATTGATGAAAATTTTTATTCCTTCTGAAAGTGGTTCAAGAGATGAAGCTGAAGAAAAGGTAAAACGTAATCTAGAAGAAGCTTTAGAAGAACATGACCAAAGAATTGTTAACATCTTTGATGTAGAAATTGTGCCACTTTTACAATGGAATGAAGAATTACTTACTATGAAAGCCTTCTTGACTAATGATTTTTATATGAAAGGATCATTTTCAGACAAATTAAAAGAAATATATACAAATGTGTTTACATTGCTAGATAGAAATTTGCCAGAAAGAGTTGAATACAGTGATGCTCATTCCTTTGAGTATTATGTGGATTTAGAAGATGAATGGGAGTATTTGTACTTAGATGATCTAAATCCAGTAGAAGAACTATTAGCTATATTGCCTGGTAGTCCTTATGAATGTGATGTGATGTATTATGCTCATTCAATTAATTATGAAATAGGTAGAAATAGAATTGAGAAAATAAAAGCTGAATACATAAAAATTATATAATCAAAAAAATTATGTAAATAGTAGAACTATATTTATTAGTAAGTAGATATTATTTAATTAAAATTGAAGGATAAATAAAGATGTATTTTTTTGTATAAGTGAGTATAAAATGAAAAACTTTTATGAAGAATTTATGAAATTTTTAAAGCTGTGATAATAACTTATTGGTAAAATGTGTTTAGTAAAAAAATACATATAAAATTAGCTAATTAAAAAAATCATTAGAGTTTTTATTAATTTTTTTACTTGTCTGGAATCTATATGTATTGATTTATTGATAATGAAATAACTTTATAAATTTATATAATAATTATATTGTAATTATATTGTAATTATATAGAATTTTACTTCAGCATTTGACTCGTTTATCAATATACTTTAAGTCAAATTATAATTATTTTTACATTTATTATCCAGGTTTGATAATAGTACTAATATTGAGGATTATTTTAAAAGTATGAAAGTATCTAAGTATAATTTTTATTATTCCTTTTGATGAAAAAAATCATCTCTTATTTATAATACTTTAAGCAATGCATTTATCAAGATATTTAATGAAAAACTTGTGTTATTTAGAAAATAATAATTCAGATCTATTAAAAATTAAATAATTCTGTGGTACAACAACTTTATAAGGGGAGATTTCTTATAGAGGAAGATTTTTGATGAATTGGCATTTTTACAATATAAATATGATAGTCAAAAAAATATAATAAGGATGTTATGACATTAACTATTGCGCCAACATTAAACTGTAATTTTTGATTGTCATTATTGTTTTGAGAATAAAGAAATTGGGCAAATTGATGATGTAATTGAAGATAAGATTTTACAGTTAATAAGTAATAATATTAACAAAATAAAATTATTAAGAATAAATTGGTTTGGTGGTGAGCCGTTATTAGTTAAAAAAATAGAGTTATGTCTATAACAAAAATCAATAGATACAATTTGTAAAAAAATAATAATGTGAAAAATTCAATTTAGTATTATTACTAATGGATATAATATAGATGAAGTTATTGCGAAATTTTTTTAAAGAATATAAATTTAAAAAAATATTCAAATAACTTTGGACGGTCCACGAGAAATACATGATAAAAAAACGTATATTAATTAATGGTAAAGGAACATATGATGTAATTATTACTAATATAAAAATTATTGGTTAAATATAATAATCAGGTAAGTATAAGAATAAATACAGATAAAACAAATTGGCATCTTATAAATGATGTTTTGTTAGATTTAAAGACTAATAATCTATTAGATGTGTCTCCTTATTTAGGCCATATTTTTACCTTATAATACTAATGATAAGTTGATAGAAGAAACATGTTATACAAAAAGAAGATTTTGCTAAAATTGAGATTGAATTTTTCAAAATTATTAAAACATTATGGATTTAAGAATTTTTATTAGACATCCTCGACAGCGAGGTAACTATTGTAGTGCTGATCAAGTGAATTCATTAGTTATTAATTATGATGGTGAGTTATATAAGTGTTATTCTGATATTGGAGATAAGACGTTATCATGTGGAAATCTAAATAATAATAATAATAATAGCTATTCACAGATTACTAATACATTAAAAATATATCAATTGGAATCATAATTTATCAAGTAAATGTATGTCTTGCAAAATTTTACCCTTATGTATGGGAGGGTGTCCTTATTGGGGAATAAGATTGAATGGGTGTAGTTGTGATACTTGGAAGTATAATTTGTCAGAAAGTTTAGTTAATCTTTATCATGAAAGAATAGCGAGGAAGCATCTATGATTAATAAAAAAGGAAAGTATGAATCGCAAAGTGATATAATCGATGATATTATCAATGTTAAAGGTGATTTTATTGTTAATGGGAATGTAACTGCAGATACTTTGTTAGTTAATGGACGGGTGTTTGTATCTGAAAAATATTAATGTTAAAACAATTAATATTAACGGTAATATTGAGGTAAAGTGTATTAAGGCAGAAGAATTAAAAAGTTAGAGGTTCTTTAGTATGTGATAAAATTAATACTCAAGAATTAACTGTCAATGGACAAATTAATTGTAATTTTATTGAAAGTGACTCTGTAAATTTGCTTTTTATCTAACAATAATAAAATTGGTAATATTAAAGGTAAATCGATTTTGATAGATAAATATAAGACTAAAGATATAAGTGCTATTAGTCAACAATTGAAGGAAAAATATGCCATTTTTGAAATTTGTTGATATAGATGGAATCTATAATAAATTTACTGAAAATTTAAATAAAGAAACCAGTATATCCATAGATGAAATTGATGGTGGAGATGTAAAAGTCAATAATTCAAGTGTTAGTTTGATAATCTATGATACTTTAGATTTAGGTTCTAATTGTTATGTTAAGACTTGTAGGCAACAGGAAGGGATGTGATTACAAGAATATAGCTTAAGTTAAAATTTAGATTTTGTATTAGGAAAGGTAAAGTAATGGAATTTATAATCGAAGAAACACCAATGGAAAAAATTTGTATAAATCCAAATCAATGTTTGAATAATACTAATGAAGTTAATGCAATTTGTGGTTCAGATTATTGTTTTTGATTGTGGATGTCTAGGTGATTGTGGTAGCTTTGGACTTTATAGATAGAGTTTTTATTTAAGTGATCTTAATAAATTACATATTATTATGAAGTATTATGAGAAACTTCTATCTATCCATACTAAAAAAACTTTATATAGTAGAAAAGGAAGAGCGCCTAAATTATAAGGCGCTCTTAAATTTAATGAGAAGTAATTTTTGTATATATCTTTATACAGTGTATTAGATTATTATTGTAGTTAAGTTTGCTGGTAGAAAAAAATATTTTATACTTCTAAGAGAACATATGATAATGGTGTAGTTATTTATATTATAAATATAATTATGCTACAAGAATATGAATTTTAATTTATTTGACGATTTGCGTGTGAATGTTATTATTTTTACTTATAGTTGAATATACTTTGGCGATTATTTAAAAAAATAGAGTATCATTACTTATACTGATTATAGTATATTCTTTAATAATAAATTAATGGAGATAATATAGTGTCAAAAACGATTTCAAGTAAAATTTAGAATTAAATCTGATCCAAAATCAACATCTCGAAATGGGATAAACACAACCATGGTTGCTGCTTCAAATATGTGTGATGCACGTAATCAAGTAAAAAGCACGTTATGCTAATAGTTTATACGGTATTGATGTTATATCTGTTGTAGAAAAAAATAATTTTTTTAAAGGGGTAAAAAAATGAGTAATGAAGTTAGTGTTGCAAAATTCTTTTATTAGACAGTGTATTAAATCTTCCTGGATTTAAAGTGAATAGACAAAAGTTTTTATATGAAATTTTGACTGACAAGAACTTGAGTAATTCTGAAATAAATAAAATTTTAGAAGGTAAAATTACTGATGTATTATCAATTTCTGAAATAGACAATCTTGCAAAGAATAGGATTTTTAAACATAAAACAAAAGTGACAGCAGTATCTGCAGCATTAGGTATTCCAGGTGGTGTTGCCATGATTGCTTCAGCTCCAGCTGATGTTGCACAATTCTATTATTATTCTGGTGTTTTAAGTCAGGAGTTAGCATACTTATATGGTTTTAATGATTTGTGGGAAACCCAAAATAATAATCTAACTTTTGAAGGTAAAGAAGCTATGATTTTATTTATAGGTACTATGCTAGGTGTAGGTGCTGCATCTCAGGTAGTAAAAGAGATAACTATAAGATTAGCCAAGCATGTACCAGATAGATTAATGAAACAAGCACTTACTAAAACTTTAATTTATCAAGTAACAAGTAAAGTTCTTAAATATATTGGTATTAAACTTACTAAAGAAGGTTTCAGTAAAACTATTGGAAAAGCAATCCCATTTGTTGGTGCGGCAATTTCTGGAGGACTAACATATTATTCTTTCGGTGAAGGTGCAAATAGACTACAAAGTAAACTTAGTGAAGCTATTAATGAAAAAGACATTAATTCATTGGATGATATTATCGATATAGATGCTGAATGAGTAGAGCCATGCCAAAATTCTACCCAACAATAATAAATAGTTTCCATGGTAGTGAAGGAGAGCGTCTCGTATACGAGGCGCTCTCTAAATTAAATAATGAATATGTAATTTTTCATTCCTATAGATGGTTAGGTGAATTAAACCAACGTCGGAGTGAAGGTGAGGCAGACTTTGTTATTTTACATCCTAAAAAAGGTATTTTATCTATAGAGGTAAAAGCTGGCGGGATTTCCTATCGTGATGGAAATTGGATTCAAACGAATCGAAATACAAAAGAAGAAAAAATTATAGATCCTTTGGGGCAAGCTGCGGAGAGTCAATTTAGGATTCAAAATTATTTACGTAAACATTATAATGGGCAAATACCTGTTATTGGTCGATCCGTATGGTTTCCATCTGTAGCTATTCATAATAAGATTTCATTACCATTAGAAGTAAATAGAGACATTGTGTTTGATGTAGATTCTTTACTTAATCCACAGGAATCTATGGATAAAGCTTTTAGCTATTGGAAATCTAATTTAGGATTTAGAGATTCTGAGTTATCAGTTAATGATTTTCAGAATATGATCAAGACTTTAATGCCTACATTTAATATAGTTGAATCTGTTGCAAGTACAGCTCTTGAATCAACTAAAAGTTATATTCAGATGACGAAACAACAAGCATCTATATTGCATTTTTTACGTGAACAGCCAACGGCTGTTATTCATGGCCCTGCAGGAACAGGCAAGACGATGCTTGCCATTGAAAAGGCTAAAATGTTAGCTGCTGAAGGTAAAAAGGTCTTATATTTATGTTTTAATGAGTTCTTATTATCATATGTGAAAGAGCATTATACATGTGAGAATATAGTCTTTCATAATGTTAGATCACTGGCTGAGTATTTGATGCCTAATAGCAATTACTCTATTGCAGAAATTATTACTCAATTTATTGAGTACTTTCAAAATGAATATGATGATCTAGAATGGTCTTATGAAAATGTAGTTATTGATGAAGGTCAAGATATTGATGAACGTATATTAGAACATATTTCTATATTAGTAGACATGTTAGGCGGTCATTATTATGTGTTTTATGATAAAAATCAGTATATAATGATGCATAAATCGACTCATTGGTTGGATACTTATGGGGACTGTCGTCTTGTATTGTATAAAAATTGTCGCAATACTGCTGAAATAGCTAAGACTGTAGGCACAACATTAAGTGATATTAAGAAAGATGCTTATATAAATGAGCTATCTGGGATAACACCACTTGGATCATTCTATAAGAATGAGAATGAACTACGTAATATTGTTACAAAGTTTGTTACAAAAATGATTCAAGATAAGGTTAAACCTGAAGACATTGTTATTCTTACTACAAGTAGCGTTCCTAACAGTATGTTAAAAAATATTTCTGCTATAAACGGAGTATCTATCTCTACTGAGCCAAAGAAAAATAATATATTGTTCACATCAGTTCGTAAATTTAAAGGCTTAGAAGCTAAAGCGGTTTTATTAATTGATATTTTAGTCAATCGCCTCACTAATGAATTACATAAACGCTTAGTCTATGTAGGTTCATCGCGGGCAAATACATATTTACAATTAGCATTCTATGATAATGTACCTAATGAAGATTATAAGTCCATTTTAAATCATTTAGGTGTAAATGAAATCAATGGACCTAGTAAAGAAGCTTTATTAGATACGTTTGGTCTCGATTTATTAAAATAATATCTTGATGCGTTATTTTTTTCTCATGCACTTTTGTACAATATACATGTAATCAGTTAGTTATTCTAATGTTGTTTTGTAGTATAGAGGTGTATGGTATGAAAACAGATGTTATCAAAGAAGCTCTTGAAAGTGTAAAAAAAGAAGATCCTAAATTATACGAGGATGTAGTAGAGTATATTTCTTCCAATAAAAATAAAACTGGTGTTCATCCTGAAGGGGTGTATCATGAACACAATTGGCCTAATATTATAGGACCTATGCCTGGACCTTTTCCACATCCACGGAATCAATTTGAACAAAATCCCTTTGGTCTATTTTTTCCTTTGGCAGGATTATATCTATTCTATAAATTAGTTAGAAAGGTATGGCGATTATTACGAGGCAAGAATCAAAATATTTCTTTAGATGATATTATTACGTATATAAATAATCATAAATAATCTGTTGTATGGGAGAGTAATAATGGGTTCAAAAAAGTTAAAATTAGGTGATATTGTTTTTTGTGAACGACGTAGTGGATTATTAGGCCGTAACTTATATCAACATTATGGCGTATATGCGGGTTATCATAAAATTATCCATTACGTAAAAGGGGATTCTCCACTAGATGGACGAATTGCCGAAACTAGTATTGAAGAGTTTTGTGACGGAGATACCTTATATATTGCTGAGGACGATACGTTATTGTCTATTTTCCAAGACTCTGATGTAACTGCTAGCTTTTATGGGCCCCGTAAAACGGTTCAACGTGCTAGATCTATGATTGGCAAAGGTGATTATAATTTGTTTGACCATAACTGTGAGCACTTTGCTCTTTGGTGTAAAACAGGTCAACTAGAGTCCACACAACTTAGTATAGAAGGTATGGCAGCAAGAGTATTTAAACCTTCGTGGGGACCAATGAAATGGTTGGTTGATGAAATTTGGCGCGTTGAGGCAGAGTATTAGTAGTAATTATATGGAACTAGCAATGCAGTAAAATATGTGTTGCTAGTTCTAACTTTCAAAAAAAGCAAAATATTTTAAAAATAATTATTGACACACACGGATACGTGTATTATAATTACATCATCAGGTGAAAGAAATCACCAACATGTAGAACAGAAAGACTTAGATTCTAACAGCAATCCTGTCACATACATAACTTGATTAAGATGAGTATAGAATCTAGTATAATTTCATAGTTATCGTTCATAAACGATTCATAAGGTTAGACACTAGCAGCAATCATTTGATTAAATAACCAGAAAAAGTAGTTATGGAGACCCTTTGGTCTAGAGTATCGTGTCTAGTTATCCTTAGCCTCAGTGAGGTTAGTAATTGTCTTGAACTTTGTATTTTAACCGCTCATGGTTGTCTTGTTTATTTTGCTTTCAAAATTTACGTTGTGATAATCCGCAGCGGTTTTTTATATGCCAAGGAGATATGAACTATGAATACATTTATGAACGCTTTAACAAACAATGAAAAATCCTATACCGCTAATGATGGTACTGCGTATCATACGAGTGGCAGTCCTCTTGTGGACCTTAATTTCTCTGTGCCTGCACTGCGTCAAGTTGCGGTTGATTTTTATGGTAAAAGTAAACATGACCGCTATTTCTATGGTGCACATCGTACTATGGATGCTGTGGAAGCATTGCGCTTATTTATTACATCCTACGATGAAGATCCTCTGTATACCATGAAATGGCTTATGTATGCTCGCCATATTAAGCTAGGCCTTGGCGAGCGCGATGTATTCCGCATGATGCTCACTAAAATCGGTGATTTGCATCCAGAGATGGCATTGCAGTTCATCATCGGCACCGAGTTATGGAACTATGGCCGTTGGGATGATGTGTTACGCATTTTCTTTGATACGACAAGTGGTTTTTTACATGATGGACTAGGTGAATTAATTGCCAATCAGTTTAGACGTGATGTAATGGGATGTGGACTGGGCGACTCTATTAGTTTGTTAGCAAAATGGATGCCTTCCAATAATACATCGTCTAAGCAAAAATGTTCTGAGGCGGCTATTTTACAATCCTTGTTACATCTAAGTGCACGAGAGTACCGTAAAACTCTGTCTAGATTGCGCGAACATCTAGCGGTGGTAGATCGCAAGGCTTCTCTTAACCAATGGAACGATATTAATTATAATCATGTGCCATCAAAGGCGAACCTTAAATATCGTAATGCCTTTTTAAAACATGATGAAGAACGCCGCCAGGCGTATCTTACATCATTAGAAAAGGGAGACGACTCAGTTAAGATTAATGCGAACTCTATGTTCTTGTATGATATTGTACAAGCCTATATAGACAATAATAGTTGCTGGAGGAATATTTAAGACCGTATGATGAAACATTAGAGCAATTATGGAATGCCCAAGAATCTCCTAAGAATTATGACGATATCTTAGTTATACGCGACGGATCTGGATCTATGGGGCAACAACTATCTGGTAATAGTTCCGTTACCGCACTTAGCGTAGCAGACTCTATTGCATTGTATTGTGCACAGCATAATAAGAATGAATCCTTTAAAAATCGATTCATTACCTTTAGCAATCGCCCTCAGATGGTAGACATTTCGATGTGTGAAACTTTGCGAGATAAGCTTAGACGCTTACATCGCTTTGACGATTATAGCAATACGGATATAGAGGCAACATTTGACTTAATTCTCGACACAGCTGTAAGAAATCATTTGCGTCAAGAGGAGTTACCTTCAGCTTGTCTCATTATTTCTGATATGCAGTTTGATCAAGCTACAAAGCATGATGATAACACAACTGTTATTGAATCTTGTCGTAAGAAATTTGAAGCCATTGGGTATACTATGCCACGGCTCATTTTCTGGAATGTATCTGTCTATGCACATAATACAATTCCTGTACAAATGCATCCAAGTGGTGTTGTTCTCGTATTTGGATTCTCTAAATCCATCGTTGATATGGTGGTTTCTAGAGAAGTCAATCCTGAAACGGCACTTAAAGCAGAGTTAGATGCAAAGTGTAGCATTGTAGATACAGTTTTAAACGGCTATGTAAAGGTAGCGTAACAACTTCATACTCTTATTAAAACAGGTTCTTATTAGTCGCAATATGACTAGTAGGAACCTTCTTTTGGTGTAATTAATTTGTGCTATAATGAGTTATAGGTTTTATAAAGTAATAATCATTTATATATACGAGGAACTAAGTATGGCAATTAGCAAAGAAGTACAAAAATCTAGCGAAATAAAGTTTGATGGTAAACTAATTAAGGTTACCTATGATATAGCTGATGTAAATGGAAATGATGCGTGGCGTGAGGTGGTGCACCATCCAGGGGCAACTGCTATCGTTGTCGTTACAGAAGATAACAAAATTGTAATGGAACGTCAATTCCGTTATGCTTTACAACAACCTTTGCTTGAAATTCCAGCAGGTAAACTAGACCCTAACGAAGAACCTATTAACTGTGCTAAACGTGAATTAGCTGAGGAAACTGGTTACCGCGCTAAAGAATGGATTTCATTAGGCACAATTGCGACAAGTCCTGGATTCTGTAATGAAGTATTACATCTATACTTAGCAAAAAATCTCACCATGGGTGAAACTCATTGGGATCCAGATGAATACGTAGAGCTTGAGTACTTTACATTACCTGAACTGCTAGAGGCTATTAAGAATGAACAAATTAAGGATAGTAAATCATTGGCAGCACTTATGCTTGCTATGCCATATCTTAAATAGGACTTTATTAAAAAAATAATATATAGTATAATGAACACATAAAGAGAGCCAAATAACGTGCTGTTAGCGTTAGGCTCATCTAAAATACGGAAATATGATGATGCCTAACGTGTTGAGGTGGTAGGATACCTCATACGTTAGGCATTTTTATTCCCTAACTTACGTTATTTGGCTCTTAATGGTAGTATAGCATGTAATATTCTAGCTGAATATTACAATAGGAGTTATTATGTATAAAAGAATCATTATATTAGTTATGGATTCTGTTGGCATTGGTCATGCCCCAGATGCGGCAAAATTTAATGATGAAGGATCTAATACATTAGGACATATTGAAGCAACTGCAGGTTTCATTCATTGTCCTACATTGCGTTCTCTAGGGTTGGCCAATATTGCGGATATTAAGATTGATGAAACACCTGTTATGGGTGCTTATGGGAAAATGGAGGAAGTCAGCACAGGAAAGGATACAACCAGTGGTCATTGGGAAATGATGGGCCATCCTGTGACGGTGCCGTTTCCAACATTTTACGATGGATTCCCTAAGGAATTGATGGATGCTTTCACTAAAGAAACTGGTTATGATTATCTTGGTAATGAGGTTGCATCTGGTACGGAAATTATAGAACGTCTTGGCGTAGAGCACATAAAAACGGGGAAACCAATCGTGTATACCTCTGCCGATTCTGTGTTCCAAATTGCGGCTCACGAGGATGTGATCCCTCTAGAGGATCTGTATCGGATGTGCGAAATTACACGCAACAAGGTATGCGTGGGTGACTATTATGTAGGACGTATCATTGCTCGTCCATTTGTAGGAAAACCAGGTCATTTTGTGCGCACGTCCAATCGTCATGACTATAGCCGTATGCCTGAATACCGCATGGTGCAACAGGAATTACAAGCTGCTCAAATTCCTACGGTGGCCGTCGGCAAAATTGGTGATATTTATGCTCATGTTGGTTGGGATGAAAGTTATCCAACGAAATCGAATGCTCATGGTATGAATGTGGTGCCTTACTTATTAGGTTCTTCCTTTGAAAGTGGCCTTATGATGGTGAATCTTGTAGAGTTTGATAGTTTATATGGTCATCGCCGTAACGTAGAAGGCTATAAACGTGCTATCGAAGATTTCGATTACCAATTGAGTGGATTATTGCCATTATTGAAAGATGATGATTTGCTTATCATCACAGCCGATCATGGTAATGATCCTACATGGCATGGCACAGATCATACGCGTGAACACGTTCCATTACTTGCCTATAGTCCAAGTATGAAAGGGACCATCGATTTAGGTTTACGCCATAGTTTTGGTGATATAGGACAAACCGTATTGGCGAACTTTGGACTTTCACCATATGCAGTAGGCACATCATTTTTAAAAGATATTATGAAATAGTCGTATTGTGTAATATAGTCCTTGCGTCACAATATCTTGTATGATATAATCATTCAGGTATAAGAAACGATTTTTAAGGAGGTGACTCAATTGCCAAACATTAAATCCAGTATTAGAAGCGTAAAAACGGATGCTGAACGTCGTGCGAAAAACGCCGCTGTAAAATCTCAAATCCGTACAGCAGCTCGTAAAACCGTTGAAGCTGTTCAAGCAGGCGCAGTAGAAGAAGCAAAACAAGCACTTGTTCAAGCTACTAGCGTAATTGATAAAGCAGCCTCCAAAGGTGTACTTCATAAAAACACTGCAGCTCGCAAAAAATCCAACCTTGCAGCTAAAGTAAACGCTTTATAATTTTATAGAGCCAAAGCCCATCATTGATGGGCTTTTTTTATACCCTTGAATTTATAATCTAAGTGCAACTAAAAAAAGATTCATGGCTTTCTGATAAAATAGTGTTTGCAAAGACATCTAAAAATCAGGAGGAGCCATGAATCATTATACTCATTTTACACTAAAAGAGCGCGAAATTCTAAAACATTTTATTGATATAGGAAAAAATCAAACAGAAATTTCAATTTTACTTGGGAAAAATAAATCGTCTATATCAAGAGAAATCAAAAGAAATAGTCAAAATGGCGAGTACATACCTTGTGAAGCCCATGACAGATATAAAAAAATAGACGCTTTAATTGTAAAACCAAGAAAAAAAGCTAGATAATCCAAGTCTATATGAATGTGTAAAGAATTTATTTTTTTGAGACATCAATGGTCTCCGGAACAGATCTCTCTCGATTGAAATTTGAAAATTCAAGCTTCACTATTAGCTACAATACAATTTACAGGGAAATATATAATGGTCGTTTTGATGAAAAAAAGAACTATCACATGGAAATAGAGGAGTTGTTCGCAAACTACGACATCGTGGTAAAAAGTCGTCATACAAAAAAAATTATGAAGAAAGACGTGGAAAAAAATTCAAATTAGTAATTTAATTACAGATAGACCAGATCCTGCAAATAATCGAGAACGATTAGGTGATTGGGAGGCTGATACAGTTATGGGGCAGACTGGTAAGGCTTGCTTAGTAACATTAACTGATCGAAAAAGTAGGTATCTGCTATGTAAAAAAATTGCAAAAAAGAATGCATTTTTAGTCAAACAAGCGATGATTAAGCTTTTAAAAAATCAACCTCTAGAAACAATAACTCCAGATAGAGGGAAAGAGTTTTCTAAACATGCAGAAATTAGTCAGGAGTTGAATTTAGTAGAATTTTATTTTCCATTACCACATCATCCTTGGCAAAGAGGAACAAACGAAAACACCAATGGATTGCTTAGAGAATATTTCCCGAAAACTGTGGATATTAATCAATCAGATAGCTATGTTGAAGCAAAAATGAAAGAAATAAATCTTAGACCGCGCAAATGCTTAAATTGGAAAACTCCATACGAGGTTTATCATTCAGTAGAGTTGCATTTGACTTGACAATTCAAGCCACAAAATATATAAATTTATTATAATTAGGACGCCGAAAGGCGTCCTTTTCCCTACGGCTGGGATTGGCGAACGCTTAATCATACGTTTCATTGAATAGTAATATTAGTATAGTAATAAAATTGATTTATATATCGTAATAGCAGAATGTAAAAATATATGTATATATGTTTTAAATGCTTGATATGGGGGAACACGGGTGGCCTAAAGCTGACTTTGGCCCTGCGAAGGCCGCAGGCCGTAGACAGACCCTGCCAGTGGAAGCTTTGAGACTACCATCGGTCCTTTTCTTTACGGTCGGGATTGGCGGACGTTTAATCATATGTTTCATAGAATAGACAGATTAGTATAGTAATAAAATTGATTTTTTTGGTATAAAAGCATCATCATAAAAATATATGCATAACATGTTGAATACTTTATGCTAGTGGACTGAGGGCAGCCCCAAAACCGACTTTGGCCCTGCGAAGGCCGTAGGCCGTAGTCAGACCCGGCCGGTGGAGGTTTTGGGGCTGCCCTCAGTCCTATTCTGCAAAACTTAGAAAGATGAATGCATATATTTTTGATAGAAGCAAAGGTAGTAAAAATCAATTTTATTACGCCTCAATATGCTATAATGAAACATATGATTAAGCGAGGTGTACTTATGAAAAAATTAATGATTATAGATGGCAGCAGCCTGTTATTTCGTGCCTTTTTTGCGCTTCCTCCGTTGAAGTCTGCTCTTGGCACGCCAACCAATGCAGTATATGGTTTTTTGACAATGCTCATTAAATTATATGAAGAGATTAAACCTGATTATATTGCTGTAGCCTTTGATAAAGGTCGTCAAACGTTCCGTACGGAAATGTATAGTGAATATAAAGGTAATCGCCCTGATGCACCAGAGGATTTACGGCCTCAATTTAGTTTGATTCAAGATGTGTTGAAGGCTCTTGGCATTTGTGTTATTGAAGAGGAAGGTTATGAGGGGGACGATATTCTTGGTTCCTTGTCTAAGAAATTTGGATCTTCTGATTTAGCAGTGCAAATTATTACTGGTGACCGCGATAATTTACAGCTTGTTACCAATTACAGTCATGTATTCTTAACGAAAAAAGGTATCTCGGATATGCTTGAGGTTACCTTGGATAATATGACTGAATTATATGGTTATGGCCCAGATAAAGTTATCGAAATGAAGGCACTTATGGGCGATTCTTCCGATAATATTCCAGGCGTTCCAGGGGTTGGTGAAAAAACAGCTCTTAAATTGATTAATGAATACGGTGATTTAGAGTCTGTATATGAGAATATCGATAACATTTCTGGCAAGAAATTAAAAGAACGTCTTGTTGAAAATAAAGAGTTAGCCTTCTTATCTCGTCAATTGGCTACCATTAAGACTGACATGGACCTGTCTTATACGCTCGATCAATTTGTACAGAATTTCCATCTTGGCGAAGTAAAACCGATGTTTGAAACATTAGGTTTTACTAAATTGACACCTCGTTTGGCTAGTGTGATGGGCGCAGAAGGTGGCGATACAGAGGATTTTGGTGGACTCTTTAGTATGGCCGAAGAAATTAAAATCGAAGATCTGTTAGATGTATCTGCTCTTACTGAGGACTTTTACAAAAATAAAACCATTGGTGTTCATATTATTATGGATGGCAAAGCGCCGTTCCGTACGATTACATCTGCTTTCATTAACAATAGTGAAAGCATCATCAAGTTAGATGGTTCTCATAATGATGTACTACTAAACGCGTTAAATGGTGCGAAAACGGTTGTGACAACACAAAGCAAAGAATTAATGGAAGTTCTTTGTCACGATGAACCGGCTCAAATCAGTTTGTATGAAAATGGCGTGGCTCGTATTCACGATGTATCCTTGATGGCTTATCTATTGGACCCAACGCGTACCAATTATGGTTATCTCTATTTAACAGAGCGTTTTAGTGTGCCATCCATTGCTACAGGTAGTGTAGATGTAGAGTGCGTCTCTATGGTGAAAGCATTGCTTGCTATGGACGATGCCGCTGTTAAGGCATTGCAAGACGAATCTTTATGGGATTTATACACCAATATTGAATTGCCATTGATTCATACATTATTAGTTATGGAGAAAAATGGTATTTATATTGACCCTGTAAAATTAGAAGAAACAACTGTTAAATTCAAGGCGGAACTCGAAGCTGTTCAGCAAGAAATTTATGAATTAGCAGGGGAAACGTTTAATATTAATTCTCCAAAACAATTGGGCATTATCTTGTTTGAAAAGATGAATCTACCTGTCATTAAAAAGACGAAAACAGGTTACTCCACAGATGCAGAAGTTTTGGATATGCTTCGTCATGAAAGTCCTATTGTAGAGAAGATTTTAGCCTATCGTTCTGTAGCTAAATTAGTTTCTACCTATTGTGAAGGCTTATCGGTCCTTATTAATCCTGAAACACATCGCATTCATACCACATTCAACCAAATGGTAACAGCTACTGGACGCTTGAGCTCTTCAGATCCGAACTTACAAAATATTCCTGTTCGTACAGAAAAGGGTCGTGAAATTAGAGCGTTATTCTATCCTGGCGAAGGCTTTGATACATTGGTGAGTGCCGATTATTCACAAATCGAGCTCCGTATCTTGGCGCATTTGTCTGGTGATGAAGCATTAATTAAGGCTTTTAACGATGGTAAAGATATCCATAGATTTACTGCTGCTGAAGTGCTTGGTAAGTCTCAAGATGAAGTAACCAGCGAAGAACGTTCTCACGCAAAGGCTGTCAACTTTGGCATTATCTATGGTATTTCAGATTTTGGTTTGTCTCGTGATTTAGGTATTACACGTCAAGAAGCAAAAAACTATATTGAGCTTTATTTTAGCCGCTATCCAAAGGTTAAAGAATATATGGATAATATGGTAACAGAAGCCCATGAAACGGGTAAGGTGCGTACGATGTTTGGTCGTATGCGCGAGTTACCAGATATTAATAGTCGCAATTTCAACCGTCGTTCCTTCGCAGAACGTACGGCAATGAATACACCGATACAAGGTACTGCTGCTGATATTATTAAGCTCGCTATGAACAAGGTAGAATCCATTTTAGAAGAGAAGACGTTTACATCTCGCTTATTATTACAGGTGCATGATGAACTTGTACTAGAAGTGGTAAATGAAGAATTGGATGCTATTCAAACGTTGCTTAAGGAAACTATGGAATCCATTGTAGCATTACAAGTTCCTCTTATCGTCGATGTACATAATGCGGAAAACTGGGCACTTGTAAAATAAATTTTACATATAACGTTTTGAGTAGAAGGATAGCTGCAGGAGGCACATATGTTAAAAATAGGTTTAACAGGTGGAATTGCATCTGGCAAGAGTACAGTACTAGACTTTTTTAAAAAGAAGGATGTACCTTATATTGATGCCGATGTAGTAGCACGTGAAGTGGTTGATCTTGGTACGCCTGGACTCGCTGCTATCCGTGAATTATTTGGTGATACAGTGATTCTCGATGATGGTAGATTAAATCGTGAAGCACTTGGTAGTATCGTCTTTCATGATGAAGAAAAACGCCTACAGTTAAATAGCTGCCTACATGGTTTCATTCGTCAGCGTATTGATGAATTGAGTGCTATGTATGAAGATGAAGAAGCCCCAGTCGTAATTTATGATATTCCTCTTCTCATTGAGGGTAAGTGGTATGAGCGACTCGATACGGTTTGGCTTGTCTATGTATCGCCAGAGGTGCAGGTTCGCCGGTTAATGGAGCGCAATGGATATTTAAGAGAAGACGCATTAGCGCGTATTCAAAGTCAAATGTTATTAGATGACAAACGCTCATTTGCAGATGTCATCATTAATAATGATGGTACACCTGATGAATTATATATTCAGTTGGAAAAATTGTGGCATGAGAAACTACTACCGTTGTATAATAAATAATCATCAATCTATATATAAGATTGAATCGATTCAAAATATATACGGTTAGGATTAAGGGGAGGATGTATGAAACGAAATACAGCAACAGCATTGGCTGTTGTCGTGTTGGGCTGGTTTTATTTTAACCATATGCAAGATCCTGTAGCACGCTATACGGCATACCCCTTTGATTATAGAGATGTAGTTGTATCGGCTGCGGAAAAAGAAGAGGTGTCACCATCGTTGGTGGCTAGTGTTATTTTAGCTGAAAGTAAATACAAGAATACAGCGGAATCTGAGACGGGGGCGCTTGGACTGATGCAGCTCATGCCGGATACGGCCCGTTGGGTAGCACAACAAATGGGACATGGTAACTACACAGATCGTCAGCTAAAAGAGCCAGAAACAAATATTCAGCTAGGTACGTGGTATTTAGGGTATTTATTAAAAGAATTTAACGGTGATGAGGTGCAAGCGTTAGCTGCTTATAATGCAGGTCGTGGACATGTAGAATCATGGATTAAGGAAAAAAATTGGAATGGTATGGTTGATACGATTCCATTTCCTGAAACGCGTATGTATGTTAAAACCGTTTTAACCTATCAAGAAAGGTATGAGTCATTATATGGAGAACATCATTGAAACCTGTAAGTCTTTAGACTATTCTTGGTTGCCACCGGAGATTGGTAATTTTAAACTCAAGGTGACAGGGCCCGATGAAATTGTGAAAGCGCAAGAAACATTAGCTGCAGGTGAAGCCGTGTTGACGTTACCTTTATTTCACTATGAAAATGATTTAGGTTGGAAGTGGTGTGCTCTCTACGATAAAGAGGTAGAGGATTACACCGTGCACGTAGTGATGCCTTTGTTCACATTTGTAGATATATCTTTTGTGCGCCAAGAGTTCGAACCGTATTGGCAGGGCCTACAAGAACGTTGTGTTCAGGGGCTTTCAAAATTACTAATCAACAGTGCAGAAAATTTTACCTATACCTATATGCGTAAGGGGCTACAAAATTGGGATTATGAATCTGTTATGCCCGCTGAGTTAGAAGGATTTGTACGAGATATAACACCTAAAAATGCAGTGCGCATGATTAATGGTTCCTATATCATAGGTGAATATCGAAAGATGGATGAATGTACAGGATTACTGTTGTACTATAATGAATATCGCGATGAATTCTTTGCAGAATTACGGTATCAAAATTATCCAGAAATTGATCATCATCTTGATGCTAAGTCATTAGATGATTTGGAACATGTACTATCTGAACATTTAAAAAATATATTGTGTGAACTAAATTCACGCGGTTAAATTGTACATTTTAGCGGAATTATGCTATACTATACATGACTTTTATATAAACTTTTTTAAGAGTGGGCTATTTTTTGCTCACTCTTTCGTTTATGATTGGGTGAAATTAGTCATATAATTGTATCAAATTGTATGATGAAAACAGCGTATATAATTGATATGTAGTATGTTATAAGGAGGCGATGGCTATGAAAAGAGAGGCCGTAGAGGAATTTGTATCCTCTGTAGTTGAAGGCGTTATAGCTGGCACGAATCTGGAATTAGTCGATGTCGACTATGTTCGAGAACGGGATTGGTATTTGCGCGTGTACCTTGATAAACCAGGTGGTGTCGATTTGGATGACTGTCAAATGGTCAGTGAAAAATTGAGCGCAGCTCTCGATGAGAAAGACCCTATTGCAGAAAATTATTTGCTTGAAGTGTCTTCTCCTGGTCTTGATCGAGTTCTAAAAAAGGATAAAGATTTCATTCGCTATAATGGCCGTGATGTAGATATCCAATTGTTTAAACCTATTAATGGCAGTAAACAATATACGGGTGTACTACAAGGCTTTACAGATACAACGATAGAATTTTCAATCAATGGTGAAAGCGTAACATTTGAACGTTCTGCCATTGCACAAATTCGATTACATCTTGATTTTTAATATATGGAGGCATACGAGTGAGTCAAGAATTAATTCAAGCAGTTATGGTGCTGACAAAACAAAAAGGTTTTGCACCTGAGGTTATTTTTGAATCCCTAGAAGCTGCATTATTACAAGCATATCGTAAGGAACCACATTCTAATCCAGATGCGTATGTGGAATTGAATCGTGAAACTGGTGCTTATAAGGTAATGGCGAAGAAACAAGTTGTAGAAACTGTAGAATTCCCAGAAACTGAAATCAGCCTATTAGATGCTCGTAAAATCGATAAACGCTATGAAATTGGCGATATTGTTGAAGCAGATGTAACACCTGCTAACTTTGGTCGCAGTGCAGCTCATACAGCTAAACAAATGTTAATTCAACGTTTGAAAGAGGCTGAACGCAGTGTTGTATACGAAGAATATTATAGTCGTGAAGGCGATATCATTACGGGTGTTATTACACGCGTTGAAGGTAAAAACGTATATATCAATTTAGGTAAAACAGAAGCTATTTTACCTCCAACTGAGCAAATCGGTACAGAAACATATCATGAAGGAGACCGCATTAAATGCTATATCGTAGAGGTTAAGAAAACTACGAAAGGCCCTCAAATTATGATTTCCCGTACTCATCCAGGCCTATTAAAACGCTTGTTTGAATTAGAAGTGCCAGAAATCTATGAAGGCGTAGTAGAACTTAAATCTGTAGCTCGTGAACCTGGTATGCGTTCTAAATCGCCGTATATAGCCGCGATGAATCCATCGATCCAGTTGGTGCTTGCGTAGGTCCGAAAGGTCAACGCGTTCAACATATTGTAGATGAATTGCACGATGAAAAAATCGACATTGTAAAATGGGATGAAGATCCTGCCATTTATATTGCGAACTCTTTAAGTCCTGCAAAGGTAATCTCTGTAGATGTTAGTGAAGAAGAAAAATCTTCTTATGTTGTAGTACCTGATTACCAATTATCCTTGGCTATCGGTAAAGCTGGTCAAAATGCTCGCTTAGCAGCTAAATTGACAAACTGGAAAATCGACATTAAGAGTGAAACACAAGCTGCAGAAAATCCTTTTACAGGTTTTACAAGTACTGAAGCAGCGGAAAGCGAAGACTAATGAAAACCAAATCTCAACCTATGCGCACCTGTGTAGGCTGTGGTGAACCAAAGAGTAAGCGCGAGTTAATGCGTGTTGCTCTAAGCCCAGAAGGGACAATCAGTATCGACAGAACTGGTAAAGCCCCTGGTCGTGGTGCTTATATCTGTGCATCCATGGACTGTTTTGAGGCTGCGTATAAGGGTAAAAAACTAGAACGCTCTTTGAAGCATGCTGTATCAAAAGAGGTATATGAAGCATTGAAGCACGATTTGGAAGGTCATGAATAATTTCAGCATATGAATGAAGATAAAGTTTTAAATCTCTTAGGCTTGGCACAACGGGCCGGAAAATTGAGTTCCGGAGATTTCATCGTAGAGAAAGCGATGAAAAAGAAAATCCCTAAGCTTGTTCTATTAGCAGGTGATTGTGCGGCCAATAATGAAAAGAAATACATACAATTAGCAGAATTACATCATATCCCATTGCGTAAAGTCGGCAGTAAAGAAACATTAGGTACGGCTATAGGCAAAGAAGTACGTGTAGTGGTAGCCGTAGAGGATGATGGATTTGCAAAAGCATTACTAAAAGAGATTGATCAGTAAGAAGGGGGTATGTAGATGTCCAAAAAGCGCGTACATGAAATCGCTAAGGAATTTGGCGTTGAAAGTAAACAGGTTATTTCTATTTTGCAACAACATAATTTTAATGTTACAAAAGCCGTTAATACAGTAGATGATGCAGGTTATACTGTGGTGAAAAACCAATTAGGTGGTAAATCTAATGGGGCCGATACAAAGGCCGCGGCTGTTCCTGCTAATCCAAGCAAACATGAAAAAGCTGCAACACCTAATAAAGCTGTAAAAACAGATAAACCAGCAAAGAACAGAGCCATAAAAAAGAGGCTAAACATGATGATAAGAAACATGACGATAAGAAATCTAATGTTCGTCATGTACAAATTAATGAGCCTACTAAAAAACAAAATAATGGCCAAAAACAAGATGGTCGTAACCATCAAAAACAAGATCGTCCAAATGGTAATCAACAAGGCCAAAAGAATGATGGTCAACAAGGTCAAAAAAATGACAACCGTCACAATGGTAATACAGATAACCGCAACCGCAATGGCCGTGTAGATAATCGCAACAATAATGGCGGTAACCAACAAAATGGCAATGATCGCCGCAATAAGAAAAATAAAAAAGGTAACAATCGCCCACAATCCTTATTGTCCACTTCCATGCAAAAGAAGAAAAATAAGGTAAAACATCGTAACGAGCAATACTTGCAACATAAAGCGGAAGAAGAACGTAAAGCACAAGAAGCAATCGCTACGGAAATCGAATTAAGCGGTCCTTTAACAGTAAAAGAATTGGCTGAAAAAATGGGCCGTGAAGTATCTGAAATCATCAAAAAATTGATGCTTTTAGGTGTTATGGCTAGCATTAACCAAGAGGTAGATGTTGATACAGCTACCATCGTAGCAGAAGATTTTGGTGTAACCGTAACAGAAGTAGAACCAGAAGAAGATCCTACAGATATCATCGAAATTGAAGATGCACCAGAAACATTGAAACCTCGTCCTCCTGTTGTAACTATCATGGGTCACGTTGACCATGGTAAAACATCCTTGTTGGACGTAATTCGTCAAACTAATGTAACAGCTGGCGAAGCGGGCGGTATTACACAACATATCGGTGCGTACCAAGTTCGTTACAATGACAATAAGATTACATTCCTTGATACACCAGGCCACGAAGCTTTTACAGCGATGCGTCTACGCGGTGCAAAAATCTACAGATATCGCAGTTCTCGTAGTAGCTGCCGATGACGGTGTAATGCCTCAAACAATTGAAGCTATTAACCATGCTAAATCTGCCGATGTGCCTATCATCGTAGCTATCAACAAAATGGATAAAACCAGGTGCTAACCCAGATCATGTTAAACAACAACTATCTGAACATGGTTTATTGCCAGAAGAGTGGGGCGGCGATGTTATCATGGTTCCTGTATCTGCTAAACAAAAAAACAAGGTATCGATGATTTGCTCGAAAATATCTTGCTCGTAGCAGAGGTTATGGAATTAAAAGCGAACCCTAACCGTAAAGCATATGGCGTAGTTATCGAAGCTCAACTTGATAAGGGCCGTGGTGCTGTATGTACAGTGCTCGTTCAAAAAGGTTCTCTTCGCGTAGGCGATACAGTTCTTGCTGGTACTGCATATGGTAAAGTCCGTGCCATGACAAATGAACGTGGAGAAAAGGTTAAGGTTGCTCGTCCATCTATGCCAGTCGAAATCTTGGGCTTCTCCGAAGTTCCACAAGCTGGTGAAATCATTTATGGTATGGATGATAATGAAGCACGTACAATCGCTGAAAAACGTATTGCTAAACAACGTGTACAAGAATTACAAGCTACTCACAAGGTTACATTGGATGATATCTTCAACCAAATTCAACAAGGTGAGTTAAAAGACCTTAACATTATCATCAAAGCGGACGTTCAAGGTTCCGTAGAAGCATTGCGTCAATCCTTGGAAGGTATTAAAAACCCTGAAGTTCGTATCGTTATCGTTCATGCTGCCGTAGGTGCTATTAACGAATCTGATATCATGTTGGCATCTGCATCTAATGCAATCGTAATGGGCTTTAATGTACGTCCAGATGCAAATGTTCGCCGTGCTGCGGAACAAGAAAAGGTAGATTTACGTACATATCGTGTCATCTATGATGCTATTAATGACGTTGAGTCTGCTATGCGCGGTATGTTGGCACCTCAATTTAAAGAGGTTGTCGTTGGTCGTGCAGAGGTGCGTCAAGTTATCTCTACACCTAAGGCCATCGTTGCTGGTTCCTATGTAACGGAAGGTCGTATTACGAACGATTCCGAAGTACGTTTGATTCGTGATGGTATTGTCGTATTTGAAGGTAAGGTTGATTCCTTACGTCGTTTCAAAGACGAAGTGAAAGAAGTTAAAACATCCTTCGAATGCGGTATCTCCTTGGAAGGTTACCGCGACATCAAGGAAGGCGACGTAATCGAAGCGTACTTGATGGAAGAAGTTGCACCTCAAATTTAGGAGGTTACTATGAGTGATGTTCGTGTAAGAAAATTACAAGAATTCATCAAACAAGAAGTAAGTCATATGTTGATGCGTGGGTTGAAAGACCCTCGCATCGGCTTTACTACAGTTACCGATGTCCACGTGACAGGTGATTTGCGTGAAGCTACGATTTATGTTTCCTTGTTTGGTACTGATAAAGAGAAAGAAGATACTCTTATCGCTTTAAAACATGCATCTGGCCATGTGCGTACCGAGCTTGGCAAGGTATTAAAATTGCGCCATATTCCAACGATTACTTTGATAAGGATACATCTTTGGATTACAGCATGCATATTGAATCCCTTTTGAATGAAATCAAAAAGGATGAAGAAACAAATTAACACAAAGGATACAGAACATGAGTAAGATCACAATTAATCAATTACACATGGCTCTGTGTGAAGCTAATTCTATAATGCTCACTGTCCACGTACGACCAGATGGCGATGCTATTGGTTCTATGGTTGCCTTTTATGAGGCTCTCGTAGCGCAAGGCAAGACTGTGTATATGGTCGTGGATGATGTAATACCTGAAAAATATTCCTTTTTATCGTATATCGATCAAATTAAGGATGTTGCCTATTTTGAAACACATCCTGTACAGGTTGATATGCTAATGGTATTAGATGCTAGCACGTATGAACGGATTGGCCGCGTAGGTGCACTCTTTAGTGCACCTATTTTTAATATAGATCATCATATTTCTAATTCAGAATTTGCAGATCATCTATATTTAAAACCTGATTTTGCGGCTACTGGTGAAATTATTACGGACTTGTGCGAACAATGGAATTGGCCTATTACAGAGTCTATGGGCAATGCTCTTTATATGGCGATTGCCACCGACTGTGGATTCTTTAAATTTAGTAATACTACAGCTAATACACTTAAAATGGCTAGCCGTTGTGTCGCTGCTGGGGCTCGCCCTAATGTCATTTCCGAAACGATTGAGGCCGTAAGTGCAGCACGTCTTGAATTAACGAAACAGGTAATGCAAACCATTGCTTTTTATAAGGATAATCGCGTTGCTACTATCGAGCTATCTCCAGAGGTTATGTCTATATTAGGCGACGATACAGATGGATTCGTCGACATTATTCGTAATGTAGATACTGTTGATGTGGCCATTTTATTGAAAGGTGAAAGCCCAAATCGCACGCGTATCAGCCTTCGATCTAAGGGGACAGATGTGAATGCTATTGCTAATCATTTTGGCGGTGGTGGTCATATACGTGCTGCTGGTTGTACCATAGAAGGTTCTATCGATGAGGCTAAGTCTCGTCTATTGGAGGTTATCAAATAATGGATGGAGTGCTGCCATTTTTAAAACCTCCTGGTATTACCAGTCATGATGCTGTAGGTATATGTCGTCGTATTTTAAAAGAAAAACGAATTGGTCATAGTGGTACATTGGACCCTATGGCCTATGGTGTATTGCCTATCTTTTTGGGTAAGGCCACACGTCTCATTGAATACACCGATGGATTTAATAAGACCTATGTAGCAGAATGTAAATTTGGTACCTTTACTGACACTGAAGATAGTACGGGACAGCCGGTATTACCTGACGATGATATGAATCTCACTAGTGGCGTTACATTACTGGCGGATCACTCTGCAATTAATGAACGATTGATACCGCCAACGTGGGATGAATTATCATCAGTGCTATCTAGATTTGTTGGCACACAAGAGCAACGCCCATCCAAGTACTCGGCTATAAATTAATGGTATACGGGCTTATGAATATGCACGTAAGGGGATACCTGTAGAGTTACCAATGCGAACCATTACGATTTCTACTATTGAATTGGTAGCTTATGGTTTTCCTTATTTTACAATTCGTGTCACCTGTTCTGGTGGTACCTATATTCGTTCGTTGTTACGTGATATATGTATTCAATTAGGCATTCCTGGGACTATGACTTCCTTGGCAAGAACTTGTGTGGGGCCTTTTGATATTCAATCTGCCTATATAGCGGAGGAATTAACGATTCACGGTGAAAAATTGTTGTTGCCTACGGATATTGCGGTATCTCATCTTTCAAAAGTGGACGTAGATAGTGTACAATTAAAGATGATGGTACAAGGTAAGGAATTACCAATCGTAGAGGCCTTTTCTCATACGATTCCATCTAACAAGTATAGAGCTTATGGACCTCATGGGTTTGTAGGTATTCTAAAACGAACGAAACATTCACTTAAAGTGGACAAAAATATTTTTATTGAAGGATAAGTATGAAACATTTACACTCGTTTGATGAATTACGTCAAATTAATCGTAAAATCGTATACGCATTAGGCACATTTGATGGTGTACACCGTGGTCATCAACGGGTCATTGGTAATGCAATAGCAGAGGCTAAGGCGCATGATGCCGTTACGGTTCTCGTTACATTTAGTGCGCATCCTATGACTATATTGCGACCTGGAGATGTTCCTAAACGGGTATTATCTGCCGATATTATGGATGAAATCTTAGAATCTCTAAAGGTAGATTATATCTTACGATTGCCTATGAATTTGGACATATTCAATATGTCACCTGATAAATTCTTAGACGCTCTTTGTGGTGATATAGATGTTGTAGGTATCGCAATTGGTACTAACTTTACATTTGGTGCCAAAGGGGCTGGCAATCCTCAGTTAATGCGGGAACGTTTGTCTGCAAAAGGGATTCATATCATTGTTGAACCTTTGCTATCTACAGAAGAAGGTCCTATTTGTAGCACGAATATACGTAAGGCTATAGAAGAAGGGCATATGGAACAAGCGGCGGCTTGGCTCGGACGTCCATACCAGTTTAGAGGTATCGTCATAAAAGGTGATCAACGAGGCCGTACATTAGGATTTCCAACAATTAACTTTTTATTGCCCAATGAGATGGCAATCCCACCTGATGGGGTATATGCTAATCGGGTTTGTATAGATGGCATTTGGTATGATGGTGTTGGAAATATAGGGGATAATCCAACTTTCAAAAACCAATATCATCGATGTGAAGTACATGTATTTGATTTTGACCAAGACGTATATGGTAAGGAAGTAACTGTTCAATTTATATCATATATACGCGGTGAGGTTAAATTTAATAATTTGCAAGAATTGATCGACCAAATGAAGGTCGATGAGGAAACAGCAATTCGGATTTTACGTAATAACCCATAAGGGGGAGCTATGGATATTAAAGACGCACGCAAACAAATAGATACTATTGATGCACAGTTAGTAAACTTATTTGAACAACGTTTATCTATCATTAAATCAATTGGTAAATATAAGGATGAACATCATTTACCACTGATTGATGAAGAACGGGATCATGAGATCATTTCTAGTCTTAAAACTGAATGTGACGATTCACGTATGTTGACATATATTGAATCCTATATGAAGGATGTTATTTCGATTAGCAATGAGTTCTTAAAAGAACACATGCATAAGCATATTTTCCTAATTGGTATGCCTGGTGCCGGTAAAACTACGGTTGGTAAAATGTTAGCTAAAGAATTAGGACGAGATTTCTATGATTTGGATCAAACGATTCAAGATAAAGTGGGGAAAACCGTACAAAATATCTTTATCTATGATGGAAAAGATGCATTTAGTAAGTATGAATACGAAACCATTAAAGAATTGATTCATAATAAACCATCTGTTATTGCTACGGGTGGTGGCACAGTGACATCTGAAAAAATTGTAAATCTCATGAGAAATAATGGTTTAGTTGTCTTTGTTAATCGCGACGTTAACCATATTCTGGATGACTTGGATTTAGAAATTCGTCCACTTGTGAAAGAAAGTATTGAATATATTTTCAATGTTTACGAAGAACGATATCCTTTATATGAAAGTGTAGCTCATATTAAGATTGGCAATGAAGGTAGCATTACTGATGCTGTTCAAGAAATTATCGAAGCATTACCTAATACGGAGAAATAATGGAAGTATTACGAGGATTTGTATACCGAATTATATATCAGAACACACAGAACACGTATTGTGTATTTCTTGTGAAAGATTATAATGAGGAATACATTACTTGTACTGGTCGCTTTGAAGCCCCAAAAGAAGGGGAAGATATTGAGATTAAAGGCCGTTATGTAGAACATCAAATATGGCATTCAGTTTGATGCATCTAGTATAGAAAAATTAAAACCCGATAATATGGGTGCTGCTAGAATGTATTTGATGAACTTAGGCATAAAGGGATTAGGCGAAAAATCTGTAGAGAAAATCTGTGATTATTTCGGCCTCCGGTTATTAGATGTACTGCGTGAAGAACGGCCAGAAGAAATTAAAGATGTGCCAGGTTTACGCAAAGGCGTTAAAGAGGAATTATATAATACATTACTCGGTGAAGGTATATTATCCGATTTAAACCATTTCTTTGAGTCTCATCAAATTTCTTCTAAATGGTCTCGCACTGTGTACACATATTATGGTGCATCCTCTATAGATGTCATACAGGATAATCCTTATAATTTATTGCGTATCGCCCCAGATATGTTATTCAATACGGCTGATACATTAGCTATGAATTTAGGGCTTGATGCTGATGACGAGCGACGATTAGAGGCTGGTGTAAACTGGATTTTAGGGAATTTAGATAATCAAGGTCATACGTGTTTACCTGTCGATGAATTGATAGGGCGTACCTACGATTTATTGCAAGTAGATGCAGATTTAATAGCTAACCATATTGACTCATTAATTTCTCAAGCTATCATGTATAGTACCTATTATGATGATATACTCTATGTATATCCACCTGAAATGTATGTATCTGAAGTAGAAGGTGTACACTATACGCGTGATTTCTTAATTGAAGCTGATCCTATATCTCTAGATATTCCAGATTTTATTGAGCGATTTGAAGCAGATAATCATATTACCTTTGGCCCTGAACAGAAGGAAGCTATAGAATTATCATTTTTTGAAAAATTTTCGCTTATTACCGGTGGACCTGGCACTGGTAAAACTACGATTATTAAAGCCTTAGTTAAAGGTTTTCAATTAGGTGGATTAGGACGTATTATTCTTTGTGCCCCAACGGGACGTGCAGCAAAGCGTTTAACAGAGGCCACTGAGTTTGAAGCCACAACTATACATCGCTTGCTCATGCCTGTAGCTGGCAGTGATTCCTATGATTTTACTAAAAATGAAGATGATCCTCTTGATATAGATGTTATTATCATCGATGAAGCATCCATGCTCAATGTGCGATTGTTTTATTCTCTTATGTCGGCGATTCCTCGTGAGGCCCATGTTATTATCGTAGGCGATGTGGATCAGCTGCCTCCTATAGGTGCTGGATTCGTATTGAAAGATTTACTTGATAGTGATATGGTTCCGTATACGCGATTACAACATATTTATCGTCAAAGTTCTGGTAATAGTATCGTCGATAGTGCGTATGCTATTAACCGTGGTGAAATGCCAAATCTTGATACGACTAGTGATGAATTCACTTTCATTTCCGTTAACTCTCTTGGTGATATGATGAAAGCCATCGTTGATGTGTATAAACGGGAAAAAGAATTTGTCGATGATGAACTTGATATTCAAATCATTTCGCCTATGCGTAGAGGTAAGGCTGGCAGTACAAGTATATCTCAATATGTGCAGCAATCCGTAAATCCTCCAGATAGTTATAAAGGGGAAGTGCGTGTTAATGGAATTACATTCCGCGTTGGTGATAAGGTAATTCAAGTTCTTAACAATTATGAATTAGAAGTTTTTAATGGTGAAATCGGTGTTATTTATGCCATTACCAAATCTGATATCTGCATTCGCTTTATTCATAAAGAGGTTCGCCTATCTATTGATGAAGCGCATATGATTATGCCTGCTTATGCTATAACAGTTCATAAAAGTCAAGGCAGTGAATATGGTGTTGTTATTATACCATTTGTTCCTATGTACGGTGGTATGTTACAACGGAACTTACTCTATACTGCCGTGACAAGAGCCAAGCGAAAGGTTATCATGATCGGTACAAAGAGTTCTGTAGAGCGTGCTGTTAAAACGGTTAATGGTGAAGAACGATATACATTATTTAAAGAACGTTTACAAGGAAGATGTGATGGATAATGAATCTATTTGATTTTTTATTTCCTCCTGTTTGTCCTCATTGTGGTACCCATGTACAACAACAAGGGGATTGGTGTGATGCTTGTATTGAAGAAGTTCTACATGTAAGACAAGTGCCATCTAAATTACTGTCCTCGCTAGATTCTGCTTGGATTCTAGCTGACTATCGAGGTGGTATTAAATCCATGATATATGACGTTAAATTTAACGAAAAAAAGGAGCAGTCCAAAGGGGCTGCTCCTTTTTTAGCATCGTACAACTTGAGGATGCACGATTATAGGCCTCATTATGTGATTCCTATACCATCAAGTGCAGAAAAAAAGAAAGTTAGAGGATATAATCAGGTAGATCTATTTTTTTATGATTGGGTATTATCATTTTCAAATTTTAATCGTATTGATGGTAGAAGCAGCGATGACAGTGTAAATGGAGTTATGGAATATAATATTGAAAAAGAGGTCTGTTATAAATGGTTTGATTGTTTATATAAAATGGATACCCATAAAGAAATGTGGAGCTTATCTGGTAGTGAACGTCATAGCACAATCGATAAGGCATTTATGTGGAAGGAAATTTGCGATTCCTCGTTGTTATATGATAAGCGAATTTTATTAGTTGATGATATATTTACGACAGGAGCTACCTTAGAGTCAGCTGCACGAATACTAAGAGCATATCATCCTCAATATATTGAAGCATTGACATTAGCTAGTGGTAGTTTTTAAAAATAAAAGGCTGTAATAGATTTTTGTTCTATTACAGCCTTAATTATGTTGTTTAACCTAGTACATCGATAAATGCTTTTACAACATCTGGATCAAAGAGGGAACCAGATGCGCTAAACAATTCTTCTTTTGCTTTAGCTTTTGTTTTTGCCCAAAATTCAGTGGATGGATTCACAGTGGAATCATAGTAATCCGCAACAGCAATGATACGTGCTCCAAGTGGAATGTTGGCGCCACGTAAATGTTTTGGATATCCGGAACCGTCCCATTTTTCATGATGGTAACGAATATATGATAGGATTTGTTGACAACATGGATAGTTTTCAATCATATTAGCACCACTAGCAGCATGTTGTTTATACTTTGACATTTCTTGCTTGTTCAAGTATGGTGCTTTTTGAATCATCGCATTAGGAATCATCAAAAGACCTACATCATGTAATAGTGCAGCATGACGGATTTGTTCAATTTCATTTAATGGCAATCCCATTTTTGCAGCAATACTAACTGCATAATTGGAGACTTGTACAGAGTGTGTATACAAGTGATAGCTTTTCATTTGTATCATTTGTAATAGTTGAGCACTAATGGCCTCTAAACTATCTTTCTCCAGTTCATACAGCCCGGACGGCTGCATCAATGATAACATAAACATAATAAACCCCTCTACTATACAAATATGTAAAGTCCCAACCCCAAGGATTTTTACATCGTACAACTTATAGTCCGTTCTTCTTTAACAGTATTCGTATTATACAACAATTTTTTTATGCTTTGTGTATCGGTATAATGTTTGGTTTTTGAATAGGTATTCATATTTAGCATAATAGAAAGTGTTGACAAAAAAGGAATGCATTAAGAATGGGATGTAAAAATCGTGTTTTAAGAATTATAATAGAAAAATGAAGAATTATTTTATATTCCTATTCCTATTTTCTATACATTGAAATTAAGACTTGCATTTTTTATTCTCACAACAGTGATATTGATAAACACATATGTTTGTATTATCTGCAAATAATAAAGATATAGACATAGATATAATTTATAATCTATAATATTAAAATACGGGTCTGTGGTTGTAAGTCGAGGCCAGTCGCAGGCAAAACGATCCACATAAGCAGTCCAAAGGGCTGTGAGCATGGTGCGGCTTAGATGTAAGTCCTGCCGGGAAACCGAGAGGAGTAGTAGTGGGGGGCCATGGGCTTATGAGCGAACCTTCCAGCAGGCGAGTGTGGGGGCAAAGACCAGGTCAGCCGTATAACGGGCACATGAGGCTTTTCTCATGTGCTTTTTTTCATTTATACATATGTATAAATGAAAATTGTAGATATTGCGTTTGTTAAGCTATATTTTGTATACAGGGAGTGCATATTAATACGTATTGTGTATAAAAATTAATAGAGAAATCATTAAAATATGGAATTTTAAAAATGTTATATACATTATTATTGACATAATTATTCCATGTATATATACTATATAAATAAACTTAGTTATATATGAGGTTAAGAAGATGTTTAATAAAAAAGTAAAAAAATTAGTTCTCGGTAGTTTGATGGTTGTTATGGCTGCATCTTTAGTTGGTGGTTGTGGATCTTCTTCTACAACAACGTCTAATAATAAGTTAATTGTTGGCACAAATGCTACATTCGTACCTTTTGAATTTAAAGATGATAAAACCCAAGATTATGCAGGTTTCGATATCGATTTGATTCGTGCAATTGGCAAACGTATTAACAAAGATGTAGAGCTTAAAAACGTTGCCTTTGATGCGTTGATTCCAGCATTAAATACACATGATATTGATGTGGCAGCTTCTGGTATGACAATCACCAAAGCGCGTAGTGAAAAGGTATTATTCTCATCTCCATACTATGAAAATGCATTAGCTATTGTATATAAAGATTCTAATAGCATTCATTCCTTAGACGATTTGAAGAATAAAAAAATTGCTGCTCAAATGGGGACAACTGGTTCCGATTTAGCTCATAAGATTGAAGGCACTTCTGTAAAAGAATTCGATCATAGTAATGAAGCGTTGTTAGAGTTGCAAAATGGTGGTGTTGATGCTACTGTTATTGATTTACCAGTTGCTCAATATTACAGCACAAAACATCCTGATGAACATATCCAAATCTTGCCATATCCAAATACAAAAGAGTACTTAGGTTTGGCTTTGAATAAAGATAATAAAGCTTTACAAGAAGAAATTAATAAAGCTATTGCTGATATGAAAGCAGATGGTGAATTTAATACATTATATAAAAAATGGTTTAATGTAGATGCACCTGCAGATATGCCTGTTGTGTTGGATTTTAAATAATTAGGGAGTTGTAAATGGACTGGAATGTCATAACGAGTAATTTACCATTATTATTATATGGGGCTTTAATGACCATAAAAATTACAGCTGTTGCTGTAAGCTGTGGTTTCATTATCGGTTTAATTGTTTCCTTGGCTAGAATGTCGAATTTCGTAATTGTTCGATTGATTGCTAAATGCTATGTAGATGTGATTCGGGGTACCCCTATGTTGGTACAAATCTTTATGATTTATTTTGCATTACCTCAAATCATTGGCACTCGAATCGATCCTTATATAGCAGCCTGTGCAGCATGTAGTATCAACTCTGGTGCTTATGTATCCGAAATATTCCGTGCGGGTATTCAATCTGTAAATAAAGGGCAAATGGAAGCCGGTCGTTCACTAGGTTTGTCTTGGTGGCAAACTATGCGCTTTATTATTATTCCGCAAGCGTTTAAAGCATCAATCCCTCCTTTGGGTAATGAATTTATTGCCATGCTAAAAGATTCTTCTTTAGTTTCTGTTATCGGTTTTGAAGAATTGATGCGTCGTGGTCAATTAATTATCGCTAAAACCTATGCGGCTACTGAAATTTGGGGAACGGTTGCCATTATCTATCTATGTATGACAATACCGATTTCTCGATTGGTTGCTTACCTTGAAAGGAAATATAACGTAAAATGATAGAATTAAAAGATGTGCGAAAATCATTTGGTAAAAATGAAGTATTAAAGGGCATCAATCTACAAATTGATAAAGGTGAAGTTGTCGTAATCATCGGTCCTTCAGGATCTGGTAAAAGTACAGTTTTGCGGACGATGAATTATCTAGAGGAACCTACCAGTGGTCATGTAATTGTGGATGGCATGGATTTATCTGATAAGAATAAATTGAATGCTGTACGCACAGAAGTGGGCATGGTATTTCAAAACTTTAATCTATTCCCACATATGACCGTATTGGATAATTTGATATTGGCTCCCGTAAATGTAAGAAAAACGGATAAGAAAGAAGCACAAGACATTGCTATGAAACTATTGGAACGTGTCGGATTAGCTGATAAAGCTCAAATGTATCCGGATTCACTATCCGGTGGTCAAAAGCAACGTGTTGCTATTGCACGTGCATTAGCTATGAAACCGAAGGTAATGTTATTTGATGAACCTACATCGGCACTTGATCCAGAAATGGTACGCGAAGTATTGGATGTAATGAAATCTTTGGCTGATGAAGGTATGACGATGGTTATCGTTACACATGAAATGGGCTTCGCTAAAGAGGTTGCGGATAGAGTGTTATTTGTCGATGGTGGTCAAATCCTAGAAGATGGCACACCAGCACAAGTATTTGATGCACCTTCTAGTGATAGAACTAAATTATTCTTATCTAAAATTTTATAGATTCATAGGAACAGCACTCATAATTACGTAGTTTATAATTATGAGTGTTTTTTGTTACCCGTTATCTTATAACAAATTTTGATAAATTATATATATTTACTTTAGGAAATACTGTAATTAAGTGATTTTTTTCTAAATCTGTTAATTCATATAAATAGATATTAGATATAAATATTTGTGATAAATATACAGTTTATGCATTTGTACAGTACAAAAAAATATTTATAATACTCATATATTTTTAGTTATAATGAAATAAATATGAGTCTTTATACTATAGAATATTCAGAGTAAAAACCAATAATTAAAAGGAATTAAGAATTAAATTTATATATTTCTTAGAGTTAAATCTGCATAATAATTAAAAATGAAATACGAGCGTTCTAATTTGATATTTTATACACGCTATGTTATTATACAGATATAGAGCACGACAGTAAGACAATATATATTTTATAGGAGGATATTATCCATGTTAGGTAAAGTAAAATGGTTTAGTGCAGAAAAAGGTTATGGATTTATTGAAAGAGAAGATGGTAGCGATGTATTCGTTCATTTCTCTGCTATTCAAGACGAAGGTTTTAAATCCTTATCTGAAGGTCAAAATGTAACATTTGACATTGTTGATGGCAATCGTGGTCCACAAGCAGCAAATGTTGTAAAAGCGTAAACATATACCAAATATTACATAAAAACTAAATTAAAAAAATCCCAACACCTTATTTGTTGGGATTTTTTGCACATTTAATAGTGTACAATACATATTTCTACAAAAAAAATATAAAAAAATTTTTTTATCAAAAAAAGAGGAGTTTTTATATGTAGATGTAGAAATACTAATTAAGACACCAGAAATAGAGTAATAAGAACATTCTAACAACTGGTCGTTGATTTTTAGAAAGGGTGTTGACATATGAAAGTAGCAATCAGAGGTAAAAACATTGAAGTAACAGCGGCTCTTCGTGAGTATGTAGAAAAAAAAGATTGAGTAAGTTGACCCGTTACTTTGATGATGAGTTAGATGCACAAGCAGTACTATCTGTAGTGCGTGATAAAGCAACAATTGAAATTACATGTTTCGTTGATAAAATTGTACTTCGTGGCGTAGAAACAAATGATGATATGTATGCAGCAATCGATTTAGTAGTAGATAAAATCGTTCGCCAAATTCATAAACATAAAACTCGTTTGGCAAAACGTTTTAAACGTCAAGAAGCTTTCCATCCAGATGTAGCACCTCTTGATACACCTGTAGAAGAAGAAAAAATTGAAGTAGTAAAACGTAAACATTTTGCTGTTCGTCCTATGGATGTAGAAGAAGCTATCTTGCAAATGAACTTGATTGGACATGATTTCTTCATGTTCTTCAATGCGGAAACAGAAACAATGAATGTAGTATACCGCAGACATGATGGTTTCTATGGTTTGATTGAACCAGAATTAAAATAATATGATCGATTATTTAATCAATTATCTTTCTACGTTGATTTAATCGAGTGAAATATAGAATGGATACCAGAAATGGTATCCATTTTATATTTCTAGTTAGTATATCTATAGAAAAAGCCTTGAATTCTTTGACTATTCAAGGCTTTTTTTCGTTATAATGAATTAGATATAATAATGTAAGATATCCCGAAGAGGAGTGATTTGTTTGTTCGGCTTTTTACAAAGTCTTATAGGAAATAATAGCGCAAAAGAAGTTAAAAAAAATGCGCAAAATTGTAGATCATATTAATGAACTAGAACCTAATTATGTAAAATTAAGTGATGCTAATCTCGTTGCTAAAACTGATGAGTTTAAACGTCGCTTACAAAAGGGAGAAACGTTAGACGATATTTTACCAGAAGCTTTTGCCGTATGTCGTGAAGCATCTAAACGTGTACTTGGTATGCGTCATTTTTGATGTACAAATGCTAGGTGGTATTTGCTTGCATAGAGGTAATATTGCAGAAATGCGTACTGGTGAAGGTAAGACCTTAGTTGCTACCTTAGCCGTATATCTTAATGCTTTTATCCGGTAAAGGTGTTCATGTTGTTACTGTCAACGATTACTTGGCTACACGTGATAGTGAGCAAATGGGTCGTTTGTATAATTTTCTAGGCCTTTCTACTGGTTTAATTGTTGCAAATCTCGATTATAATCAACGTAAAGAAGCATATGCTGCAGATGTAACATATGGTACTAACAATGAATTTGGTTTCGATTATCTTCGTGATAACATGGTATCCGATGTATCTCAAATGGTACAACGTCCATTAAACTATGCCATCGTCGATGAAGTTGACTCTATTTTGATCGATGAAGCGAGAACTCCGCTCATCATTTCTGGCCCTGGTAGTCGCTCTACTGACAACTATTATAAATTGGCGCAAGTTGTACCACATCTTGTAAAAGATGAAGACTATACAATCGATGAAAAACAAAAGACAATTGCACCGACAGATTCTGGTATTACAAAAAGTTGAAAAAAAATGTTAGGCATCGAAAATTTATATGATGCTGATAATATTGAACTCAACCATTTACTAGGTGCCTCTTTACGCGCTTATGCTATGATGCATCGCGATACAGATTATGTAGTAAAAGATGGTGAAGTTGTTATTGTCGATGAGTTTACAGGTCGTTTGATGTTTGGCCGTCGTTATTCTGATGGTTTGCACCAAGCTATTGAAGCAAAAGAAGGTCTTAAAGTTGAACGTGAAAGCCAAACATTAGCATCTATTACGTTCCAAAACTATTTCCGTATGTATGAAAAATTGTCTGGTATGACTGGTACTGCTAAGACGGAAGAAAAGGAATTTAATGATATTTATGGCTTGGAAGTAATTCCTATTCCTCCAAATCGTCCTTTGATTCGTGTGGATTTACCTGACCTTATCTTTAAATCTAAAGCAGCAAAATATCGTGCTGTTGTACGCAATGCTGTAGAACGTCACCAAACGGGTCAACCTATTTTGATTGGTACTACATCTATCACTCAATCTGAAGAACTTTCAGATATGTTATTGCGCGCTGGTGTACCACATAAGGTATTGAACGCTAAACATCATGAACAAGAAGCGGAAATTGTTGCCAATGCTGGTCAAATGGGTATGGTTACAATCGCCACAAACATGGCTGGTCGTGGTACTGATATTACATTAGGTGAAGGTGTGCCTGAACTTGGTGGTTTAGCTATCTTAGGTACTGAACGTCATGAAAGCCGTCGTATTGATAACCAATTACGCGGTCGTGCCGGCCGTCAAGGTGATCCAGGTTCTTCACAATTCTTCCTATCTTTGGAAGACGACTTGATGCGTATCTTTGGTGCTGATAATATTTCTGGCATCATGGATAAACTAGGAATGGAAGAAGATGAACCAATTGAACATTCCTTAATCACAAAATCTATCGAACGTGCTCAAAAGAAAGTTGAAGATCATAACTACAATATTCGTAAATATATCTTGGAATATGACGATGTTATGAATCAACAACGTGAAGTGTTATATGAGCAACGCCGTCGTATATTAGGAAATGAATCTTTAAGAGATACCATTAATGAAATGATTGACAAGCTTGTAACTGAAGCTGTTGATACATATGCTGATGAAAAATTGTATCCTGAAGAGTGGGATTACGAAGGTTTACATAAACACTTGAGTCAATACTTCTTGACTTCTGAACTTATGTCTGCAGAAGAAATGGAAGAATATACACGTCAAGAATTGGATGAACGTTTACACGAAATCGCACATAGCGAATATCAAGATCGTGTTGATCTTTTAGGTGAAGCGATGTTTGGCCAACTTGAAAAAGCGATTATGCTACGTGTTGTCGATAGTAAATGGATGGAACATTTGGATAATATGGATATGCTTCGTGAAGGTATTGGCCTTCGTGCATATGGCCAAAAAAATCCTTTGGTTGAATATAAATTTGAGGCCTATGATATGTTCCAGCATATGATTGAATCTATTCAAGATGAAACAATCATGGCATTGTACAAAATTCGTGCACAATTGATTCAAGAAATTGAAGAACCAGTTGATCACTTAGAAGGTGCACAACCCCATCATGAAGATGTGTTGGAGCCACAAAACATAGATTAACATTTGTGAATGGCACGTTGCTCAATGGGAAAACACCTTCTGGGCAACGGCCATTTTTCATTTTAAAAATACAGTAAATCGTTACTATGTACATGTAGTAATTCTATAAAGGTGGTGAACATAAATTGTTAGAGGATTTAAAACCAATCATCTCTGGTTTAGAAGAGCGAATTTATGGAATGAGGGATTCACTTTAACATAGCTCAGAAAGAAGAACGAATCTTCACACTTGATGTACAGATGAGTGATCCTACATTTTGGGATAATCCTGATAAGGCTCGTGAGATTTCTCAAGAGGCAACACAATTAAAAAACTCTGTAGAGGGGTATAAGCAGTTAGTGTCTGATATCGAAGATGCTAGTGTCATGTTGGATATGGCAATTGAAGAAGATACCTCTATGGAGGGGGAAATCAAACAATTCGTAAATGGCATTCAAGAGGCTGTTGAAAAACAAGAGGTATTGCTTTTGCTCGGCGGAGAATATGATCAGAATAATGCTATTCTTACATTCCATGCTGGTGCAGGTGGTACAGAAGCACAAGATTGGTGTTCTATGCTGATTCGAATGTATTTGCGTTGGGCAGAAAAGACTGGGTTTTCCGTGGAACTTATGGATGAACAACCTGGCGATGAAGCGGGAATCAAAAGTGCAACATTTCTTATTAAAGGCGAAAATGCCTTTGGCTATTTAAAATCTGAAAAAGGTGTTCACCGTCTCGTTCGTATATCGCCATTTGATGCTGCAGCACGTCGTCATACTTCATTTGCAGCTGTTGACGTAATGCCAGAAATTGATGATACTGTGGAAATCAATATCGATATGAAAGATGTCCAAGTTGATACATATCGTGCAAGTGGTGCCGGTGGGCAGCATATTAATAAAACGGATTCTGCTGTTCGTATGACGCATAAACCAACAGGCATTGTAGTTCAATGTCAATCTCAACGTTCCCAAATGCAAAATAGAGAACAAGCTCTTCGTTTATTACGTGCGAAATTATTTGAATTAGAACTTGAAAAGCAGGCTGAATTAAAAGAACAAATTGGTGGGACATACCAAGCTATTGAATGGGGAAGCCAAATTAGATCCTATGTATTCCATCCTTATAACATGGTAAAGGATCATCGTACATCGGTTGAAACTGGTAATGTACAGGCTGTTATGGATGGCAATATCGATCAATTCATAGAAGGCTATTTAAAGAAAGAAGCTAATTTAACAGTATAGGTGCTATAATGAAAAAATTTTTAATATTCATCGTCTTGCTTATCATTGTATGTGTGGTGGGTGCTCAATTTGTAGTTCCAAAATATATGGAATCTATTGTAGAAGATGAGTTAAATCAATCACTTAAACCTTCCAGCCAAACTGTTGTTATTGAATCTACACCCGCCTTTAAACTGGTTTACGGACAAGCAGATCACGCGGCAGGAACATTGGAAAATGTTCAATTAGGAAAGTTGAATTTTTCTAGTCTTCATTATGAGGCAAATAATATTGTTATTAATCCTATTTCTCTCATTGCATCTCATGAGGTTGAGGTCCTAAGTCTTGGTCCATCCTATGTAGAAGGTATTGTGTTAGAGGATGATTTAAAGAAATTCCTGATTCAGAATACAGAAGGTCTACAGGGTGCTAATGTAGTAATTAATAATGACCGTATAGCATTAACTGGGACTGTTAACATTATGGGGTCTTTGAAAGGAACAGCTAGTTTGGAAGGCGCCTTGCAGTTGAAAGATAATGTTTTATCATTTGCTCCTAGTCGATTTACAGTTAGTGGATTGACTATTGCAGGTATTACATCACAACAATTGCATCCTATTGCTATCTATGATTTTAATAATTTCCCAGTTCCGGTTAAAGCTGAGTCTGTTAACGTTGAAAATGGAGAAATTCATATTAAGATTAAACCTGTACTCAATTAGAAAGGAAATATCGTGCATACTGTTAAGAAAACTAAGCACTCATTAGTTCTTATACTATGTATCATAGTAGGACTTATTTCAGCACTCTATTTAGTAATGGAGCGCAATACAATTGAAAAGGCACAAATCATATTGAGAATATAGTAGATTATGATGCTGTACTTCGAGCTAATGCCTTTGAAAAACGTAGTCAAAAAGATGCTTTTGATGCACTGAAAGAGGCGGGAATAACGGCATTTGCCATTTATGATAGAACATTAGAAAAGGCAAATGACGCTGGTGAAATTAAATTACTTTCATCACAAGATATATCCGATGTTCGTATCAATGGTGGTTCTATTAAACCAGGCGCTACTTATGTTGCACTTATTCCTGGTAAAGAAGGCTATTATAAAGAAATTCGTGAAGATTTATATCATCGTATTAGTAAAGAAAAGGTTAAAGAACTTAATACTAGTATAGGACCCGTTTTAGAATTACAAGGTGCTACTTCAGATAGCTATGCGAAGATGAACTTAGGCATCTCTAAGATTCAAGCCATGGAAGTGGCCAATCGCGGATTCAATGTAATTGTTCGACCTACTAATTATCGCAATGTTACATCTGATGATATTAAATATGTATTTAATCGTCTAGATGGGGTACCTCATGTAACAGGCATTATATTTGCTGGTAAAGAGGCATTAGGTGCACCAGATTATATTGATGAAACCTTAGAGGCTATGAATAATCTTCATATTCCATTGGTTGGTATTGAAGCTGTTAATCAGTTGCAATATGAGCCTCAGTTAGGATTCTTAGATATGGCGGCTAAGAAGAATTACAGTGTAGGTCGTGTTTACACAATTTCTAAAGATGAGTTAAAGAAGATTACTCCGGAAGAAGCGGCTCAACGATTCTATATTAGCGATATTGAGCGCAACATTCGATTCAATTTATTCCCTATGTATGAAGTAGGGCAAAATAATGAAACTGTGTTACAAACAACGATTAACTATGTACATAGTGCAACAGATAAATTGAGTGCTAAGGGCTATGAATTTGGGCCAGCAGATATTTATCCTGCTTATACACCTAATCCTTTATTAGTTGTTCTAACAATGATTGGCAGTATTGCGTTATTCGTGTATGTGGGACAAATGTTTATAGCTATGTCACAACACAAACAATTAGTTCTATTTTTTGCCCTATCATTACTATCCATTGTTGGATTTATTGTGACTAGCGGTACATTATTAGTTCAAATTTGGGCTTTATCTGCAGCTATTATGGCACCTGTTGGAGCCTTGGTGACTCTTATGGAAGAATGGCGTAGATCAGATGGTACACGCCCTATAGGTGTATGGAAATCTACGCTACTCGCATTACTCTATCTCGTAATAGCAACGTTATTTGCCGCTATTGGTGGCATGTATATTGCGGCATTATTAGGTAATACAAAATTCTTTATGGAATTTGAAATCTTTAGAGGTGTAAAACTTACCTTCGTATTACCAATCATCCTTGTTATGATCGCATATCTACAACGCTTTCCATTATGGAAAGGTCGCATGATCAACTCTGGAACAGAAGCTAAGCAATTCATTAAAGAATTTCTAACTACAGATGTAAAAATGTATGTGTTCTTTGTATTTGCTGCTATAGGTGCTGCGGCTTGGGTATTTGTAGGCCGTAGTGGTCATACGGCAGGTGTGCCTGTTCCAACATTTGAACTCGTATTGCGTAGATTCCTAGAGAATACACTATATGCTAGACCACGAGAAAAGGAATTTATGATTGGTCATCCATTGTTGATGCTCGCAACATTTGCATTCCTACGTAAATGGCCTATGGTTATTCACTTTGTATTAACTATAGCTGGCGTTATCGGCGTAGCATCTATGGTAGAAACATTCTGTCATATTAGAACACCTGTCTTCATGTCTATTATGCGTGGGTATGATGGCTTGTTGCTCGGTTGTGCTATAGGTATTGTTCTTATTCTTGCAGTTCGTTTCTTCATTTACATCTCGCAATGGGCTATGCATCGGGAGGACAGTCATGAGTAATATCGTTATTTCCGGTTACTATGGCTTTGGTAATGCTGGTGATGAAGCTATGCTTTGCGCCATTATCGACGCTATTCGTGATGTAGAAGACGATGCACATATTACGGTTATCTCCGGCAATCCTCAAGAGACTAGTAGAAAACATAATATTAAGGCTGTTGGAACATTTGCTGCCTTTGGTATTTTGAATGCCATACGTAATGCTGATTTAGTGATTAGCGGTGGAGGTAGTTTATTACAGGATGCTACAAGTATTCGGAATACCTATTATTATCTAAGTATTATGGGGCTTGCAAAATTACTCGGAAAACCTGTTATGCTGTACTCTCAAGGTATTGGTCCTTTATATCGTAAATCTACAAAACGAGCTGTTAAATTTATGTTGAAATATGTAGATGGAATTACAGTTCGTGATTCCATTTCGAAAGATGAGTTGAATGCTCTAGGAATTTACGATGTTGAGGTTACAGCGGATGCTGTATTAGCTATGCATAAGGCCAATCCTAGTATCGGTGCTAATATTTTAACCAAATATAATTGTGCTCCTATTGAAAGTGGTAGGAAACGCATCGGCATTGCTGTGCGTAGTTGGAAGGATGATACAGCGTATAGACAGAGTTTAGCAGATGTATTGAGCCGGTTAAGTTTAGAGCAAGATGCTGAAATAGTATTCATACCTATGTCTCATCCTGATGATACGAAGGAAGCAAAGATTATAGCTTCATTAATGAAGGTAAAACCAATCGTATTAGAAGGACCTTTTTACCACAGAAGAGCAACTATCCTTATCTGGCAATGTAGATCTAATGATTGGCATACGCCTACATGCACTTGTATTTAGTTCTTAATGGGAAAAACCAGTTATTGGTATTTCCTATGACCCTAAAATTACAAGTTTTTTACATATGATTGAACAAGAACCAATTGGTACTATGACAGAATTAGATTCTAATATTCTATATGATCGATGTGTAGAACTTTTACAATCTACAGAATCCTATCAACATTCATTCAATCGCATTCAAACATTGCGTAAGGTATCGAAACGCAATGCAGAATTTGCTATTTCACTTTTAGAAGAGTATTAAATATAAATTGGAGATTATCCAGAAAGTGAGGTCTTTATGGCTACATTGAGTCAAGATCAAAAACAATTAGTACAAGAGAAAGCAAAAGCGATTCGCGTAAGCATCGTACAGTCTGTTACAGCAGCTAAATCTGGACATCCAGGTGGCTCTTTATCCATTGCTGATGTAATGTCTCTGTTATATTTTGTAGAAATGAATGTAGACCCAAGTAATCCTAAAAAGCAAGATCGTGACCGTTTTGTGTTATCAAAAGGTCATGCAGCGCCAGCATTGTATGCGACACTTGCTGAAAAGGGATATTTTCCTAAATCCGAATTAATCAATTTGCGTAAAATTAATCATTTACTTCAAGGTCATCCTGACATGAAGCATACACCTGGTGTAGATATGTCTACAGGTTCTTTGGGCCAAGGGATTTCTGCAGCTTGTGGTATGGCTTTAGCAGGTAAAATCGATAATGCTGATTATCGTGTATATTCTATTCTCGGTGATGGAGAACTTGAAGAAGGTCAAGTATGGGAAGCTGCTATGTTTGCAGGCCACTATAAATTAAATAATTTGACTGCCTTTGTAGATTATAATGGCCTACAAATTGATGGTGATATTGAAAAAGTTATGTCCCCATTGCCAATTCCAGATAAATTTAAAGCTTTCAAATGGAATGTTATAGAAGTAAATGGTCACGATATTGACGAATTATATCAAGCCATTGAAGAGGCGAAAGCTTTCACAGATGGTCCTACATGTATCGTAATGCATACTGTAAAAGGTAAAGGTGTTGCAGAAATGGAAGGTCAAGCTGGTTGGCATGGTAAGGCACCTAGTGAAGAACAAGGTGTGGCATTCGTAAATGAAATCATGGGGGTACAATAATGGGTAAAGCAACACGTGAAGCGTACGGTAATGCGCTAGCAAAAATTGGTAAAGAAAATTCTAATATTATTGTTCTTGATGCTGATTTATCAAAATCTACTAAGACTGATACATTTAAGAAGGAGTGTCCAGAACGTTTCTTTAATGTAGGTATTGCTGAACAAATCTAATCTCTGTAGGTGCCGGTTTAGCTGCAGCAGGTAAGATTCCATTTGTATCTTCCTTTGCTATGTTTGCAACTGGTCGTGCATTTGAACAAATCCGTAATGCTGTATGCTATCCAAAACTTAATGTGAAAGTATGTGCTACACATGCAGGTATTACTGTAGGTGAAGATGGTGCAACTCATCAAAGTTTAGAAGATATCGCATGTATGCGTGTTTTACCAAACATGACTGTTATTGTGCCAGCAGATGAAAAAGAAACAGAATCTGTCATTCAATGGGCTGCTGATTATAATGGTCCAGTTTATGTACGTCTCGGTCGTGCTGGTGTTGATGATGTAACAGCAGAAGGATATACTTTCACACCTGGTAAATCCAATCAATTAAAAGATGGTTCTGATGTGACAATTATCGCTTGTGGTGCTTTAGTAGGCCCTGCAGTTGAAGCAGCTAAACAACTAGAAGGTGAACAAATTTCTGCTCGCGTTATTAATATGGCATCCATTAAACCTATCGATGCTAATGCCATCATTAAAGCCGCTGAAGAAACAGGTGCTATTGTGACTGCTGAAGAACATAATATTTTAGGCGGTTTAGGTTCTGCTGTATCTGAAGTTGTTGTGGCACATAAACCTGTTCCTATGGAATTCGTTGGTGTTCAAGATACATTTGGGGAGAGTGGTACACCAAAAGAATTGATGGCGAAATATGGGTTAACAGCTGAAGATATTGTAAAAGCAGTTAAAAAAGTGGTGACACGTAAATAAAAGGGGAACCAATGATAGAATTTAAGAATGTTAGTAAAGTATATGAAAACGGATCTACTGCACTTGATAATGTGTGCATTACCATTAATGATGGTGAGTTTGTATTGATTTGTGGTCATAGTGGGGCTGGTAAATCTACGTTGTTTAAATTATTAACTCATGAAGTTACACCAGATTCTGGATTTGTTATAGTCGATGAATTTGATGTTACAAAATTGAAACGTAGTAAAATACCAAAATTGCGTCGTAAATTAGGCGTAGTATTTCAAGATTTCCGATTATTACCTAACAAAAGTGTAGCTGAAAATATCGCTTTTGCTTTAGAGGTTATCGAGGAGAAACCTAAGGTAATAAAAGAGAAGGTAGCTCACGTTCTTGAATTAGTTGGCTTATCTGATAAGGCGAATGATTTACCAGAGGATTTATCTGGTGGTGAACAGCAACGTGTAGCGATTGCACGGGCTATTGTCAATCGTCCATCTGTATTAATTGCAGATGAACCAACTGGCAATCTTGATCCGAATACGAGTAAAGACATTGTAGATTTGTTCAAGCATATCAATAATTTTGGCACTACTGTAATTATGGTTACCCATAATATGGATATTGTTACCTATTTAAATAAGCGAGTTATCGAATTAAAAGATGGTCGTGTTCTTAGTGATAATATGAGGGGTGCAGAATTTAATGAAGCCTAGAACAATGAAATATTTCTTTAAGGAAGCTTTAAAGTCCATGAAACGCAATGGACTTATGACATTAGCGTCTATTTCCACTGTAGCATTATCTTTATTTATGCTTGGTGTATTTCTCTGTGGCGTTATCAATCTTAATAACATGGCATCGAGCTTAGAGAATCAAGTGCAGTTAAGTGTGTATTTGAAAGATGGTCTTACTACAGAGCAAATTATGGCTGTTGGTAAGCAAGTGAAAAGCAATTCCAAATCTAAAAACACTTAGAATTTGTTAATAAAGAACAAGCTATGAAAGAATTTAAGGAGCGCTTAGGGGATCAACAACAATTGGTGAACGCCTTAGGTGGTGTAAATCCATTGCCAAACTCTTATGTTCTTACCTTTGAAAATCCTGAAGATGTTAAATCTACAGCTAAATTAGTAACTACATTCCAAGGCGTAGAAAGTACACATTATGGTCAAGACATCATTGAGGAATTGTTCCGAATTACACAAATTATCCGTATTGGTGGTATCGTACTCATCGGTTTCTTAGCAGCAGCTACATTGTTTATTATTTCTAACACTATTCGTTTAACTGTATTTGCTCGTCGCAAAGAGATTGCGATTATGAAATATGTAGGTGCTACTAATGGCTTATTCGTTGGCCATTTGTTATCGAAGGCATGTTGTTAGGCTTTATTGGGTCCATTATTGCCGTATTATGCGTGGGTGAGTTCTATCATTTTATTACCATAGAAGTATCCGATTCACTTGCATTCTTCCCATTAGTTCCTATGTTCCCATTCTTTTATCAATTAGTAGCATGCTTAATTGGCGGTGGGATTATCGTAGGCATTATTGGCAGTACCATTTCATTGAAACAATATATGAAAGTATAGTAGAGGGATTATGAGACAGTATACATTTAAAACTCGTCTCGTAGCAGCCCTTCTTTCGGGAGTGGTATTATGCGGGACACCAGCCTATATTATGGCTGAAGATGAAGATTTAACAAATCAATTAGATTCGATTCAACAACAAGTTAACCAGCAAAATGCTGCAAAAGCAGATGCGGAAACTGTGATTGGAAGCGTTTCTGAACAGTTGCGACAAATTGAAGAACAACTTCGTCAAGCGACTGCTGAGTTAGGTACGATTAAAGAGCAGCGTGTAGCTGTAGAAAATGATATTACACTTAATGAACGTCAATTGGCGGAAGCTCAAAAACGATTAGAAGGTCGAGAATCCGTATTTTATAAACGAGTTCGTGATATTTATATCAATGGACGACTTAGTTATCTTGATGTAGTTATTGGGTCTAAAGATTTTAGTGATTTCGCTAATCGATTAGAGGTTTTAAAACGAATTATCGATTCTGATATCACCTTGATTAACGAAATTAAAAAAGAGCGTGCTGACATTGAAGCTCATAAACAAAAACTCGAAGCAGATCGTGCTAAGTTGGTTGAATTAGAAAAAGCTGCACTTGCTAAACAGGCTGAAATTGAACAGAAAAAAGCAGAACGCAATGTAGTTCTTCAAAAAGCACAAAATGATAGAGCAACTGCAATGCAAGCAATTGAAGAACTTAATGCTTCCTCAGCGCAAGTAAGTGCTATGTTGAAAGAACGACAAGCTGCACGTGCTGCCGCAGCTGCGGCAGCGGCTGCGGCAGCGGCTCAATCCTCTGGTGGGCAAGGTGCATCAGATAATTGGGTACAAGGTACAGGACAACTTGGCTGGCCTGTTAGTGGTGAAATCACTTCTCCTTATGGCTATCGTGTTCATCCAATTTGGGGAACTACAATTTATCACTCCGGTATTGATATTGGCGTTGATGAAGGTACACCTGTTCATGCTGCTGATGGTGGCGTCGTAGTTTGGTCTGGATGGATGGGCGGCTATGGTTATGCTGTTGTTATCGATCATGGTAATGGACTTTCTACACTATATGGTCATAACTCTGAGCTCGCTGTAGATGAAGGTCAATCCGTTGCGAAGGGCCAAGTTATTTCTTATGCCGGCAGTACTGGCAATAGTACAGGACCTCATGTTCACTTTGAAGTTCGTGTAAACGGGGATCCAGTAGATCCTATGGGTTATTTATAGAATGAATAATAATTTTAAAAGAATTGGTTTAGCCTTAATTAAATATATATTTGCGTCCATCATTATGTTGTGGCTCGTATTTTGGTATATTTCTGGATCAGCTATGGGTTTACCACGATTTGTCGTAACCTATTACATAACGACTCAGAAATTTATGACACCTGTAAGTAAAGCCACATTGTTTGATGGTATGTTGAAAGGTTTGGTGGCTTCTTTAGGAGAACCTCATAGTGTCTATTTAGACAAGGATGACTTTGAATCTATGAAAGAACATACCTCTGGCACCTATGCAGGTGTGGGCATGGTTCTTGGACATGGTTCAAAAGGGTTAGAAGCAGTATCCGTGATTGATGATATGCCGGCTTATAAAGCTGGCATCAAAAGCGGTGATCACATCGTATCCATCGATGGTGTAGATACTAATTCTATGACGATTGAAGATGCAGCTTCAAAAATACGTGGTGAAGCTGGTAGCGATGTAACGATTGTGGTTGAACGGGATAATCAATTATTAACGTTTAACGTTACAAGAGAAGAAATCGTATTACCTACAGTAAAAAGTAAGATGTTGTCAGACCACATTGGATATATTCGCATCAGTCAATTCGCTGAGCATACAGCGGGTGATTTTAAAACACAATATGAGCAGCTTCTATCCGAAGGAATGACTTCATTAGTTCTAGACTTACGCGATAATCCTGGTGGATTACTTAATAGTGCGCAAGATATTGCTAGCATTATTATGCCAGAAGGTACATTAGTATCTTTCACAACACGAGATGGAAAAATCAAAAATTATGTATCTGATGGAAAAAATCCTGCATTACCTATGGTAGTTCTCATTAATAAAGGTTCTGCTAGTGCATCTGAAATCATTGCTGGCGCTATTCAAGATAGAAAATTAGGTACCATTGTTGGCACTAATAGTTATGGTAAAGGCACTGTTCAAAGTGTATATCCAAATCTAGAGGATGAAGGTATTAAAGTGACTATAGCTAAATACCATACTCCTAATGATCGTGTTATTGATGGAACTGGTATTCAACCAGATGTAGTTCTAGAATTACCAAAGGGAACTACCCCATCTAGTGATATGTCAGATATTCAAATTCAAAAGGCAATAGAACTATTAAAATAGTTTTGCAGAAAAGGATGTAATTATGTTTATAGATCGCGCTCGTGTATTTGTAAAAAGCGGGTGATGGCGGAGACGGTATGTCTAGTTTCCGTCGAGAGAAATATGTTCCTAATGGCGGACCAAGCGGTGGCGATGGTGGCCAAGGGGCAGATGTTATTTTTAAAAAGCAGATAAAAAAATATTAATACTCTTGTAGATTTTTCGTTATAAACGCCAATTTAAAGCGCCAAAGGGTGGTAATGGTGAAAGCGCCAATAAACATGGTCGCGGTGCAGAAGATTTAATTATTCCTGTTCCATTAGGCACCGTTGTTAAGGACGAAGAATCAGGTAAGGTGTTCTGTGACTTAGTTCACGATGGTGACACCTTTATCATCGCTAAAGGCGGTCGCGGTGGACGCGGTAATGCGAGATTTTTATCTAGCTCTAATCGTGCACCTACCTTTGCTGAAAAAGGGGAACCAGGGGAAGAACGCTGGTTACAACTAGAGCTAAAGGTATTGGCTGATGTTGGCTTGCTTGGCTATCCAAGCGTTGGTAAATCAAGTATTCTACGCAAAGTATCTAAAGCACAACCAGAAGTGGCGGCTTATCATTTTACAACATTAACTCCTGTATTGGGTGTTGTAACGCTCCCTGGTGATCGTAGCTTTGTATTGGCTGATATTCCTGGTCTTATTGAAGGGGCTAGTGAAGGTGTAGGCCTTGGTCATAATTTCTTGCGCCATGTAGAACGCACGAATATTCTGATTCACGTTCTAGATGTATCTGGCATGGAAGGTCGTGACCCTAAAGTAGATTTTGATGCTATTAATGATGAGTTGCGTAAATACTCAGAGAAATTAGCTAATAAGAAACAAATCGTGGCACTTAATAAAATAGATCTTGTCTTTGATGATGAAACAATTCCAAATACAAAATCTTATTTTGAAGACAAGGGTTATGAAGTATTCTTAATCAATGCATTGAGTGGTGAAGGTTTACCTGAGCTAATGGAACGAGCGTATTATTATGTAGAAAATTATGAGCCAGAGGTTGAAGCCACTGATGATACCGTTATGTATGAAGCAAAACCAGATACGGAGTTTGTTATTACACGTGGTGATGATGCTGCTTTCTATATTACGGGTAAACGTATCGAACGACTTGTGGCAATGACCAATCTTGACGATGATCAATCCTTACGTCGATTCCAACGTATTTGGCGTTTTATGGAATTGGATAATAAATTACGTGAAAGGATGTCAAGAAGGCGATGAAGTTGTTATTGGTGAACAACGATTCACATTCAGAGACTAGGAGTTATAATGACAGGAAAACAGAAACGGTATTTACGCTCATTAGCTGCAACTATGCCAGCTGTTGTGCAAATTGGTAAAAATGGTCTTGAGGATAGCGTGATTGATAGTGCACGAGCAGCACTGATGGCACGTGAATTAATCAAGGTTAAATTGCTTAATAATAGTCCAGAAGATAAAGCGATATTCCAAGAATTAGCAGATATGCTTGGTGCTGAGTTAGTACAAGTTATTGGATTCAATGGTGTTCTTTATAAAGCTAAAAAAGAACCAAAAATTATATTACCGAAATAATAGTTATAACCTTTTTCCCTTATAGGAGATGATTGTATGAGAGATGCCATTAAGAATGCTAAACGCATTGTTGTAAAAGTGGGGAGCAGTACATTATGTTACCCAAATGGTCATTTAAATTTAGAACGGATAGAACATTTAGTCCGTCAATTATCAGATCTTGCCAACCAAGGGAAAGAGGTTATTCTTGTTTCCTCGGGGGCTACGGGTGCAGGCCTTGCGCCGTTAGGCTTTAAAGAAAAACCAAGAGATCTTGTGTTACGTCAAGCATCAGCAGCGGTAGGACAAGGTGTACTCATTCATATGTATGAACGCATGTTTCGAGAGTACGGTAGAACGGTTGCTCAAATATTATTGACGAAGGAGGATAGCACTTCTCGTCATAGCTATTTGAACCTACGAAATACATTACATGCGTTATTACAATTACATGTCATTCCAATCATTAATGAAAATGATGTAGTAGCTATTGAAGAATACAAAATAGGCGATAATGATACATTATCGGCTACTGTAGCAGGGATTGTAGAAGCCGATGTGCTTATTATTTTATCTGATATTGATGGTTTATATACGGCTAATCCAGCTACGGATTCTACAGCTACTTTAATCCACGAAGTTTCTGTAATTACAGATGAAACTTATGAGATCGCTGGTGGTGCAGGTTCAAGTATGGGTACTGGTGGTATGTATACAAAAATTAAGGCTGCCCATATGGCGACTAATTCAGGTATACATATGATTATTGCCAGTGGTGAATCGGATAAATCTTTACGTAAAGTATGTAAAGGTGAGAATATAGGTACATTATTTGTCGCTAATGATCAAGGTGTTTCTCAAAAGCATCATTGGGTAGCTTATGGGAAACGCTTAAGTGGAAGCATTACTATAGATGAAGGATGTACGAAAGCCGTATTAAATCACGGAGCTAGTATTTACCAGCTGGTATTATTGAAGTGGATGGATCTTTTGAACCTGGTGATACAGTATCAATTATTGCTAAGGGAAAAGAAATCGCTAGAGGATTAGTGAATTATAGTTCTACAGATTTACTTAAGATTAGAGGTCACAATACGCAAGATATAGCTCGTGTATTAGAAATTGATACAACATATGATGAGGTTGTTCACAGAAATAATCTAGTAATTATTCATTGATGAGGTACAGTATGAATTCATATGAAAGTATATTTAAAGAAATGGGTGAATCTGCACGAGCAGCATCTATTGTTTTACAGCAATTACCAGAGAAACGCATCAATGAGGTAGTATGTGCTATAGCCGATGCGTTAGTTCAACATAGTGAACAAATTTTAACAGCCAATTACATGGATATGGATTCGGCTCGAGGCGTGGTACCTGATACGATGTTGGATAGATTACTACTATCTAAAGAGCGCATTAATCAAATGGCAGAAGGTGTTCGTCAAGTTAGTCTATTACCATCACCGGTAGGAACCATACTTGAAACTATTAATAGGCCTAACGGACTTCACATTGAAAAGCGTGCCGTACCATTTGGTGTTATAGGTATCATTTTTGAAGCGCGTCCAAATGTCACTGTTGATGCTGGCGCCTTATGCTTTAAAACCGCTAATGCCACTATTCTACGCGGTGGTAAGGAAGCATACCGTACAAATCACGTCATCGTATCCATTATGCAAGATGTATTAGAAGCCAATGATTTACCAAGAGCAGCTATCCAGTTAGTAGAAGTATTAGATCGTGAAGCTGTAAGTGTATTGCTACAACAACGCCGTTATATAGATGTAGTGATTCCACGTGGCGGTGCAGGATTAATACAACGGGTTGTACGTGATAGTATGATACCCGTTATAGAGACGGGAAGCGGTGTCTGTCATACCTATGTTGATGCTGAAGCTAACATTGACATGGCTGTTGATATTGCTGTGAATGCAAAGGTACAACGTCCATCTGTATGTAATTCTATGGAGACTCTATTGGTTCATAAATCTATTGCTCACGAATTTCTGTTGGCATTAGACTCTAAATTAGAGACCCATCATGTAACGATTCACGGTACACCAGATGTATTACAGATTGTTAAGGGGATTGCTGTTGATGAGCACTCATTTAGTACAGAATATAATGATTTTGATTTAAATATAGCTATTGTATCATCTGTGGATGAGGCTATTTCACATATTAATCAATATACGACACATCATTCTGAAGCAATTGTAACAGATAATATGAAAACCGCTCAGCATTTTATGAATCTTATCGATTGTTCTACTGTATATCATAACGCGTCTACACGTTTCACAGATGGTTTTGAATTTGGATTTGGTGCTGAAATTGGCATTAGTACACAAAAACTCCATGCTCGTGGACCAATGGGATTACAAGCATTAACATCCTATAAATATTTTGTATTTGGTACAGGACAAATTCGTTCGTGATGCGTTTATATTATTTGATACGAGCCTATTATCGTTATATTCAGACCCCAAAAGGTCGTTATGAGTGGGTATCGTATGTAAAAGCATTAGCATTATTTATCTTGATTTGTATTATAGTCATAAAGGGTGTGACTTATATATGGTAGAGAAACGGCGGATTGGTATTATAGGCGGAACTTTTAATCCTATCCACTTAGGACATCTAATGATTGCAGAGGTAGCAAGGGAAAGCTTTCATTTAGAAAAGGTTATATTTGTTCCTGCCAGAATACCTCCTCATAAACATAATGATGTTATTGATGCTAAGCATCGTTATGCCATGACGGCTGCGGCGGTAGCAGATAACCCGTATTTTGAAATATCCGATGTGGAAATGCGTCGTGAAGGGCCTTCCTATACAATTGATACTATTCATCATTTCAAAAAAATATATGGAGATTCTGTTTCTTTTTACTTTATTGCTGGTACAGATACAATACGAGACTTACCTAATTGGAAATTTATTGATGAATTATTAGAGCATTGTCATTTTATTGGTGCTATGAGGCCTGATGGATCTCAGGTTGTTGATACAACTTTAGATTTATTGGGTTCTAAAGCTAAGGATAGAATCCATTTAATGAATGTACCAGAAATGAAATTATCTGCTACTTATTTACGAGACCGACTGCGTCATGGCTTGACGGTCAGATATATGTTACCTAAATGTGTAGTTCAATATATTGAAATATGATATTTATCGGAAGGAATAATTAAAGGTGGATATACATCAAATTGAAACCGACTTGTCTAATAAATTAAGTAAAAAGCGTTTTATACACACCTTAGGTGTTGTAGAGTCAGCGATTTATTTAGCTAAAAAATATGGGGCTAATGTAGAAGACGCTCGGTTAGCAGCGGTGTTACATGACTGTGCTAAAGAATTACCATTATTGGAAATGCAAGATTTAGTTGCAGATTTGGCCTGTGATGTTGATATGTTACATAGCGGTGCTTTATTACATGGTTTAGCAGGTATGGTGTTAGCGAATACTCATTATGGTATTACTAATCGAGAAGTATTAGAAGCAATACGTGTTCATACAACTGGAAAAGTGGGCATGTCAAAATTGGATAAAGTTATATTTTTAGCTGATTATGTTGAGCCTAATCGTAATTTTCCTGGCGTAAACGATATTCGTGCAGCTGCAGAACAGTCTCTTGATGCCGGAGTATTGTGTGGATTTGATATGACCATTCGACATTTAATAGATAGTAATGATACTATTTATCCTCTTACTATTATTAGCCGTAATGATCTTATACAGCATATGAAAAAAGGAGGTGCCTAGAATGGATGAACGTGAAAAAGCGCGAGCTCGTCGCCGTAGAAGACGTCGAGAACGTCAGATGAAAAAAAAATAAGCTCCAATGGGGCCGTCTAATCATCGCATTCGTGTTAGCACTTACTGTTATTTGTGGCATCGGTTGGGGTATGTATAGTGGAATCAGTTATGTATATCATCGAGTAACACAAACTGATACTGCAAGTGAGATTGAAGAATCCAGTGAACTTAAGCATACTGATACGGTTAATGTAGAACAGAAAGCATTGGACAAGCCTGTATATGTATTAATTGTAGGGCGAGATAAAAATAATCCGAGTCAAGCTGACTCATTATTCCTCATGTCTATTAATATGAATACTAATACGATGGATATAATTGGTATTCCTAGCAATAGTAAAATTGAAAGTAGAGACCAAAAATCTGCATCTATGTTAAATCAAATGTATGCAGAAGGTAACATTGAACTAACGAAAGCCGTTGTAGAGGATATATTCCATATCAGCATACCTTACTATGTTGTCGTTGATGAGGCAGCTTTCAAAAAAACAAGTGATGTTTTAGGTAGTCAACAGTTTTACGTAGAAAAGAATATGGAACATGTTGATGCTGAAACTGGTAGTAAAGATATAGATTTACGAAGAGGCTATCAAAATTTAGATAGTGATAATGCATTAGCATATTTACGCTACACAGACGAAAATAATGATAATTTTGGACGTGTTCAACGACAAGAACGGTTCTTGAAATTATGGGTTGATCGGGAACAAGATACTTGGTTTATTACAAAAGCTTGGCATATATGGCGTTTATGGAGTCATTATGAAAGTAATATATCTACATGGGATGCTATTAAATTAATGCGTTCTATCGGTCAAATGGATAAAGACCATATTCATTTTTATATTTTGCCTGGTGAAAAAGAAAAAATTAATGACGTCGTGTATTGGCATGTAAATCCAACTGAAGCTCAGCGCTTAGTGGGAATTACAATGGGGACATTGGCACCAGAAGATTTAAGTCAATTTGTTTCTACACCTGAAACTAAAAAAGCACCTGTTGCGGTAGAATCAGAACAAGGCACACGTGTAAAACCATCAGAACCAGGTTCAGAACCAGAGAAGAAAGAATAATAGGAGATACAATGAAACAAAAAGAAGAAATTAAACAACATGTTTTAGCGCTTGCACAAGCGGCTTATGATAAGAAAGGTCATGATATTGAAATACTTGATTTGGAAGGTGTTTCTATGTTAGGCGATTATTTTATGATTGTAAGCGCCAATAATATTAAACAATCTCAAAGTATTGCAGATGAAATTGAGGATATAGCAGCAGAACAAGGTATGACGGTCCTCCATCGTGAAGGATATCGCGAAGGTGAATGGGTATTATTGGACTTTGGCGATATTATTTGTCACGTGTTTGGTAACGATGAAATTCGTGAATTTTATGGACTAGAAGCCTTATGGAACGATGCTGGACGTGTTCCTTTTGAAGGAGAATAATCTATGGCTAGCGAATTATTGGAAAATACCATTGCTACACTGCGTGTTCTACGCACTAGTGATCATGGCGCTTTCCTTGATGGTCAAACGGGAAATACAAATGATGATATTTGCTCCATAAGGAACAACAAACTTCACCAGTTGCTATCGGTGATGATGTAGAGGTATTTCTATATCGTGACCCTAAGGGACGTTTGACTGCCTCCATGCGATTGCCTGCTATGAAGGTCGGTCAAATTGGTTATGTTGAGGTTATTAATGTAACTAATTTTGGTTGTTTCGTTGAGGTTGGTACTGAGCGGGGGATTTTTATGCCTCACGCTGAAATGCGTGGCAGACCTCAAGTAGGGGAAAAGGTATGGGTAAAATTATATACCGATAAATCTGGTCGTATGGCCGTTTCTATGGACGTTGATGATGAGATGAGACGCGCCTCTAAAGCTGCTACCGATGCTGTTGTAGGACAACAAGTAAGTGGTGCTATTTACAATTTGACTAGTGATGGAGCCTTTTTTATTACCCCTGAGCGATGGATTGCTTTTTTGCATCGTTCAGAAATGACACGCAAATTAAATGTTGGAGAAATGGTAGAGGCTCGTGTTACGTTCAAACGCGAAGATGGTCGTATTAATGTGTCAATGCGTCCTATCAAAGAAAAAGCATTAATTTCTGATGGTCAGATTATAATGGAATACCTATTACAACGAGGCGGTAAAATGCCTTATAGTGATGAATCATCAGCCATGTTGATTAAGGATAAATTTAACATCAGCAAGGCTGCTTTTAAACGAGCATTAGGTCATTTAATGAAATCCCGCCTTGTAGTACAAGAAGATGGTTGGACATTGTTGACAGAAACTGGTAAACAATGGACCCCAAATTCACAAGAGGTCTAAACTATGAAGATTATTGTAGTAGGTGCTGGTAAGGTTGGGTATTCCTTGTGTGAAAGACTGGTGCAAGATGATCATGACGTATATCTTATAGATCGTTCACAGGAGCGTATCCATAATCTTGAAAATACATTGGATGTTAGTTTAGTATGCGGTAATGGTAGCGATATTCAGTTATTGAATGAAATTGACTTATCTGATGTGGGGATGTTTATCTCAGTTACCGATTCAGATGAAGTTAATATGTTGTCTTGCGCGGTAGCTAAAATAGCAGGTGTTCCATCTACTGTAGCTCGTGTGAGGGATACAAATATCGTTGATCATATGGACGATCATATGAAAGAACGATTAGGTGTTGATTTATTCATTAATCCAGAGATGGTTACGGCGCAAGAATTACTTCATATTATTGAAACACCATCCGCTTTGGACGTAGAAGAATTTGGTCAAGGCGCTGTACGTTTAATGGAATTTAAAATTAATAGTACATTCCCGCTCGTAAATAAACCTTTAAAAGAGTTGACTTTTCCAGAAGGTGTGTTATTGGTTGGCATTTTACGATTAGGTGAAATGATTATACCTCATGGTGAAAGCATACTATTACCTAATGACAGTGTTTTCTTTTTAGGTTTAAAAGATGGTATTAATGAAGTAGAACAAGAATGGTTTTCTAATCATGCAACCTTCCATAAACGGGCTGTTATTGTAGGCGCTGGTTTATTAGGTCGTAATCTAGCTATCTTATTGGAAAAAGCAGGATTTACTGTTAAGGTTATTGAGAAGGATATTGAGCGTTGTGAAGCCTTGGCTGCACAAGTGGATAAAACCATTGTCATCAATGGGGATGGTACGGATTTTGATTTATTAGAAGCCGAAGAAGTAGCCGATAATGATGTTATTATCGTTTTAACAGATGATGATAAATTAAATCTTTTAGTTGCTTAGTAGGGAAACATATGGGCATACCTAAAACCGTTGTTCGTGTGGGACGTCCTGAATATATTATGCTTATGGAACAAGTCGGTATAGATATTGTATTTTCACCACGTCTAATGACTGCAGGACAAATATTACGATTTGTTCGAAGTGGAGAAGGTGTTGTCTCCATATCTACTTTTGAAGGTGGCAAGGCTGAATCTATAGAGATTCTTATTACAGAACAATCTCCCGTAGCAGGTAAACAACTAAAAGATATTCGGCTACCTGGTAAAGCCTTAGTTGGTGTTATACTCCGCGGTGATGACGCGATTGTTCCACGGGGGAATACAGAGCTGTTAGTGGGGGATCATATTGTACTATTCTCATTGCCTGAATCTGTTACTAAATTATTGAATTATTTAACATAGGGGTTATATGCGTATACAGATTGTCATGTCCTTGGTAGGCAAATTACTCTATATTTTTGGAGCTTTTCTTGTTATACCATTTATATATAGTATTCTATTTGAAACTGCATATTGGTCCTTTTGTATTACAGCTATATTATCCATACTGCTCGGTGGTCTACTAGTACTTGGTGGAAATAAGAGTAAAACCTTTAGCTTGAGAGATGGCTTCTTAGTGGTTAGCTCAACATGGATTTTAACAATGTTATTGGGGGCGTTTCCCTTTATTATATCTGGTGTATTAGTTAACCCGATGGACGCGCTGTTTGAATCTATGTCAGGTATTACCGCTACTGGTGCTACAGTTATTTCTGATGTTGATAGCATACCAAAGTCTTTCATACTGTGGCGTGGATTAATGCATTGGATCGGCGGTATGGGAATCATTGTGTTGATTCTATCATTCTTACGTAATCTTGGTGCTGATGCTGCGCATTTTTTCAATGCTGAGGCATCTGTGCCAAAACCAGGTGTAGTGTTACCACGGATTCAATCTATAGCATCGAAATTATGGACATTGTACGTAATATTTACAATCATCTGTTTTATCATGCTCTGCTTAGGTGGTATTGATCCTTTTGATGCATTGAATTATGCATTTTCTATTATTGCCACTGGTGGATTAACGCCAACTACTGCAGGTACTTTTTTATATAGTCAAAATACATATATATGTGTTGTATTTATACTGTTTATGGTCATTGCAGGCGGTAATTTTGCCGTATATTATAATGTAATTCAAAAGGGATTCTCAGCGTTATTCTCTGATTTTGAAACGCGTATGTATTGGCTTGTATTAGTTATTGGTATTCTTATCACCTTTATATCCTTATATTTTCAATCTAATTCTATGGATATAGGACAAGTTTTTCAAGATGCAGCCTTTACCTTAGTATCAATACAAACGGGCAGTGGTTTTGCCGTATCTGATTACGATTTATGGCCTGCTGCGGCTCAAATGATGTTATTTATAGCTAGCTTTTTTGGAGGGTGTAGTGGATCTACGACCGGTGGCGTTAAGATTATTCGTCTCATTATATTAATTAAGAGTAGTATCATTTATTTGAGAAAAGCCATACATCCAGATATGGTTCAAGTTGTACGAATCAATGGAAAGCCATTACCAGATAAATGGGTGCATATGACGCAACAATTTATATTTCTATATTTAATGATTTATGTTATATCCGTATTTCTTATGACATGTTTTGGTTTATCTACAGGTGATGCACTCCAAATAGTCACCGCATTCCAAAAGTAATGTAGGTTTAGCCTTTGGTGGTTATGGACCAACTGATTCTTTTGCATTATTGCCATTAGGTGCAAAAGGTGTGGCTATTGTAGATATGCTATTAGGTCGTTTGGAATTATTTACGATTCTAGTTATGCTTCATCCACAATTCTGGGAAGGGTATTTTATTAAAAAAGATACTACAAAACGATATAGAATTTTATAGAAGTTTATATTGTATACTGCATTAGTTATGGGGGAGGGATTGTATAATGGAAATAATAAAACGCCCATTAGGCTTGTATAAGGCAAATTGTTATGTATTAAAAAAAGACAATCAATCTCTCATAATTGACCCTGGATTTCATAGTAAACATATAATTGAGATGGTAGGAGATTCTAAACCAATTGCGGTTTTATTAACACATGGTCATTGTGACCATGTGTCGGCTCTTGATGATATTTGTGGACATTATAATATACCTGCATATCTACATGATGGAGATCATGAATTATTGCAATTGATTCGTCGTCGACCAAGTGTATACAAGAAAAAAATGTTCACCCAATGTATTCCTTTGCAAGAAGGTATACTAAATATCGGACCATTTCATATACGGGTGTATCATACACCGGGTCATAGTGCGGGTTCAGTATGTTTTTGAAATAGAAGGTCATCTATTTACAGGTGACACTATTTTTTTAAACAAAATGTGGGGAATAGTGATAACTATAATGGCAATGCTGAAGCTTTACGTAAAAAGCTTATGTAAAATACTGGAGTTAGATGATGCATTATTAGTAGAGCCTGGACATAGGGAGAGCACTATTTTGGGAGATGAAAAAAACTTCATTAAGAATTTACACATATAGTGTTGACAAAAAAACTCTGATAACAGATATACTAAGCAAGTACTTTGGATACGGCCCCGTGGTGTAGCGGTTAACATGTCGCCCTGTCACGGCGAAGATCGTCAGTTCAAATCTGATCGGGGTCGCCATTCATGCCTCGGTAGCTCAGTCGGTAGAGCAACGGACTGAAAAATCCGTGTGTCGACAGTTCGATTCTGTCCTGAGGCACCATGTACATGCGGGAATAGCTCAGCGGTAGAGCACCGCCTTGCCAAGGCGGGGGTCGCGAGTTCGAATCTCGTTTCCCGCTCCACTAATTTTATATGGCGGCATAGCCAAGCGGTAAGGCAGAGGTCTGCAAAACCTTTATTCCCCAGTTCGATTCTGGGTGCCGCCTCCACAAAATCGTTACCCATGCCGGGGTGGCGGAACAGGCAGACGCAACGGACTTAAAATCCGTCGGTTAGAAATAACCGTACCGGTTCGATTCCGGTCCTCGGCACCATTAGACTAACTTCGGTTAGTCTTTTTTTGTATATAATTTTAACTGTATTTACGAGTGGGTATATAACGTGAGTAAATCGAATCTGTTGATTAGTGAATGTCTTTGCGGTGTTTGTTGCCGTTATGATGGTGACCATAACAAAATAGACTGTTTGGAAGAACTTAAGAGCCTCTATAACCTTATACCAGTATGTCCTGAGGTACTGGGTGGGCTTTTAACACCAAGACCCCCAGCGGAGCGGATAGGTGATCGAGTCCAAACGAGAAATGGTATAGATGTTACAGAACAATTTAAAGGGGGTGCAGAATTAGCTTAGCAATTGCTATAGATAAAAATTGTTTGTGTGCTTTACTAAAGGCTAAGAGTCCAAGCTGTGGATATGGTGAAATATATGATGGTACATTTACTAGAACCCTCGTAAATGGGGTTGGTGTCACGTCTGAGCTTTTATTACAACATAATATACAAATCTATACAGAAAAGAATGTACAGGACCTTATAAAGTACAATAGCGACGATTGATATGTATCAATCGTCGCTATTGTTGTATTAGTGTATGTTATTGACCTGCATTAACTGGGTCATTTGTTAATGGCTGTTCACCTAATAGTGTTGTTAAATTGTGTAAATTAAATCGATAAGCACTATTACTAAAGTCTCTTGTTTTATCGTAACGACTGTTTGGTGCATGCATGAGACCAACTAATGTATCGTATAATAAATCATTTGTGAAATATTGATGTTCATGACTATCGAGTGCTGATACCGTTTGAGGATATGCTGCACGATATTGAGGCGATAAGTACATCCAGAATGGAATGTGAGTCATCACAAAATCAAAGGTGTCTGGATTGTGGGACTTGTCAACGCTTTCACCATGATCAGAGAAATAAACCATAGCTTGAAGATTTAAATTATCTTTACCATAGGTGTAGATTTGTTGTAACAACCAATCTGTATAGAGCTGACTATTAGCATAAGCCTCGATACCTTCAGGATTGGGACCTTTTTTCCATTTACTGAATTCATGCGGATAGCGGTCATTATAATAAATATGACTGCCCATAATATGAATTACGATAAAATTATTTTTACTTGGATCAGCTGTTTTTAACAATGGCAATAATGCTTCATCATATAAATCAGAGAAGCCATAGGATTCGTGAGCCCACTTTGTAGTATCCGCCGTTTTAGCCATCAAAGAAATAGCTGTATCGTATTCGCCAAATACGCCTTGGTTACTGAACCACGATGTGGTGTAACCTGCTTTTTTAGCTACATCCAAAATATTAGCAGAATCTAAGAATGGTCGGTCGTTATATTGATTGCGCTCTGAAAGGGCACGTTCTAAGGTTGGTACCGTTTGTACGTAGGAAGAGTACGCATGATTAAAGAAGATAAAATCTTTATTGTGATCGCGCATATCCTCTTGCCAAGGTGTGTCATCGTATTGGAATTTTGGATTATAGACCTTCATATAATCACGGGAACTGGATTCACCGATAACGAGAATGATAGTTCCAGGCGTTTTAGTAGGTGTCGTATCCTTTGTATCCAAATTGAATGAATCAAATACAAGATGGTGATTATCGTTGTATTGTTGCATTTCTTTAACATAATTACCAGCAGCCGTCCAATTGGCTACGATACATGTTTGAGGAAATAAGAAGAATGGTACATATACGATAAATGCTACCATGGATGCGATGAGTACACCTAGTCGCAAAGGACGTGTTGTATTAAAATCGACAACTCGTTTCATACCTAGGTTGCACCAATATAGGAAGAGTGTCCATAAAATGAGGCCTATGACGATAGCGATAAGGCCGGGAATACCAGCAGCATTTTTTAAGAATCCAAAGGCTTCTTCAGGATTTGTCATGTATACGGCCAATAGGCTTGCTGGTGTTAAACAGTGCCAGGTGGTCATATAATAACCAATTTGTAATAATGGAATAAGACTAAGGAACGAAGAGAATAAAGCTAGTATAGCTGATGTTAATTTCTGTAGACGTCCCGTTTGGGTTACCAAATATTGGATACCTGAAAGCCCCATAAATAGAAGTAAGCCGAATAGAAAATCATTGGCAAACTCATAGAAATATAGAGGTTTTACATAAGACCAATGAAATAATAATGGAAATGTGAGTCCCCATAGTAAGCCTACTAAACCATATCCTAAGAACGCACGATGAAATACGGTACAACTCATAAAGTATTGGAATAAAAACATACCAACCATGGTCGGTACCGCAAGGATTGTAATATCCTCTACATCGAGTCCTAATGTGATAGGTTCATAAATAAAAAATAGTGCAATGTAGAGCACTATGCCTATAATGCCAAAAACGCAAAAATAGGATTTTTGAATCAATGATTTCATTGATGACAACATAATGTATCCTTTCTAAAGGAGATTACAACAAATATATAATTTTTCTTCACATTATAAGATAACAAAGAATACTAAAAAAATACAATTATATATGGTGAACGTAGAAGAAATTTTCGATTTACGATATAATTATATAGTTATAAAAATAAGAGTAAGAACCCTGATAAAATCAGGGTTCTTCCTCTTTTCGTCATATATACGTCAAAAATTTTATCGACTAAAGATATTTTCAACGCTTTTGGCAGCATTATTTCGCATTTCTTGTGAATAGTGTATATAGGTATTAATCACTGTATTTAGGCCATCTCCCAATAAACTGGCTACGGTTTGCATATCAACTCCATTTGCTAGTAGAGAGGTAGCATAGGTATGCCTAAACATATGAATTGTTTTATCTTGTAGATACCTACTTATAATATAATTCACTCGTGATGTACTGCTATTCTTGAAGTCGAAAATGCGACCAGTTTTATTACTGTTAATACTATTTAACTCATCTATTAGTATTTGAGGTATAGGAATAGTCCTAATACTGTTAACGCTTTTAGGCGTTTTAAAGCCGTGTTCATGATCCGTCTTTCGAGACCATTGCTTATTAATCGATATTGTTTTGTTGTTAAAATCTATATCTTCCCAACATAAGCCGACTATTTCACCGTAACGCGCTCCAGTATAGCGAGCAATACAGCATACAAGATAATAGATAGGGTATTTGTCTTTGATATTGTTGAGTAACTTATCCATATCTTCGTTGCTAATCGTATTAACGTCGTTATTTGACGCTTTTTTATATTTCTTAATACTAGCACATGGATTATCTCTAATAAGCCTGTACGGAGATATAGCGTGCTTAAATATAGCTTTTAATAATACAATGCAAAGGTTCTTACTTGCTGCAGATTTATTAGAGTTAATTAATACATTCATAATATCCTTGTGGTTAATATCCTTAATCATCATATTATGAAGTTTTGTACAGTCTTTATATATTATATTATCGTATGTTTTTCGTGAGTTGATTGATAGCTCGTGCTTTTCATTCATGTAAACCGAATAAAATTCTATGAACGTTATATCCTGCATTGTATCGTCAAGTGGTGATATGACGTTCTTTTTAATTTCGTCTAAAATCTGCTCGCCATATGCCTTGGCTTCACGTTGTGTATTGAAACCTTGCTTTGACTTTTGCTTCCAGGTGCGCCCTATTTTATATCCGACAATGATTTGATAGCCTTTGTCTTTTTTGCGAACAGTGAAATTATATTGCATCGTCGCTACCTATATATATTAGTTTCTTCTTATTTGATGATGTTAGTATAACGCTTTGTATGGTAGTAGATAACATTAAAGGAATAGCGTTAAATATATCCTCTTTTGTACCTGTTAACCATATAACACCATCATCTAATTGTAATTGAATTTTATACTTGCGACCGGTTAACTTAACTCTACCAATTTCAAAATCAATAGTGCCATCACATAGCCTACGCATTTCGTGATTGAAACCTGGTTGAATTGCTTTTATTGTGTTAAAGAATTCTTGTTCTAGTACATTGAAATCGTTCATAAGATACTCTCCGCTATAAGAATTATGTTTATATATTATGTCTCATTCTTTCAATGAAATTCACGTGCTTTTCTGAATCGTGGTCCCTGTTCACGATATGTAATAGCTCGTGCATGTATGTTGCTCGTTGCTGGTGGTAGGAATGTTTAGGGTTAAGAACTATGGTATAAGTATCATCTTCATTCTTCCTGGCAAAGCCACCACACGTTAAAGGTAAATCGTTACTATAAATCGTGTTAATCACTACTAATCATCTCCCTATATAGTTAGTGTTATTCATCTCCTCGCTCACGTTGTAAAAGCGATTTAGTGATATTTATAATAGCTTTCATATCTTGCTTTGATAAATTTCGTTTTGCATCTAACAGTATTCGTAACTCAGGATCGTTTTTAATCTGCTCGGCGAGTTCTGCAACTTCTGTATCGTAATAATAACTATCGTTTGTTATGTTACTATCTTTGCCAGTAATTATATAATCTGTAGACACTCCATAGATAGTAGCGAACTTTTCTATTAAGTCAGCACTAGGGGAGCGTAAATCTTTCTCCCACATTGATATAGCAGATTTAGATACTTGCAATTTACGTCCTATTTCTTCGCCTGTGTAATTGTGCTTTAGTCGCAGCTCTTTTAGCCTCGCTCCCATAGTTTTCATTTTGTATACCTCCATGGTTTGATTATATATAATTGTAAACAAATTGTAAAATCACAATATGTGGAATTTATAAAACTTTTACTTGATTGTTTACAAAATGTATACTACAATACAGTCATAAGGTAGTTAACAAAATGTAAACGAGGAGGGATATAATGAAGCAAGAAAAGTTGATTAAACTGAGACATGCGCTAGGGTTTAGTCAACAAGAATTAGCCGATGTGTTAGGCATTACAAAAGGCGCTTATAGTTTAAAGGAGAATGGAAGAAGAAACTTTAATCAACGTGAAATAGGACTTATATTTACTAAATTTAACGAAGTAGATGCAAGCCTAAACATGCAAGATATTTTTTTACCTTGAAAGTTCACAATATGTGAAAATTTTAAATTTACTACAAAGGGGCGAGCATAAATGAAACCAAATAGTATTTTAAACACAGACCAATACACAAAGATTGTTATAAAGAGGGAAGATGACGATACAGTTGTTGCGGTTATCACTGAAGATGATGTCGAGCCTTCGCCAAACTATATCGCCGTACTAACTCCTAATTATGATTAGACTTTTAGTGGCGAAAAACTGGTATTTAAATTTCAGGAGATGAACAAATGAAAAATGAGTTTTGGCAATTCGTTTCAGACGAAGAAGTTGTGAAAATGTATGAACGATACGGATTAATTATTGTAACTAACTGGGGTGAAAGCAAAAAAGATTTCTTGAAGTTGATAGTGCGATTTGAAAACGCAGTAGCAAACATTATGAACAATGTTGAGGCATCAACCAAAGAACGTTGGATATTGGTTTCGTTCTTAAATCGTTGCTACGAAATTAAATCATTATTAGGTATTTGATTATGGATCTTGTCTATACAGTGAATGAAGTTGCTGAACTGTTAAAAGTAACACCACAAACGATATATGAATTAAGAAATAGCGGTAAATTACCGGCGATAAAGAATATCGGTAGAGTGCTATTTAATGCGAATGATGTGTACTCATTCATAGGTATTGAAGATGAGTTCACACCTTACAACTATCGGCAACTCAAATTAGAAAATAAAAAACTCGCCACAGAAAATGACGAGTTAAAGCAAAAAATCAGAAAAGTAACTAGCGAAATGTTGGTGCTAGTTAACGAAATTTGAAAGGAGGTGAAACAGATGAAATGGGTATCGGCGATGTTGTGTATTGCATCATACGGAATTATTGAAGGTTCTGATGTGCAAGGGTACGAATTGACATCAGCCACATGGGCTTTATTAATCGTGTGCATGATAGCTGCAATAAGCATTATGTTTCATGAACTAAAAAAAGGACGTCCACTAACTGGCATTAGTAGAACGTCCACAGTTAAAAATTAACCAATTTGATTATATCACAGGAGATTAACAATGAATACAAATAAAAAAGTAATGGTAACAGCATTAACAATTAGTTCCTTGGCTGTCAATGTATTGGCTGCTGACAATAACTTTATTGGTGGTACAGATAACGTTGTAGAAACAGGCGTTAAGAGTGCAGGTGTTGTAGGGTATCAAAATACTATTAAAGGGAATAATGCGGTGGCGTTTGGTGAAAACAATATCGCAGCCGGCACGAATTCTTTTGCAGGCGGTAATGATAGCAAAGCACTAGGACGCGATAGTTTCGCTTACGGAGCACATGCGGAAGCTACTGTTGAATATACAGTTGCTATCGGAAGTCAAGCCCGGACTGCTGCATATAACACTATTGCTATCGGTAATGGTGCATACGCAAACGGCGAGTCAACAGTGGTATTAGGTAGAACTAATACTGTTAACGCTAAAAACGCGACGGTAGTCGGATCTAACAATGGCGAAGTAAAAAGTGGGCAAGGCGCAGTAGTTGGTTATAGCAACCAAGTGCTTGATAATTCTAAAGAACAGCTAACCTTTGGTTCAAATAACAAAACTAAAAATCAAGGGGCAACTGTTGTAGGTTCTCATAGCCAAGCAGTAGCAGTAGATTCTTTAGCTTTAGGTAACAATGCAGTGGCAGATGTGCAAAACTCTGTAGCGTTGGGAACTAACTCAACTACAGAAGAAGTAGTATCTACCAATCATATTTACATCAATGGTGAAAAATATGACTTTGCAGGTGGAGTAGCTAACAGCACTGTATCAATTGGAGCTAATAATAAAGCTGGTAATGGTGGCGTTCAAAACTATAAGCGAACACTAACCAACGTGGCAGCAGGTAGAGTAGACGGCACATCTACCGACGCAATTAACGGCTCCCAACTTAATGCGGTGATTAATGCTCTTAAATTTACAACCGTTGCCGAAGGAACAAATACAACTGTTACACAATCAACAAATATTGATGGTGGTAAAGAGTTCGCGGTTCATGTGAATAAAGACCTGGTTAACATGAATTCCGTTCAATTTGGCACGGTTAATGATCCACAACATAACTATATCGGCAAGAATGGTAGCCATGTATTTAATGGAGAAATTAACTCCGAATATGGAGCTAATGGCTTCAAAGTAGAAAACACAGACAATTTAGACAATGCTCAATTCAATATGGATGGAATGGTTGCTGATAGCAACGGCAAACATATTGAGTTCACAACTCAAAATATTACTGCTGGTAATCAACAAATTCACGATGTAGCGGATGGAGTTGCCGATACTGATGCAATTAACATGCGACAACTTAAAGCACAAAGCCAAGCAGGTTTAAACGAAATAAATGCAACAAATCAACGTTTGAACAAACTAGGAGCCAGCTCTGCAGCATTAAGCGGTTTACATCCGCTAGACTTTAACCGCAATGACAAAGCATCTTATGCGGTGTCTTATGGACACTATAGAAATGCAAATGCGGTAGCCTTGGGAGCGTTCTATCGTCCTAATGAAAGAACAATGTTCGGCTTAGGTATGAGTTTAGGTGCTGAAAAGCAATTTACCGCAAACGTCGCTTTCAAGGTTGGTAAAGGAAGCGACTATGTAGCAGAAGCTAAAGGCGAAAATTCTCGTATTAGCCAACTTGAAAAACTCGTTGAAGCGTTGACTAAAGAAGTTAACGAATTGAAGGCTAAATAACGAAAATAGAAGAACTAACATTAAAACATATTTAGAAAAAGGAGTAACATCATGAACCAATTTTCAATCGAATTTAAAAGCCCTAAAGATCTTGCAAAGAAAATCGCAGAATACAACGAATTAATGAACGGAAAGCCTGAACCAGTTGAAGTAGAAAAACCGGTTAAAGTGGTAGCTGCCACTAAAGACGAAGTCAAACCTGAACCGACTAAAGTTGTTGTAGAAAAAACTGTTGAAGTAGAAGAATCTAAAAAGCCAACTCCTGGTGCCAAGGTTGAAAAAGAAATTGTTGAAAACGTATCCATCGAGCATGACGATGTACCAGTTACTGATTTTGACGGCAACGAAATTAATCAACCTACTGAAGAATTGTCTATTGATAAAGTTGAAGTATTCGACCCTAAAGAGTTTTGGAACGAGTTCAAAACGTGGATGGGTAGCGACAAAGAACGAGCTATGGCGGCACTTAAAATCTTCCAAAGTAACGGCGTAGATAAACCTACATCCACAGCGTTAACTGATGCAATCGTTAACGAATTAAAAGAATTAATGAAATAAGAGATAGGAGTACCACAATGGCATACGTTAATGATTTTAAAAGAGTAGTTGATAATGTAGCACCTCAAATAGAGGTGCTACAAAAGGCAATAGAATTAGATCCACAAAACACTATAGCGTATCAACGCGCTATAGATTTTTGCGAAACTAATCAAACTGTATCACAGACAATACTAAACGCTATCGAATTAGTAGAGAAAGACAGTAAAAAGACAGAAGATGGACAGAAGAAAGACAGTAGCGAGACAGTAGAAAAACCAAAATCTACTAAGGCTAAGAAAGCGTCTAAACCTGCTCCAACTGTTGAAGAACCTCCTAAAGAGGAAAATACGTCCGATGATGTATTCGATATGTTTGGTGATTAATAGGCGGTGATATAGTATGGAGTATTTAAACTATATAAACATTCCTAAAATGTTTGACTCTATCGTTTTAGAAACGCAATGGAGTTGCGACTATACAACTATATATCATTTTGATTGTGGCCACGCGTTCGGTAGCCAATGGGATAGAAAATATAACTATTTTAACGGCTATACAACGGCCGCAAAATATTATACATGCCCTAAATGTGGCGTTCACTCATCGCCTGATGTGCATAAGGTTTTCTCCTCTCACAGAGAGGAGAAAATTTACCCAATATCAATGTTTATCGAGGTGATTAACTATAAAAATTTCCTTGATTTAAGAATTAAATATCGTGGTATCCAGTTGTTCATGAATGGCACTAAAAGCGAAGAAAAGACATATTGTGAAACTATGCGATATGACTTTAAAAAGAAATGTGCAATATTCATTGATCGTGATAGAAATCGACATGAAATATCTATTGCGTATCTACGAGGTGATGGATATGAAGAACACGGTATTATGCCAGTACTAACTTATCTAGGTAGTTCATATGCTGTTCATAGCATTAATAAAAAGCGTTTAAATGAAGTATTTAAAACATTAAGAACTGCATTTGAAAAAAGGTTAGAAGAAACATATGGCTTTAAATCAAAAGGAGTATATATTCCTCCAGGTGTTAACGAAGAGGGCGGCTACTTCTCAACTATGCTCATTAATATGGCTTTTAAAATAGCAGCACCTGATATGCCATCTATTACAAAGATAATAGAAAGCACTAACCGTTGGAGCGATAACTATTGCCTTAAACATCATATTCCATTTAGTGATTGTGTATTTGAGGACACAAAGAAAGGCATGAACTTTGTTCAATCTTTAATGAAACAATATCACGCCCCAAATTCAAGATCATTAAGAAAAGCTATGAGTACAGACATCATGGCAGTTAATATGACGAACGTATTAAATCTATTTAAAGATGAGAACATTCGCAGAACTATATTAACACTAGATAGGACTGATAGCGTTGAATTAATGAACTCACCACATTATAGAAGCCCTTATACCGGAAAGGTATTAACCGCTAAAAGTATTAGAGACGCTATGACGGTTACTACTCAAATAATCAAGGATATGTGGTCTAAGTTAATCGACCGACATGGTGAAACTGGTGTTCTTAATTACTTATTAAGTGCTGATTATTCTGAAATCAGAGATATACCAAACATGTATTTAGATTTAAAGCCTAAATATAGGGAGCTGGTGTGGAGTCAACCGTGCAAGTTAAAGAAGTTTCATGATTTGCTAGTGAATGTCTACAACAAGCAAGAGTATGGTGATGTAAATCTACCTATGATTGAAAAACTCAACGCAGATATCGATGGTATGCACTTTGCGATACCTAGAACTGCTGCTGACTTATTGAATGTTGGCAAAGCATTAAATAATTGTGTTGGTTCATATAAGGATAGAGTGATGAAAGGATCCGTAGCTATTGTTGTAGTAACCGACGATGCTATGAAACCGATTGCATGTCTCGAGCTTAATAAGAATGGTAAGAACAAATTCGCTAAACTCGTACAAGCAAAACTATTTGCTAATAAGCGAGTATCAGAAAATGAACAAATTAATACAGCTGTTATGAAATGGGCTAATCAGTTAAAGATACAGCCACATACAGTAGATATAGAAGCACATGTCAGTTAAGGGAGATAAGAAATGAAACTATTAAAGCTATCGCTTACTAATTTTAAAAGCATCCGTCAATCTAGCTTTGAATTTGACGGAGAAAACAAAATCATCTTTGGTGATAATGCGACAGGTAAAACAACTGTCTTTGACAGTATGTGCTGGCTGTTGTTTGGTAAAGACAGCCTAGACCGTAGCGACTTTGAAATTAAAACTCTCGTTAATGGCGAACCAATTCACAAAGTTAATCATGAAGTTGAAGGTGAGTTCAGTAACAATGATGGAACACAATTCACGTTAAAGCGTGTATATCGTGAAAAGTATAGTAACCCTCGTGGTGGTGATACAAAACTCACAGGCCACACTACTGATTATTTCATTAATGAAGTACCAGTCAAAGAAAAAGAATATAAGGCTTATATCAACAACCTAATTAGTGATGATGTATTTAAACTTATCACAAACCCTTTATATTTCAATGAGCAGTACAGTTGGCAAAATCGTCGAAAGTTATTGCTTGAAATGTGCGGTAATGTTGATGATGAAACCGTAATTCGTAATCATGGTGAGTTAAGAAAGCTATTATCCATTCTTAACGGCCGTACTGTTGAAGAACATAAAAAAATAGTTGCTGCTAAAAAAGCAGTAATTAACAAAGAGCTCGATATGATACCGGTACGAATCGATGAGGCCATTCGTAATAAACCGGAGGTGCAGTCAGATAAAGATAAATTAAAAGCTGATATTGAAACGTTTAACACTGGTATTAATCAACTCGAAGAGGAAGCTGCTGTTATTAAGAATGGCCTAAAAGAAACCGAGGTTAAGTCTAAAATTCGTAATATTAAGCGTACAATCGATGAACGACGTAACCAGGTACTATCTGACTATGATAAAGAGAAAACTCGCTTACGTGGTGAATATGAGTTTTCATTAAATCAATTAAAGGCTATTGAACAAGAGCGAGATAGACTTGTGGATCATAACTATGAAACAGGTAAAAATATTGAACGTGAAAATAAGCGAATTGAAAAGTTAAAAGAAGAATTTAACGCTTTTAATATTCAAGAATTTGACGATGTGAACTGCCCTACATGCGGTCAGCCGTATCCTGATGATAAAAGAGAAAGCCTAAAAGAAGCATTTAACATGCAAAAGGCTACTAACCTTGAGGAATGGCAAAAGTTAATTGATAGTGCAGAGAACATGAAACGTTCTTATATCGAGCAAGAAGAAATAGTTGCTGTTAAAATCGACGGTTTAACTAATCAAGTTGAAGAGCAACAACAAGACTATGAACGTAAATTTAATGCTTATGAAAACCTAGAACAGCCTGATATCAATAAAGATTCTGTATATATGGATCTACAAGCACAGCTATTTTTATTAGAGTCTGAACTCGATGATACCGATACAACCAACTCTTATGAAGCGATTAATAAAGATATCGATGAGATGAAAGCTAAACGCACTCAACTCGTTGATGAACTTAATAAGCATGAGTTGATTGAAATTATCGATGAACGAGTTAAAGAGTTAGAACGTAAACAGCAACAACTGGCCAATGATAAGAATGAACTAGATGAAGCCATGTTCCTTATGGATGAATTTATCAAAGCGAAAGTTGATATGTTAGAACAATCTATCAACAGCCACTTTGAATATGCTCGCTTTAAAATGTTCAACGTGTTAGTGAATGGCAATATTGAAGAATGTTGTGAAACAACTTATAAAGGCGTTCCATATCGCAGTATGAATAATGCTGCTCGTATGAACGTAGGTCTTGATATTATCAACGCTTTAACAAAGTATTTTAAAGTCGATGCACCTGTATTTATAGACAATGCTGAGGCGGTAACTAACTTTATCCCTTGTCATAGTCAAGTAATTCAATTATTCGTAGACGCAACATTTAAAGAATTAACAGTTGCATAGGAGGTCCAATATGGCAAACGAAATCACAACAAAGAAAAATGAAGTATCCGCTAATTTTAATTCGGTAGCAAGTTTTGAATTATTGCAACGGCAGGCAAAAATGTTTAATGAGTCCAGTTTGGTGCCTGATAACTTTAGAGGCCCTCAAAACTTTGGTAATGCTTGTATCGCATTAGAAATGGCCGTTCGCATTAATGCTAGTCCATTAATGGTTATGCAAAATTTATATGTAGTGTATGGCAACCCTAGTTGGTCCTCTAAATTCTTAATTGCTACATTCAATCAATGCGGTAGATTTGAAGCTATTAAATATAAAGAAACTGGTAAAAAAGGCACAGATAGCCAAGGTGTTATCGCTTACACACGAGAAAAAGGTAGCGATGAAATTATCGCAGGTCCTGAAGTAACAATCGCAATCGCTAAAGCAGAAGGATGGTATGACAAGAAAGGTAGTAAATGGAAAACAATGCCAGACCAAATGTTACGTTACAGGGCAGCAGCTTGGTTGATCCGTACAACTGCACCTGAAATTTCTATGGGGTTACCAACGGCTGATGAAGCAATCGACGTTGAAGGTAACGTCAGCGATGTATTAGATGATGCAATTACAACTATCGAACACAACGCAAATGCAGAAGTTATAGATATTGAACCTGGTTCAGAATTTATTGATAAAGAGACTGGTGAAGTATTAAACGCAAATGAGATGTTCGGTGAATGATTAGTGTTGAATGTTTCGGTAGTAGCTCCTTAGGGAACTGCTACCGACTAAAATCAAGCGTAAACGGCGATGAAATATTGGTTGATATAGGTTTACCATTTAAAGATATTCAAAGAGCTTGTAGGTATAATTTCATGCATTTAAACGGTATTCTGATAACTCACCAACACGGCGACCACTCAAGGTCGGTTAGCGATTGGCTACAATTAGGCCATAAAGTGTATATGACAAAAGATACTGCACAAGCTGTTCATGCATTAGACGCTCGAACATGGATTGAAATTATACCTAAAAAGACTTTCAAAGTTGGTATATTTACAGTTTTACCATTTGAATTAGAGCATGATGTGCCTAATGTTGGCTTTTTAATAACCGACGGTGAGGAGAAAATGCTATACATCACTGATACCTATTACTGCCGTTATATATTTAAGGATGTGGATCATATCCTTGTAGAGTGTAATCATTCTTATGAAATATTAAAGAATAAAGTGTATGACGATGAACTATCAAAGCAACGTATGGAAAGGTTAGTTAAATCACATTTTGCACTCGAAAACGTAATTAAATTTCTACAATCAATGGACTTATCGAAGTGTAAAGACATACATCTTATTCACTTATCGAACGAAAACTCCAATGAAGCAGAATTTAAAAAAGCGGTACAAGCAGCCACAGGGAAACTGGTGATTGTACACCAAGAAAAGGGGTGATGATGTGCGAGTTAAATTTGATGTGTTTATCAAAGCATTAGAGGATAAGCATTTAACACTTATGGAATTTTCGAATCAGTCGCAAACCATTCCAAAGTCTTTAGTCTTGTACCTTTCAGGGAAACCAATCGCATTTGATAAAAAACGGTTTACCTGGTGTAAAGTACTGGGGTTAAAGCATGATGAATTGTTCTATTAGGGGGTAAACAATGGCAAAGGATACATATTATTTTAGCCACGATGTTAATGCCAGTAATGACCCTAAAATCATTGTTATGAAAGAATTGTGCGGTGTTATATCGTATGCCTGGTGGTGGATCTTAATTGAGCAATTAGCAGCACAAGAAGAATATAAACTCCCTATGGATAAAATTACCTTTACAGGACTTGGAATAGCATTTGGAATGAAGCAAACGAAGCAATTGCTTCAAGCAACGAAGCAAAATTAAGCACCGCGAAGCAAGCCGAAGCATTTGTAATTTTGCTTATTAATGAGTGTGAACTGCTTGAAACCGATGGTGATTTTTTTTGGTCGCCATCACTACTTAGACGAAATTTGCTTCGTAAAAAAAAGCAAGAAGAAATATCTAAGAAACGCAGTGAGGCTGGGCGTTTAGGCGGTCTTAAGAGCGGTAAAGCTCGAAGCAAAACGAAGCAATTGCTTGAAGCAAACGAAGCAAACGAAGCAAACGAAGCTAAAGGAAAGGAAAGGAAAGGAAATAATTCATATTCATATTCATATGGGGACGCGCGCGAAAACGAAAATTCTGAAAATGTGTTAACCATGTTTGATGAAAATTCTAACAAACAAGATCCGTATAAAAACGTGTTCAAAATTTATATGAATGACGTTGGTGAAATTTCGTCTATCACAAAAGAGAAACTAGAATACCTGGTTAATGATTTTGGTGAAGATGAAGTTATCACTGCTATTAGTAAAGCTAGTGAAGTAGGAAAAGCTAGCATTGCATACATTACAGCGATATTGAACAACAAGATAAGAGAGGAGGCTGCAAATGGAACAGGTAAACGTAGCAGCGGAAATCGAAAGGATAAAACAAAAGCAGTCAATACTGAAATCGACTGGTCCAAAGAGACCGCAGATTGGTTATGAGTATTATCAACCCGTATATGCTCCACCTGTTGTAGTTGAAAGAAATGTAAATCTATCAGCTTATGGCATTAAGGACAAATACAAGACCATGACATTCGATAAGTTAAAGGCGTATGGAACACCTACTGAAGATAGAGAAACATACAGCAAAGCCTTTAAGTACGCAGAACATATTCGCGACCATATCAGTAAAGGCAACGGCTTAATATTGTTAGGCCCTGTTGGTACTGGTAAAACGTCGCTGGCTATAAGCATTTTACGAAAAGCGATTGATAAGGGATATAACGGCTACCTTATTTCGATGATGAGCTTGCTCGACACCTTGCTCTCATTGAGTAAAGGGGAAACTAGCGATTATATTCGTTTTGAAAATCGTATTCGTAACACGCCCTTATTAGTTCTTGATGATTTTGGCGCTGAATATGAAAACAAATGGGTTGCTAACAAGGTAGACTCAATCATAGCGGATAGAGTTGAGTCTTGCAAAGCAACAATCATTACAACAAATTTAACTATGAAACAGATACAACAAGGCTATGACAGCCGTATCTATGACAGGCTAAAAGGTTCATCGTTTGTCTTACTGCTAAGAGGTGAGTCAAAACGAAAACCATTAAGTGATAGCGAAATTTAATTATTCGCTCTGTATGGTGATTTAATATGTGTAACGATAAAACACTCATGAAAAGAATTGCACATATCAAAATGAGCCTCATTCATAGCTTAAATTAGAAAATTAAATCGTAAATATATGTGAGGTGATAATTTCAAATGAGTAGTCTTGTAATTTATGGTCGACCAACAACTAAAAAAAATAGTTCGCGTATTGTGTATCACGGAAAGTATCCTCGAGTCTTACCATCAAAAGCATTTTGTGATTATGAAAAAGACAGCTTAAAACAGCTTCAATTCTTCAGAAAACGCGCGTATGTATCTGGTCCTGTTATAGTTAGGTGCCGCTATTACATGCCTAATGAACGTTCTTGGCCAGATTTGGTCGGCCTATTACAAGCTACCAGTGATATATTAACCACTGCAAAAATCATCGATGATGATATGTGGATCGTTAACTATGACGGTTCAAAAATCGTTGGAGTTGATAAATACAACCCTCGAACAGAAATCGAGATTATAAAAGCAGAAGAGCATCACATATTGCACGATATATGGGGGAGGAGAAATAAATGACGTTTGTCTTTTTCTTAGCAGGGTTAATTGCTGGAGCCTGTATAGGAATTATTACAACATGCTTATTAATAATTGCTAAATGTTCCGACGAAAGGAGATATCATGAATAATATTCCGCAGTTCTTAGAACATTTGCCAATATGGAAAGCAAATCCATTAGACCAAGTAAAAGCAACTAAACAAATAAAGAAAGTTAAACCAGTAAAAACACATCAATTTGATGTAACAGATAGAATGTCTAATCACGTTGTTGAAAAGGTATGTCCGATATGCGGTGCAGCCTATACAGTAGCGTATAGACTAAGAAACATTAAAAAAACATGTAGTGCTTCATGTGGACAAAAAATGCGATTAGCTAGAAAAGAGCCTGAGGCATGGGTTGATGAAGCCGTAGCTTTAAAGAAACAAGGCTTAAAATTAAGCGATATTGCATTGCGTGTTAACAGAGCAACCAGTACGGTATGGACGTATTTAAAGAAAAGGGGATATTGATATGAATGAAAACCAATTCGAGCGAGTAACAGGATATGAAGATGCTGATTTACCGCAAAGAAAAACAGAGTATGCAGCAGGATACGATGTGAAGCCTTATGAAACTGGCGTCGTATTACCACATCAAACGAAACTCATTCCTACTGGTATTAAATGCAGATTGAACTACGATGAGCATATTCAATTACATTTAAGATCCAGCGTAGGCATTAATAACGATGTCATGCTTGCTAATGGTACAGGTATTATCGATGCTGACTACTACAACAATGACGATAATGAAGGTCATATCATGATACCAATTAGAAATCTAGGTGATGAACCGTTCTATTACAAATCTAGTGAACGCCTAGCACAGCTAATTATTATGCCGTACAGGGTAGTCAATAAAGATACTGCTACGGCAAAGCGTACAGGTGGGTTTGGTAGCACTAACAAATAAGGAATATTATGTTCTCGTTAAAGGGGTTAGTATGGAAAAAATTACTAAAGAAATACAACGCAGAAAAGCTAGGGAGTATATTATGCGAATCAATGACTATTACCTAGAAGAGCAAGCGCTACATGCACAATTAGAACTATTACAAAAACGGATGGGGCCAGCTGGTTTACCTAAAAGCTCTCTAGGGGATAGCGTAGGCGGTGGTGGTGAGGTTAATATTATGGAACAGTTTCATCAACTTACCGAACTTAAATCAAGTATTTTCGATTTAAAAGAAAAGGCGGTTGAGTGCGAACTCGATGTGATGAGGTGCATCTTCAATATTAGCGACCCTAAATATAGAGCCGTACTTACTGAACGATACATTAATAGGCGTGATATTTACGCTATATCGCTAATTTACAAAAGTTTAGGTATGCCGAACAACTCAATCAATTACATCAAAAGACTACTCCGTAGAGCGGAAGAAGCGTTCTACGAAAAAAATTTGAAATAATTCTCGTGGCCTGATGTTTACCATAAGAATATAGATAATCACTGCATTAATACATGGTGGGGTGCACCTAATTGCACCTATATTAACGCTATGTGAACAAAATTTGCACCAGGTGCACCTAAAATGCTATTGAGTGCACCCTATTGACAGTGGTATCATATAGATGTCAACAAAAGGCGAATTGCCAAAATGTGGACTTTCACTCTCTTATAAACAGAAAACATCTACGCAAAGGAGCACCTTTACTCATGGGGTGCTCTTTTTGTATGTAAAAATAAAGAAAGGAGTTAGCATGGAGATTGTAAATATTGCAGTAGATAAACTCGTTCCATATGAAAATAACCCTCGTAATAATACAGAAGCTATTCAATATGTAGCGAACTCTATCAAAGAGTTTGTGTTCAAGGTTCCTCTTGTTATTGATAGTGATAATGTTGTTATTTGTGGACATACTCGGTTATTAGCTGCTAAACAATTAGGGCTTAAAGACGTTCCGTGTGTTGTTGCTGATGATCTTACCGATGAGCAGATTAAAGCGTTTAGGTTGGCTGACAATAAAGTTGGTGAGATTGCTACATGGGACTTGAGTGCTTTAGTTGATGAATTAAAAGATATTAATTTTCTCGACATGGAAGATTTTGGTTTCTTAAATGCAGATGAGTTAAGAACAGATTTTTTTGATGAAGAAGAAGCACAGCAAGATAAAGACGATAAACCAGTACAAGAAGATACCGGAAAAGTCGTTAAGGTTGTATGTGATGATGGAAACTATCAACAACTTATCGATTATTTAGACGCTAATTTATTTGTGTATGAGGTGTAATATGGATAGTTTTATTGTATGTAATGTAACGGTGGAAGGTTTTCATTATTGGGAAGATGCACCTGCTCAATACGCTTATTTAAGAAATAAACATCGCCATATGTTTAATATAAGAATGCATATTCCGGTTATGGATCTTAATCGTGAAATTGAGTTCATCGATGAACAACGAATTATTAAAGACTGTATTTTAAAAGAATTCGGCGATAGTTTAGGATATGCACAATTCGAAGGTATGTCATGTGAACATATTGCTGAATGGCTTATGGCGAAATATCCAACGGCAACTTATTGCAAAGTAATTGAAGATACAAATGGAGGTGCCGTTCTTGTTAGGAAACAACATCAAAATCCATTTTGCTGGTTCAGATAATGTCTTTAACAGCATTGTTGGGTTGAAGTTAGCAGACGTGAATTATCGCTTGTACACTTGCTATCCGTTTATTGTCAACAAAAAAATAACCGACGACTTTACATTAAAATCTGATGCTCCAATGATGAGAAAAGATTTGCAATTTAAACATGTAATACAAGATAGTGGGTTATTTACCTTAATGTTTGGTGCTGCAAAAGATAAACAACTTACATATGATGATTTAGTTGACTGGCAAGATAAATTGATTAAGTTTACCAATAGCAATGATTTACAGCAAACATGCGTTGAAGTCGATTGTCAAAAGGTGTTATCACCAGAAGATGCTTGGAAGTTGCGATATAGGATGCGTGATAAGTTAAAGAATAGACAAATCAACGTATTTCACAAAGAGGATGGCCGTAAAGGATTAGACCGCTTGATTGAATTTGCTGAGTATATTGCAATTAGTGTTCCTGAATTGCGTATCACTAACCCTAAAACATTTAGAGAAGATACGCATAGGCTCGCATGGTACATCAAGAATAAAAAGCCTGAAATTGATATTCACTTATTAGGTTGTACGGATCTTAAAATGCTGAAACAAAATAAGTTCTGTACCTCGGCAGATAGTACATCGTGGCTAGCACCCTTACAGTTTGGTATTAGCCGAACATCAAAAGGTAATATGCATATTAACTATCACAATAAAGAAATTAGACAACAATATATGGAACAAGCTCGGCTGTTTGGGGTAAAAGAAAAATCATTACCTAGGACGGCCGATTGTGCTATATCGGCGTTATTAAATAAATTAGACTATCAAAGCGTAGCAGGTAGTCAAGATTAGGAGGAAATGTATGTATTATGTATCAAAACGAATGGAGATTGCAGGCAGTCATAAACTGAATTTAGACTATGAAAGTAAATGTCAAAACCTGCACGGCCATAATTGGATAGTAACAGTATTTATGAAAGGTGAAAAACTAAATCATAATGGTATGATTATGGACTTTACTCATATTAAACGTGCTATTCATGACAAATTAGACCATGCTCATATTAATGATGTAGTAGGTTATATTAACCCTACAGCTGAAAACATGGCTAAATGGATATGCGACCAGTTAGGTAATTGCTGCTACAAGGTAGAAGTACAAGAAACAGAAGGGAATATTGCAACATATGAACGTGATTGAAATATTTAGTAGCATTGAGGGCGAAGGCACACGAGCTGGTGAACTATGTACTTTTATTCGACTAGCTGAATGTAACTTACGTTGCTCTTACTGCGATACCGAATACAGCTTTACCGGTGGTAAAGAAATGTCTGTTGAAGATATTATGCAAGTAGTCGATGGTTATGGTAATTACAATGTAACTATCACAGGTGGTGAACCGCTATTGCAAGATTTAACGGAACTGCTTAATGCTATGAATAGGTATTTCGTTAACATTGAAACTAACGGCAGTATTAATCCTGTAGTTTCATATGGCAATTATCCAAACGTTATTTTTACAGTTGACTATAAGTGCCCTTCTTCTAAGCAAGAGGAATTTATGAACAACGGCGAAGCATTACAAGATTTAGAGGACTGCGACGTCATTAAATTTGTAGTCGGTAGTCTCGATGATCTTAATCGCATGCGTCAACTGATTGAAGAAAATGAGTTCAAAGCACAGGTTTATGTATCACCAGTATTTGGAAAAATTGAACCTAAAGACATTGTTGATTATATGAAAACGTATAACCTACAAGGTGTTAGGTTACAATTACAAATTCATAAATTTATTTGGCCGCCTGACATGAAAGGAGTGTAGCTATATGATGAATCAAGATACGATTGAGCAAGGCATCAAACTCCTTTTGCGAGGGTTTGGTGAAGATTTAACACGTGAAGGTATTGTTGAAACACCTAAACGTGCTGCAAAAATGTATTTAGAACTATTAGAGGGTATGAACTACACAAATGAACAAATTGCCGAAATGTTTGGCAAGTCATTTGAAGTCAAAACCTCTCAAATGGTTGTAGTGAAAGATATTGAAGCGTTTCCATGTGTGAACATCACCTAGCGTTAATGTACGATATGAATATAAGCGTAGGATATATTCCTAATGGCAAGGTGATTGGCTTATCTAAAATTCCTCGCATTGCTGAAATGTGTTGTAAACGATTACAACTACAAGAAAAAATCGGTGAAGACATCGCCGAAGTTATTTCTATTGCTACTGGCAGTGAGGATGTAATTGTTCATATCACAGCGAAGCATAGTTGCGTAACGGCTCGCGGTATTAAATCGCGTGGATCTAACACAGTAACAACCACAAAAAAAGGTAGATTCACAAGTGATTATGACTTAACACGTGAGTTTATTGAAAGTTTGAAATGACAGTTGTTAATTGTATTAAGCGTAAATGCTTAAACAATAGAAAAGGTCTATGCGCAGCTAATTCTATTGAATATGATGGCTTATGCCAGTCATATATTACTCATACATATGCTAAAAAGCATGTGGGTGGTATGTGCATACGAGAACATGGAAAACTCAAACACAAATCAAATGAAGTACTTAAATAAGTATCGGTAGAGGGGCAGGTGGTGAGTATGTGAAGAATTATGAGGCAGCCGAGAAAGACTATAAGAAATTCATTCCTTATAAAGATATAGCCGAGAAATACGGTGTATCAATCGAAACAGTTAAATCTTGGCGCAAGCGTCATGGTTGGAAACGTCCTAAAAAGAAGCCTGCACCAAAGAAGAAAGTAGGGGCTCCTATTGGCAATAAGAACGCACTAGGTAATAGTGGCGGAGCGCCAATAGGAAACCGAAACTCAGTTAAGCATGGTTTATTTGCGAAGTACTTGCCACTCGATATGATTGGTGTAATTGAAGAAATAGAAACAATAACCCCTATAGAAATACTATGGGGGAATATTTGCATTAAGTATGCTGCTATCATACGAGCACAAAAGATAATGTTCATCGAAAGTGAAAATGCAGATAAACAAATTGAAAGCGTTACTCAAACAGTTGAGGAAAGCGACCAATTTGGGAACACTAAACGAATTGAAAAGCACGTTGACACAATCACAGCGGATATTCGCATGGAGAAGTTCCTTAAGCACAATCAAAGGCGATGGATACTTTAGCTCGATTAATTAAGCAGTATGACGAGTTATGCAGAAGTGAATTAGCTACCGAAGAGCAAAAGGCTCGTATCGCTAAACTCAAAAATGAAGTTGCTGTTATCAAACAGCAAAACGAAGATAATAAAACGCTCGTTCCTATTATTGTAGGCGGTGATGAAATTGAAGACTAAAGATAATCAAGTTATTGTTCATCTTCCTAGCATTGTAGGCAAGCATTATGGTGAGTTTTGGCGATTTAAAGGCCGTTATAAAGCTGTTAAAGGTAGCCGTGCAAGCAAGAAATCTTCAACTCAATCACTCAAGGTTATTACTGAAATTATAGAAAACCCTAATATTAATTGGTTAGTGGTTCGAAAAGTAGAACGCACATTACGTGATAGCTGTTATGCACAGCTTAAATGGGCTATCCACCGACTAAAGGTGGATAACTTTTTCAAGTGCAGTACATCACCTTTAGAAATTACCTATAAGCCAACTGGACAAAAAATATTGTTCCGTGGCCTTGATGATCCATTAAAGGTTACATCCATTACGGTTGAAGTTGGTTCATTGTGTAGGTTGTGGATAGAAGAAGCATATGAAATCACATCTGAGGATGCGTTTGACCGACTAGATGAAAGTATTCGTGGCCAACTACCAAAGGGAATGTATCATCAGTAGTATTAACCTTTAACCCCTGGTCTGATAGACACTGGTTAAAGAAACGATTCTTTGATGAACCTAGTAAAAAAATGTATTGGCTATGACTACGAATTACATGTGCAATGAGTTCCTAAGTGAAGCGGACTTGGTACTATTCGAGGAAATGAAGAAGAACCCTCGTCGGTATAGAACCGCTGGCCTTGGTGAGTGGGGTATCGTTGAAGGCCTTGTATATGAAAATTGGGAAGAGCGTGTATTTGATGTTCATGAAATATCAATAAGGCCTAGTGTACGCTCTGCCTTTGGTATGGACTTTGGGTATGTCAATGACCCTAGCACGTTGTTCTGTGGGTTAGTTGATACAGTCGCAAGGGAGATATATGTCTTTGATGAAATGTACGAAAAGGGTATGAGTAATGAAGATATTTTGTCAAAAGTATCCGAAATGGGATATTCCAAAGAACGAATTAAAGCAGATAGCGCGGAACCTAAATCGATTGCGTATTTACGCAAGGCTGGCCTCACTAGAATTAGAGCAGCAAAAAAAGGACCTGACTCAATTCGTGCCGGCATTTCGATTATCCAGGACTATAAAATTATTATTCATCCTAGGTGTGTTAATTTCATTACAGAGATTAGTAATTACACATGGGATAAAGATAAGTTTGACAATGCGATAAATAAGCCTATAGATGATTTCAACCACTTAATGGACGCCATGCGTTACGCTATGGAAGAATTTGACGGCCGTAAAGGTGTTCGCATATTGAAATAAGGAAGGTGAAAGATTGGATATTGAATTAATTAAAAAGCTAATTAAAAAGCACATGCCTCGACATGGTGATGTTATTTCACAAATGATGGTATCTGAACGCTATTACATGGTAGATAACGATATTAACTACCTGAAAGAAAAACCTAAAAGCCAGGAAGAGGCACAACAAAAAGGCGACACGTTTAACCCTATGCATCAAGCAGATAATCGTATCGCCTATTCTTTTTACCCTTTGTTAGTGGATCAAAAAACCGCATACATGTTTACAGCGCCACCTATATTTGACGTTAAGAATGACGCGTTAAACGATGCTATTCTTGAAGATTTAGGCGATGCTTACGAGAAGAAATGTAAAGATTTATGCGTTAAAGCGACAAATGGCGGTATCGCATGGGTTCATTATTGGATAGATGAAGATAAGAACTTTCAATGGGCCACCATTCCGGCAACTCAAATCGTGCCTGTATGGAATAATCATATCAATACTAAATTAGAGGGCGTGTTTAGGGTATATGAAGACACAAACGAAGCAGGCGAAAATATCACGGTTTATGAATTTTGGAATGACAAGGAAGTACAGGCTTTTTCTATTCGAAGTGGTGATGTAGTAGACCAGCTCCAACCTTATTTAGCGTTTGCGATGATTGACCCTACTGGTGCTATGGTCGAAGTTGATACTATGCCACATGATATGGGCGCAGTTCCTTTTATTCCGTTTGCTAACAATGCTACATATACGCCTGATTTAAACCGTATTAAGAAACTTATTGATGTGTATGACAAAACATACAGCGGTTTCTTAAATGACCTTGAGGATGTGCAAGAAGTTATATTTGTACTGACTAATTATGGCGGTGAGGATTTAGCTGAGTTCTTAAACGGTATGAAGAAATACAAGGCTATTCAAATGGACTCTACTGGTCCTGATGATAAAAGCGGTATTTCTACATTAACGATTGATATTCCAATTGAAGCACGCAAAGAACTGCTCGATATTACTCGCAAAGCTATTTTTGACATGGGGCAAGGTGTGGATCCGCAGCAACAAGGATTAGATGGAACGAGTGGCGAGGCAATGAAGTTTTTATATACCTTGCTTGAATTAAAAGCTGGCATGATGGAAACAGAATTTCAGCTAGGATTTAATCAACTTATCCGTGCTATTTGCAAATTCCATGGTAATGATAAGGTAACAATTAATCAAACATGGACTCGTACATCAGTTAAGAATGATAGTGATTTAGTTAACATGTGCTCTCAATCAATGGGAGTTGTTTCTAAACGCAGTATTCTTGCACATCACCCATTCGTTGAAGATGTAAACGAGGAACTTAAACAAATCGAAGCCGAAGAGGCAGAATCTAACAATGGTATTTATGATGATTGGCAACATGAACATCATGACGATGGCTCTATAAACGACCATGACGATGATGAACACGAAGACCAATAGTCATATATATAAATTTAATCTCTAGTAACTCGTGGCAGGTGAACCACGGTAAAAACCGGATAGGAGACATTACATGACACTGAAAGAATTATTACAAAAATTAGGCATTGCGGAAGATAAAATCGAAAACGCAACGCAAGAATTTAAAGCATTCTTGGATGGTGAATATGTGCCTAAATCGCGATTTAACGAGGTTATCGCGGAAAAGAAAAACCTTGAAACCACTGTTGCAGATCGTGATAAGCAGTTAAAGACATTAAAGGACAGCGAGGGGGATATTACAACTCTTAAAGATAAAATCACAAAACTGCAAGCCGAAAATAAAGCTAATGCTTTAAAGGCAGAGCAAGATTTGAAGAACTTAAAAATATCTACTGCTGTTCAATTAGCAATCGGTGATACAGCTCAGGACGCTGAACTCGTAGCTAACTTGATTGATAAGTCTAAACTCATTCTTGGTGAAGATGGCAAAGTAACTGGTTTGAACGAACAATTAAAGGAACTAAAAACCAATAAATCATTCTTATTCAAACCTGAAGGCGACCCTAAATTCAAATATGATCCTAACAAGGGAAGCGGTACGCCTATAAACAACCCATTCTCTAAAGAACATTACAATCTAACGCAACAAGCGGAACTATTTTCTAAAGACCCTGTCAAAGCTAAACAATTAGCAAGTGAAGCAGGTGTTGAAATCAATTTCTAACCCTAGGAGGTAACTAATGGGAACAACTTTACAAGACATTATTAACCCTACGCCGTTCTTTGCCAATTATGTTGTAAATCGTACGGCTGAATTGTCCGCTATTTTCCAATCTGGCATTATCACTCGTGACTCTCAATTTGACAAATTAGCAAGTGAACCAGCGCAAGTTCATAATATGCCATTCTTTAACGATTTAACTGGCGACTCTGAAGATGTAATCGAAGGTCAAGACCTTACAGCTGCAAAAATTACATCCAATAAAGATACATCCACTACCATTCGACGTGCTAAAATGTGGAGTTCCACAGATTTGGCCGCTCAATTAGCTGGTACTGACCCTATGAAAGCTATCGGTGATTTAGCTGCAGGCTTTTGGGCTCGCGACCATCAAAAGGAATTGTTGAATATCCTTGACGGTGTGTTTGCATCTACTAGCATGACAGACCATATTTTAGATATTTCCGGTAAAACTGGTAAAGCAGCTAACTTCTCCGGTGAAGCGTTCATCGACGCAATGCAACTTATGGGCGACGCTCGCAACTCCTTGACAGCAGTTGTTATGCACTCCGCAACTAAATCTTATCTTGATAAATTGAACTTAATTCAAACGATTCGTCAATCTGATGCAGTATCTTTTGATTCTTACATGGGCCGACGTGTAATCGTTGATGATGGTTGCCCTGTTGATACAGATAAGTACACTACTTACTTATTTGGTGAAGGTGCTATCGCATTTGGTGTAGGTAATCCTGTAGGTTTAAAACAAGCAGCCGTAGACCGCGACGAAAAGAAAGGCTCCGGTGTTGACTACTTGATTATGCGTAAAGCATTTATCATGCATCCACGTGGGGTAGCATGGCAAAATACAACTCGTGCACATGCTGAGTCTGTTTCTCGTGCAGAATTAAAAGATGCAGGTAACTGGAAACGTGTATACGAACCTAAACAAATTCGCATTGTTAAATTTACTCATAAATTAGGTTAAGGGGTGTAATTATGGGCGCTGATTCATATTGGGCTAGGAGAAGCACTGAACGCGAGGAAGAATGGAATAAGAAGAGCCAGGAAACCGTTGAAAAAGAGCTTGCTGCTCAATATGAACGGTCAGCTCAACGCATTCAAGCTAACATTGAACAGCTTTATGGGAAGTTCGCTAACGATAATGGCATATCTATTGCCGAAGCTAAAAAGTTAATCAATGGCCCTGAGTTTAGGACGTGGAAAAAAGACGTTGAAGAGTACATGAAAGAGTATAAAGAAACTGGTAACCCTAAAACGTTACTGGAATTAAATACTCTTTCCATGCGTTCTCGTATATCAAGGCTTGATAAGTTGTACGGAGATACACTCATTGAGATTGATAAGTTAGGACAAATGACAAATGCATCGATTACAGGCTTTCTAAAATCTGCCTATAAAGATAATAGGTTGCATTCTGCATATGAACTAGCTAAACGAGGACAAGGCCCTTTAGGCGTTGCTGTTGATAACAAACATGTTGAAAGCGTGTTACGCACTCCGTGGAGTGGCAAGAATTATAGTACTCGCATTTGGGATAACTCCGATAAGCTATCAAGGACAATTCAAGAGGTTGTAGTTAGTAATGTACATCGAGGAACATCGGTCGAAAAGCTAGCTAAAGAAGTTCAAGAACGTATGAACGTATCAAAGAATAACGCTGTTAGACTGGTTAGGACTGAACTCAATTATGTTCATAATCAAGCTACATTAGACTCTTTAAAATCTGCTAATATGGAGTATTTTCAATTCATAGCGACCATAGATAAGCGAACATCTTCAACTTGCCGTCAACACGACAACAATATATATCCTGTTGCAGATGCTGAAGTGGGAACGAATGTTCCACCCCTACATCCACGATGTAGATCCACAATAGCAGGTACGCTAGATAAGAAAGCGACTAGCGGTTCTCGTACTGTTAAAATGGCAAAAGCTAATAAGAACGAGCCTACACGATACGAGAAAGTACCTCGTAATATGGACTATGACAACTGGAAAGCGATATATGTTGATAAGTCTAAAACGTTCTCTGAGTGGCGTAGCGAACAAAAAAGCATAAAACAGATTGCTTCTAAAGTTGTTAAACCTAAAACCGAAACTCTTACCGATATGATTACTAAACTTGATTTATCAAAAGCTACTCCGCAAGATATAATAAATGTAGGAAAAGCCGCTGTTGAAAAGCACGATATTATTAATTTGATAGGTAATAAAGACGAATTAGCAAAAGTTATCTCTCAATATCGTGATGTTGGTTATAAAATTTCTGACGGCTCATGGGCTCCTGGTAGCGTTAAGAAAAACAAAGAAATGTTACAAGGTGCATTTAATGTATATCCGCGTGATTGGGGACATATGCTAGAAGAAAACGGTAAAGGAATTAGTACAAGAAAGGTTAAGCGTGGCTATTTCGTAGGTGAAGCGGCTATGACTGGCCGTCCTTCTCGATATGCTAACATTCCTAATCCTGAAAATTTTATTACGATTAACATGAATGGTGTTCGAAAGACTACTCCTTTTCACGAAATAGGACACATGGTAGAGTATTTTAGTAAATATGCAAGCCGTTTATCTAATGAATTTATAGATATGAGGACTAAAGGTGAGGTTGAAGAGAAGTTAAATGACATTCTAAATATGCGGTGCTACGGTCGCGAAGCAGCTAAGAAAGATAATTTCATCACTCCTTATATCGGTAAAACATATAAGGGCGGTTCAACCGAAGTTTTAAGCGTAGGTTTAGAAAGTGTATTTGAACCTACTGAAAATGGGCAATATAAGTATTGGGATTATAAAAATCATAAACCAATATATGCTACCATCAAGGATGATGAAGAGTTTTTGCATTTTATTATTGGCATGATATTAACGGTATAGGGAGCGTGTTTGTTATGACAACAAAGGATAATAAAGCGTTTAACGATGCTTTGACTAGATTTAATGGTATGTGCGAAGCCTATATATCTATGTTTGGTGAAAATTCTTTGGATCGTGTAATCGTTATCCATCCAAATGAAATTACAGTTGAAGAACTAGATGATAGTACGAAGATGCTCGCTGCTGCTATTGCAAACAATGAACCGCTCGAACAATTTGATGAAGAACTTTGGGAACATGTTAGATATTAAGAGGTGTAACTTTGGGAAATGTTAAATATCTAGATTTTGACGAGGCGAAGAAAGGCATTATTGACGCCACTCATCGCCTTGTATCAGTTGTTGATAGTTTAAACAATGCAAATTATGATACATATTTAGATGTATTCGCAGAAAAGTTTATCCTTGATTGTATGGACTACTGCCATAGAACGGACTTTCCTAGGACGTTGATTTATACTGCTTCTGAATTAGCGGTTAAGTATATCAAGGATAAGTTTAGTGATACGCACGGCCCTCTTAAATCGTTAAAAGAAAACGATGTAGAGTTCACATGGGCTGTTGAAGACGTATCTCCTATTGGCTGTATTAGTGAAAAGGACTTTGAAAGCATTCGTACTAAACTAAATCTATATAGAAAAGTGGTGTGGTCGAATGGCTAATGTATATGGCAAACTGCTTGCGGATATTATGTACAAAGATACCTGTACAATCTCACGGCAAATGGCAACTATTGACGATATAGGTGCTGATGTGTACGAATTAACAGCGGTATATAGCGATGTTCCATGTAGATTAGGTCAAACAGGTCAATCTGCTAGTACTAATGGAACCGAAACAGACAGCACATTTACATTAAGTGATAGATTGCGTTTGTGTTTATCGCCTGAATACGATGTTAAACCTAATGACATAATCTCTATTTCACACGAGGGGCAAACGTTTGTCATGCGTGCTGATACGCCGTTCAAATATATGACACATCAAGAAATCAAGTTATTGAAAGACGGTGAAGCATAATGGGGGTTAAGTTAACAGGGTTTGATGAACTCATTCAAAAGTTCTCCGATTCGCTAGGTGAGTATCCTGAACACGTTGACACAGTACTCGCTCAAAGTGCTGAACTCATGATTAACGATGTTAAGATGAAAACTCCTGTTGATACTGGCCTACTACGAAATTCATGGAAACGTACAGGGGTTATGAATGGTAAAGTTGAGATCTATAATAATACCGAGTACGCAAACCATGTAGAATACGGACATCGTACACGCAATGGCGGTTATGTTAAAGGCCGTAAAATGTTACATCGCTCAATAGTTGGCATGCGTAGTCAATTCGCTAGGAATGCGAGAATTATATTGAGGAACTTAACCAATGATTAAATTAAGGGCGATACAGAAAGCTCTAGTCGAGCTGTTAAAAAGTAAATATCCTAATTATAAGGTGTATTTCGACAACATAGAAAAGTCGAATGCACCTTATTTTTATATCGAAATGTTCGTCCGGTCCGGTGTTGGTGATTATACATACTTTGATAGGACTGTACAGGTTGATATTACCTTTAGACCTATTGAGGATAAATACGGACGAATTAAACGCTCTGAACTATATGAAATGTCTGATAGTTTAGAGTGCATATTTAGACCAGTGCTTAAAGTCGATGATAGATACATTACTATTAACGACTTTGAACATACATTCATAGATGAAGTATTACACTTTATCTTCAATCTAGAATTTGAGGACGCATTCACAGATGAAGAAGTAGGTTTCATTCGAAATGAAGTCGCTCAAACTCTTACTTTTAGCCTTAATGGTATTAATTTAACCGAGGAGGTAAATGATGGCTAACGAAACCGAAAAATTTGGCTTACCACAGGTCTTAATCGACTTTAAAACCAAAGGCATTACAGCGATTAAACGTTCTGCACGTGGTGTGGTTGTATTGATTTTGAAATGCGAAAGCACGGATACATCAAATAAATATAAAATTTCTGATGTATCTGAAATTCCCGAAGGTGTATTTGATGAAGCAAGTACGGATCTTATTAAGAAATGTCTTGACGGTACTCCTTTGCGTATCTTGGTATACACATTACCTAAAGCAAGCGTTCAAGCACCTAAAAATACTCAAGCTACATTGTTGAAACAGTTAAAGCATATTCGCTATAACTACATCGCAGCTCCAACTGGTACAACTCAAGACCAACAAGATTTGGCGTCCTATATTAAAGCAGAACGCAATAACAGCCGTAAAACTGTTAAAGCGGTTGTTGGTGGTGTAGCGGCAGACCATGAAGGCGTTGTTAATTTCTGTACAGAAGAAATTAAAGTTGCTACAGGTCAAAATACAGCTGGTAAAACTACATACAAAACATATACTCCAATCGAATATACGGCTCGTATCGCTGGTATTTTAGCAGGCTTGGCATTGGACCGCTCTGCTACATATTTTAAATTAACTGAAGTTGAGTCTGTTAAAGTGTACGAAGACTTGAATGACCGCATTGATAAAGGCGAATTGCACTTATTCGACGAAGAAGATGGCGAAGGTGTTAAAATCGCTCGTGCTTGCAACTCTTTGCAAACATTCACAACTGATAAGGGCGAAGAATTCCGTAAAATTAAAATTATGGAAGGCGTGGATATGGTTACGGATGATATTCGCGATACATTTAAAAATACTATATTGGCAAATACATCAATGACTATGACCACAAAATGCTATTCATTGGTGCTATCTTGGTATACTTTGGTCAATTGGCTGGTAACGTGCTTGATAGCCGAGCAGGTAACACAGTAGATATCGATTTCCAATTCCAAAAAGACTACGCAATTATTAAAGGCGAGGATGTATCTCAAATGACTAACATGCAAATTCGCGAATACAACACAGGCTCTCAAATCGGTTTATCCGGCAAAGTTAAATTCGTGGATGCTATGGAAGATTTGAAGATTACATTCACAATGTAATAGAAAGGAATACAAGCATGAATAAAGACAAATTTACATTTGATTTACAAACGTTCGCTCGTGCTGCTGAAGACGTTAAATTTCGTGGTCGCCGTCGCTGGAACGGCTCTCACGGCAAATTGTGGCTTGATGGTGAGTTGGTATTTGAAATTGAAAGTTTTGAAGCTAGCGTTGAGTCTCAACGAGAAGACGTAATCATCGGTAACTCTGTTGATAGCAAGGTAACAGCACTCAAAGGCGAAGGTACCATTAAAATTAAAAACGTTATTAACCGCAATCATCGTAAATTGTTAGAAGAATGGAGTGCAGGCCACGACCCTCGAACTACTCTTATCGGTTTACTTGATGATCCTGACGCAGTGGACGGTCAAAAAGAACGGATCACGATTGATAATGTTTGGTTTACTAAAATTCCTCTTATGAATTTTGAAAAAGGTAAAGTTGTTGAAACTGAATTACCTTTTGGCTTCACTCCTGAAGATGCACAATTCATGGAATCTATTGACTAATTGAAAGGAAATTAACTATGTCTATTTCTATTAATGAACTAATCGCTAAACGTGAAGAAATTAACGCTCGCAAAGCACAAAAATTAACTATTGAAACCTCCATTGGTGAAGTAGTAGCGAAAAAACCTACTGCTTCTATCATGGCGGAAGCCCTTGGTCTTGAAAGTGATAACGACCAATATGTGGTCTACAACTGCATTATTGAACCTAACTTGAAAGACAAAGAATTACAACAAGCATATGAATGCGTTGAACCGATGGATATCGTCGATAAAGTATTTGATGTTGGCGAAGTTAAAGCGATTAGTACTGTTTTAATTGAGTCTGTAGGTGCTGGTAAGAAACTCAACCACGCTATTATTGACGAAGCAAAAAAGTAATAGAAGAAGACTGGGAGGCGGCTACGGCCGCCTACTTAGTTTTAAAGGGTCATACGTTTGATTATTTCTTTGGACTAACTACTATGGAGAAAATTATGTGCCGTGTAGCAATGGATAAGGAAAGAAAAGAGCGTATCGAGGTTGCTAAAATTGCTATAAGGGAGGTACTAGGTGGCTGATACACAAAAATTAAGCGTTGAACTCTCTCTTGATGATAGAGGGTTTACGAAAGGGATACAAAAAGCCCAACAATCATTGCAAGGTTTAGTCAAATCAACGACTGGCTTATCTCCTGCAGTTTCGTCTGCTAGTAGAAATATGAGTACGGCTACAAGCTCTGTTAAAGGGGTGCAACAAGCCGCACAAAGTGCAACGAGTAGCATTACAAAGTTAAAGCAAGTAGGAAGTAATGTATCTGTTAATATCAAGGCTAAAAACAATGCAAGCTCTACAATCAGTCAAGTACAATCTCAATTAAATGGATTTAAAGGTAAAGTATATACAGCTACGGTAGCAGTTAAGCAAAAAATGACTGGTGCTGTTGGTGCTGCTTCTAATAAGTTAAATGGTGCTTTATTAGGTGCAGGTGCTCAAATGGCCGCTATGGGTGGCATTGGGTTTGGTATATTTGATGCCGTTAAAGGCTATGCTGATTTTGAAGAAGAAATGTCTGCTGTAAAAGCGATTTCAGGTGCTACGGCTGATGAGTTCCAACGCTTGAATGAAAAAGCAATTCAAATGGGTGCTGATACAAAGTTCAGTGCTTTAGAATCTGCACAAGCATTTAAGTATATGGGGATGGCCGGTTGGAAAACTGAAGACATGATAGGTGGTATAGCCGGTATCATGAACTTAGCGGCCGCATCCGGTGAAGATCTTGCTATGACTTCTGATATTGTAACTGATAGCCTATCTGCATTTGGTTTACAAGCACGAGACTCTGCTATGTTTGCTGACGTGTTAGCAGCAGCAGCTACTAACTCAAATACCAACGTTGCTATGATGGGCCAAACGTTTAAATATGCTGCTCCAGTAGCAGGTGCATTAGGGTTCAGTATTCAAGATACTGCTCTTGCTGTTGGCCTTATGGCTAACCAAGGCATTAAAGCCTCAGAAGCTGGTACATCGCTCCGTTCTATGATGACTCGATTAGTTAAACCGACAAAAGAGTCAGGACAAGCAATGGATATATTAGGTCTTAGCATTACAGATTCAAACGGCAAGATGAAACCATTTAGAGATATTATCGCCGACATTCGCGAAGGCATGAAGAAATTAACTCCGGAAAGTAAAGCGGCGGTAGCTGGTATGCTTGCAGGTCAAGAAGCTATGTCAGGTCTATTAGCATTAGTTAACTCGTCGGATGGTGATTTCGATAAGTTGGCAGAGGCTATCGACAACTCAAATGGGGCTGCCGAACGAATGGCGAAGATCCGCATGGACAACTTAAAAGGCGACTTGGAACAACTATCAGGCGACTGGGATTCGTTCACTACTAAATTAATGAGCGGTAAAATTGGTGGCTTAGAGATATTGTTCAAGGTGTCGATAATTGGTTTACTGGCTTTACTGAAAACGTTGAAAAGAACGGCTTTACAGTGAAATCTGTAATTGATGGCATTACATCTGCCATTAAAGAAATGGTTAAACAAACAGCAAAAATGGACGGACTACCGTCTATCTTATCCACGGCTGCATTGGCTGCTCTTAGTGTTGGTGCTTTCAAAGTCGGTAAAAAGGTTTGGGGTGCAGGCAAAGGTATTGCAGGTATGCTAGGCGGTAAAGGTGGTGCCAGTGGCGGTATTGGCGACGCTATGGGTGATGATACTACTATTCAATGCATTAATGTGTATGTCTATGGCAAGAACGTTTATGACGGTGGCGGTTATGGCCCAGGTGGAGGTAAAGGAAAGACTTCCAGTAAAGGTGGTGGCGTTGGTGGCGTTGGTACTGTTCCACCTAAACCTACTGGCGGTGGTAAATTCGGCAAAGTAGGTAGAGGTATCTCTAAAGGGTTTGGCATTCTTGGAAAAGGTGCAAGCAAGTTAGGAGGCCTACTATCTAAAGTCGGTGGTAAAGCATTTTTACCTTTAACCTTAGCCATGGGTGCATACGATATGGCCAACTCTGATAACAAAGGCAGAACAGCTGCAGGTATTGGTGGTAGCCTTGCGGGCGGTTTGGCTGGTGCAAAATTAGGTGCTATGGGTGGCGCTGCTTTAGGTTCTATAATTCCGGGTGCAGGAACGGCCGTTGGCGGTGCTATTGGTGGTGCATTAGGTGGCATCGGTGGTGCAATATTCGGTGAACAGTTCGGTCAAGAGATATTCGACGGAATTACAAATAACCTCGACGGTATAACAGAATGGTTTTCTGACAAATGGAATAGTATTGTTGATACATGTGCTCCTGTTATTAATACTATTGCGGGTCTATTTGGGTTTGCTTGGGATTCAATATCTACAATATTCGGACCCGTTGCTGATTGGTTTAGTAGTAATATTTGGGAGCCTATTAAGAGCTATGCTAGCAGTATGTTGGATAGCGTTACTGGCTTCTTTAGTAGTGCTTGGGAATCAATTAAAGGCATTTGGGGTGCTGTTGCAGGTTGGTTCGACGCAAACGTTTGGGGACCTTTAAAAGCTAAAGCAAGTGAAGTATTTAGCGGTATTGGAAACGCATTAAGTGCAGTTCAAGCTCGAGGGGCGCAATCGACAGGCTTGCAACAAAAAGCTACTGGTACGAATTACTTCGGCGGTGGCTGGACTGAAATTAATGAACGTGGCGGTGAAATTGTAGACCTACCTAGTGGATCTAGAATTTATCCTCATGCGACTACTGAAAAAATGCTAGCCAAAGAATTTAGCGGAGCTGGTGGCGGTGGTAATAATTACACCGTTACAGGAAATACTTTTGTTGTTAGAGAAGAAGCCGATATAGACCGTATCGCTCATTCTTTATTCTCAATGTTTGGGGCTGCTGAAACAAATTATGGAGGTGTATAAGGTATGTCAAAGTTCGTTAGCGGTATAGGGCGTGCCTTATCGCTTTTATCGTTTGCATTTGGTAAAGGGGCTAGGAGTTACCAACTATCATTATTTCGCAAGATGAAGAAAAGTTAGTGCTTCCTGTTACTCCAGTTAAATATGAGGTTGGTAATGAACAGGAAAATAAAACTGTTGATATTACTCAAATAGGTGAGGTGCTTTTATTTGGAAACCCTAAACTCAAAACATTATCATTCGAAGGATTTTTTCCGGCGAAAGATTATCCGTTTATTGTTGGCGATAAGCGCAAGCCTATTGAAATTATTAACCTCATAGAAAAGTGGAAAACATCAAAGAAACCAGTTAGGGTCATCATAAGCGATGGCCCTATTAATTTAATGATGGGAATTGAGTCATTTCCATACAAGAAACAGGAAAATACAGGGGATATGTATTACACGCTAACTTTTAAGGAATATAAGGACCTTAACACTCCTGCGACTGGCGATGATAAGCCAGTTGATGAAACGACAGGCTTAAAAGATAGGCCTTCTGTTGCTCAAAAACCTAAAACGGCAACATTGTTCAGTAAAGGTTCTGATGTGTTGGATGCTGCAAAAAAGGCATATGGAAATTATCGTCATTATGAACGCATTATCCAATCAAATGACCTAAAGAATTTAGCGATTAATAATCTTAGCCAGCTTAGAAAGTTGAAGGTGAAATAATATGATAGTTAAACATATTGGCACTAAAACAGTTAAAGATAAAAAGACTGGCGAAGAGAAAAAAGTTCCTGTTGAAAATGATATTACTCATTTAGTTGAGCATGTTACCTGGTCCGGTTCGCGTATTCAAGCAGCTAGAAAACTTGAATTTGTATTAGTACAAGAGCCACGTGATCCGAACTGGCCTATCTATGTAGTAAGTATCGGTGAAACTATTAAAGGGTACTCAGAAGATGGCGATGTGCAATTTGTAGGTAATATATATACCACTGAACGCAAAACATCGGCATCACGTATTACGGTAACATGTTATGACAACATGTTTATATTAAGTAAATCAAAGACTACTCGTAAATTCACCAATATGACCGCTGAAGATATAGCAAAGGCTGTATGCAAGGAAATGGGTATTAAAGTAGGTAACCTTGCTGAAACTAAAGAAAAAATTACTTTTATAGCCAATAACAAGTCAGGGTATCAAATCATACTTATGGCTTATACAGAGGCTGCTAAGAAGACCAACAAAAAATATCAAGCTATGATGGAGGGCGATGAACTCGACGTCATAGAGAAAGGTTCATTAATTGAGGGGCTAGTAATAGACCAATACAGGAATATTACTGACTCGTCATTTAAAGAATCAATTGAAAATATGATTAATAAAGTCATGATTGTTGATGATAAAGGCAACTTTGTTAGATATGAAAGTAAAGACGACCAAATTCAACGCTACTCTATGATACAAGCAGTCTATAAGGAGAACAAAAACAAAAATACAGCTGATGAAGTAAAGGATATATTTAAAAAACCTGAACGGACCGGCGTGATTGATTGTTTAGGAGATTATGATGCTTTATCCTCGTATTCTGTTGAAATTAGAGATGTGATTACCGAGTTAAGTGGCAAGTTTTGGATCAAGAGTGATACTCATGATTTTAAAAACGGTCAACATACCATGAAACTCGAGATTGAGTTTGAAAATCTTATGACTAAAGAAAAAGTAGACCATTCCTTAGAAGCTAAAGAAAAGAAACGCCTAGAACGTGAAGCTAAAAAGAAAAATAAAACTCCTAAGGGTAAAGGTCGAAGGTCTACTCGAAAATCGACTAAAAGAAAGGTAGAAATTCATTATGTTGAATGATATTCCTAGTGCTGCACATTCGATGGCTAAAATGGTTGATACAATTCACGGAATAGCTAAAGGTGAACAACCTATGGGAATGCGTATCGGTTTGGTTACATCACCATTCCCTAACCTGGTTATTCGCGTTGATAATATCGACATTACCAACGAGCAAATATATTTGAATGACTATTGGAATCCAGGTCATCATCGTGAAGCTGAGGGCCACATCATAAGCGAAACACAACCTCGTTCGGGTGGTGGTGGGTTAGCAGAATTTGCTAGTCATACGCACGATATACACAATGACTATACCGACACCATTAATATGACTGATACCTTGCGAGTAGGCGATGAAGTAACCGTATTTCCAGTATATGGACAAGGTGAACAGCTTTATTACATCGGTCAAAAGGTGGTGAAACTATGAGCGAAGAATATCCTTTTGCAGGGTTAACTCGTACAGTAGAGTCTAGTCAAGGCGATTTACCGTTGTTTCGTGAATATGATTGGAATTTTGAAAGCGATACATTCCGATATAACGCAAGTGGTAAACGAATAGCCTTAGAGGGTGATGAAGCGTTAAATTTGGGTATACAAAGCACTCAAAACCGAACGTAATCAATATCTAGCGTATTCTACTCGATATGGTATTGAGTTAAAGCCATTCATAGGTAAAGTCATGAGCGTTGGTGAACGCTATTCAGAGCTTAAACGAGTGATTATAGAGTGCCTTATGGTGAACCCTTATATCAAGTCGATTGATAGTATCGAGTTCGACGCGAATGGTGATAAGGTTGATTGTCAAATTGAATTAACTACGATATATGGAGGTATTAATATCAATGTTTAATATTCCAACATCAGACGAAATTTTAAAAAGCCTCCAATTACAATCGCAACTTCCGATGAGTAAATTTGAGGGTACATTTGAATATGATGTATTTTCATCTAACGCTATTGAGTTCATGAAGACATATGTGGAATTAGGCGAACTCTATAAAGTAACGTTTGCGGATACATCATATGGTGATTTCTTAACTATGCGTGCTAAAGAAGCTGGTATCATTCGAAAGGTAGCTACAAGGGCGATAGGGACTGTTACAGTCAAAGGAAATGGAGTATTGCCTAAAGGTAGTCAATTCTCTACCGCTGACGGAGTACTATTCGAAACGTTAGAAATTGCAACGATTAACGGCAGTCAAGAAGTTAAGATTCAAGCCGTTGAGACTGGCAATAGTGGTAATGTAGCAGCAAATACGATTGATACAATTCCGATGTCAATTCCTGGTATTAACAGCGTTATTAATGCACATCCAACAAAAGACGGTTTCGAAGAAGAAAGCGATGATAATTTACGCGAACGCTATTTATTGCATGTTCGCTATCCTGGTACATCCGGCAATAAAATGCACTATTATGAATGGGCTATGTCTGTTCCTGGTGTAGGGGGTGTGAAAATCATACCTACATGGAATGGTCCTGGTTCTGTTAAAGTCATTATTATTAATTCTGAGTTTAAACAAGCCTCTCCCGAGCTAATAACAGCGGTTAAAGATTACATTGAAAGCGTTCGCCCTATGGGTGCTATGGTAACTGTAGTTAGTGCAACGCCTAAAGTGATTAATGTAACGGCTACTATCGAGGGTAAAGGCTTTGTTTTGGACAAATTCAAAGAAATGATGAATGACTATTTAATAGATCTTGAAAAGTCAGTCATAAATAACGGCGAAATTAATAAATTATCGATTGCAAAAGTAGGTAGCTTTATCATCGACGCAGGTGCTATCGACTATCAAAATTTGCGAATTAATAATGATGATAAAAGCATTGTTATTAACGATGAAGATTTACCTACATTAGGTGAGGTGAGCATACAATGATATTCGAACTATTGAGGACTTATAAAGTTGATGTGCTACGCTACTTGCCTAAATTCCTTAAGAATGACGGCTCATTCAAAGCTACTGAAGACGCTTTAAGCGAAGAACACGAAAAGCAACGATTGCTTATTATTGATATATGCAAACAGCTATTTGTTGAAAGTGCTACATGGGGCCTTTCTGATTGGGAAAGAGTGTATGGCATAAAAACAAATAAGCATTTAACGATAAATCAACGTAGGCAAAATTTGCTAGTTAAAATTCAAGGTACTAAAACAATCACAGTTAAGCAGTTAGAAACGATTATTAATCAAATAGTTCCTGTATGTGGCGCTCATGTTTTAGAAAATACTAAACCTAATGAATTTAAAGTTGCATTAGATGTAGCTGCCTACGTTGAAACTGTTCGCGAACTTGTCGATAAATATAAGCCAGCTCATTTGACGTATGTTGTTGCTGAATTACATCAAGCCCATACTCAACTTTGCATAGGCGGTGTGGTTAATGTGCTTGATAGGCAAACAATAAAATACGCTAAAAGCGATCCTGTTATTCGTGCATCAGGGCAGCCTAAAATCGGAATGGTACTTATTAATGTTGATAAAATTAAAATATATGGAGGTAATCAATGAGCGATTACGGAAGAATTGTAACCACCAATCAAGGTAAGAATATGGTTACGGAGTCGATTAGAACTAAATCTGCAATCATATTTACTAAAATCTCATTAGGTGATGGCCTGTTAAACGGTGAAACAATCGAAACTATGACAGGATTGAAACATCGTTTGCTAGATGGAAATATTCCTAAAATCAACCCTTTAGGCAATGGTGAAATCGAAGCTGTATCTACTGTTAGCAATAGTGAATTGACAACAGGGTTCTTCGCAAGAGAGTTAGGTTTATTCGCTAAACTCGGCGAAGAAGGCGAAGAACAGTTATTTGCTTATACTAATGCTGGTTCTAATGCTAGTTATATTCCACCGAATACAAGCGTTGACGAAAAAATGCTCGGTATTCAATTAGGGATAGGCGATGCTACTGTTCAAATAAACTATCAAAGCCATTTATATATTACTTATGAACAATTAGAAGATGGCATTGCTCATCATAACTCAGATGAAAATGCACACGGAGGACTACTTCTGAATTTAAAGAATCAATTATCCACTCATAACACAGATATTTCATCGCATCCAGCAATTACAGATGCAATCGCCAAAATCCTTGGCGCGACTAACTGGCGGGAAAATCCAGCCGCTACTTTGAAAGATATAAAAAATCTTCTCGGAATGGGCGGCATCGTGGCCCAAAGGCTTGAAGAGAATGGGTTTGTTAAGTTTGCCAATGGATTCACTATCCAATGGGGATATAAAACAGATAATTTATCAAGATATCGTCAATTCGCTATTAGCTTATTATTACCATATAGTTCTAAATATATTCCTGTGGTAGTTCCAGAATATTTAGGAAATCCTACATACGATGAAAATTTAGATAGAAGTACTGCTATTAGTAGAATCGATAAAACACTGACCTCATTTAAAGCTTGTATTGACGATAGATGTACCGGACTTTATTGGATTACAGTAGGTTCATAACCAATGGGGACAATTCAAAGAAAATCAAACGTCTGTATCTTATCTAATTTCTTATATAGAAATATTTGGTACTGTAACTATGATGAAAGATGAGCCTAAGCGATTATATGAAGCTAGTGTTCGAGCAAATAACATTACTACTACTGGATTTGAATTGCACAGCGGTTATGTTGGCAATCATATTGCAAAAGCCATAAACAATGGTTTTTGGATAAACATAGGTCGTGCGTAACCAATGGGGATACAAGAAAAGTGTATACGTGTATGATGGAACTACTTATCCTATTACATTCCCGACGGCTTTTGATAATGAGTGTTCAGGCGTTTGGTCATCTATAGAACACAAAACATCTGTAGGAGGTAATGAGGTATTCTATCATACCAATAAAAGCACAACAGGATTTACTCTTATTGCTGATGCGAGTCATGCTCCCGCTACTGTTGATGGTGTTGTATATTTAGCTATTGGACATTAAGCAGAAACACCAAAAGAAAATACGCTACATTTGATATTGGGATACTTAAATACATTATCATTCGTGAACCATACTTTGAATTTTAATTGGTCATATTCGGTGATTAAATTCCAATCTGCTTCACGTGGGTTTTTGTATTCAGCCTTAGCAAAAAAGCAGGTAGAATAAGGAATTATCCAATTATGATATTGTCCATCCTCACCGCTTACTCCCCATTGGTTAATTAGTAACCGATGGTAAAATAAGCAAATCCTTGGGCTGTACCGCTAGACTTACTTTCATCAGTAATTAATTTACACCCCGTGTTGGATTCATTTGTATAGTAGATTGTATAATTGCCTCCTTCCACACTATTACGTTTTAATACTGGGAAAACACAAAGGCATATACTAGCATATGCGGTAGGAAATATTACATCGTAATTGTATCCATCTCCAATTGAAATATTCTTCTTACTTCCCCATTGGTTCTAGGGCAATAATTCAATAGCCTTACGTAACTCACGCAATTCCTTATGGGTATAGACTTTAGTTGTAATATCTCCGTGCTTATGACCAAGAATTGCACGAGTTGCAGTAGGTGATGCGCCGTATTTATCTAATAGGGTAGCTACTGTATGACGACAGTCATGCGTTGAATGGGAACAGTTGATTGAAGTCATTGCTAATTTAAATTGCTTACTGAATTGAGCATAAGAGATAGGTAGTATCTTATCTGATGAATTGTGATACAAGGTTGTAACTATTGGAAATATGCGTCTATGAATGGGAATTAAGCGATTACGGCCAGCATCAGTTTTAGATAGACGTACTATAAGACATTTAGTGCGGAGGTTAATATCGTTCTTACGTAACGATAGCAATTCACCGCAACGCATACCTGTATATAAGAGTATTAGAATACCATAAGTATCGGTAGTATCAAGGCCCCACAATCGATTAATCTGTTGGCGAGTGAACGGCTTGTGGGGATACACGCTAACATCGTGGCCGAGATTAAGAAAAGAGGTGTAATCCTTAATATCGATGTCATTAACAATTGCATATTTAGATAGCAATGAAAGTAATGTGCGTACCTTCTTGGCTGATGCGTAGGATAGGCCGTTATCTCGCATGCTATCAATCACGTATTGCATATCAGAGTATTTGATTAAGTTAATAGGCATATTAGCAATTGATTGAATATGATCATAGGCAATGCGATATGATTCAATGGCTGATTTACTCACGATTCCAACACGAGTAGGCAGCCATTTTTCATAAATACTTTTAAATGTCTCGACGCACGCACTTTGGCGGTGCATACGGAGATATGCATTTCTTGGGTAGTGCTTAATAGTGCTATTCATTGTTATATCCTTTCATTAATTAGGAGGTATATATGAATAATTATATCCATGTACTTTGATGCAGATGGACGTCGGATTACGTCCATTGTAGATAATATGATAGTACCTATCGGTGAAGAGGCTTTGCTTGAGCAAGCTAAAGAGCAATATCCTGATGCTGCTCAATATATATATGGCGGAGATACCATGTTAGATGCTTTTCTCGATGGAAAAGTTTATAAAAACGGCATATTCGAAGACGCACCAGTAATTGAATACATCCCAACAAAAGAAGAAAAAGATTAACGCTATAAAAAAACCGAATATGAACCTCGATTTAAAAACACTGGAAGAGGCTCAACGCCGCTTGCTACTCATGGGGAAACCTACTAATGCAATTAGTGCTCAATATATCAAGTTGAATAGCGAAATGGTAGCACGAATCAAGGAGGTGCAATAATATGCCTAAATATATCGGTGATAGTAAAGTTCCTGTAATGGAATTTTGTGAGTATTGTTGGGAAGTACTCAATGATGATGGCACATGTCCTACTGAAGGATGCGTGCACAATGATTTACTAAATTCAGACAAGGGTGATACAGATGCTACCAGTCGAACATAATATTCAGGTATATCAAGGTGAATATATTACATTAACTATTGGATGTGATTCAGTAATTAATGCGGATGATGTATTTGCGTGTCTTAGGCGATATAGCTGGGACGATGAAATAATAAAACGCTTTGTGATTACAAATAGTGAGCAACCACTTTTTGAAGGCGAAAAAAGCAAACTCAATTTAATGTTAGACACTAATTCAATTGATAGTGGTACTTATTATTGGGATTTGTTTGTTTGGGCAGGCAATCGACCTGTTAAATGTTTAGTAAAAAGGTAAGATAATCATCAAACAAGGTATAAGTAATAGGGGGAAATAATATGAGCGATACTAATACTATTAATATTTATATGAATGCAGATGATAAAGTTGATGTTAAAGACAATGCACAAATTATCAAGTTACAAGGCCCTAAAGGGGACCCTGGCCCAAAAGGCGACCCATTCCGATATGAGGATTTTACCCCTGACCAATTAGAGGCTTTAAAAGGTCCGAAAGGTGATAAGGGCGACCCATTCCAATATGAAGATTTCACGCAAGAACAATTAGAATCGCTAAAAGGCCCTAAGGGGGATGATGGTAGAGGGCTGGATGTAACAGCATTAACGAATGCATTAAAAGGAATTGGATTAATGCCAACAGGTAGTGATGTATATCAATTAATTACAGATGCGTTAATTGCTGTAAAAAATGGTGCTGATATTGGCGATTCGAATTATTGGGGGCAAAAGAATTTCACAGATTTCTTTACTCCATTAAGTGTAGGTAATACTAAATTACAAGGCTCAATTCCTACTGGATTTTGTACTAGCATTAATGGTCAAGACAAGCGACAATGGAATGGTAGCGGTTTAAGACAAGCTGTACATATTGATGTTCCGACAGATTCGGAAGATTTCACTGTTGAATTGTATTTGCCAAATGAAGAAAAAATATGTTCCTTTGTAGTATCTGTTCCACAAGCACCAAAATATACGGCTCCTAATCCACCATCTGGAATGTCAATAATTTCTGAATACACAGACAGCAATAATGTAAAATGGACTGTCTATGATGCGTATGATGAATTCGATGGTCATACACAAACTGCATATTGTGATATTAGTAATATTTATAATAATGCTAACTATAACACCTTATCGGTTAACAACGCCTCTAATTTACGAAGAATTGTAATGTATACAACTAAGCCTGTTACAGTTTGGACTAATTCAGAAATTAAAGCTCCTACAGGGGCTACACTTGAATACCACAATAAAGACCTCATTACTATCAATATAGCCGTTGATGACTTATAAGAGGTGAAATATGTGGACATGGCAATTCGAACTGAATGACATTCTAACCACGTTGACTATTGTCAGTATAGTTGCTGGAATAGGGTATAAGGTTCTAGTTATTCCGTTGCTCGAAAAGTTGGATTTGAAACGAATGCAAGACAATTTGATGTTTCAGGAAAAAATGGGCGTGCTCACGGATACGCTAAAGGAATTAAAAGACGAAATAAAATTGTCTCGTGAGCAGCGAACTAAAGCGTACACGGAGCACGTTAAATTGACATCTCGTGTCGAGGGCATCGAAGCTCGTGTTGATGATATTAAGGAGGAACTACATGAACATACCACCAAATCTCATCAATACAATTAAAAAATCATATCAATCTGTAAGGGTGGCTAACTTCCACCCTACAGGGGTTCTTGCTACAAGGGTACTAGTACTAACAATGCTAGTACCTATTTTTATTGGTAGTGGTTGAGTACATTATGGTGTTTCATTCAAGGGTATGTTTCTGATGATATGAACAAACTAATTAATGTAGGGATTAATATTATAGATCATATCTTCATTCCGTCAGTATTAACTGCATTAGTTGGTTTTCTTGCCTTGTGGATAGATAAAGACGGAAACGGAATACCAGATAAATTAGAAGAACAGCCTAAATTATCGCCATTACCAAACATGACAGAAAGGAGTGATAAGAATGAAAAAAGGGTTTGATATTTCAGCGTGGCAAGAGGACGAAAATGGAACACCTTATTATGATAAGTACCGTATGCAACAAGCCAAAGAAGAAGGCAATGAATTCGTAATTATTAAATTAGGTGAAAACTACAACGTTGATGAATTCTTTGAACAACATATCACCGCAGCATTAAATGCAGGTCTTGAAGTAGGTGTATATTATTTTAGCCATGCATACGATGAGGCAACCGCAGTACAAGAGGCGGAATGGATGATTAACACGCTCAATAGTTATGGATATACTGATTACCATTTGCAAGCTGGTATTTGGTATGACTATGAAGAACATCGCCAATTACGTAATATGATTAATGCTGGTGCTTTAACAAGCCAAGGAATGACGAATTGCATTAGTCGGTTCGTAAATACTTTATGGAGTGCAGGGTTTCAAAATGTAGGTGTATATAGTGGTTATTCTTTATTGTGGGATGAAACATATGCATATACTCAAATGCCGAGCGTTCCTGTATGGTGTGCACAATATGATTCGCAATGTGATTATCCAAATATCAGAATATGGCAATATAGCGATTGCGGAATGGTAGTTGGCAAAGAAGTCGATGTCAACTACATGTATGATTAGGAGGAAGTATGAATGACAAAATTAAAAACTTTATTCACGCTCATTACATCTCTGTTCCTATTTGTATTGTCCTTTGTATCATTGCCTGTATATGGTTCTACGCCGACAGAGCAAGTAATATTGACACGACAGGAATACAACGAGCTACTGATGAAGTTCGAAACGCTCAACAATACAATCAACGAGCAATTGAAGATAATAGACGAGTTAGAACAGCAATTGAACGTAGCACAGATGTCAACGAGCGAATCGAAACAAGAATTAATAGAATCGATGAATTTAATCAAAGAACAGAGGGAGCAATTACTAATAGCCAAGAACACATTAGAGCAGCAAGAGAAAACGCTATCAATGCAAAACGAATCGCTGGCGAAGGTGAACGCATACTTAGAAATGCAGATGAGAGAACTCAAAAGAATCAAGATGCAACAAAGGAACAGTAAGATATTAAATATATTATTGGGTGGAACAGTTGTTTATTTAGTTGCAAAAAAATGAGGTGATCCATATCTCCATAGCGTGTAATGGTGGATACACGCAACTATCAACTATTAGTTGTCAGTTGAGTAGTAAAGCAATTGTTTATAACTGAATAGAATTAAAGGCCTATCAACTTAGAATAACATCTAGGTTGATAGGCCTTTTTGTTTGCAAAATGATATAATAAATATAACAGGTAAGAAATTATTAAAAGCAGATGCTGATATATTGGTGAAATGGATAGAGAGGATGGGAGTAGAAAATGAACGGCAAAAATACGGCAGAAACATATTTTTTAAAAAAATAAGCAACTATATTAATTTTTCAAATATCGTTATTTTGTAAAAATCTGATTATATATAAGGAGTTATAAATATTTGATTGTATCAATATTTGAATAGTA